>Ga0210384_10000003_pt1 | contig 455665 bp, 345 predicted proteins | sample IncBWH2MmetaG_FD_160574 | JGI IMG/M metagenome (GOLD analysis project Ga0210384, IMG submission 160574) | Forest soil microbial communities from Barre Woods Harvard Forest LTER site, Petersham, Massachusetts, United States - Inc-BW-H-2-M | ecosystem: Environmental > Terrestrial > Soil >... | reverse complement strand
GGAAAGGTGAATTTGCTGCCGATGCCATTGGCGCCGGAATAGCCCGGTCCGTGAATTGTCGATGATGTCGTCGTCGGAGTGTACTGCGGCACCCACTCCATGATGTCCTGCTCGCCGCAGGTCGGCCAGCCAACCGTGCCGATGTTGCTGCCCAGCATCCAGAAGGCCGGCCAGAGGCCGTTACCTACCGGGAGTTTCATCCGGGCTTCCATTCGTCCATACTGGAATTGTTGCAAGCCTTCGGTCTTCATGCGGCCTGAGGTCCAGGTTCCGCTTGGGGTCCTAATGGCCTGAATCACAAGGTTCCCGTTGCCATCCTGAAAGATATTAGGATTGCTGGCGCTGCAGGGTGCTACGTTGTTTCCTGGCGGGCAGTAATACTCCAGCTCCGCGTTCCCCCAGCCATTGTTGTTCCCTGTCTCAAACGCCCAGTTGCTGGAATTGGGCGCGGAGCCGGCCGGTCCGTTGAACTCATCGCTCCATATCAGAGTCCAGCTTTGGGCGGCGCCAGAGTGTGCCAAAAACAATGCTGCCATGAACATCAAGAGCCATAGCCTGATTGCTCTCACAGACAAAGAAATCTCCAGGAGGGGCAAGATTAGACGTATAACTTGTTACCGCTGCATCTTCCATTGTTATTTGAAGTTTAGTCAAGTCTCATCCGGTTAATTTAACCCTGAAATCGGGCAGATTTAACGGGTCTAAACTTGACTGCCATGGGCTGAATCCCTATGATTCTCACGCTTTTTGAGTCCGAATATTTAAGGAGTCCCAGATATGACTTGGCAAAAACCGGAATGCGTAGAAATCCTTCTGAATTGCGAGATCAACTCATACGCACCCGCCGAATTGTAAACCCCTAAAGACAGCCAGTTGCAAGGTTTGTCTGTCCCACCTGTAAGTCCACATTTCGCCTGCAAAGGCTTTGTTTTCGGTAGTGGGCTAAGCCCACTACCGGTTTTTTTTTGCATAACGACGTGCGGACAACGCAAAACTATTACTAATCTTCATAGGCTGAGTACGCCGGCCTTCTGCATTTCTTCTTTCATTCCCGCCCAACTTTGCCGGGTTGATTCTTCCGCTGTGCCGGCCCCACGCCAGTGGGTCTCAAGGCTGACGGCGTGTTTGTAACCGTCATTTTTTAAAGCTCGGAACTGCCCAACCCAGTCAATGGCGCCGCGCCCCATCGCTGCCCAGTCATAATCGCCACGAGCCGGATTTTTCACGGCATCTTTGCAGTGACAATGGCGAATTCGATTCTTGGGAAGCAGGCGATAGCCATCGGGATAGGCATTCTCTCCACGCGCAACTGCATTGCCCGGGTCCCAGTTGAGCATCAGGTGGGGCGAGGGGACTTCGCTGAGAAATTTGGCCGCCTCCGCCCCGGTGGCGGTATTGCAGGCAAACTCATTTTCCAGATTGAGAGTAATACCCTTTTTGCCGGCCTTGGTGGCGGCATCCAAAAGCTTTTGGTTCATGGCTGCGCGATAGGGCGCCGGGTCGTCAAGCCTCCAAAAATCGAAGCAGCGGACACACTCGGTGTGAAAAGCCCGGGCCAGTTCAATGCAGCGCTCCAACACTTCATCCTGTTGGTCGAAAGTGTAGTCGGCGCCGAACTGGTCATGTTGCAGACCGAACTGCGATTTTGGCGCTCCCGGCCAATCCACTTTGAACAGTGGGCTGGCAATATCGGTCACCCGCAACTTGTTTCGCTCCAGGATGCGCCGCGCCTCGGCGATCTCCTTGGCGTCAAGCTTGAGTATATTTTTGTTCCACATGCCGCGCAGCTCGATCCATCCCATGCCAAACTCATGGGCCACGATTTCGCAGGCGCGGCCAAAATCCTGGGTGATCTCATCGTTGATGACCGCAATTTTGAAGGGCGATTTCATAGGGCCAGCCCAAGCCTTTCTTCGAGATATTTCCTGCTGATCATGGCTGACTCTTTCGGCGTTCTGGATTTATCGGGCTCATGATCCAGCTCCACGACCACCCAGCCCCGGAACTTGACTTTGTGGAGAGCGGCAAAAACCGCGGGCAGATTTACTTTGCCGCGGCCCAGCTCAAGAAAATTTTCCGCGTTCTTCGGATTTTCCGGATTCGGCCCCGGCTCGCCCAGGTCTTTTATATGGAGAAAGAGGAGGTGCTCATGATATTTTTCAATGGCTTTCGCCGGATCGCCGCCGCCAGCCTGGTAATGCGCTATATCCAGCTCTAATTTCGCGTAACGCGGATCAACAGCGTTGAGCATCCGCTCAAGACCTTCAGGACGCTCGCTGAGTGAATTCAGATGATTGTGATACCCCACCGTGATGCCCATGTCGGCGGCCCTTTTGCCAATCTCGGTGAGCAAACGGCCCAGCTGCTTGTAATCGGCGGCGGTAATGGTCTGGCTTTTTGGCTCCTGGTCAATCAGTTGAAGATAGAGGCCTCCAACATCGTGCAGGTACTTTGCATTCGCAGTGTGCAGAGCAATATCACTTGCCTGTGCGGCCGGTTCCACGTGGACGTCACCACTGGAAAGGGCCACCATCGTGAGCTGGTGCTGTTGCAAAAGATCGCGCAATTCCCCGGGCTGGAAGTCTCGTACCGCGTTGGCGCGTAACTGGATTCCGCGATACCCAAGCGCAGAGATATCTTCTATGGCCTGCTTTTCATGATCGCCCCAGGTAATGGCCGCGTAGCCGATACGAATTTCCGGCGGCGCACCTGTGATGGGCTTATCGAAATATGCGAGATCCATCGGCGGATAAAGCAGCGGCTCGAAGAGCGCATGGGCCGGAACGGACGACGCAGCGGCTGCACCGGCAACCGCGCCCACGGTATACAGAAATTGGCGACGCGAGACTTGAAACTTCATTGAGCCCTCCTGTGTGTGCTTGCTCAAGACGAACATCTTCCGAATTCAAGCTCAAAACGGAACCGTTTCGCTGGCACTGTTGATCTTACTCTGGCGGCGGCGCGGTGGATGAAGGCGCCGGCTTTCCGTTGGCCGTATTCGGTTCCATCAGCTCGATGCGGGTGCCGTCGGGATCAAAGAGGTTTGCCTGCCGCTTCCCGTTTACCCCGGTCCTGATTCCAATATTCTGGCCATAGCTCTTAAATGCCGGACGGGCTTCAAGCGTGGCGACGGCCTTGTCGATATCGGGTGTTACCAGGCAGACATGGTTCATGCCGCCGGTCTCTCTCTCATCGGGCGGCTTTGAATAGAGCATCAGTTCCAGGTAATCGCTGCCGTCGGGCACGCGCATATTGACCCAGCTCAGAACTTTGCCCGACGAGCTGCCGCGCCAGAACTCCTGGAAGCCAAGAATGTCACCGTAAAATTTCTGGGAGGCCTCGAGATGCCGAACCAGCACACCAACGTGCAGGATGTGGGTTGAAATGTGCGTATCAGGCATGTGTTTTCCCTTTTCGCGGCGCGTCCAGCTATCGGGCTCGTATTGCACAATCTCGACCGTGTGGCCGTCGGGATCGGTGATATTAAAGTTAGAATTGCCGATCTTGCCTTTGCCGACCTTTTCCGGCACCTTGATGCCCTTGGAAGCGAGATACACTCGCATGCCTTCGGCGTCATCTGTGAAGAAAGCGATATGGTTCAGGTGGACCCCTGGCTCTTTTGGATTTTCGGCAAACAGCTCCAGGTATTGGTCCTCGTTGATCTTGATAAAGGCGATGTGGTCGGCGCCGTCGTCACGCTTCAGGGTATAGGGCTCATCGAACCCCAGAAAGTCTTTATAGAACGCGCGCGTCTTCTGCAAATCGCTGACGTAGACCGCCATGTGAGAAATGCCGAGAATGTGCGGGCGCTTCACTGCATCAGCCGCCCACAGGGTAGTAACCACGCACGATAAAAAAAGAAAAACTGCAATCCTCTTGTTCAAATTTAATCTCCCTTTCGGTACGGTCGCAAATCGTAAATCTCTCATTCTGTCTAAGGGGCCGCGCGCGTAACGTAAACCCTGGTTTCCGTATTATTGAAGTCGAAGCTCAGGATAAAGTCGCGCCCTGCATCCTTACTAGTGGGCGTGAACTTCCAGCTCTGCGCCGCCTGCATGGCCAGCCGGGCAAAGTATTTGCTTGGTCCGGGCGATTCCAATTCAGCCCCCACCACGCTGCCCGACCGGTCAACATGGACTCTTACACTGACCCTCAAGATTCCATGAATGGTGTCTCTGGCCTTTTGAGGCACATCAGGCAAGACTTGATTGACCACTTGATTATCTGCTGGGCCGCGATTGGCCGCGGCAGGACGCGCCGCGGAGGATGCAGAAATTGGCGAAGGCTTGGTGCCAGACTCTTCCGATTCCGGCTTCTGCGCCGGTTTGACCGCAGCAATGTTCTGCTGAGCTTCCGGCGGGCGGCGCAACAGTGTTGAAGCCGCAAATACTGCCGCCACTACCAGCACGGCGACGATCAGCGGCACGACAAAACGCCGCCCTTCAAATGCTTTCTGGGATCTGCCGGTTGCCGGCTTTGGACGCGAGATCGGCGCCGGATGAAGCCGCGCCGAGATTTCGGCAACCTGCCATCGGCGCTGCGGGTTCCGGCGCAGACATCCACGCACGATGTCAAACAGCGATGCCGGCAGATTCTCCGGCAAGACCGGATCCGCCTGTTCCTCTTCTTTCCACGAGGGCAGACGCTGGGTGGAGATTTCCGTCAACGTCATGCCCAGCGACCAGATGTCTGCTGCGGGCGACGCCGCTCCGCTTGCCTTCTCGGGAGGATCGTACACATTGGCTCTTCCCAGATTGGGAAGCGACTCGCCTGCCCGGCACAGGCAGTCGCTCGCCAATTTTAATTGGTCCTTGACGGCCATGATGCTTGCAGGCCGCAAGCGAGTGTGCACGAATCCCTGGGTATGGAGATAGGCGAGAACCTCCAGAGTCGGCTGCAGCAGGTCGCGGACTTCGTCCGGCGTCAGGGCCCGGTCAGGAATAACCTGGGCCAGGTTTTCTTCGGCATACTCCATCGCGGCGAAGAACATCTCTATGCCGCCGAGCCGGCAGCGCCCGACTTGCAGCAGCCGGATCAGGTGAGCATGAGACAAGCCCTGAGCAAGCTGCCAGCGGGAGAACTGGAGCTCTGCATTGGCCTGATCTGCCGGAAGCAGTTTGATCGCGACCGGATGAGGTTCTTCCACTCCATTGCGCGAAGCCCGCGCCGCCTGAAATACGGCACATTGCTCCCACCCACCCAGGTATTTCTGCAGGTGAAATTCATCGTTGACAGCCTGGCCTTCTAATTGTTTCCAGGCCTCGATCGTTTGTCCCTCTTCCTTCGCCTTCACATCCATCGGTTCCTCACGCCGTGCATTCAGGCAGCATATCACTGCACGCAGCACTGCGTCCCATTGCCTAAAGGAAATTACAAACCGCCTAAGTATTTCACCAGAGGAGGATGCTTTCCACTCGTTTTTAAATTCCCAGGAGGTTAGGCTGCAGCTTTGTATATTGGTGCTCTTGCGCCCAGAGGTTCAGGGGGATGGTCGCCAGCTCATCCACGATTGGCACCGCATGGCCATTCTTAGTCAGGTCCACGGTTTTGATGTAATAACGGCAAGTGTCGCACGCCTCGACTCGGACCTCGTGAAATTGACTTGCGGTGTAAATCGCAAGCTTCTCGACCGTTCGTTCTCCACATGCGGGACAGACAATTCGTCCATAGGTCCACTCGGTTGAGCACAGCGAGCAGATCAAAGATCGCTTGGCCCCATCGCCCTCCGGCCGCAGCACGCCGACCAGAGGCTTCCCGGAACAAAATGGACACACCGCCACGCTCTCATTGCGAGGCAGGGGTGCGCTGTGATCGGCCAGGTATTCCGCCTGCGGCTGCAGAAAAATCCATGCCAACAAGGCTTCGGCCTGGCCGGGAGTGGGTTGAAAATCCGCTGCACTTTGCCACTGTGAGATGAGTAAATTCTGCCAGTGGCTCACATCCTGCGCATTCAAATCGCGGGCCGACTGGGCGATGGGCTGTGGCGCAACCATCTCGACGTTAGAAAGGAACCCGGAGAATTTCGGGAGCAATAGATGCAGGTTCAGGTGTTCGCGAAGCAAGCCGGAGGTCGTTTTTGCGTGTCCATTTCCTGAGGCTTCTTCGATGTAAGAGTAGAGCGTCTTCTGGAAGCCGGTGATGTGTTTGTAAAACTGCAGCACCTCGGCCGCGAAGGGATGCGCAATCGCCAGCTCATCAGCACGCTGAATGCGCTGTTGCCATTTTGATCGCTTCATTTTTCTGATGACGTCGCTTTCGTCACCTGCTCGTACCATAGGCGGTGGTGCGTTCTGGCCCAGGCGGACGAGACGTATCCACGGACCATCGCGGCGAAACTGCCGCGGACCATAGCCGTGCCCATATAGACGTGAATAATAAAGGCGCCTATGGTTACCAGTGCCGTCCCTACATGCACCGTGACGGCCAGATAACGCAGCCAGCGCAGGCTCCACGGAATGGATTCCACAAACCAAAGCCCAATGCCCGAAAGCACCAGCACGATCGCGCCGTAGAACATCAGCCAGAAAAACAACTTCTGGCCGTAGTTGAATCGTCCGACAGCGGGAAGTTTTTCGTCTTCATTGCGGATGTAGTGCCTCATCGCTTTCTTCCAGGCGATGTCCGCTTCGGTTGTGGCCATATCGCGGCGCCACAGCTTGTACATCCATAAAGTAGAAATCGTGAAAACCAGCCCCACCCAGGGATGCCAGAAGCGTGCCGTCGGCCCGCTGCCTGCCAGCGCCGCCATCCAGTACAAGTATGGCGACCAGAAGGCGAGGCCCGTAACCAGGCAATAGAGGTACGACAGTCCAGCGATCCAGTGATGAATGCGTTCGCTGAACGTATAGCGAAGAATCCGGTCGCCGCTCTTGTTCTGCGCATGCGAAACAGGGATGGCTTGCGAAGCGCTCATGGCCGGCCTCCTTTCCCATCTTTATCGCCATTTTTTTCGCTATCAACCCGCTTCGGACCAAAGCGCATATAGTGCATCACCACGCCGAGAAGGCCGCCCGCCATGGCGAGATTGCCGAGCCACTTCACCGGCCCCTTCCAGAGCCGGACGACCAAGGGAATGTGAGGGTCTTTGGGCAAATCACCGTAAGCCTCGGGGTTGGTAGCGTCATGCAGAACGTAGATAACGCCGGTTCCACCCACGCCTTGCGGATCATAGACCCCCGCTTTCTCAAAGCCAAAGTGCTCGCGAAGCTGCAGCGCGCGGTTCTCTGCCAGGTCTTTCATGTCATCCTTGGTTCCGAAATGCAAACAGCCCGTGGGGCAGGACTTGATGCAGGCAGGCTCGAGTCCTTCCGTCACGCGGTCGGCGCACAGCGTGCACTTGAACATCTTCTTGGTTTCGGAATTGAACTTGGGGATGTCAAACGGGCATCCGCTCACGCAATAGCCGCAGCCAATGCAATTCTGCTGCTGAAAATCAACGATCCCATTGGAATACTGCACAATCGCGCCATCGGCCGGGCACGCCGCCAGGCATCCGGGGTCGGCGCAGTGCATACACTGGTCTTTGCGCATCAACAGCATCAACGTGCCATCTTCACGCTCGTGTTCGTTGAACTTGATGAGGTTCCAGTAATTCCACGCCGTTTGAGGCATGGTCTGATAGCTGTTGTTGAAGACGGTGTCAGTGAAGGTGTAGCCGTTCCATTCCAGGCATGCGACCTCGCAGGCCTTGCAACCGATGCAGGTCGTTGTATCGATGAGTTTACACACCTGCTCTGCCCGCTCTACCCCGGCGCCCGGGACGGGTCCGGGGTGGCCGGAGATTCTGACGATTTCGAGTGATGCCTGGCTCATATGTTTTTGCCTATGCCTTCTCGATCTTGACCAAAAAGCCCTTAAATTCCGGCGTGTACGCGTTAGGATCAAGGGCCGTTGGTGTGAGCAGATTAATAATTGTCCTGGGAACCTTGCCCTGGTCCTCCTGAATGCCACGATAGCCCTGGTGAATGGGAATCCCGATCTGGTATGTTTTCTTTCCATCAATCATCATGGGCTTGATGCGCTTGGTGACGAAAGCCTTTGCCATATAGACGCCGCGCGCGCTGGTGACCTTGAGCATGTCACCGCCTTTGATTCCCCGCTCGCTGGCTAACTCTTCGGAAATCTCGATGAAGGGTTCAGGAATCAGTTGCACGTTCATCGGGTTGTTCTTGGTCCAGTAATGGTAGTGTTCGGTCAGCCGATAGGTCGTACAAACGATGTCGAAGCCGTCAGCCACGGTCCCGTATTTGTCGGCCGGCGTTTTGAACTTCTTGACCACCGGGTTGTTGGATTGATTGGGATGCAGCGGGTTCTGTATCGGGCTCTCGATGGGCTCGTAGTACTCCGGAAATGGTCCATCGGCAAAGGCAGCCAGCGGCCCGAAGATTCGACCGACGCCTTCCGGGTTCATAATGAAGGGCCCCATGTGATCTTTCGGATTCGAGTCGGGTTTGAAGTCCGGCACATCGTTTCCCGTCCATAGTTGCGCCGCTTCATTCCACCAGACCTGCCGGCGCTCCGCATCCCAGGGTTTTCCTGCTGGATCGCACGATGCGCGATTGTAGAGCACGCGGCGATTGGCCGGCCACGACCATGCCCAATTCGGGAAGATGCCCAGGCCGGAGGGATCTTCGGTGCCGCGGCGGGCCATTTGCGGCCCGGCCTCGGTCCATGATCCAGAGTAGATCCAGTTACCGCATGAGGTTGTGCCGTCGTCCTTTAACCAAGCGAAGCCTGGCAGTTGCTGGCCTTTCTTGATGACGAGTTGCGACTTGGGATTGGGGTCGTTTAGATCGGCAAGCGCCTTGCCGTTGATTTCCTTCGCCACTTCGCCCAGCGAGGGATGCTTGGGGTCGGTATAGGCCCAGGTCAGATGCAAGATCGGGTCGGGAAACTTGCCGCCCTCCTTTTGGTAAAGCTCGCGCGTTCTGAGAAAAATCTGGGCGACAATATCCTGGTCGAGGCGGGCCTGGCCCGGCGTGGGCAGCGCAATGTTCTTCCACTGCAGCCAGCGCGACGAGTTGGTCATGGACCCGTCTTTTTCGGCAAAGCCGGCGCAAGCCAGGCGATAGACGGTGGTGTTGATTTTTTTCATCTCGTTGTCCGAGATTCCCGGCGACCTCCAGAATTCGCTGGTCTCATCTGGATAAATCTCTCCCACGACCAGCCAATCGGCCTTCTTGAGCGCGTCGATATTCTTTTGCGAGTCCGGCCCGATAGAGACACCATTCATGCCGAAGGCAAACATGCCTTTCACCGCGCCGCGGTACATGTTGTCCCAGATGTAGGTCCAGGAGTAGTTGCGATCAACCTTGGGCATGTAGCTGAACGCGAAGTCGTTCTCTTTTGTCGCCGCATCGCCATACATCGCCTTCAGGTAAGAGACGGCGAACTTCGGCGTGTTCCCCCAGTAGTTGAAGGAATCCCACGGCGCCGGCTTGGAAGGCTTGGGCGTGGTCCGGGTGAGGTAAGCGTTCAGGTCAACATCGTTGGGATTTGGGACCTTCAAGTAGGCCGGCCAGATGTCATACACGCCGCCCATATCCGTCGCGCCCTGAATGTTGGAGTGGCCGCGCAAAGCATTCACGCCGCCGCCGGCGCGTCCCACGTTGCCCAACATTAGCTGCAACATGGCCGCGGTGCGAATAATTTGCGTGCCGAAGCTGTGCTGCGTCCAGCCCACCGCATAGATGACCGTGGCGGCCTTCTTCATGTCTCCATCTTTGCGGATTGAAGTGAACAGGTCGGCGGCCTTCAGGAACTGGTCTTTGGGAATACCGGTGATGCGCTCAACCATCTCAGGCGTGTAGCGGTAATATTGCTCTCTGAGCAATTGGAAAACGCAACGCGGATGTTGCAGCGTAAGGTCATAGGCCACGTTGGGAGGAAGCATGGGCGGTGGCGGCGGTGCGGCGGCCTTTGCTCCCGCGCCATTGGGCTTGGCTGGCGCGGCTTTCTTCGGCGGGTTCGATGCGACCGCGTTATGTACAGCGCTGACGTTGGCAGCAGCGCCGCTCATGTCGCCGCCTTCTTCATAATTCCAGGTGGATTTGTCGTAGACCTGCGTCGCCGGGTCGAAGCCTGAATACAAGCCATCGTCAGGCAGTTTGAAACCTTCTTTCACGATGAACGCAACGTTGGTGTAGTTGGTAAGGTAGTCGTGAGCGATGCGATTGTTTTCGATGGCGTAGCGGATCAGCCCGCCGAGAAATGCAATATCTGCCCCGGCACGAATTTGCAGGAACAGGTCAGCGGTGGCGGCGGTGCGCGTGAAACGCGGATCGACCACGATCATCTTTGCGTTACGAGTGCGCTTAGCCTCGATGGCCCACTTGAAGCCGCACGGATGGTTCTCCGCCGGATTCCCGCCCATGATCAGCATCATGTCGGTGTTTTTGATGTCGGTGTAGCCATTGGTCATGGCGCCGCGCCCAAAAGTTGGTCCCAAACTTGAGACCGTGGGGCCGTGTCAAACACGGGCCTGGGTTTCCAGGTAGCAGACCCCCAGGCTGCGCATAGCTTTTCCGACAAGATAATTGAATTCGTTGGTATCGGTGCAACCGCCAATCCAGGCAATGCTCTCGCAGCGATTGACGGTGTGGCCGGTTGCGTCTTTCTCTATAAAGGTATTGTCGCGTGTCTTCTTTACCCAGTGGGCGATTTCATCAATGGCCTGGTCCCAGGGAATGTCTTCCCAGTGGTCCGAGCCCGGCCGCCGAACCTGCGGCTTCATAAGCCGGCGCTCGTTGAGGATATCCTGCTCGAGGGACGCTCCCTTGGGACACAGCGTACCGCGATTGATAGGATGATCAGGGTCGCCCTCGACGTGGATTACCTGCGGGGTCACGTTCTTGGCCTTATCGCCAATCGTATAAATGAGCACGCCGCAGCTCACCGAGCAATAGGGGCAGGTAGAACGTGTCTCTGTAGCGCGGGCAATTTTTAATTCGCGAAGCTGGGCGTAGGCGGGCGTCAGGTCGAACCCAAATAACAGCAGCCCAGTGCCTCCGAGAGCTGTAACTTTCAGAAAATCTCTGCGAGTGGCATCCACGGTTTGATCTCCTTTCAGCGTTCGAAGCCTCTGATCAAACTTATCTATACTTCGTGTGTGGTTAGCGGTTGACGGTTGCCTAAGGGACGCGCGAGAAAACCTGTCTGCCAAACTGGGCCGGCCCGTTGTTGAGGGCAAAATAGCGGGAAGAGTCTATCACAACTCCACCCGCCATCTTCCGTCATCTTGAGTCATCTTGCGCCTGTGCCGCAAAGTCGCGTTGCTGCGACCGGCCGCGGGGGGGCGACCGGTCAGCAAGCAAGGCATCATTTAGCGAGTAGCAGTTACCAATTGCTGCGTTGCTTCTACACTCAGGCCGAGACCTTCAGCCACGCCGCGTCCATACGCCGGATCGGCTTTGTAGAAGTGCTGTATCTGCAGCTCTTGAATGCGAAGCGGCACAGACTTCATGCTGGCCACAATGTTGCCGATGAGCCGCTTGCGTGCCTCCGGCGTCATGAGGCGGAACAAGTTGCCAGGCTGGGTGTAGTAGTCGCCATCAAGACGGTGATTATGACGCTCTATCGAACCGGTGATCGTCCGCGGACGCTCGCGATACTTCGGATCTTCGACCGGTCCACCAAAGCTGTTCGGCTCGTAATTGGGCTCTGCACCGTGGTTGCCATCGAACCGCATAGCTCCGTCACGCTGATAGGTATGGAATGGGCACTGCGGTTTGTTGACCGGCAGAGTATCGTAATTCACACCCAGGCGATAGCGGTGCGCGTCGGGATAAGAAATAAGCCGGGCTTGCAGCATCTTGTCCGGCGAGTATCCCATTCCGGGAACAATGTTCTTGGGTTCGAAGGCTGCCTGCTCGACATCGGCAAAATAGTTTTCCGGGTTCCGGTCCAGCACCAGCTCGCCTACCTCAACCAACGGATAATCCTTGTGCGGCCACACTTTGGTCAGGTCAAAGGGATTGAGGTGATACGTCTCCGCTTCTTTCTCGGGCATGATCTGCACCGAGACGCGCCACTTGGGAAAGTCTCCTTTCCGTATGCTCTCGAAAAGATCGCGCTGCGCATAGTCCGGGTCCTGGCCCCGCATCGCATCGGCCTCTTCGCGGATAAAGTTCTTGATTCCCTGCATGGTCTTGAAGTGCCACTTCACGTAGAACAATTCGTTCTTACTGTTAATAAGACTGAAGGTATGGCTGCTGAAGCCATCCATGTGGCGGTATCCGTCAGGCGTGCCCCGGTCCGAGAACAGGATCGTCACCTGGTGAAGCGACTCCGGCGAGAGCGACCAGAAATCCCACATCATCGTCGGGGACTTCAGGTTCGTTTGCGGATCGCGTTTCTGGGTATGAATAAAGTCTCCAAACTTCAGCGGGTCGCGAATGAAGAAGACCGGCGTGTTGTTGCCCACCATGTCCCAGTTGCCTTCTTCGGTATAAAACTTGAGGGCAAAGCCGCGTGGGTCGCGCTCGGTGTCAGCCGAACCTTTTTCGCCCCCGACTGTAGAAAATCTTAAAAATGTAGGCGTGCGCTTCCCCGTTGCCGAAAACAATTTCGCCGTTGTGTACTTCGGCATGTCAGGGTTGGTGCAGACGAAGTAACCGTACGCGCCTGAACCCTTTGCATGCACCACCCGCTCGGGAATGCGCTCGCGATTGAAATGGGCCATCTTTTCAAAGAGCAGAAAATCTTCGAAGACGACCGGGCCGCGTGGACCCACGGTAAGAGAGTTCTGGTTGTCGCCTACCGGGCGTCCTGCTTCTGTTGTAAGTTGTTTCTTTTCCATCATTTCTCCTTGTTAGCTCTCGATCGGGTTGTAACACATATATAAGGTTGCAAGTTGGTCTGCAAGAAATACTTGGCGGGCAGCGCCTCGGGTGCTGCGCGACCAAAGCAACAGTTTAGACATCACAATCCATAGGAGGAAGGCATAGAATTGAATATGTGGAATAGAAAACAACTATGTGTTGTTTCTATGCTCTGGAGCACGAGAACCGAAAATGGAAATCCATCAACTGCGTTACTTTTGCGCCGTTGTCCGCGCCGGCAGCTTTACCCGCGCCGCCGAACAACTGGGCATCGCTCAGCCGTCACTATCTCAGCAGATCCGGGCGCTGGAAAAGCGGGTGGGCACTCCGTTATTCGAGCGGTTGGGCCGCTCCATCAGGTTGACGGCTTCGGGAGAGGCCCTTCGTCAGCAGGCGCTTGATATCCTGCGGCAGGTCGCTGAGGCCGAGTCCTTGCTGGCGGATTTGCAGCATGGCGTTCGCGGCAAGCTCAGAGTCGGTGTGATTCCAACCATCATGCCTTATTGGTTCGCTCCCCGCATGAGAGAATTTCTCAAAACCTTCCCCGAGGTTAACCTGCAGCTCGTGGAAGACACCACACCCCGGTTGATTGAGCACCTGCAATCGGGCGAGCTCGATATTGTGGTCGCGCGTTTGCCGGTGCGGAATCCTGATATCGTGTGCAGCGAACTGTTCCGTGAACCTCTTTTTCTTGCAGTTGCACAGGGTCATGCTTTGGCCGGAAAGCGGGCGGTAGACTTGCACGTTCTGCGGGACGAGCGGCTTCTCCTGCTCAAGGAGGGGCACTGCCTGCGGGACGATGTGCGTATGGCTTGCAGCCGCGCGCATGCTGAACTGCGCTCTATCTTTGAGACCAACCAATTGGAAAGCATCTTCCAACTCGTCAGATCAGATTTTGGATTGACCCTGGTGCCGGCCATGGCATCTTCGTACGCCTCGGGCTGCACCCTGATTCCCTTGCGAGGAAATATCTTTCGGCGGATCGGCTATCTTCGGGCGCGGCGTCGTTTTGTCAGCCGGCCCATGCGCGAATTTGTGCTCTGGCTGCGGACCCTTACGAAAAACCAGGACCGCAAATCTTCCGGCATCTGTGCCGTATGATTCTCCACCGTCAGAGTCTGACCCAACACGATTCTCACGGGTTTGTTCGGGTGCGCGCTGGGACCATGGAGAACTGCCGCTGCGCCTGCGCCATCGGTTTCGGCGGCGGTAAAGCCCCCGTACCCGTGCGCAACAGCCGCTGGATCCGGCTCAGCAGCACATCGGTCGGTTCGCTCTTATGCACAAAGTCATCTACCAGGTTCGCGACGCGAGGTGGAATCTCGTGTATTTCTCCCGAGAGCATAAGAATTGGAACGCGTGGCTTGCGCTGGCGCAGCAGGCGGGCAACGGCTTCGCCATCCATGATTTCCATTTTGTAGTCCAGCACTACCAGATCTATCTTGTTCTGCTGAAATAATTCGAGACCGGCCCTGCCATCGCTGCACGCGAGAACGTGATACCCCATTGCCTCAAGAAATGCCTTGCGCAACACCAGGCCCTCTTCGTAATCGTCGATGCACAAAAGGGAATCTTTCTGAGGCTGCATTGCTTGAATCATGGACCATCTTCCGCCCATGTGCTCGATCGGATTGCAGGTAAAAAGAACCGGCATCTTCTTGATCCAGGTGTCAATCTCGGAAGGCAACGCAACCACGGCACTGCGCTGTTTGCCCGCCGGCCGGTGCACCGGAAACCCAAACTGCCGCTCCCATCGCTGCACCGTACGCACGCTTCGGCCAACGTGCTCTGAGATTTCTTTCCAGGAATTTAAATACGACTTGTTGATCATCTCCTGTCTCCTCGGACTTTCTGGAACTAAGTGGCTTTTAAATTCTACGCTTGGAAAGAGCTGTTCTTTACAGAGAGACCGATCTTGACGCTTCTTTTCCCAATTTGGAACACACCTGGCCTGCCATTCCAAATATGAAAATTTACGTAAAATACCGCATGAATTCTTCGGGCCAAAGTCGCCTTTTTTACATCTACGCCTAATCGACGTACTTTCACTGCAACTTGTGCATGGCATGGCTCATCCAACCGGTTGAAGCGTGGGAAATTTATTCAACTCACAATCTGGCAGGCACGAATTGAGTCCAGCGTGCCAAAGGGCCTCAAATCCAGAGGTAGACTCCCATGAGAAAGAGCAGTTCCTTATCAATCTTGGTGGCCGATGATCATCCTATCGTGCGCGAGGGATTGGCAGCGCTGATTGACCGCTGTCCGGAAATGCACGTCGTCGCCCAGGCCAGCAACGGGCAGGAAGCGGTTGAGCAGTTTCTTGCGCTGCGGCCTGATATCGCGCTGCTCGACCTTCGAATGCCACTCATGGATGGGGTTGCGGCCGTACTTGCCATTCGCGAGAAATCTCAATCTGCGCGCCTCATCGTTCTCACCACCTACCAGAGTGAAGAAGACGTCTACCGTGCGCTGCAGGCCGGCGCACAGGGTTACGTTCTCAAAGACGTTGCCGTCGACGAGTTGATCGAATGCATCCGTGCGGTGGGGGCGGGCAAGACATGGATACCGCCCGGAGTGGGCGCTCGGTTGGCAAAGCGTGTGGCCCATAGGCAACTCACTACCAGGGAGATGGAAGTCCTTCGCATCATGGCTACCGGAAAAAGCAACAAGGAAATTGGGGTTCTGTTTAACATCAGCGAGGCAACTGTCAAAGTGCACGTGACCCACATTCTGGAGAAGCTGAAGGCTGGGGGGCGGACCGAAGCAATCAGCCTGGCCCTGCGGCGAGGTCTGGTGCATATGGATTCAAACCCTGCAGCATGAACTCTGTCCTTTTTTAAGTTCCAGCAGTTCAACCAACTCTTTGCCGCGAACGGGAACCTGGACTGGACCGCAGTTGCGACAGTCCTCATGGCCTTTCACCTCGAAAAAAACAATACGGACAGAAGGGGGAATTCATGAAGTCAAAGCGTCTTTCTAAACTTCGCAAATTCAACGGTGTTTTACATGAACAATGTTTCGCGGCAAGTTCGGTCGCGGGAGAATCTTTTGAAGCGGCCGCTGCAGCTATTGCCGAGGGTCTGAACCGGAATTCATGGATGGAATTGGCTTTGCGGCAAGCACCCACCGGCATTGTAATATCTGACCCACAGGGAAAAATAACGCTGGCCAATACGGTCGCCAGGCAACTGGCGCGAATAGACCCTGAAGGCAGCCAACTGGCCTCCGCGCCTGGCATTTGGGGCGAAATGTTCGATCTGAATGGCCGCCATATTCCCGCCCAGGATTGGCCCTGGATGAGGGCGCTCGGCGGCGAAACCACAATCGGGAGTTCGTATCGTCTAACGCGACCTGGAGGAAGCTCGTATGACCTTCTTTTCAGCGCGATTCCCATCAGGCTTATGAGCAAGCGCGTTGCCGGGGCAATAGCGACGCTTGTCGATATCACGGAACGCGAGCGTACCGAACGGGCGCGCTGTCAGGATGCGGTGTGGAAAGAGCGTAAACGAATGGCTGCCGATCTCCACGACAGTCTTGCCCAGGATCTGAATGCAGTCGTACTCCAGTTAGAGGCGGCCGATCAAATTCTGTCTGAGAATCCGGATGACGCCCGCCGGCATTTCCGCCGGGCACTCGATGTTGCTCGTGAGAGCCTCACACATGCGCGGAACTCGATGTGGACTTTATCAGAAGCCCCTCTCCGGAGCGAGGACCTCGCTTCCAATCTGGCGTTTCTGGCCAGGCGGCTCTTCACCGACACTGCAATCAGACTGGAGTTTTCTCTGGAGGAACCTACCCAGATGCCCAGCCAGGAAACACGGATCCAAATTCTACGCATCGCCAAAGAGGCGCTCGCCAACGTCCTGAAGCACGCGCATGCGACCACAGTCCGCATCGAATTGGCTTACCGCCAGCGAAATATATATTTATCTGTGCACGATGACGGTCAGGGCTTCGTCTCTGCCCCACTGTCAGGAGTTCGCCGCACCTTTGGTATGGGCAGCATGCATGAGCGCGCAAAGGCATCGGGCGGAAGTGTTGTAGTGAGAAGCCAACCCGGACGTGGTACACAGGTCATTGCTCTCGTACCGCTCCCCCTGGGAGGAGCGCGAAGCGTGGCGGCATGAAATTCACCTAGGTCCTTGACTCTGGATTACCCGTCCGCTTGCTCATGCCGCCTGTCTTACCTGGCTGCCGGGCGCGAGCCGGCCGCGAATTGCGAATGCAAACATCACGTAAGTCCAGCCGCGCAGAGTCAACGAGATTCCAAGTGCGATTCCCAGGAACCAGTATCCCGACCATGGCCACTCGATCCACAGCAGAATGCCGAGCAGGAAAGTCACGATTCCATCAAAAACCGCCCAGCCCCAGTTTGGGTATTTGATGCTGGCTGCTGTGATCAATCGGAACAGGCCGATGACGGTGAAAAATGAAGCAAAGAGCAGCGTCCATACCAACGCGCCGGCAACGGGATGGGTAACGATGAGTAGACCAACCAGCACTCCCAAAATTCCGGCGATCAAGTGCAGAACAACCCCGCCCCATCCACGCACTCGAAATGCGTGAATAAATTCTATGACGCCGCTTATCACCAATACCCAACCCAGTATAAGCGCGGTGGCCAGTGTGGCGGCAGGAACCAGGATGAACGCGGCCATCCCAAGGATCACCAGCAGAATTCCGAGCGCCAGAAACCACCCCCACCTGTGGCGCAGTTTTTCAAGATCGGAGAAAAACAATAGAGCACCTGTCATAAACCCGTTATCTCCTGGTTCGCATACTAGAAGGCGCACATACCTATGGCAATTACTCGTGAGAGTGAATGCCGGTTCGGCAAGGATGGCTAGAGCACCCTTCGCCTCACGCGGCAAGGTGCTCTACTACATTTGAGCTATAATCCGCGGTCAATGCACGTTGGCCGCTCCACTGGACAACCATGTTGTGATAACTTTACATCCGACAATGGCGCTCGTTTTCGGCCAATCCCTGCGGAAGTATAATTGCCAAAGTTGCCGGAAATAGTTCGCAGGAGATATCAAGAATGCCTTTGATCCGAACTTGCAGGAATTGCGGGCAGAAAAACCGGATTCCGGCAAAACATTTGGCAGACGCCGGCCGCTGCGGCTCCTGCAAGACGCCATTGCCGCCGGTCAATGAACCTCTGGATGTAGACTCTGTGCTGTTTGACGAGATCGCCCAAAACGCTCGCGTGCCGGTGCTGGTGGATTTCTGGGCCGCATGGTGCGGTCCCTGCCTGAGAGCTGCTCCCGAAGTTGCGCGCGCGGCCGCGGAGATGGCCGGCAAAGCCGTTGTGATAAAAGTTGACACCGAGCGTTATCCGGAACTGGCAGCCCGCTTCGATATTCGCGGCATTCCTAATTTCGTGGTCTTATATGGCGGACGTCCTGTGATGCAGCAGGCCGGTCTGGTTGACCACATCCAACTGGAAAACTGGTTGAAATCCGCCGCTCCAGCCCCGGTGGCTTGATTTGCAATTCAAGACGCGCTTTCAGAAATCCAAAACGCCCACTCTCGCGTTGTGACGCTCTACTTTCAGAGTCGTACGGCCATCCCCCCGTATTAAATCGCAGGCTGCGCTGGGCTCAAACAGCCTTCGTAATTTCCAAAAAATTTTCTGGAAAGAAGCAAAGATATCGCCCGAGATTGAAGATATCTGATTGCTTGGAGGCCTGCATGCCGAGTGTTGCTCACAGTCGCGTTTGCTGTCGAGGTGCCGCAACATGCGCCAGGGCTCGAAGATCCATCAGATCAAGCTTCAAGAACTGTTGTATTACGGGCTCCGGTGAGCGCTCCATCTCACCCATGGTTCCAAAAAAGATGACATTCGCATGGTCCAGGAAAACAACGTGATCGGCGAGCTTCTCCGTGAGCCGCATGTCATGCGTCACGACCACGCTCGTCAGTTTCAACTGGAACTTGAGTCTCTTGATCAGGTCGCCTAACCGGCGGGCCATCAACGGGTCTACCATGGTTGTGGGTTCATCATAGAGCACAGATTCAGGATTGGCCGCCAGCGCCCGGGCAATTGCCACCGAGCGTTTCATGCCGGTGGGGATCTCCGAAGGCAGAAAGTCACGCACAGCTTTGACGCCCACGATCTCGAGCAGACCGTCCACGACCTGGTAGATCTGCTCCTCGTTGAGATTGTTCTGCTCGCGCAGGGGAAACGCGACATTTTCCCCGACGGTAAGAGAGTCGAACAACGCTCCATCCTGGAAGACCATGGTGATCTTTTGGCGAATGCGCTGTAAATCTTCTTCTTGGTAATCGGTAATGTCTTCATAGGCCGCGACAATGCGGCCCGCATCCGGCTTGAGAAAACCCATGATCAGGCGCAGGCTGACCGATTTGCCGGCTCCACTGCGGCCAAGGATGCAAACGGCCTCGCCTGGCATGACCCGGAAACTTACATCGTCGAGCACCTTATTAGTTCCGAATGACTTGGATACGTTCTTGAATTCCAGATACGGTCTCGGGCTTGTCTGCGTGTTCTGAGTTTGCCGCTGCGGAATCTCAACCACGACTCCAGCAGCTCTCGCGTTCTTTTCTCGTTGGGCGAGTGGAGGCTCGAACGGCATACCTATCAGATGATTTTTTCCAGGACAATGTTGACCTCTTCAATTACGCCGGCTCTGCAGCGGTTGCCGGCGACTGGCGGACATTTTCAGGCGCAGGCTTTTTTCCCCTCATTGGCCGGAATGTCTGTATCGATGCGTGGCCAGATTTTCATTAGAGCTTTCTCGCCTGATGCTTCTTTGCCGGCACTTGCACACCGGCCAGGGCGCGCCAGGTTTCTCTAAGCGTCGGCGCCGGCGGAGTAATCCCTCTTCCAAAAGTAATTTGAGATGCGTTTGGCGAACTTGCGCGCCGCGAGCGAAATCCTGCTCCGCCTGACCTGAGACTGGTTTCCTCTGGGCAGCCTGACAGACACCGCAGCCTCCTCATTTGTTCCCTCCTAAGCCGTAAATATTCCCGCTTTTCAAGCCCAAAAAATCCTGCAAGAACTCTCGAAGGCTGCGTTCCTTTCCTGAGCACAAAGATCAACGGAGATGCATTCAATGAAAGCTGCCAATCAGCCTAACAATCCTCCCAACTTCTGGTTCGTCGCCTGCTTCATGATCGGCCTGTTTGTTACTGCCGCCGTGGTAATGGTGGCATCGTTCCAATCGGCCGAAGCGGCCAACGAGGAGCCGGCCGCCGCCACTTATTCGCACGGTACTCTGTACGTAACCATTCCTTACAAAGCCGGCCATACTGGCGCGGGCCAACTCACCCTGGAGGTCCTGGATCCGGAAGACAAAGCCGAGGGCAGCATAAAACGGCGCGTGGATGTGGCCGAAGGCAGCGGACGTTGGCAGGAAGAGATCAGACTTGAGAAGCCACTGGATCTGGAGGACCTGGTGTGGCATCGCGTGCACTATCGCTTCGAATACAGCGACAGCAAAGACGCTCCCTTGGAGGGCATAGAATCCATCTCGCAGATCTTGCGTACGCCCGTGGTCCACATTCTGGGCCAGCAATCTTATTTGAGCGGCGGCGAGGCGGCCATACGAGTGATCGTCACCGATTCGAAAAATGAACTCATCCCCGGCCACGGATCGGTTCGCATTGAACTCATAACTCCCGACACTAAACCCGGCGTCCTCTTCATGGGAAAGCTGAACCAGCGCGGAACCACCGAAGCGCAGTTTGACTTCCCTTCCGACATGGTGGGCAACTATCAATTGCATTACGTGGTTGACACGCCCATCGGCTCCTCCGAATTCACCCAGCCGGTGCGGCTGGAAGACAAAGTATCCATTCTGCTCACCACAGAAAAACCCATCTATCAGCCGGGCCAGACCATTCATGTGCGGGCGCTGGCGCTCGATCGCGCCAATCACGAGGCAGCCGCCGATCGCAATCTGACGTTTGAGGTGGAAGACTCGCGCGGCAACAAAGTCTTCAAGAAGGCGACCGAAACCGATAAGTTCGGGGTCGCGTCGGCTGAGTTTTCGCTCGCCGATGAGGTCAATCTGGGCACCTATCACCTGCGCGCCCTGATGGGCGAGGCCGGCGCGCCCACCAACACGGCCGAAATCGCTCTGAACGTTGAAAAATATGTTCTCCCCAAATTTAAAGTCGCCATTGATTTCGCCGGAAAAGACAGTAAGAGCAAGCGCGGTTACCGCCCCGGAGACCATGTGACCGGAACCGTCCAGGCAAACTATTTCTTTGGAAAGCCGGTCGAAGGCGGCGAAGTCACGGTCAAAGGCTCCAGCATGGATGTCTCAGTGTTTGAAGTGGGTACCGTCCAGGGCAAGACCGATCAGGATGGCGCCTATCACTTTGATCTCAAACTGCCCGACTATTTTGCCGGACGCCCTCTGAATCAGGGCGCAGCTCGCGTGCTGATTGAAGCCACGGTGAAAGATTCCGCCAGCCATGCTGAAACTCGCGGCGAGCCCATCACGGTCAGCGATTCTCCCCTGCTGGTCACAGCAGTTCCGGAGGGAGGAACACTCATTCCCAATCTGGAAAACCAGGTGTTCATCCTTGCCTCTTACCCCGATGGAACGCCCGCGGCAGATACCGACCTGAAGATCCACCGCGAAGGCGGCTCCGACCAGAGTGCGGCTACCGATGGCGGGGGAGTCGCGATTGTTTCTCTCAGTGCCGGTGCGGGTAACCAAACTCTGGAGATCGAAGCAAGCGACAAAGAAGGAAACCACGCGACTAACAAAGTTGAGCTGCAGGCCCGCTCCGGCGAAGACCAGGTCCTCTTGCGGACCGAGCGCGCGGTTTATCATGCCGGAGACCGCATTCAACTGAGAATTTTTTCGACAAAAAAGCGCGGCACGGCTTACCTCGACGTCATCAAGGAGGGCCAGACCGTGCTGACCCGCGACCTCGACATTGAAAATGGCCAGGCCGAGCTTACGCTCACCGCCACGCCCGAGATGGCGGGAACGGTTGATTTTAATGCATACCTCTTTGGCCGCGACGCCCAGCCCGTTGCCGACCACCGCCTGGTCTTCGTGCAACCGGCCGACGAGCTCAAGATCGAGACCGTGGCAGATGCCAAGGTCTACAGACCCGGCGACGAGGCGCGCATCAACTTCCGCGTAACCAACGAACGCGGCGAGGGCGTGAGTGCCGCGCTGGGGCTCGAAGTTGTGGATGAAGCGGTTTTCGCGCTGGCGGAAAAACAGCCGGGCTTTGCCAAGGTCTTCTTTTACCTGGAGCAGGAGGTAATGAAGCCGCGCTACGAAATCCACTCAATCGGCATGCCTGAGATTGTAAAGCCGGTAAAAGAGTCGCAGGCCAAGCAACACGACCGCGCGGCGCGCGCGCTTTTTTCTGCTACCGAAATGGTGAGCACCAACAAGTTTGAGACCCAATTTGGCAAGACTGTGCTAGTAACGAAATATGCCGAATATGCCAGGCGCTATCAGGCGCATTTTATTGCCCAGCTAAACCAGCTATCGGAAAATATCAGCCGGGCGTACAACCAAAACCCTGGCGAAGATGACCTTCTTAAAATCGTCTCTAAGATGGCGCGCACCGAAGACCCCGAACTGCGCGATGCCTGGAATACCATCCTTTACATTGAACGCACGCAATCGGACCTTCAAAAAGTGTATTACCGGGTGCGTAGTGCGGGTCCTGACAAGCAATTTAATACCGGCGATGACCTTTGGGCTTATCTGGAACTGCGGCGCCGGACAGTCGTGGGAAACCCGACTTCGGGCCCAAGCGCGATTGATCTCAATATCGAGCACGACCGCGGCCCCTTCAACCGGCGCGCAGAAATTTTGGGAACGGCTGTTGACCAGTGGGGACTGGCACTGGAGGGCGCCACGGTCAAAGTATGCGAAATTTCCACGCACAAGACGCGCACCACGCGGGTCAATGCCGACGGGAAATTTATACTGGCGGCCCTGCCCGCCGGCGATTACCAGATCGAGGTGTCCACCGCATCAGAGAGCATCGCGAACAGTCTCAGGCTCGATCCACGGGACCGCGCAACTCTCTCCGTATTTCTCCGGCACGAACCTGCTGGAACTGCTGTAGCGGCACATAACACCGGAAATAGGACGACCGACTTCGAAGTTGTGGCCGTGAATGGCATGGTCAATGAGGTCAATGGCAATTTGATGGAGGATGGCGCCTTGATCGAGAAAAAGCAGATCGAGACCCTGGCCCTCAACGCCCGTAATTTTACTGCCTTGCAGAATCTTGTTCCGGGCGTTGTTGCTCGGCGTGGTTCCGTAACTGAAACCGTGGAAGTCACCGCGGAAGCGCCAATGGTGAATACCACGAGCGCAAGTCTGGCCGCCAAAGATGACTCTGGCTCGCCGGCTCCGCGCGTGCGCTCCTACTTTCCCGAAGCCCTCTACATCAATCCCGAAATCATTACAGATCAGGATGGCCGCGCCAGCATCACCATTCTGATGGCAGACTCCATCACCACCTGGCGCATGGCCATGCTGGCTTCAACGGCGCACGGCGCGCTGGGCAGCGCCACGTCCAGTCTTAAAGTCTTTCAGGATTTCTTCGTTGATCTCGATCTGCCGGTTACGCTTACGCAGGGCGACCGCGTATCCATTCCCGTGGCCGCCTATAATTATTCCGGTGCGCGCGGAGAAGTCAGCCTGAAACTCGAAGGCGGTGACTGGTATTCCCTGGTAGACGATGTTCCCGAAAAGAACGTCGCCGTAGATTCCGGCAGCGTGGGTGGATCGCAGTTCACCGTGCAGGCCAACCGCATTGGGAAGTTCAAGCTCACGCTCACGGCGCGCATGAAAGGCAAGACCGATCGCGCTGATGTCGTGGTCCGGGAAATTGAAGTCGTTCCTAACGGCCGCGAGCAGAACCTGGTCTTCAATGGGCGGCTGGAGACCAGCGTGCAACACGAATTGGATTTCCCCGCAGGTTCGATTCCCGATGCCAGCAAGATCTTCGTCAGGCTCTACCCCGGCCCGTTGAGCCAGGTAATCGAAGGCATGGATAGCATCCTGCGGATGCCAGGCGGCTGTTTCGAGCAGACGTCTTCCAGCACATATCCCAACGTCCTGGCGCTCGATTACATGAAGCGCACCAACAAGCTCACTCCTGAGGTGCACGCCAAAGCTGAGGGATACATCGCCAACGGCTACCAGCGCCTGCTGACCTTTGAAGTACCGGGGGGCGGCTTTTCCTGGTTTGGCCAGGCGCCCGCCAACAAGATATTAACCGCTTATGGACTCATGGAGTTCTACGACATGTCAAAGGTCTACGACGTAGACCCGAATCTGATCCAACGGACTCAGCAGTGGCTGGCCGCGCAGCAACAGGAAGACGGAAGCTGGAAACCCGATTCCAACTTTATCAATGAAGGCGCTACCAACCGCTACAACACTGATGTGCTGCGCATCACCGCTTACATCGCGTGGTCGCTGGAGAACACCGGCTATCAGGGGCCGGCAGTAGAAAAGGCGAAAGCATTCATCGAGAAGCACATGAGCGGGAAAATGGATTCTTATACGCTCGCCGTGCTCGCCAACTTTGCCGTTGATTACGGCAAAGACCGCGATTTCACGCGCAATGCCATGCAGCTCCTGCTGGATGCGCGTACCGAGAAAGATGAACAGGTGTGGTGGAGTGCGGAGGAAACCAGTGTCTATGCCACAGGCGAAAGCGCCAGCGTCGAGACCACGGGCCTGGCAGTGCAAGCACTTTTGAAATGGGGCGAAGCCTCGAGCACGGCGCACAAAGCGCTGACCTATATTGCTTCCAGGAAAGATGCTTCCGGCGCCTGGGGAACAACGCAAGCCACCATCATGGCGCTGCGTTCATTGCTGCTGGCAACGGAAAAAGGTTCGGCAGACGTTCGCGGCACGCTGGAAGTCCTGCTCAATGGCAAGCCGGCCGAAAAACTTATTCTGACGCCAGACAACAACGACCTGTTGCATCAGTTTGTCTTCAAAGATCTGGCTGCAAAAGGCGGCGACAATGTAGAAATCCGCTTTGACGGCAAAGGCGGCCTGGCCTACCAAGTGGTGGGAACTTACTTCATGCCCTGGAACAACGAACCGTCTTGTCCTCCGGAAGCGACCTGCAGCGAAGTAATATCTCACGAACGCGTAGTGCCGGCCTCCGAGCCGCTCTCGATTGATGTTGCCTACGACCGCACGCGGCTTGCGCAAGACGATATCGCCACTGCCACCGCAACCGTCAAAAATAATCTCGGCAAGAATGCCAACATGGTGATGGTTGATCTGGGCATCCCTCCCGGCTTCGACCTCCTCAGCGAAGACCTGCAGACCTACCAGGAAAAAAGTGCCGGCCAGAAGAGCGGACGTTTGGAAAAATTCAGCCAGACCGCGACCCAGGCCATTCTCTACTTCAATTCTTTTGCTCCCGGTGAGACGGTCAAGCTGCGCTTCCGCTTGCGGGCTAAGTATCCTATCCGCGCCAAGACGTTCCAATCGCGGGTCTACGAATATTATGATCCGCACGTAAGCTCGGTCGCGCGCCCCATACAGTTGGAGGTCCACCCGCGTTAGCACACACTTTGCTTGTGTGGCACTGCGCAGCAAGCCGCAATCAAAGAATTTATCTTTTCATGCACTGTCATCCTGATCCCGCGAAGCGGGAGAAGGACCTCCGATGGCGCTGGGCGCCACCCACGGCTGAAATCGGACTTTCGCTTGGATCTTTCCCTCGCGCTGATGGAATCGAGATGACGACCGATTGAAAACCAGAGAGTGTTCTATGTGAGCTACCCCTTGAAAATCATCGCAGAGCTGGAGGAATTTGAGTCATAAGTAATATGGCCCCCGGCTGTGCGCCCAAGTGCCGGCTGTCGCGTGGGCATCTTGCCCACGCGACCCGAGTCCGCATCAGCGTTCTAACAAAAAGACGATATAATCTCCTCGCCGTGCTGAGTATACAGACTAAACCACCGATTCCGCAGGAGGCCAGCCGGCATCGTCATCAACTGGAACGTTCTATTTTTTGCTTTCTCGCTGCCGTTTTCTCAATCGTGTTTTTCTACGCAGCCCCAGCCGCGCCGCAAACTTCACCGTCGCAGGCGCAGGCAACGCCAAGACGCCCGCTCCAGGCCAAGACGCAGAAAGAATACAGTGATTACAACGCAGCCTATACCTTGAGTGGAGGGGCTGCCGTGGAAAAGGCTGCCGATACTTTCGCCGCCGAGTATCCCAACAGCGAGCTGCGGGTCTATTTGTATTCCAAAGCTATGCACGAGTACCAGAATGAAAATAATCCCGGCAAGATGCTGGCGACCGGGAAGAAGATCCTGGCGCTCGATCCCGATAATTCCATCGCGCTGGTGCTTACCGCCACCGTGCTCGCGGATAGTTTGAGTGATACCGACCTGGACCGCGACCAGAAGATCGCCGAGATCAGGAAAAACTCCACGCATGCGCTGGAAACCATTGATACCGCCTTTGCTCCTCCGCCGCGCGCAACTCCTGAACAGATTGACGCCTATAAGAACACGCTGCGCTCAATGGCGCATTCCGCGCTGGGCATCATGGAACTGAAGAACAGTGCTGATGCTGTTGCGGAACAAGACTTGCAAGCCGCCGCCAACCTGAATAAACTTCAGCCTGATCCTTACATCTGCTATCACCTTGCCCTTGCCCAGGACCATCAAAAGAAATACGTTGAGGCGCTGGCTTCCGTGAATGAGGCGTTACAGCATACCTCCACAAACCCTGATCTGGAGCGCTTGGCGCAGGGGGAACGGGAACGGCTGCTAAAACTTACCGCCGCGCCTGCTGTGCCTCAAAAGCCAGTCCCCAAAGTGAGTTCTCCGCAATAATTAGCGCATGAGTCTACAGCATGAAACTTATGCCGGTATGAATGCTGTGAGCTATACGCACCATAGGCCGTCTGCCAAAAGTCGGTCAAACAAAAAATCTAAAACGTTAATTTAGAAGAGTTCAACGATCGCGACGATCGTCTTCAGCACAGCGCAACCAGGTTCTGTCTCTACTTCTGGGGAACGGCGCCCGGGTATGGATGTTCGTCCGGCTGCCGTATCTTGACGACAAAATAGAGAAACGTTGGCGGCGCCTGCACAGCTTTGAACCAGTGGGGCGTGCCGGATGGTATGACGATGATGTCCCCCTTGTTGAGCAGGTGGGCTTCGCCGCCGTCAATGACGGATCCGCGGACCTCTTCCGGCGCCGTGATCTTCGGGTCAACAATCTTGCCGCCGGTCACGAAGGTTGCGGTCCCGTCAACGATGTAAAACACATCGGTATCCCGGGTATGAAGTTCTGCCTTGCCCGGTGTATCGTGCCGCCCGGCGATCACTTTGTAGTTGCGGCCGTCTCCGGGAACGAATGTCGATGCTTTATCGAATCCCGCTTTGACCTCGCTGCTGGGAAAATATCTCACTGTCTCAGTCGCAGGCGGAGCAGAAGCGGAACTCGTATCCGCGGGCGCCGTTTTCTGGTCCGTGCTTTGCGAACTGCAACGCATTCCCATGCTGAAAACCGCCAGCATGACCACCGCAATTTCGGAAAAAACTCTTCTCATATCCAGTTATCCTCCGCTGATAAAGTCTATTGCTTTGAACAACCCCGAAGGGGTGACGCATTATAGCCCAGCGGTTCACCGCTGGGTAACTGTAGAAAAATAGGCCAAGTCCCGCCAGGGACGACGCTTTTTAACTCTGGGATCTCATACAAACTCTTTAGCTCTAAGTGAGTTGCTTTCCAAAAGCCGAGAACATTTTATGAAATCAGTTCTAGTAAAATCATCGGGTACTATCAAGTCAAAAAGCAGCTAAGTAACCCTAACGGGTTAATGATTCCTGTCTCGAAAGGATTTCGAGGAATGAACAAGAAGTTCGTAGATTTCTGCGTGGCAATATTAATTACATTGTCCTTTACATTTTTTAACTCTAAGGCCTGGGCCGCAACTGAAACCCTGGAATCTCCTGCGTTGCGGATTGAATTGAATACCAGCCCTTATTCTTTTCGCATTCTTGAAAAATCTACCGACGACGTGCTGCTCTCGCATAGCAGCACCGCCTTCACCTCAGACCGCCACGTTGTAACCGAGGCAACCAACGTCACAAAACAACCGCAAAGCATGCAGGCTACGCTGGCGCTCGCAGGAACCGATAAGAAAGCGCATGTGACGTTCACGTTTACCAGGCCTGAAGTAGTTCAAGTAAAGCTGGCATTTGACGACAATACCTCGGGCGAGACGTTCGAGGAGTTCAACGACCAGAACGAGCATTACTACGGCATCTGGGAATATCCTTTTGCCGGCGGCATTGATAACCGCGGTACTGATCAGGACTTTCTCGGCTTCCGCCGCGGGCCAGACGTCAACTACGACAGCGCCCGAGCGCCTTTTTACATGACATCGAAGAAATATGCGCTCTACGTCGAATCCACCGCCCAGGGACATTATGCAATTGCCAAAGACGGCAAGACCGGCTTCTCTTTCCTCGAGCCGCAACTGACCTACGACGTTATCTACGGGCCTTCTTATACCGACATGTTGCATCGCTATGTAGATCTCGCCGGTTCTGCGTTCATGCCTCCGACCTGGGCCTTCGGAACTATTTGGTGGCGCGACGATAATCACGAGGATTTGCGCAGTGTCAAAAACGCGCAAGAGCTGGTCATGGATGATGCCGACCATCTGCGCACTCTGCATATCCCCGCGAGCGCAATCTGGATCGACCGTCCTTATGGCACCGGCCAGATGGGCTGGGGCAACATGGATTTCGACCCGTCCTTCCCCGATCCTCCCAGGATGGTCAGCGACCTGAAAGACCGCGGCATGAACCTGCTGATCTGGATCGCTAACCGCAGTTGGAACCAGCTTTATAAGGAAGGAACAGAAAAGGGCTATCTCTTTCCCGGAATAGAAGAAAAAGTAGGACCGGCCGCCGATGAGCGCCGCCCCGAGATCAACCAATGGTTGAAAGATAAGCTCAATGCCTATGTCCGCCTGGGCATTAAGGGTTACAAAATTGATCGTGGTGAGGAAGAAGAGCTGCCGCACTCGTTCGAAAATCTGAACGCAATCTTATACCCGAAGCTGGCGGCTGAAGGCTTGGCGGATGCCTACGGCAAAGACTACTTCATCTTCTCGCGCAACGCCAACGACACCGCCCGAAAATATACGGCCATCTGGAACGGCGACGCCCACGCTACCTTCGGCGGCCTGGCTGTTTCCATCAAGACCGGGCTGCGCAGCGGCGCCATCAACTTTCCCATGTGGGGCTCCGACACCGGCGGTTACATCAACCGCCCCGCGGCGCCGGATAAGGAACTCTTCTCCCGCTGGCTTGAATTCAGCGCCTACAGCTCCATGATGGAAGTAATGATTGGACCCAAGCGGACCATCTGGTATGACTATGATCCCGAACTGGTGGACATCGCGAAAAAATACACCACCGCGCATCACGATCTTATCCCCTACACGCGGTCGTATATGTATCAGGCAACCCAGACCGGCATGCCCATCATGCGCTCGCTTATCTTTGATTATCCCTCCGATCCAAAACTGTCGGACACCTGGGATGAATATCTTTATGGGGCCGGCCTGCTGGTAGCTCCGGTAATCACGCAAGGCGCCACCAGCCGCAACGTCTACCTCCCCGACGGCATATGGATGGATTACAACGACAAGATCACGCTCTACAAAGGCCCTTCAACCATCTCGGCGAAGGCCCCTCTAGGCACGATCCCCGTTTTCGTCCGCGAGGGCGCAATCATTCCGCGCGGTGACATCCTGAAAGCCAATAACAATTGGGATGCGAACTGGAGTCCCAAACTGCGCATCGAGGTCTTCCCCTCGAATACATCCCCCAGCCAATTTGATTACTTCACCGGGAATGCTACCCAGACAATCTCCGTCGCTCCGAAAAACAAAGGCATACAAATCAGCTTTCCTGATCTGGGAGTCAATGGCGAGCTGGAGATATATTGCAGCAGCGTCAAAGGCGTAACCCGCAACGGCATTGCGCTGCATGCAGGCACTGGCTACAAATTTGACGTGCACGTGCAGAAGCTGACCATCCCCTTCAAGGGCGCCACGACAGTTGCAATCCAGGGAGCGCAGGGACTATTTATTTCGGGCAACTGCCAGCCTACCGGAGACACTTGCTCTATTTATTAAATGAACGGTATTAAATTAGGCGGTAAGTCGAGACACACATTAGACGGGCTGCCAAGCCATGAGAGCTGCTTTTCGACAATTAAATACTGAATGGGCCATCACAATGACTCAATGACTCAATGACCCAATGACTCAATTCTTCTTCGTGTCTCCGTGCCTCCTTGGTGAATTACTCTCCGTCGCGCGCTCCTCGATTTGTTCGCGTAACGAACGGCCTGCGGTTTCATCCGCAGGCTGGCCTCGTTTCAGGCGTTCAATCTGTTCCCGCAATTGTTGTGCTCGTTTAATTTGTTCCTTTTTAGAATACGGTGGTGTGTCTGCCATACCTGCCTCCTGGCGACATAGGTTGCTTCTATTTATTTTAGCTTCTTAATGTAATCTCGCAGCCTTTTAGCGCGTCCCGCGCTGGTATCGGCAAATGGAGAGATGGCCGCCGCGGTCAGCGCGCTGGGCTTGGCAGGTTTGGTACGGTAGTGTTCCGCCTTGCGCGCCTCGCGTACCGCCGCATCCACCAGCTCTCTCAGGCTCTTGCCATTGTTGGCCTGGATCACGCCCAAATCGCGGACTTCGGCCTTCCCGTTCTGAACAATGATTTGGTACCAATGATTATCCACGGGATTTCCAAAACTAACATATCCGCCATCGAGCACCTCGTGCGGCCTGGTAATGTTCCCGCCAAAGCTGTAGCGGACCCCGGTCGCGGCTTTCGGGTCGTAGAAGTTCGGCGTGATGAAATCCGAGACCGTCACTCCATTCACCGAATAGGCGAACTGGTCAGCCTCGCAGGGGTCGCAGACCTCCACCAGGTAAGTAACGCGATGCAGCTTCGGCAAACCTTTAGGCGCATGCGGCGGGAGCGCGCCGGCAATGGTCCGGTTGCCAAATGGATCGGCCAGCATCTCCAGCGTCTCGTGGCTGGCCGTGAGTGGCCAACTGCTATCCACCTGGACCAGCGAGAATGGCTGTCCGTTATTGTCGGTGTGATATCCCGCAGCACCCGGCTGGTTGATATCGTCACGCAAGATCACCGGCCAGTAATCCACCGGCACCGATTCCAATTTATCGAATGCATCTACGGTCGCGTTCACGTTCCAAAGTGGACCGAAATCGCGGGTTACCTGCTTTTGCAGCGCTGCCGCCACCGGCGAGACTTGATCCAGCGGAACCGACGGGGTGTCTGAAACCAAAGCAACGTGGGACGTTAAGGCACTCATGACAGCCTCCAGTTTTCACTACCTTATGGAAACATCTGCTTCCTGCTTATAGTGTAGTCTGCTGGCCGGGCGTTTCTGGTTTGGCCTGCAAAGTTTTCAAAGCCAATCTTCGCTCGTGCTACCATCTAATAGAGATGCGAAGCAGCACAATTTAGCCGTCGGCAAGCTCTCAGTTTGAGATTCTGTCACAGCCGATGTATGTTGCAGGGCCGTGTAGCTCTGTTCCGTTCCCAAAATAGTCATTATTGAATAACTTCTATGGCGCCCACACAGCCCTTATGGAAATGCGATAGCCAGACCGCCCGGCTGGCGGAGCTGACCGCTAAAAGCGCGGAGATCAAAGAAGCGCCCCTGCGCCGTGATGTCCGCTCGCTGGGCATCATTCTGGGCCGTGTGATCAAAGAGCAGCGTGGAGTGCAGCAGTTCCAGACCGTGGAGCAGCTTCGCGAACTGCTCATCAAGCACCGCCAACTGCAAAAAAATGCGGAAGCTGGCGCTTCGCTCATTCATCAGGCGCGGCAACTGATCGAAAAGATGAGCCTGACCGACGCTTACTACACCACCAAGGCGTTTTCGATCTATTTTGAGCTCACCAATCTGGCGGAGACAAATCACCGTGCCCGCCGCCGCCAGGCTGCCCAGGCAGACCCGGAAAGGCCTCCCTTACCCGGCTCCTTTACTGGCACCCTGCGGCGAATCTCTAAGACCGGCATAACGGAAGACATGGCCTTGAAGTATCTGGGACAAGTGCGGGTGATTCCGGTATTTACTGCGCATCCCACCGAGGTGGCGCGCCGCACCGTACTCTCTGCGCGCCGCCGCATTGCGCAGCAGTTGGCCCTGCTCGACCGGCTGCCTTTGAGCGATGCTGAAGCCGGCCAGCGCGAGCACATCATCACCGCTGAGATCTCCATGCTGTGGCAAACGGACGAGGTTCGCCTGCGCCAGCAGACCGTCGCCGACGAAATCAAGATGGGGCTTGATTATTATCTGATTTCTATTCTCGACACTGTTCCTCCTCTTTACGAAGAGATGGCAACGGCTTTTCGCGATGCCTATGGCAGCGAACTCAAGGCCAGCCAGCTTCCCGATGTTGTTTCTTTCGGATCGTGGATCGGCGGCGACCGCGACGGCAATCCTTTCGTGACCCCGGCCAGCACGCGCGACAGCCTGCAAATGTCCAGGAATCTGATTCTGGATTACTACATTCGCCATTGCGAGCAGTTATTCGATCACCTGAGCCCTTCCACGCGCCAGGTCACGGTCTCGCCCGACCTGATACAAAAGCTGGATGTATATGCCCAGCAGCTTCCGGAGATTCACGCCAATCTCTCCCGCTTTTCCGGCAATGAAGTCTACCGCCAGATGCTGGCCTACATTGTTCAGCGCCTGCGCTGTAGCCGCGATGAGGGCTGCCACGCCAACGCCTATTCCGGGCCTGAAGAATTTGCGCAAGATCTGCGGCTCATCCGCGATAGTCTCCAAGCGAACGCCGGCGAACGCCTGAATGAGTTGCTGCTCGATCCGCTGCTGCGGCAGGTCTCCATTTTCGGATTTCATTTACAGAAGCTCGATATCCGCCAGCACGCGCGCCAGCATACCAGGGCGGTTGAGGAATTATCGGGCGTACTGCCCGCTCAGGGTAAGACTGCCTCTGAGGTGGAAATCTCTCAGCAAACCCAGAACGTAATGGAAACCCTGCGCACCGTGGCCGAGCTTAAGCGCCGCCACCCCAAAGCCATTGAAGCTTACGTCATCAGCGGCGCCCGCAACGAAGATGACATATGGAACCTGGTCCGTCTCGCCGGATTATCGGGAACCCAGGTCCACGCATCCGCCGATGGCGCCGACCCCGGCCTGATGCCTGTTCCCCTGTTCGAATCTATCGAGGACCTCCGCAATTGCGCGCAAGTATGCCGCCGGCTGTGGAGCTCGCCCGAATACGCGCCGCTGCTGGAATCCTGGGGACGCCGCCAGGAAATCATGCTGGGCTATTCCGACTCCAACAAAGACGGCGGCATGATCACCAGCACATGGGAGCTTCACAAGACCCACCGCGAACTGCATCGCGTGGCCGCTGAATGCGGCGTCAACCTCCGCCTGTTCCACGGACGCGGCGGCACCGTAGGCCGCGGAGGCGGTCCCACGCATGCCGCCATCGTCGCGCAACCGCGCGGCGCCTTCACTGGCGAGATACGCATCACCGAACAGGGTGAGGTTATGAACTGGAAGTATTCTGACCCGGTGCTCTCCGAATGGAACCTTGAGCTGATGATCGCGGCCTCGCTTGAAGCCGTGGTTTCCTCGCACAGTAAGCAGCCCAACCACGAGAACGGCTGGGATTGGGCCATGGAGGCCCTCTCGCAACAGGCCTACACCTTCTATCGAAAAAATGTCGCTGACAATCCCGACATCATGCCTTACTTCGAACTGGCCACTCCGGTCAATGAGCTGGAATTTGCCCGGATCGGCTCGCGTCCGCCGCGCCGCAGCCAAAGCCGCTCGCTCGACGATCTGCGCGCCATCCCCTGGGTCTTCGGCTGGATGCAAAGCCGTCACGGATTGCCCGCCTGGTTTGGCATCGGCCACGCCCTCGAGAATTTTGTGCGCGAAGACCCCAGCCGCGAAACGTTGCTGCGCGAGATGATGCAGAACTTCCGCCTCTTCTCGGCGCTCATACGCAACGTTGAGCTCGCCATGGCCAAGGCCGATTTGAGCATCGCGCGCCTTTATTCCGAGCTGGTTCCTGACGAGCAGCTCCGCCGCCGTGTGTTTGACATGACCTGTGAAGAATTCCAGCGCAGCCTGCAAATGGTGCTGCGCGTCACCGGACAGACCGAGCTGCTGCAGGATAATCCCGTACTTGCCCGCTCCATCCGCCTGCGTAATCCATACGTCGACCCCATGAGCCTGATTCAGGTCGAACTGCTCCGCCGCAAACGCGCCGGCAACAACAGCGCAGAGCTGAACTACGCCCTGGCAGCGACCATCAACGGAATCGCCGCCGGCCTGCACAATACCGGATGAGCTGTTTGGCTGTTCAGCTACTGTGTGTGAACTGAATTTGTGAAACCTGACTGAATTTGTGAGACCTGATAGATGAACAACCCGAAGGGGTGACGTACTATAGCCCAGCGGTTCACCGCTGGGTAGCTGTAGAAAAAATGGGCCAAGTCCCGCAAGCGACGACGCTGGCTCTGAGTCTTGCACACTCTCAAGCTGGATATTCTGCAAGCCTTACTCGGGCTCAAAAGCCTCGACTCCCACCCATGCGCCGCAAGCAGCGCAACTTCCTCCCTATCGCCGGGTTAACACACAGAGCGGCAAAGCCGCAGTCAAAGACTATATCTCTTCATGCACTGTCATCCTGATCCCGCGAAGCGGGAGAAGGACCTCCGATGGCGCTGGGCACTACCCACGCCTGAAATCGGACTTTTGCGTGGATCTTTCCCTCGCGCTGATGGAATCGAGATGATGACCGATTGAAAACCAGAGAGAGTGTTCTATGTGAGCTACCCCTTGAAAATCATCGCAGAACGAAAAGAATTTGGGTCATAGTAATACAGAGCTGCGCACAAAGCATCCATGTTAAATTGTGCGAGAGAATGTTACCTTCAATGTTCCGCATACTTCATCAAATTACATTTGCACTTCTCGCAACCTGCCTGCTTTCACTTTCCGCCGGTGGTCAGGCAACTGCATCTCAGGGTTCCGCAACTCCTGTTCACATCCTAGCCCCCAAAGAGCGCGAAACCGTGCTGGCGCAAATGCGCGGCGGAATCGAAGCCGGACTCGAACCCGAAGAGCGCGCAGTAAAAGACCCCGGCAGCAACATCGCCCTCCGCGACGTAAGCTATGGCGCGTTGGCTCTGCTACAACTGAACCACGATCCGCGTGAGGCCGAAGATGCGCTGCGCCGCGTCTTTGCCCGGCAGAACATGGATTCTGCTTCTTCCGCATACGGAACACTGCCCTGGCAATTGAATAGCGACGATGTTCACGACGCCAACTCCATCGAATTCGGAACTCAATCCTGGGGGCCAATTCTGCTGGGACACAGCGACCGTCTTTCTTCCGGCTTTAAGAAAGAGATGGCGTCTCATGTCCATGCTGCTTTCGTGGCATTGCAGAACCACAAAGTTCCCGTCAGCTATACCAATATTTATGTGATGAACACCGTCAACACCATTCTGCTGGCCGAAGCGGTCAACGATCACGATGCCCTCGAACGCGGCAACCGCCAACTGGATAACTGGATCGACTACACCAGCGCCAACGGCATCCACGAATTTGATAGCCCCACGTATTACTGCACCACCCTGAACTCTCTGGGATTGGGCTATCGTTATGCCACGCAACCTGAAACCAGGGCCAAATTCAAAGCTGCCCTCGACTATTTCTGGAAAGATATCGCAGCAAATTATTTTGTCGGCGCGCAACGTCTTTCCGGGCCTCACAGCCGCGATTACGATTTTCTTTTCAGCACCGGGGGAGTTGATCTTTACCTGGCAGCTGAAGGATTGCTGACTCCGCCTCCATATAAAAAACTCGACATGGAAAACACGCTCGTGCTCGAAAACGAAACCGGGAACGCCTACCATCCCGGCGCTTCCGTGCTCGCGGCGGCAGCCATGCCTGAGCGCATAGTCGAGCAGACCTGGGATGAAGACCGCTCCCACGACCGCTACAACTTCATCACTCCGCAGTTTGCCATGGGCAGCGCCAATGGCGACTATGGCCCGCAGGATAAGATGATCGAGATTGAATTGGCCTCTGCCCAGGACCTGCCCGGCATCACTGTTGTACCTGACGTCTTTGATCAGCCTTACGGGCTGGTCAAAAGCAAAGACAGAAGCGGACACTCCAAGCCCACCCACGTTCCCCTGCACCCTGTGACCCTGCAGCATAAGAACGTTCTTATGGTCCTGCTCGATTTAGATCCCTCGCGCGAGAAAGCCAGCGAGAGCTTTGCCACTAACATTCTGCTGCCCGCCCAGGCAGACGAATTCATGCTCGATGAAAAAAGTTTCTCCGCTGAGCAGATTTTTGAGAAAACCGCGCGCTTGAATTCCGTAATCGGCGTGCGTGAAGGCAATGCTTGTTTTGTGGCCCGCGCCTTCCATGCCGACGGTGCTGGCGGCCAGGATGCCGCCTTGTTTGCCAAGGCCGACCATGCAGGATTGCAGAAAGGCGTGGCCCGCTACGTCATCTATCACTATCGCGGCAAGTCGCAGGCATTACCGGATGCCCACATCCGCGTCGGCCTGCTCATGCTCGCAGACTCATGCAGCAGTGACGACAGGCTGCCAGAGCTCATGCGCGAGCTTCGCGAGGCCCGCGTTGAAGACAAGACTTCAGACAAATCCGGCTTCCGCATATGGAATGTCAAAGCCAGGATACGCGACACGACTTTAGAGGCAAGCCGGAATTTGGATACGCGCTCCACTCAGCTTCGCAGTATCAACGGCCGCGAGCTGCAGAACCCCAACCTGGCAGTGAACGGCCGGACAGAAAAACTTGCGGAAGAGCCGCAGTCCGCGGTAGCAGCAGAAAAAAGCAGGACCAACTAGAGTTCGTTTGGCTTCGTCATTTTTAAGAGCTGTCATCCTGAGCGAGGGCGGATGCCCGAGTCGAAGGACCCCGAGAAGACTTCAGTTGCCCAGGTTGTATCAAGGCATTCTCTGAAGGACTCTTTGCCGGGATGCGACGATTTGGAGGATTTCAACAGAGCCAACAATGCTTTAAGGACGCCACCCATGCCTCACCGCCGGCATGGGCCGCGACTTCATGCGGTCCTCCCACAAGATCCGGTTAAGCACCACCGAATCCACCGCATCGGCATGCGAGAAATCCATCGCGGCAGATTCCTTCGCGCCCGGCGCATTCGCCGGATTCATCTCGTACAGCCGTCCATTTTTAAGGTTGCTGGCATCGGCATCAAACCCCGGCTGGTTCCCAGCTCCGGAAAATAATGGGGCCATATTGGCCGCATGCGCGTCATTGTTGTTCATCGCAGGCGCTCCCAACAGCGTCTCCATGGTATGAATCATGTTCACCGTGGTGTAGAAGTTGTGGTCCACAAAAGGCTTGCCGCTGTCATCGGGCCGCGGAGAATATTTGCTGATTACAAAAGCGATGCTGCGGTGCGCGTCAACGTGGTCGGGGCCATTCTGCGCGTCATCTTCAACGATGAAGATTGCCGTGTCATCCCAATATGGGCTGTGCGACACCGCCTCCACCACGCGGCCAACCGCCAGGTCGTTATCGGCGATTGAGGCAGTCGGCTTGGGATTGTCGGCTTTTTTGCCCGCCGTGTGATCGTTAGGCAGGCGCAGCAGCGTGAATTGCGCGAGCGTGTCTTTCCCGGTACGCGCGCGTTGTTGAACAAAATTCTGGAATTCGTTCAGGAACTCATCCACCCGCAGTTGATCGGGAAACTTGAGGTTGAAATCGGGAAAGCGCGGATCGAAGTGTCCGCGCAGCTCGGGTTTGGTGGCGACGTTGCGTGCCAGGATCGGGATATCCCATGGCCACGGGCTCGGTCCGCCGTGCGGATCTCCTAAATAATCCGGCAGATTTTCGCCTTTGTGAATCGCACCCTTCGGGCAGTCCTCGCCCGGGACCATCGGGCTGCCCTCGGTCGGCGATTGGGTTGTGGTTTTGACATTGCACCACTTGGTGGCGACGAATTCGCCATAGTGCCGGTAGCTGATTCCATGCCGCGCAAAATTGCCCCACAGATAGCCGGTGCCGGGCTCGTCTACGTCAGAAAACCCTTCTTCCAGCGGATATCCATTCGCTACAATTCCCTCGTAATCGTAGGCCCGCTCCCAGCTGCGATATCCGATCTCCCAGGTCTTTTCCGTATAATCGCTGGTGATGGCCGCCGTGGACCAGACGTGTCCATCGCCGGAAACCTCTCCGCTGTCATAAAAATTATCGAGCACTCCGAACTGCCGCGCCAGTTTGTGCAGGTTGGGCGTAATATCCTGCCCATACATGACCAGCGAAGGATCGGCATCGCCTGCCCCTATGTCACCCAGGATCTGATCGAAGGTGCGGTTCTCCTTGATGATATAGATGACGTGATGAATAGGATTCCCGCCAGCGGCAAACGTAATCTTGTCGCCATTGCCGCGCATGACGTTGCTATCCACCACCTGCTTGGTAAGCTCCGCGAGATTCGCCTGCGCCTCCGCAATCTTCACCCGTGCCAGAGACCCATGCAGCAGGCTGGCGATATAGCTGTAAGTATCTTTAGGATGCAGATGTGAAGGCATGTTGTTAGGACCGATGCCTGCTCCCTTGCCGCTGGTAATAAACAGCTCGCCCCCGTGCACCGCCAAAGCCGTGGGATACCATTCCGTAGGAATAAAGCCCGCTGCCTCGACATCGGCCTTGCCCTGCGCGAGTGTCGTCGTATCGTAGACCGCGACTGCATCCAGGCTGGCATTAGCGGCAAAAAGCAGTTTGCCGTCGTCGCTCTGCGCCAGCGCGATAGGATAACTTCCTCCATACTCCTGGCCCGGAAGCTTGGCCGAAAGATATGCTTCTACCTTTCCCGTTTTGGTACTGATGGCGGCAATCCTGTCGGCGTTCGCCAGAGCGGCATAAAGAACGCTTTCATCCGGATTGAGCAGCAGCCCCGTAGGATGCGACCCCGCATCGGTCTTCGCCTTTGGCGGCAAAAGCGAAATAAAGCGCCGCACCTTCTTCCCCGCCAGATCGAGCTCGGCAACACCGGAAGCGTTCCACAGGCTAACGTATCCGGTCTTCCCATCGCGCATCACCGTCGCCGCGTATGGATACTCCGCAGGAATCACATCATGCCGGCTGAGATCGAACCGATGCGCCACCTCCCCGCTGTCAGCATCTAACAGCACCGCATCGTCTGAAAGGTTGTCCGCCACCAGCAGCAGCTCTTTTCCCTGCGCCGCCACCACCGCAATCCCGCTGGGATAAGCCGGCGCCGCGTCAGGATGAGCCGGGTCTCTGACCGGAAGCCTCTTGTGCCCCGCAAACGCCCGCGCCGGAATCGGAATCACCTTCAGCGGAGTCAGCTTGCCCTCGGCAAAACCATACACCGCGATCCCGTTGCCCGTGTCCCCGGTCTTCTTTCCCTCCGGATCGGTAATCGAACCCAGCGACGCATAAAGCTTGCTGCCATCTTTGCTGAACGCCAGTCCCTCGAAATAACTCTGGTGCGCATGCTGCGCTAGGCGCGTATCGGGAAAATCCGCCACCTGGTTGCTCTCCAGGTTGAGGATGGCAATGGACTGCTGAAAATTCGACTCTGCCGTGCCGTACCCGGCATTCAGCGCCGCCACAAAATGCCCGTCAGGACTCAAGGCCAGCGTAACCGGAAAACTGTTGAGCTTCTGCGGTTCGCCCGGCACAGGCTCCAGCAGTTGCTTGCTCGATGGCAACCACAGCATGCGCAAAACCGCCGGCTCCAGGCCGCCGAAAGCCGCAAGAACTGGAAGTGCAAATAAAATTAAGGCTATCGTCAGAAAAAAAATACGCCGTGGTCTCATGTCCCTCGCCTTGTTTTCAGAAAATGTCCGGAGTCTATTGGGCTCTGTTGACATTCTCGAAAAATCCTCACTTCTAGAAAGTGTCATCCTGATCCCGCGAAGCGGGAGAATGACCTCGGATGGAGATGGCAACCGCCCACGGCCTAAATCGGACGCCCTTGGATTTTTCCCGCTCCATGTCGAAATCTGGACAATATTTAAGGTTGTCAACAGTGCCAGATTACTTCACAAATCATCTTCACAATAATTTCTGAAATCAATGATTATTGCCTGAGCTTTTTGGTGCCACGATAGCTTACCAGAGCGCACACCTGAATCGAGAAGGCGTATGCGGGCGCCATGTTAAGACTGTGTGAATTTTTGACACAAGAGTCCTGGCTTTTTCCACAGATAAGCCGGCTTTTCCACAAAATAAAAAACCTTAGAGGCTTGAACCTTAACCTTGGACTCTATATGCTTCTGGAAATCTTTACCTCATCACACGAAATTAATCTTATAAGCCTGATAGGTTTTTTAACGAACTATTAATATTTGATTTGTAAGATCATGCTACCGGATGCAGTTCGCAGGCATTCCTAAAAGACAAAAAAATAACAATAAATTTCTGGAGGGGGAGAGCTATGCAAAAGCAGTTTAAGCAAGCTTCTTGTAGCTGGATCAGTTTCTCATTCGCACCGATATTTTGCGTTCTGGCATGCGCGCTCATGATGATCGGAGTCGCTGCAGCGCAGTCCACCACTGAAGGCGCCATCGGCGGTACGGTGGTAGATAACACCGGCGCGGTCGTCTCCAAGGCGCAGGTAACAGCGCGCAACAACGGAACCAACGCGGAAAAATCTACCATCACCGATAGCGCCGGCTACTACCGCATCATTCAATTACAGCCCGGCATTTACACGGTTACAGTAAGCCAGCAGGGTTTTGCGCCCTTCAAGTCTTCGGAGGTAACGGTTCAGGTGGGCAGCTTGACCGAGCTTTCACCTCATTTGACAGTAGGCGGCACGGTAGAAACCGTTCAGGTTTCATCAGAGACCCCGCAGATTAACTACAACACTCCGGAATTGGCCGCAACCCTGAATCAAACCGCCATCAGCAACCTGCCTATTAACGGCGGCCGCTGGTCTAACTTTACTTTGCTGACTCCCGGTGTCGTCAGTAACTCCAGCGGTTTTGGTCTTACCAGCTTTCGCGGCATCAGCGTACTGTTGAACAACAACACCGTAGATGGCGCCGACAATAACCAGGCCTTCTTCTCCGAAGAGCGCGGACGCACGCGTGCAGGTTATTCCACTCCCAAAGTCGCCATTGAAGAATTTCAGGTTAATACATCCAATTATTCTGCCGAATATGGCCGCTCCGCCGGCGGCGTCGTGAACACGGTCACCAAGAGCGGCACCAATCAGATCCATGGCGAAGCCTATTTTTATGATCGCGATAACGATTGGGGCGCAACTAACCCATTTTCGAAAATCCAGGTTCCGAACGCTACGGGCACCGCTTTCAACCCGGTTCCATTTAAGCCAAAAGATTGGCGCAAGATGACCGGCTTTGGCGTAGGCGGGCCTGCAATCAAAGACAAGCTCTTCTGGTTCCTCGCCTATGATTACTATATCCGCAACTTTCCGGGATTCGGTGTGGCCAGCAATCCCACCGTGTTCTTTGCACCTCAGACCACGGCGTCAACCAATATTGTTACGCTGGCGCAACGCCTCAATGGCATCACTACAGCTCCATCTGCTGCACAGCTAACCCAGGCGTTGAACACTTGGAATACAGACCTGGCTGGCCTGAACACCATGCTTGGATCGGTTCCACGCACCGGGGAGCAGTTCATCTTCCTGCCTAAAATCGATTGGATCATTAACCAGAAAAACCACGCCTCATTTTCCTTCAACCGCATGCGTTGGGCTTCGCCTGCCGGTATCCAGACTCAGGGCACCAATACCAATGGCATTGCCAGCTTTGGCAATGACTTCGTGAAAGACACTTGGGGTGTCGCCAAACTCGACACCACGATTACCTCAAATATTGTGAATGAACTCCGTTATCAGTATGGCCGTGATTTTGAGTTTGAAAACAACCAAACGCCCACTCCCTACGAGCAGAGCACCCTGGTCAACACCCCCACCTTTACCAATCCATTAGGTCTTCCTCCCCAGGTCAGCGTCACCAATGGCTTTACCTTTGGCACGCCCAGCTTTCTGGAGCGGCCAAAGTTCCCCGATGAGACTCGGCAACAAATCGCCGATACTGTGAGTTGGAATCTGGGCAAGCACAGCTTCAAGTTTGGAATGGATTTCAGCCATGTGCACGATAACTCCCAGAACCTGCGTAATCAGTTTGGCAGTTATAGCTATAGCAGTTTGTTGAATTACTTCTCGGACCTGCATACAACGCGTAGCTGCACTGCCAAGGTCGCAGGCGTAACCGTAGCGGCGCCTTGCTACAGCAGCTACTCGCAGGCTTTCGGCCCGCTCGGTTTCCAGTTCAGCACCGATGACATTGCTTTCTTTGCAGAAGATGATTGGAAGATACTGCCTCGTCTGAGCCTCTCACTGGGATTGCGCTATGAGTATGAGATGTTGCCCAGCCCGTTCAGCAACTTGGTCAATTCTGCCATCCCGCAAACTGCACACATGCCCGGCGACAAGAACAACCTTGGCCCGCGCGTAGGTTTCTCCTATGATATCTTCGGAGACGGCAAAACTGTCTTGCGCGGCGGCTACGGCATCTTCTTTGGTCGCATTATCAACTCCACTATTTTTACCGCTTTGACCAGTTCGGGCATAGTAGGAAGCCAGCTCGGTTACAGCTTCAGCGCCTCGAATACCTCGCCGCTGTTTCCCACTATTCTGACCACACAACCGCCGTTGATAGTACCTCCCAATGTGACTTTTTTTGATCATCACTTCCAGAACCCTCAGATCCACCAGGCGGACCTGACTTTGGAACACAATCTTGGCTGGGATACAGTCCTCTCCATCAGCTACCTGGGAAGCTTTGGACGCGAACTGCCCGGCTTTGCTGATCTGAACATCAATCCCTCGACCAGCACCATCACCTACAAGATCGTCAATGGCGGTCCGATCACCACTCCTACCTTAACCGAACCCTTGTTCAGCACGCGCCCGACCGGTCAGTTTGCTGCCATGACTGATATCTTTAGTGGCATAAACAGCAAGTATCAGGCGCTGTCTACCCAACTGAACCATCATCTCAGTCACAACATCCAGTTCTCGGCCAACTACACCTGGGCCCATGCTCTGGACTTCGGTCAGAATGAAGCCACATTCTCTGATACCAATGACCTGCTGACACCCGGCAATCTGCGAGGCGAATATGGCAATTCAATTTATGACGTTCGTCATCGCTTCGTGATCAGCGCCGTGGCTACATCGCCTTGGAAGAAGAGCGGCTGGCTTGGCTACATTACCAACGGCTGGCAGCTCTCACCTATTTTCCAGGCCCAAAGCGGATTACCCTTCTCGCTGGCCAGCAGTGGTAGTGCTCCGGGTGGAGAGCAGTTTGCGGGCGGAGGCATCAACGGCTCCGGCGGCGCTTTCCGCGTTGACGTTATTGGCCGCAATACCTTCCGCCAGCCCCCCACCTATGTGCAGGATCTGCGGCTTTCAAAGCAGTTTTCCTTTCATGAAAGATACAATTTGGAACTGCTGGCCGATGTCTTTAACTTGGCCAACCATACCAACGTGACCGGCGTTACCACGACTGGTTACTCCGTTGTGTCGAGCGGCAGCATCGCCACCCCGACTGGCCCTGTGGCCTGCTCGGTTGGTACTCCATGTCTCAGCTACAACGTGAACAGCACCACATTTGTGCCTGCGTTTGGAACCCCAACCAGTGCCAACAGCAACTTCGCATACTCACCGCGGCAGGTGCAGCTCGGCATTCGCGTCAAGTTCTAATTGCTGGACGTTCTAAGAAAGCCCAAAAACGCGGCAGCTTCAGCTGCCGCGTTTTTCTTGTTTCTAATTTGCGAGAGTTTGTCTGTGAAAAAAACGCCGCAGCCAATCATGCTGAGTCGCAACAGGCAGGCATCTCGTATTTTCATCCGCGTAAATCCGCGAAATCCGCGGTACGCTTTTCCGCTTCTCTGATCTGCTTATTTGGCTACAACCTGATATCAAATCCTTGGTTTTTTGAAAACCGTTGCCTAACATTCTCTTGAAGTGTGCCCAAAGGGCATAAGGTGGCTCAGGCCGCATTGGACCGCAAATTTTTAGTTCTTTGAAAAAGAAAACGCAACGCTCCGGCGCGAAGAGCCCAAAGGTTTGCCCGCGAACCTGTCCCATGCCCCTTCCGCGCAGCCTGTGTGAACTGCCAATCAACCCAGATTCGACTTCAAACCGCTTTCGCAATCAAACTCGAAACTAGAAACTTGAAACTCGAAACTGCCTGAAAGACTACTCCCGACCCACCCCGCATATGATTGGCCCCTAAGGACTTAACGCGATCTAGACTACTCCCAGTAATGGGGCCCCCACCAGGAGATGAAGTAGCCTCAGCCCAAGGGATACAAAACTTTGGAGCTTGCAGCTGAGAGCTGGGAGCTTGCTTTATTGTTCTTCTCTGCTCGGCTCGCATCTAACCCGGACTATAATGAGACACTCTGAATAATCGGTCTCTTCCTCAAGGAGACATGCAATGCGATTTGTAAACAAGAGCATTTTGGTTCTGGCGTTTCTTGCCGGTTCCTGGTTTCTCACCAGTTGCGGCGCCCAGTTCACCAACACTCCTCGTTTCGCGCTCGTGCTCGACAACACAAGCGCCAGCGCGTCCACGGGCGGCGTTTCCGTCTTCTCTGTGCTCAATAAGACGGGCGTGCTTTCTCCTCTTGGAAAGTCTGTCCAGACGGGTGTGAATCCCTCGGCCATCATCTCTGACCTGCATGGCCGGCTGCTCTACGTGGCCAACGCCGATGATGGCACAGTCTCCGCCTATGGCATCAACCGCACCACCGGAGATATTTCTGTCGCTCCTGGTTCTCCCTTCGCTACCGACAGCAGTCCCATCGCTCTGGCCATTGACGGCAAGACCCAGTTTCTGTTCGTCGCCAATAACGGCTCCGGCAGCATCAGCGTCTTCTCCATTAACCGGAGCACCGCATCGTTGAAGCAGGTTCCCGGCTCTCCCTTCAGCACGCACACCTCAACTGGCCCCATGGGCCTGGCGGTGGCTGCTTCCGGAAAGTTTTTGTACGTCGCCGCAGGTGCCTCCGGCGCCGTTGTCTTCAGCGTCAGCTCCAGCGGAGCGCTGGCCGTGGTGAGCCAGCAGCCTCTTCCTGCCGGAGTCCTCAGCGCCAGCGCCCTGGCGCTCACCCCGAATGGAAAGTTTCTTTATGTAGTGGATGGCGACACCACGGTTTCCGCCTATGCCGTAGATTCGGCATCCGGCAACCTTACTTTGATCGGTTCGCCCGTTCCCACCGGCGCCCAGCCCACTGCTGTTGTGGTTGATCCGCTGAATCGCTTTGTGTACACCGCCAACCAGGGTTCCAGCGACATTTCAGCGTATTCCATCAACGCCGATGGTTCGCTCACAGAGATCAGTGGCTCCCCTTTTGTTACCGGGAACCAGCCGGTTGAGATTACGGTTGACCCTTCCAGCCGCTTCGTTTACACGGCCAACTCCGCCGATCAGGATGTTTCAGTTTTTACCATCGACAGCAGCACCCCTGGCGCGTTGGACTCGGTAGGGACCACGGATGCCTCCACACCCGCGTCAGTGACCATAACTCGTTGATCCTTGCCGGGCTCACGCCTGCCAGCTCTTCTCCTTGACACGGTGCGCGTCTCGCCGTTAAAATTTGTTTTTTATCAGATTCAGTACGTCATGACGACGAATTACAACAGCGCGCTGTATAACCGCGGGATGGCCATGGCCATGTGGAAGTCCCTTTCCATTGGAAGGGGACGGCTTTGCGGTCAACACGCCTGTGCATGAAACATTACGATTGAACGCGTAATTTCGCATAGAGTTCCGAAGCCGGCCCCGATCTTATAAATTCTGGGCCGGTTTTTTATTTCTATTCATATCGGCTTGCAGATCGCAGGGCTTTTAAATTGGAGGCAACGAAATGTCCGGCAAAAAGCAGGACCTGGATTTTACAACTCAGCTCGTCCACGAAGGTGAGCGGCTGCCCACGCCCAACGGCCAGCCGGTGGCCACGCCTATTTATGCTACCGCCACGTTTACCTATCCCTCCATGGATGAGATCGATAAGGTCTTCGCCGGCGAGACCCCGGGCTACGTCTATACCCGTTACGGGAACCCTACGGTTGCGGCGCTGGAGAAATCCATTCAAAAGCTGGAAGACGGCGCATTCGCCTGCGCTTATGCTTCCGGCATGGCCGCCCTGCATGCCGCCATCTTTGCCTGTCACCTCTCCCCCGGGTCGAACGTCGTAGCCTCGCAGGACCTTTACGGAGCGACCCTCGACCTGCTGTTCGACGTGTTTGGCTCTTTCGGCATCAACACCGTGACGGCCGATTTTTCTAATCTGGAGAGACTGGCCGAAATCACCCGCAAAGCTCAGCCCCGCGTCCTGGTAGCGGAAACTATCTCGAATCCTCTGTTAAAAGTATGTGACATCGCGGCCTGCGCTGAGATCGCCCACGCGACCGGCGCCAAGCTGATTGTTGATAATACTTTTGCCTCCCCTTATTTGTGCCAACCCCTGAAGCAGGGTGCAGATTTTTCCGTGCACAGCGCCACCAAATATCTAAGCGGCCACTGTGACGTCATGGGCGGTTTAGTCGTTGCCCGCGATGAGGCCGATAAACTTTCGCTCATTGGAATCATGAAGCTGGTCGGTGGTGTGCTCGGACCGTGGGACGCGCATGAGATCCTGCGCGGCGTGAAGACCCTGGCCGTGCGTCTTGACCGGCAATGTAGTAATGCCAGCTACATCGCCGGCGAACTCAAGAATCATCCCAACATCTCCAAAGTTCACTATCCCGGATTAGTCGCTCACGAAGACGAAACCGTTTACCGCACTTTGCGTCGGGACAATGCCGGCGCGCTGCTCTCCATCGAACTCAATCCCAACACGCGCGAGGCTGCTTTCCAGTTTATGGATTCGCTACAGCTCTGCGTGCGCTCCACCAGCCTGGGAGATGTCTTCACCGGCGTGCTGCATCCCGCAACCGCTTCGCATCGCGAGATGGCGCCGGCCCGGCGTCACCAGCTCGGCATTACAGATGGCCTGGTGCGCGTTGCCGTGGGCATTGAGAGCGCGCAAGACATTCTGGCAGACATTCATCAGGCGCTGGCCTCCGTAGAAAAGCACCTCGGCAGCACGACCCACGCAGTGGGAGCCAAGAGGAAATGATCCGTATGCGGGAGCAGCATATCAATCAAATCCGCAGCCTGGGCGAGGGTGAATACCCCTATGAATGTTGCGGGCTTTTGCTTGGCCATTTCGGAGAGGATGGGGGCAAATCCCTGGTTGAGCTCTTCCCTATTTCCAATGCGCGCGAGGAAGAAGCCCGGCGGCGGCGCTTTCTGATCGAGCCGGCCGAGCTGTTGCGCGGCGAACGCCACGCCCGCGAGCGGCAACTCGATGTGATCGGCTTCTACCATTCGCATCCGGAAGACTCCGGCGTTCCCTCGCAGTACGATCTTGACCATGCCTGGCCGGTCTATTCCTATGTGATTGTTTCCGTCCATAGCGGCAAAGCGATCAATCTTTTTTCGTGGGAGATGCAGGAAGACAGATCGCGCTTCAACCCGGAAGAAATAGTAAAAGAAAATTAGTTTATGGCAAACCAGAAAGAACAGGAGAAGAGCACGCTGCTGCAACCGGCGGCGGAAGACAGCTTCACGCTGGCCCAGGGCGGGCCCTTCCCGCTGGCTTCGGGCGGCTCTCTGCGTCCGCTAACTTTGCGTTACGCGCTCTATGGAAGCTTGAACCAGGCGCGCGATAACGCCATTTTGGTTTGTCATGCGCTTTCCGGTTCGGCACGGGTTGCCGACTGGTGGCTCGGCGTCGTTGGCCCCGGCTGCGCCATTGATACAGAACGTTATTGCATTATCGGGATCAATGTCATCGGATCGTGCTATGGCTCTACCGGCCCTGCTTCCTTGAATGTGGAAACCGGCAAACCTTATGGGGGCGGCTTCCCTCTGGTCACCATCCGCGACATGGTGCGGGCGCAAGCCGAGTTGCTGCGCCACAAGTTGGGGATCGAACATCTCCATACCGTCATCGGTGGTTCACTGGGCGGCATGCAGGCGTTACAGTGGGCGGTGGATTATCCCGAGGCTGTCGAGCGTTGCATCGCCATCGGAGCCACGCCGCTTTCGGCCATGGGCCTGGCGTTGAATCATCTGCAGCGCGTGGCCATTCAGTACGATCCCGCCTGGAGCGGAGGCGAATACTCCCCGGATCGAGGTCCGGCGGTGGGCTTGAGTCTGGCGCGCGGAATCGCCATGTGCTCTTACAAATCGGCCGAATTGTTTGACGAACGCTTTGCCCGCCGTCCTAATCAGCGCGGAAGCGAGGACCCGCATCGCTCCCTGGCTGAGCGCTTTGATGTTGCGGGATATCTCGATTACCAGGGAAAGATGTTTGTAAACCGCTTTGATGCCAACACCTACCTGGCGCTCTCCAAGGCGATGGATACCTTCGACTTTCACATCGGATATGGCTCCGAAGAAGCCGCGTTCCAGCGCATTCGCGCCCGGGTATTGCTGTTGGGCATCTCCTCCGACTGGTTGTTTCCTCCCAACGATGTCTGCAAACTCGCTCATCGCATGGCTTCGGCAGGGGTCAATGCTCGCTATCTTGAGCTGCAATCCGGACACGGCCATGATGCATTTCTCGCCGAGCTCGATTCGGTGCGGGCGATCATCGCTCCTGAGATCGAAACCCCGATTGGGGAGCGCAATACTCCCACGCCTGAGTTCCTGCAGATGATCTCTCAGCTCAAGGGCTCCTGTGACGGCGTCTGAGGCAAAAAATTCACATTGTGGTACGAACGCTTTGCTGCTGACAAGTTACCCGCTTTCACGTCAAAATGGAATTGCGCCCAGAGGACGATTACAGTTAGAGTGTCCGTTTCCGTTTACATAAAATCATGGATAGCGAATCTACAAAGGAAAACCCGGCAGTTCCGGCATCTGCTTCCCCCGGCAGCGACAAGCGCGCAGATAAATACCAGCGCATCCTGGAAGCGGCGGTCGAGGTGATTGCCGAAAACGGCTTCTTCAATGCGCGGGTTTCAGACATTGCCCAGCGCGCCGGAGTCGCTGACGGCACCATTTATCTCTACTTCAAGAGCAAAGACCAGATTCTGATGGCCGCCATCTCCAACGCCTTTGGGGCGTTTCTCGATCTGGCGCGTTCCGAGGTCAAAAGCATCACCGAGCCCCGCGAACAGTTACGGCAGCTGGCTTTGTTGCATCTCACCTCATTGGGATCGAATCGCAACCTCGCCATCGTCTTCCAGACTGAGCTGCGGCAGAGCGCGCGTTTCCTGGCGCAATTCTCCCAGCACCAGTTGAAGCAGTACTTCGATCTCATCCGCGAGGTGGTGCGCGCAGGGCAAAATACGGGTGTCTTCCGCCGCGATCTTTCCGATAAAATTGTAGCCAATTGCTTTTTTGGCTCCCTCGACGAAATGGTGACCTCCTGGTTGCTCAGTGAGCGCGATTATTCTCTGCCCGGCGCCGCCGATGCCGTGGTAGATGTTATTTTAGGCGGGGTGGAAGTGCGGCATCCTTCATGAAGTTAGAGACACTCAACGATATTTTTTTCAATTCGGTAACCAGCAACCATCCTCGCGTGATGACCTGCAGGAAGGGAGGACGCTGGCTCAATATTTCCTCACAAGAGCTCTATCGCCAGGTAACAGCGGTGGCCCGCGCCTTGCAGTCCTGGGGGCTTGGCAAAGGCGACCATGTCGCTATCCTGAGCGAGAACCGCCCGGAATGGCAGATTGCAGATTTCGCGTGCCTGATGCTGGGCGTCGTTGATGTCCCCATTTACGCCACGCTGCCTGCCGACCAGATCATTTATCTGCTGAACAATTCCGAGGCCCGGGCCGTTTTTGTTTCTACTGAGGAGCAGTTGCAGAAGGTGCTGCAGATCCGGTCGCAGACGAAGATTGAAAAAATCGTATTGATGGATGACGTTCCACGCAGCGAAGCTGTCTCATTCCAAAGCCTGACCGCCAATGCGCCTGCTGGTAGAGATGCAGCCCTCGACTCCATTGCCCAGGCAATAAAACCCGACGATCTCGCGACCATCATCTATACATCTGGAACCACGGGCACGCCCAAAGGTGCCATGCTGACGCATGGGAATATTGCTTCGAATATCGGCTTTTCCCTGCGCGACTTCGGCTCGGCCCCCTGCGATCTTTCCATTTCTTATCTTCCTCTATCGCACATCACTGCCCGCCATCTCGACTACTACTGTTTGCAATGCGGAATCACATTGGCTTACTGCGCACATTTGGAAGATTTGCCGCAAACCATGCTGGAAACCAAGCCCACGATCATGGTCAGTGTTCCCCGCGTTTACGAGAAGGTCTACAACAAGGTGCTGGTCGAAACCAGAAGCGGCATCAAGCACAAAATCTATGAATGGGCGATGAAAGTGGGCCGTGCGCATCGGGAAGAAATTCTCGCCGGCCAAACGCCTTCTTCCTTCAAGTGGAAGCTGGCCAATACGCTGCTCTTTTCGAAAATCCACAAAGGCTTCGGTGGAAAAACGCGTGCCTTCATTTCAGGAGGAGCTCCGTTGGGAATCGACCTGGCCACCTGGTTTGCGGATGCAGGAATCGTAATTCTTCAGGGATACGGCCTGACCGAAACTTCCCCCGTCATTGCCATCAATACGCCCGCGGTCAACCGTTTAGGCACCGTGGGCAAAAAGTTGCCCAACGTTGAAATCAGGATTGCCGAAGATGGCGAACTGCTGGTGCGCGGCCCTAGCGTCTTTCGTGGCTATTGGAAGCTGCCGGAGGAAAGCCAAAATGCTTTTGCAGATGGCTGGTTCAAGACGGGCGATATTGCCACCCTGGATTCCGACGGTTTTCTCAGCATCACCGACCGCAAGAAAGACCTGATTAAAACTTCCGGCGGAAAATTTATCGCCCCGCAGCCCCTGGAAAACCAGCTCAAGGCGAATCCGCTGGTCTCGCAGGCGGCGATCATCGGAGAGCGGCGCAAATTTCCTGCCGTCATCATTGCGCCGCAATTTGGCGCGCTGCAGGAATGGGCGCGGGAAAACAATGTTTCGTTCTCTTCCCCTGGCCAACTCGTCGCCAATCCTAAAGTGCAGGAACTTTACGAAGGCATCGTCGAAGCGCTGAACGCAAAGCTGGCGCAGTTCGAGAAGCTGAAGAAGGTCCTGCTGGTGCCGGATGAGTTTTCCATCGCCACCGGCGAGTTGACCCCCAGCATGAAGCTTAAGCGCCGCTTCGTGGAGCAAAAGTATAAAGTGCAGGTCGATGCGCTCTATTCCCAGGCAGAGGCCGGGGTTACTGTTTAGGCATCCGGTAAACTACGGGGTTTGCGGTCCCATTTTTAACTGAAAATTCATACCTGAAGCAACGTAGTAAGCTGCTCATCACATCCTGCAATGATAGAATTTGGGCTTTAAGGATATGTCGTCCTCAATCATCAAGAACGATTTCCTGGTTGCCTTGCAACAGAAAATTGAGAGCCGCACTGCGCGCGTTGGAATTATCGGGCTTGGCTATGTAGGCCTGCCGCTAGCCCTTTTGTTCAGTGAAGAGCGCTTCCCTGTCACCGGATTCGATGTTGATAACAAGAAGGTTGAAGCTCTCAGCCGGGGCGAATCGTATATCTATCACATTCCGGCGACGGAAATTCAATCGGCGCAAAGCCGCGGTCTGCGGGCCACTGCCCAGTATTCGCAATTGGCGGAGATGGATGCCATCATTATCTGCGTCCCTACGCCGCTCAACGAATATCGCGAGCCTGATCTCAGCTACATTCAATCCACTGCCGAGGCCATAGCGCCGCACTTGCATGCCGGACAGTTAGTCGTGCTTGAGAGCACCACGTATCCGGGAACGACGGAAGAAATTCTGGTAGGCACGCTGGAAAAGAAAAACCCAGGCGGGCTCAAGGCTGCCCGCGCAGACGCGGTAGCAGACAATACCTTCTTCGTGGCCTTCTCACCCGAGCGCGAGGACCCGGGAAACCAGAGCGTGGCCCGGCGAGATATTCCCAAGGTTGTCGGCGGATTGGAGCAGAACGCCACCGAATTGACGGCCCTGCTCTATCAAACAATTTTCAACCGCACCGTGAAGGTCTCTTCGCCCGCCGCCGCCGAGATGACCAAGCTGCTGGAAAATATCTACCGTTGCGTGAACATTGCCCTGGTCAACGAGCTTAAGATGCTGTGTCTGCGCATGGGCATCGACATCTGGGAGGTCATCGAGGCTGCCGCCACCAAGCCTTTCGGTTTTCATCCTTTCTATCCCGGGCCGGGGCTGGGCGGCCACTGCATTCCTATTGACCCGTTTTATCTTTCCTGGAAGGCCAAAGAGTACGATTTTCAAACTCGATTTATCGAACTCGCCGGCGAAATCAACTCCAATATGCCTTATCACGTGGTGAGCGCCGTGACTGCGGCCCTGAACCGCGAAAAGAAAGCGCTCAATGGTTCGCGCATCCTGGTGCTGGGCGTGGCTTACAAGAAAGATGTGGACGATCTGCGCGAATCCCCATCGCTCACCATTATCGAGCTGCTGCGCTCGCAGGGCGCGGAAGTGAGCTACAACGACCCCTACTTTCCCTCCATCGGCAAGGGCCGGCACTATGATCTGCAAATGCAGTGCGCGCCCCTCCAAGACCTTGGTCAATACGATTGCGTCCTTGTCGTAACCGACCACTCCGATTACGATTATCCTGCCATCGTGAATGAAGCCAAGCTTGTGGTCGATAGCCGCAACGCTACGCGCGGAATCATATCGCCAAAGATCGTGCGCTGCTAAAAATAGTTGCTCTTCCTTGCAGCCGTTCGTTAAAGTCTTCTTGCGGGGCGCTGCCAAATGCAGAAGATAATATCTCCTCGAAGCCAACATCCGATCGTGCAATATCTCTTGCTGGCGATCATTTGCGCAGCAGCAGTGATTTATCAGATACGCTTCGCCAAAGACATACTGCGGGATAGAAAAATCGATCTTCCGTTCTTTTATCCACAAATGGCAAGTGCATCCATGGATGTTGTAACGCCGGGCGCGATGGCCAGAGGCCTGCATCGTGGTGACACTCTGGTCGCAATCAACGGGCGTCCCTATACGGGAACGGCAGTGTTGGGCCAGGAATTTGCCAAGGGGCTGCCGGGAACTTCTATGGCCGTTACGGTTCGGTCCTCCAAATCCGGCGTGGAACGCATTGTTCAGCTCCCGATAGGTCAGTCTAAGGGTGGAGCAATTTCATTGGGTTTCGATATTCTCCTGTATTTTGCTGTGCCTGTTTTTTGTCTGCTCCTGGGAGCGTGGGCAGTGATTGTCCGCCCAAAAGATTTGCTTGCCTGGCTTCTGCTGGGGCTTCTGCTCTGCTTCTCGCAGATTTTCGAAGAGTATAAAGTTCCAGGCTGGGAGCCGGGCTTCCGGGAGATGGGGATGATTTACCATGCCCTCCTCGCGAGGGCATGGCCGATTTTCATGTGCCTTTTTGGACTGTATTTTCCGGAACCCTTCCCTGCCTCATCCCGTTGGAGCATATTGCGCAGCGCTGCATTTTGGATCGGCGTAATTCCATTCACCATTTATGGCCTGATCACCACGGTCATCGCCGTGCTTGAGATAACCAACTATCACGCAGCCGCTCCTCTTCTCAGATTTACGCAATTCTTTCCGGGCTTCATCGCTTACCTTTTGGTCAGTGTTTTCTTCGCCGCGATTGGAATCAAATCAGGCCTCGCAATTTCCAGGGACGCCAAGCGCCGCTTACGTCTTTTGTACCTTGGCGCCGCCCTTGCGATGACCCCCGCCCTGCTGGTTACGATTGCGGCACGAGTGCGTGGGAAGGCTCCATTCGAAATGCTTCCCGAGTGGGCACTCATCGTCGTTGTGACGATGTTGGCCCTGTTTCCGCTGACCCTGGCCTACGTGATCGTTGTGCAGCGCGCCATGGATGTGCGAATGGTGCTGCGCCAAGGCTTGCAGTATGCGCTCGCCAAAACCGGATTGCGGGTATTACAGAGGGCCGTACTGGTAACGACAATCGGCGGCATGGTCTACCTGTTCGGAAAAGCCAACTATAAGGGGTGGCTGACTACCATTCCGCTGCTGATCATCGGGTTCTTTGCGGTTCGCTGGATTCGCAGCCTCGGAGAAAAATTGCGCTTATGGCTCGATCGCCGTTTCTTCCGTGAGGCCTATAACACTGAGCAGGTGCTCACCGAGCTGAGTGAACAGGTTCGCAGCATGCTGGAACCTCGTTCGCTGCTGGAAAAAGTCGCCACCCAGATCGCCGGGACTTTGCACGTGCGCAACATCGCAGTCTTGTTAAGCGGCAGCGAGTTTTACCAGCCCGCCTATGCCTTAGGATTCGCCGCCCTCCCCCAAGTTGCGTTTCTTGCCTCGACCGCCACGGTAAAACACATGCGCGAGAATCGGGAGCCGGCGCGTATCTATCTGGAAGATCACAGCTCCTGGATCTACAGTGAACCGCAGGCGACCGACGAAGAACGCAACAAGCTGGCCGAGCTTGGCTCGGAATTGCTGCTGCCTCTCGTAGTCCGCGACAAACTTCTTGGATTCATCAGCCTTGGACCCAAACGCTCTGAGGAGCCGTATTCCGGCAGCGACGTACGTTTGCTCAAGTCGGTCGCGGCACAAACCGGGCTGGCGCTTGAAAATGCGAACCTGATGCAGACCATTGCGGAAGAGGTAGCACAACGCGAGCGCATGAACCGCGAGGTGGAAATTGCCCGTGAGGTACAAGAGCGGCTCTTCCCGCAAAAGCTTCCCCCGATTCACGGACTCGACTATTGCGGGCAATGCCGTCCCGCGCTGGGAGTCGGCGGCGACTACTATGATTTTCTGGCCCTCCCCGAAGGACATCTCGGAGTAGCTATCGGCGATGTTTCCGGAAAAGGCATTGGCGCCGCTCTGATGATGGCCAGCCTGCAAGCTTCGTTGCGCGGTGAAGCGGCGCGCGCGCCCAAAGACCTGGCCGCTGTGATTGCCAATATCAACCGCCTTATCTATGAAGCATCTTCGGCCCATCGCTATGCCACGTTCTTCTATGGCCAATACGATCCGGTGACTCACCGGTTTGACTACGTCAACGCCGGCCACAATCCACCCCTGCTCTTTCACCTTTGTAACGGAAAATGGGAAATCTCTCGTTTGGAAGTAGGCGGCACGGTGGTGGGCCTGCTGGAAAGTTTCCCTTACCAGCAAGGACAGGCAACGCTTGCTCCTGACGACATCCTGGTCGCTTATACCGACGGCATCAGCGAGGCCATGAACAACAACGAAGAAGAATGGGGTGAAAAGAACCTGATTCAGACCATCGAAGGCAATTCAAAGATGCCCGCCGCAGAACTGCTACAGCACATTCTGCAAGCTGCAGACACCTTTGTAGCAGGGGCTAAACAACACGACGACATGACACTCGTAGTCGCGCGCGTTCTTCAATGATTGTTCTTGATCTGCGTTAATCCGCGTCCATCCGCGGCGAAATTCCTACCTACAAAGAGCTCATATTCGACAGGAACTCACCGTTCGATCTGGTCTTGCTCAGCTTATCAATGAGCAATTCCATGGCTTCCACCGGAGAGAGCGGGTTCAGGACCTTGCGCAGTACCCAGATCCTCTGCAAATCTTCCTTGGGAATAATGAGTTCTTCCTTACGCGTGCCTGAGCGTTGGATATCAATGGCCGGGAATACGCGCTTATCAGAGAGCTTGCGGTCCAGAATCACTTCCATGTTGCCCGTGCCTTTGAATTCTTCGAAGATCACGTCATCCATGCGCGATCCGGTTTCGATCAGGGCCGTAGCGATGATGGTCAGCGAACCGCCCTCTTCAATGTTGCGGGCCGCGCCGAAGAACCGCTTGGGGCGCTGTAAGGCGTTGGAATCCACGCCGCCCGACAGTACTTTGCCTGAAGGTGGAACAATGGTGTTGTAGGCGCGCGCCAGGCGGGTAATCGAGTCGAGCAGGATCACCACGTCGCGCTTGTGCTCCACCAGGCGCTTGGCCTTTTCGATTACCATTTCTGCGACCTGCACGTGACGCGCCGCCGGCTCGTCGAACGTGGAGGAGATGACTTCGCCCTTCACCGAGCGCTGCATGTCCGTCACTTCTTCCGGGCGCTCGTCAATCAGCAGCACAATCAGCACAATTTCCGGATGGTTCGCTGTGATGGAGTTGGCGATGTTCTGCAGGATCATGGTCTTGCCGGCGCGTGGCGGGGAAACGATGAGTCCGCGCTGGCCTTTGCCCGCCGGGACCAGCAGGTCCATGACGCGGGCGGTAATGTTGTCTTTCACCGTCTCCTGCTTGATGCGCTCCTGCGGATAGAGCGGCGTCAGGTTATCGAACAGGATCTTGTTGCGCGCCTCGTCGGGCGATTCGAAGTTGACCGCCTCGATCTTGACCAGAGCAAAATATTTTTCCCCTTCATGCGGCGGCCTCACCTGGCCGCTCACCGTGTCGCCGGTCTTCAGGTCGAACTTGCGGATCTGCGATGGAGAAACATAAATATCGTCGGGGCCGGGCAGATAGTTGTAGTCCGGCGAGCGCAGGAAGCCGTAGCCGTCGGGCAAAATTTCGAGCACGCCCTCGGCAAAGATGTGCCCTTCTTTTTCGCTCTGCGCCTGCAGAATTTTAAAGATGAGGTCTTGTTTGCGCATACCGCTGGCGCCGGGTAAATCGAGGGAGCGCGCGATGCGGGTCAGCTCTGTGATGTTTTTTTCTTTCAGTTCCGCTATTGTCATGTTCACCTACGGGGATTGTTTTTGATTTTCAATGAAGGGAGGTAAAGGGTTTCTGGGTTTTATGTTTGTAGCGCCGCCCGTTCCGGGGAGTTAAATTGTAACCTGGATTGAAATGGTTCCCTGGGAACGGGCGAACGGCCTAATTACGCGTGAAGGAGTATTATGCAGCTTGTCGCTGTGATCTTGCAAGCTTATTTTCCAGCAATCCCGAGCCATGCATCACCCGCTCAGCGGAGCTGGCCTTGGAAAAGCGGACCAGCACGTCATTCATGGTCTCTTGAATTCGGCTGTTTGGCTTGTGGAACTTGCGTGTGGCTTGTGCCGCAAGCTGACAAAGTGTGTAACGGTTTCGTACCGGGCGCAGTGCTCCAAAAATCAAATCCGATCGCATTTTCTCTCTCCTATCTTCAATTATTAGACTTAAGTTCGTTGTAAGCCGATTTGTAAAGTTTTGTTCCAGTAATAGCAATAAGCTGATGCAGCCGCCGTACACAATTAAAGACGGCAAGGACTGTAACTTCGGGGTCCCTACTCCCGGCTTTCCATAAAAATTTAGGAAATTACCAGCAGGATAGATGCAATACTTAGCTTGAAAGTTGCATCTTAAAGCCGCAATTCAAAGACGAATTTTAAAAGACGCTCTAATCGCCAAAAGGGTTTGCTAGTCAGTACATAGCAGATTTGAGGCTTTTGCCTAAGGCTGCTTCCTGTAAGGTAATAATTCTCAGTGCTTCCGTCAAGATTTTTCTCTCTTATTGCCCTAAGCGCTATAATTTCTATAACTTAGCGACATTAAAAGCTGCTCAGTTTGAAAGGAGCCTCATGAAAAATCTGCCTTTTTAGCCCTACATCGAGGCCAAAAAGAAGGCCCTGATCCAGGCGGAGGCCGACTTTGAGGCTGCCCGCGCCCAGAAGGTATGGAAGGCTGGCTCTCTTTCTTTGCAGACGACACCACCAACATCAATCCCTGGAAAACCAATAACGTTCAGCAAAGCGACATGCGCGAGCAACTGACCAGCACCTGGAATCCCAATATCACCCTGAAATAGCAGCCCATCAAAGCCGATGTCTCCACCTCTGGCGATCTAGGCTACACTGTCGGAACCTGGCAACTTACGGGCAAGAGCCGCAAAGGTGACCCTGTTTCCATGACCGGCAAATACATGACCGTGTGGAAGAAACAACCCGACGGGAGCTGGAAGGTCGTGGCCGATATGGGCAATACCGATTAAGCGAGCACTAGGGAAAGATTGTGTATCCGTGGCCGTTGCCGGCGCATCCCATAACTGCGCATAAATCATTGACAAATGAGCACTATGCTGCAAAAATTGGATTTTATGTCAGGCGCCTGCCAGACCGCTATGTGTTGTTGTCGCTGCTGCAGCAGCTGTTGCTGCTGTGGTTGTACAGCCGGTGTTCCGTCTGGTGAGCCTGATGATCTGAACTAATAGCCTCAAGTTAAATACTTAAAAGATCAAAACCACTCGCCCGACACGGTTGAGTGGTTTTTTAGTTTTTACGCACATACGAAATCTTTTGGATTGAATGAATGTCATTGTTTCCTCTATTTCTGAAGCTGGAAGGGCGGCCGGTTCTGGTAGTCGGCGGCGGTGAAATTGCCGAAGGCAAAATCGCCAGCCTCTTGCACACCGGCGCCTCTGTGCATGTAGTCGCGCCCATGTCTACGCCGGCTATCTCTGTCTGGGCGAAGGAAACAAAGATCAAATGGCACAAACGCCGCTTCCAGGCCGAAGACGTCAAAGATCAGGATCTTGTAATTGCCGCTACTTCTTCCGTTGAGGTTAATCATCAGGTGTACGCCGAAGCTCGCCGCCACGGAGTGTTGTGTAACGTGGTTGACGATCCTGCTTATTGCGATTTTTATTTCCCCGCGGTCGTCAGACGCGGTGATCTGCAGATTGCCATCTCCACCGGCGGCCAAAGCCCGGCCCTGGCGCAACAACTGCGCGTGCAGTTGGAGAATCAGTTCGGTCCGGAATATGCAGAGCGCGTCGCCGATCTCGGACACCAGCGCCGCGAGATCCTGGCAACGCATCCGCCCGGCGAAGATCGCAAGAAGCTGCTGCATCAATTGGCGCAGCAAGGCCTTGAACAGGCGCTGGACAAGCGGAAACAACACAAGACCGGCAGCACGAACGTCTACCTTGTTGGCGCCGGCCCCGGCGACCCCGAGTTGCTTACGGTAAAGGCGCATAACTTGCTGCGCTCTGCGGATGTCATCTTGCACGACGAGTTGGTCTCGGAAGAAATTCTGCGCATGGCTTCTCCCAGTGCGGCTCTAATCAACGTCGGCAAACGGCACGGGGCGAAACGCATCACTCAGGATCAAATCAACACTTTGTTGGTCCACTTCGCCACGCAGGGCTCGACTGTGGTTCGCCTCAAAGGGGGCGACCCGTTGATCTTCGGCCGTGCCGGGGAAGAGATAGAAGCTCTCGATGCCGCGGGCATCGGCTTTGAAGTTGTCCCTGGCATCACGGCGGCTTCTGCGGCAGCGGCGGCAGCCCAGGTTTCTTTGACCGATCGCAGGTCGGCCTCGACTGTGATCTTTACTACGCCTCATCACTGCGCCGGCAAGGAGCATAGCCATTGGCTCAAGACTGCGCGCCGCGATGCCACGCTTGCGATTTACATGCCCGGTTCCGGTTACGAGAAGCTGGCACAAGACCTGGAAGCTGCCGGTTTTTCTGATGAGACGGCATGCCTGATCGTCTCCGGAGCAGCCACCCACAACCAGCAAGCCCGCCGGACAACGCTTTCTCATCTGGCTGCGCTGCCTCCCCTGCCAGCGCCTTCGCTGCTGCTGGTAGGCGAGGCGCTGGCATGCAGGCAGCGGGGCGCCGATTTGGAAGATATTTCTTCAGCGCAGTCATTCGAAACGGTTGAGGAAGCGCTTCGCGTGGACTTGGGAGACTGAGGAATAAAGGAACACTCATGGACGAACAAATCCTGTTGATTCAAGCCTTGGCCGAAAGCTGGGGGCCGGAAGAGGCGTTGGAGTGGGCCTCTGAGAAATTCCTCGACAATAGCGTGGCCATTGCATCCAGCTTTGGCATGGAAGACATGGTGCTGCTTGACATGGCCTCACGGCTACACCGGCCGATTCCTGTTTTTACTTTGGACACCAATTTCCTCTTTCCGGAAACTTACAAGCTTATCGAAGACGTCGAGCGGAAATACGGATTGACCGTGGAAAAACTGCAGCCTGCGCTCACCCCCACAGAGCAGGCGCACGAACACGGGGAAGCCCTGTGGAGCCGCCAGCCGAACCAGTGCTGCCACATTCGCAAGATCGAGCCTCTGGAGAAAAAACTTTCCGGATTGCGCGCCTGGATCACCGGCATCCGGCGCCGGCAGTCCCCCACGCGCGCCGGCACGCGCAAGGTAGAGTGGGACCCCAGATTCAAACTGATCAAAGTCAATCCGCTGGCCGAGTGGAGCACGCGGCAAGTATGGGAATACCTGCAGCAGAACAATGTTCCCTACAATCCGCTGCACGATAAGAATTATCCCAGCATCGGCTGCACGCACTGCACTCGTCCCATTCAACCCGGCCAGCCGGAGCGGGCGGGCAGATGGAGTGGATTCGCAAAAACAGAGTGCGGATTGCACGGTTGATTTGTATCAGGGCGCGAGTTTACTCGTGCCGAAGAGACTTAATAAAATCTGGGCTTTAACCCTTGAGGTAATTGGATAGTCGAAGGAAGGTAGACGATGACAATCATTCAACCCATAATCAACTTCGGCGTACTCAATGTTGTAGTGCTGATCTCCGGCCTGCTGGTTTTTGTGGCTGCCGCAGTCGCCGAATGGCGTATGCCACAACAAAAGTGAACAACCCCGAAGGGGTGACGTATTATAGCCCAGCGCTTCAGCGCTGGGTTGCAGGCAAGAATGATCTGAGTCCCGAAGGGACAACGCTGGTCTTCCGGAACTAGCAGGCTGGTTGAAACGGCATAAATATTTTTAGGAATAAACAAACGCATGCAATACAACTTGAGTTATTTGCGCGCGCTGGAGGCCGAGAGCATCCACATCATGCGCGAGGTCGCCTCCGAATTTCAGAAGCCGGTGATGTTGTACTCCATCGGCAAAGATTCTTCCGTCATGCTGCGCCTGGCGCAGAAGGCATTTCATCCCGAGCCCATTCCCTTCCCGCTGCTGCACATCGATACCAGCTACAAATTCAAGGAGATGATCGAGTTCCGCGATGTCCAGGCCGCCAAGCTTGGCGTGAAGCTGATTGTGCATACTAACCAGCGCGCTCTCGATGAAGGCGCCACTCCTTTTCGCCTCGGGACTCAGCGCTGTTGCGAGTTGCTCAAGACCACGGCGCTGCTCGACGCCCTTCGCGCCGGGGGCTTCGATGCCGCCTTCGGCGGCGCCCGTCGCGATGAAGAGCGCTCCCGCGCAAAAGAGAGGGTTTATTCCTTCCGCGACGAGAACGGACAATGGGAGCCCCGCAACCAGCGCCCCGAGCTATGGAACCTGTTCAACAGCCGGGTAAAGCCGGGCGAGAGTATCCGCGTCTTCCCGCTCTCCAACTGGACTGAGCTCGACATCTGGCTCTACATCCACCTGGAAAAAATTCCCGTGGTGCCGCTCTACTTCGCTCAGGAGCGCGAGATGCTGGTGCGCGGCGCCTCGTTGATCCCGATCGAACAGCCGTTTATTCCGCGTCTGGCCAACGAGCAGCCGCAGTGGGTGCGCTGCCGCATGCGCTCTCTAGGTTGCAGCCCCTGCACCGGCGCCATACGCTCAGAGGCGGATACAGTGCCGAAGATTATGGAAGAGCTGGTTTCATTCCGCCGCTCCGAGCGGGAGAACCGCGCCATCGACCACGACCTCGATGGCTCCATGGAAATCAAAAAGCGCGCAGGATACTTTTAATGCCCACTTTACCCTTACGAGAGATGGCTCTGACCACGGTTGAAAGTTTCTTCCAGCAGGAGCTGGATAAAGACCTGCTGCGCTTTGTAACTGCCGGCAGCGTGGACGACGGCAAATCCACCCTGATTGGCCGGCTGCTCTACGACTCGCAGAGCGTCTATGAGGACCAGCTCCACGCCGTCCATCGCGCATCGCAAACCCGCAACAACGGCGCTCTCGATCTTTCGCTGCTGACCGATGGCCTTCGCGCCGAGCGCGAGCAGGGCATCACCATCGACGTCGCTTATCGCTATTTCACCACCCACAAGCGAAAATTCATCCTGGCCGATACTCCGGGACACGTGCAGTACACGCGCAACATGGCCACCGGCGCATCGAATGCGGACCTTGCTATCGTGCTGCTCGATGCCCGCCGTGGAATTCAGGAGCAATCGCGCCGCCACGCCTACATCGCTTCCCTGCTGGGAATCACTCACCTGGTCGTCGCCATCAACAAGATGGATCAGGTCTCCTACAAAGAAGAAGTGTTCGTGCAAATGCAGCGGGAGTTCTCTGAGTTCCTCGATCAGCTTTCATTCGACGAAGTTTACTGGCTCCCCATGAGCGCCCTGGTGGGCGACAACGTAGTCGAGCGCGGCGTGAACATGCCTTGGTTCGAAGGGAAGCCGCTGCTCGAGTACCTGGAAAATGTGGAAGTCCCCAGCGCCAAGACCACCACTCCCTTCCGCTTTGCCGTGCAGCGCGTGGTGCGTCCACATCAGGATTTCCGCGGCTACAGCGGGCAAATTTCTTCCGGCGTCGTCCATGTCGGAGACTCGGTCAAAGTTCTGCCCGCAGGTCCGGTAACCATCGTGAAGAGCATTCACACTTATGAGGGCGAGCCGAACTTCGCCTTCGCTCCCATGTCAGTCACCTTGAGCCTGCAGGATGAAATTGACATCAGCCGTGGCGATCTCATCTGTTCCGCCGAAGCGCCTCCTCTGGTCTCGCGCGCGTTTGTCGCGACCGTCATCTGGTTTGGTGAGCGTCCACTCGAGCCTTCGCGCAAGTACCTGTTGAAACATATGGCCCAATTCACCCGGGCCGAGATTCGCTCTCTGCAACATCGCGTCAATATCCGGACATTTTCTCCCGAACCGGCCGCGACCCTGGAGATGAACGAAATTGGCGTGGTGGAAATTGAAACCGCGCAGGACCTTTTCTTCGACCCCTACAGCGAAGGCCGCGTTTCGGGAAGCGCCATATTGATTGATCCCGAGACCAATTTCACTGTAGGCGCGGTCATTATGTTGGGGGTTTCCGGCAAGCACCAGCTTGCCCATTCGTCAGAGCACGCGCCAGAAAAAGACAAGTGGAGCCCCATTACCGCGGAAGAGCGCGTTTTACGCTTCGGACATCGCCCTGCCGTGCTGGCGTTGGCATCGAGAGAAAAGCTGGTTCAGCTTCTGGAGCGCAGGCTCTTTGCCCAGGGAGCGCAAGTAGTAGTGCTGAAGCGCTGGAACGGCGATGCTGCTGCCGTTCTGCACGAAGCCGGCATGATCGTTCTCTCTTTAGATCCCGCCGCCAAAGCCACAGTTCAACTGCCCCCGTTGCCTCAGGAAGACGAGCAGGCCGCCGACAAAATTCTAGATTTGCTGCTGGCCGCCAACGTCCTGTTGAGAATTTAGTAATTTGGTAACTGCGCAATTGTGTAAATTTTCAGCGGCTCACAATTACTGTATCCACTACGGTTGCTGTTATCTGTTGCGTATGTGTCCGCTACTGGAAAATCGCAAATCGTACTTCAAAATCGTAAATTACCCGATTCGACAATTACACATCCCAATGACCAAATGACTCAATGATCCGATGACTCAATGATTAGTCCCCTGGCGTTATCCGTTCAACCTTATATCCCTTGGCTTGCAGCAGCTTGACCAGCCCCTTATCGCCCACCAGGTGTCCTGAGCCAACCACGATGAAGCATTGCTCCTTGCCTTTCAGGTACTGTTCCACGCGATCGGCCATGCCGATATTGCGGTCTTCGATTAATCTTTTATAAAACGCTCTCGGTTCAAACTGTTGCTCCAGCATCTGCTCGATCTTGCCGTCATCGCCGGCAACGTAGGCGTCTTGCAGCGTCTGTGCCCAGTCTTTCAGGTTGTCAACCTGCTTGAGCGAAGAAGCCAGTAACTCTTCCTGCTCCTGCGGGGTGGCGGAAGAAAAGATTGAGAGTTGGAAGTCGGCCGTCTCCAGCTCATCGATGCGCTGGCTTGGTTTAGCTTCGTTCAAGAAGTGTTCGTCCACACCCATGTGGAAGTCCTCGCCTGCCTGCTGAAAGGCGATGACGGAGGTGGTCAGCGCCACCAGCCAGGGCTTGAATCCCTCCAGCGATTCGCGCGGCATCCCGTACTTGGTGCAGAAGCCATCCAATGCGTCCGAGGTCTGCTTGGAGATGTGCTTGGAGAGCGCGTCTCCATCACCATAAGTTCCCGACTCTTGGGTCAATTTGGTACTCTGCGCGGCGTCGATGTTCTTGACGTTGACCTCGACGGTGAGCACCTTCGATGCCGCAAAGGCCGATTCCATAGCGCCCGGCAGCGGATATAGTTCGGGTGTCGCCACGTGTACCGATCCCACCAGATACACAGTAGCCGTCGGCGATGTGACCTTCCACATGAGGAAGCGCCGTGCAGCCGTTTGTTGTGTGCTGGTTTGCTGCGCTTTCGCCGCGCCGGCAACGGCGCCCTGGGCATACGCCTGAACTGTAGCCAAAGCCGTCATCATCAAGAAGAGACAGACTGATTTTCTGCGGAGCCGTTCCAGCATGTGAGTTTTCATAGAATCGGAAAGTGGTTATTAGATTATAGACGTTCCGTATGCAGCTTCCCTGCCGCTCTATGTCGTCCTTTGCCGTCGAACACCCCGTGCCAGGTGGCTCACCACATGCCATACTGCCCGGAGTAAGGAGACAAAAACTATGTATAAATTCATTTTCTGCCTGCTGGTAGCGATCGCTCCCGCGGCATTAAGCCAGGAAAACCCCACCCGCCCGGCCAATCAGGAATTGATGGCTAAAGAAAAGGTCTTTTTTGTTAAGTCATATACTTTTTACGTCAAAAAGGAAGAGATGGAAAAGGGCTTATTGAACCGGAAAGAGTTCGGCAAGTGGGGCCTTCAGGTCACATCCCATGAGGGTGGCGCAGACGCAGTTCTTCTTGTCAGGCGCGCGGCTTTCCAAAACAATTTTCCCTACACTGTGACCGATCGCGCCACAGGCATTATCGTCATGGGCGGCGAGGTCAACTCGCTGTTGGGCACCGTGCCGGGAAAGATTGCCGGAGAACTTGTAGACAAGTTGCGCCCCATCTACGAGCCGAGGCAGAGCGCTCCAAAACCGGTGACGCCATAAGCCGGTCCCTGCGTTATTGCGTCACAGTCTTTACCGCATCGCCGACTCTAAACCCGGAACCGGAGACTGCGACGCATACTGCGGAGATATCATCCACATCGGTAACGCGAACCACGCCAATGGGCGAGGAAAGGCGGCGGATAACCTTGCCCGTTGCCGGATCTTTGATTTCCTTGCTGACCCGCTCAACATTGAGCTGGTCGCCGACCTTCAGGCCGGCTTTTGTGCCTACGTTGAGGACAATCTGGCCGGCATCAACCGAAGCCACCAGGCCCGAGACGCTGATGGTGCGCACCTCGAGTTTTCCAGCATCGGCAATGAGCCCGGTGCTGGTCTGTTCGACGGCGGCTTTTACCGCTTCGCCGATAATGGTATTTTGAAAATCGCTGCTGCCGAAGTCGGCATTGCCGGCGCCGAAGCCGTGCCAATTGCTTCCGCCGCCGAGCAGCGAAGTGCTCTCTCGCGAAGATTCGCCCTTGCCGTCGGCCACGCCCATAATCTCAGCGGTATCGATGTTGACGATGCGCGCATCAATGCCGACAATGGCCTTGCTCTTCTTGTGGCCAAAGCCGCCGATGCCAAAGCCGCCGAATCCTCCGCCGGCGCCGCCAACATTTGTGTTCTTGGTTTCGTTTCCAAACTCGGTGATGCTGCCGACAATGATCGCGTCTACGCCCAGAAGCTTGCCGATCTGCGCGGCCGAATTGGGATTGGCCCGGTCGCTATTGGAAAAATTCTGTTCCGCCATAATCTTGTCCATGGCTTTGCGCTCGATGACGGAATAGGTGCCATCTTTCACCAGATAGCGGACCAGCAGGTCTGAGATGCCCTTGCCCACGTCAACATCCGTTCCGAAAATAGCCGCCGAATTGCTATGGACGGTGGAGTAATCAAAATCAAATACGGCCACGCGCTTCTTGCGCGCCGTAGCCGGAGCGGCAGTTTGTGCCGCCGCAAGAACGGTGAGCATCATCCACACAATGAGTGCGTGTAGCAATCTTCTGTTCATCAGTATTCTCCGCTTGGAAATGTTTGAGGAAACAGAATCTTACCACCATCGCTGCCAGTGTCAAGAGGCTGTTACGAAGTTAGCGAGGCAGTTTGGAAGTAGCGCCGGGAGCCCGCCTGCTTTCGCGTGTCCCTGGCCCCCGGCGTGCCGGGGCATCTTGCCCTCGCCTCCGCTGGCTGGATATCTCAACTTGCACCACTGCCGAAAGCCCTATGCGCTTGACCCGGCATCGGGCCAGGAGCATAATCACAGCTATCCCTTGATTTTGAAATATAAACGGCTTCGAGGAGTGTGAGACGATGAGCGATCCCGCCAGCAAGCGGCTCGGGGACTACGAAATTCTCGCTGTATTGGGCAGCGGCGGCATGGGCCGCGTCTACAAGGTACGAAACGTTATCACCGACCGTGTGGAAGCGATGAAGGTGCTCTTGCCCGATTTGCAGGGGCACGAAGAGGTAGCCGCCCGTTTTCTGCGTGAAATTAAGGTGCTGGCTGCCCTCAAGCATCCCAACATCGCGGCGCTTCTGACTGCGCTCACTATCGAGAATCAGCTCGTCATGATCATGGAGTACGTGGAGGGCCAATCTCTTTCCTCCCGCTTGAGCCAGGGACCCATTCCAGTCGGCGAGGCGCTCAAATACATTGACCAGGTGCTCGACGCGCTCAATTATGCCCACCAACAGCACGTCATCCACCGCGACATCAAGCCTGCCAACATCATGCTGACACCCGAGGGCATGGTGAAGTTGATGGACTTCGGTATCGCGCGCTCGGGCGCCGAACCACGAAAACTTACGGCAACCGGGTCAACCCTGGGCTCCCTCAGCTACATGTCTCCCGAACAGGTCAAGGGCGAAGCCACCGATGAGCGTTCCGACCTGTACTCGCTGGGCATATCGCTTTACGAGATGGTCACGGGTGAAAAGCCCTTTCATGGCGACAGCGATTTTTCCATCATGGCCGCGCAGATCAATGAGTCGCCAAAGCCGCCGATGAATCTGCAGCCTGCACTTCCCAAATTGGTAAATGACATCATTCTCAAGTCAATCGCCAAAACCCCGGAACAGCGCTTCCCGTCGGCCGACGCATTCCGCCAGGCGGTGAAGCTGGCTCGGCGCAACCTGCAGGACGAAATAACGTTAGTGCGGGGCTCGCAGGAAGTTCCAGCGAGCGCCGTAGCGGCTGCGCACTCCCAGCAGGATGCGGTGACAACTGTGCGCGGGTCGCAAGCGACCACGCTGAGCCGGCCGGCGGCAGCTCGCACCACGCCGGCCGTTCCTGCCATGAATCAGACGCAGCCATCGACGCCGCCCCCGGCGCCCGCCGATCAACCGATGTTCCCCCCGCAACCCGCCGCTGCCGGCACGAGCCAACGGGGCTTCTACATGGCGTTAGGGGCATTGTTGGTAATCATTGTTCTGGTTGCAGCAGGTTTGTACCTGCCGCGGTGGAAGAAGGCTTCCGCTGCGGGCGCGCAGGATTCCGGGAACCAGCCCCCGGCAACCACAACCAGTTCACCGCCGGTAACAACCTCGCCGCAGCAACAGCCGGCTGCCTCTGATAATCAATTTGCCTCGCCCGGCCCTGGCGAGGTCAATAATGCAACCGGCAATGCCGAACCTGTTGGCACGCAGAAGAAGCCGCTTGCCAGGAACGCCGGCTCCGCGCCCGGCAGCGGCGGAGCTGCCGGTTCCCAGGCTCCTCCAGATACGGCGGAGTTAGACGCCGTCGAGCACGAAATTGATCAGCTCTCGAGTCGCGCCGCCGCCGTGAATAGCAGCCTCGATAACATGCAGCGCCAGCAGCAGGCCAGTGGCTACGGACTTCGCGGCGACATCGTTTCCAAACAGGCCAGCATGCAATCCAATCTGGCGAAGGCCCAGGAAGCGATCGAACATAACGACGTGGCGCGCGCCAAAAGATACTCAGCAATGACCGACGCCGACGTCGAAGCGCTCGAGAAATTTCTCGGGCGATAACTGATTGCGGAAATTTACATCCCTGTCGAAGACGGGATAATGTTGCTTGGTCTTTGTAGGCAGGCGACCTCGTTGAGGTCGTTGAGAGAAGATGTCATGTAATAGCGCACCAGCATTTCACCATCCGATTTCCTCGACACAGCGGGTCTGTTCTCTCGTTGCTTCTCTTGTACTCCGTGCAGCAGCTTGGTTCACCGCACGACAGTACTCTGTATGTCTTCGCGTCCGGGTGCTCCTTCCTCCCCGAGCGCATCTCTGATGGCTCCATAAAGCGCTTCCGGTTTGACGGGCTTCCGCACGAAGTGTCGTGCACCACCTCGCATCGCTGTAGTGATGTTTTCGCGATATCCAGCCGCAGATACCATCACGATGCGCGCTTGAGGATCTTGTCGTATTATTTTCTCAAGCGCTTCCATTCCGCCCATCTGTGGCATGGTGATATCCATGAGCACGACATCGGGCTTCATCCGCTGGTATTGGGTGACAGCTACCATCCCATCGCCGGCTTCGGCCACCACTTCGCCGCCGAAGCTTTCGATCATGCGGCCTAAGTGTTTGCGTGAAATAAGAGAGTCATCCACGACCAGGTAGCGAACGGGCAATCCATCTTTGCTTCGTTTGATTGCTGCAAATTTTTGCACAACGACCTCCGTATTTCTGACCGAGAGCGGTTCTGCTTTGCGGGATTTTTCCCGTAAAGAACGTTTGAAGAAGTTTGAGGCATGAGAACTCTAAACCGGAGGGGTCTGTATGTCGCTTACTGTCTCATTGTTGAACACCAGGAACAAGTTACGGTCGTAACCTGAGCGTCGAGGGTGTACACGGGGCCCACAATTTGGCGTCGCGGCTGATTGAGACCGCAAAAATGAAAGCCCAAGCCCGAGCAGGCTTGGGCTTGTGTAGGAATCCAGTTCAGGCCGCTTTGCTGTAAGCGTCTGAGCCGTGCTGTTTGACCATTTTGTTATAAATGCCGAGCAGTAGAAACGCCGGCGCCCACTGCCCTACGAAGAGCGCCCATTCGTCTTTCCCCGTCATCTTCAGCGCTGCTGAAACTGCCATCGAACCAATTGCCGCGCCCAAATAGGCCGAGGATGGCACTTTTGCGGTTTGTGACTCGATTGCAGACGTAACTTTGTCTTCTCTTTCTCCAGATGTTCTCATCGGAACGGTCATCAGATCCTCCGTGATCGTGAATATAACAGTGAGATGCGAAATCTGTTATTACGGGAGCTGCTCGTTACAAAAACCGGGCCTATGGCAAATTTCTGAGAACTGGGAACCGAGAGCAGAGAACTTTTTCTACGCCCAGAACGTCCTATCCAGCGTTCTGTACTGGATCGCCTCTGCCAGGTGGGCGCTTTCAATATGGGCTGTGGCTTCCAGGTCAGCGATGGTGCGCGCTACTTTCAGGATGCGGTCATGCGCCCGCGCGCTTAGTCCCTGTTTCTGCATGGCGCGTTCCAGCAGGCGCTCACTATCGGCGGAGAGTTCGCAGAAAGTCCTGATCTGCTTTGCGCCCATCTGGGCGTTGGAGTAAATCCGCTCTCCGGCGGCGGCGAAGCGGTTGAGTTGCACTTCGCGGGCACGCATCACGCGTTCGCGAATCTGATCTGAGGATTCCGGTGTGCTTCCGGTGCGCAGCTCTTTGTAGTTCACCGCGGGCACGTCAATATGGATATCAATGCGGTCGAGCAGCGGCCCAGAGATCTTGGAGACATAGCGCTGCACCATGGGTTGCGTGCACTGGCAATCGCGCGACTTGTCATTAAAGAATCCACAGGGGCATGGATTCATGGCCGCCGCCAGCATGAAGCGCGCGGGAAAAGTCAGCGACATCGAAGCCCGCGCAATCGACACGCTGCCATCCTCCAGCGGCTGGCGCATCACTTCCAAAACGTTGCGCGGAAACTCCGGCAGCTCATCCAGGAACAGCACGCCGTTGTGGGCGAGCGAAACCTCTCCCGGACGCGGCACAATCCCCCCGCCAATCAGCCCGGCGTCAGAGATGGTGTGGTGCGGCGAGCGAAACGGCCTCACGCCTACCAGCCCCGCCCCGGCCTCAAGCACGCCGGCAACGCTGTGGATCTTGGTGGTCTCAAGCGCTTCCTCGAAGGTAAACGGCGGCAGGATGGTCGGCACGCGCTTGGCCAGCATGGTCTTGCCCGACCCGGGAGGGCCGATCATCAGGATGTTGTGTCCGCCCGCGCAAGCCACCTCGAGCGCACGCTTGGCGGTCTGCTGCCCGCGGACGTCTTTGAAGTCCACGCCGAAGTGCTGCGCCTGCTGCAGCATCTTTGCTGGATCGCTGGCCATGGGAGCGACGCCGTTGCTGTGGTTCAGGAAGTGGACCACCTCCATCAGCGACTTCACCGGAAAGACATTCACGCCAGCCACCACCGCCGCCTCGTGGGCGTTGGCCTCGGGAACGACAAGGTTCAGTATCTTGCGATTGCGCGCGGCAATAGCAATGGGCAATGCGCCCCGGATACCCCGAATGCCGCCATCGAGCGACAGTTCCCCCACCAGTACATATTCCGCCAGCTCCTTTTTGATCAGCCCGCCGTAGGCGCCAATGATCCCCAGGGCCATGGGCAGGTCGAAGCCTGAGCCTTCTTTTTTCATGTCGGCAGGCGCAAGGTTGATGGTGATGTGGGTCGGCGGCACGTCATAGCCGCAATTCTTGAGCGCCGCCCGGATTCGCTCCCGGCTTTCGCGCACCGCGGCATCAGGCAGCCCCACGGTGTGGAACCTGTCTTCGTTGATCTTGATGCCTGAGACATCCACCTCTACCTCGATGATGTTGGCATCAATCCCGTAAACCGCCGCGCTGAGAGTTTTGAAGAGCATACCAATGGACTTGACCATTGTCGCATTGGTACGGACGAGAGGCAAAACTCAGGGTTTAAAAAGCCCAACCCTGCCCTGGAGGACGCACGACAAGGGAGATGCCCTCAGGCCGGTCTGCGGAAGATGCCGCTGGCGTTGACTGCTGCCGGCAGGGCAAACCCGCAACGAGCAGCAGCATCTCACACGCCTAAAGCTGTTTCCCCTGACAGCCAAATGCCATCAAGGCGGCAGAACGCCTGTGAGGCTCAATACCGTCGATCGGCAAAGGTTATGTCAACTCTCAGAGCAGAACAGCCGTTATTCGCGCCTCGAGTCGCACGCATCGAATTGGCGGTCATTGTCCCTACCTATAACGAGCGCGAGAACCTGTATCCGCTGATTCAGCGCTTGAAATCTTGCCTCCGCGGCATCAACTGGGAAGTTATCTTTGTGGATGACGATTCGCGCGACGGAACCGCCGACGAGGTGCGCCTGCTCAGCGAGTTCGAGCCCAATGTCCGGGTCGTTCAGCGCATTGGCCGCAGGGGCCTGGCTTCCGCCTGTGTCGAGGGAATGCTCGCGACCAACGCTCCCTTCCTGGCAGTCATGGATGCGGACTTGCAGCATGATGAATCCATCCTGCCCAGGATGTTCGAGCGGATCAGGACAGGCAAGCTGGACCTGGTAGTCGCCACACGCAACGCGGCAGGAGGGTCCAAAGGCAGCTTCGAGCGCCACCGCGCGCTGATCAGCGACTTGGGCGCAAAGCTCAGCTCGCTGGTACTGAAGACTCCGCTCTCAGATCCGATGAGCGGCTTCTTCATGATCAGCCGTGAATGTCTGCATGGGCTGGTGCGCAGGCTTTCCGCGGTAGGGTTCAAGATCCTGGTGGATATTGTCGCTTCGGCTGACCGTCCCCTGAAAGTTGCCGAGGTGCCATATACATTCGGCCGGCGTCAGTTCGGCGACAGCAAACTCGACCTGAACGTCACTGTGGAGTACTTCAATCTCCTGGTCGATAAGCTCACCGGCGGCCTGCTGCCGGCGCGCTTTGTCATGTTCATGCTGGTTGGCGGGTCAGGCGTGATGGTCCATTTGGCCGCGCTATCTATTTTATTTGCGGGACTGCATCGGCCGTTTCTGGTTGCCCAGGCAGTTGCAACCATCATTGCCATGACCTCGAATTTCTTCCTGAACAACATTCTGACCTTCCGCGACGCTCGCCTGCGCGGATGGAAAGCGCTCAGGGGATTGTTTTTCTTCTACCTCGCCTGTTCCTTTGGCGCGTTTACAAACATCACGGTCGCCTACTTTATCTTCAAGCGGCAGTTCGCCTGGTATCTGGCAGGTTTGGTTGGCGTGGCAGTGAGCTCGGTTTGGAACTATGTCATCAACTCGCTGTTCACCTGGAAGAAGCGGTAGTCATGTCGCTGCGTGAAATATTGCTCTGGACGCTCATCGCAGCCCTGGTCTTTGCCGGTCTTGCGGCACATTTCGGCGTAATCGAAGACAATGACGGATATCAATATGTGAGCGTTGCCGAAAATATTTCCACCACCGGGCACATCGCCACCTCCCTGGTTTATTTCGACACTGAGCGGGAACACGGCATGATCCCGGCGCCGGAGACCACATTCCCGCCCGGCTACTCAGCGGTCATTTCCTTAGTGTCAAAACTCGGACCCAGCCGTGAGCTAGCCGCGGAGATAGTTTCGATTTTGGGTGCGATACTGGTTACTCTGTTCCTCTGCAAGCTGTGTCTCGCCATCGGATGCAGCCTGAACGCTACCCGGTTCGCGGTTTGTCTGTGGCTCGCCAGCTCTTACGCCTGCGCTTACTCCCGCTCTTTAGGAACTGAATCATTGTTCGCAGCCGTAATTACCGCAGCCATCCTGCTGCTTGTAATGTCAGACCAGAGCCTGCGACAGCACGGCGTCATTCCCTTCACTTTGATTTGGGCGTTTGTCCTGGCTGGGTTGAGCGCATGGATTCGGTACGCAGGATTATTCATCTTCTGCGGCTTTTTTCTCTATGCGCTGGTCTTGCTGCTGACGAGCGTAAGGCGCAAGTTTGTGGTCTGGGAATCGTTGCTTGCGGGCGGCGGCATCGTAGCCTCACTGCTCGTGCGCAATATCGTCCTGACCTCGACCTGGAAGGGCGGAAATACAAAACTATACTCGAATCCCTTCTTCGAAACTGCATGGATTGGAATGCGAGGCTTCATTAAACTGGTGTTTGGGGACGATGCGCGAATCGATATCAGGATTCCTCTGATTGGCGGATGCGCCATTATTTTGCTGGGTGCAGCAGCCCTGATGAACGCGAAAAAACGCCCGCCACTTTCGCGACCGCTGTATATATTAACCGGCCTGTTTTGCGTTTACAGCGCGCTGATGCTCCTGGCGGGAATGCATACCCCCATCAACTTCGGCTCGCGCATGTTCTTTCCTGTTCTGCCTTTAATTTTGGCGGTTCTGAGCTGGTTTCTCGCCTGGGCAGTTGAAAATGTCTTTTCCGCCGGCCGCAAACGGCAGCTGGCCATGATAAGCATTTCGGTGTTCACAGCTTCTTACGTGATTGCAAACACTCGATCGGATATCGCGGCCTTGCCGCCCAGTCCGGCGGCAACGGTCCGGCAACAGCTTGCGCAGCTCGATGACCAGGGAAAATCGCTGCGCACCTGGCTCGAGAGCCATCTTGATTCGCGAACTTCGATTGTGGCCGCTGAAGGACAGGCGGCAGGATATGTGCTGCATCGCCCCACCGTCTCTCTTGTCGAGCACAGATTCAGTGTGGTGGACTGGACCGAACCGCAGGTCCGGCAAACAATGACAATTTTTCGCGCGCAATATCTGATTGTGTTTCCGCAGGCTGACCCTTCCGACGCTCCGTCTGAATACGAATCGCCATTTCTTTCTTCCCTGACGAACCGGCAATGTCCCGATTGGCTTCAAATCGCCGAGAGCAGTCCAAAGGTGATTGTTTACCAGAGAGTTCGATAGTGCCTGGAAACCGCTTGTGTTTGGCGGGAAGCAACGGTGAGGTCTTATTTCGGGAAATATTTTGTTTTGGGAAGACTATGCATATATTTGCGGTTTGGGAGCATTTTCTTGCAACATCGGGCCCGAAACCAGACCTGATTGTGAGTTGCCTTAGACTGATAAAAAATTTCTCGGTCAGATGCCTGCTTTTGCTTGAAAGTCACAGGCGGTTAGCAGTACCATCAACTTACTTCTAGGTTCACGCCGATGGGCCTTACCCAGGGTGCTGCATCGGTAAAAAAAGCAAATCGCCACTGAATCATTGAGTTTGAATATGAGTACCAGACGCGAGCAGCGTGTTGAAGTGAGTTTGCCTGTTCGAGTGTGGGGCTTGGATGGAAACGGAAATCCCTTCGTCCAGTCGGCCCGCACCATCGACGTCACCAGGAATGGTGCGCGCCTGCGCGATCTGTTCTGCCTCTCCAGAGCCGGAGAGGTCATCCGCATTCAGCATGGGCTAAGGAAGGCCAACTTCCGCGTCCAATGGATTGGCCACCCGGGCACGGGCGCCGCAGGGCAGGTGGGTATCCATTGCCTCGACACCGATAAATACATCTGGGGCGTACCGCTTCCTAAAACCCCTCCTGCTGCACGCGAACATCGCGTTGCGGCAGCCGCTGCCTCAAACCACTCTCATACCGGCTTCGCATCAGAAGCCGCCAAACCAGCCTCCATCGAAACCCCGCCGGAAGAGATGCGCGGCCATGCGCGCTACGCTTGTCACGGCACGGCAGAAGTAGGGCCGGAGGGCGGCAGCATTCCCATTTGGTGCGGCCTCAGTGACATAAGCCTCTCCGGCTGCTATGCCGAGACTCCCACTCCTTTGCCCCCAAGCACACCTGTGTATATCCGACTAAGAATCTTCGGAATGAAAGTGCATGCCCTTGGGGTTGTGCGCACCTCGCATGCCGGGGTCGGTATGGGAATCTCATTCGCAGAGCTGAGCGACGAAGATCAGCGCTGGCTGCATTGCATCCTCAAAGCCATGGCCGCCAAGGCAGAAAATGGACGCCCTGCTGTCGTACCTAATCCAAACTCTGTCTTCCGGGCGTCCCAACCCTCCCCCGCTCTACTGCATGATCGCAGCTTGCTTGCCTTTCACAACCGCCATCCGCATGAAAACGGAAACAAGAAGACAACGCCCCCTGCTGATCCTGAAATCGCAACCCGGCTCGAGCAGTTAAGCAAAGAATTAGAATCCCTGCCTCAAGCCCTCAGTGCGGGCGCCGTGGATGCGCGTATCCTTCCGGAATTCAAGAATGCCGCCGAGCATGCCCGCCAGACCCTTGCAGCCGTGCAGCAATGGATTGAATTGCAATCGCAGAACCGCGACCCTTTCTCCGTCATTCACAAGCTAAACCAGGAGCGGGTCCGCGCCGCCACTAGCCTCAACCATCGCCTCACCATGGATCTTGACGCCGCTGAAATCGATTTCGATACCCCCGGCCTCAATGAACTCTACGAATCTACCCGCGATCTCTATTCCCGCCTGCAAAGGCTCTTCAAGAAGGGCGAACCCGTATAACGCTGGCGTTGCAGATTCCCTCTAATAAAGTCTGTAATGTTTCCTCGAAAACCAACATTAGATATTAGAGAGGGGATCCTGCGGCTTGCCCGCCTGTTCAAAAGGGTCGCAGGCGGGGCCAGGATTCCCTTCTCGGACATGCCAAAAAAAGGAATTAGAAAACGTCCAGACGGAGCCCGCCAGGCTTCTTGAAGAGCTAAAAGCTTAGGGCTAAAAGCTAAAGGCTCATTTCGCTAATTAACTGAAAACACGGTTCTTCGACAAATTTCCCACCTCGGCCTGCTAAAGTCACTAAAAAATATTTCGTATGTTTTCTTCAAAACCGACACTTGTTATTAGAGGAGGGAATCTTGCTGCTCTCCTGCCTGTTAAAAGGGTCTCAGGCGGGACTAGGCCAGGATTCCCTTTTCGCTTGCTTCCCTTTTGCCCTCTGCGGGCCCGAACAAGCAGGGCACCCAGGCCCAAAAAAACTTGTAATGTTTCACCTGAAACCGACATTAGTCAGTAGAAGGGGAATCTTTGACGCTTCCCACCTGTCAAAAGGGTCCAGGCGGCGAGGTACGGGATTCCCTTTTCTAATTCCCGCGGACACAAACACGCAAGCTCTCGCGCTGATCGTTGACTGGTTGAATGCTGACAGTTGAGTACTGAATGCTATCTTTCAATCGCCATAGCCACGGAGTTGCCGCCGCCGAGGCACAGCGCGGCGATGCCCTTGTGAACATCACGGCGAATCATCTCATAGAGCAGGGTTACCAGAACGCGGGCGCCGCTGGCGCCAATCGGATGTCCAATGGCCACTGCACCGCCGTTTACGTTGACCCGCGCCGGATCGAGGCCGAGTTCCTTCATCACGGCCAAAGCCTGCACAGAGAACGCTTCGTTGAGCTCATAGAGGTCTGCGTCGTCGGCTTTCCATCCTGTCTTCTGCCATAGCTTGCGTACGCCCGAGACTGGGGCCATCATCACCCATGCCGGATCAATACCGCTGGTCGCCTGCGCCACGATGCGCGCCATTGGCTCAACCCCCACTTGTTTCGCGCGCTTGTAGCTGGTCACAACCACAGCCGCCGCGCCGTCATTCACACCGGGAGCGTTGCCGGCGGTAACGGTTCCATCTTTCTTGAACGCGGGCTTCAATGCGCGCAGGGCTTCCATGGTCGCATCCTCGCGCACCGATTCGTCTTTATCAAACAGGACCGGCGCCTCGCCTTTCTTTCTGGCTGGCAGCTCTACGGCGACGATCTGCGATTTGAAGCGGCATTCTTTCCACGCCTGCGCCGCTTTGCGATGCGAGTTCAGGGCGTATTCGTCCTGTTGTTCACGCGTGATGCCGTATTTTTCCGCCACGTTCTCGCCGGTCATGCCCATGTGGTAATTGTTGTAAGCGTCCCATAAGCCGTCATTGACCATTGAATCCACGATCTGCGCATTGCCCAAGCGGTATCCTTTACGCGCCTGCGGCAGCAGATACGGAGCGTTCGTCATCGATTCCATTCCACCTGCAACCACAATCTCGCCGTTGCCGGTCTGGATGGCTTGCGCTCCGAGAGCTACGGCTTTCAATCCCGAACCGCAAACTTTGTTGATGGTCATTGCGCCTACCTCGGGAGGCAACCCTCCGTTCAGCGCCGCCTGTCGCGCGGGATTCTGTCCGAGGCCGGCCGAGACCACATTGCCCATGATGCATTCGTCAATCTGATTGGGCTCGACATGAGCGCGATTCACCGCCTCGCGCACTGCAATGGCCCCGAGCTGCACCGCGCTCAACTCTGTCAGCGAACCCTGGAACTTCCCCACCGGAGTCCGCACTCCGGAGATGATGACAATGTCGTTTTCGTTATAAGCCGGCATATCGTGAACTCCCCGACGCAATCCGTAACTCTTCATTATAAGATGAGTAGCAGTAGCAATGAGATTCGCCTGAGGTGCAACTTGGACGCGACAACCCCGCTCACTTCCTCCGCCGATCAACCACGTTATTATCGGCTGCTTGCTCCCTGGTGGCACACCGTCTTACTGATCGCGATTTTCCTGCTCGCCTCGGCTGGACAGGCGCACACGCTGGGAGGAATCGTCGAGCGCCACGGACGTCTGCCGCTCTACATCTCGACCATCGCCTTTGAATGGGTCATGGTGGGCTTTATCTGGCTGGGGATCCGTCGCCGTGGCCTCCGCCTGCGTGACCTGGTGGGCGGCAGGTGGAAGTCGCCGGAAGATGTTCTCCTCGACATTGGCATCGCACTCGGCTTCTGGATCGCTTCCATCGCGGTCCTGGCGGCAGTGCGTTACGCTCTGGGACTGGTGAGCTTCAATGAAACGCAAAATATGCAGCAGGCGCGGGAAATTTCAAAGACGCTGGGTTTTCTGATTCCGCAGGGAATACGAGAGATGATTGTCTTTACCGCGCTCGCCATGACTGCCGGCTTTTGCGAAGAGCTCATCTTTCGCGGCTATCTGCAAAAACAATTTCACGCCGCCACCCACAATGCCTGGATTTCCATTGCACTTCAAGGCATCTTGTTCGGCGCCGGCCATGGCTACCAGGGCGTGCGCTATATGATCGTCATTGGAATCTATGGAATTCTGTTTGGCATTCTCGCCTATTTGCGCCGCAGCCTGCGTCCTGGCATGATCACCCACGCTTGGCAGGATTTTTCTTCCGGATTGATCTTGCGCGCTCTCGCCAACCACCTGCAATGAATCGCCAGGACCTGCGGGATGTCAGCACGTACACGCAAAATATTTCCTGCTCTCTGGATTGAGCACACGTTGCACGGCAGTTGTAGATGATGAACGAGTAAGAGCCGCGAAAAAATAAAAACAACTGGCAAAAAACAATTCTTCTGTCATTTTTTCTTCCCGATGCCGGTTGGGGGCGTACCTGATTAAATGACCCAACATGTATTTTTCTCTTGACTTCATTTTTCAATCCTTCTATACATTGCTTAATCGCAACAAAACATCGTTGCAATACATTCCATGCAGAATGGAAGGGAGAATAGCAATGCCAGCAAAGAAGAAAGCCAAAAAGAAAAAGAAGTAAGGTCGCTTTAAGCGAAAAGCGAAAACAAAAACCAAGGGGACGCAAGTTGCGTCCCCTTAAGTTTTTTGTGCGGCTATGGTACTCACGTGTTCGTTGTCTTCGGGAAGCGCAGCTTCAAATGATTCGATGACCCGATGACTCAATGAATCAATCCTTCATTCCCCCGAACCCATCGCCTGCTTTTTGAACTCGCCCGCCAGCGTCATCTGCTCAGGCGCGTTGCTGCCTGCCAGGCTTTGTACGCGGTTGCCGATGCGCGCAAACTCGCGCGTGCTGTCGTCATAGCTGCGCGCGGCGTTGCGCAGGTGCGTCCCCAGCTTGCCGTAGACGTCGTCGAACTTTTCCAGCTCTACTTCCAGCGACTGCAGCTCGCGCAGAATGCCCTCGGCGCGTTGGCTGATGCGCATGCTGTTCAACCCCACCAGGATGGTTTGCAGGTAGGCATACAGCGAGTTCGGCGAGACCGGCATGACCCGCTTCTGCACGCAGTAAGAGTAGAGATCGTTCTCGTCTTCATCGCGGATGATGGCCTCGTAATACACGTTCTCCGCCGGAATGTACATCAGCGCGAACGGCATTGTCCCCTCTGCCGGACGGATATAACGAACCGCGATTTCATCAATGCGCTTGCGCACGTCTTTGAGGAATTCCCGGCGCGCTGCTTTCTTGCCGGCGTCGGTCTCGGCCTCGGCGATGCGTCGGAAGTTCTCCAGCGAGAACTTGGAATCGATGGCCACGATTCCCTGGGGAAAATGCAGCACCGCGTCGGCTACGTCGCCTGAGGCAAACTTGTATTGTATGTTGAACTGCTCGCGCGCAAACACGCTGGCCAGCAGGTTCTCAAGCTGGGTCTCGCCGAAGCCTCCGCGCAGCTTGGGGGCGCTCAGCACGCGCTCGAGTTCAGTCATCGATCGCGAAAGCTCTCCCATCTGCCGCGCCTGCTCCGTCATCTCGCCTACCTGCTTCTGCAGGCCGGCAAATGTGCTCTGCACGTTGGCGATGCGGTCGTTTACTTCTTTGGAGCTGGAGCGCATCGCCTCCGCATTCTCATTCAGGCGCTGGGCCACGTGCTGGTTCATGGCGGTAAGACGATTGCCGACCTCCGCGATCACTGAACTCAGCGAGCTCTGCATGGTCCCGCTCATGCCTTGCATCTGTGTTCCGAAGACCGACGTGATGCTTTGAATGGATTTCTCTGAGCTCTCGCGCATCAGGCTCATCTGGTTGCGCAGCTCCTGCATCTCGCGCTGCGAACCCCTGCGCATCAGCCAGATTAAAAGCACGGTCAGCGCGACCGCAACCAGCACAACCACGACCATCGTCCACACCGACATCAATTCGCTCCTGTAGAAACAGCTTGCAGGCTTTTCTGGATTGTGTAAAGCCTCTGCTCGGTTTTCGGGCACAGAGAAAAGTAGGCGCAGCTCCGGCAATGGAACCCTGGTGTCGCTTCGAATCTTCCTTCCACGATGTCCCTGGCCACCTGCCGGATTTCCTCTTCGTGAGCGCGCAACTGCTCGGGCGAGCGCATGGCTTCAATCTGTGAATTATCTTCCAGGTTGTGAAAGATCAGCCGCTCCGCTTGCAGCTTCCAGGCGCGCTCTGCGGCCATGGCATAAATGGAAAGCTGCAGGCTCTGGTCGGCATCTTGCTGGTCGCGCGGACGCCCCGTTTTGTAGTCGGTGATAACAACGCGATTCGCTTTGGAACCGAGCGCATCCATGCGGTCTACCCGCCCAATGATCTCTACCCCGCCAATCTCGATCCGGAATGTTCTCTCCGTATTGAGCACCTGGATTGAAGGCGCCGCCTCACAGGTCTGCAAAAATGTTTGCAGCTGCACTCTGCCCTGCCTGGTATAAAGCTGCTGCTGCAGGGGATCTTCGAACGGCATGCGTGCCATCAGCTCCTCAAAACGCCGCAAGATTGCTTCGCAACCAGGCTGGTGTCCGGAATGCACTTCGTCGTAATAAAACTTCAGCACCGAGTGCATGACATTGCCGAACTGCATGGCCGCCGCCGTCTCGCCCGGCAGACGCCAATCCTGCTCGATCTTGAAACGCAAAGGACAAACCTTGTAGCTCTCAATCGCGGTCGCGCTCAAAGGCATGCGGCTGAAGTCGCGCTGCGCCGGAAGCTCGAGCCAGCTAGCAATCGCGGCCGCGGGCCGATCTTCTTCTGCTTCTACTGCCTCGTCTGGCCGCGCCGGCCGCTGCTGCAATACCTGCGCTACCGATTTGTCTTTCAGCAGTTCTCGGAGAAACCCGTCAGGTGTGCCGTCCTTCCCTCGTCCCGGACGCGCATACAGAAGCAGCCGATCGGCGGCGCGGGTCATGGCTACATATAAGAGGCGGCGTTCTTCTTCCCCGTGCAATTTTTTGTCGTCTTCGTCTCCGCCATGCGGAGACCGCCGCAACGCATCCGGAAACGCAAACAGCGGCTCCTGATAACGCAGCGGAAACGAACCCGCATTGAGCCGGATCACATGCACCTGCTTCCACTCCAATCCTTTAGCGGCGTGCACCGTAAGCAGCCGGACAGCATCCAGTTCATCGTCTGGTTTTTCCAGCGGCACCGTGCCGCGAGCTTCTTTAAAAAATTCCAGGTAATTCAGGAACTCAGCCAGCGTGCCGCCCTCCGTAATTGGTTTCTTCGACCACTGCTCCACAAATTCGCGGAACACGGCCAGCGCTTCGTTGACCCGGTCGAGTCCAAAGACTGCTGCTACACGTGGAATTATGTGCGTAGCCTTCGGATTTTTTGCCAACAGATTGCGGCAGCTCTGCACCGCCTCCAGCAGCTTGCGGCCGCCTTCCTGTTTCGCCAGCGCGGCAGCCAAATCCGGATCGCGGCCACCTTCAAGCAAAGCCGCATGCAAAGCTTCGGCGCCAATTCCAAACTGTGGCAGCGCGGCCACACGGAAAAGGCTGATTGCGTCTCGGGAAGAAATAATCGCACGCAGCACCGCCAGCAGATCGCGAATGGGAGTGCTTTCCAGCACATCCACCCCTGTGACCGTGAAAGGAATGCTGCGCAGCGAAAATTCTTCGGTCAGCTTCTCTCGTTGCGCATGGGTGCGGTAAAGCACAGCAAAGTCACGCCAGCACAACTCTTCGCCAGCCGCGCCACCATGGTGCTCGCGAATAGCATCGGCGATATCGGCAGCTTCAGCACAGATATCCGGCGTCATGACTGCCATCACAGGATCCGCTGGTGCCGGCCGGCCTTGCTTGCCGGCATCTTCTTCACGCGCGGAACGTAACGCTGCTCTCTTCCAGCCCGAGACATCGGGATTTTTGGAAATCGCGGCAAAAGAGTTCTGCAGAATGGGAGAAAGAGAGCGGTGATTACGCTCCAGCCGTTCGCGCTTCACCTTGGGAAAGCGTCGGGTAAATTCGTCAAAGGCCCCGCTGGTCGCCCCGCGAAAGCGGTAGATCGCCTGGTCGGGATCGCCCACAGCGAAAACGTTCCGCTCTTCTCCGGCCAGCAGCGCCGCCAGCTCGATCTGGGCCACGTTGGAATCCTGAAACTCGTCAATCAGGATAAACCTCGAGTGCTTCCGTTCCTCTTCCAGTAAAACAAAATCCTGCCGCAAAACCTCCAGCGCATCGGCAATCATGTCGCCAAAGGTGCCCATCTTTTTTGCCGCCAGCATCTGCTCGACTTTGGCATAGACTCGGGCAATCTCATCGCAGTGCGCCACAGCCTCATCGTGCGAAAGCTCTTCAAAATCCTGCATGCGGCCCACCCGCGGCAACGCCAGCTCGCCCGCCCGCAGCCGCTGCACATAATTCTCATAATCGGAGGCTCGCACCAGTTCATCGCGGCAGCGGTCATAAAAACTCAGCAGATCATCCAGAAACCTTCCTGGATTGGCCGCTTTGATGAAACGCTCCAGCGGCAGTTGCGCAATGTTGCGGCGCAGATAGATCCAAAGGTCGGTGCGGTCCAGGACCTCGAAGGCCTCTCCATACCGGCAAAGCAGTCCATAACAGTAAGCGTGAAAAGTGCAGGCCTTAAATTCACGTGAGGAAATGTCTTCACTTGCCAGCAGGCTGGTAACTCTCTCCTGCAGATTTTTGGCTGCGATTTCAGTATAGGTAACCGCCAGAATCTCGTCTGGCGCAGCGTGAGAATTCCGGATCAAATGAGCAATGCGTTGCTCCAGCACTGTCGTCTTGCCTGTCCCAGCGCCAGCCACTACCAGCATGGGACCATGCACGTGCTCTACGGCAGCCCGCTGCGCATCATCGAGTTGAATTTGCTGGAGAGACATTGCATTGAATGCTGACTGGCTATTATGCGGGAGTGTCGCTTCTGCCAGCAACTCTGAAAAGCACTTAGTTCTCGAGGGCTTGTTCGTTATTTGACTCGCAGGGTGATATTCACCACTTTGCGGTTATCGAAAGCACTAAGCGTTTTTGTGTCGCTGCGCGCGCCGTTGTGCTCGGCATAAACCTCATAGTCCACATCGGGCGAGAGTGCCGGAAAGCGATAGCTGCCGTCAGGATCGCTGATGTAGGTCTTCACTGCTAGCGATTTTGTATTCTTCAGGTAGACAACCGCTTTGTCCAGAGGTTGGTCTCGCCGGTCAAAAACGCGCTCCATTAGCGTGCGCATATGATCGGCGGCGGTGGCGCAGGTAAGAGGCAAAACTATGACGGAAAACACAATTGCAACAGAGATGTAAGCTACAATTTTTTTCATAAGACACTCACGCAGGGTTTTGAGCCTCATTAGCCCGAACTGCATGAACACTATATCAACCTGCCGCAGAAGTATAGGCGTACCTCTAATTCTGCGGGATGCTTACCATTGCCATCACCACCGCCAGCGCCGCAATGGCCGCCGTCTCCGCGCGGAGAATCGTTGGACCCAGCGAAGCCGAATGCCAGCCCGCATCAGAGAATTGTTTGACCTCATCCGCGGTCCAGCCGCCCTCCGGGCCAACCGCAAGCGTCAGGGGACTGCCCTGCGGAATCTGCTCCAAAATTTCTTTCAATGACCGCATGCGCTCTGCTTCGGCAAGCACAACGCCCACACCTTGCGCAGATTGAATCGCGGCTTCAAGTTTTAAGGGATTGCTGATCTCCGGCGGTGAATTCCGGCGCGATTGCTGCGCGGCCTCGTGCGCGATGCGCCGCCAGCGCTCGGTTCTTTTGTCGGCAGCGACGGCCAGATGCTTTTCTGTGCGCCGGACTATCACTGGAACCACTCGCTCCACTCCCAGTTCAACTGCTTTTTCTATGGCCCACTCCATGCGGTCGAACTTAAAGACTGCGAGCAGGAGCGTAACCGGGGCAACTATGGTGCTCGCCTGCACCTGTTCTCCCAACTCAAATTCGACTCGTTGCTCTGTGACAGAAGAAATGCGGCCCAGGCGCACCACGGCCCGGTCATCAACTTTGGTTACGATATCAAATTCCTGCCCGGGAGCGGCCCGCAGAACGCGGGCAAGATGTAAGGCATGGTCGCCGGTAAGGGCGGCGCGTCCGCTGGTCAGATCCACTTCGTCGGCGATCCAGCGGCGGCGCATAGTTCAAGCTACCAGCAGTATAGCCGTCCAGCGCGAACTTTTTGTGACGGCGCAGCAGCCTGGTTTTGGCTGCGGAGCCCTTTAAGTAAAGATGTCTTTGACTTTGCTGAACAGCGTCTTGCGTTCCGGCTTGTTCTCAACCTGCATACTATCCTGGAGCAGGTAGAGCATCTCTTTTTGATTTCGCGTCAGTTTGGAGGGCGTTTGCACCCGCACTTGGACATACAGGTCGCCGCGTCCGCTGCCGCGCAACACCGGGACTCCCTTGTTCTTGATACGAAGCGTGGCTCCGCTTTGCGTGCCGGCAGGGATGTTGAGTGTATTGTCGCCATCCAATGTTGGAATCGTAATCTCAGCTCCCAATGCTGCTTGCGGAAACGAGATCGGCACGAAGCAGTAGAGATCTTTTCCCTGGCGTTCAAAGAAAGCATGTTCTTTGACGTTCAGAACGACGTAGAGGTCGCCCGCAGGCCCGCCGTTGATTCCGGCTTCGCCCTCTCCGGTGAAAAGAATCTTGGTGCCGTGTTCAACTCCCGCCGGAATCTTGACTCCGATGGTCTTTTCCCGGACAACACGCCCCTGACCTTTGCAGGCATTACATGGATGTGAAATTGTCGAGCCCGTTCCATTACAACGGCTGCACGTGCGCGATACGCTGAAGAATCCCTGCTGAAAACGTACTTGCCCGCGCCCGCCGCAGCTATTGCAGCTTGTGGAGGAATGGCCCGGCTCTGATCCAGAACCGTTACAAGTTTCGCATTCCGCATAGGTGCGAACTTTGATCTCGGTTGCCTTGCCGAAGACTGCTTCTTCGAACTCGAGCGCCAGATCGTAGCGGACATCGTTTCCCTGCTGCGCCCGGCTGCGGCGGCGCCCGCCGCCGGCCCCGGTCCCAAACAGGTCGCCGATGCCGAACAGGTCGCCAAAAATATCGTTGAGGTCCTGGAAGGGGAAGCCCTCAACCCCGCCGCTGCCAAAGTTGACTCCCTGATGCCCAAAGCGGTCGTATTGCGCCCGCTTGTTGGCATCCATGAGCACACCGTAGGCCTCGGTGGCCTCTTTGAACTTCTCTTCGGCCTGAGGATTACCCGGATTGCGGTCCGGGTGGTACTGCATGGCGAGCTTGCGGTAAGAGCTCTTGATCTCCTGCTCGCTTGCGCCGCGTTCGACGCTCAGAACTTCGTAGTAATCGCGTTTTGCGTTCGTAGCCAGTCCCATTGTTCCTTATAGAAATTTACTGTTTTGAATTGCGCGCCACCCGCACCATTGCCGGGCGTATGAGGCGGTCTTTCAGCTTATATCCGCGCTGCAGAGCCTGCAGCACATGATGGTCTGGGACCTGGTCGCTCTCCACCATTTCGATGGCCTGGTGATACTGCGGATCGAAGGGCTCACCTTCGGCCGGAACCTCGCGCAGGCCAAGCTTGGCCAGCGCGTCGGCAAATTGTTTGCGGACCAGCTCCACGCCGGAGCGTACTTCGCTTTTTTCGCCCGCCGAATTCTTGAGCGCCAAGTCAAGACTATCCATCACCGGCAACAGAGAGCCCACCGCGTTCGCCAGGGCATAGTCGCGAAAGTCCTGCTGTTCGCGCGCGCTGCGTTTGCGATAGTTGTCAAATTCGGCTTGCAGCCGCGCCAGCCGGTCAAAGAGCTGGTCGCGCTCCTCTTTCAGCTTTTGCAATTCGCCGGAAGGCGTAGCCGATGTCTGCGCGCCTTGAGCCGGGCTTTCGACGTAGCCGTCGTCAGGGGCTGTCGGCAGCTCGCGCTCCAGGTCGTCGGTATCGAGGTTTGTATTCTTACCGTTCGTCTTCGCCATAACTATTCTTAAGCTTTTCCCGAGGTTATGTTTCCAATTACTTAGATTCATCCGGCTCGTTCAGGATTCGGTCAAACAATCGCGCGATGTATGAAACCGCGGTAATGCTGTGCTCATAGTCAATCCGTGTAGGTCCCAGCACCGCCAGCGATCCTACTACCTCATTGCCCGAGCGCGCCGGCGCCCCAATCAGCACGAAGTTTCTCATTTCGGGCACCGCTTCCTCCAGCCCAATGACTACACGCACCGCCTCCTGCTTGGCATCCACATAAGCCGATAGCAGTTCCACAACCCGCTGTTTTTCTTCCAGGGTCTTCAACAGTTCGCGGAGCCGCGCACGGTCTTGTTCATTCTCCACAAGATTCGACGTGCCTTCAACATAGATGCTCTGTGAGGGCTCATCGGAGGCCAGGGCTCCTTGCCGATACAGCATTTCGACGGATTTCATCAGCCGGTCATACTCGCTGCGCTCCTGCTCGACGCGGCGGGCGATCTCGCCCCGTATCTTCTCCATGGTCCAGCCGCGAAAATTGTCGTTAATATAGCGCGCGGCCAGGTCTAAATCGGCCTGCGGGACGTCGTGTTCCATGCGCAGCACGCGGTCGCGCACCACCCCGGATTTGGTCACCACGACTGCCAATACCTTCTGTTCGGCCAGCCGTGAGAAATACACGTGCTCCAGGGCATGGTTCAGCCCGCTCGACGCCATGGCCACGCCCACCCCGCTCGACATCAGGGAAAGCACGTGTGAGGTGCGCTCCATGAACTCCTGTACGTCGGTGATTCCGTGGAAGAAATCCTGGATCTTGTCTTCTTCTTCGTGCGAAAGCCGCGCCTTCCCACTGAGTTGCTCCACGTAATAGCGATAGGCTTCGGCTGTTGGGATGCGCCCTGCCGAGGTATGCGGCTGCTCCAAAAGTCCAGCATCCGTAAGGTCGGCCATGACGTTGCGGATAGTGGCCGCGCTCAAACCCTCCCGGCTCTCGCGCGCAAGAATGCGTGAGCCCACGGGCTCCCCCGTTGCTATAAACGTCTCCACGATGGCGGTTAGAATTTCCCGCCCACGCGGCCCGATTTGTAACGGCTGCGCCACAGGATCAATTATCCCTTAACCATTTTAGATGCAAAAGTTTAGATGAATTGCGTAGAGCGCTACAGCCTATTCTAACAAGTTTTGGCTGCAACGTTTAGCAGATATCTGATAGCTGGTGGGCTTTCGCCTGGCGTTCTTCAAACAACCTCAAAATCAGCGTATCTGCGTTCATCTGCGGCTAAGTCTTTGCTTTTCGCTGGAAACTTGAAACCGGAAACTCGAAACTGCCTTACCGAATCTCAATCACGCTCTCGCCCCGCGTAGCATTCTGTTCATTCACCCGCTCCACCACGCGTTTTGCAAAGTCGTAGAACGACTTACCCGGTCCAGATTTTTCGCTTCCCTCGGCGAGCACGACCGGCTTGCCGGAGTCCCCTGCCTGGCGGATGCTAGCATCCAGCTCAATTCCGCCCAGGAATGGGACGCCGTAGACGTCGGCCGTGCGCTGTCCGCCGCCTTTGGAAAAGATATCCACCTCGTGCTGGCAGTGGGGACAGATGAAATAACTCATGTTCTCGACTAAACCCAGGATATCGACCCGAAGCTGCTTGAACATCTCAATAGCTTTGCGCGCATCTTGCAGGGCGACGTCGGAAGGAGTACAAACCACCACCGCCCCGCTGACCGGGACGGTCTGGATCAACGAGATAGCCACGTCGCCGGTGCCTGGCGGCAGATCAATCAAAAGGTAATCGAGGGTGCCCCACTCCACCTGCTGCAGGAACTGCCGGATAATCGAGTGCAGCATGGGCCCGCGCCAGATCAAAGGCTTGTCTCCGGGGTTCAGGAAGCCCACCGAGATCGCCCGCACTCCGTGCTGCAGCAGCGGCTCCAGGCGGTTCTCGCCAACTACCTTGGGCTGAGCGCTCGTGCCCAGCATGAGAGGGACGTTGGGACCATATACGTCGCCATCCAGCAGGCCTACTTTGAATCCCATGCGGCTCAACACGACCGCAAGGTTCACGGAAATTGTGGTCTTGCCTACTCCGCCCTTGCCCGAGCCGATGGCTACGACGTTCTGGATGCCCGGCAGCGGCTGCGGCCCTTGTTGCTGCGGAGCTCCGTGTGGCGGATGCGCGTGCGTACCCATAAACCTCGATTATACGCTTGCGCATTCGGGATCATTTCCCATACTTCGGCAGCAACTCCTGCGGAATCTGGGCCAGCGGAACGAACTTCTGGTCTTTCGCAGAAAGAATCGGATTGGCCACATCCCAGTTGATCTTCAACTGCGGATCGTTCCATAGCACTCCATATTCATGCTCGGCGTGATAGAAATCGCTGCATTTATAAAGAAATTCCGCTGTCTCCGAGAGCACCAGAAATCCATGGGCAAAGCCTTTCGGCACATAAATCTGCCGCTTGTTTTCCGCGGAGAGCACGGCGCTCACCCAGCGCCCGAAGTTCGGCGATCCCTGCCGGATATCCACCGCCACATCCAGCACCTCGCCCCGCACCACTCGGCATAACTTCGTTTGTGCATGTTGTAACTGGTAATGCAATCCCCGCAAAGTTCCACGCACCGATTGCGAATGATTGTCTTGCACGAACTCGTCATCAATACCCAGGGCGGCGTATTTTTCGCGATGGTAGCTCTCCAGAAAGAATCCGCGCTGGTCGCTGATGACCTTGGGTTCAATCAAAAAAACATCGGGCAGTGTAGTGTCAATGCGTTGCAAGCTTGAGCGCTCCTGTAAATATTCAGCTTATATGTGAAGCCCTCATTCTAGCGGCATACGGCGCCCGGGCCAAATCAAACTCGATTACAATTAGAATGTTATGGATGCATGGATCATCGCCGGCAGGAGCTTTCGTTCACGCCTGATCGTGGGTACGGGCAAATATAAATCAGGACAGGAAACCGCCCGCGCCATCGAAGCCAGCGGCGCCGAGATGGTGACCGTGGCAGTGCGCCGCGTTAACCTGGACCGCAGCAAAGAGTCGCTGCTTGACTTCATCGATCCCAAAAAATATTTTCTTCTCCCCAACACCGCCGGATGCTACACCGCCGATGAAGCCATCCGCGCCGCCCGCCTGGGCCGCGAGGTCGGGATCTCCGATTGGGTAAAGATCGAAGTCATCGGCGACGAGCGCACGCTTTATCCTGACGTCCAGGCCACGATTGAGGCGACCCGCGTTCTGGTGAAAGATGGATTTGTCGTGCTTCCCTACACCAGCGATGATATCGTCGTCGCCAAGCGCCTGCTCGATGCCGGGGCCAGCGCCATCATGCCTTTGGGTGCGCCCATCGGCAGCGGCATGGGCATCCAGAACGCAGCCAATCTGCGCATTTTGCGCGAGATGATTACCAGCGTCCCGCTCATCGTGGATGCCGGGGTTGGCACCGCCTCCGATGCTGCCATTGCCTTGGAACTGGGAGCCGACGGCGTACTCATGAACTCCGGAATCGCCCACGCCGAAGAGCCCGTGCTGATGGCTGAAGCCATGCATCATGCCGTGATCGCCGGCAGAGCAGCTTACCTCGCTGGACGCATGCCCAAAAAGCTCTACGCTACCGCCAGTTCACCGCTCGAAGGCGTGGTGCGTTAAAAACTGCAAGGAAAGCTGCTGCTTGCGGATTTACAGCTTAGCCCGAATTAAGACCGACATGTATCGCCATGCCAGATAACCTGCGTGCGGAACCTTTTGCAAAACACAAACTTACAGAGTTATATAAAATTGACTTGCTGACGATTGCGAATCTTACCCAAGGCGCTCAGAATCGCTGACGATGAGAACCTTAGCAACATTTTGGCAGTCAGGTTTACCGGGATATGCACCGGTGAGGGTAACAGTTTCACTGCTGTTCGCTTTCTCCTGCGCATCCTTGTGCTTAGCGCAGGACGTCTCAGTTCTGCTGTTGGACATTCGCAATGGGCATCCGATCCAGAATGGAAAACTGAGTGTTCAGTTTCATGTCAGCGGAACTCCAGGACTTCAAACCCTTGAGGCCAATACTGCACCCGACGGCACTGCGAAGTTCCATGTGGCCACGCCCACGCCGCCACAGCTCGCAATTGGGGTCGGCAGCTTGTACCCATGTTTCAATATGTTTCCAAATGACATGAAGGAAATTCTCAATACAGGTATCGTTTCGCGCTGTTCGAAACCGCCCCAGGGCTGTCGCTGTAAATTCACCAGAAAAGCCTTAGGAGTGAAAGCCGAGCCGGGACAGATTGTGCTTTTCGCGAGACCGTTGACGCGGTGGGAACGATTTCTATCACACACTTGGGAGTAAACTGGCGTAACATCGCTATTGCACCAATGATTTAACTGGAATGAGGTCAAGCTTACTACTTCTTTGCCGTGGCGTTCGCCGGCGGCTGCGGGGAATTTTGTGCCGGATACATAAACACCTTCTCTCCCGGACGCGCATAGCGCAACTGCTCGCGCGCCTCGCGCTCGATCGTTTTCGGATCGGAGCGCAGAGAGTTGATCTCCGATTGCAGGCGGTCGTTTTCTTTCTGCAGGCTTTCTATTTCACCCTGCACGCTGCGATATTCAGCGCGCTTATGCTCATAAGGGAAGATCCCATTGGCGCCAAACACCACATGCCATCCCATGAGCGCGGTCAGCACGCCAATGCCGACGGTCGCTACCTTGCGGCGGCGGCTGTAGATCCATTCGCGCGCTGTTCCAATGATTTCCAAATCCTTAATTTTCCGAAAACCTACCGCAACACCCATTCTTTGGCTGCAGCGCTCAATTTCTGCAAGTCCTCTTCCGAGCGCGCCTCCGAATAGATTCTGACCACTGGCTCTGTTCCTGACAGGCGAAAGCACAACCACGAGCCGTCTTCGAGCACCAGTTTGAGCCCGTCGGTGCGTACCACTTCCGCAACTTTTCTGCCGCCGAACTCGCGCGGCTCTTCCCGTAACTTGTTAGTTAACTTCCCTTGAACATCTTCCGTCAAGCGGAAGTTCTCGCGCAACGGATAAAAGGAACCAACTTTGACAAATAGCTTGTGTAGTTGCCGGCCAACTGTGCCGGGTTGTCCCGCCAGCGTTCGCGCGGCCAGCATCTCGCAGCACAGCAGTCCGGCCAGTATGCCGTCTTTTTCCGGGACATGGTGCCTGATCGAAAGCCCGGCGCTTTCCTCTCCGCCGATTGCGATCTTGTCTTCTTTGATCAGCTCGCCGATGTATTTGAATCCCACGGGAGTCTCATAAAGCTGGATTCCGTAATGGCGGGCAAGCGCATTGATCAGGTTCGTCGTCACCACCGATTTAGCAACACCATTTTTCCATCCCCGGCTTTCCACCAGATATTCGAAGAGCAACGCGATAATGTAATTCGGTGAAATAAACGTTCCATCGGCATCCACAATGCCGAAGCGGTCGGCATCGCCGTCGGTTGCAATGCCGATGTGCGCTCCCGCGGTTTTCATCGCCTTCCGCAGGTCGTCGAGCAGATGGTCATCCGGTTCGGGCGCATGGCCGCCGAACAGCACGTCGCGGCAGTCATGCACAGTGACAACATCAATGCCGGCCTCGCGCAGAAGCGCATCGGGGTATCCTCGCGCCGCGCCCCACAGCGGATCGAAGGCAATCTTGAGTTTGGCTTTCTTGATTACGTTCAGGTCGAGGATCTCTTTAAGCCGCGCCAGGTAAACCGCCTTGACCTCGATGCTCTCCGGCCCTGTTCCCGCACTCGCCGTCGCCGTCTTTGCCGGAATCCCGTTGAGCTGCGCAATCTCAGCTTCAATCTTCTTGGTTACCTCAGGAAGAGCGGGTGCGCCATCCGGCGTGGAAAACTTGATGCCGTTATACTCCGGCGGATTATGCGATGCCGTAAAGTTAATCGCCCCGTCCGACTGAAGACGCGTCACCTCATAGGCAATCGCCGGCGTGGGCGCGGGTTCAGGGATGACCAATGGCGTGATTTCATGCGATAACAGAACTTCCTGTGCCAATTCGACGAAGGTTTCGCCCAGGAAGCGTGGGTCGCGGCCCACGATGATGCGGTGTCTCTGCTTTCGCGGTTTCTGGGAAACAACATAGCGCGCGATTCCATGCAGGGCGCGCCGCACGTTGACAAAGGTAAACTCCTCGGCCATGACCGCGCGCCATCCCGAGGTTCCGAACTTGATCTGCGTCATAGATTAAGAATAACCTCTCAGAGCTTGTATGATTCAAGACAGCTTCAGAATGATACATGGTCATGCTGACCGATTTGATTCTTGGAAACTGCGAGAGTTCTTCCATGACAGAAAAAGCAACCGGCAAGAAGATCATTCTCACCACCAGCGGCACAAAAGAAGAGGCCGAGGATATCGCCTGGGTCCTGGTCGAACGCAAACTGGCGGCCTGCGTCAACATCGTTGCCCTTACCTCCATCTTCCGCTGGAAAGATGAGATCGAGAGCAGCCCCGAGTTTCTGCTGATCATCAAGACCACGGCGGCGGCGTTCGAGCGTGTGCGCGAGGTGATTAAGGAACTGAACAGCTACGAACTGCCGGAATGCATCCAGCTCTCGATCGAGGCTGGCAGCGAAACCTACCTGAAGTGGATCGCCGACTCGGTGGAATAACTGTTTCGCGAATGAAACTTTTCCCTCATTTTTGCGTCTCACTAAAGGGATAATGGCTCTGACAATCCACTTTGCCCGTAACCTTCGTACTTCCAGTAACAAACGAAAGTTCACTGGTGCGCTCGCATGCTGATCAAAAAACCTTCCGATATTCCTTATTCTGAGGTCACGCCCAAGTCGCTTTACATGAACCGCCGCAAGTTCCTGGCCGCCGCTGCGGCCGCCGGAGCAGGTCTGGCAGGTACTGCTTTATGGGAAATGTCGCATCCAGCAACACCCGTTCTGGCGGCAACCAAATACGGCAATCTCGTCAAGAGTCCTTTCGACACCACGGAAAAAATCACGTCGATGAACGATGCGACCCACTACAACAACTTCTACGAGTTTGGGACCGACAAATCTGACCCCGCCAAGAACGCTCAGAACTTCAAGACCAGCCCCTGGCAGGTGGCAGTTGAAGGCGAGGTCAAGAAAAAGCGCGTCTTCCAGCTTGAAGAGATCATTAAGCTGGCCCCACCGGAAGAGCGCATCTACCGCCATCGCTGCGTAGAAGGATGGTCGATCGTAGTGCCCTGGATCGGATTCCCCCTAAGCGTTCTGATCAAACAGTTTGATCTCACTCCCAAGGCCAAGTATGTCGCCTTCGAGACGCTTTACGATCCCAAGCAGATGCCCGGACAGCACAGCAGTTTGTTTGGCGGCGCCGGGCTCGATTGGCCCTACGTAGAAGGTCTGCGTATGGATGAAGCCATGCACCCGCTCGCCATCCTCTGCTTCGGCATGTATGGCGAATCGCTGCCTAACCAGGATGGCGCGCCGATTCGCATGGTGATTCCGTGGAAGTACGGCTTCAAGAGCATCAAGTCCATCGTGAAAATCAAGTTCGTGGAAAACGAGCCACCCACAACCTGGAACAAACAAGCGTCCAACGAGTATGGGTTCTACTCCAACGTGAACCCCAATGTGGACCATCCCCGCTGGAGCCAGGCCAGCGAGCGCCGCCTGGGCGAATTTTTCAAACGCAAAACCCTTATGTTCAACGGCTATGCCGACCAGGTCGCCAGCCTCTACAATGGCATGGACTTGCGCAAGAATTACTGAGGTAAGAGCACTCCTGTCTCATGCCACCGACCTTTTCACCCTCGATGAAATGGCTCAAGCCGCCCATATTTGCGCTGTGTCTCGTGCCCGTGCTGGTTCTGCTGCTGCAAGCGTTCCACGAGCAACTACCTGGGGCTGATTCCCTGCTGGCTGCTCTGCGCCTCAATCCTGATCTGGGCGCCAATCCCATTGAAAGAGTCACGCATGCCACTGGTGACTGGATTCTCATTTTCCTGTGCATCACCCTGGCGATCACGCCCTTGCGCAGGATTTTGAATCAGCCCTGGCTCATAAAATTCCGCCGCATGTTCGGCCTGTTTGCATTTTTCTATGCCAGCCTGCACTTTCTGACCTACATCTGGCTCGACCAGTTTTTTAATTGGTCGAGCATCGTGAAAGATGTGTACAAGCGCCCATTCATCACTGCCGGCTTCACCGGATTTGTTCTGCTGATTCCGCTCGCCCTCACCTCCACCACCGGATGGATCCGCCGCCTGGGCGGCAAGCGCTGGCAGCTTTTGCATCGTCTTATCTATATCAGCGCCATCGCCGGAGTTGTGCACTATTACTGGCTGGTAAAATCGGATGTCCGCCTTCCGCTTTTGTACGCCGCCATCGTGACCCTGCTGTTAGCCTACCGGGCGTTTGCCGCCCTGAGAAAACGCTCCGCTCGGCCACTCACCGCTCCTGCCCGTCCCGCAGTTTCTTCAACTGAATCTGCGAAGGACGCCTAAGATCAGTTTTTTCGGAATGAAAAAATGCCTCAAACCATCACAAATCGTGTGGCACAGCGCGGTAAGCTGCAATCAAAGACTTTATCTCTTCATGCACTGTCATCCTGATCCCGCGAAGCGGGAGAAGGACCTTCGATGGCGCTGGGCACCGCCCACGGCTGAATCGGACTTTCGCTTGGATCTTTCCCTCGCGCTGATGGAATCGAGATGATGACCGATTGAAAACCAGAGAGTGTTCTATATGAGCTACCCCTTGAAAATCATCGCAGAACGGGAAGAATTTGGGTAATGGTAATACAGCCGTCCCCGGCTATGGATTGATGCGTAAAAGATTGGAAACCGTAAGCTGGATCAGAACGAAGCTTGGAGTGAACTGGAAACTAGAAACTTGAAACTCGAAACTGTTCTTTTCTACCGCCTATTAGCCGCATCGGCGGCCAATTGCTTGATCAGGGCTTCCAGAAGCTGTCGTTGGCCTTCTTCGAAATCCGCGAATATGATTCCCATGCCCACTCCGGGGTGTGAGGCTTGCACGTTTCCGGTGCAGCGGAACTCGGTCATTTTGGTTTGCACCCTCATGCTCAACAGGGTTCCGACAGAAAGAGGAGAAAAAGTCTGCACGTAGCAGCCACCCAGTGAGATGTCCGTCAAGGTCCCCCAAAAACCTCCCGCAGAACCCTCCGGGCGCACCTCCACCCCACCGTCGCAAGCATAACGAACATGTGAACGTTTTTCGGTAAACGACATTCGCGTTCCACGTAGGTGTAAGTTATTGACGAACCTAGATGGTGGCGATACTTTTGCAGAAATTAAGGCAAAAAACAAGCCTGAAGTTACCCCTTGGAACCAGCAAGCTAACCTAAGGGTTCCCCAATACTGAGCGCGTGATCGCAGCGGCTTAACGACATCGAAAAAGTCCTCGCCTTAAGCCGGGAATAAAAGGCTTTGAAATAGCTTGAAATTACGAGTAGTTCGTGTCAATCTATGGGGGATAGTACTTCCGTAACTAAGTTGATTATTGCAAATTCCCCCATCTGCGGTTACTGTCGTAACTTGTAAGTCTGTAATTTTATAGGCTTAGCTCCCCCGAACTTATTGTATTTATTTGATAAGGCTTCATCTTTTTGAACGCTAAAATCCCTTTGGGGAGGAGCTTGTTCGTGGAAAAACGACGCCTCAAGACAAATCAACCAGGCCGTGGATTTAGCATGATTGAGCTCCTGGTCGTACTAGCAATTATCATCATTATAGTCGGCGCTTCCATTCCCAAAATTACCACCATGATGAGAGAGTCTCGCGTTCGTGCGGCATATGAAGACGTTTTGTCTGCCATGCGGCGAGCGCATGAAGTGGCCGTAGACCGGCGCCGTATAATAGTCCTGACCTTTACTCCCAAGCCCAACGCCACGACTTCGGCCACCATAACGTTTACCGAGCAAGTACTGGTGCCAGGCACCCCCCCCACTTATGTTCTCGCCCCCGCCGTCAATTCTTTCAATCCTGAAACGACTACTCTGCCGCTGGATATGGATTTCATACTCCCGGCAGCGCCGGCAGCCAATAATCCTGATGGCTTGGGGCCGCCTGCCGCGGGGACAGACTATGGTTATTCCGGGGTGGTTGGCGGATCAGGCTTGAAGACCATGTATTTCCAGGTTGACGGTACGGTGTTGCGTGATAGCCAAACCGGCGCCATCGCCAGTGGCGTAATTTATGTGGGACGGGCTGGCGACCCCACTTCCAACCGGGCAGTTTCCATTCTGGGAACAACCGGAAGAGTGAAAGGGTGGCGGCTCAACCAAAACGCATCACCGCCATTACCGGCAAATAGCTGGGCGATTTACTGAGTGAGCAAAACTTTAAAGATGCGGAGTTTGTTGGAAACTGTCATGAACAAAATTCAACTTAAGTCGACAAAAGGCAACAAGGGATTCACGCTCATGGAAGCCCTGATTTCCACGGTCATTCTGACAGTGGGATTACTGATGGTCCTGGCCCTCTTTGCCAAGGGCCTTTCCGCCACTCAGTATGCCCAACAGGACATGATTGCCAAGCAGAAGGCGCGCGAGCAGTTGGAAGCCATTTATTCCGCGCGCAACGATGGCAGAATTACATGGGCAAATATTACCAACACACCGCAGCCCGCCCCGGCTATTTATTTTCCAAGCGGATTTAACCCTTTGTATCGCATCACCGACAGCTCTACCGACTTGGTGGGGTCAAATAATAATAGTGGCGTTACCGATTTTATCGTGACCCGCGACGTCAATGGGAACTTTCAAAAAGTTAACCTGAACAACTATACGCGCCAGGTGGATATTCAATTGGTAAACCCAACCGATCCCACCTTAAAGCAAATCACGGTGACCGTAAGAGTATTAACTCCTGGCGTGGGTAGCCGCGACTATCAGGTAATTGGATATGTTTCCCAGACTCAGTAGGTGACATTGTGCAAATGAAAATTTCTTATCGGCAACATTTTCGGAAAATCCAGCAGGGATTCTCTCTCGTCGAGCTTCTGATAGCCATGGCTGTCACGATCATCGTCCTGGTAGGCGCCATGATGATGCTCATGAAATCCCTGGATACCAATGATACGACCATGCTCATGGACGAGATGCAGGCCAACGCACGGGCGGGAACCAATGCCCTCGCGCAAGACATCAACCAGGCAGGCACTGGTATCGCATGGGGTGGTTACACCCTTGCCTCAGGCGGAACCGCTGAGAATTTCGGCAATAACGCAAACTACCTGACCCCCAATACCTTCTACACAGTGCCCGCCAGCGCCGGTCCCCCTGCTACTCCTGCTACGAATGTCATGTACGGTATCACTCCGGTTGATGGGGGTGGGCCTGCGATTGCGGGCCCTCAAAACAAGGGAACTGGGGCGCCGACTCAAATGGATGGCATTAATTTGGTGTATATCGATCCTATCCTGAGCAGTCCTGACCCCACGATTTCCAATTGGAACACTCCTCCTGCACCCGGCCCTACGGTCGCAGACGCTGGAGCCAATGTAACGATTACAATGCCCGCTGGCATGTTGCCCGCTGTTAACGACGCTAACAGCGGCATACGCATAGGCGATGTATTAGCGTTGAATAATTCGGTTATCGGCGTTGTCAGCAATGTTGCCCCTGGCCCTCCTGCCGTCATTACGCTTTCGCCGGGCGACCCTTACAACATAAATCAATTTGGTTTGGCGGGAAGCGTCAGGTCATTGGCTACCGGCGGTGTCTATCCCAACCCGGTGACCGTGATGCGATTGCTTGTGATCACCTATTTCCTGCAGGGCATCGACGGTTTGGGTAATCCTGTAACTAGGGTGAATGCGGCCACCGCCGTCGACTTCAGGCTTATGCGGCAGGTCAATCAGCAAGCAGCCACGGTTGTTGCTGAACATATTAATTACCTGCAGTTCGCTTATGACCTGGGAGATCCCTCTTGCCTGGCAGGCGCGCCCATGTCTCACATTCCCAATGCGGTCGAACCAGTTACCTGTGGAATCCCGGCTGCCAAACCGGCCTATGACAAGATCAGGAGCGTGTATATCAACCTCGGAGCCCGTAGTGCCACACCTGATAAGCACGGGGTGTATTACCAAACCACCATTAACACGTCGGTTGGCCCCAGGAGCCTGAGCTATAACAATACCTATCCTCCCGATAAGCCGTAATTGTTTTAAGGATATTAGGTGCAAAGAACAAAATTTCGCAGTTGCGAGTACTTGAAAAAATAGAAGGACACGTTTATGAAAAACTCATTGTGCAGGTCAAAATCATCCTCAGAAAATTCCGCGGCGCGCGGCATAGCGCTTATCACCACGCTGTTGCTGCTGATTCTGCTCTCGGCTCTGGCCACTGCTTTTGTGATGGCGGTCAATACTGAAAACCGCATGCAGGGCAACGATAAAGGCAATACCCAGGCTTATTATGGCGCCGAAGCCGGCATGGAAAAGATGATGATCGATCTCAATGGGCTCTACAGCAACTTCGCCTCGCCGAGCGTGGCGCAGATCCAGGGTCTCAGTGCAAGCTCAAGCTGCACTGGGAGCTGTCCTTTCCCTAGCATTTCCGGTATGCAATACACGGAATATAGCTTTTCCACTACCCCCAGCGCCACAAATCCGGGCCAGCCGCAGACCTGGCCCTCTACCGTCCAGGCCGGTCCCAATCAGGGTCTCATTGCCGATGTTATTCCTATATCGCTGTCGGTAACTGCCAAGACCAACTCCAGCGAAGAGGTGCGCATGATCCGCAACGTGGAGGTTGCGCTGATTCCGGTTTTTCAGTTTGGCGTCTTTTCCCAAAGCGATCTCGATTTCTTTGCCGGTCCTCCCATGGAGATCGGCGGACGTGTACAGACCAATGGCGACCTCTATCTCGCGGCCGGAAACGGCGGTGATACTGCCTTTTTAGGCAAATTGCGCACCGCTAAAGAAGTGGTTCGCGACTTTCTCGCCAATGGCGGTGCCATGAGCAGTCACACTGGAATTGTGGAGATACCCACTGCCACCGGCGGATGCAATCAGCCTGCGAAATCTAACTGCCGCACCCTTTCCTATACCGGTCCCGATGAAAGTAGCTGGCAAAATGGAGTATGGCCCGACACGGTCGATGCTTTTGGCAACACTTTTGGCGGCAACCTTAACACCAACCCAGGCTGGGGAGGCATATCGAGTACCTACGCTGGTTTCCTTCTGGCCCACGAAGATGGCGTGAAGCCGCTCAACCTGCCCTTTGTGCAGCCCGGGGTAAGCGATATTGAGATTTTGCGCCGCGCCCAACCGGCCGACTCTGCCAGCCTCACTGATTCTCGCCTTTACGATAAGGCTCAGATTCGCGTGCTTCTCGATGATGACCCCGCCAATCTTCCCGGCGGCGCGGGCGATGCAAATAATATTCGTCTGGCCAACACAGGAACCTACGTCAACGGAGTACCGGTAACAAAATGGCCGGCCGCCAATAGCAGTCAGCTGACAGGCGCCACGGCGTGCTCAGCAGCTTGTACTACATTCTTTGCCGAGGGAACCAATGCCACATTCCTTCCCGGTCCAAACGGTGATCCCAACTGGGTGGCGGCCGGAGCACCCAACAACAGCTTGGGCGATCCCGGCGGAACTTATACCGAAAGTGGCACACCCGTAACTGACAATGGCATGAAGCCCGCCGGCGCTCCCTATATGGGAACCGTTGGCGGCTTTAAAAGATGGAATCTGATTGATGGCTGGTTGAGGGTAGAAGTTCGTAAGGCGGATGGAACCTATTTGCCTGTCACCCAGGAATGGTTGCAGCTGGGCTTTGCCCGCGGCTTTGCCCCTCCTACAGCTCCTGGAACCAACACCGTGCATCCCAATGCCATTTTAATCTTGCAGCAGTTGGCCAACCGCCAGGCCTTGCGGGCCAGCAAGCTTACTAATCCAACAAACGGTACTGCCAATTCTATGTACCCCGGGGTGGTGAGCGAAATCACTGGCGCAACATTTGGCACTCCGGCCTTTAACACTCCTACACTCACAGCTACCGCCCTCACCGACCTGAAAAAAGATTCGGGCAATCACTGGGTCTATGCTACCGCCACTGGGAGCAGCAATCTTGACAACCCCGCCCAGGTGAATGGAATGACTGCCAATAACTTTTATCCCATTAACATGTATGACGTCCGCGAGGGCGAGCCGCGGGAGAACACCAATCCCAACGGCGCTGCACCCAACCGCGTCGCCGGCGGCAGCTATGGATGCACGGTCAACGGCGTCATGAACCTGGTGGAAATTGATGTAGGCAACCTGCAGCGCTGGTTATCGGGGACTATCGGCGCCAATGGCACGCAAGTGGAGAACCAGAGCCAGAACGGTTATGTTCTCTATTTCTCCGACCACCGCGGCATGATTCCTCAGGCGCCCGCCCCCAAAGCGGGCACGCCGACTCTTCTTGGCTCCTACGGCTTTGAAGATGTCATTAATTCGGGCACGATTCGCGGTACTCCCAATAACGGCGCCCCTGATGCAGGCGAGGATGTGGAGATCGCCGGCGATACAGGTTTTGGGCTGCTGGAAACCTATGGCGCCGGCAACCTTGGTATGGGCTTTGGCTTCAAGCAAGGCGATTTAGCGCCGGCCTCGGTAATCGGCGCCGGCGCTCATAGAGCAGACGAGGTATTCACGCGTCTGCCGCTGTGCGATATCGGGCGAGCCAACTGGGTCTCAGGCGCCCGCCATGGAGTACGCCTCATAGACGGCGGGCCAGGCAATTTACCCTTGCGCCCCAACTCCGACCCTAACAACACCGGTGGATTCACCGTGGCCACTGATAATCCCGCCTATGTGCTTGGCAACTACAATGCCAGCGCCGCCGGATATGATTCAACGGTGAATTACCCGCATGCCTCAGCGGCCGTACTCGCCGATACCGTGACTTTGCTTTCCAATAATTGGAACGACCTTAACAGCTTCGCCAGCCCAGGCAGCGTCACCGGCAACTTCAACGCCACCACAAACATTACGGCAACTCGAGTCTTTGGCCGCGTGGCTATAGACACGTATTATCGCTTGGCCATAGCGAGCGGCAAGAACGTTGACTTTGCTGATCCCAATTATGCTGCTGGAGCCCAACCAATCGGGAACAATGGCGGCGCAACGAATCCGGCCGATACCGACCTTACCGGAACCGTGGCCGCGGCCCCAAGCGACTATGGCACCGATGGTGGAGTTCACAACTTCCTGCGCTATCTGGAAACCTGGGGTGGGATCGGAACCGGAAATCAGACAATCCCTGGGGCCAGCTCCTTCTATAACGGCTCCATGGTCAGCCTGTATTACTCCGAGTACACCACGGGAGTTTTCAAATGCTGCGGTACGGTCTATCAGCCGCCAAACCGCAACTACCATTTCGACCTCGACTTCCAGAACATCTCCGAAGTTCCGCCAGGCACTCCAAGATTCCAGGAGGTCATCAACGTGGGTTACAAACAGGACCTGAGCTACCGATAAACAGTTCCCTTACCCGCCCCGCCGCACCAAACTCGGTGTGGCGGGGCTTTTGTTTTGGGCTTCTCGCGGGGCAGCCGTTCTTTGCCAATACCTTTTTTGCCGCCCCACTCCCCCTTGCGTGCTAGCTAATTTTGCTCAAAAATTACCCTTGAAACCCTGCAAGATAATTTGGAATCTGCGTTCCTTCTCCGGCAGGCTCAGAGCTTTCAGCAGTGGTCTGCGGAGGGTTCTTACGGGCCCCTGTGCAAATCAGCCAATCTAGCCCGATATAGGCAAGCCGTGGGTTGAGAAAGAGAATGACAACTTGGTTGACGCGTACTGCCGCAAACTCATCGAAGGTAGGAATGGTTGTGACGAAACGAACGCTGATTGTGCTGATGATTGCTGGGCTGTTCTGCTTGGCGCTTGCTGAAGACCAGCAAGCGCCAGAGCAGAAGCCCGGCACCGCAACCGTCGAAGAGCTGGAAGGGCTGCCCTATCCGTATATCGCACGGCTTTCTGGCTTCGGCGGGCGGGTTGTTGTGCTGACTTCGTTGGACGATGCCGGAAGGGTGACAAAAGCAGAAGCCATACCTAAGCTGGGAAGAACAGAGGAGATGCTGACCAACGATACTCTCGCCAATGCGCTCAGGTGGCGCTTCCGCCCCAACTCACAGAAGGGGGCCGTGATCGTCTATGACTTCCGCATGGTGCGGTGTACTGAGGCTGAAGTCCGGGATAGTGTGCCCAGCACATTCCACTTCCAAGCGCCGACTCATGTGACGATCACGGCTTGTCCATTCCCAACGTAACCCTAACAGGAGCGGCATCAGCCCTTTTCAGCGGTGCTGCTCCCGCTTTTCTGAAAGGAAGCTCCCCATGACTCCGATAGGCAAAGGGTAGTACTACGATCTCTGCACCTACTATGATGGAGCAATCAGGAGCAGATGTGGCTGCCGTCATTGTCCTCAAAGGTCCCGGGGCTTTTGTTTTGACTCGGTTCCCTTGCTTGCAGGATCGTCAACGCAGGCGCAACAGGCACTGTCGGTCTACTCTGCGGGTACCTCCTGTAGCCCAGTTCCCTTCCCGCAGTTTATCGTTGTATAGATGCGCACCAATTTTCTGCTCAGCACCGACAGCTACAAATTTACCCACTGGAAGCAATATCCCGCCGGGACCACCCACGTTTACAGCTATCTGGAATCGCGCGGCGGCATGTTTGCCCAGACTGTCTTCTTCGGTTTGCAGTACTACCTGAAGCACTATCTGCAAGGCTCGGTCTTCAACCGTGGCGACATTGACCAGGCCGAGGACTTCTGCCGCCAGCACTTCAGGCACGAAGGTTACTTCAACCGCGCCGGCTGGGAATTTGTTCTGCAGAAACATGGCGGGCGGCTGCCGCTCAAGATCATGGCGGTTCCTGAAGGCACGGTGGTACCCGTCTCCAATGTGCTCATGACGGTGGAGAACACCGACCCTTCCTGCCCCTGGCTCACGAACTATCTGGAAACGCTTCTGCTCAAGGTCTGGTACCCGATCACAGTGGCGACGCTCTCTTACGAGATGAAGAAGATGTTTCGCCACTTCCTGGAGCTAAGCGGCGACCCCTCGTTGCTTCCTTTCAAGGTCCATGACTTCGGATACCGCGGCGTCTCCAGCGAAGAGACGGCGGCCATCGGAGGGGCTGCGCACCTGATCAATTTCCAGGGAACCGATACTGTCGCCGGCATCGAGATGCTCAAGAACTTCTATGGCGCTGTGGCCATGCCCGGCTTCAGCGTGCCGGCCGCCGAGCACTCCACCATCACTGCCTGGGGCAAAGAGGGCGAGGCCGATGCCTACCGGAACATGCTGACGCAGTTTCCGGAAGGCATTGTCGCCCGCGTCAGCGACTCTTATGACATCCTGAAGGCCTGCGCCGAGATTTGGGGAACGCAGTTGCGTCAGGCGGTTCTCGACCGCAACGGTTTGCTGGTCATCCGTCCCGATTCGGGAGACCCCAGGCGCGTTCTGCTTGAGGTCTTCCAGATTCTCTCCGAACGCTTTGGATTTGAGATGAACTCAAAGGGATACCGCGTGCTGAACCCCAAAGTCCGCGTCATCCAGGGAGACGGAATCAATTACTGGACCATGGGCGACATTCTGACCGCTATCACCAAGAGCGGCTGGTCGGCCGACAACCTGGCCTTTGGCATCGGTGGTGCGCTTTTACAGCAGCTCAATCGCGATACGCAGAAATTCGCCCTCAAATGCTCCAGCGTCACCGTCAATGGCGTGCAACGCGAGGTGCACAAAGACCCGGCCACGGACCACGCCAAGGCATCCAAGCCCGGACGCCTGGCATTAGTGCGCCGATCGCAGCATCTCGAAACCATATCTCTCGGCCCGCAAAGCCACCTCGACGATGATTTATTGCAGACAGTTTTTCTCAATGGTGAACTGGTAAAAGAATATTCGCTGGAAGAAATTCGCAGCCGCGCTTCGGAAGTCCCCTGTCAGTCAGTAATCTAAGCGTGCTTTAACCGTTTTGAGATTGTTATTTTTTAAGATTGTCATCCTGAGTGAGGGCGAATGCCCGAGTCGAAGGATCCCGAGGATGTCTCGATTGCACAGGTCGTATGAAGGCATTCTCTGAAAATTTTGTGGGGAAAGGGACGACTTAGAGGAGCCGGAAAATAACTCTTGCCGCACTACGCCGACCTTACTTTCTCACCACCTTGAAATAATAGGTGCCGATTTTCTCGCTGGCCCCGCCTGCGCTTATGCCATCGAGCATAACCAGATAATCGCTCCGGCTGATGAGCGCGGTAGGCAAAACAACCGTTACTGTTCTGTTATGGCCGGTTTTATGTGCCTTTAAATCTTCCTGGCTTGAAACCACGCTGCCTTCCACGGTCTGTACTTCGGCATGATAGCTTTTATAGGCTTCCTGGCCGATCTCGAGTTCTAAGCGCAATCGTTCCGTCGAAGAGGATAGGGTCGCATTGCTGGTGAGAGCAGGAGCCCGGCTAAGGCCAGGCTCAAGAAGCAGCGATACCATGTTGGTGTCGGCTTGATGCTGGCTTTCGCCATACAACAATCCCGTGAGTTCTCGCCTCAGCTTTGCCAGCTCGCTCTGCTGGCGTTCAAACTGCACGGCAAATTCGTTATTTTGCGCCAGCTCCTGGTCAATTTGCTGCATAAGCTCTTGCTCGTGCTGTTCCGATTGCGAACGCTGAGCCTGAACTTGCTGCACCTGGCTGCGAAGCTGCAGCGTCTCTCGCCACAGAAGCACCGAACCTGTTGCCAGCAGCAGCATGGCACATAGAACCGCGCCAATTGCGGCTCGCCCTCCAGGAAGCGCGAAAGGCAGCCATGCGCCCCATGGTTGCGGCTCATCGCAGGCCGATGGCACCGCCGGCTTGATTGTCTGCGTGGAAAGATAGCGATTCAGATCTCTCGCAAATTCAACCTGCTCGCGCCGCTCGGGATTATTGACAAAATGAAGTTCGAAATTTTCTTTTTCGCCCTGTTGAAGCTCCCCCCTGACGTATTCATCGGTCAGTTCTTCTTCGGTCCTGAGCAACTCGTTGAAATAGTCTTCGTCGGTAAGCAGACGCTGCTCGATCTGGCTTTGCTCTTCCCCTGCCGCTTCCCCCAACAAATAACGCCTGAGCGATTTTTTTTCACTTTGCTGCATTTCGATCATGAAACCTCCTGGGAGGAGCCATTCGATCTTGCATCTTTCAGCATGTTCCCCGGCATTTTTTTGCGGGTAAGGCAATTACACATGCACTTTCGCAAGGCCTCCCTGATCCGGTGCGCGCGTATCCACAGCGCATTGGCTCCGATCCCGAGCTGCCGGGCCAGCTCTTTTCTCATGTCAATTTTGGCTTGTCCCTGGCCGCCGTAGTACACAAAAATCAACTTACGGTTCTCCACCGAGAGCCGCTCGACGCACTGGTCCAGGCATCTGTGTTTGGGTTCCAGTTCCTCGCCAAGGTTAGGATCGCTCTCTTCCCATGGATGCGAAGGCCGAAGGGGCAGCGGCGCCGGCATTCTTCTCAAATATTCGAGGAAAATCTTGTCGGCTACACCGTAGAAATACAGGGCAGGATTGCCGACATACGTCTCCGCGATTTGCTGCACTTTTCCAGCAACCCGATTGATCGTTTCGTCGGCGAGCTCTTCCGGAACAATGCAACCGCGGCATACGAAGACTTTGATGAGACGCGTGCGTATCACCTCATACTTCTGGCCGGCGCGGTTACGGTCCTGGTCTAACCAGTCAAGCAATCGGTCGAAGGCCTCTTGCGTCAGGTCTTTCTTCTCTTTCATACGATTTGCAATGCTCGCCACTGCCAATTGAGACCTTCCCCCAAGGCTCGAACGGTTTATCGCCCGTGTTATCGCCCTAAAAATTCAGCTAACTGCAATAGGTTCTATCACAAAATAGCTGGATTTCCAGGTCAATATGGTTTCAGGTATGTATGGTATTTTATGTCAAATACTTTCAGGATAAAAACGAATCTTTGGCCCCGAAACTAGGTCTCTTGAAATGGCAGTTCCGGCCGTCTTTTTCAGGTTTTCTGGGTCCTTTCATCCCGGGAACTGGGATACCATCGTGGAAACATCCTTCTGCATAATCATCTTGGTCTTAGCCCTGAAACATGCGAAACTCACTGCGCGAGAGTGGGTTGGAGTTAGAGACGCTGCATGAAATATTGCGACAACTGCCACCAGACGTATCCAACCGAATTCAACACCTGCCCGCGTGACCAGAGCCCCTTGCGTGCCACCACGGAACTGCTGCAGGGCATGGTTCTGCGCGGCAAGTATGAGATTCAGAAAAAGATCGGCGCAGGCGGCATGGCTACAGTATATCTGGCCAAACACCAGGCTTTTAATGAACTGCGGGCCATCAAGGTGGTTAGCAGCCGCAACCTGGAAGACCAGAACTTCATGCGCCGCTTTAAGACTGAAGCAATCGTCACGCGCAAGCTCCAGCATCCTAATGCCGTTCGTGTAGATGATCTCGACGAAACCGAAGACGGACGCCCGTTTATCGTCATGGAATATGTGCAGGGCGCGAACCTGCGCAGCACGATCCAGAACGAAGGGCCGCTGCCGGTCAAGCGCGCGCTTAACATTACCGCTCAGGTTGCCGCTGCTTTAGCCGCCGCGCATGAGTTGGGGATCACGCACCGCGACATCAAGCCCGATAATATTCTCCTGATGCGCCAGCCCGATGGCAGCGACCTGGTCAAGGTGCTGGATTTCGGCATTGCCAAAGTGCGCGAGGGATCGTTCGACATCGGTGGCGGATACACCGCCACGCAAACCGGCCTGATCATTGGAACTCCGCAATACATCTCTCCCGAGCAGGCTAAAGGCGACCACGGCGACCAGATTGACGGCCGCGCCGACCTCTACTCGCTGGGGATCGTGTTGTACGAGATGGTGACCGGCGAACTGCCCTTCCAATCGCAGACGGCGGTAGGCATGTTGATGCATCACCTGCAAACTCCTCCTCCTGACCCAAAGCAGGTCAAGCCCGATTTGAATATCCCGCCGGCGCTTTCCGCTTTGCTGCACAAGGCTTTGGAAAAAGACCCCGCCAACCGCTACCAGACCGCGCAGGAGATGCTGCAGGCGATTCAGGCAGTGCAGCCTTCAAGCAGCGAAGGCAAAACCACGATGGTGCTGACTCCCGAAGCCTGGAGCGTCCCCGTAGCTGGCGCTACCGCCGTTCAACCCGCTCGCGCTCCCACGGCGCCCACCCAACGCAGCACAGTTTACGTTCCGGTCAAGACGCAGCCGGCCACCGTGCCTCAAGCCAAAACCGGCGCGATGCGGCCTGCCCTGGCGCAGAGCAAGGCTGCCCCTACTAAAAGCGGAAAAGGGAAATGGATCGCATTGCTGGTTGTGCTGCTGCTTTGCGCTTTATTGGCTCTAGGATGGATGCGTCGTGCAAAGCTGGCATTAACCAGCAACACAGGCATGCAGCCCGCCCAGCCTTCGCTGCAGGCGGCGCCCACTACGACCGCCAGCGAGTCTTCAACTGCCGCTCCCGCTGATGCCGCTATCAAGGCTGAAGTTCAGCGTGCGATTGCCGCCACGGAGTGGGGTAAAGAAGCCGCGATCAACGTTGCCGTGACAGATGGCAACGTGACCCTTACAGGCAAAGCGCCCAGGCATTACGACGCCGACATGGCAGGCGCAATCGCAGCCAACATTAACGGCGTCAAGCTGGTGCACAACGAAATTGCAGTTCCCACGCCCTCTCAGAGTGCTCAGGAAGGCAATGCGTCAAAGCAAACCAAGCCAGTTGACTCCAGCGCCCAGCAGAAAAAGCAGCAGGCTGCCCTGCAAGAGCGGGTTACCCAGCTCATTCAAACGGGCATCTTTCAACGTGAAAACCACCAATACCCGGGAGCATTGCAAAGTTTTCGCGATGCCCTGAAATTGGACCCGGGAAATCAACAAGCCTTGCAGGAGATAAAAAATACCCTGCGAACGGCCGGGCTCGCCGGGAACCAAAACCGCCCCGGGCAAAGCGGCGAGCAGAATGCAACATTGAAATTTTGGCAGGTCCGCGGCATGCTCGATGCCCAAATGCAGCCCCAGAGAATCATAGGAACAATCCGGGCACGAGGCGTGGACTTTGGCCTCACATCAGAACAGGAACAGACCCTGCGCGACGCTGGTGCCAGTGATGGTGTCATCCGCGTCATTCACAACAATCGCCGCTGACGCGCCGCTTCTCTACCTCCCATTCATTAAGCTGCTCTTTTCACAGGCAGGCTCCAAAAAAATTGTGTCCGCGCATACCAAAACGGCCTGATTCCAGAATGGAATTTAAATATAAGCCTAATATTTTCATATGCATACAAAGGCCCGACCAATGACTTCACGCGTCTGCCGGGAAATCATCTTCCAGCGGCACAAAAATCGTTGACATAGCTTGTGTATAAGCTCAATTTAGATAGTACAACCTCATTGAAATGTAAGACGAGGGAGTCATTCCAGGTATCCGGGAAAGCCTCTTAATTGCCCCCCTGAAAGAAGCGCCCAAATTGCTTCCGTCTACCTCAACGGGTAGAACGAAAGGGATAGAAAAGTAAGAGGAAAAATATGCATCCCCTGTACGCACACAACCTAGGTAAAATAAGCCCGCGCCGGGCGCCCACACGCATCGCTTCACCGCGAACTGTTTCACCCGGAGCCTGGTCTATCGGCATTTATGCCGGCCGGTCTCCCCTGCACTTGGCGCCGATGCCCCGGATCATAAATCCGGTTCTAACCGCGTGGCATGTGACGGATGTTCCGGCACAATTCGTTGCTGATCCTTTCATGCTGCAATCGGGAAGCATGTGGTACATGTTTTTCCAGGTCATGAACTCCGCCACCCGCAAGGGCGAGATCGGCCTGGCAACCAGCCGCAACGGATTGGCATGGAAATACGAGAGCATCGTGCTGCATGAATCCTTTCACCTGTCCTTTCCCTGCGTGTTCCGGTGGAACGACGACTTTTACATGGTTCCTGAGACCTGCCAGGCCGGCTCCGTTCGGCTCTATCGCGCGGCTTGCTTTCCCCATCAATGGGAATATGTGAAAGACCTGGTTCCCGGGGTACATGCCGATTCTTCCGTCTTCTATTTCCAAAGACGCTGGTGGATGTTCGCCTGCCCCACACCTCAGGAACACGACGTGCTGTCTCTGTACTATGCCGACAGTCCTGCAGGAAAGTGGGTGCAGCACCCACGCAGCCCGATTGTCACCGGCAACAAGCGCATTGCCCGCCCGGCTGGCAGAGTGCTGCCCTGGAACCGCGGCCTCATCCGGTTTACGCAGGATTGTTACCCCACCTATGGCAAACAGGTGCGAGCTTTCCATATCTCGGAGCTGACACCCACAACTTACAAGGAACAAGAGGTAGCGGAGAGTCCGGTGCTGTCGGCCAGTGGAGAAGGCTGGAACGCCTTTGGAATGCACCATGTCGACGTTCACTACACGGGAAATTCGCGATGGCTGGCCTGCGTGGATGCCATCGCATAATGCTTATGGCTGAACGCATCAGTTTTCGGCTGTCACTTAAACACTAAACCCCCACCTCGGCCCCCCAATTCACCCCGGCAGAAGCGTGAGAAATGCTTTTGCCGGGTCTTCTCTTCTAAGGGCTCCGCAACCAAAACAAGGTGCTGCGCCCTCGCGAAAAGTTCGCGCGCGACAGCGCTCACTTTTCGCTCACCCAATCATTTCCAAGGGCTCCGCAGCCAAAACTGGATTGCCGCTGAAAAACTTGCTATACTCGGTCTCGAAGATGACTATTACGACCAAATCCATGATGAGACGGCGCGTCAATCGCGCTGAGCCCTCGGAATTGGTCTGACGATAGCGTCCACAGTTCAGATTCAGATTGAATTCTCGAAGGCTCCGACCAAAGTCGGGGCCTTTTTGCTTTTGTTGGCCGGTAGCCAAGCTGGTAAGGCACGTGATTGTTAATCACGGCACCGCGGGTTCGAATCCCGCCCGGCCAGCCAAAAAAACAGTACTCGGTTGTCAGTCTTCAGTACTCACATAGGGTGAGCTTTTGGTGAGCGCTGTCCCGCGCGAACAAAAGCGAGGGCGCAGCAGCCTGCTTTTGGCTGCGGAGCCCTTAAAAGAAAAGCCGCTGACGGCTCATATCCGTACGACGGATGTTCGATTCATCCCGGAGGGACCAGAACAGTTCTCAGTTCTCGGTTCTCAGTTAAGAACATCGGGCTCGGGCTGAAACTGGAGAAGGAGCTAGAAAAGAAGGTTTTTTGCGCCGGTAGTTCAACGGACCAGAATAGTTGGCCTACACCCAACAGATGCGGGTTCAACTCCCGAACGGCGCACCATAAAGTTAGCAGGATTAGCTCGAAGGTCGAGCCCGCGATCGATAATCGCGAGGCGTTGGTTCGATTCCAACATCCTGCACTAAGATGACTGCCAGTGATAGCTGATGTAAGCACAACAGAAAGAAAAACACATTAAGGCAGTTGCCAATCTGAGGACTGAGGGCTAGGGATGACAATCCCAAGAAAATCCGTGTCCATCCGCGGTGAAATCTTTTTGCTTTCCTCCGCGCCTCTGCGCCTCCGCGGTTAGCTCCTGTTCCCAGGTTTTGCGGGATTGGCAGATGTGGGTATGCACTCGCCTTTTAAGCGAGACGAAGCAGGTTCGATTCCTGCATCCCGCACCATTTATTTTATTTGAGGGCTCCGCAGCCAAAACAAGGCTGCTGCGCCCTCGCGAAAAGCTCGCGCCGCGCGGCGCTCACTTTTCGCTCACCCGATTAGTTATGAGGGCGCTTCATTCAACAGGATTAGGACAGAGCCTTCTAAGCTCTGAATGCCGGTTCAAGTCCGGCAGCGCCTTCCAAACCGGGCGACGAGCTTTTGGAGTTCGCTTTTCCTTGTAGCTTATAACTTGGAACTTGTAGCTGTTTCTCGGGGATGTGGTCCAACGGATCAGGGCGCACGGCCACGAACCGTGAGATCGGAGTTCAATTCTCTGCATCCCTGCCAGATTTTTTGCTCGCGTGGTCTAAAGCATGATGACGCTTCGGTCCTAACGAAGAGATCCGGGTTGGATTCCCGGCGCGAGTTCCACGGGCAGGTAGTGTATCGAACAACACAGCAGCGTCCGAAGCTGCAAATCCGGGTTTGACTCCCGGCCTGCCTGCCAATTTTGCGTATTTGACAGATTCTCAAAATGATGGCAAAGTGAGATTAGGAATTCAGCAATGATTCGCAAGCCCCATACCGTTAGCTTCCCGACGCCGGCCACCCAAATGTGGCTGGACGCGGGGAAGGGTACGTTCATGTAACGGGGGCTGATCCAATATTTTTGGTTTTCCTGAAGCCTCCGATGAACATCGGGGGCTTTCGTATTTTTGGGGCAATTTTGGATGAACATCGGGGGCTTTCGTATTTTTGGAGCAATTTTGGCAGCGTCGTCTAACGGTCAGGACACGGCTCTTTCAAGGCTGGAATGGGAGTTCGATTCTCCCCGTTGCTACCAGGGTGGGAGCTATGAGCGTTGAAATTATTAAAGTTGAAGGATTTCAAGTTGAAATCGCAACCGAGATCTACTGCGCTCGCGGAGGAGATCACCGCCAATTGGTAGATCGCGCCCGCGCTGATCGCAGCAGGCTCGGCCACGACGTAAATGCATCGGCGGTGTTGTGCATTCGCTGCTTACGGGCAATACCGCTGACACTGTAATGCCGGGTCGTTCAACGGTAGGACGCGAGTCTTTGAATCTCGCTATGGGCGTTCGACTCGCCCCCCGGCAGCCAAAAACAGGGTGAGCTTTGGGTGAGCGCTGTCTGGCGCGAACCAAAAGCGAGTCGGTGCCCCCAGCAAGCCCGGTTTTGGCTTGCTGGGGTAAGGACGGCGCGCAGCGGCCCGGGTTTGGCTGCGGAGCCCTTAGATTGATGACGGGTGAGCAAAAAGTGAGCGCCGTACTGCGCGAACTTTTCGCGAGGGCGCAGCAGCCCGGGTTTGGCTGCGGAGCCCTCAGAGGGGTGAGCTTTAGGTGAGCGCTGTCTGGCGCGAACCAAAAGCGAGGGCGCAGCAGCCTGATTTTGGCTGCGGAGCCCTTAGATGACGGGTGAGCGAAAAGTGAGCGCCCGTATTGCGCGGACTTTTCGCGAGGGCGCAGCAGCCTGATTTCGGCTGCGGAGCCCTTAGATAAACGAGGAGTGGTGAAGGATACGGTTACTTCTCTGGTAAAGAAACCCACCGTATCTGTGCGTTCCCTCCTCATCAATGGTGAAGAACGTTTTGTTGCGGGATCGGCTAAATGGCAGGCCCACTGGCTCTGATCCAGTTAATGTTGGTTCGACTCCAGCTCCCGCAGCCAAAGTTTGCAAGTCGGTCGCAGGGTCTGGCGGCAGGATACCTGACTGTCTATCAGGAGGGACGGGTTCAACTCCCGTTGCGACCGCCACGGGGGTGATGACCCGATGGGAAGGGCGCTCGTCTCCAAAACGAGTTCAAGCAGGTTCGAATCCTGTCACCCCTGCCAGTTTTGAAAAGCGAGCATGGTATAGCGGCTGGTGCCTCGGGCTTCCAACCCGATGACGTGAGTTCAACTCTCACTGCTCGCTCCAAAGTTTGCTGCTGTAGCTCAGTGACAGAGCCATCGCCTTGTAAGCGATAGACGAGCGTTTGATTCGCTCCAGCAGCTCCAAATGTGGCCGAAGCCAAACGGTGCGGCGCGAGATTGTGGCTCTCGTTTTAATGGGTTCGACTCCCATCGGTCACCCCAAAGTGGGCGCGTAGTTCAACGGGAGAATCCCTGGCCTGCAACCAGGAGATGAGCGTTCGATTCGCTCCGTGTCCACCAAATTTTGAAACAGCAGTGGTGAGCTAAAAGTTGGGGAGTTAGCTGAGATGGTGTAGCGCAGCCCTGAAAAGGCTGAGACATTAGGGTGAGCTTTTGGTGAGCGCTGGCCCGCGCGAACCAAAAGCGAGGGCGTAGCAGCCCGTTTTTGGCTGCGGAGCCCTTGAATAAGCGACGCGAGCGACGCACTCCCTACCAACTCGATGTCGGGGTATGGTGTAAGGGCTGGCATCCGTGCCTTGGGAGCACGTGGTTCGGGTTCAAATCCCGGTGCCCCGACCAAAATAGTCCGTAGGGTTTGCCTTGCAGCCACGCATGGGCTGTAGTAGTCGAGGCCATGAAATGAGATCAGATATTTACAAGACAATTTTTGTTCTGGATGGCGGCGCTCTATTAGACATCAGAGTATTTGAGGTCACTCCGGATGATTGGCAGGTGCTCTTACACTTTCTTTCCACGCACTATCAGATCTTGTATGAGGAAAACGGCAAGTCAGAGCCACTTCCTACATTCGACAGGATGATGGAAAAGAGGAAAACTGCTGCTGTATGGTTCAAAATCAGATTAACAGAAGAGTTGATTGTAAGTTGTCATTTCTTCGATGCAGATCAAATTGAAATGGACATTCTGCCCGAAGATGTGGGCTCTTCGTTTAAAGCCGAATCTGTGTTCGCTTTAATGACCGCCATGGCTCGAATCTTGAACAAAGAGGTTCTATTGACCCCTGAATTCGCTTCGGCTGACCCTGAACAACTCCGACAATTGGCCCTTTGCTCGGTTGATCCGAAAACCGGTGCTTTAAAGTACCATCCACAGCGTCGTTAAAAAAAGCCCTATTGTAAGCGGTATCACTTCACTTCTGAGAACTGAGAACTGTTGGGCTCCGCGCTACTAAAACGAGCTGCTAGGCTGGCCTCGTTCTGCGGGCTTTCGAACCCAGCGGGCCGGAACTGGTTCCGGCCCGCTGAGAAGACATTTGTTGGTTTGATTTTAGAGGCAGCCGCCAAACTCAGCGCCCAATCTCAAGCCCATTTACCTGCGGAAGATCGATTGCGCCCTTCACGAATTGAATCTTGATGGTTCCGGTCGCATCGGCGGTTGTTTTGAACGATTCCACGGTTGCGATATATTCGCCTCCGGCGGAAGCGAAGATATCGTAGTTCGTGAGCACCTGCCGGCCGTTGATCAGGACGTTGAAGAGCCGCTGTCCTGGCGAGGTCCAGAAGGTCTCTGCAAAATGGAGATCGACAAAGTAGCTTGCTCCGGCAGTAAGGCCAGGAATCGTATAAGTGAGGTTGCCAAAGCGGTTTGTCTGGTACACCTCTGACGGCGCAGGATTCTTCACATGCGAAGTGTCGACGATCGTTCCATTCGCTGTTGGAGTGCCTCCAGCAAAATCTTCGTCTGCAACCCAATCCGCTACGCCTCCTCCTCCCGCGTCGATCTTCACGATGTCTGTGGTAATTACGCCCCCAGCGGTAGGCGTAGAAGCTTTAGCATATTTCGAAGCCGCCGAGGCGCTGCCGCTGTCGACCGCTTCTACGGCATAGTAGTAGATCGTCGACGGATTCGCAGTTGTGTCCGCGTAGCTCGTTGCCGTCAATCCTGCAGCAACTTGATTGCCGCCGGTTGGCCGAAATCCGGGTTGCTGGCTGCGAAAGACGCTGTAAGTAACTCCCGCCGTCGAGCTGGCAATCCACGCAAGATTTACCTGATTTGGCGAAGCCGCCGCCGCCATTAGCTTCGAGGGGGCATCCGGCGTCACTGGGCAATTCGTTATGCACGCTGCCCCGATTTCGATTCCGTTGACCTGGGGATTGTCCGCCGCCCCCACCGCAAACTCGATGGTGATGGTTCCCGTTGCATCCGCCGTGGCGAGAAACGATTGCACGGTGGCAACATTCTTACCGCCCGCGACCGCGAAAATGTCAAAGTTCTTTAAGACCTGCTGGCCATTGATCAGCACATTGAAGAGCCGCTTTCCAGGTGCGCTCCAAAAGTTCTCTGCGAAGTGCAGAGCGACAACGTATTGTGCGCCTGCGGCGAAACCCGGAATGGTATAGGTGAACGTCCCAAATCGATTCGATTGATACACTGCTTGCGGCGCGGCATTCGGAACCAGCGACGTGTTGATGATCGCACTGGTAGAGGACCGGCTTCCACCGGATACATCCTCATCCGCGTGCCAGATTCCAACCGCTCCTCCGCCGACGTTGATGTCCAGTACATCCTGTCCGATCGGGCCGCCACTACTGGGAATGGCCACAGTGGCGATGTTCGAAGGATCTGACGAGCCGGCATCGCTGACGGCTTCGACGAAATAATGGTAAGTCGCTCCAGGATTCACGCTCGTGTCCTCGAAGCTGGTCTCCTTCAGACCGGAATACACCAGCGTTTGCGGTGACGGTTTGAATCGGGGATCCAGGCTGCGAAAGACGCTGTAGCGGACTCCGTCAGACCGGCTCCGACGCCAATGCAAATTCACCTGATTCGGCGATACCACTTCCGCTGTCAATCCGTCTGGCACATCCAGCTCTTCCTGACAATCGTGCCGGCATGGGACACCCTGATAGAACTTCAGAAAGCTTGTTTGTCTTCCTTTCTCGACCGTTCCTCCCGCGTTGTTCACCACGCGCGTGATCGAGCCGCTGCCGGTAAGGAACACCGAAATCGCGTGAGTTACGGTCACGTCTTCCGTGTCCGGTACGGTAATCGCGCTATCTTCCACAATGTTGACGCCCCGGTTGAAGAAGCTGTAGACACCCAGGCCATACGCGGCGTGGTTCCAGACCGACGGTGAAACAGCGTAGGACGAGTAACCGTTTGCGCTTCCGTTCATCCACGCGCTTTGGCTGGGAACATCGTAAGGCAGCTCACTCTGATAGAAAATGGTCAGGCCGCGTTCGCCGTTCCACACCACTTGATTCTTCTGGTAGTGCTCCACCGCAAGGCCGGTTGCCGTGACATCGTCTCCATTCACAACAACTCCATGATCGGAGACATTTTGCGTCCAGCCAACGCCATTGCCGTGGTCCGCGCGCCACGACCAGATGTTGTCGAGGATGACATTGTTGCTGTCGACTTCCAACGCAGTGGTAGCAGTCCCAGGAGTCGCTCCACCAATGCGGAAGAAAACATCATTCAATGTCGTTGGGTTCCGCTTGTGCGAGTCTCGCTCTCCGTCTGGATTGCCGACTTGCAGAAGCACCGGCGAGTTCACTGGACCTGCATCCAGCAACAATCCCGCCAGCCGAACGCCGTCAACATCGGCAACTTCGATGGCAGCGCTGCCTGTTTGTGGAACTATCGTCGGATAGCCCATGCCAAGCACGATCGTGTTCGGACGCGTGACCTTAATCGCATCCGAATATTGATAGATTCCCGGCGTCAGGATGAGGTTCTTACCAGAGGCCAAAGCCAGGTTGATGTCGGCGAGCGCCGTGGATGGCTGCGCGATGAAGAAGTCGTCGATCGAAAGCGAGTAGCCGCGGCCAAAGCCGCGAGCCCAGCTTATGCCAGAGGAATCTTCGCGAAGCGTCGGCACAAATACTTTGTATCCTCTGCTCTCTTCGACATAAAGAAACGGTTTTTCACGGCTCACCGGAGTCGTCGGCAACACGGTGAAGGAATTGCTCGGATAGTTTGCGTACGGCGCGCCTTCCACTCCGGCAAACACCATATTCCAAACGCTGCCCGTCCAATTGCCAATTACGCTGTTGCGCGTGAGCCACTGCTGCTGCGAGCACGAGTTGACCGTCCCGGCCACCCGCAGGTCGGAGATAAATCCACCGCTCGAGAATCCGCAGAAGGAATCCGTCAGCTCGAGCGAGCCATTGATCTGCATGCGGCGCAGCGAGGTGCCTTGCGAAACACCCCACTGCAGAGTATTCGGCGGGGCGCTTTGCGCGAAGTCAGTGGTGGCGTTGATGGTCATATTCTCCATCGAGCGCCAGAACGTCAGCGTCAAATTAGCACCCGGAGATGTCGAGCCAAAATTCGGAGTGAGGAATCCGTTGATGGTAACGTCATTCGGCGTTTCGCCCAGTCCCGAGATCGACTCGTAGTATCCGACCGGAGCCTGGATGTTGTAGGTGCCAGGCAAAAAGAGCACCGCAGCTCGGTTGGTGCCGAATTGCGGTTCATTGGCAAGAGAAGTAAGCGTGCTCTCAATCGTCGCCGAGGACATGCCGGGGTCGATGATATGCACATTGGGCCCGAAATCGGGTGTGGTTTGCGCGACAACCGGGCCGGCGAGAAACACGGCCAGCAACAGGCCGACAAAAAGCATCCGGGCAGATTGCCGGCGGATTGTGATTTTCCGTTGCCACGGTTGATCGGCTGAACGGGTTAGCTCACTGCGAGTCTGGTGTCTCGAAACGTGATAAGCCATAGTCTAGAGTGCTCCTTGTGGCGAAGTCGCCCGACTCGTTCTCGGGCAGGCAAGATTCAAAAATTTCAGGCGGAGGGCGCAATCTGGACCACTCCTGCGACATGCTAGCGCTTTCCTTACTCGTTACCCAATGGACGTTCTCGTTGATAGTTATTGAAGTTATGGAGAAATGCTTTGCCTGAGGGCGTCGCGGAACAGCAACGAATCATATCAACGAGGCAAAACGTTTGTCTACTAGACCGTCGTCCTCGCAAAAGCCTCGTCAGAACGATAACTGGCTCACAATCAGTGGGTTGATGATTTGATGTTGAGGCCAGTTTTTATCCGTATTCACCGTGTAAGTCCGTGGCTAAAAATTCCGGATCTGCGCTCATCTGCGTAAATCTGCGGCTGTTTTTTAAATGGCATCCTGCGCTTTGCAATTGGCAAACTCGATGAAAATTCCCGGTGTAAACAAGGAGTATTTCGCCTTTCGCCGATCACTTCATTTCCGAGAACTGAGAACTGTTCCCCGGCAGCGTCCTCAGCACCAGCGTCCACGACATAGGCTTTCCCGGCGCGATAACGGTGTTGCGTGCATACAGACTTAGGTAGAACGGAATGTAGCCCCGGCTGCCCTTGCCCAGGGCGCTATCCCCGGTAGCGTAGAGTTCCGATTGCAGCGGCCAATCCGACTGCTTGACTGTGACTTCCAGATCGCCCTCCGGAGAGTCAAAGCGGTCAATGCGGTGGCCATCTTCAAAGCGTGTGGCATCGTGATTGCCGGTGGTGGGCACGATCACCCAGAAGCGCCGGATGGGGGTGGCTTTCGAAGCTGAAACGGTTTCTGTACGGACCAGCGAATCGCCATCGATCTTCCAATCCACCTGCGCCGTGATGCCGGGATCAACCAGTTGTCCGGACTTGGTTCCCAACACCGCCCATCGCTTCCACACTGCGCGCAGGCTGAGTCCGTCGGCGGAAGCAGTAATCTCATCCGCGCCGTCGCAGGCTATGATCGTGCGGCCGTCTTCCAATTCCAAATAAGGCGTCATCGCCGGGACCGGCTGCTGCACCGGAGGAGCAAAACCGGGCAAGCTGTACGGAGCCGGCAGATAATCGGAAATCCCCGGCTGCGTTCCGGTTGTGATGGGAAGCGCAAACCTGAGGCGCCCGCGCCGCACCAGCCACACACCCGAGGGACGGTCGCCTTTGCGAAAGTATTCGAAACGCGCTACTTCGGGCAAAGTCAGGTGGGCTGGAAATGAAGCGACGTGCTCGCCGTTCATCGCCTTCATGAATAATATTTGCGCGCCTGCCGCTTTCCCAAAAAAGGCCGTGGTCTGCTGCCACTCGCGCTCTGGAGTGATGTAGTTGTAATTTCCCCGGCCAAATCCAAACACATTCAACAGGTGGCGCTTGGGTTGATAGTCTTTTTCCAGCCACTGCCAGGCCGCGTAGTAGGCGCTGGCCAGTTGCGCCAAAGGCGCGGGACGAAACTGCGCATGCTCAGCCAGGAATGCCACAATCTCAAGGGTGTCAATGTAGCTGATGGCTCCCAGGCTCCGTCCCCACGGATAACCATAGCCATCGGGCGAAAGCAGGTCCCACCAGGTGCGCATCTGCGCGTTGAGCGTCGGCTCCATGGCTTTCATTACATCCTCGCGGCCAAGAGTTTCTGCGGCATCGTAGACGAAGCGCGCGTATTCGTTTGAATATCGGTCATAGCGGCCGGTGGGAACACTGTCATCCGAGTAAAGATTGCCTTTGAGGAACTGGTCGGCGGCGCGATTCAGCACATCATCGGCGAAGGCGCGGTCGTTAGTGATTCCCATCTGATAATCCATAGAAGCGATGCGCGCCGCCACGCCGAAGTAGTTTTCCGGAAGATTGATGACGTGCCGGGTCTTCTTGTCGTAAAAGCGCCCCGGATCGAGCAGCGACCGCCATTGCGCCTGCTCTTCCGGCGTAAACGACTGCCACAGCGCGTTGGTTTTCAGGTCCGTACCAAAGCCTTGTAATGAGAGCGCGCCGGCCAACTGCGCCCATGTCTTGCCGCCATGGCGGGCCTCGATAAGGCCTCCCTGGCCGATGATGTGGGTGACATCTTGACCGGCAATTGTCTTGTCGCCGGAGAGCGAGGCATAAGACGCCACCGCGCGAGTAAACGTCCCCCAATCGAATTCTCCGCCCGTGGGCACACCGACAACACGCTCTTGCGGAGGATTAAAGGAACGAATATCGGCAACGTGCGCGCCGATCTCCCGCCCCAGGAATGCCGTGACCTCCTGGGAAAATTGATCCGTCGAAACTGTATCGGGTGAAGACGAAGCTGCGGGCGCCGGCTGCTGGGTCCATCCGCTCAACGTTGCAAATAACAATAAGAACAGGCAGGCAGATCTTGCGCTTGTAAAAAACATCATCTCGTAATTGCTGCTCCTGGTCAGTTTCTCAGTGCCGCCTGTAAGGATACTTGGCAGCGGCCCGGTCTACAAACAATTACTTTGGCATCTGCGATCTTCATGTTTAATATAGTGATTTCGGTTTCGTTCTAAATTGCGGTCAATACTAAACTCAGGAAAAATCCCATTCATGAATACTTCCCTTGATCTTTCAGAGAAAACTGCGGTCGTTATCGGTGGAACCTCAGGTATCGGATTGACTCTCGCCAAAGGTCTGGCGCAGGCCGGGGCCAACGTCGTACCCACAGGCCGGCGCGCCGACCTGGTAGAGTCTGCCGCTGAAGCGGTCCGCAAAGCCGGCCGGCGTTCGCTCGCGCTGGCATCAGACGTAAACGATGCAGGCAGCTTGCAGGCATTGCTGGATGCGACCCTCAAAGAATTCGGCCGCGTCGACATTCTGGTCAACAGCGCCGGCAGGACCAAGCGTACCCCTACCCTGCAACTGCCCGAAAGCGAGTGGAATGAAATATTAGAGACCAACCTCAACGGTACATTGCGAGCCTGCCAGGTTTTCGGCCGGCACATGGTGGAACGCAAGTATGGTCGCATCATCAATATCGCTTCGCTATCTTCGTTTGTCGCTCTTTATGAGGTCGCGGCATACGCCGCCAGCAAAGCTGCGGTTGCTTCCTTGACCAAATCGCTTGCTATTGAATGGGCGCAGCACGGGGTGTGCGTGAATGCTATTGCTCCGGGCGTATTTCGCACCGCTCTCAATGCCGCGCTGCTCGATGGAACCCCGCGCGGCCAGGAGTTCCTGCTGCGCACGCCCATGAGACGATTCGGCCAGCAGGAGGAGCTGATTGGCGCGGCCGTCTTTCTTGCCTCCGACGCCGCCAGCTTCGTCACCGGACACATCCTCGCCGTCGATGGAGGCTTCCTCGCCAGTGGCGTAAACCAGTAACCCCCATCACTGCGCGGGACGGGTGGTTCCTGGCCCGCCCGCGGTTTTGGGCGCTTCCAGGGCCAGCAATGTCTCCAGCAGATAATAATCTCCGTAGATGAGCGGACCGTCGGCAGGGCGCACGCTGCTGCCGTGGCGCAATATTCCTGGAGGCGAATGGTCATCGGGGCCAACCGGCGACAGGTAGCGGTCAATCAACGACTGCGTGATGCGCTCGCTTTCTTTTCTATATTGAGCCGCCCGCTGTTGGTCCTGGGTCAGGGTGGAAAGCTGTAAAAATCCGTCGGCCATGATGGCCGCCGCCGAGGTATCGCGATTCCTGAACCGGACGCCTTCGTCATCCATGTCATACCATGCCACGCCATCTTCGGGCAGATCGGGCAGCAGGTGCGTTGCAACTTTTTCTGCCGTAGCCAGCATGCGAGGATCGCGAGTTTCGCGGTACGCAGCCCCAAAACCGTAGAGAGCCCAGGCCGCTCCGCGCGCCCATGTGGTGTCAGCGGCAAATCCCTGATGGGTATGAAAAAACAGCGGCTGTCCTGGAGGAACATTATTGGGAAGATCCAATGTCATCTCCGAAGAGCCGCCTGTCAATACAAGCCTCTGGGGATTGTCGCCGGGATTGTAGTGCACCGACTGGATCACGCCGCCGTCAGGACGCACCAGCCACTCCGAGGCGCGCAGAGCATGTTTGAGCCCGATCTCGCGCCATTTAGGATCGCCTGTTTCGCGGCTCGCCCACCAGAGAATCTGCAGGTTCATCATGGTGTCAATGATGGTGTCGTCTCCACCGGGCTTCCAGGCGGCAATCAATTGCGTCGTAGGATTGAAGTGTTCCGCCAGCCGGTCCGCAGCGCGCAGGCCGCTCTCGCGATATTTCTGGTCATGCGTCTGCTCGTAACCAAATACGGAAGAATATAGATACAAGAATCCCGCGTCGTGATTTACTTTCGACTCTTTCCCCATCAGGCGCGATCCCCAAAGCTCGCCCCAACGGCGATATTTCTCGTCCTTCGTATAGGCATTGAGCTTCCATAGCTCCCCGGTCCAAAACCCTCCGGTCCAGAAGAAGCCCTTGCGCTGCAGCCAATCGCCGGTCTTATTGTCTCCATCGGTAAAAAAACCGATCCCATTGCCGGGATCAAAATCGTTAGGATTGGCGGCGGTGATAATCGGCTCCCACTTGGTTGCCGTGCGGTCAACCGCTTCGCGCATGAGTTCGATTGCCTGCTTGTAAGTTTTGGAAGCCGCGGGAGCCAGGGTGTCAGGCGGAGCAGGCTGCGTTCCCGCTTTGGTAGAGAGGATCTTCACCGTTACCGGCGTGCTCATGCGCGCCGCTCTTTCTTTCACGAAATCCAAAAATTGCTGTTGGGTGGTAAGAGCAGTGCTGGGCATGATGCGCGAGGAGTTTTGATGCGTCTCCTTCTGATTGCCGAAGCCAACCCGGTTGTTGCTGGCCTCCTGGTCCCAGGCCGCGGCGGCGTACCAGGTTGCGCTTCCCTGTCGCAGCGGAAACGTGAGCAGATGATTGCTGCTGTCCTGATTTGGAGTCGCGGAGACCGCTGGAGAGGTAACGATGACCAGTCCCAGATTCGTGTCTTTTAGCTCCTCGGTGGCCTTCGCTCCCGGCGCAATTACTTGCGCGCCCCAGGTTGCCAGCCAGGGTGAGCCGCTGCTCTTCTCGGAGTGGAATACAGGAACACCCTGCTTGAGAGGAAGGCCGGTGACAAAAACCAGATCGTCAGCGCCACTTGCCGTGATCGTATGGAAGAAGCCGCGATCGCCGGCCCAGACCGTGAAGAGCGAGTGCAGGGTGACAGACTTCCCTGCGACCTTCCAGCCTTCGTAGGTTACTTCGACGATGGAGCGAACCGGACCTGCGGCAATGATGCGCCAACTCCGCTTGTCTGCATCAGCCACCTTTACGAGTTTGCCATCCACCCAGGCGCCCACAGCGCCGATGCCCATGGCATCACCGATGTCATAGATATCGCGGCCGTCGGGAGACTCATCATGGTAAGGATATTCCGGTGTGGCAAACATTTGCAGTTGCAGCGTGAGACGGCGCTTGCCATAGAGATCGATGGCGTTGCGCGGATCAAAATAAATGCGCCAGGCATTGAGCTCCGACTCCCAACCCGGACCTTGTATTTTGGTGGCAAACAAGGCGTCCGTGCGCTTGGGATAATCATCACGCAGCCGGAAAATTCGGTCCGCGGAGCCGTATGTAATGGTGACGATTCTAGTCTGATGCGGCTTGAGATCGATCTGGAAGGCAAGTTCGTCGGCCTTATTGTCGCCGTCGAGGTCGTCAACCTGTGAGGGTAATTCGGTAGTCTGCAAAGCTGCGGCGTCTTCGGATGCGGTGGCAGCGTCGCTGGCGGTCACCATCAGGGTGCCGGCCTTCAAATCGGGAGCGATCTTGCGCAGCTCCGGCAGCGAGACGACAACATCTTCAGCCGGACGGTCGAGGTCCGTTGGATTCGTAATGGCAATCTTGATGCTCGATAAATGCGGCTCGGCCAGCGCGGTGCCGGCCAGCAGCAACACTGCTGCCAGCAACTTCAGGTTGTTCATTTTCACTCCTGCGAAATTCCGATCTCGCAACGGCATCGCGCTTCGGCCCCGGCGGGGCGCGCCGGAAGGCATCGCCGCGAAACCGGATGCTTCTTCCCTTGCTGAATTTACATATAATCCTGCCGGCAGGGCGTAAACACATCAATAACGTGCGATGACTCAACGGCAGAGGCCTGGTGTTCTACGCCGCCGCGGACTACGAAGCTGTCGCCACCGCGCAGCTCGAAGGTCTGGTCGCCACACGTGACCTTCAGGTGGCCGGAAATCACATACACAAGTTGATCGTGAGGATGGCTGTGGCGCGCACCCACCCATCCTTTTTCCATGCGGTGCTCGGCGAGAAACAACTTGTCATTGTAAGAACCCACCCGGCGCATAAGCCCGGGCTCAGGTGTGCTTTGTTTGGCCTCGGCGGCTGGGACAACGACGACATCAGGAAAATCACGCTTCACTGCAGCTTCCATGACTGCCTCCGAATTATTTTCCTGCCACGGTTGCAGGCGCCGGCTCCGGCTGCCGCGCCTTCTGAATAATCGCGACATATTTCTTTGCGAGTTCGGTAATCTCAGTTGTGTTCCCCAAATCGAGCGCCGAGCTCAGCACCAGCTCTCCACCAACGCCAAGCGCCGCCGAACCGCTTCGTATGAAATCAGCGGCCGTGTCCAGGTTCACGCCGCCGGTGGGAACCAGGGGGATCTGCGGCAGGGGCCCTCGTAGCGCCCTGATATAGTTGGGGCCTCCTACTGCGCTGCATGGGAACACTTTCACGAAATCGGAGCCCGCCTCCCACGCAGTGAGAATTTCGGTAGGAGTCAGGGCCCCGGCCATGATGAGTATGCCGTTATCATTGGCACACCTTACCGTCTCCGGCTTGAAGCCGGGCGTCACCAGGAAAGTTGCGCCCGCCTCCAGGCAGCGGTTGGCGGTATAAGCATCGAGGACCGTGCCGGCGCCGATAAGAACTTCGCGCCCCAGGCTCTTGGTCAACTCCGTGATTGCCTCAAAGGCGCCGGGAACGGTCATCGTAATCTCGAAGACCGAAATACCGCCGGCAAAAATGGCTTCGCTCGCGGCAATGGCCTTGCGCACCGAAGATGTGCGGATGACCGGCACGATTCCCACTTCCAGCACCCGCTGCCGAACTTGTTCTTTGGTCATGTCTTAAGAGTCTTGCCTCAAAAAATATCGGTCTTATCGCGCTATCTTCAGTTCAGCTCAACTGGGGTCAGTTTCGGCGCTAGTCCCTGTACGATCGCCAATGCCATAAGGTAGGCTGTTCCTCCGAAAATAAAGAGCGGTACGTAGCTGTGCGTCCACTGCACAATGTAACCCGTGGCTAGCTGAATCAGCACGCCGCCAATCGCGCCGCCGGCCGTGCCAATTCCCACAATGCTGCCTACAGCCCGGCGCGGAAATAAATCGGAAGCGGTGGTGAACAAATTCGCCGACCACCCCTGGTGTGACGCCGTCGCCAGGCTGATCAGACCGACCACCAGCCAGAGGCTCTTCGAAAAAGGCGCGAACACGACGGGAACAACACCCAACGCAAAGATCAGCAGGGCGGTCTTGCGCGCGGCGTTGATGCTCCACCCTCGTTTGATCAGATTCAGCGGAATCCAGCCTCCGCCGACGCTGCCGATGGTGGCGGCGTTATAGACTACGATTGTGGGCAGAATAATCTGCTTAAGTCCCAGGCCAAAGCTCTCCTGCAGGTACTTGGGAAACCAGAACAGGTAAAACCACCAGACCGGGTCGGTAAAAAATTTGCCGATCGTAAAGGCCCATGTTTCTTTGTTGGGCAGAAGCCGCCGCCACGAGACGCTCTCAACGCGATCAGGCGGGTCGCTCTGAATATAGGCGAGCTCCGACTTGGAAATACGCGGATGCTCTTCCGGTTTGTGATAGAACAGCAGCCAGAAGATCAGCCACACAAATCCCAGCGTGCCCGTGAGGATGAACGCCCACTGCCAGCCATAGGTCAAGGCCAGCCATGGCACTGTGAGAGGCGCAACTATCGCGCCGACGTTGGTGCCGGCGTTAAAGACGCCGGTGGCCAGTGCCCGTTCCTTTTTCGGGAACCACTCGGCGACAGTCTTGATGCAGGCAGGGAAATTGGCCGATTCGCCCAGTCCAAGAAATCCCCTGGCAATACCGAAAGTCAATGCCGAAGTTGCCGCCGCTGTCCCGATGCCGGCCAGGCTCCACAGCGAGATAGCAACCGAGTATCCTTTGCGCGTGCCGAACTTGTCTATCATGTAGCCGGCGCCCAGCAGTCCGATCGCGTAGGTTGCCTGGAAACCCGCAGTGATATAGCCGTACTGGATGCTGTTCCAGCCAATGCTGGTCTCCAGCGTCTTGGCCAGAATGCTCAACACCTGCCGGTCCAGGTAGTTGATGGTCGTTGAGAAGAATAACAGGGAGCAAATGACCCAGCGGTAATTACTCCAGACTTGGGGAGTCGCTTCCGCTTCCGTGGATGCCTGTGCAGGGCTGGCCGCACCGCTAATGGAAGGTGATTCGGGTTGCAAGCCCATCATTATATCCTCAGCGCGCGATGCGCGCACTCATACCTTTCATTACTTGCAAGACCTCGCTGAGCGTCGCCATGGTGGTGTCGCCCGGGGTGGTCATGGCCAGCGCGCCGTGAGCCGCCCCGCATTCCACGCACCATTGCGGCTCTTGCCCGGTGAGGAAGCCGTAGATCAGGCCGGAGGCAAATGAATCCCCGCCGCCAACCCGATCGTAGATTTCAAGATTCTCGCGATTTGAAGCCTGGTAAAACTGGCCATCGTGATAGCAGATTGCGCCCCAATCATTGATCGTGGCGGTTTTCGCGTTGCGCAAAGTAGTGGCCACGACCGCAAAGTTAGGAAATTCACGCACTGCCGCCTGGATCATCGCCTTGAAACCAGCGGAGTCAAGACTTGACGAAGAGTGGACGTCGAGCCCCGGAACCTGAAAGCCCAGAGCAGCGCTGAAGTCCTCTTCGTTGCCCAGCATCACGTCAACGTAGGGCGCGAGTTTACGGTTGACGGCCTGCGCCTGCTTTTGCCCGCCGATGCTGCGCCACAGCGAGTCGCGATAATTCAGGTCGTAAGAAACTATTGCGCCGCTCGCTTTCGCCGCTTTCATTGCCTCTTCGGCAACCAGCGGTGTCGTCTCTGAAAGTGCGCAGAAGATTCCTCCCGTATGCAGCCAGCGCGCGCCTTCCTGCTCAAAAATCTTCTTCCAATCAATGTCGCCGGGCTTGAGCTGCGCCGTAGCCGTGTGCCCGCGGTCGGAGGCGCCAACGGCGGCGCGCAATCCGAAGCCGCGCTCGGTAAAGTTCAGCCCGTTGCGGACCGTACGCCCCACGCCGTCATACTTTACCCAGCGGACATGCCTCTGGTCCACGCCGCCCTGGTACATCAGGTCTTCCACCAGGCGGCCAATGGGATTATCGGCAAGCGCCGTCACCACCGCGGTCCGCAACCCAAAGCAACGCTTCAATCCGCGGGCAACGTTGTATTCTCCGCCGCCCTCCCATGCGCGAAAGTTACGCGCGGTTGTAATGCGTTCGTCCCCGGGATCGAGCCGGAGCATTACTTCCCCCAAACTCACCAGGTCCCAATGACAGCTTTCCTTCGATTTAACTTTCAAGGTTCCCATAAGTTTTTTTACGCGCCGAGATCTCTGGAATCTGTCTGGCGCTGTCAGATGTTCGAAATTCCTCGTTCTAATATTACTGTGTCATCCTGATCCCGCGAAGCGAGAGAGGGACCTCCGATGGAGATTGAAACCGCCTGCGGCTTCAATCGGACTATCAGAAATGCATCCCTTGCAATGCGTCCTCCTTATATGACGAAGTCCGACGACCAAGTCGCAACAAATGTTCGATTGTGGTTCGACTCCCTAAGCACGTAAAAAGATGAACAACCCCGAAGGGTGACGCATTATAGCTCTGCGCTTCAGCGCTAGGTGCGCACAAGGAAGATGTCAGTCCCGTAGGGACGACGCCTTTCGGTCTCTCACACAAACCCTGTCGCTCAGCGATCTCTTCCATTTTTCTTGCGGCAACTTTGAGGCCCGCACTCATCGCCCCATCCATCCGCCATCCACCACAAAAATGTGCCCATGCACATAATTGCTTGCGGCCGAGGCAAGAAACACAGCCGCCCCGCCAAGGTCTTCCGGCTCTCCCCAGCGCGCTGCGGGAATCCGTTCCAGAATCTGGCGGTTGCGGGTTTCATTCTGCTGCAAAGCTTTCGTGTTGTCGGTGCGCATGTAGCCCGGAGCGATTGCGTTCACATTGATGCTCTGCGCCGCCCATTCATTGGCCAGCGCCTTGGTCAACTGGGCCACCCCGCCCTTGGAGGCGGCATACGCAGGTACGGTAATGCCCCCCTGGAATGCGAGGAGTGACGCTATATTAATGATCTTTCCAGGCTGCTTTCGTTGCGCCAGGGAGCGGCCGGCAAGCTGGCTCAGTTTGAATACGCTATTGAGGTTAACCTGGAGCACCGTCATCCAGTCCTCGTCACTATAGTCCACCGCCGGCGCGCGGCGGATAGTGCCGGCATTATTGACGAGAATATCGATGGGCGCGAACTTCTGGGCTTTATCGAAAAGCTCTTCCGCCGCGCTGCGCGAAGAAAGATCGGCCTGCACCGCTGCCGCACGCCTGCCAAGTTTCTTGACCTTGACACAGGTATCTTCCGCCGGGCGTGAGTTGCCGTGACAAACCACGTCCGCTCCCGCTTCAGCGAGGGCAAGGGCAATAGCGGCGCCGAGGCCGGCTGAGGCCCCGGTTACAAGCGCAGTCTTGCCCCCAAGTTTGAACTGATCGAGAATCAATTTTTTATTTTCTGCTGGCTTCGAGCCCTGAGCCCCCCTGGCTGAACGCGGGTTGCACATTCACTACCCCGAACTGCCGGTCTTCCTGTTCGCGGTGCGCCGCCATGGCCCATAAGAAACCGATGCGATGGTTGGGAATCGAAACATTAGGATGATAACCGCTCGGCATCAGCACCGCGTCTCCATCCCGCACCACCGTTACCAGTTCGGGATATTCGGTGTCATTATAAACAAGCTGAATACCGAAGGCCGGTTTGGGCATATCGAAATAGACGTACATCTCTTCCAGCATGGCGGCATGCTCGTGCGGAGGCCAACTGGTCCAGTTTCCCGGCTCGGAGATGGTGAAGCCCGCCAGCAGCCGCCCGGCTTGCACGTTCTTTCCTACCAGGATGTTGAGATGGCGCTGCTGGCCGGGAGTTCCCGTGCTGAATTTCAGCGAAGAATTTTTTTCGACTTCCGAGTACGGCACGAATTGCAACGGATACCGGTTCTTTACCTCAGCCGAGAATTCGGCAATATCGACCTGTCCCTTGCTGGCAACGCTGATTTCGCTGTCACGGGGAATGTAAATGGCGTCGTATTGCTTAAGATGAAATTCTTGCTTGTCCACCTTCACCGTGGCGTCGCCTGCGAGGCAGATGAAACTGGTCTCATGATCGCCGTTCTTGAAAGAAACCGAAGGCGTGGAAGCATTCAGGATAATCCGTCCGTACGTCAGGTGCTTGTTGGTGCTGTTGCTGGGTGTTACCGAAATGTTGCGGCCGGTCTTCGCATTGGTATGGCGAAAGACCATCCGCTCGATTGCAGGTAGTGTTTGCGTGCTCATATTTATATCTCCGCTACGTTCTTAATAAACGATCCTGTTTGGTGCGACGAGCTCAACATGCAAGCAAAATTCGCGTCCATAAAAGCGCCATCGCCGCTTCCATCAAAATATTAACTTAATTAAGGCTGCGCAAAACTCAAAGTTCATTTAGTAAAACGCCCTTCTCCGCAAAATTGCGGTTCCCTCCGCGCCAGGGGAACCGCAATTTGAAGTAGCGCCGGCGTCTCGCCGGCTTGTCGCGTGAGCATCTTGCCCACGCTCTCTATACCTATACAGTGTGTTCAACTGTACCTAAACCAAGCTGCCTCTCGCATGACTTGAATATATCATCATGCGATATGCAGTCTTCAATTCTCGTGGGCCGGCGTCTCTCCAAATTCCACTTGGTTGAGGGCCAATGTCGGGGTGCAATCTACACATTCAGCATCCGGGCATGCGCCGGCTTCGATTGTTTTTCCATCGGCTTATCATCGTTCCTGCCATTTCTCGGTCCCGATGCGGCATGAAAGCCAAGTTCTTTTGACAACCCATCTGCAGCCGATATGATCGACTTGGCCAGCACCGAAATCTTTTCTGCGCCAACGCGAAATGTCGGCCCTGAGACGCTGATCGCGGCTATCGTATCTCCGGAAAAATCACGCACCACCGATCCAACACAACAGACGCCTTCTTCGTTTTCCTCATTGTCAATCGCATAACCGGTTTCGCGTATCTTGACCAGTTCGGACTTGAGCTCTGCCATGGTGCCGATGGTCTTTCGCGTGAAGGGACGTAAGCCATGCTTTTGTACCGCGATTTCAACCTGATTCTCAGGCAAATACGCCATAATGGCCTTTCCCATCGCGGTGCAATAAGCGGGATTCCTGCGCCCCACGCTTGAAGCCAGGCGCACACTGCGTCTGGGTTCTACTTTGTCCAGGTACACGACTTCCCCATCGTCATAGATGCACAAGTGGACCGTCTCGCCGGTTTCCAGCACCACGCGCTCCAAAAAGGGCCGCGCCCGCTCGCGCAGGTCAAGCTGCGATACCGCCCGCGTCCCCAGCTCGAAGAGTTTGAGTCCAAGCCGGTATTTGCCGGTCTGGGAATTCTTCTCTACCAGCTTATTGCGCCCCAGCACCATGATCAGGCGGTGCGCCGTGCTCTTATGTAAACCGAGCGATTCGGACATCTGGGCCAGCGTCAGGTCGGGACCGTCCTGGGAAAGTGCCTCAAGAATGGACAAAGCGCGATCAAGCACCTGGATATGGTAAGGTGACCGGCCTTCGCCTCTTGTCTTACTATGTGACACGGCTCGTCATTATATAAGAATGGAACCGCAAGTCAAGAAAGATAAATCTTTGGTCAAGAATCTATAGGTTCTACTCGACATTTCTGAGAGGCGCAGCCCGGCAAGAAGCCTCAAGTCGCTGAAAACAAAGACTTTATGTTTCTCAAACGTGCGGCCCGAGATGGATTGGGGTTACGGCTTTACCTCCGCGGTCTCCTGAGACTTGGCGCTTTCATTGCCGCGCAGGTCAACCGCCGAGACAGAATAGAAATACTTACGGCCGGCGCTGACTCCAGTATCGTGGAATGAGAGCATGGTAATCGGAGCGGAGTTGATGCGCTCCGGTTTTCCATTTTTTGGGTCAGCTTCCTGCCCCGCTTGTTCGCGGCGATAGACGTTATATCCAGCGACGTCTTTTTCGCTGTTCGGCGCCCAGATAAGGTCAACAAACTTGTCATTTGGAATCTCGCTGGGCACAGCTAGCAGTCCTTCCGGAGGCGCCGGTGGGAAGACATCATGGGCAACAACTTCGACTGGCTGGGAATCATCGCCCTCGACCTCAGCCAGCAGTTGATGGCTTTCCGAATACACCCTGGTGACTGGGACGACCCAGTACGAATAACTTTTTTCCCATTCGATATCGCGATCGACCGCGGTCCAACGGTTTTCACCGCGCTGGTGGATCACCGCCCGCAAATAAGAAACAGCAACCCTTGTAGGAGAATCCTTCTCACGGCGGTAAATGCGGTAATCAAACTCTAGTGATGGAGTTTGATTTTCGGTGTTTTGGGTCCATATCAGGTATACGCCGCGCACGTCGAGCTGAAGGTGTAAACCCTCGGCCGGCGCCATGGGCGCCAGCGAGACCGCTGCCGGATTCGAGAACCCTGCGCTACGCCCGCGATCATCTTGCGCTTCGATACTATAGACAGCGAATTGCGAAGTCCCTTCGGCCTCTTCCGATAAGGTGTCAATAAATTGCAGCCTGATTTTGCCGTTGCTCTTCCCCGCCGTCTTTGCAGCCGCTGCCCGAGGTCGAACTTCTCCGACAGGCTGCGCACAAGAAGTTATGGGATTCATGAGTATTGATGAATCAGGCGGAGTTGGAACAATGCTGCGGCACACCTTCATGACGCCCCAAGGACGCCCAGCCGGCTGGGCGCCCTGCGGCTGGCTCCAGCTAAGCGTAACCTTGTCGCCCTTGCGCACCGCGCGCAAATCGTGCACCGGCCGCGCCAAACGCGAGGACGAGGGAATAACACCCCCAGGGATGCCGCACCAAGCCGGCACTGTACAAAACACAGCGGCGCAGAACATTAATTTTATGCGGGCGTTTTCCATAATGTCGAAAGAGATGAGGGCAAAGCGGCCTCAATATTGCCACACAGCATGAGTGCCACGCAACGCTTCGGGGCGCCCTTTTGATGGGCCACGCTGCCCAGACCAACATTCCCTACTCGGCCGGGTTGAGAACACGAAGTCGTATTGAATCGGCGGTAACCAATGGAACATATCAATCACAATTCAACAGGAGGAAGAAAAATCGGATGACTTGGCAAAAACCGCAATTTTGAAGAAATCTTATTGAACTGCGAAATCAACTCTTATGCGCCCGCCGATCTGTAAACGGTGGTAATGAGGATTAAAAATCTACAGGCCGCTGGCGCAAGCGGCCTGTGAAATTTTTGCCAACATACTCTCCTAAACCTTGGCCGTGAGGTCGAACCCGCCTCACTGGTATCCGAGACCGGTTTCTCGAACCGGGAGCCTGCCGTAAACTATTTCGGAGGCGGAGTCGTGCTGCCGCCGGAACTTTTCTTTCCCTTCTTGCCGCCTTTGTGGCCCTTCTTACCGCTCTTGTGGCCTTTCGTGGTGGTTGTGGGGGTGCCCGCATCGGTTGAACCACCGCCCGTTTGCGCAAACGCAAGGCTGGCGCTGAGTACCAATGCACACAAGAGTGTGAATAGCTTTTTCATGTATTCTCCTTTGAGGAATCTAAAGTGGACGACCTGGACCTTTGTCGGGGGCAAAATCGCCCGTATCATTAAATACCGGTCGGGCCATTCTGGCAACAGGCAAGTTGCAATTAGGATAAAAGACTTCAGAATCTAAAACGGACCTGTTCACCGAAAACGCCAATTGGCGGCCTCGGCCCTGCTGCTGCGTTTTTTGAAGTGGTATCAAAACATTGCATTTCCAACCGTTGTAACCCATCATTTCCCTTGAGTTCGAATTGAGGTTTGCCCGATAGTGAAACAGGATGGTTAGAAAGGAAGAGAAGAGATGATCAAGACATTACTCAGACACTACTTCGACCTATCTTGCCGGGTGCCACATATTATTGAATACAAATGGGTTAGCAATCAGACCCTTGCTAAGCAAGGGGGGTACCCCGGCTATTCAAAATAGAAACGGAACAAGGGTAAATGCCAACGCGGAAGACCATTTAGAATTATGCTTCGCAAATTTTGCCGGACAATTTTTAGAAACAGGCTTTTTTAGACGACTATATGGAAGATTTCTCACGAATCAAGCGGCTGCCGCCTTATGTCTTCAACATCACCTCGGAGCTGAAGAGCGCCGCGCGCAAACGCGGGGAAGACATTATTGACTTCGGCATGGGCAATCCTGATGGGCCCACGCCCAAGGCCATCGTTGACAAGCTGATGGAAGCGGTGCAACGGCCGGTGACGCATCGCTACTCGGTCTCGCGCGGCATTCCCCGATTGCGCAAAGCCATCTGCGATTGGTACAAGCGGCGCTACAACGTCGTGCTCAATCCCGATACCGAGGCCATTGTCACCATCGGCTCAAAGGAAGGCATCGCCCATCTGTGCCTGGCAACCCTCGATCGCGGAGACACCGTGCTGGTTCCCAACCCCAGCTACCCCATCCACGTTTATGGTCCGGTGATCGCGGGTGCCGATATTCGCAGCGTGCCCATGAAAGCCGGTGTTGATTTTCTGGCTGAGTTGGAGCAGGCGCTGCGGTTGATGTATCCGCGGCCGAAGATCCTGATTCTCAACTTCCCTTCCAACCCCACCACCCAATGCGCCGACATTGCGTTCTTTGAGCGCGTGGTCGCGCTGTGCCGGGAATACAAACTCTACGTAGTGCACGATCTCGCCTATGCCGATATCGTCTTCGACGGCTACCGCGCGCCCTCGATTTTACAAGTGCCGGGCGCCACCGAAGTCGCGGTTGAGTTCTTCACGCTGTCGAAAAGCTACAACATGCCCGGCTGGCGCGTAGGATTCATGACCGGCAACACCAAACTGGTGAGCGCGCTCGCCCGCCTGAAAAGCTATTTTGATTACGGCACGTTTACTCCCATTCAGGTGGCTTCTATTTTGGCGCTGGAGGGGCCGCAGGACTGCGTGCAGAAGATCTGCGACAACTACCGCAAGCGGCGCGACGTCCTGGTGCAGGGCCTGAACAAGATCAATTGGCATGTCGATCTGCCCAAGGCAACGATGTTTGTATGGGCGCCGATTCCTGCTGCCTATAAGAAGCTCGGTTCGCTCGAGTTCGCCAAGAAGTTGCTCACCGAAGCCAAGGTCGCGGTAAGCCCGGGGATCGGCTTCGGCGAATACGGCGACGACCATGTACGCTTTTCCCTGATTGAAAATGAGGAAAGGACGCGCCAGGCCCTGCGCGGCATCAAGCACATGTTCAAGGCCGATGGAGTGGCTTGAGGGATTGGGTCATTGACTCAATGACTTATCATTTCAAAACATCCGCGCCCGCCTTGGAGCACTGTCCATCGTGCTCGGGGGTATCGCCTGAAACGCCTATGGCTCCCACGATCTTGCCATCCATCACCAGCGGATAACCGCCGTTCACTGGCACCGCGCTCCTCACACTCAAAAGCCGCAGGTTGGCGCCGCCGCTGGCCAGCGCATCCTCGAAGGCTTTCGTAGACCGCTTAAACAGAGTCGCCGAGCGCGCTTTATCAATGGCAACTTCCGCGCTGCCCAACTGTGTGTTGTCCATTTTTTCGTAGTACACCAGGTTGCCTCCGGTATCCACCACCGCCACCGCCATGTCCCAGTTGTTCTTGCGCGCCTCCGCCAGCGCCGCGGCCGCAGCTTTCTTTGCGTTTTCCACTGAAACGGCAAGACCATAGGGATTGGGCAACTTTTGCGCGCCAATCTTTAAAGTACACGCCGCAAACAATACCGCAATGATGAGTTTCTTATTTCGCATGGGCATCATAGCTCCTGTTGGAATTTTTATGACTGCATTGGCCCACCGCCGCTGGCGAGCAAAATGTGCAGACGGGAGCGTGGTAAAATCTACCAGAAACACCGCCGAGGGAAAAGGGCTTTATTGAAGGCTTCGATATTAAGAAGCCCATTGTTCGCAAAAAACGGGGCAGGGTGAGGCGCGCCGAAACGACGCGGATATTGGATTATAGATGTAAGATCAAAAAACTCAGCCTTCCATCTTGGACCTCCTCCCATGGATTCCCAATCTGGAAGGCTGAGTAGCGGGTGAAGAGTAAACCGGTCAGTTGCCCGTACATTGAAAACGGATCGTGTCGGCAGGCGCGAGGAGAGGCAGGCTCAGCGTGATACTGCTGCCGGAATTATAGGCGATTCGAACAGCTTGTGCATTCAACGTAGTATTCGCAGTACAGAAAAAGGAGTTTGCGGTGGAAAAAGCCGCCGCATTATTGAAGGTGACGGTAACGCTCGTGGAGGTGCTGGCTGAACCTGTGACGATATGTGGATTGGTCGTCTGGTTGCCATTGACATCCATCACAGCTATGTTGTGTTGCTCTGGTCCGAACAGTACTACAGCATACGTCCCCGCCCCCACGTTGGTTGTAAGCACGCGCCCCAATACCTGCACTGAGCTGGCGCTTCCTAACACCGTGGGATAATTGACCCCGATGTCGTGGCAATCGCCGCTGGTTGCATTGCTGGCGATCACGTAATCGCCTGCCGTCGTACCTGCGTCAAAGACGCATGTAGTCTGCCCAATTTGGGCAATGGTTGCGTTACCGGTCTTGCTGCTGGCGCTGATGACGATTCCCATCAAGCTGCTTGAATCGGCGGTCGTAGCTTGTATTGCAGTGGATGGCGCGCCAGTCAGCTTTGCCAGTTTGAATTGGGTCGTGCCTGTGGTTGCTTCGTTGGCGATCTGCGTGGTAACAGCGCCGGTGGGATTCATGTTGCCGCTGCCAGTGGCGTTCACATCGCCGGTTATGTTTGCATTGCCAGCCGAGACGCTTAGATTGCCGGTGCTGACCGTTGCTCCGCCGGTCACCGTCAGCGCGCCGGTAGAGGTCGTGCCGCTGATGCTTCCGGTTCCGGTAACGCTCAGGTCGCCGCTGCTCAGTGTCACATTGCCGCTGTTCAAGGTCAGGTTGCCGCCGGCGCTGATTACCTGGTTCCCCGTCAAAGCTGCATGAGCAACGCCGTCGTTCCCTATGTCATTGCGGGCGTAGTTGGCCGCCACGATTCCACCGAGTTTCGCCGAGTCAGAAGCTGAGACGCCGGTAATGCCGGTGCCTATGCCTGTGAATGAAACTGCATTCACGTTGCCGTTGGTTGCATTCGCAGTAATGGTATTAGCTCCGGTACCGACAGTCAGCGTGCCTGTGAGCGCGCTGGTTCCGGTCACGCTCAGATTGCCACCCAATGTTCCATTACCGCTGCTGGCGGCAAGGGTAATCTTGGGTGTGCCGGCAGGTCCCACGGTAAGATCGCCGGCAAAGTTTCCCGTGCTGGTAAAGCTGGCCGTGCTTCCTGTAATGCCTCCATTAGCAGTCAGCGATTGACTGAAGCTGTTCGTGCCCGTAAATGCATTGTTGCCGGCCAGAGTAGCAACTACGGTGCTATCCACACCCAGGCTGAGCGAACCACCCAGAGAAAGCGAACCGCCCCCGGTCAGGCCGCTCCCGGTATTAATTGTTACGGAAGAGTTTTGCAACTTTGCATTGGTTACGTTGTTGTCGGCAATCTTTGCCGTCGTGATGCCATTGGCCGCTACTGCAACCGTCGGAGCGCTGGGTGTGCCGCCGATGGTAATGGAGCTGTCACCGGCAGTCACGCTGGTAACCGACCCTGGAAAGCTCTGGCCCGCGGCAAAGGTAACGATGCCGAGGCGGTTGATGGAAAGTCCCGTATCGGTTGGCGTAAACCCATTTGAGGTTCCAGAAAACTCTAGATCCAAAGTACCTGATGGAGTTGCAGTGTCGTTGCCGGCGGCTTTTGTCAGCCAGCGGAAGGTCTGATTTTCCGCCGTGCTGTTGCCGCTGTTGAAAGAAGAAGCCGTCAGATCAAGCACATTGGAATCATCGCCTGATCCGGCATTCGCTGTGCCGGTCGCCGGAAGCAACGCACCGGCCGATGCCGTGAGCAATCCACTGAAGCCGCCGGTTGTGCTGGTCAGCCCGCCGTTCGCGGCCAAGGAACCGGTCAGGGTGCTGTTTCCGGTTACCGCGAATGTTCCTCCGAAGCTCCCGTTTCCGGAAGTGGTCACATTGCCGGTTATGCCTTGATTGCCAGTGAAGCTGTTGCCGATATCAAGCCTTGCATAATTGGCTGCTGCTACTCCGCCCAGTTGCGTGGCATTCACGTTGGTTAATGTTGAACCATCGCCTGTGAACGAATTCGCGGCCACGTTGCCGTTGCTGGCATTGGCCGTAATCGTGTTGACCCCTGTTCCAACCGTGACCGTGCCAGTCAATCCGCTGGTTCCCGTGACGCTCAAATTGCCGCCGAATGTTCCGTTGCCCGTAGCTGCCGCGAGTGTAATTGTGGGTGTGGCGATGGGACCGACGGTCACATTACCAGTGAACTTTCCGGTCGTGCTGGTGAGCCCGCCGTTGGCTGCCAGCGTCTGGCTGAAGCTGTTGTTGCCGGTAAATGCATTGTTGCCGGCCAAGGTGGCGATTATAGTGTTGTCAACCCCGAGGTTGAGCGTGCCGCCGAGGGAAACAATGCCGCCGCCGGTCAAGCCACCGGCGGTATTGATCGTAACTGAGGAATTCTGCAATTTCGCATTGGTGACATTGGCGTCTGCAATTTTGTTGGTGGTCACGCTCTGATCTGCCAGCTTGGCAGTGATAATGCCCAGGGGTGACACGCTGATTTTGGGCTGAGCCGGAGTGCTGTTGTCAACCGTGATGGAAGCATCGGTGGCGGTCACGCTGGTTACCGAGCCAGGAAACACCTGGTTCGAATTGAAGGTGATAACGCCATCGGGACCGTTGATCTTCATGCCGGTTGTGCTGCCGGCAGCGCCCGCGCCAACGTTAAGAGTACCGTCACTTCCTAATTTGAAATTAGCTTCAGAAGGATTAGCGCCATTGGCACCAAAGAGCAGGTTAAGACTCGCGGAAGGAGACCCGGTGTTATTGCCTGCCGGCTCCGCCTGCCAGCGGAAGGTCTGATTCTGCGCCGCGCTGGCGGTGCTGTTAAATACCGAAGCGGTGAAATCAGCCGAGTTCGAATTGAAACCGGCTCCCGAGGTTGCCGTTCCTTTTGCCGGACGCAACGAACCTCCGGCTTCTGTCAGCAATCCCCCAATGGAACTCGCCCCGGTCACATTCAACGTTGTGCCAAAACTGCCGCTGCCGGAAGCTGTCACATTCCCGGTTACATTTTGGTTTCCAGTAAAGCTGTTGCCAATATCGAGCCGGGCATAATTGGCGGCTAGCACTCCGCCCAGTTGCGTAGCGTTCACATTCGCCAGCGTCGAGCCATCGCCTGTGAACGAAGTGGCAGTCACGTTTCCAGTGCCGGCGGTTGCGGTAATGTTAGCGCCAACCCCCAGATTGCCGGTGAAGGCTGCGCTACTGCCGCTCAGCGCGCCGGTCAAGCTTGTACTTCCGGTCACACCCAGATTGCCGCCGAACGCGCCGTTGCCGCTGCTGGCTGAGAACGTAATCTTAGGCGTTCCCACAGGACCGACCGTCAGATCGCCGACAAAATTTCCAGTGCTGCTGAAGGCTGCTGTCGTGCCTGTAAGGCCTCCATTAGCGGCAAGAACTCCGCTGAAGGTGCCCGTTGTTGATGTGAGTCCGCCATTGGCGGCTAAAAGCGCAGTCAAAGTCTTGGCCCCGCTCACGGTCTGTGTTGTCCCCAGCGTAACGTAACGCAAATCAGCATTGGCAGTATTGAATTCAATCACAGGGGTGTTGGGATTTGTGTTATCCACAACAATGGATTTGCTGACCGCGCCGAGCGAAACATCATTGCCCGAGGTCACGCTGGTCACCGATCCGGGAAATACCTGGTTGGCATTGAATACGATGGTTCCATCGGGACCGTTGATCTTCATGCCGGTTGTGCTGCCGGGCGCGCCTGCGCCTACGTTGAGAGTTCCGTCACTTCCCAATTTAAAATTAGCCTCTGCCGGGGAAGCGCCGTTGGCCCCGAAGAGCAAATTCAGGGTTGCTGAAGGAGTCGCCGAGTTATTGCCCACAGGCTCGGCCTGCCAGCGGAAGGTCTGGTTTTGCGCCGCACTGGCGGTGCTGTTAAATACAGATGCCGCGTAATCGGCGGGATTTGAATTGAATCCACCGCCTGCAGTTGCTGTCCCGAGAGCGGGACGCAACGAGCCACCCGCTTCTGTCACCTGCCCGCCGAAGCTGCCGGTTCCAGTCGCGCTCAAACTGCCAGTGCCCGCGTTCAAAAAAACTGTATTTGGCCCGGAGCCGACCGTGAGATTGCCGCCAAAGCCGCCTGTTCCGGTGGCATTCACGTTGCCGGTAATGCCGGCGTTGCCGCCGTTCAGGATCAGATTGCCTGCGTTAATGGTCTGATTGCCATTCAGAGCGCCGCTGTGTCCGGGAGGAATAGCGCCGGAAACAATGTCGTTCGGCACATCATTACGGGCGAAGGTCGAGCCGCTCAGGCCGTTCAATGAACCCGCGTTACTGGCAAAGTTCGCGGTATTGGCATTGACGTTGGTGAGAAAGCGTCCATCACCTCTGAAGAAATCGGCGCTGATCGTGCCTGTGATATTACTGCTGGTATTCAGAGACACGACTGGGTTGGTCACCGGTCCGGTAATGATGATTCCGTTTCCGGCGCTGACGTTATTGACAAATCCCGGAAAGATCTGGCCCGGAGCGAAGGTAATCTGCCCGTTACTGGCAATCGAGAGCCCAGTGTCTCCGGGCGCAACGCCGCTGCCAAACTGCAGGCTCAAGACCCCGGATGCATTCACAGTGTTGTTGTTGACCGGTTTAGCGATAAAGCGGAAGGTCTGGTTTGCGGACGAGATCCCATTGAACGCAGACGCGCTGAGATCCAGCGTATTGGAGTTGAAACCTGCTCCAGAGTTGGCCGTCCCGGTCGCCGGGAATACCGCGCCGCCGCCAGCAGTCAAGGCGCCGCTAAAATTTCCGGTCGTACCCGCGACTCCGCCATTGGCAGTCAGCAACCCTGTAAGTGTTCCGCCCGTCAATTGCAGATAACGCGCATCGGTGAAAGCGGTGTCTAGGTTGAGAGTCGTATTTCCGCCCAGGGATACGCTGCCGCCGCCCGTGAGTCCCGTTCCAGCATTGACTTGCAGGCTGGGATTGGCCAATTTCGTATTTGTAATGCCACCCGCGGCTACGGCAACTGTAGGATTGGACGCGGAACCGCCGATGGCAATTGATCCATCTCCAGCAGTCACGCTTTGTACGGCGCCCGGGAAGGTCTGGCTGCCGGCGAACACAATATTACCGGTCATGGTTCCACCGCTTAACTGTAAATAGCGGGCGTCTGTTGACGAGGCATTAAGGCTGACAGTGGGGTTCGATGCCGTGCCCCCCACTGTAATAAAGCCATTGCCTGCGGTTACGCTCTGCACTCCCGAATTCGGAAAGGTCTGCCCGGGCGCAAAAGTAATCGTGCCGTCACTGGCGATCGACAGATTGCCAATAGCCACGCTGCTGCCATTATCGGAAATCAGGGAGTTGGTCAGCGTAAAGGTTGGACTGATTTTTGGCACGTGTCCCGGGGTAGCATTGCTGCGAAAAATAATCTGATAAAGCACCGGCCCGGAGCCTTCTTTTGCCCCGGCGCCATTTCCTATGCTGATCGTCAGCGGCTTCAAACTGGCCAGCAACACGCGCGGTTGCTCTTCCTCTCCTTCGATCTGCACGCCTAGCCAGCGTCCTTCTGCGCTGGACGCAAACCCGGACGGCACTCCCTGGCTGTGTTCGGCGCCCATGAGCACACGGTAAAGCCCCTGCTCATCGGGCACGGCACTCTGCGATTCTTCCCATAATGGGTTACCGCCCATGGGCTGGTTGTAAACCGCCAGCCGCACTTGTTTGGGCTGCGAAGAAGAATTTTGCTGTGCGGGAATGGATTCAGCCTGCGCGGTAAAGATGCACAGACTCATCAAAAACAAAAAGACAAGTGATTTACAGTCTGCAAGACGAAGCAGTGACATCAGGATCCCTCCACCAGAACAATTTGCAGGAGCAGTTGCGGAGTATCATTCGGGACCGCTGAAATATCAAGACTAAGTTACCAAATAGAACAAACTTTAGTAACTACCGAATTCCTGAAATAGGAACATTCCCACAATGAACTATGAGATATTCACCTTAGCCGCGCCAATTGTGAAATGCGGCATCAGAAAAGCCTGCGGAGATATCCGAAGTTATCGTCTTGGTTCCGCTTTGACTTTTGGATTGAAAATTGCGCCAATCTCAGCAGAAATGCACAACGCCGAGGAGAGGCGTGGAAATCAAGCAGTTCAGATGGCCCCGATCGTACATACCTGCGTGGCTCTTTTAAGGAACATGGCGAAGGGCTAAAACTGTCGTATACTGTTGCGGAACAGCCCCCCGAGATTTGCCGTATCGAGGTGATCCGTCGATCACAAGATCGAGAGGTACTAATGCTGGCAGCCACTGACTCGCAAAAAATCTCTGACAATTGGAAACGGGCGTGTTCCATTTACCCGGTCTATACGGAGTTGTCGAAACGCTTCGATCTTGGTATTCAACCCAGCAGAGATCTCGAAGCTGGGGAGGCGCAGAACAGCACAGAGTCCCTGGTTCGCGCTGAACAGTGGTTTCGAGAGGCGGACAAGCGGATTGAAGTGCACCACCTGCGGAAGCTTCTCTCCCAAATCACTCTCGACGAAAATGTTTTGCACGCTATGCTGGCGCGCCACCTGGGCAAAGAGCCAAAGACCGAATCGGACCGCGACAAAATCGATTTCCTTCTTGTCCAGTACCTGGCGCAGTGTCTGCCCGCGAATGTGCCGGCACACGAGCTCAGTCTCGAGCAGGCGGCCCTGGTATTAAAACCCATTTTGGGGGCAGCCAGCGAACCCACAGAGATGCCCGCGCTGGAACAGTGCATCGAGAGCCTGAATCTGTGTCACAGCCTGAGCGATTTTTTGGACCATATGATCCTTGAACGGGGACGGGCGCTGAAAGTTGCGGGCCGCGAAAAGCCCTTCGATCCGTCATCCTGGGTCGCCTTCACCCGCTTCAGCTTCCTGGTGCGGCTCGGCGCTATCCGTCTTGTTCATGAAGATATCGACGCGCTGCAACAGGATCTAAAGACGCTGGAAAGCGCCGGGGTTAAAACTATTGATTGCCGTTCCGCCGATCTTTCGGAAAAAGAGTCCTTCGAGTCAATTCGCAAAATGAGCGAGAAGTGGAAGCAATCTTTTCCTGGAAAATATTCGCAAAATTACTGGTTCACCGATGTGGTCCGCATCCGGGCGGCCGTGAGGCAAGAACTGGAGCGGCTGGAAAAGAAGAAAACAGGGGCGGGAAGTGAAACCGGGCAGACGGCAGGTTCGTCAGCGGGAGAGGCCGGTGGAGCTGCCGCAAAAGCCGGGCAGGCCCAGCTTGGTGCTGAAGTAGCAGAATACATTCATGCAATCTCCGAGCAGGTCAAATCCGTCAAAGGCGCCCGCGCGGCAAACGCCATTAAAGTAGGCGATTTAAGGCTCATGCTTTCCTCCGAAGAGGTGAGCGCTTTCCGGGAAACGTCAGGAGATGTTAATACTTTGCTGCAGCACGCGGTGGCTGTGAGGGCTGTTCTTCTGGCGGCTTGCGACAAGCCTGATGCGATTGATCTGAAAGAAGCAAAAGATTTGGCGCAGTCAGAAGCGACGGGGTTGCAGGAACAGATTGCGGCCGCCAAGGAAAAAAGCGACACTGATCTCATGGTAACTCTGACTGCATGCGCTCGCTCCTTGCAGAAGGCAGTGGACAAAGCGAATAAGGCGTGAATTGACGCCCAGCCCGGCGAAAAGGATTATATTAGGGGCAGGGACCCGTGCCTTCCTGCCGCTCCATCCCGCAATTCTGTATGACAGCATTGCTGGCATGGGGGGCAATCAACGCACAGACCCAGCCCACTGGGCGACAATCAGCTCCAAACCCGAACCCTGCTGCATCAGCCGAGGCCTCAGGTTCTCAAAAGCCCGCCAGACACACGGCGCGCAGAACTTATGTTTCGTCTTCTTTGTTATCGAGGCGGACAACCCAGCGCTCGCGGCCGGTCGCCGCTCTACCCTCGCCTAATAAAATAGTTCCTTCACCTCCCCGCATCAGCTACGCCGAGGGAAAGCTGACTGTATTTGCCAACAACTCTGCTCTTTCGGATGTGTTGAATGCGATTCAGAATGCTACCGGAGCAAAGATCGAGGGAGTTACACCAACAAATGCCGATCGGGTTTTTGGACAATTTGGACCGGCTCCAGCTCGTGAGGTATGCGGCGCCTTGCTCTCCGGCTCAGGTTATGACTTCATCATTGTGGAAGCTCCGGAAAACCCCGGATCAATCCAGCAAATTATCCTGACGGAGCGCTCGACCGAAGTAAGCAGCCAGCCGGCGGCGCCTGCTTCCGGAGCGCCGCCCGCCGTCGACAGCGCTGACATGGCCGACACCAACGAACCTGCGGACGCGAACGCGAATGACCAGCCTCCCGCTCCCGAACAGGACGAGGAGCCATTCCGAGTCCGGGCAGAATCTGAAGTTCAGCCGCCAACACAGGACCAGCAGCAGACAACACAAGGCCAAGCTCAAACGGCGCCAACCCGTCCGCAGCACTGGGGCGCGAATTATCCGCAACCGCAGCCGAGCCCAACGCCGACCCCGGCTCCGACTCCCGAACAGCCGCACTAAACAGTTCCTGGTGGCTCTTCTTCCAAGCCAGCCGACACGGCAAAAAAAAGGCCGGTCCAAATTCCTATTCGGACCGGCCCCAGGTTAGCGATGGCGACTGCGGTTGATTTCCGCTGACGCTATCTGGTTACTGGACACCCAAACTGTTCATGAACTCGTGAACATAAGTGAGGGGTGCTGCGCTGGTCCCACTACTGCTACTGCCTCCTCCGCCGGGTGTATCGCGGTCAAATGACCAGTAACGGATGAGCGGCATGCCATTGGAGATCGCAAAGGCGTCAATCGTGTCGATGGCGTGCTGGTCGGTAATCTCGTCCTGGGCATCGGCCCGTCCGATCATCATCGTGACTCCAATGTGGTTAAAGGGAATGCCGGACTGCTGGTTGAGCGCCTGCGCGGCTGCAATCGCGGAATTTCCCATATCGCAGAGGCCGTTCGACCCCAGGGTGCAGACCTGGTTACTGGCCGCGCCGTAGTCAAACGTCATCAGGTTGACAACGTACTTGCCGCCCAGGCCCAAACGCTTGATCTCGCTGACCACCCTCGTGCCCGCGCTGCCACCTGTGATCGGATTGGCGTTGGTCGTGCCGAGCGATTGGATGGTGAAGCTGAACGTCAGGTTGGGGAACTGCGCCTCCGCCGCCTTGGTCGCGTTGATCAGATCGTCGATCAGCTGTGTCGACTGGCCAAGCTCGATGTCGTAGTCGATGCCGACCAGGTTCGACGAATTGTAGCGGTTGATGAAGTTGATCAGCCCCTGTCCGCTGGAGCAATCAAAAGAGCCGTTGGCGCCGCCGGTGCTGATGATGTATTTCTTGCCGGCGTTGACAAAGGCTTGAACGTTCGTGGCCTCCATCGACGGCGAGATGCCCGCCCAGCTCTCCTGATCGCAGGTGCCGGTGGCAAAGGACCAGACCAGGGTCGAGTTCGGCATCGCACTGGTGACTGGTTGTGTCGCGCCCGTTACCGCCGAGCGCTGCAAGCCGGTATTGAAATCTGCATCGAGTGTTACATCTTTGTAGCCGGCCAGGGTTACCTTACCGCCACCGCCACCGCCGCCGCCACCACCACTCGCGGTGGTTACATTGATGGAAGCGCTTCGGCCCGATGAACCGGCAGAATCAACGGCCGCTACCGCAAAGCTGAAGGTCGTTTGCGATGCCAGCCCGAACACCGAAAAGCTGGTTCCGTTGGCAGTCCCGACTACGTTGCCATTTTCGAAAACGTTGTAGCTCACGCTGCAATTGGAAGCTGCACTCGAGGCACTCCAGCTCAGGTTTGTGCTGCTGCTTGTGGTTCCAGAAGCTGACAAGCCTGTGGGTGCAGAGGGCAGAGTCGAGCAGGTGCTGCAAGCCCCTTGCGAGGTCCAAGGCTGGCCGCTTCCGAGAGGACCGTTGTGTGTTGCTGGATCATCTCCTTGCGTCCAGTAATTGTTCTTGTAATTAATGCCGTTGCGAGTCACCAACGTTCCTGGAGAGGCATATGCCGTACTTGCGTTCCACGCTGGTCCGCAACCACCGCCACCGCCACCACCACCGCCGCCACCTGAAGCTGCAGTGGTAACGCTGACGGCTCCGCTCTTGCCGGAAGCTCCGAATGAGTCGGCCGCTGAAACTGTGAAGCTGTATGAGGTCGATGCCGTCAGCCCAGTCACATTAAAGCTAGTACCGCCAGTTGTGCCTATGGAATTGCCGTTCTCAAAAACCGTGTAGCTGCTCACGCTACAACCGGAAGGAGCGCTCGCGGCAGACCAATTCAACGTGGTGCCTGAGCTTGTAGTAGAAGAAGCCGAAAGGCCGGTAGGCGCGCTTGGTGCTGCCGCGCAGCCGCCTCCACCTCCGCCGCCTCCGCCGCTCACGGGCTGCCACAAGGCTGGGGTGGTGGCCGGTTCCCAGCCTACTTCTGAAGTGTGTGCCTGAAGGCATTTATATTCCACACCGTTGAACATGACCAGCGCACCCACAGCATAGGGAGTATTTGGCGCCCAATTCGCAATTGATTGTGCTGAACTTGCCAGCGGGAGTAAGAGCAATAGCAACAAAACGCAAGTGCTCACGATGACCAGCGGAGTCTTCTTCATGGTTAAGCTCCTTGGGGGGACTCGTGCTCCACCCTTTTTGTAAGTTTTATTTTTTGTAAATTTCTTGCTGCCAACAAAAAAATTTGAGGCCCGCTTGCCGGTATGAATTCCACTCTGATCCGCATTGTTAAAAAAGTAAATAATGTGCTCTATAGCACTATCGTGACTGGACTCACATGGTACAAACGAGGTTGTCCAATGTCAACCATAAAATTAGCCCATAAAAAGCGTTGTGAATAAGGAGAAGGAGGAGTTTGCTATATAGCATTTAAGGTGGGTTCAGGACCAACAGTAAACAACCCGTTTATCTCATTACAGGTTAATCCCCAGGAGCGAACTGGCCAGAACAATCAGCAGTACCACGAAAGAGATCAGGGCATATTTCCAATCGCGGGCTCGAAGATACACGAACAAAAGTGTGACAATGCGCACAACGGGAGTCGACATCAGGACAAGCACTCCGACACGCATCACCTGAATGCCAATCAGCCCTGGGAGAGCGGCCCATATCAGCAAACCCACCAGCAGCAGGGCGACCGAGCCGTAGGCCCCGACGCGCAGAATCACGGCAACCCAGTGGTCCGCATCTTTGCGCGTTGGAGAGATTTCTTCCGGAGGCATCAGCTCAACCCTCCGGAAGCGATGCGAAGCGCCATCTGTACAGCCAGGAAGAGCATCACGCCGATGAGCAGAAATTGCACATAGACAGAGCGCACGCGCGGCGCCAATCGAGCTCCCAGCATGGATCCGGAAAAGACCCCGATGACCAGGGGCACAACCACATCCAGGCGAATATCGCCGTGGCCGTAGTAGATATAGGCACTGGTGGCCGCAGTCACCCCGATCATGAAATTGCTGGTAGCCGTGGCTACCCGCAGAGGAACTCCCATAAACAGATACATGACAGGAACCTTGATAGGGCCTCCGCCGACCCCCAACAACCCGGAGAATGCCCCCGCAACCAATGATGCGGCCAATCCGATTGGGTAATTCCGCACAGTGTAGGCGGGCACTTCCGTTTCCTTCTTTTCTAAACGAGAGGCCCAGGCACGGCGCACCAGTGAGAGGGCGCTGTAGAAGAGAAACGCAATAAAGAGCGCGCCCAGGATCTTGCGATTGACGGAGTGGGCCACCATGGCTGCGATTGCCGCGCCAATGGTTGTGCTCAACTCAAGCGTCATGCCCAGTTTCATATCCGTAATGTGGCGCTCCACGTGGACCGAAGAGGTGGCCGTCGAAGTAGCAATTACGGAGATCAAGCTGGCGCCGATGGCTTGAGGGAATGGAAGATGAAAGTAGAGCGTTAGAACAGGAATAATAATGATGCCGCCACCGAGGCCCACCACTGCGCCCAAAGAGCCAGCCAGAAAGCCAAGAACTGTCAGGACGAGAGCGAAACCAAGAGTCATGAAAAGATGATTATAGAGCAGGTAAAAAGAGCCTTCCCGTGGGGAAGGCTCTTAAGTTGACAGGCTTCGTTACAGTTTTCTGCAATCGAAGGTGGTATTCGAATGCAGAATTACTGCGGAGTTATTCCCGTTCCGTTGGGCCCACCAGGACCGGAATTATAGTTGTTCCCGAAGGATTGAACTGTGCCATTGGTGGTTACGAACAGGCCGCTAGAGTTGTTGAAAAACGAAACCCCGGTGATACGGGCAGTCGAGGTGCCGGTTCCACCTCCAACATAGGCTGCCGCATTGCCGTTGTTCGATGCCACCGAGTTCGACAAATTCATGTCCGAAGGACCTGAGGTCGACTGCACAACATAGCCATTTCCAGCATTCCCAGATGCATCACTGTCTCTTACGCTGAAAGTACTGAAGTCTGAGGCCCATATGCCATTCAAGTTGCCCTCGAAGCGGGAATGGTTAACAGTCACCTGGACGTTCATAACTGTATCAGTAGCACTCAGGCCGCGTTGTCCGTTGTTTGTGACAACAGTATCATTAACAAAGGCCTTGCCACCATCGCTCTTTGCAATGTCGATGCCGTTATTATTGAAGCCGAAGATCACGCAGTTCTCTATATAAAGAGCCTTGCCACTAATCCACCTGATTCCGTTGATCCCGGCGTTGCCAGAATTGCTGCCATTCCCCAGGAGTCCATCCAATCTCAGGTTACGAATGATCACGACATCGGTCGGTCCTGGAGCGACAACGATTCCGTTGGTGCCGGCGACTAGAACCGAAGCTACCTGCCCGCCGCCACCATCAAGGGTGATGGACTTGGTGATGGTGAGGGCGCCGAATCCACCTGGATCCAAAGCGTCAATCTCGCCTCCGGGAGCAGTCTTGGAGATTGCCCCAGCGAAGGTCTTGCATGGAGCCGTGCGGCTGCAGGGGTTGGCATCATCGCCAACGCCAGAAACCCACGTCCGGGTTGCCTGGGCACTCAGCAGAGTGCTCCCAAGCAACATAAGGGTTGAGAGGATCAGCAAACTCATTTTGCGCATTTTTTATTGTCCTTATAGTGAGATTTGGAACACGCACGCCTTTGCCTACCTTTCAAGGGGCCCGTTATTCGCGCGGCAAGAGCGAAGTGTTTCTAAATATTAGGGGGAAGGAAACGAGGGAATCATAACAGAAAAATGCCGGATTTTGTTGAACTTTAGTAACCCCCGGGTGCAGAAAGAAATTAGGGGGGCAAATGGGTGTTTTACTGAAAATGGAATCCCAAACAGAAGAAAAGACCCGCAGTATCAGATAGATACGCGGGTCTGCTTGTCTAAAAGTGACAGTGCTGAGATTCTTTTAGTGGCGGTGACCACCACCGCCGCCACCGCGATGGCCGCCGCCGTTACGGCCGCCACGTCCACCACGGCGACCGCCGCGTCCGCCTCGGTCGCCGCCACGATCTCCACCACGATCACGATGCGCTGGACGGCCGGCATGGGCGTGCTCGCCCTCGGCGCGGTTAAAGTTAGGCTCGCCTTCCTGGGGTTCCTCGGGAGCGCTGAAGTCGCCATCTCCACCTTCAAGAGTCATGCTGCCCCCAACTGGAGCCGGGGCTTCGCCACCGCCCATCTTGGCGCGCTGCTCCTTGAGAATAGCCTTCCGGGAGAGACGGATGCGGTTGCCTTCGATGGAGAGTACTTTGACCAGCACCTGATCGCCTTCTTTGAGTTCGTCGTGAATATCGGCAATGCGATGTTCGGCCACTTCGCTGATGTGCAGCAGGCCGTCTGTGCCTGGAAAGATTTCCACGAAGGCGCCGAACTCAGCCAGCCGGACAACTTTGCCAAGATAGGTCTTCCCTACTTCCGGAACAGCGGTAAGATCACCGATCATCTGCAGTGCCTTGGCCGCCGCCTCTTCATTGTTAGAGGCGACGTTGACTTTGCCGGTATCATCCACATCAATTTTGACGCCGGTTGCATCAATGATGCCGCGGATCACCTTGCCGCCGGGGCCGATGAGGTCGCGGATCTTATCCACCGGAATCTGCAAGGTATGGATACGCGGAGCATGTTCGGAGACCTTGCTGCGCGCTTCACCAAGAACTTCGCCCATCCGGTCGAGAATAAACATTCTTCCCTGGCGGGCCTGTTCCATGGCTTCGCGCATGATCGCAGTGCTGATGTTGGGGACCTTGATATCCATCTGCAAGGCGGTAATGCCATCACGGGTGCCGGCGACCTTGAAATCCATATCGCCGTAATGGTCTTCTGCACCGGCAATGTCGGTAAGGATGGCATAGGCGTCGCCTTCCTTCACCAATCCCATAGCCACCCCGGCAACCGGGGCCTTGAGCGGCACACCAGCATCCATCAGGGCGAGCGAAGCACCGCAGACGCTGGCCATGGAAGACGACCCATTAGATTCCAGAATGTCAGAGACCACGCGCATGGTATAGGGCCAAACATCATCGCCCGGCAATACGGCTGCGACCGCGCGCTCTGCAAGAGCGCCGTGGCCGATTTCGCGGCGTCCGGCGCCGCGCATGAAAGAAACTTCGCCCACGGAAAAAGGCGGGAAATTGTAGTGCAGCATGAACCGCTTTTTGGTTTCACCTTCAAAGCGCTCAATACGCTGCATGTCATCGGTAGTACCCAGCGTGGTGGTCACCAAGGCCTGGGTTTCTCCACGGGTGAACACAGCCGAGCCATGGGTACGAGGCAGCACGCCCACTTCAATGCTGATCGGTCGAATTTCGTCGAATGCGCGGGAGTCAGGGCGACGGCGATCTTTAGTCACCTGCTCGCGAAAGATGCGCTCACGCAGAATCTCGTAGTAATGCGACAGTCGCTTGCGGGCTTCTTCGTCATCTTCTGAGATTTGCGCCTTCAGCTCTTTCTTGATCTCATCTACCAGTTTATAGCTCTCAGACTTGGGGTGCTTCCTGGTGTCGAGCGCATCGGCAAGGCGCCCACCGACCTTCGCCTTCAGTTCGTCATAGTAGCCCTGCTCGAACTCCGGCGGGGTGACTTCACGCTTTTTTACGCCCACCAATTCGGCAAGGTTGCGAATGGCGGAGCAGATTTTCTTGATCTCGGTATGTGCAAACTCGATGGCGTCTACAATGGTCGCTTCCGGCAGCTCGCGAGCGCCGGCTTCGATCATCACAATGCCTTCGGGCGTGCCTACAACGGTAATGTTCAGCTTGCCCTCTTCAATCTCTTTGTAGGTGGGATTGATGATGAAATTCCCCTCTACCTGGCCGACGCGTACTGCCCCTACCGAGTAGGGGAATGGGATATCGGAAACCGCAAGGGCTGCACCCGCGCCATTAATGGCCAGCACGTAGGGATCGTTTTCAGTATCGGCCGAGAGCACCAGGGCAATGACCTGGGTATCGTTGCGAAATCCTTCGGGGAAGAGCGGACGGATGGGGCGATCAATCATGCGGCTGGTTAAAATTTCGCGCTCGCTGGGTCGGCCTTCACGCTTAATGAAGCCGCCAGGAATGCGGCCGCCGGCGTAGGTATATTCGCGGTAATCAACGGTAAGGGGGAAAAAATCGGTGCCTTCCCGCGGTTCGGCGTTGGCGCAGGCAGTTGCGAGGACTACGTTGTCGGCGCTGCGCACAATGGCCGAGCCGTGAGCCTGCTTGGCCCAATGGCCGGTTTCAAATGAGAGTCTTTTGCCACCTGCGAGTTCAACGGTGACTTCGTGCTTCATACAATCCTTCTTTCTACAGAGGTGCATGGCTTCCGTGTTGGATAGGTGAGAGGGCGAAGCGGCCCTGATCTGCTGCTGTGTGGCGCCCCAGCCGGCACAGCGGATACACGACGACTCACTACAATTTTGCCTGGTTCAGTTGCTGACAAAGGCAGACATTACTTGCGGATGCCGAGCTTCTGAATAACGGTCTTGTAACGTTCGGAGTCGTAGGTCTTCAGATAATCCAGCAAACGACGCCGTTTGCTGACCAGCATAAGAAGCCCGCGCCGGGAGGCATGGTCCTTCTTGTGAGTTTGGAAGTGCTCGGTCAAATCTCCAATTCGTTCGGAAAGAATCGCAATCTGCACTTCGGGGCTGCCCGTATCGTTGTTATGCGTACGATACTGGGTAATAATTTCTTGCTTTTGCTGCTTCGCTAACACTTGGCTCAATGCACTCCTACTATATTATTTTCAATCGTTTGTAAACCTTACTACAGTAACACGCGCGATGCCGGGCTGTAAAGGAGAGGTGAGAAAGCATTCAGCCATCAGCATTCAGCTCATGGAAATGGGCCCGGGATTGAAGTATTCATTAAAGTTTAGGGGCTGAATGCTGAGTCCCCGACGGCTGAGGGCTGCTTCTCACGCGGAGTTGCGATGCGAGGCAAGCGCGCTCTGCGGCGCTTTTTTCCTTGGCACAGGAGGCTTGTTAAGCTCCAATATTCCAATGATGGGGCCGGCCATGGCAGTATCGTCACCACGCCGCACTGGACTCGACCTCAGGCACAGCTCGCCCACCAGCTCGCGCTCGTGCGGCTTAAGCACGTCTTCAGGAAGCACGCTGAAGTTGCGGAAGGTCCACAGAAGCTGGATCCGTTGCCCCAGGGAGGGTTTAACAAAGCGTAGGCCACCATCGGTCTCTACCTGCAAGACACCGCGACGAATCTTTTCGATCCACATGTTCCAGAGCTCTGAAAATCGGCAAGTACGAGATGCCGAGAATGCGACTGAAGTGGCCCGCCACGTACCCTAGGAAATGAAATATATAAAGAAGGTATTAAGGTGATTCAAAGATACCTCTGCCTTGAAAACGATGCAAGCTTTTCTTGCATTACCTCAGGGCAATGTACTGCTGGGGTTACTAAGCAGGTAATACCTGATTGTTATATGGAACCTACGGTTTGACTTTCGCTTTTATTTCGATAAGCCCTGGTTGGAACTTCTAAACAACCAGCTCGCGGTCGCGTTCCTGCTCCTGCCGGGGTGAGGCGATTTGCACGAAGAGCTCAGGGCGGGCTTTTTTGAGGGTAAGCAGCTTTTGCTGCGGTGCGCGCCAATAGTCCATGTAAGAGGTCTGGTGGGCGCAGGAGATGGTGCAGTTGGGGGCGCAATGCTTTTCGATCAGGAACTCGCGGCGAATGTCATCCACCGTGTACTCGAGCAAGGGAACGCCCGGAGTGCCCCGTTGCTGTGAACAGTAGTGCACCAGGCCATCTTCGCAGATATACAGATAGCGCGAACCGGAGCGGCAGCGCCAGTCATTGGGCCTGCCCAGTGCGATGTTTTCCTGGAATTTATTGAGCCGGGAGTAGCTGGAGCGGTTCATCTCCTTCATCTGCCGATAAACCGTCTGCTCGCGTTGCGACAAGGGTTTGAGCTGCCCAATATGATTATGAATAATCCCAACCGTCGAGGTAAAACCCAGTTCGCGTGCGCGGCGGCCGATTACCACGGCGTCTTCAGGATTTTGTATTCCGCCGCCAATTACAGAATTGATGTTGACGTGAAATTCGGCGTAATCGGCCAGCAACTGTAGCTTCTTGTCGAGCACCTTGAGGCTCTTTTTGGAGATATCGTCAGGCGTGACGTTATCAATGCTGATCTGCAAATGCTCAAGGCCGGCGCGATTGAGGCGCTCAATGCGCTCGGGAACCAGAAGATAGCCATTGGTAATCATGCCGGCAATGATGCTGTGGCTGCGGATGCGGGCAATGATCTCGTCGAGATCGGGATGCAGCAGGGGCTCTCCCCCACTGATCACTATGATCGTGGTACCCAGTTTGGCAAGATGATCAATACGATGGAACATCTCCTCTTTGGGCACGGCTTTAGAAACGTCGTCGTATTCGTTGCAATAGGCGCAGGCGAGATTGCAGCGGCGCATGGGAATGATCTGCGCCTGCACCGGATGATCGGTAGAGAGCAGGCCCTTCACAATCATCTTGAATTCGCGCGACCGGCGATGGAGGGCTTTTACACTCCGCCGAAAAGATGAGGGTTTCTGCGCCATAGGGGCCTTGGTGATTGAATCATTGAGTGATTGCGTCATTCCATCAATCTCTCAATTGTGTTGAAGATTTATAGAAAAGGCCGCCGGCTAAGGCGGCCTGCAAAACTAAACTTTATTACTTAAGAATACAACGCTCATTTACACAAAAACTAGTCGCCGAAGACTTCTTCTTTCACCTCTTCTTTGGTCGCTGCAGCCGGCTTGGAAGAGGTGAGAGTGTTGAGTTGCACGAAGTTACCACTGGGCGCCGGTTCCTTCAGGATGTGCTGCCGATAAAGCTTTTCCATGCGGGCATTTTCGGCATCCTGCTTGAGCTTGGCGTCGCGGGCACGCAGCTTTTCTTCGCGGGCATTCTTGGCGATTCCCAACTGCTCCAGATCGTGCTGGCGGTCGGCATTCACGTGGGCTTCGTTCAGCTTCAGCTTATGGCTGGGGTCGCTGAGGTTCACCTGTTTGCCGCCGGCAAAGATCTCATGGCGTCCATGCTCCTCATACCACTTGGTGAGCGAGGCGGTCATGTGCATCTTCTCGATGATGTTGCGCCAACCCACGCCCGTGTTGTAGGCGCAGAAGCTGATCTCGCCCTCCTGGGTGGCGTAAGGAATGATGCACTGCTCGGTGCGGCGGAAGTCGTAGTTGTAAAGGTCCTGGAACCACATACCGGCGATAAACAGGAAGTTCCAGCGGTCCTGGCGGCGCTTTTTAATGTCTTCAATGGTACGGTCGCCTTTGACGCTGCCATACTTCTCGTTGGCGCCCTTGGTGGCCCCGAAAGCTTTGTCAAACTTCTTCAGCAGGTCCATCAATTTGAAGTGGGTGGGGGACTTATAAGGATTGTAGTTGCGCAACAGGGCCAGTGACATACCGAAGAGCGACAAGAAGCGGCCACGGGCAGCATCGTTGATTTTGGCTACGTCTTTTGCCAGGCGCTCGCCATTCAGGAAAGCGGTGACTGGGGCGGACTCTTTGGTTTCTTTGTCAATCATGACTGCCATACCGACGCCGCAGTTAGGGTGGCAGCCGCAGCTCAGGTGTCCCCAATCAGAGTTTGGACCGTGCACCAGATCGGCCCAATCGGAAAAGGTGCTCATGAACGAAATGGGGAACCAATCGCGGGTAGGCTCGCCTAAGCCGGTTTGGTTCTTCACGTCGTGGGCGAGGTGTGACAGCGTATAACGCTGCGCTTTGCGCCGCTCGTCGGTGACAGCCTCATCGCGTCCGGTGAAAGAGACCGGCTGGAACGAAAGGAAAGAGATGACCCTGGGATTCTCCAGCGCAAACTGGATGATCCTTCCCACCTGCTCGTTGTTAATGCCGTTGACGATCGTGGTTACAGGCACAATTTCCACACCAGCTTCGTGCAGGTTGTGGATGGCCTTCAGTTTTACGTCAAACAAGTTGCCGACTTTGCGGTGCTCGTTAGCGGCGTTACCGATACCATCAAATTGCAGGTAGGCATAGCGCAGGCCGGCTTCAGCGGCCTGCTTGCAGAAATCCAGGCTCTTGGCGAACTCAATGCCGTTGGTGGCAGCCTGCACGCTGTTATAGCCTACTTTGCGGGCGTAACGCAGGGCATCGAGGAAGTAGGGCGAAATTGTGGGTTCGCCACCGGAGAACTGTACCGACATCTGCCGGCGCGGCTTGATGGAGATGGCGTTGTCGAGCAGGGTCTTAATATCGTCCCATGTCAGCTCGTGCACGAAGCCCACCTGGTTGGCGTCCATGAAGCAGGGATCGCACATCATGTTGCAGCGGTTGGTGAGGTCAATGGTCAGCACCGAACCGCGACCGTGCTTCACTGTGCTGCTGCCGTGGTTGTGCAGCTTCTCATCGTTGTGGGCGCGGATATCGCGGCCGGGGAAAACTTCTTCAAGATGCTTAAAGAAGTCAGTGTCGATGGCCATAACGTCTTCAAAATGGCCATGCTTGGGGCAATCTTTCACCATAAGGATCTGGCCGTCGCGCTCGATGACCTGCGCCTTGATCTCACCGACCCTCTCATTGAGCAGGATTTCGTGCGGCAGCTTGCCGTCGACGATCTGCTGGCGAATTTCCGGGACGCACCTGGGGCATAGCGAATCGGTGCTGCGCGGCCAGCCCAGCGGCGGCTTCGACTTCTCATAGGATTTGAGCAGCGGCTTGTCTGACCATTTGGGCGTGAACGATGGGTTGGGATTAATGCGGTTGACAAGGTCAAAAAATTTCCACGCCGCATCGGCGGCCACGGTCACTGCCTTTTCCACATGTTTGATCGGCTTATGCATCTCGTGTGTTCTCCTTAAGAAGGACCAGCACTTTTACCGCTCAGAAATGAAACGGCATTACGCTTCCGCCCACAATATGGCTCGGAACGCTATATCCTAGTGGGTCAACTACTTAGCCTCAACCACCATCGGTTCAGCAGCGGGAATTTGGCAGTGAATGGCAGTTTTGTGCATTAAGCTGTAGGCTGATTGCAGGGATAACTGGTTGGAAATGCGCTACTTAGCCTTCAGCGAGGATGAAGGAGGGAGCATGAGGAATGAATGGTAGAGACGTAGCTCGTTACGTCTCCCCCGTCAGATCGGCTCTGCACCTTTGTCCTGTGAGCGCACAGCAAGCATCTTGTGGCTGCCAGGATCGCGTGAATTCGGGTACATCTAAGTAGTGGGAGGGAGGGGGTATTACTTTAAGTAGTCCATGCGGCGTTAAACCACTCACAATCAGTCAAATACGGCGAGGGCTAGAGTAGCGCGGGAGTAGTGAAGCTGGGCGCTCAAAAAATGAGGTCAGCGATCGGCCCTTCGAACGTGGAGCTGTTTGAGGGGGTGGGGGGGGTTACTAAGTAACCTCCGAGGAGTGAACAGAACTCTCCTTGGGCCGCCCTGGAGCCAGGGAGGCGTGGATCGAGTTTTCAAAGAGCAGCGGGGCAAGCGCCCAAATAGATCATGCCAGCAATTTCACAGAAGGCAAGGATTTGATACCAGAGTTCAATTTTTGATTGCTTGCGGAAGAAAATCCACGTATGGCAAAAGAAGCTAACTTAGGGAGGAGGGCCATCCCGACCGATTGTTCCCACACCCGCTTGGCCGCGCGTGTGGGCACCCCAGGCTTGGTTACGGACAAATCCTGTATGGTCCGATTGAAGCCGCGGGTGGTTCCCCGTCTCCATCCGAGGTCCTTCTCCCGCTTCACGGGATCAGGATGACACTTCAAAATTGTTCCACACGCGCTTGGCCGCGCGTGTGGGCACCGCCAAGTTTGGCCCCAAAGGCTGAAAGCTGCTTATTTACGCTTCGCGCAACGCGGTGGTGATGGGCAACCTGGCGGCACGGAGGGCGGGCAGCAGGCCTCCGATGATTCCCATGACCAGGGCAAAGATCAGACCTTGGGCCAGATCCATAGGAGTGATGTGAAATGCGAATGCAATTTCACTGAAGCTGGCGGTAAATCCCGTTCCCGTCGTAAAACCATTCATCGGGAAGGACAGTAAACAGCCCAGCAATCCTCCCATCAGCGCCAGGAAGACCGCTTCCAGAACGAAAGCGAAGAGAATGCTAAAGCGGGAAAAGCCCAGGGCGCGAAGAGTGCCAATTTCACGGGTCCGCGCGGCGACGATGGCATACATGGTGTTCATGGCGCCAAAGACTGCGCCAATCCCCATGACGAAAGACACAAAACCGGCTAGTCCCAGAAGGGCCTTGGAAACCACGCCGGCCTGGTCTTCGTAGTATTTGCGCTCCTGAATCATCTCAAGCTGCATTCGGGGATCGGCTTTGATCTCTTCGTTAAACTTGGGAAGCGTCTTGGCATCAACCAGGCGCACGGTGAGAGAATCCTGCCCGTCACTGCGGCGGAAGGCAACGCGCATGGCATCAAAGTCGCCCCAGATCTCGCTTTCAAAAGAACCGTCTTCGGCCGTGAATGCGCCGACTACGGTGAATTCGTGCTTCTGAATGTTGATCTTGGAGCCGATATCGAGGCCTTGCATGCGCTCCTGGATACGCTGGCCAACGATAACCTCGGCCAGGCCGGGCGTAAAGTTTCGTCCCTGAACAATCTTGATTCCGGTACGTACCTGAAAGGCCTTCTGGGTCACAGCGCGCACTGTGACATTGGTTGGCTGGCCGGTCTCACGCTTGAGCATATTGGCTACGATGACCAGCTCAGGGGAAGCCAGCGGCTGGCCGTCACTTCCCTTGGCCACACGCGGGTCGGTCACAATCGAGTTTGCCTGCTCATGGGTAAACCACGAGGTCAGCTCCGACCCAGAGCCGCGCTGTACCACGATGCCATTATCGGGACGGCCGGTGGCCCGCAATGCCAAACTAAAACCGCTGGACATGGAGAGCAATATGACAAACACGGTGACGACCAGTCCAATACCAACAATAGCCAGCAGTGTCACCTTCCAGCGGACAATAAGATTCCGGATGTTATATGAAAGAGGAAGCGCCATTTTAGATTTGCCTCAATAATTCGGTGACCCTCGCGCGATAGGCGAGAAAAGCCGGGACAAAACCAGCAGCCAGCCCCAGGAACAATGCAACGCCCATTCCCAAGCTGCCGATAGAGACTGACATGCCAAGATTAGGAAATCCTCGTACCGCATCACCAATCAATGGCAGATTCGGCAAAGCTTTGATCATGAGCCTGCCCAACAGGATTCCCACCGTACCGCCTAAAGCGCCCAATACGAGCGACTCGCCTAACACCAGGCCCATGACCAATCCACTGGGAAATCCAAGGGTCTTGAGGACCGCAATTTCGGTGCGGCGCTCGCGAACGGCCATGCTCATCGTGTTTGCCGTGACCAGCAGAATGGTAAACATGACGGCGATGGCAATCCCGTTCAACAGAAGCGCCAGGTTTCCGGCCATGGAAACAAAGCCGGCGCGGAAGGCAGATTCTGTCTCGGTGTGGGTCTGGGCATCGCTGTTTTCAAAAAGCCCGTCAATGGTCTTGCTGATGGTCCCGGCCTGCTGAGGATCGTTGATTTCGATGGTGTAAGTGCCCGGCTGCACACGATGGCCGGTATTCTCATAAAGATACTTGTAGTTAAAGAACATCGCGGTGGTGTCAGTTCCCGGATAGCGTATCGGGTCGGTGTCATAGATTCCGCTGACTACGAACTCAAAAGGCTTACCCACACGATACGGGGGGATAAAGCTTTCCAGTTGAAACATATCGCCCACCTTCCAATGGAACTTTTCCGCGGTGCTCTTGCCGACGATGCATCCACGCAGCGTGTGGAAGAATGCCTGTTTCTGGTCTTCCGGAACAATATATTCCGGATACATGGCCAGATACGTCTCAGGCTCAACCGCCATATTCGGAAAGAAATCAGACGGTTTATTGATATCGCGCGAGCCTCCAAACCAGGAAAGAATGCTGACCCTCTTCACTCCCGGCAGGGCGGCGATGGTGGCTTCATAGGAGAGGGGCAAAGAAAAGACCAGGCTGACATTGTGCCGGGTCACTAGCCGCGAAGCATTGGCGCTCTGCAGGTTCCAGCTCACCGCCTTGATAAAAGTTTGCAAGGTGCAAAACAGGAAGATGCATACCGCCATGGCCAGCACGGTGCTGGTGGTGCGGATCCAGTTTCGCCGCAGGTGTTTCAGGATGAACGGTACATATTTCATATTTAGCCCTTGAGAAGCACGCCTTTTTCCAGGTGCTTCTGGGAATGCGCCCGCTGGGCGGCGCGTGGATCGTGCGTGACCATTACGATGGTCTTCTTGAATTCCTGGTTGAGGGTTTGCATCAAGTTCAGGATCTCTTCCGCGCTTTTGGCGTCGAGATCGCCTGTCGGTTCGTCGGCCACCAGGACTTTAGGATCGGTCACGAAGGCGCGGGCGATGGCGACGCGCTGCTCCTGTCCGCCGGAGAGCTGCTTGGGGTAGTGCTCTGAACGGTCGGCCAATCCCACAATCTTCAGCGCCGTGAGAGCCCTTTCTTTGCGCTGTCTGCCGGAGAGCGGGGAAAGCATCAACGGCAGCGCAACGTTTTCCACCGCAGTCAAGACGGGAATGAGGTTGTAGAACTGGAAGATAAAACCCACATTGTGGCTGCGCCATTTTGCCAATGCGCCTTCGGAGAGCGCGGCGACATCGGTATCGGCGACAATCACCCTTCCCGAAGTGGGACGATCGATGCCCGCAATCAGGTTCAGCAGCGTGGTCTTGCCCGAACCGGAGGGCCCCATCAGGGCCACGAACTCGCCCTGCGGGACAGCAAGATTAATGCCGTCGAGAACTACGATCTCCTGGCTGTCGCGGTGGTAGACTTTGCGAACATTCTGGACGTTGACCGCCGCCGCGGCGGTCCCTATTTCAGCAGTCACGGTTGCCATAAAAATCTCCTAACCTTTTACCTTTACAACATCGCCTTCTCTGAGTTTGTCGGCGGGATGGAGCACCAGTGTCTCGGAGCCCGCCAGTCCCTGCTTGATTATGACCTGGTCTTGATTTTCTGTTCCCGTAGTTATAGGAAGCTCGTAGACTTTCTTGTCATCCCTGACCTCAAAAACCACCGATTTGCCCTGGCGCGTGGTGATGGCGTCTTTGGGCACGGTCACAATGGGTTTACTGGAATCCATTGGAACCTCGCCCTTCTTTGCGGGTTCTAAAAAAGTAGCTTTCGCCGTCATCTCAGGTTTCAGGTCTTTATCTTTATCCAAAATAGTAACCTTCACTGTGACTGTGGCCTTGGTGCGGTCCGCCGTCGGGATTACCTGGCGCAATACCGCCCGGTAGTTACGGTCAGGAAAAGCTTCTACCGAGACTTCTGCCGGCTGATCGGGCTGCAGCTTGGCTACGTTGGATTCGCTCACGTCTACTTCAATTTCCAAAGTGGCCATGTCAGCCAGCGCAACGATGGCTCCCGAAGCTGTAGATATGTTCACGCCCGGTGGAATGGGGGCTACGCTTTCACCTACTTCTGCCATCTTTTTGACTACGACGCCGGCGAAGGGAGCGCGGATGAGCGTGTTCTGGTAGTTGGCGTCGCACAAAGTGAGGTTGGCACGGCTTTGAGACAACGCCGCCTCGGCCAGCCGGACGCGGCTGATGGCGGCATCCAACTGGTCTTGCGAATCGACGCGGGCTTGCGTTAATTTTTCAGTGATCCGCTGCTGCCGTTGCTGCTCGGCCAGATCGGCCTCAGCGTGCTGCACCTGCGCTCGGGCAACCTCGACTTGCGCCTGATAATCGGCGCTATCGAGGCGGGCGATGATTTCGCCCTCGCGCACCTTGCTGCCTTCCTCTACCATCAATTGAGACAAGCGTCCCTGAATTTTGGCGGAAACCACCGCCTGACGGCGGGCCACGATATAGCCCGACGCGGTCAGGATAGGCGAGCCCGCGATGGCCTGGCTGAAATTCTGCACCGTCGGACGCACGGTCTCAACTTCAGCCGCTGTCAGACTGCTGCCGGGGATGAAATAGAAGCCCAGTCCGGCGGCGACCAGAATAAAAAAACCGAGGTAAAGCATCCATCGCCAGCCGGAGCGCGGCTTGGAACCGCGGTCAATGCGAAGAGATGCGAGCTCGGCTTTTAAATCGTTCATGATTTCCTCAGACGTGGGGCGCTCAACGATGTGAGCGTGCAATTATGAAAACGCAGGCTGTTGGAAGTTAAGCCATTCTTGCCAGCGACAACAGCTCCTAACCAATAGCACCGCAGTATTAAATGTTGATGAACCGGCAACCTGCAATTACGGCCAGTTCGGTTGAAACCCACAACGCACTCGATTTGAAACTATATTCTACAAACATTATCTGGAATTTTCCCGCAACTCTGCTTGTAAAAATGCGACGTCCTGTTCCGCTATCAATATCGGCGACAAAGGGCCCTGAGGGCCAGTGCCGGGTGTCATCAATCGCATATGACAAATGTCAGCTATTGCGCGGCGCCCGGTTGCGCCAGGCCGCGAGCAGCGCGCGGTGGACGGCTGTTTTTTTCGCTTTCTTAAGAAGCACGTTCGTACATCCCATTTTTCCCCAACCGCCCTTCACCGGAACAAATACATCAGGCTCGTCGCGCATAAATTCCTGCTGCTGCTCGGGCGTTAATTTCACCATCGCCCAGCCCTCTCGCGGGTAGCAGACCGTGGCGAATATCTTGCCGGCAACTCGAAAATCCGGGTGACCCATATGAGCTTTCTCTTCAGTTTTTGGAAGACTCAAGGCCATGCTGCGAAACTGATCAGTCGTCATAGGGAGTGCTCCTCAGCGTAGTTTTCCGAGCTTTTCTTCGCCAAGTCTTTGATATGCGTGGCAATCCACCACGTGAACCCAAACGGATCAAGCACGCCGGCCATGCGATCGCCATAAGACTCGTCCCGGGGTTCCCGAAGATTCTTTCCCCCGGCAGCGATGGCCTGACGGTACATCGCATCGCAATTCTCGACGTATACCACGATGCTGACGGGCGAGCCGCCGTAATGTTGTGGACTGAATGCATTTATTTCTGTATTCTCATCGGCCATCATGATGCAACTGTCTCCGAACTGGATTTCAGCGTGGCCAATCGTACCGTCTGGTTGGGTCGTACGCATGCGCTCAGTTACGCCAAATGCTTTCTTGTAGAACTCAATAGCGGCAGGGCAATTTTTGACGATGAGATAAGCCTGCACGCTGTGGTAGCCATCGGGAAAGGGCTGAATCGTAGACATGGGTTTTTCTCCTCGACGCCCATTGTGCCCTGCCATGCGAGACCCCGTATTGTAAAAAACTGATCCCCCGTCAGCCTTTGAATCAAAGCCAAAAATGTGAGGACCTGCCCGAGCACGGATTTAGAGCTTGCAGAAAAATCCCCGGTTAGCGGACGCCACGAGTTTCAGGATCATGCTTGCATTGTCATTCCGACCCGCAAAGCGGGACCGGAAATGACAAGAAATTGAGTTTCCCAACCTCTAAGTTCGTGCCCTGACAATCCGCAGAACTCCGCATGTCACTCCATGGGCACATGATTCAGGTGCTCGGTGGCGCGCGCCAGATATTGTGATGGGGTGAGTCCGGAAAACGCGCGAAAATCGTGGATGAAGTGAGGCTGGTCGTAGTAACCGCTGTCCAACGCCACATGCGCCCAGTCCACATCACGCGAGCCGTGGACAGCCCGCAGCACGCGCTGAAAACGGCGCACGCGGCAAAAGGCTTTGGGGGACAGGCCGACCTGATCGCGGAACAGTTGAATAAACCGGTGCTGGCTCAAGCCGATCTTGCCCAGCACAGATGCCACCGTTGTCAGGTGCGGAGCACGGCAAAAGTGCTGTCGCGCAAAATCGACCGCAGGATGAAGCTGAAGCTGCCTGACGAGCTGTGCAAGAAGATATTGTTCGGCCAGCGCAAACATCGAATCAATGGTAGCAGCCGCCAGCAATCTTTCTCGCAGCTCACTTGCAGCGGCTTTCCACAAGCATTCCAGCGTTACATCGGCATTCTTCAGCTCCGAGGCTGGGAGCCTGAAAAACGGGAACGCCCCGCCGGGTTGAAACTGGATTCCGAATACGCGCTCTTCCTGGCTGGTGTCGATCACGAAGCACTTCGTTTTCGGGCCCGAAACGAGTGCAAGGCCGTGAGAAGTGTACCGGCCCGTATCTTCAGCATCATAGATAAGAATGGGATCATCACGTAAATTGAAGATGATGCTGCACTCCCCATTGGGCATAAGGCGCTCTTTGGCATGCGTCTGCGGTGCGCCTTGCCAATACCAGAAACAATCGAGGAACGCGGATAACGGTCCGGTGGGAGTGTATTTGCGGGATTCCATAATGGCCCCCGTCAATTATTATAAGACGGCTGGTCTGGGAAACCTGGCCCTGAACACTATCGGACATCTGACATTTTTCTTCATTAAGATAGAAGCTGATGACGCTGGAACTTAGAATAAGATGCGAGAAGTGCAACGCTTCCCTGCCTGCCGGCGGCATTGCATTTATTTGTGCCTACGAATGCACATTTTGTGAGAATTGCGCCCAAGCGATGGATTTTGTTTGTCCGAACTGCCGGGGCGAACTGGTGCGCAGGCCGCGAAAAAAGGTTGCCGGGCCAGCTTCAGAGTAGGCTACGAAACCTCTACGGCGCCCGCTATTTAGGGTTTTCCGATTGTTTTTTGAACTATACTGCCTGCATTACCATTGACTGACAGGCATTACACACTATGCCCAGTTCCCTGACTTCTGAACATCCATCGAGTTCGGCTTCGCGCGCCAAATCCAGGCCTTTCATGTTCATCCTGGGGTTGCTGCTCGGCGTGATTGCTATTGTGGTGTTCGCGCTGATCGCCATGCGTGCGGAATCTGGGCCGCTGGAGCGGCTTTGGTCCGCCATATCAGGACGCAACACTCGCATCACCAGCCAGCCGACTGTGGTAGACCGCATCCAGCAGCTACAACGCCTGGAAACCGTGGTCTATACCATGGATAAGATCGTCTCCGGGGAAAAAGATAACCCCGTCCTGCCGGACTTCCTCACCGGCGACCGCCTGCTCATGCTGGTGCACGGACAAGTTGTGGCTGGCATAGATTTTTCGCGGCTGCAGCCCGGCGACATTACCATTTTAGGAAAAGACGTTCGCGTGCGCCTGCCCCAGCCGCAGATTTTTATAACCCGGGTTGACGAATCGCGCACCCGGGTTTACTCGCGGCAAACCGGATTGCTGGTCCGCGTGGACCCGAACCTGGAAACCCAAGTCCGGCAGGAGGCCGAGCGCCAGTTGCTGGAGGCCGCATTGCAAGACGGAATCCTGAACACGGCAAAACAGAACGCCCGCGCTACCCTTACCGGCATGCTCACCGGACTGGGATTCGAGAAAGTGGAGTTTGACTAGATGCTACGGCGCTTTGGGCACAAGTCCCTTGCGCACCAAAGGTCGTAGGCGTATCTGTACCGTGGGCGCTGTCGCGCTGTTGCCGGTCAGATTGATAGATCCCACAGTTGGAGACGTCACCACGCTGGTTATTCCCACAGAACGCTCAAAGAGCGGTATGACATTGAACGAATAATGGTTCCCGTTGATCACCGGAACATCGCCGATATTGCAGGAAATTGCCGTAGGCAAAACCTGGCTGCAACTGAGATTCGATGAGGTCACTAAGATAACCGGATTAGAGAAGTTGATCTGCCAGACTGCAGCGGTGTAGGTGCTTCCACTGTTATCTACCGATGTGGTGATGGTAAGGTTCGGATCGCCCACGTTGGTCAATGGAGCGTTCGTAACAGAATTCACTGCTGCCAGAGTAGACGCAATGGTCGTACTGGCGCCGGGAGTCATGATATTGAGTTGGGTCAGAGGGATGTTATGGGCGATGTGTGTGCCATTAATTGTGGCATCGACATTAATGGTAATGCCCGCATAAGAGCCTGCAGTCGCCCCATTGACCGCGTTAGCCGCAAAAAACACGATAAAGCTCACGGGTTGTCCCTTCACGCTGACGAATGTAGAAGGCGAAAAAATGCAGGAAACCCCCGAGGGCATGTTGCCGCCGCAGCTCGGCGTTAGCACTCCAGCCAGGTTCGTAGGCGTGAGCAAAACCGTTACAGCCTGCGAGAACGAGTTGTTCATCATACTGACCGTTGCAGGCGACGGCGTACCTAAAGAAAAATCGGGAGCGGGCACATTTAAAGTCAGCGACTTGGTCTGCATGGCTGAAGCCCCATTTGAGTTTCCAGTCGCTGTAATCGTGAGAGTAGGGCTCTGCATAGGTGTGTTGAAGGGTACAGATGCAGTGACAGATGGATTCGACGGAAAACTACTGACAATCGCTGGAGAAAAGCTGCACACCCCTCCTGCCGGCAATCCCGCGGTACAAGCCATGGTGACTGTGCCAGGATTGGGAAAGTTCGTGGCCGTGAGCTGAGTCGTGGCCGAATCCGAGATGTTCCCTGCCCCAATCGTGACTGCGGAAGGCAGGAATGCCGAAGCAGCAAACTGCACGACGTGCAATGTGAGCCCTTGTGTCTTGGTGACGCTGCCGACGTTGGTGTCCGAAGTCGCATCCAGCACAACGTTGTAGTCCCCAGCAATTGTCGCAGCAGGGATAGTAATGGACACGCTAACCGTGATAGGCGCGCTGGCCGTGGGATTGTACTGTCCTGCTGGCTGTCCCGTTGGCGCAAAGTTGCACGTAGCACCCGGAGGAAGCGTGTTGTTCTCGCAAGCAAGAGTCACGCTGTCGGGAAGGCTTCCAGCGGCAGTCAGGGTCACGTTGGATGACGTAGAGGTCGATGAGGCCGGCTCGGAAAAGGCTGTAATCGAGGCAGGGGACGGAGCCGCGATTCCGAAATCAACCACATCGAAATTCACATCGAGAAAGGAATGCGTGATCCCGCCGCCGACGCCCTGCACTGCGAAGCTGTAATGACCTGGAGTATTGGCGCCGGCTGTGACGGTGAAGGGGAAGTCTGGTGTTGCGTTCGCCGGCGCCGGAATACAGGGCGATGGAAGCGCCGTGCTGCCGGCCTGGCAACTCAAAGAGACCGGGCTGTTGAATCCGATTGTGGCGACAAGGTTGCCGTCAAAGACGGTCTGCTGGCTTGGAAATATGGGACCTCCAACGTTGCCCCCGGTGGAATTGGAGATGGAAACTGTAAAATCGGCGGTGACGATCACGGTTCCCTGCATCTCGACCAGGTGCGGTATGCAGTAGTACGTGAATGTCCCTGGGGTATTGAATGTGCGGGAAAACGTTGGATTTTGCTGGGTGACTGGGTTATTCCACAAACCGTCCGGTGAACAACTTTCGCCCTGGCAGGTACCGGAGGTCGTTGTATGGGTGCCGCCATCGGCGACCCAATCCCACTCGATGGTGTCGCCTACGTTGATGGTTGTAATCGCTGGGTTGGTGGTACCGCTGGCAACATCCGTAAAAAAAATATTTCCAACCTGCACGTGCTTGGTGGCGGCGGCAGCCGAGAGCGAGGCATATATCACGGCCAACAAGAAAAGCAGCTTTCTCAAACCCAGGGAACCCATAGTCTCAATCTAGAATCCATATTTTCTGTGCCCAAAGAACGCCCACGCAGGACAAAAGTAAGCTGGCTGCTTCCAAGCTGCACGGAAAAGAAATTTCTTCAGAGAATGCCTCACGTCCGCATCGGCAACTGAGACATCCTCGGGATCCTTCTCCCGCTTCGCGGGATCAGGATGACAATTTTTGGGTACATCGCACAAAGCGATTTTGTCCCTTTTGTTTTTTATCCCATGAACCCCAGCTTGATGGGCAGCCCAGCGTTCTGAAAGTTAATCAGGTCGGGAAAAATATAGGACAAATCTGTTCCGAGTCCGACCGCCGGTGCGACACCGAACCAGGTGGCCAGGGTGGCGGCGTACTGGTCAGCGGAGGTGGTGGGTATCCAGCGCCCACGGGCCGACGATCCTGTATCGGTGTCATTGTTCCCTCCGAGCGCCAGGGTCGGGTATGTACCATACATTTCAGTGCCATGCACAGCGCCACCCACGACGATGTGGTGGCTTCCCCAGGCATGATCGCTGCCGGCGCCAGAGCTGGGCTGTAGAGTGCGCCCGAAGTCGGAGAGGGTGAATGAAGTGACCTGCGGATCAACGCCCATTTCGACCGTAGCGTTATAAAACGCCATCATGCCGGCACTGAGCTGGCCCAGAAGTGTGCCCTGGTCGGGAAGCTGGTGGTTGTGCGTATCAAAGCCGCCCATGGAACAGAAGAAAATCTGCCGGTTGCTGGAGAGGGCCCCACGCGCCTGGATGATCTGCGCCACCTGCTTGAGCTGACCGCCAATTCCAGTGTTGGGGAAGACCGTCTGTAAAGGCGTGTTCTTAAACATCGCCAGCGCCGCAGCCAGATTATTGCTATCGGCAAAGGCAAAGCCGGTGATGTTGCTGGCGGCCTGCACCAGCGATACGCCGCTGTCTAAGGTCAATAAATTCTGCATAGCGGTATTGCGATTGTTATCCAAATTGTTGAATGCCGATGTTTGGCCAGGATTCACGGCCGCCGGACGTGTGGCAAGACCGGTAGCAAATATGTTGGCGCCAGCGACAGATACAATCATAGGGATCTTGGCGCCTGTATTTAGCGCATTTTGCGTTTTATCAGCGGTACGCCCCGCCCATCCGCTATTGCCATTGCTGTTGGGAGCAGCGGTCTGCCACTGATTCTGCTGGTCGGAATGAGAGAAGAGCGCAGAAGGAACCTGCACTTGGCCATGGGTATATTGGAACTGCGAAATCGGCTTCACCAGAGTACCCACGTTGGCAACCAAAGCAGCTTTGCCGCTGTTGTACAGGCTCTGAATGCCAGCCATCTGAGGATGCAAGGCGAAAGCCGAGTAAGGCTGTGGGTTAAGGCCGGCCGTGACAGGCAATAACGCGCCTTGCGGCAGCCCCAGAGCCACGGTGGGATTGGCGACGCTGTCGCCTCGCGCTGTCAGATACGCCTGGTATCCAGCGGTATTGAAGGGTATCACTGTATTGTTCCCGTCATTGCCCCCGAAGAGAAAGATACAAACCAGGGCCTTGTATGTCGGCCCCTGAGCGTAAGCGTTGACCAGGCCAAAGCGTCCCATCCCGGTAGCTAGAGCAGCGCCGGCGGCGGCAGAGCAGCAGCTCAGGCGGATAAAATCTCTTCTTGAAATCGACGAACGCGACATGTGTGACTCCTCAATTTTTCTTGTGTGCTTTCTCTACTTCTTCCTTCTTACTTCTTCCTTCTCACTTCTCAATGCTGCACCTGATATTGCGATGACGACAGAATCAGATACATTGCCGTCTGTACGCGAGTGGTCGTTGACGTTGCTGAATAGAAATTGACGGCATTGATGATTGCAGTGCGCATCCCGGAAGACATTTGCCCATGCATAAGCCGCAGGTTGAGCGCATCCACCAGATTTGCCGCATTACCCGCCAACGGCTTGTAGCTGTTCACTGTGGCGCTGATTGACGAACCAAAGACGACCGAGGCGACAAAGTTTGCACGGCTCACAGCCGTGGTGGGGGTCTCAAGAGCAAATTCCGGGCCAACAACCCCGTTCTGCACCGGGTTAAAGTAATTTTGCGGAATGACGTAATCCGGGGGATAGAAGTTGAAGACGGTGGGCGAATTGAGAATATCCTGTCCCATCGTACTCCCCAGGAACTCAAGAGAGCCGCCGGTATCGGTAGAGCTCAGAACCCGCTCCACAGAAGTCATGAAGAGAACAGGCTCGCGCAGATGGCCATCATTGGGATCGGCCAGAGCTGGGAATACGGTAAAGTCCTCGGCCCGAGCCTCGGGATCCATCAGGATTGCCTTGATCACCGCCTGCAAGTTGCCGCGGACGTTATTTCCGTCATTGTTGAACACATTCACCACGTCCGTTACATAGTTCGGCGACGGATTGCTCTTCACCAGGTGTTCGATGAGCTGTTTGCAGACGAACGGCGCCATGGTCGTGTCCTGGAAGATGTTGTCTAAAGCAGCGTTGAGATCGTCCTGCGCGGCTGTGGGGCTGCTATTCGGACTGAGTGACACATTATTGAGCAGCTTTTTGCTGCTCAGTGTGTCGTAGTTCGAGGCAACGTTCTGCATCGGGCTCCCATAGGGGGCAACACCGTAATAGGCTGGATTGTGCTTATGAAGCATCTGGCCTGGTTGAGTGGGGAAGGTCCACCCCGTGTATACGTGAGCAAAGCCCTGCACTATGCTTTCGTCATAGGTGGGAATCGGATTGTTGTTGACGTCAAGCACCTGTGAGCCATCGGCGTTGAGCTGATAGAGTCCGATGGTAAAGAGCTGCAGCAGCTCGCGGGCGTAATTCTCGTTGGGGTTGCTCGGGGGATTTCCCGCAGGCTTGTCGTTGTTCACCATGTCGAGGTAAACACCCATCGCGGGACTCAGGGTAACGTCAGACATCAGGCTCCTGTAATTCCCAAAGGCGTCGCGCTCCATCATGTTCTGCCAGGGCACGAAGGCATTGGGGTCGCTCACTTTATTGGACGAGATGACCCAGATCTGTTCCAGGGCAAAGGCGGCGCGCTGGCGCAACTGGTCTGGGGCCTGGAGCGCGTTGAAGTAGAACTGGTTCTGCACCGTAGGAATATCGGGGGCAGCAGGATAATTCGAATAGGCCTGCGGAATGCCGAACTGCTCAGTGAGCCACGCATCGAATCCAATGCTCTGCAGATGGGCGACATCAGCGGGCGAGGGCCCGAAGGTGGCCTGTTCCAGGAAGCGTCCGGCTTCAGCGGCGGTCATGACGCTGATGGGAATATTTTGTGCAGGCAAGGGGTTCAGGGTCATCGTAATGGTGCCGGTGTTGGCTGCATGCGAGCCGCCTATTCCGATACCTGTGAGCAATCCTATATTTGTATTGCTGAACGTTGCGACGTTCGTTGTATCGCTTGAAACCCAAGTAGCATTATTAGTTTCGTTGCGGTTGCCATCGGTCCAATGCCCGGTGGCGATGAGCTGCAGGGTTGTATTGGCTCCCATAAATATGGACGACGGCGAGACTGTCACATACTGCAGGACCGCTGGTCCAACTGTGAGCGGAAGCTGGTTGCTGCTGACGGTAGTCGCTCCGACTGTCAGAGAAGCCTGGATATTCGTGGGGCCTCCGACTGCCATGCCCTTCGCCAAGCCTGCTGTGTTGATGGGAGCTACAGCGGCTATCGTGGAACTCCACGAGGCTACCGCGGTTACATCCACAGGATTACCACCAATGGTGGCGGTGGCGGTGTATTGCTCGGTCAGTCCTTTTGCGATTGAACTATCAGGTGACGCAATGGCCAGGGCGGTCACTGTTCCGGTTGGCACTACCTCAACTACAGTCTTGGCGACAAAGGGACCGCTGATGGCCGTAACAGTGATAGTACCGGCGGCAACGGGGGTAACCATGCCGGTGTGAATATCCACAGTGGCGATCGTCGGATCGGAGGAATACCATCTGGCGGAAACAGGAAGCGTGCGATTGGGAGCGCGAAAGAAAACACGCTGAACGTTCAACGTGGTCGTGCTGCCCCCGACCTGAACTGCCATGGTTGGAGCAGTGATCTGAAGCGTACCGAGCCCATGCTGGCCCCAACTCAATCCCGTAACTGCAACGAGAACGACGAATAGACGCGGTATTGCCCAACCTGTTCGCATGTACGCAGATCTCCAATCTTTGTAGACTCTATTGAATATTGCGGGCACCGAAATTCTAGGGGAGGATTGCAGTTTAATAAGGAGATTGAAGCAAGCCAAGCATTACTTTGCTGCGAAGCAGTTACGAAGGTGCAGCCGACGACGCGGCAAAAGCACGGTGATGGCATAATTTGGGACAAACCAGGAGTGTACTAACGTTGACGGGCGTAAACCCAACGCGTCAAATTCGTTTTTGGCCAGCACTGGCTTGAGCTCAAGCCACGCTGCCTCTTTGCTCTTGCCGCTCTTGCCGAGATTCCCGCTTCACTACTTCCGTGGATCTTTCTTCAGTTCGCCGGTGGCTTTCTCCAGCAAATGCCGGGTTGCAGCCTGGGCTGGATAAAGTTCGCTTTCCAGGTCCTGGCAATGCTGAAGAAACATCTCCTTCAGCTTGGGGTTGGCGTCTTTAATGATTTGCCGCAGAGCATCCAGGTTTGTAGTCGCTTGCTGAAGAGATTTGTACAGTTTCTGGCAATGACCGAGCATGGCGGCGTTGTGTTCTCGACGATTGGTGGCGTTGGTTTTCATCGTGGTCCCGGAGCATCAAGTTATTTGCCTCCACAGCCCTGTTGCAGATTTTGCTCGCGGTAATTCGGCCAGGGTCGCGGGCAAAATTGCTTTGTTGCCCTGTATTCTACACTGAGTCTTCGGCGGCGTTATCTTTTTTATAACTTTATAACCCCACGGTTTTTAAACACCCGATCGGCGATTGCCGCCTGTAAGGCTTGCTATCGAACAGCCGTGAGCGTCTAAGGCAACCCTGGCTGTGGATAAGCAATTCACAATTCTAAAGGAATGATTTTCGCGCGCAACGCTTAATCCCCTGCCACCGTAACCACCACCGTGCGCTGGCGTCCGCGAACGTCGCACTCCAGATGGAAGATTTGCTGCCAGGTCCCAAGCAGCGGCTTGCCTTCGGCGATGGGAACGGTCAGCGACTGCCCCAACAGCGTTGCCTGCAAGTGGGAATGGCCGTTGCCGTCGTGCCATGCTTGCTCGTGACCGTAGCCGCGGCTGGGTGGAATGAGTTTATCCAGAATGTTGGGTAAGTCCTGCTGCAAGCCAGGCTCGAATTCGATTAGTCCCACAGCGGCGGTGCTTCCCAAATTGAAAACATTCACTGTGCCGGTGCGGATCCCTGACTTGGCAACGACGGCCGCGACCTGCTCTGTAACGTCGTGTATGTCTCCGTGGCCGGTGGTGCGGATTGAGATCTGCTGCTGATGAGTCATTCTGATGTTATCCACTCCAAATCCAACGATGTAAGTGATGAAATAAAAGACACCAAATGCGAAGGTTTAGGGAGACTTTGTAATGAACGCCGGTGAATGCAACGGACCTATTGGGGAAGCGCGAACTCGACCCCACGCTCGGCATTGGCTGCCTGCGTTGCGGGAACATCAAGTTCAGAGATGAGCACTTTTTTGGCCTGGCGCTCGTTCAATATCCAAAGGGTGGTGCCGGCAATGGCATAGTTATGTACTTCACTGCGGTGTCCATCGCGAAACACCAGGACTGTCGCGGATACCTGAACTGATGCGCTCGATTGCGTCCCGCTGGGACGGGGTTGTTGCCGGGAGTTCTGCTCTTGCCGCAGTTGCTGCACTTCCTGCCGCAATCCTTCAACTTCGCCCACGAGCTGCTGATTCTGGCCGTAATCTGCCGGGGGCGCGGCTTGCACTACCACGGTTGGACTCGACTGGTAGGCCGGGTAGGACGATTGATCATAGAAGGGTTGATCGTAGTATGGAGAATAATAGCCGTATGAAGAATAGTAGCCGGGATATATATAAGGATAGAAAAATCCCCCCCGGCCAAAGCGCCCGCGACAACCAAAGCATGAGCCAGCAAACAGGCGGAAATGCGGATTATGTCCGAATCCAACACCGGTAAAAGCAAACCCTCGGTTGAACCCCCCGCCCCCAAAATGCCCGAATGAACCCCTGGACCCAGGAAAGGTGCGGAAATTCGGCCCGGCCACGCCTCTTGGCCCTGCGGAACCTCTGAAACCGGAGCCGCCGAAGTGCGTCCCTCCACCACCGAAGCGCATACCTCCACCACGCTGCGCTCCCAGGTGCGGGGGGAGAACCGCAGCCGCCGCTAAAACCGTAATGGCGAGCAGGCGGTGCATAAATTAAAGTCTAGCAGAATTCCAGCCTGGCAAGCGCATAAAGCGCTCCCCATAACAACCTGCCGACACTATTTAAGATGATGCCCTCGCTTCCTTGGGTGCAAGAAAATATGAGTAAGCCAGTAAAGCCAAACCGACAAACAACGGGATGAGCCCAACAAGACAGATTGCTTTGTTTGGAATGAGTGCGTAGAGAAAGATTAACAGGCCGATGCCGGTCGCCGCACTAACCAATCCGCCAAGTGCGAGGCCCTCATGGCGGCGCTGTGTGGCTATCTTCTCCTGCTCGCGGAGATACTCGAGCGCGCTGATGGCTGCCTCACCCGGTGTCTCGGCGATCTTTTTGATAGTTTCGCTTTTGTAGAAGGCCTCTCTCTCTCGCCGCCGGGCGTCTGACCACGCGGCCACAGACACAAACGAAAAGACGCAAATGAAGAGGATAATAGGAACCAATATTACCAGTATACCGAGATGAACCACGTCAACCTCCTGTATGCGGTTTTTCCGCTACATGCAGTGGGACTGCTCACACCCGCATCCGGTTGCGTTTTTTTGGTAATGCTTTTTGGACGATCTTGGCGAATGTCAAATATCCGTAATCTTAAAAAAATGCAACCGATTGCATGCCGCGCTGGTCGTACAATTTGAGGCCGTCGATTGTACTTCAGAGGAGACAAAGGTGAGCGCCAGTGAAGATCAGGCCGACGTCGAAAAAGTCTTGGCTGGCGATGTCTCAGCCTTCGAGGGGATCGTTCGCCGCTGGCAGGGTCCGCTGATTAGCTTGGCGTATCGCTTCTGTCGCGACCGCGGCCGCGCAGAAGAGATGGCGCAAGAGGCGTTCCTGCGAACCTACCGCGCTCTCAAGGGATGGCGCAAAGATGCAGCTTTTTCCACCTGGCTCTTTGCACTGGCTACAAATCTGTATTGCTCCGAGCTGCGGCGTATTCCAGCAGGTACAGTGTCGCTCGATGATGTGGTCGAGCCCAGAGATCCGCGTGCTCCGGATAGCGGGCTGGAAGAGCGCTACCGCGATCGCGCCGTGCGACAGGCAGTCTTGTTGCTGCCCGCAAAATACCGGGAAGTACTAACGCTCTTTTATTTTCACGGAATGGATGTGCAGGCTTCGGCCCGAAGCCTGGGACTCTCGGAGGGTACGGTGAAGGCAAGATTGTTCCGTGGGCGAGAAATTCTGCGCAGTAAGTTTGAGCGGCTGTCTCTGGCGCCACGCTTTGAACGCGCTTGCAACAAAGAGGCTTTATGAGAAACGAAGAAGTTGATCGCATTCTCTCCCGCATTGGATCGGAGAAAGAGGAGATTATTCCCTCTTCCGGCTTCACTGCTTCCGTCATGGTGGCTGTGCGGCGCGAGGCCACAACACCGCCGCCGATCCCGTTTCCGTGGAAACATGCTTTACCCGGCTTGGCCGCCGGCTGCGTTGCCCTCGTGCTGGTTCTTATTGAGATTGTTACGCATCTCGACCAACATGCTGCGGCGCGGGAGATTCCAGTAACCGCTTCAACATTTGATCCCATTCTGAACGCCGCAAAGAATGCCGGAATGGGCTGGATTCTTTTGGCCCTGTTGCTGAGCCTGGTCTCGGTGATGTTCTCCATGCGCCTCACCTCGGCAAAAACCTGATGTCTCGAAACCTGCGACTGCGACTCAATTGACAGCGGCAATGCGACGCTGATAGAAGAGACAAATGTTGATGTCGTCCTGCAGAGACCAAAAAACCTCTACCCTGGCCAAATATCTTTTATATTCTTTGCCGGCGGTTTTGCTATTGTGCCTGGCGGCATGCAACCAGAACAAGAATGCTTCCGTTCCAGCTCCCGATTCCGCAGCCGGCGCTGTGGCGGCAACGCCTGCCGCCACCGGCGATACCAGTTTGCCCGATCCGTGCAAATTGCTTACCAAGGCTGAGGCTGAAGCGGTCTTAGGAGAGCCGGTTCGCGATCCGGAACCGAATAGTCTTGGGGGTAATAGAATTTGCGATTTCAAGACGGTCACGGTGCATGGCGGCGTATTGCCATACTCGGTGCATATCGCGATCATTCGGGAGCAACAACAGGTGTGGGACGCAGGCAAGAAGCTTTATCAGCAGTCGGACGCGAAAAATATGCACCCGGTGGCTGGAGTCGGAGACGATGCCTATTTTCTTCTGGAGGACCTGGACATATTCACCAGGGAGCGCTTTGTCAGTATCAATGTCATGAAAAGCATCGATAAGCCCGACCACGCCAAGTCGGTGCAGGATGCAGAACTGGCGGTAGCGCAAAAAGCCATTCCCCGGATGCAGTAGCGTGCAAATGCGGTTTGCTTTGCAATTTGGTGTTATTACAGGTTACATAAAAGCCCAAATTCTACACATACACAGGCTATTGATTGAAATGATGACGTCGCGCTTAAATATTCCGAATCCTCATGCGATCGCCAAAGCTCTTTTGTTATCGGCTTCTTTGTTGTGTCTGGGGGCCTGCAACAGGAATTCTTCTTCCCCGGATTCTTCCTCCGGAAACTCTTTCAGCAACAGCACCGCGGCACTCAAAGATTCCGCCGTGGGCAATGCCTGCGCGCTGGTGACCAAGGCCGACGCCGAAGCTATCTATGGCGAGCCGGTCACTCCCATCCACGTGCAAATTATGGGAGGTGATCGATGCCAGTACGCGCCGGCTTCAGATCCGGTCAATTCACCCAAACAACTTTCGGTGGACCTCGACCCTGTAGTAAGATCCGGCTCTTCCACTTCCGAGAGCGAATCCTGGCAAAACACCAGGACAATCGACAAAGGCATGCATGACAGGCTGCCATCGGCGGGACTCGGCGAAGACTCCTACTTCACCGACAGCCTTACCGGCAAAGGCGTGGAGTTGCGCGTGCTGGCATCGCATCGCGTTTTAACGATTGAAGTAGAAGGCCTCAAAAATGTGGCGGCCGAGAAAGACGCCGAAAAAAAGCTGGCGCAAATTGCCCTTAGCCGCCTGTGATTATGGAGATGCCGAAGGCGAGCGAACAACGGTCACCTTCGCGCCGGAATTTTTGTGCATCCGCCGCTGGAGTCTTTCTCTCCGCGCTGACCAAACCCGGAATTTCTGCCTGCCCTCCAAGCTCTTTTGGCATTTGCGCACACACCGTGCTCCATGCTGCACAACCAGGGCGCCGGCTAAAATAACAGCCACTCTATTAATTAGCCTCATAATTACCCCCCCATATCCCATCTTTTGCGGCTGACGAGCGCCTGGCGGTACATCGATAAGCCGCGACAAACCGCATTCAGTAACAAGAGCGAGGCGTTTTTGACAAATTTTTTACAATTCAGCGATTAAGCAGTGACACTTAGTTCTCTCTTCGTGCGTACCCTTATTGCTACTGAAGAGCCGTAGAGCTCTAAAAACTGAAACTGGACAGAGAAGGCAAGAACTTTACGTCTCCAGGAACCAGGATGCGTCGAATCACAGTTGAGGGAGGCTGTGGTTCGGCGCATTCTGGGGTAGGTCTTCAGAAAGCCACAACATATCTGTGGTTCCCTGCACGAATCCAGACTTCTTTAGTGGCCATAGGTGGAATCGATGGGTCCAGGCGGATCGTAATCGCGGCCATACTTATTCTTATGGGGATAGAGATTTGCCGCCTCGACCACGTGGAGTGTCCCAAGCGAAGCCGCGCCTTCGGGAATTATGATTTCGCGGGTTAGATTCTTCAGCATCTCCGGCAGCGAGCGCTCGTGCCAAACGTGAAGGGTGTAGCGCCCTGGCGGAACGTTTGCAATGCTTATCTCGCCGCGCCGGTCAGAGGTTGCATAATAGGGCGTGGCCATGACGACCACCACGGCACTCATCTCAGGATGAATGTTGCAGAAGATATACGACACACCGGGCCGATCGAAACGAACGGTTCGTGTAGTGCCGGCCTCGTAGAGCCCGAGATCGAAACGTTTACCTTCGAACAGGGAAAACACATTGTGGAAGATAGGGTCGCGATTGGGAAAACTTACCACGGTGCCCGCAGGAATCACGAGCAGGTGCGGTTTGAAGCTTTTGTCTTTTTGCAGCAGTTGGGCATGCGGCTGACTGGCGGGCAAAGCGGGGGGTGGATCATCGGTGGGCGTGAGCCAAACCACCACATTGGATTTGTCGGCCACGCCGGCGGCGGCCTTATCGACCAGATCAATACGTCCTGTGACTGTTGCATTCTGACATTGGCCCAGAGCCGCCAGCAGCAGAGTGCAAAGCGACGCGTATTTCTTCCAGCCCATCATCTGAAGATAACACCAGCAAACGCAGGCACCGGGAATGCAACGCGCGCGTTTCAGAAGATGATCCCCATGCTTGTGCCAATGTGATTAGCCATCTCGCTGCTGCGGTTAAGACTAAAAGTGTTCAAGCGCCTGTACTCAAGTGAAAACACAAGGTCCGATCGCGGCCGGTAAATGATATTGGCAAACGCACTCTGGTTCCGCACCACAGAATCAAAATAAGAAAGCTGGCCCCCAGAGAAGCCGTTCACCCGCCTCACTTCCCTGGCGAAGGGGTTTTCCTGCCCAAAAGCGGCGTTGAATTCCAAGGTACTTTCCGTCGGCTTAAATTTTAACTGAGTCCAGCCCCCCATGGAGTCCAGTCCGCTCACCGAGGTCGCAGGATCGGAAAGCGCCCCTTTCCACAGCGCACTGCGGCCCAATCCCCCGCCCAATCCTCCGACGGCGCGTCCGCGATAGAACTCGCTGGTAAGTGAAAACCATCGGTTTAGCGGCAAGCTCAAATCTGAAGTTCCTGCCCAGCCATCAATCGTGCGATCAAAGCCCCAATACTGGCGGCCATAATACGCTCCCGCTCCCAACGTAAATGGACGTCCGAAAACGTTGCGGGTCCAGGCGACGCGGGCGGCGTATCCAGGTTGTCCTGACTTTTCTCCCGCCTGCGGTTGGCGGAAATACACAGAAGCAGGGGTATCTCCGGACAGCGAATCGAGAATTCCGCCCTGAAACACAAAACTGGAGTCATCGCTGATCACCGTGCGATGCTCGATGCGCAGTTGCGGAGTCCAGGACCAAAGATTACCCGCATATGCGAGCGCCGGTATGGACAAAGACACAAAGCTGGTTGGGGTTAAAGGCGAGAAAAACAGGCTGTCTTGCCCTGCGATAACGGATGTGTTTCGCCAGTCGAGCCGCACCGTTCCTGTGCGAAGACGCATGATTCCCTCGGTCACGCCGTTGGAGTAAGCGGGAAATCCACCGGAAAAATCAAACTGGATGCCGGCGCTGGTTTTGGCTCCCGCGAATTCCGGACCAAAAACTTCCAACCCGACTTGAGACTGCCGCAGCGAGCCGCCGAAGCTGGCACGCGAATCCAGTGCTGCGCGCGGCGCTGCCGTGGTGGGAAAATCGAGATTGTCAACCGATCCCTGGTTCCCAAATAAATTGAGAAGCACGATGCCCGAAACTTTCAGCCGGTATTTGGACGCACTCTCTACCTTGGTTTGATACTGATCGTCGACTTTTTCACTCAAAAGTTGTTGCTCTTCTTCGACCCTCGCCAGCGGTTGTTCAGGACTCTGGCTATTCTCCGCGTTGCCGGCTCCCTGGCCGGGATTTTCTCCCGCAGCCTGTGGCGGCGGCGCTGTTTTGGAAACGAGCTGCGTCTGCGCGGTCTCCAGCTCTTTTTGCAGCGCTACCACTTCGGCGCGATACTGCGCCGCTTCAGCATGTATTTCCTGCACGGCAGCCTGAAGCTCTCGAACCTGTTTCTGCAATTCGACGACTGACTCCTGCAGCGAGGTATTCTGCTGGGATGCCACATCGGGCCCCGGCGCCTGCCCCCATAAATTCTGACGGCTGGAAAGCAGGAGTGGCAGGGAAAATAAAAGAAGACAACAACGAAAACCGGGGAAACTCCTCGATGGCATAGATGCGCCTCCATCCTCTATTATGGCCTGAAGATTTCGGAGTTAGTGTATACAATTCGAGGCCTCAGGGGCTCGGCCCAACAAAAAATCTATGAGGGCCTCCTTATGTTTTGCGAGACTTCGTCCCGGCCGGCAAGCTCTCGCTTCACTCCATCAAAGGTTTCAACGAGTCGTCAGCGAAGCAGCGGTTGTTTCTCTTCCCTCGGCTGCCGCAGACCGCGGAGAAAGAGAGCGCGGTAACGTAATCTTGAATACTGTGAATCCGGAAGGGGTGTTTTCGATCTCCACACCGCCCCCGTGGTCTTCAATGATCTTCTGAACAATTGTCAACCCAAGACCGGTGCCATTTTCCTTACCAAAACTGACAAACGGTTCGAAAAGCCGGCCGCGAATCGCTTCGGCAATCCCCGGACCGTTGTCTGCAATGCACACTTCCATGGCATTTTCGCTGGAACGAATCGTAATCTCAATCTTACCTGAACTTCGGGAAACCGCCTGGCAGGCATTTAACAGCAGATTATAAAATGCCCGCTCCAGCTTTTTGGTGTCGTGCCAGCAATCGCCGGAACCCTCGCAGGCGAGCACAATTTCCACGCTCTGAAACTCAGGGTTGGCGCGCACCGACTGGATAGCGCGCTTCATCACTTCACCCACGTTGCCATAAATCAGCGAAAGGCATTCGCGTGTGCGCGAGAATTCCAGGAGCGATTCAATCAAGTCTGTCATCTGCCCAACCGCCACGCGTATCTCATGATAAAACTCTTCGCGCTGCTGTTCGTCGAGCTTGTGCTCCGACAAAAATTCCGAATTCGCCACGATGGCCGTCAACTGGTGGCGCATGTCATGGGAGATTGAACTTGCCATCTGCCCGATGGTGGCCAGACGCTCGGCATCCAGCAGTTTTTGCTGTGCCTTTCGCAGGCTGGTGCGCATTCGATCAAAGGCCGCGGTCACCTCAGCGACTTCATCGCCTCCGTGCGGCTCCAGCGGATATGCGAAGTCTCCCTTTTCCAAAGCGCGAACCCCGGCCACCAGGTTACCCAGGGGGCGCGTAAAACGATGGGAGATGAAAAAAACCAGCAGTCCCTCGCAAAAGATGGCCACCAGGCCCAGCACCATCAGGAAGCGGTACAAACTGGCGAGAAATCGGGTGGCCTGGTCGTAGGATTTCAGAACACTGAGGTGCACTCCTTCCGAGGCGCTGGGCGCCAGCTCGAGCGATGCCGCCAGAAAACGTTCATTGCCCAGTTGGACATCTTCGGGATCGAGTTTTAATTCTCCACCCGGCTGCCGGGCGAATTCCGATTCCTGGGCGGAAGGGAGTGTGCTCACGACAATGGATTTGCCGTACCAGAACGCAACCTGGCTGGCCGAGATCTGGCTGATCTCTTTGGCTACGCGGCCATCAATTTCATAACCTACAGCCAGCACTCCTAACGAATTGCTGGCGTTCGCCGGCCCGGAATCGATGGGCTGAAGAAAAATTTGGTAGAGATGACCGGCGCCAAACCACCACTGCTGCCTGGGTTCGCCGGATTGCAGGGAACGGTCAAGCGACTCCTGCGCGATCGCGGTGGTGAATACCGGGGCAGAGGTGCGAAGCGCGACTATCTTCCCCGAGCGGTCTGCCAGGACAAAAAGGTCGCTGCCACCGAGCTTCCAAAAATCCTCGGACTCATCCTGGATAGTCGCCGCATGTTCGGTTGTCATCAGCGCTTTGAGACTGGGCAAATTGGAAAGCAGCTCGGCCGTGTGGCTGAGCGTAATTTCACGTTCTGACTGAAAGTTTTGAAAGGTCAGAATCGAACTGCGCAGATCGGCAATAATCTGGCGCCGTATCTGCGTGTTCACGGTCTGGCGCACGATCATCAGGCTCGTGCCCGTCAATCCGGTCGAGATCAGCAGTAATGCAATAAGGAACTTGGTTCGTAGTCGAACCTTCACTCTCAATCACCCTTCAACAGCGCCGAAATCTACCGCTATCGCACAAATTTGTACCCGGTGCCATGCACGGTCCTGAAATGGACGGGGAACGCCGGGTCCTTTTCGATTTTTTGCCGCAACTTCAGGATGTGGTTATCCACCGTCCGCGTGGAAGGATAATTCTGGTAACCCCACACCTCGTTCAAAAGCTCCTCGCGCGTGACCACGCGCTCCAGGTTTTGCGAAAAAAACTTCAAGACCTTGAATTCCTGCGCGGTAAGAGCGATGGGCTGGCCCGCCCGCCGAAGCTCCATTTTAGTAAAATCCACCGAAACATTGCCGAAGACAAACACATCCGATAAGGTCCCGCTCCGCGCGGCGCGCCGTATCGCCGACTGCACCCGGGCCAGCAACTCTCGCGGACTGAATGGCTTGGTAACGTAATCGTCTGCGCCCAGTTCCAGCAGAAGAACTTTATCTACAACGTCGGTGGTGGCGCTCAGCACGATCACCGGCAGCGAAGGGATCTTGGACTTGATTTGGCGGCAAACTTCTTTGCCCGACGCGCCGGGCAACCTCAGGTCAAGAACAACCGCAGAGGGAGGAGCGTTATGGAACGCCTCAAGCGCGGCCGTTCCGCTGCCGGCGACGTCCACACCGTACCCTTTGGCCTCAAACAGCCGCTTCAACGCTCTCTGGACGGCGCGATCGTCTTCGACCACCAACACTCGTTCCATCTGGTAATTGTACTTCGGAAATAACGCTTCAGAGGGTGATTGGTCTGAACCCTGGGAAAAGCCGCTTTTTTGCTCAAGACCTGCATCTTCCGTCTGTACGATAGGCACAAGACCTCCTGTATTTGCGTCGTTGCTCATGGGCAGTTAAAGCGAAAGATTAAGAGCTGACTGAATAGAATCATCGCGCAAAGCGAATCGTGAGATTGTCACCAGGTTGTAAATTCGATGTAAATTACCCTGCAATATTAGCGATGTGGCAGTTGAGCGCGTTCACACTGTTTCCAGCCAGAAGGAGACACCCTTGGGAGGAACGCCGGCGAGTTTTGCGTCGGACCACAATGATTGCAAGGGCTGCATGCACTCCGCTTCCCTGCTGATGAAGGCATTGGGCAGCACCACTTTGAAGTTAGCGTGTCCTGCGAGCAAAGCGGTTGCAAGCAGATATTGTTCCGAGTAGTACCACTCCGCCCGTTCGGGCATGTAGTCATAGGGCAGATCGATGTCGTGGATATGAACCAATATCCCCGGAGCCAGATTGGGCAGGATATCCAGAAAAAAGACGCTGACATCTGAATTCATGAAGCAGCGGTGCGAGCCATCAAGAAACAGGATGTCGCCCGGCCGAAGGCGGTTGAACAGTTTGAGATCCACGTCCTGCAGCTGTTTTCTGATGACCTCATCGCATATCTTGTCAATCTCGGCGCGCGGGGATGGATCAACGGAAGTGATTCGGGTCGCCAGCTTGTGATCTTGAATTGCGCGGCGGACGACCTTGGTGGAGTAACCTGAGCCAATCTCCAGATATTGCGCCGGTTTCTTCAAAGACACAAAACCGTACAATGCCAGCGTGTCGAGCCCGTCGAGCCATTTGTTGATCCAGCAGGGTTCGGTTGATTCTTTGGATTGTTGCAGCGGTATCTGCAAAAGATAAGAATCCAGGCCGCGAAATTCTTTCAGGGTATTTATGAACTGGGACCTGCCGGCCGAAAATAGCTGATAAAGTTTTTGATGCGGTGGTTTCCCATATCCGTAACGCGGAGCGGGCACAAACGGATAATCGAGGAATATGGGATAGTATCCCTTGAACAACCGGGGAATGTTGTAGAGCACATACAAAAAACTATTTTTGCGCGCAAGTCTCTTGAGGGCCTTCGCCATGCTGGTACGATTTTATCCACATGCTCACCGATTGCCAAAATTCCGACTTCCCACCCAAACCCAAGAAATAGAAACCTGGAGATTGAGGAGGAATTCGAGAAACCTAAGCAGCTACTCGCGGAGACATCTGAAGTAACTCCCCGCCGCATCACACAAAATTGGGACCAGGGCATGGGTACGCCTTGAGCTCGGCTCCTTCTAGAAAGTGGAATTCATGAAACAACGTACATTCACCACACGCGCGCTGGCAGTACTGCTTACCTTACTCATCACTACTCAACCAGGCTGGTTGTTGGCTGTAGGTTCGACTCCGGAGTTGCCCGATCCAGGCTCGGCTGGAGGCATAACCAGAGACCAGCAAATCCAGGTCGGACAGCAAGCCATGGCACAGATCTATCAGCAGATGCCCGTGCTGCCAGATTCCAGTCCGGTAACGCAATATGTTCAGCAATTGGGGAAGAGGCTTACGGCTGCAATTCCGCCGGATCGCTCCTGGCCCTACCAGTTCCACGTTATTCCTGAGAGCGATATCAATGCCTTTGCCATACCCGGCGGGCCTATCTTTGTTAATCTCGGCACAATTACCGCGGCTGATAACGAGGCGGAATTGGCCGGCGTAATATCACACGAGATGACTCACGTTTATATGCAGCACTCGGCCAAGCAAGCCTCCAAGCAGTCACTGACACAGGGTCTTGCGGGATTACTTGGAGCAGTCCTGCCCGGAGGGGTGGGTGGTAATCTTGCCCGCCTTGGTGTCCAGCTAGGCGCAGGGGCTATCTCCCTCAAGTACTCTCGAGCGGACGAAGCTCAAGCCGATGCCGGCGGCGCGATTATTGCATACAAATCTGGCTACAACCCCAAGGCCATGGCAGACTTCTTTCAAAAACTTGAGCAGCAAGGTGGGGGCAACGGTCCGCAGTTTCTGAGCGATCACCCCAACCCTGGTAACCGGGTGGCAGCGGTTACGAAGGAAATTGCGAATTGGCCCGCGAAAAACTATGTGAACGATAGCCCACAATTTGCCAGCGCGAAGCAAGCCGCAAGGCAGATCAAGACCTACACTGCCCAGCAGATCACTGATGGAGCCAAGCAGGGCATCTGGGCGCAGCAGAATGCCAAGGGCGGAGCCAAGCCTCCCAATTTGCCCGCTGGCTCTTCCTCAAATCCCAATGGTGGAAGCAGCGGCCCCGGTGCTGGCATCTCAAACATTTCCTTACAGCAGGTCAAACCGAGCGGCAAGTTTACCCAATTTCAGCACAGCGCCTTCAACATTTCTTATCCTGATAACTGGCAGGCCTCTGGAGATCAGAATTCGGATGTCACCATCGCTCCCCCAGCGGCGGTTTCGCAAGGACAAGTTGCCTACGGCGTTGTCATCGGAGGGGCGCAAAACTCGAATGCCGGTTCGCTGGACCAGGCAACTCAGGACCTGGTCCAGAACCTGCAACAATCCAATCCCGGCCTGCAGGCGTCAGGAAATCTGCAAAACATCCAAGTCAATGGGATCCAGGGAAAATCTGTCAACCTGACTGGCAGCTCCCCTTTGCAGCAGAACGGCCAGCCACTTCCCGAACGTGACTGGCTCGTAACTGTGCCGCGCCAGCAAGGCGGCCTGCTGTATATGGTATTTATTGCTCCCCAGAAGGAATTCAGCCAGTTGAATTCAACCTATCAGAAAATGTTGCAGAGCTTGCAGGTGAAGTGACTGGGCACACATCGCACAGATATCACAGCAACCGTTGAGCCAATTTCCAATAAGACCTCGCTTTCGCGCTACTGTTCCACTCTGGGAACACTGCCAATCTTTTGCACACTTGACTAACTAAGTGATCGCTCCGCCTACCATTCACAGCTCTGTACTCTTATGGACCCTGCGCTCCACAATATTGCGCGATCAGTGCGTCCAATCGGTTTAGCAGCCCCGAATTGCCGCGGCGCGGATAGCATCCCAGGTTCTCTCGATACAACGGGAGATTGAACAAAAACGATTCAACCCGCTCTTTGTTCAGCTCTTCCCAATATGAACCATAGCCCATTTCGCCGACATAATAAGCATTCAAGATCTGCTCAAACTGGTGCCTCACTGGCACCGCGAGATAGGGCTTGCCCAGGTACAAGGCTTCACTCAACAGCGAGAAACCGGCGTTGGCCGCTACGGCCTTGCAGTTGGCAAGGTCCTGGAGAAAACTTGCCATCGAAGGTTTTTTGAAGAGAATGTTCCCCTCCGGGCCTTCACGCCCAAATCCATAAGCAATGAAAGAGCACCGCACATTCTTGAGCAGCTCAACCAGATCGGCCGAAGGCGAAGTCACATACACCAGCACGTGTTCGCCATCGCCCGGCGTTGTTTCCAGGACTTCCTTTCGCAGAATGGGGGGATACACGAACGTGTTCTGGGTGCGCGCCTGCACAGGAAAAAACGAGAGCACCAGGTAAGCATCAGCCCGCGGCGTCATCAAGCGGGTAACCAGTTTTACTGCCGCGGCATCTCGCCTGTACTGCCGCGGGTAACTGACATCCGTATTCGTAAGGCAATGCTGGTTGTCGATTGAAATTATGGGCAGGCGCTTGCGGCGGCCTATATGACATGACAGTGGCTCAAAATCTGTGACGACCAGCTCGATCTTCCATTGCTCCACCAGCCGCATGAGCTGGCGAATACTCTTTGCCGCCCGGGGCGCCGACATAAGATTCTTAGCGAGCGTGCGCTTGTAGCGCACCTGGTTATTGACGTAAGCGATGCGAAAACCGTAAATCTCGGTGACCTCGAAGCTCTCTCCCAGGTTTTGCCGCCCGCGATCAAAAGACACCACGTGCACCGTGTGTCCCTTTTGTTGCAGGTGTGTGATTACTTCTTTAGCGCGCGTGGAGTGTCCTGAACCTTCGCCGTTCACCCCATACAGTATGTTGGCCATTATGCTTGTGGATGAGTATAACGTAAGAAATTCTCAGGCGAATAAACTCTTGCGACGCCTGGCAGCCTCGTGGGCGTTTTGTGCGATTTGATATCACCCCGCCCACTCTTCAAGCTTCTCGCGGTCACAGTACAGAGCGTCACACGCCTCTTTGCCACCGGGTAGCCGCTTGCTGCACGCTCATTAGTAGCGAGCGAGGATAGACAGCACGCCATCTTTGCGCTTCACCTCCACTCCCCCAGCAACACAAACCCCGCCCAGTAGTAGGGCGTCTTCCAGCGACGTTGGCTATACATCCACCTCTGCGCTGTCCTCAGCGCCTGAGCTGGGGTTTCGTGATCTTGCAGCAGGCCCTGGTAGAACTTGCCCATCAGCACCGCTGTCGCATCGTCATCCACTGCCCAGAGGCTTGCGATGACCCGCGGCGACCCGGCGTACATGAATCCCCGACTCAGACTAATCAGTCCTTCTCCATCCACCTGCTTCCCCAAGGCTGTCTGACACGCGCTTAGCACCACCAGGTCAGCATTCAGCTCAAGATTGTAGACGTCGGAAAGGCGCAGAAAACCATCTTGCGCCCGGCCATTATGATCGTACAAGGAAAACACCAAACCACTCAGTTCGGGATGCTGGCTATCGAGAAACCCGTGGGTGGCCATGTGCACGATGCGATAGTTGGCTAGCTTCGAACTCAAGACGGCAGCCTTGTTCGCGTCAAAATCCAGAGCTTCAGTGGCAGTTCCCGCCGCCGCCGTCGAGTAGATTGTCTGGGCTTCCAGGCGGCTGAAGAGCAGCCGACTGAAAACACCATCGCGGGAGATACCAACGTCGCTGGCTGAGCGTTCGAGCGATGCCCGGTCTTCCGTGGCTGGCGCGGCTGGAAGCGCGGCACGAGGCTCGCCTGCTGCGGCGAAGTCGCGCACACGCTGATCACGCAGATCGAAGACCGGATCGGCCAGGATCATCACCTCTTTGGAGGCCGCGTCGCGGTGGGAGGCCTCGCGCCGCAGCACGGCCAGCGTCGATGCGGAAGGCAGATTTACGATCTCGTGCTCCGCTATCAACGGCGCGTTCCCGGACTTCGACTCGGGTTTCGAGAGCGCAGAAAAAGGGATATATTGCAGGGCGCCATCCCCAACCATCAGCAGGCGCTTGCCCTGAATCTGCGAAGCCACCGGCCCCAACACCATTCCACTGAATCTTGCCAGGGCCTCGGTCAAGCCAGCGGTTGCGCTCGCCGAGCGCGCCTGTCGTGGCCGCGTGGTCCCTCCCCGAACCACAGTGTTTCGGGCGGAGAGCATCCCGTACAGAGTGGTGGAAGCGCTTTCGATCTCCGCGCGTTTGGGCAGTTCGTAGACGCTCAACGCCGCCGCGGTCACGGCAAACACATAGCTGCGCTCTTTCCCCAGAGAATATTCGAGCAGCAAGCTATCGGGGTCCAGCAACAGCTGAATCTGGCTGGCCGTGAGCGGTTGTGGTTGGGTCAGCGCGGCATAGCCGGGGCTCTGCTGCCGCAGCTGCTCTTCCACCTCCTGATACTGTTTATCGAGGTCCTCAATCTCCTGCGTAAACGCAGCCACTTGTTTTTCATTTTTCTTGTCACCCAGCAAGCGCAACCGCCGGTCCGATTTGGCCGCCAGCAATTCCTGCAAGGAGCGCTCTCGTTCCAGCAGCGAGGGATTGGCTCCTTTGTGAATGTCGACCTTGGCGGCGGCCAGCGTCTCGAGTAGGGTGCGCGCCCGGTAGCGCTCCAGTACCTCCAAGGCCCGGGCGGGTTGCTTCTGCTCCAGGAGCAAATCGACATAGTCCCTGTAAATATCGGAATGACCTGCGCGAAAGGCAGAGCGGTTCTCTTCCGACCCACCCAGGCGCGCCGTCTGACTTTCCAGGGCAGTGATCGCTTGTGCGTAAAATTGCGCTGCAGCTTGCAGTTGCCCCTGCTCATGCAAAACAGAAGCCACAGCCGCCAAGAATTCGGCATGTGCCCGGCCGCCCGGGGCTAACTTTTCTTGAATCGCAACTGCCCGCCGGTAATACTGTTCTGCCCTCGCCAGATCGCCGGCCTTGCGAGTCACATCGCCTAATCTCCCGATATTCACCGCCGCTTCAACGCTGTCGGGAGCCCATTTTTCATAGATGGCAAATGCTTGCTGTTCGTGTTGCTCTGCCTGCGCCAGATCGCCTCGGTCGAATTCTACGGTCCCAAGATTGATGAGGCTGGTGGCCACATCCAGGCTCCCCGGGGCCCGCTTGCTTCGGATCTCAAGCGCTTGCCGATGGTACTGCTCCGCTGCGACCAAATCGCCGCGCTCCTCTGCCACATTTCCAAGGTTGTCCAGGCTGAGGGCCACATCTAGGCTCCCCGGTGCCTGCTTCTCTTGTATCTCGAGCGCCTGCCGATAGTATTGCTCTGCCTCGGCCAAATCGCCTCGTTCGTTTGCCAACACCCCAAGGTTGCTCAGCATGCCGGCCATATCCAGGCTCCCCGGTGCCTGTTTCTCTTGTATCTCGAGCGCCTGCCGATAGTATTGCTCTGCCTCGGCCAAATCGCCTCGCTTCCATGCCAATATTCCAAGGTTGTTCAGGCTGGCGGCCACATCTAGGCTCCCGGGCGCCTGCTTCTCTCGTATCTCGAGCGCTTGCCGATCATATTGGCGCGCAACGGCCAAATCGCCGCGTTGCCATGCCAGAATCCCAAGACCGTTCAGGCTGTCGGCCACATCCAGGCTCCCGGGCGCCTGCTTTTCTCGTATTTCGAACCCCTGTCGACAGTACTGCTCCGCCGCGGCCAAATCGCCTCGCTTCCGTGCTACAACTCCAAGGTTGTTCAGGCTCGTGGCCACATCCAGGCTCCCCGGCGCCTGCTTCATTCCAATCTGCAGCGCACGACGAAGATACTCTTCCGACCTGTCAAGCTGTCCGCGCTGCCATGAAATTCTGCCGAGAGCATTTAGGTTAACAGCAATCGCCAATCCCCCTCCCGTCGAGCTCTCAATTTTGGCCGTCGACTGCTCAAAATATTTTTCTGCGTTGGCCAAATCACGTCGTTGCTGATACGCCTTCGCCCAAGTCTGCAGCAATTGGCCTTCGATGACTGGGCCTGCTGCTGCCGCATGTTGAACTGCAGACTGATAGCAATCGTCGGCTTCCTTCCACTGTCGTGCTTCTTGCAGCGATTCCGCGGCGTGGAAGAACAACCAGGCAGGAATCAACCCAGCTTGGGACGATGGATATTGATCGGCCAGCTTCCTCCAGCGTCGCGCGGCCTCCATGATGTCTTCCGGCTTGCTCGATTTGGCCAGCTCTTGCGCTTCCTGATACGCCGTTAGGAGCCGCGCGGAAAAATTTGGCCGCGTCCTCAATCCCCAATCGCTTGGCCCCAACGACCAGACCTGTTTCTCCGTCCCGCGCAAGCCTTCCAGCTTTACCGTTCCCAGGGGCGCCTGCTCGATTTCCGTCCAGGACAAATCGAAGGGAGATGCGATCTCCCCTTTATCATCGCCGCGAGACCAGCTCAGCAAGACGTCGCCCTCGTGCAATCCCCCCTGCTCGCTCTCGCTGTGAGGAACAATTTGTTCCACCACCACACCCGGCATGATTTCCGCTTCGGCTGCGGGAAGATTATTCTGCTGTGCCATGACCGGCTCGCTCAAAACCGCAAGAACCAAAAATGCCGTCAGCAGCAGTCGAACCACCACGCCTCCGCGTGGGACGATCGATGAGAAACAATCCAGCATCGGCGGTGCATCTGGAAATGACGAGGCGCGAGAGCTTCGCGTTCCCGCGCTCGCAAGAGCGTCCATCATGGGCTACCTCCCGGAAAGATGCCTAGGCAAAAAAGGTGCGCATTGCTGCAAATAAGGAAGCAATGATCTTATATCGGTCTCGTTCCGAGTCACAAGAGGTTCTTCGCGCCCGTGCCACTTGAGTGCAACGCCGGGGATGCCGAGCAGCCTCGCCGACGACGGGTCGCGGTTCCATACCGGCCGTGTATTCGTAGTTTGGGCTTACAGATGCGCCCTTTGTAACCGATTCTGAACCAGCTGAGGCAATCGCAACGGTGGGACCTTCTTCACAGGGTTTGTGCTGGATCCCAATTCTGGATAGCTAACGAGGTGAAATCCTCGGCAGAGTTTCTGTCAAGTAGAGCGAGCGGGAGGGGATCGCAAATCCGACGCCAGCACTCGCGATCAGATCCATGATTTTCAGCAACAGGTCTTCACGAATCCCGAGAAACTCACCCAGATCGCCCGTCAGGATGTGGCAATAGATCCAATAATTTTTTTCGGTTGCACGGACTCACAGTGAAAGCTGTGAGTCCCTGATGTTCGAACTTTCAAATAGTCTTTTTCAAATAGTCCTAAGGAGGTGGAGTAGAGTGATTTGGCAAAAACCCAGATTCGATGAAATCTCGCTGAGTTGTGAGATTAACTCTTACGCGTCGGCTGTGTTGTAAGGCGTAAACTCACGCCAACAAAGGCCAACAAAGGCAAGGATTCCCTCCGCTCTAGATTCCGCAAACCGCTCTGTGCAAGACTCTGCTCGGGTAACTCCCTTGAGCACGAACTAGTTCAAATACAAAACAAAACAAAGTAGAGGCAGTATTAACTTTGCAAAACTCTGGAGGGAACAGCTTATGAAAATCGAACGACAGTCGAAACAAGGGCCACACACGGGTATTGCCAATCGCGTGTATTTTCAGAGCCCACTCTTTTTACAAGCAGTAGAACAATTCCGCTTGTTTGCGCTGGCGGTCTTCGCAGTCTTAGCCACGGCTTTGTTCCTGGCCACATTTGTACAGCCTGTCAGTGCACAAGACGTCTTCGGACGTATCTCGGGGACGGTTACAGATGCGCAGGGCGCCGTTATTCCAGATGCGAACATCACGATTACCAACGAGCAAACGAAGCTCTCACGGACCCTTAAGACTAATGCCAACGGCTTCTATGTCACTGATGATGTGCCCGTGGGTATCTATACAGTAGGTGCGACCGCGCAACAGGGATTTAAAGCCTTCAAGAAGACGGGCAATAATTTATCTGCTGGCGTGCGCCTGACCGTTGACATAAAGCTGGAAGTCGGCGACACGACCGATGTCATAGAGGTCAGTGCGACTGGCGAGACGGTCAACACTGTCTCCGGCGAATTGGCACGAAACGTGGATGCCAAGCAGGTGCAGAGTTTGGCCCTGAATCAGCGCAACTATGTGCAGTTGGTTTCGCTGATTCCGGGCGCGGCTCTTACCTCCTTCGACCAGCAGGCGCTGACAACAGGTATGTCGACCACGGCCTCCAGCGTCAACGGCCATCGCACGGATGGCAACAATTTCACCGTTGACGGCGGCTTCAACCTGGACGCAGGCTCCAATGGCACCCAGCTCAACAACGTTGGCATTGATTTTATCCAGGAGGTTTCCGTCAAGACCTCCAACTTTTCCGCCGAGTACGGGCGCAATGACGGCGCCTCGGTCAACGTGGTGACCCGCAGCGGAGGCAACGACTACCACGGCGGCGCATTTGAATTCATTCGCAATGATGTAACCGACGCAATCAGCCCTGGCGCCAAGCTCGGCGTTATTGCTCCTGGCACTACCATCAAGCAATTGAAACCTCCTCTCCGCTTCAACGATTTCGGATGGAACTTTGGCGGCCCCATCATCCATCAGAAATTGTTCTTCTTCGTCGGAGAGGAGTGGAAGCGTATCCGCCAGGGTCAAAAACCCCAGCAGCTTCAGCTTCCCACAACCGCTGAGATCGCCGGTAACTTCAGCGATGTGCTTCCTGCTAGTTCAGGAGGACCGCTAGCGAAAGGAGGAGTATTGCTCAAGACGCCTCCGAATGCTCCGCCAGGCTGCACGATTACCCTCAACGTAATTTCACCCCAGTGCATCACCCCCGATGGCGCGGCCATTGCCGCAGTCTATGCCAAGATGGCGGGGGTGGCCTCCACGTTCAATAACGCGGTTGCGATTAACAACGCGCTGTTTCAACCCGGCGGCCCGCAGAACTGGCGTGAAGACATTGTTCGTGTCGACTACAAACCGAATAATGCGCACAGCCTCTTTTTCAGATATCTCCACGATGACCTTAATCTGATTGATGCCTTCGGGACCTTCTCTGGGCCCAACGGAAATGGGACCAACGTTCTTCCCACAACTCCCACGGACCGCATTCGTCCCGGGTACGGCATTCAGGGCGCCGATGTGTGGATCATCAGTCCGCATCTGATCAATGAGGCGAAACTGAATGTCTCCTGGAACAAGCAGCGCATTCCCCCAACGGGAACCACGTGGCTGCGCTCGACCTACGGCTTCCAGTTTCCCTCTGTTTTCCCCGCCGGATTTGGTGGAAGGTTCCCCAACGGAATTCCCAACGTCAGCTTCACCGGGCTCGGGGCGACGAATCCAACCTCGGGGCCCACGCAGTTCACGGGGCCATCTTTCTCGCTGCTGGCGCCTACCGTGGATATCAGCCCCACCGATAACGTCACCTGGACTCTCGGAAAGCACACTTTGAAGTTCGGCGTGATGTATGCCCGCAACCGCAAGGACCAGAACTCGCGTCCGAATTCTCCGAACGGAGTGATCAATTTTGCGGCCACCGCCACCAACAGTACAGGAGATCCCTTTGCTGACGCGCTCCTGGGGAACTTTAATACCTACACGCAGGTATCAGCCGACCCTGTCGGGCATTTCCGTTACAACAACACCGAGGCCTATGTCGACGACAGCTGGAAGGCTACCCGCAAGCTCAGCCTGGAAATTGGTCTTCGCTATCAATACATCCCGGCGACCTACACGCAAGGGAACAACATCGTCAACTTTGTCCCAAATCTTTATGGTCCGGGCTTGACCTTGGTTGCCGACAAGAATGGTAATTTCAACCTGCCTGCTCCTGGCAGTCCCTTTCTTAACCAGGGATTTGTCATTAATGGGCTAATACGTCCAGCTAACGTACCGGCAGACCAGTTGGTTCGTGTGCCTGGAGGAGACAGCGCTTTTGTGCTTGCTGTCCCGACGGGAGGTCCACGCGGCCTCTACGGAGGCAAAAACCTGTTCGCGCCACGTTTTGGCTTTTCGTTCTCGCCGTTTAACGATGACAAGACGGTGATTCGCGGCGGCTTTGGCATCTTCTACGACAAGCCCGAGGGCAATATCATCTTTGGGCAACCTGGCATCGTGCCCTTTCTGCAGTCGGAGTCGTTTACCAATAGCAATTTGTCCAATATTACTGCCGGTAGCACAGCCATCCCCATCTCTACCATAAGCGCGGTAGACTCGCACTTCAGAAACGCTTATTCCATGCAGTACAGCTTTGGCGTACAGCATGAGCTCCCCTATGGCGTCCTCATGGAAATAGCTTATGCAGGAGCTCAGGGACGGCACGAAGTACGCGAGCCTAACATCAATGTGCCCAGCTTCCCTGTGATCAACGCGACCTTTGCTGCCAATACTAATCCCAAAATTACGAACCTTGGTCAGGTTCAGGACAATCCTATTCGTCCCTTTGTGGGTTATGTAGACCTTCAGCAGTTTCGCAGTGACAGCAACTCCAACTACAACGGCTTACAGGTTTATGCCAGCAAGCGTAAGGGCAATCTTCTCACCACGGTCAGCTATACCTGGTCGCGGGCACTGAGTGACACTGATGTCTACAATGCCAATACGGAACCGGAATGCGCATTCACCTGCCAGCTTCCCAATGGACAATCCATTCCCTGGCAGCGCTACTACCGCGTACGGCCCTCCTTCGACCGCGCACATATCTTCGTGATCAGCTACGACTATGCTTTGCCCTTCTTCCAGGCACAGCAAGGTTTCATCGGCCATACGCTGGGAGGCTGGGAGCTGGGCGGCATAACCCGGGCCCAGACCGGCCAACCTCTCACAGTAACCGCCACGCAAGAGGTCGGGAACTTTAACTACACCAGACGTGCTGATATCGTGTCGGGCATGCCCATCTATTCCGGGTTTACCTGCCCTGCCACCTCCAGGTGTTGGTTTAATCCCGGCGCTTTTATTATGGCAAATACGGCTACGCAAACCGGACCGTTCAATCGGCCTGGTGACGCTCCTCAAGGAAACGTCATTGGCCCCGGCTATTACGACTGGGATATTTCGATACGCAAGCGCTTCAAGCTTCCCCGCGAAGGCATGGATCTGTTGTTCCAGACGGATTTCTTCAATGCTTTCAACCGGGCGAATTGGGGTAATCCCGGCATAAGTGTTTCAGCAGGAGGTCTCGGCGTCATCAACTCATCGCAACCGCCGCGTCAGATGCAGTTCGGCTTGAAGTTCGCCTTCTAAGCTATCGGAGGACTCTGTTGCGAGAACCTGTAGTTCTCGCAACAGAGTTCCAGGTAGCCGTCGACATTAACCGGTGGGGAGGCAGCTCACATGTTACCCCCGGAATTGATGTCAAACCCAGCTCCTCCGCGCCGCGAAAACGCGGCGATTACCCCGCCTGCGTCGGCGCCGATTGTGGATCCTGTGCCGGCCTCCAGCTCCGCCGCCGGTTTCGTCGCGCGCTTCTTACCCGGCTGCCAGTCTCGCAGGCGAAGGAATGGCTGCTCGATCAGATAATTAAGACCCAGCGGCGTCGTGCTGTTCACGGCCAGTTCACTTCTTTGTGGAATTGCTCCCAGTCTTGGCTTGCTCATCTTTTTCCGCGTTCTTCAAAGCCCGGATAATGTGGATTCTGGAGTCGCGTCTAATGCCCCGGCCCTTCCCGGGTCTGAACCTTTCCGCGGAACATACGGTATACGAAAACAAAGTACGCGATGGCCAGCGCCATGCCAAAGCTCCACCAGATCAAGCCGATGGAAAGGGAGTGTTCGCCGCTGGCGGCATTGAATACGGTTATGTTCAGGGAAGGATCGGTGGTGGAGACCAATAGATTGGGATAAACTCCTGCCGCCGCGCCCACCAGCATGAAGACCAGGTAGCTGCTGGAGGAAAGAAATGCGGCTTTATCCGCTCCCCTCCTGCGAAAAATCAGCATGGCAGCCAGGCTGGCGGCCACGCCCAGTGGGACCACAAAAAATACCGGGAACTTTTTGTAATTGTTCAGCAGTTCGGGATGAATGAGAAGTGTAGCTGTCAGACTCACCAGGGTCACGGCCACCAGCACCGGCCACAACCGAGCCGCCACATCCCGGGCGCGCAGATTAAGGTCTGCTTCCGTTTTCAAGGCCACATAGTGAGCGCCATGAATGGTGAGCGCCACCAGGGCTACGACCCCTGCAATGACGGTATACCAATCCAGAATGCCGGGTTGCGGACCGACGCGCCAGTTCGTCCAGAGCGGAAGAAAGAAGTAACCGTCTTGCTGCAGCGGAACTCCCCGCAACACGTTCCCCAGGGCAGCGCCGAAAAAAATAGTGAGCAAGATGCTGGAAATACCGAAGCAGCCATCGAAGAAGCCGCGCCACACCGGAGAATCCAGGTGCATGCGCAATTCAATTCCGATGCCGCGAAAGATCAGCAGCCACAGCACGATCGTGAGCGGAAGATAGAAGCCGCTGAATCCTGAGGCGTAGAGCAGAGGGAATGCAAAGTACAGAGTTCCACCTCCGGCGAGGAGCCATACTTCGTTGCCATCCCAAACCGGGCCGATGGTTCGAATCACAGTCTGGCGCTCCTGCTCGGTTTTTGCAATCAGCAAATGGAGCACCCCGGCGCCGAGATCGAAGCCGTCAAGAACGACATAGCCGGTAATCATGATTGCGACCAGCAAAAACCATGTCAGTAGCATTGACCTCTCCTTACACTGAGATGGGTAATCCTGCATTTACGCCGCTGCCTGCGCTGATGGCCGGGCCTTGCGCAATCTCGCGGTGAACCAGAAAGAGAAAAAGGATTGCCAACAAGCCATAGATGCCCATGAACCCCAGCAACGTAAACAGTCCGTTCCCGGCGTTAACATATTTCGAGTACCCCTCAGCGGTGCGCATGAGACCGTAGACCAGCCAGGGCTGACGTCCAACTTCTGCTGTCATCCAGCCAGCCGTGTTGGCGATGTAAGGAAACGGGAGGCTGAGCATCAGCACCCAGAGCATCCAGCGCGTGTGGAACAGTTTGTTGCGCCAAAGCAGGAACCCGGCAACCATCATGATGGCAACAAAGATTGTTCCCAGACCGGCCATGATGTGGTAGCTGTAATACAGCAGCGGAATGTTGGTCGGCCACTCATCTTTGGGAAACTCGTTCAGTCCTCTCACCTCAGCCGTGGTGGTGCCGTAGATCAGAAAGCTAAGGACCTTGTTCACCATGAACGGATTATCAATCTGCTCGTGCTCTACATCGGGCTGGCCCATAATGACGATGGGCGCTCCTTTTTCAGTTTTAAAAAGACCTTCCATAGCAGCGGTCGTGACCGGCTGGTATCTCGCCATGTACTTTCCATGCAGGTCGCCTGTAGGAAAAATCTGAAGAATACAGAAGATCAATCCCGCGATCACGCCCACTCGCAAACAGATATGAGCATGTTCGGTAAATTTGCCGTCGAGCAGGTAAAAGGCGCCGACCGCCGACATGACAAAAGCCCCGGTAATCACGGCGCCGCTCATGTTATGCGCATACTGGAGCAGCGCCCAGGGATTGAACAACAGCCCCCAAAAGCTGCTGACCTGATAAGAGCCGTCAGCCATGCGCTCGTAAGCGACGGGGTGCTGCATCCAGGCGTCAGTGACGATGATGAAGAAGCCTGAGAGCCACGACCCCAGGAACACCAGCACGGCGGACCACCAATGGCCCCAGGCACTGAGGCGTTTCTCACCGTAGAGAAACAGGCCAAGGAACGCAGATTCCAGAAAAAAGGAGAACACGCCTTCCATCACCAATGGCTGTCCTATCACGCCTCCGGTGACCCGGGAGAAATGAGACCAGTTGGTGCCAAACTGGAACTCCATGGGAATTCCGGTTACGACGCCCATAATGAAATTGATACCGAAGATTTTTGCCCAGAAACGCGCCGCCTGATTATAGTTTTCGTTTCCGGTCCCAAGCGCCACGGTTTTCATCGCCACAATCAGCGGCGCGAGTCCCATGGTCAGTTGTGGAAACAAATAGTGGAATGTAATAGTGAAAGCAAAGTGAAGACGGTGGACGATAAGAGCATGGTCCAAACTGCACCTCTTTCAATCTTGCAGCGCATGAAGACACGGATACAGTTTAGGGGACAGTCTCCCCTTCCCACAACCGGTGTTCGGTGCGGTCCTTGCCGCTTCGTTTGGCGGAATACATCGCTGCGTCAGCTACCGCCAATGTCTTTTCAGCCGACGATGGAGGAGTGGCGAAGGTAACTACATTAAATGGCCGTCGGTGACGAGCATTCATTGATCTTAATGGTAAGCAAAAGGCAAGGTACGCAGCCAAATTTGGAGGCCGAGAAGCTAGGCGGCGCTTTCATCCTGCTTTTTTGAGCGGCTCACCGGCCGGAGTTCAACCAAAGTCGTGCTGCCATCCTCATCTACAACTTCAATAATTTCCTCAGCGCGAGATTCGTCACGCTTGACCAGAATTCTGGTGGGCCTTTGCACGGTGTGAGTCACATCGTCATCAGGCTCTCCGCCCGTCTCAACATAGACGCGCGCTTTCCGGGTCACACGGTCGATGCTGATTCCCTGAAACTTTGCTTTTTCAACTTCAACCCGAGTGCCGGCTTCATCTTTAACGATAATGCGGACCGGGTAGCCATCATGTAGCCGGCTAAAGTCGTCGAGGAATGACATCCAATCTTTTTTGTCGATTTCCACTTCTTCTTGCCCGGAATTCTGGGATTTCAGCTTATTTGTTTCTTCCATGACAGTAGTTCCTCGTTCCTGCAAGTAATGAATGTTGGAACCAACTTAACTTTACCCAGTTGCCCCCCTCTACATCCCAATCTCAGCTCTGGAAATCGCTGCGGGGCCGCTCGTTGGTGTGTGTCGCCAGAAATGCTCTCCAGTCTTGTAAGCCGGGAATAAATTGATTACAATTAAATGGTACTAAATATGTACTATTTTGATTCATAGGTTTGAAGGGTCCCTACGAAAGGCCCTTCGGAGGCGAAATCGTAAGCGATGATCAGACTTGGCAAACTTACCGACTATGGATTGGTCCTCATGACCTACATTGCTCGGCACAAAGACCACCCTTTGCACGCGGCGCGAGACCTGGCTCAAGAGTCGCGGCTTCCGCTGCCGACCGTGAGCAAGGTTTTGAAGCTGCTGGTGCAGAGCGGGCTCCTGGTTTCCCATCGCGGCATCAAAGGTGGGTATAGCCTGGCAAAAGAGCCGCAGGATATCTCTATCGCTGAAATGGTGGCGGCGCTGGAGGGGCCTATTGCGCTCACCGAGTGCAGCACAGATATTTCAGGCCTCTGTGAGCTGGAACGCTGCTGCCCTATCAAGGCGAACCAGCGGATTATCAGCCAGGTAGTACGAGGGGCGTTGGAACACGTGATGCTGTCTGATCTGGTACAGCCGATGCAGCTTAAAGCCGTCAAGGACGCGCGCGGCAATCTGGTGCCAACCATTGGTTATGTTTCAGGGAGAGTGCAATGAGCACGAACGTAAATACAATTCGCGATTTAGCGGAGCGCGAGTACAAGTGGGGGTTTGTCACCAACATCGAGGAAGAGCGCGCCCCCAAGGGACTCAACGAAGACATTATTCGTTTGATCTCGGCCAAGAAGAAAGAGCCGGAGTTCATGCTCGAGTGGAGGCTCAAGGCTTACCGCCATTGGGAGTCGCTGGAGAAGAGCGCGGCTGAACCTAAGTGGGCCAACATCAAATATGGGCCGATTAACTACCAGGACATCGTCTACTATTCGGCGCCCAAGCAGAAACCCAATCTGCAGAGCCTGGATGAACTTGATCCTGAGATTTTGCGCACCTACGAGAAGCTGGGTATTCCGTTGCAGGAGCAGAAGCTGCTGGCGGGCGTGGCCGTGGACGCGGTCTTCGACAGCGTCTCTGTGGGTACGACTTTCAAAAAGAAGCTGGCGGATATCGGCGTTATTTTCTGTTCGTTTTCCGAGGCGGTGCAGAATCATCCTGACCTGGTGAAGAAATACCTGGGCACGGTAGTGCCTTATACCGATAACTTTTTTGCCACGCTGAATGCTGCCGTGTTCACTGACGGATCGTTCGTTTACGTTCCTAAGGGCGTACGCTGCCCGCTGGAGCTTTCCACTTACTTCCGCATTAACGCGGCAGAAACCGGCCAGTTCGAGCGCACGCTGATCGTCGCCGACGAAGGCGCGTACGTGAGCTACCTTGAAGGCTGCACGGCGCCCATCCGGGATGAAAACCAGTTGCACGCTGCCGTGGTCGAATTGGTCGCGCTTGACAATGCGCAGATCAAGTATTCCACGGTGCAGAACTGGTATCCGGGCGACAAACAAGGCAAGGGCGGAATTTACAACTTCGTCACCAAGCGCGGCAAGTGCGCGGGCGTGAACTCGAAGATTTCATGGACTCAGGTGGAAACCGGATCGGCGATTACCTGGAAATATCCAAGCTGTATCTTGCAGGGCGACAACTCCATCGGCGAATTTTATTCTGTTGCCCTCACCAACAATTATCAGCAGGCCGACACCGGCACCAAGATGATCCATATTGGGAAGAACACGCGGAGCACGATCGTCTCCAAGGGCATCTCTGCAGGCCACGGTCAAAATACCTACCGTGGACAGGTGAAGATCCTGAAGGGCGCAACCGGCGCGCGCAACTACACACAGTGCGACTCGTTGCTGATCGGCGACCAATGCGGGGCCCACACCTTTCCATATATAGAGGTTAGAAACTCCACGGCACGCATGGAGCACGAAGCTTCAACCTCGAAGATCGGCGAGGACCAGCTCTTCTATCTCCGCCAGCGCGGATTGAAGGCGGAAGACGCGGTCTCAATGATCGTCAACGGTTTTTGCAAGCGCGTCTTCCGCGAGCTTCCAATGGAATTCGCGGTGGAAGCCCAGAAACTGCTGAGCGTCAGCCTTGAAGGCAGCGTTGGATAAAACTCCAAAACATTTTGAAAAACAGCGAGTGAAAAGATTGATGAATCTACTGGAAATCAAGAACCTGCACGTCAACGTGGATAACCACGAAATCCTCAAGGGCATCGACCTGAAAGTAAATGCCGGCGAGGTGCACTCCATCATGGGGCCGAACGGCTCGGGCAAGAGCACGCTGGCCCAGGTGCTCGCCCGGCGAGAGAGCTATAACGTCACCGCGGGCGAGGCGCTGTTTAACGGCAAAGACCTGCTTGCCATGAAACCGGAAGAGGCTGCGTGCGAAGGCATCTTCATGGCATTTCAATATCCGGTGGAGATTCCCGGCATCAGCAACGCCTATTTCCTGCGTTCGGCGCTGAATGCCATCCGCAAATATCAGGGAGTGGAAGAGCTGGATGCCATGGACTTTCTGCCCATGTTCCGCGAAAAACTCAAGCTGCTGGAAATGGACGAGAAGCTCATGAACCGCTCAGTCAACGAAGCCTTCTCGGGTGGCGAGAAAAAACGCAACGAGATTCTGCAGATGGCAATGCTGCAACCCAAACTCGCCCTGCTCGATGAGACCGACTCGGGCCTGGATATTGACGCGCTCAGAATCGTAGCCAGCGGCGTCAATACAATGCGCAGCCCGGAGCGAGCTATCGTTCTGGTTACGCACTATCAGCGGCTGCTGGATTACATTGTCCCCGATTTCGTGCACGTGCTGATCAACGGCCGCATTGTGCGTTCCGGCGGTCCTGAGCTGGCGCTGGAGCTGGAAGAAAAAGGATACGCTTCGACAGAAGCGGAAGCACAACAGGCAGTCTAAGAGCCGGCGATGACAAAGACGATTACAGCAACTCAAAACCTCGAAGCTTACCTGGAAAGCTTTTCTGAATTTCAGAAGCTTGCCGCCGGCCGCGATATGCCCTGGCTGCGAGAGTTACGCGAAGAGGCTTTCGCCCGATTCTGTGAAGTGGGTTTCCCGACCACGCACGATGAAGACTGGCGCTTTACCAACGTCTCAGCGATTGCGCGCGCCCGATTCCGGCTTGCAAGCACGTTTACTGGCGAGGCCTCGCACGGCGAACTTGAGGCGCTGCACGTTCCAGAGATGGGCTGCCAGCTTGTGTTTGTCAATGGACGCTTCAGGCCTGAGTTATCGCTGGTGGGCAAGCTGCCGGTTGGAGTCAGAGTTGGCAGCCTGGCAGAAGAGATCAGGAGCAATCCGCAGGCGGTTGAATCGCACCTTGGCCGCTATCTTGATATTCGCCGCGACCCCTTCTCTGCCCTGAACACGGCTTTCGCCGAAGACGGGGCCTTTGTGCACATCCGCAAAGGCGTGGTGGCGGAAGAGCCGATCTATTTTCTGTTTATCTCTACCGGGGGGCAGGAAGCGCTGATGAGCCATCCGCGCAACCTGGTGATCGCGGAAGCCGAGAGCGAGGCCATTATCGTCGAAGATTACGTCTCACTCGACGGCAGCATCGCGTTCTGTAACACGGCGACAGAGCTGGTTGCGGGCGACAGCGCGGTCGTCTCCCATTACATGATTGAGCGCGAAAACCGGCAATCGTTCAATATTTCAACGTTGCGCATCCAGCAAGGCAGAAGCGCCAATATCGCATCGCACTCATTGCTGCTCGGCGGAGGCCTGGTGCGCAATAATGTACACCCGGTCCTGGCCGGCGAAGGAAGCGAATGCCTGATCAACGGTCTGTTTGTCGGCAACGGCCGCCAGCATCTGGATAATTACATGCTCGTGGAGCATGCCAGCCCTCACTGCGACAGCCGGCAGTTCTATAACGGCATTCTCGATGGCAACGCGCATGGCGTTTTCCACGGCCGCATCATCGTGCATAAAGACGCGCAGAAGACCGACGCCAAACAGACTAACCGCAATCTGCTGCTCTCTGACGATGCGCAAATCGACACCAAGCCGCAACTGGAGATCTACGCCGACGATGTGAAGTGCACGCACGGCGCTACCATCGGACAAATCGAAGAGAACGCGCTTTTCTATCTTCGCTCCCGTGGTATTGACGAAACATCGGCGCGCAAGCTTCTGCTTTCCGCCTTTGCCGGCGAATGCCTTGATCGTATGAAAGACGGCCCGGTCAAGACCCGGGTGGAAGCCCTGATCAACCGTAACCTGATCGATGTTGCGTACAACCGCGTGACTGCGGGAAGCGATGGCAAAGATGGCGGAAGAAATTGGGAGGAGATCGGATGACCACCGTCGCCACAAAACTGCCGGCTACGTTGCAATCAACGCGCGATGACCGGTTCCCCGTCGAGGAAATCCGTGGCGATTTCCCAATTCTGCAGCGGATGGTCCACGGCAAGAAGCTGGTTTACCTGGATAACGCCGCAACTTCGCAAAAGCCACGGGCAGTAATTGACGCGCTCTCGCGCTATTACGAACAGAGCAATGCCAATATCCACCGCGGCGTGCATTTCCTCTCGGAGCACGCCACGGAAGAGTACGAAGCGGCGCGCAAAAAAGTGCAGGCTTTCCTGAATGCCCGCGACAGCAGCGAGATCATCTTTGTTCGCGGCGCAACCGAAGGAATTAACCTGGTAGCGCAGACCTTCGGACGCACTCAGGCCGGCCAAGGCGACGAGATATTGATTACCGCAATGGAGCACCACTCCAACATCGTGCCCTGGCAGATGCTGTGCGAGCAGAACGGGGCGCGCCTGCGCGTAGCTCCGATCAACGATCGCGGGGAGCTGTTGCTCGAAGAATTTCAGAAACTGATCAACCCGAAGACAAAGATTGTTGCTGTGTCGCACGTCTCGAACGCGTTGGGAACAATCAATCCGGTGCGGCAGATCATCGAAATCGCGCACCGCCACAAGGTCCCGGTGCTGGTGGATGGAGCCCAGGCCGTGCCTCATCTGGCCGTTGATGTACAAGCACTCGATTGCGATTTCTACGTTTTCTCAGGACACAAAACCTACGGGCCGACCGGCATCGGCGTGTTGTATGGCAAAGCCGCGCTGCTCGACGCCATGCCTCCCTACCAGGGTGGCGGCGACATGATCAGCTCTGTGACGTTCGAGAAAACACTTTATAACAAGCTGCCCTATAAATTTGAGGCGGGCACGCCGCACGTGGAAGGCGTCATCGGACTGGGCGCAGCCATTGACTATCTCAATGGCCTGGGAATTGACAATGTGGCCGCCCACGAACACGCGCTGCTCACTTATGCAACGCAAGCGGTTACAGAGATACCGGGTCTTCGCCTGATTGGTACCGCCAAAGAAAAAGCCGGCGTGCTTTCGTTTGTGATGGAAGGCATTCATCCGCATGACATCGGGACCATTCTGGACCAGCAAGGAATCGCGATTCGCACCGGGCATCATTGCGCTCAACCGATCATGCAGCGTTTTGGAATTCCGGCAACAGCGCGGGCTTCGTTCGGCCTCTACAACACAAAGGAAGAAGTAGATGCTCTGGTCGAGGGCATCCAGAAAGTGCGGGAGGTGTTCACCTGATGTCTGACCTGCGCGATCTCTATCAGGATGTGATCCTGGAGCATAGCAAGGCACCCCGCAATTATCGCGAGCTGCCGGCGGCAAACCATAAAGCTGAGGGATTCAACCCGCTGTGCGGCGATCACTTCACCCTTTACGTAAATATGGAGGGCGACTCTATCGGCGACATCAGCTTTGTAGGCTCAGGATGCGCGATTTCCAAGGCTTCCGCCTCCATGATGACGCAAAGTCTAAAAGGAAAGACCAAGGAAGAAGCGGAGAAGCTCTTCCAGCAATTCCATAAACTAGTCACGGGAGAGGCCGACGGGAATCAGGATGATCTGGGCAAGCTGGCAGTTTTTTCCGGCGTCTCTGAATTTCCGGTGCGGGTCAAATGCGCAACCCTGGCATGGCACACCTTGAAGGCCGCGCTGGAAGGAAAACAGGAGGCTGTTTCCACCGAGTAATCGATGAGACAGGTTCGATATGTTGCAGGAGAAAGACAAACTCATCACGCTGAGCCGTGCGATTGAAGTCGTTGAAATTCCCAGCGGTGCTCCGGGCGCCCTCGCCGAGGGGACCCCGGTAAGAATCATGCAATCGCTTGGCGGCAGCTATACGGTGACCAGTGAGCGCGGCTATATGTACCGCGTGGACGCGCGCGACGTAGATGCCCTGGGCCTCTCGAGCGAGGCAACCGCGGCGCAAGAATCCGCCGCCTCGGCGGGAAACTTCAGTGAAGATATGGTCCGGGAGCAGTTGCGGAGCGTTTACGACCCGGAAATTCCGGTCAATATTGTAGATCTCGGTCTTATCTATTCCTGCGTCATTACTCCTCTACCGGATGGGAAAAAGATCGACGTCAAAATGTCGATGACCGCTCCCGGCTGCGGCATGGGCAACGTGCTCAAGGCCGAGGTGGAAAGCAAGCTTTCGCGTCTGCCCGAGGTGAAAGAAGTTCAGGTTGAAGTAGTCTTCGATCCACCCTGGCATGCCGGATTGATGTCGGAAGCGGCCAGGCTACAGCTTGGCTTCGACCTGGATTCTGGCGGACCACAATCGGGATTGCCCGTGTACCGGTAAAATAGTTTCCTCTATTGGCAGGATATTTTACGAACGGGCAGTTACGCTTGCCTGCCCTTCCCGTTCATGGCGTAATTGCGCCACCACTAGTCTGATCTCATCAAACGTTATCTCAGGTGGCAAAGCGTCTTTGATCGGCTTAAGGCGCTCCGTGCCATGCCGGTCGCAGGCTTTCTTAATCTCGATATGCTTCCCCGCATCAACCCAGCTTGACTGAAAGGCCAGCGCTCCGCTTTCAACCATAGAAGCAACCAGCTCAACAATGCTGGCGAGCTGGCGTCCGCGTATCTTTGCTATCTCTTCAAGGGTTTTGCCCCGCGCAACCAGCCTGAGGGTTTCATCGCGCGCGGGCGCCTTTTTCTCTGTTGTTGTTTTAGGGGCGCGGGCTCCTTGCCTGAAAAGGCTGATCGCAGCCAGAATCTCGCGCCCATAGGACTCGGTTTTGCGCTCCCCGAAGCCATGGATCTGGCGGATGGCGGCAAGCGATTCGGGCATCACGCGGCACAGCTCTTCGAGCGATGTATCGTGCATCACGACAAAAGCTGGAATGCCAAGCTTCTTCGCCACGTCGCGCCGCCACATGCGGAGATATTCGCGCAATTCGCTGTTGCCTTCAGGAAGCGAGGTTTGCGGCGGCGACGGCGCATGTCGGTGACTGCCGGCGACCGACGACACACTCTTTTGTTCCCTCTGCGGCGGGACCGCGATGCTTGGTGAAAGCCAATCAGGCATGGATGCGCATACATCGCAGGCTGCGCAGGAATTCCACTTGGGTGTTTCGCCGAAATGCAGACAAATCTGACGATGACGGCAATTCTGCGACTGGGCAAAACGGCAAATCTCGTGATAACGCTGCCATGATCGCTCTTTTTCCGCCGGGTCGTTGAGCTTGTCGATGAAGTATGCCAGCAGGCCGACATCGCGTTTCTGCCACAGCAGGACGCAATCCGAGGGCTGGCCATCGCGCCCGGCGCGGCCTGCCTCCTGGTAGTACTGCTCAATTGATTTCGGCAACGACAGATGAATTACGGCGCGCACTGAAGCTTTGTTGATTCCCAGCCCAAAGGCGATCGTGCCCACCAGCACCGGCACCTCATCAGACATCCAGCGCTCCTGGTTGCGCTTGCGCACGCCGCTTTCCATCTGGCCGTGATATGGGATCGCGGGTATTCCCTGATCTTCCAGGAAGTCGACCGTCTGCTCCACCTTATTAATCGTAGGCGCATACACAATCACGTTGCTGCCCGCGTATTTGTGCAGCGCGCTTACCAGAAGCGCGGATTGCGTTTGCGCATCGCACTCTTTCACTACGTAGCGCAGGTTGGCCCGGTGAAAGCTGGCGATGTACTTGTGCGGATTGCGCAGGCGGAGCTGGTCAATAATGTCATGCCGCACCCGGCGCGTGGCGCTGGCGGTAAAGGCGGCAATGGGAAGCTCGGGAAAATGGGCGCGCAATGAGCTGAGCTGGCGGTAGTCGGGCCGGAACTCGTGTCCCCATTCTGAAATGCAATGCGCCTCATCGATGGCAAAGAGCGAAACCGGCACGCGCTTGAGCCACGAGATTGTATCGGCCCGCGCCAGCCGCTCGGGTGAAAGATACAGCAGCCGGTAGCTGCCGTCCGCCGCCTGGCGTGCGATTTTGGATTGCTCGCTGCCCGGCAGAGAGCTGTTCAACATGCCCGCTGCAATTCCCATCTGCCCAAGCTGTGTCACCTGGTCCTGCATCAGCGCGATGAGAGGCGAAACTACGATGACGGTCTTGTTCGGCAACATGGCGGCCGGCAACTGATAGCAGAGAGACTTTCCGCCGCCGGTGGGCATGACCACGCAGCTATCATGGCCTCCAAGCAGGCTGGCGACAATTCTTTCCTGCAGAGGACGAAAAGAGTCATAGCCCCAATAGCGGCGCAATGCAGCTAATATTTCGTCGCTCGAAGGCATGCAGCGAGTATAACGCGCGGCAATATGGAAATCTCCGCGCAGAGTGCTCACGAAACATTAGACCGTCTGCCCTTCTGAACTGACCCAGAACCTTGACGAAGGCGGCCACTGCGGGCCACGTTTTTTTGCTCAATAGCAATCAATCCCAAGGATGCCGGCTACCTGGACGCAAATCAGCGCCCCAACAAATTGCATTGAAATGAAAACCCGGCCAGGCTGATTTCTTATAAAGCCGTCTTGACAATAGTCGTTATAACGAGTATTATCCATGTTGCATGGAGTCAACGATTCAGGCAAGGAAGAAGCGACGGCGTGTGGCTTGTCCTGAGGAAGCAACATTCCTGGACCTGTTGCGCACCACAGACATGCTGTCCCGGGGCCTGGTTCGGATTCTCAAGCCCGAAGATCTTTCGTCCACGCAGTACAACGTGCTTCGAATCCTGCGCGGCGCGCCTGAAGGTCTGCCCTGCGGCGAAGTCGCCAGCCGCATGATTACGCGCGACCCGGATGTCACCCGCCTGCTTGATCGGCTGGAAAAGCGCGGCCTGATCTCGCGCCATCGCGAAACCCGGGACCGGCGGACGGTGATGGCCGGCATCACGCCCGATGGCTTAAAACTGCTTGCCCGGCTCGACGAACCGGTGCTGGCCGCCCATCGCAGGCAATTGGGCCACTTGGGCCCCAGGCGCCTGCGTGAGCTGGCGGAACTGCTGAGCGCCGCGCGCAGCCGGGTGGCTTGATTTTTTTGGGTCAAATATTTGTTGCAACGAATATCGTTTTAACGAATCAAATACCACTGAAAAGGAGCTTTACCATGAGCACACTCGCTATTCCGCAAACCGCAACCACCACCTGGAACATCGACCCGGTCCACTCCGTTGCCGAGTTCAAGGTCAAACACATGATGATTTCCAACGTGAAAGGCCAATTCACCGGCGTCAAGGGCGTACTGGCCCTGGACGAAGCCGATTTAGCCAACTCCTATGTAGAGACCACGATTGACGCCGCCTCCATCAACACGCGCGAGGCCCAGCGTGACGCTCACCTTAAGAGCGCCGACTTTTTCGATGTGGAGAAGTTCCCTACCCTCTCCTTCCAATCCACGCGCGTAAGCCGTGTTAAGAACGGAGAGCTGGCGGTGGCCGGCGACCTGACCATTCACGGCATCACCCGCCATGTGGTGTTCAATGTTGAAGGGCCAACCGCGCCGGGCAAAGATCCCTGGGGAAATGTCCGCGTGGGGCTGTCAGCCACCACCAGGATCAACCGTAAAGACTTCGGCCTGACATGGAACGCTGCGCTCGAAACTGGCGGCATTCTTGTCGGAGACGACGTAACCATCACGCTCGACGTCCAGTTCGTGAAGGCCTGAATCAATTGCCGCCAGGGCACATCTAATCAATGTGCTGCCTGGCATAGAAAGGGGAGCTTATGTCACTCCGCCCAATTCAACAGATCATTCAAACCAAGCCCACAACCGAGGGTGCCGGCGTAAAGCTGCAGCGCGCCTTCGGTTTTGGCAAGACGAAGGAGTTCGATCCCTTTTTGCTGCTCGATGATTTTCGTAACGACAACCCGGAAGATTATCTGGCAGGATTTCCCTGGCATCCGCACCGCGGGATCGAAACGATCACCTATGTGCTCGCCGGTTCGGTCGAGCACGGCGACAGCCTGGGCAATCGAGGCAAGATGACGGCCGGCGACGTGCAATGGATGACCGCGGGCAGCGGCATTCTCCATCAGGAGATGCCGAAGGGAGACACCCAGGGCCGTATGCACGGCTTCCAGCTCTGGGCCAATCTGCCCTCGTCGCTGAAGATGACCGATCCGCGCTATCAGGATATACCGTCGAGCGCGATTCCCGAGGTCACCGACGATGATGGCACCCGCGTACGCATCATCTGCGGCGAGTTCTGGGGCAAGCGGGGTCCGGTGGAAGGCGTGGCCGCTGACCCGAATTACCTCGATATCTCGGTTGCCCCCGGCCAAAGGAAGCGGCTCAAGGTCGAGACGACGCGCAATGCCTTTGCCTACGTGTTCGCAGGCTCAGGCACGTTCCGCGATGCCTCAGACCCGCAAGCGGTGCTCACTGAGCAGACGGCAAAACCAGACGCGCCGCCCGTCTACGATGCCGGCAATCACTCGCTGGTGCTCTTCGGACGCGGCGACGAGATCGTCGTGCAGGCCGGCGACGAAGGTATCCGTTTCCTGCTGGTATCGGGCAAGCCGCTCGAGGAGCCGGTTGCGTGGTACGGCCCGATTGTGATGAACACGCAGGAACAGCTGCGCCAGGCAATCGCCGAACTGCACACCGGCGCCTTCATCAAACATCGCTGAGCGGCGCTAAACACAAAGTAGCCACTGTGCAGATCGGGCTGCGCAGTGGCTTATCTTTAATACAGTTAGCCCCGGCTAAGTGCTTGTTTAGGGGCGATTTCCGAATGCTGAGCGCTCTTCAAATATTTAAGGTAAAAACCGGGGCTAATGCCCTATATTCATGTGGATAACCTTTTCTTGCTCAAGGATTTGTGACCGCATATAATACGCGCCACGTGGCTGTGTGCCCCCCTGAGCCGCGAGGAAATCCATTTCGATGAGCGAGGTCCCCGAAGATCGCCGTCAACTCCCTGAGTTGAACATCTTTCACGATGTGGCGAAGGCACTGACATCCAGTCTGAACCTGGATTCGGTGCTGCAAACCATTATGGAGAAGATGGCGGAATACTTTCGCCCAGACACCTGGTCGCTGCTCATGGTAGATGAGACGACCGATGAGCTCTACTTTGCCATCGCCGTGGGAGACGCGTCGGATTCGCTCAAATCGGTGCGCCTGAAGATGGGGGAAGGCATCGCCGGATGGGTGGCCAAGCACGGCGAACAGCTTATCGTGCCTGACGTCTATACCGATCCGCGCTTCGCCAAGCGGATTGACGATATGACCAAGCAGCGCACCAGTTCCATGATCTGCGTGCCCCTGCGCGCCAAGCACCGCACCCTGGGAGTGATCCAGCTCATCAATTGCGTGCTTGATAACTTCGGCGACCGCGAGCTTTTCTTCCTGCAGGCCATCTGCGACTACGCCGCCATTGCCATTGAAAACGCCCGCTCGGTGGAGCGCATCCAGGAATTGACCATTACCGATGACTGCACCGGCCTCTACAACGCGCGCCACCTGTATAAGACACTGGAATCGGAAGTCTACCGCTCGGCGCGCTTCGGCCATGAGTTCAGCGTGATCTTTATTGACCTCGACCACTTCAAGAACGTTAATGACACCCACGGCCACCTGATCGGGTCCAAGCTCCTGGCCGAGATTGGGTATTTCATCAAGTCCCACCTCCGCCTCATTGATTACGCCTTCCGCTATGGCGGCGACGAATTCGTGATCCTTCTGCCCCAGACCAGCAAAGACGCAGCCCTGATCGTAGCCAAACGCCTGCTCGATTCCATGCGGGAGAGTGAATTTCTTAAGCAGGATGGATTAAACCTGAACGTCCGCGCCAGCCTGGGACTGGCCACCTATCCCGACGACGCCAAGAGCGCGCACGAGATCATCCGCCAGGCTGATGAGATGATGTACACCGTCAAGAATTCCACCCGTGACAATATCGCTGTGGCGCAGCAAGGACTGCTGAAATAAATAGCACTCAGCATTCAGCCCCTAATTAGCCCCTAAACATTATGTGAACTAACCGCGGAGGCGCGAAGACGCGGAGGGAATTTTGCAAGCCACACGTTATTGCATAGGCCCCGAGTGCTAAATGCTATTTCATGGCTGAATGCTGAGTGCTGAATGCTACTTCTGACTGCTGAATGCTATCTTGGCCTCGATTGCAACTCCGGCGTCTCATCTGTTCCTGTGGGCGTTGTCTTGGGCTGCACTGGGGTCCACGCCGACGGATTTTCCGGTGCCGAGGGATCAACCCCGAAGTCCCAGACAAACAGGTTCATCTCTTTTTCTCCCAGCATCTCGGCGATGGCGTACTCACCGGGTTTGAGCGGGAGCGTGGGGGTCACCTTCACCCACTCGCTGGTCACCGGCTCCACCTGCGCGGCCACCCAGTTTTCCTGCTGGCTCATCTTGCCGTAGAACATGATCTTCAGGTTTCCAATGACGCGCGAATCTTTCTTTTTTTCCAGGCGCACAATACGGAAGCGTTGCGCCAAAGCCAGGGGTTTTTGTTCGCCGGCGTCTGGTTTGCCGGAATCTTTGCCGGCGTTATTGTCCGAATCCGGAGTCGTGTCACTGGCCTCGCCCTCATTGATATTCACGTAGATGATGGGTTGGGTCGAATGCGCCTGCACGCGGCTTCTTGCGCCTTTGATCTCGATGCTCTGGCTGGAGGAGAGCGAAATGGGATTGATGGCGGCCCGCAAAATGTTGCGTCCCATATCTTTGTGAATTTCGCCGCCGCTCTGCACCAGTTCTATCAGCTCAGGCTTGCTCTGGTAGACATCGAGCATGTAAATACCACCGCCGTCAGGCAGCTTGAGTCCTGGTGCCACGGTGGGTGTTTTGGCTTCTTCCGCCTTGCGCTCAGCTTCGTCTTCTGCCGCGGCGCGCTTTTCCTCCTCAGCGATTCCGGCCTCCAGGTCTTTGTTGTATTTTTCCGTCGCCGGCCAATCGATCAACGAGGTTGGCAGATCTTCCCATGTGTAACGCTCGGCGCTGAAATAATGTACGCGCTCGCCATTGACCTCCCAGCGCTCGGCGGACTGGTAGCTACCGTCTCTCAGGATCAGCCGCTTGCTGCGCCCCTGGGCATGGAGGGTTGGCAAAAGCGACATGGCCTCGAGCAGAAGAACGAGGAACGCTAAGCGGGATGCCAAACTGAAGAAACGCATGGATATACAAATCATAACGCTGAAAACGGCAGACTTGGTAGGGACGGATAGAAACAAATCAAAACCTTAACCACAAAGGGCACAAAGGGCGGACAAAGGAACACAAAGGATAGCTTGAAACATCTGACTTTGTGCTACCTTTGTGTCCTTTGTGGTTATGCCCTTCTTATTTTCTCCGTGTCTCAGTGCCTCCGTGGTGAACTGAATTTGGTCTTCCCGTCCGAAACGTTTTCTGCCATAATTGGTTGTGCACCCCTATTGGCGCCAGGCCAAACCTAAAATTCTTAGGGGCACAATATCCTCTGAAAGTAGTTCTCAGTTCTCGGTTCTCGGTTCTCAGATAAGTACCTTCAAATTCTTTAAGGTGAGGTCAGAATGTCTGCAAAGTATATCTTTGTAACCGGCGGGGTTGTGTCTTCATTGGGCAAGGGGCTGGCGGCGGCGTCTATCGGATGTCTGATGGAAAGCCGTGGCCTCAAAGTTAACCTGCAGAAGTTTGACCCTTATCTCAACGTCGACCCGGGCACCATGTCTCCGTTTCAGCATGGCGAAGTTTTCGTCACCGATGACGGCGCCGAGACCGATCTCGACCTTGGCCACTACGAGCGCTTCACCCACGCCAAGCTTACCCGCGACAATAACTGGACCACCGGCCGCATTTACGAGCAGATCATCGCCAAAGAGCGCCGCGGCGACTACCTGGGCAAGACCGTGCAGGTAATTCCGCACGTCACCAACGAGATCAAGGCCGCCATGAAGAAAATCTCGCAGGATGTCGACGTGGCCATCATCGAGATTGGCGGCACAGTCGGCGATATTGAATCGCTGCCGTTTATCGAAGCCATCCGCCAGATGCGCCAGGAGCTGGGCCGCGACAATACTTTGTTCGTACACGTGACCCTGGTGCCGTGGATCGGGGCCGCAGGCGAGCTGAAGACCAAGCCCACGCAGCACTCGGTGAAAGAGCTGTTGAGCGTGGGAATTCAGCCTGACATCCTGCTCTGCCGCACCGACCGTTTTCTTTCCAAAGACATCAAGTCCAAGATCGCCCTGTTCTGCAACGTGGAAGAAGACGCGGTCATCACTGCCAAAGACGTGGCCTCGATCTACGAGGTGCCGCTGGTTTTTGCCAAGGAGCAGGTGGATACGCTTGCGCTCAAATACCTGCGCATGAACGCTCCGGAGCGCAATTTGAGCAAGTGGGAAGAGCTGATCCACCGGGTTTATAACCCCAAAGACGAAGTCTCGATCGGCATTGTCGGCAAGTACGTGGAATATGAGGACTCCTATAAATCTCTGAAAGAGGCCCTGGTCCACGGCGCGCTGGCCCACAACCTCAAGTTGAACGTGACCTGGGTGGAAGCCGAAGGCCTGGAAACCGAAGGCCGCGAGTACGAAACGCAGATCGAAGAATATGACGGCCTGCTGGTTCCCGGCGGCTTCGGCAAGCGCGGCATTGCGGGAATGCTGAATGCTATCCGCTATGCGCGGGAAAACAAGATTCCCTATTTCGGAATTTGCCTGGGCATGCAGACGGCGTGCATCGAATATGCCCGCAATGTCTGCGGACTGGAATCGGCCGACTCCAGCGAGTTCGACCCGGCCACGCCGCACCGGGTGATCTACAAACTGCGCGAGCTGCGTGGCATTGACGAACTCGGCGGCACCATGCGGCTGGGCGCGTGGGCGTGCAAACTCGAGCCCGGCTCGCTTGCCCACAAAGCTTATGGTGAACTGGAGATCAGTGAACGCCACCGCCATCGCTATGAGTTCAACCGCGAGTATGAGGCCATCCTGACCGGGGCGGGTCTGCGCATTACCGGCTCGACTCCCGATGGGACGTATGTTGAGATTGTCGAAATCCCCGGTCATCCGCATTTCCTGGGATGCCAGTTCCATCCTGAATTCAAGTCGAAGCCGCTGGAGCCGCATCCGCTGTTCTCGACGTTTATCCAAGCCTCGTATGAGAATGGGCGCGAACGGCGCAACAAGAGACTTTCGGCGGAGTTGGAGCAGTTCCATCGGCCGGAGAAACTGGCTAAGAAATAGATTTTTAACCGCGGAGGCGCTGAGACGCGCAGGAATGCGAGTTGTCTTCTTTATTTTTCCCTTGTGTTCCTTCGTGTAACTTGGCGCCCTTTGTGGTTAGGTTTTTTTGATTTTGTTTTTCTCTGTGTCTCTTTGTCTCTGTGGTAAAAATCAGACATGTCTTTCAAAATCGGCAAAATCGAGATTGGCGGCGCTGCTCTGTTCCTGATCGCCGGGCCATGCGTCATTGAAAGCGAGGCGCATGCCATCAAGATGGCGGAGTGCTGCAATGGCGTCAGCCGCGCGCTGCGGCTTCCATATATCTTCAAGGCTTCGTACGACAAGGCTAATCGCACGTCGCTCAAAAGTTATCGTGGATTGGGTATTACGGCCGGCCTGCGCATCCTGAAGAAAATTAAGGACACGGTAAGAATTCCCGTGCTCACCGACGTGCACGAGGCTGTGGACGTGCAACGCGTGGCCGAGGTGGCTGACGTGTTACAGATTCCCGCATTTCTCTGCCGCCAGACTGACCTGATTGTGGCCGCCGCCAAATCGGGGTGTGCGGTCAACATCAAGAAAGGCCAGTTCGTCTCGCCGTGGGACATGCGCCACGCCGTGGAAAAATGCCGCGACGCCGGATGCGACCGCGTCTTCGTCACCGAACGCGGAGCATCTTTCGGCTACAACAACCTGGTGGTGGACATGCGCTCGCTGCCCATGATGCGCGAGTTCGCTCCCGTGGTCTTCGACGCCACCCATTCGGTGCAGTTGCCTTCGGCGGGAGAAAATGGGAAAGCCGTCTCCGGAGGCCAGCCACAGTTCATCCCAGTGCTGGCCCGCGCCGCGGTGGCTGCCGGTGTGGATGGAATCTTCATGGAAGTCCACGACGACCCCAAAAACGCCAAATCAGACGGCGCCAATGCCCTGGACCTGAAAAAACTACGCGGAGTCTTGCAGGAACTGGTTGCGGTAAGGAAGGCTGTTACTCAAAGCAGCCGCGTGTAATTCCTGCCGGCAATTTTCAGGGGATCGCCACCACTTGCTCAATGAAAGCATCTCTCTGCAATTGACTGGATTGGCCGTTGGCTTCGAGTTTGAATACTGCACTTCCATTGGTATAGAGAACTGAGGCATCGGCGCACACGTCGAATGACAATACGGATTTTGCCAGAATGGTGCACGATCCATCAGGCGCCTGGCGCACTAATTCCCAGGATTTCGGCACCAGGTCGGGCGCGGTTTCGCCTGATTGCCCTTTCAAGGCTTCGCTGGCATTCACCATGTTGCCGTAAACCATCATCCGTTTGAGGTCCATCTCCTGCTGTTTGGCCGCGCCTGAGGTAATCAGGGTCTTGCCGCTGTAACGGGCGCTGAAAAAATTCAGGAAGTGGAACAAGGCATAGAGCAAGCGAAATGGAAACAGCAAAAAATCGAGCGCGGCACGCAGCCAGTTTATTTTGGCTTCCGGTTTTTCATAGGGCTTGCGGATGTAATACAACGCGCCTTCCGCATCCATCTGTGGCGCCAGCAAGTCACGCTCGGCATCCTCCACCAGTGAGTTTACTTCTCCATCCTGCAGTGTGAGCATCTGAATGCTGAACGGACTTCTGCCGACCGCCATCCCTTGAGCATTGCGCGCGATGCCGGCGGATTGAAATACAACCTTCCCTTGCCCATCCTCCGTTCCTGGGACCCAGCGCGGGGCCAGGTCTATGGAGTCTCCCTGGGTAGCTTCCGCCAGTTCGCTGCAATCCGAACGCATAACAGCAATGCTCGAGTTTCCAGTTTTATGCCGGACCACGCACGTCAGACGGTCCTTTCCCGGCAAAGCATGAATCTGGGAGAGACGGTAATCGCTGGTGTGCAGCAATCGCTGCTCCTGCCGAGCGGAATCACGCAACGAAAAAACCCCGCCGACCTCTGGAGTTTCAAGAGTGTAAAAGAATTCGTCAGGAGCACATCCGCAGCAAAGGCCGGTAACAGCCAGCCGCATGTTCTCCCCGTCGGCGGCATTCGTTCCCCAAAGCGCCGCCCCACGCAGCATGAATTGCGCGCCCGTTCCCTCGCGCTTCCATGCGTTGCGGTTCTGGATATCCTGGGCGCGCTGCCGCAAAGAATTTCCGAATTTGCTGTCAATCTCGTGGACGGGCGACTCCCCCAGCTTCAGCTTCATCTTCCCTGCGGCAATATAGGCATAACCGGACATATCATTCCTGCAATGGTAGGGTCGGGGGATGCAGTGATAGTAACAAGGAATTCGCCTTCTAAATAAAGAAATTCATTGATCGGGCTGGATTACAATCCAGGTGCTAACATCTTTGCCTGGAGTTTGCGATTGGAGATTGAATGCGATTTTGCCGCTGGACTCTTTCTCTCTTTTTATTTCCCCTACTCCCGATCAGCGCTCTTTTTGCTCAAGGCCCGGCGAGTAATACCCCTGCCGTCAACTTCGGTGCCCTGGAGCACTGGCGCCAGGCGGTCCTCGCAGGCGATGCTGCCGCTCTGCAAAGCATGTATTCCACTCAACCCCAGGTCACCGTAAAGGGTCCCATCGCGGAAACCCAGGGAGCCGATGAAGAACTTCATTTCTGGAAAGATCGCAAAGAAACCGGCCTCACCGCCCTGACCTTTGACGACCTGGACGTAAAATCTGACGAGAACGGGAACAAGCGAGCGATTTTTCAGGCAGTGCTCACCTCCCAACTAGCCACTGGAAAGTCGCGTACATGGTATGTGATGGCTGCGCAGCTTTGGCAAAACCAGGCGGGCACGTGGCGCATTGTGCAGGTTATGCGTGGCGACATCCGGCGGCTGGAACAGCCCATGCACGCGCATATGAACCACAATCTTTATCCGGAAGATGCCGACGCCCAAGCTGAGTTGAAACAGGCGCTGACCCAGGCTGCGAAGCAGAACAAGCGCGTTTTGCTGGTCTTTGGCGCTAACTGGTGCTATGACTGTCATGTGCTTGACCTTGCTTTTCACCATCCCGACCTCCAGCCGCTGCTCGAGAAGTCTTATGTGGTCTTGCACGTAGACATCGGCCGCGCCGATAAAAACCTCGACCTTGCCCAGAAATTCCATGTGCCTCTGGATAAAGGCGTCCCTGCTTTAGCCGTGCTTAACAGCGATGGCTCGCTGCTGTTCAGCCAGCGAGATGGAGAATTTGAGTCCGCGCGCAGCCTGACGCCTGAAGATCTGGAGGGGTTTCTGGAGAAATGGAAACCGTAAATCTTTAACCACAAAGAGCACAAAGGATCGAACACAAAGCACGAAGATGAGTCGGGTTCGCCGCAATTAGACGGAGCATATACCACCAGAACGACTGCTCTCGCTCTGAATCTTCTGTTAACATCCTCTTTTCCGTATGAGCGCTTTTCGCATGAAGGCCGCTGAGAAAAAATCGCATATTGGCGAGAACGTTGTCCGCATTGAGGCCGAGGCGCTGCGCGAGCTGGCTGCGCGCATCCGGGGACCTATGGCTGGGGCATTCAATTCCGCGCTTGCCCTGCTGCATTCCTGCAAAGGACGCGTCGTGGTCACCGGCATGGGCAAGAGCGGCATCATTGCGCGCAAGATCGCGGCTACGCTCAGCTCTACCGGCACGCCGGCGCTGTTTCTGCATCCGGCGGAGGCCGTGCACGGCGACCTTGGCGTACTGGTCCGCGGAGATATTGTGCTCGCCCTTTCTTCCAGCGGTGAGACGGAAGAGATTCTGCGTCTGCTGGTCACCATCAAGCGCCTGGGAGTCCAGCTCATCTCCGTCACCGGCGATAAACTCTACAACGGCGCTAAAACGTCGCCCTCCAGGAATTCCAGGAATAATGACAAGAAAATTTCTACCCTGGCCGCCGCCGCAGACGTAGCCCTCGACTGCTCCGTTGATAAGGAAGCCTGCTCCCTGGGCCTGTCGCCCACGGCCTCTACCACCGCCATGCTGGCGCTGGGCGATGCGATGGCGATGGCGCTTGCCGACCGCCGCGGCTTCAAGGAAGCCGATTTTGCCGATCTGCATCCTGGCGGCAAGCTGGGCAAAAAGCTGGCGCTGGTGGAATCACTGATGCACTCGGGTGACGCTGTGCCGCGCGTGGCGCCGCACACAAAAATGCACGACGTAATCTATGAAATGTCACGCAAAGGTCTGGGCATTACAACCGTCGTCGAACGCGAGAAACTGGTGGGCATCATCAGCGACGGGGACCTGCGCCGCCTGCTGCAAAAGCGCGGCAAAAATGTTATGGATTTGACCGCCAAAGACTGCATGACGCGGTCGCCGCAAACCATCACCGCCAGCCAATTTGCCTCGGCCGCCCTGAATATCATGGAGCAGCGCAAAATCACCTCGCTCGTCGTCGTGGATTCCAACGGAAAAGTAAAGGGCATCGTTCACCTGCACGATTTGTGGGGAACGGAAATGATGTAGGATTTACGATTTACGATTTTAAATTCACGCTGTATCAACAAAGCTAAAAACGTAAGACGGACAATATCCTGTGCAATCGTCAATCGAAAATCGTAAATCGTCAATCCGATGAAGACGGCAGGCATCATCGGAGGCATTGGACCAGAATCAACGGTTGAATACTATCGCTTGATGATCGCCTCGTATCGTGCGCAAAGAAATGATGGCAGTTATCCTTCGATCATCATCAACAGCATCAACGTGACCAAGCTGCTGGGCCTCGTGCACGCGAACGAATTTGCCAGGCTGATTGAGTATCTGGCTGCGGAAGTGGAAAAGCTGGCCAGGGCCGGCGCGGATTTTGGGCTATTGGCTGCCAATACTCCGCATATTGTTTTTGACGAAATCCGCGAGCAGTCTCCCATTCCACTGATTAGCATCGTCGAAGCAACATGTAATGCTGCCCAGACCCTCGGGTTGAAAAAACTTGGTCTGTTTGGCACGCGCTTTACTATGCAGGGAAAGTTTTATCCAGACGTTTTTTCCAAGGCAGGCATTGCGCTGGTCGCCCCCAACCAGCACGAGCAGAGCTATATTCATGACAAGTATCTGGGTGAATTGGTGAATGGCATTATTTTACCGGAAACACGTGAAGGCTTGCTGGCGATCGTAGATGAACTGAAACAACGCGATGGCATTGATGGCCTGATCCTGGGTGGCACCGAACTGCCCTTGATTTTGCGGGACGCTGGCTCCAGCGGCATTCCATTTTTGGACACAACCAGGATTCACGTCGAATGCGCGGTCGCCCGGTTATTGTCTTGAAGATCGTTGATTATTGTGTGGATCTGGACAGATGTATCTGAGCAGCAAGCTTTTCTCCGTGTCTCTGTGCCTCCGTGGTGCCTTTAGGTTTTTGACTCGGCACATCAGGTTTTGCGACTTGCCGCCGATGAATTAGAATCAATAATTCGTATTCACAATAACTTCTATGCACTGTTGGTCACAACTGTTTATTCCCACTCTGCGCGAGGCCCCGGCAGACGCCGAGGTCGCCAGCCACAAATACCTGCTGCGCGCGGGATACATCCGCCAGCTCGCCGCCGGCATTTATTCCTATTTGTTCCTTGGCCAGCGCTCGATCCTGAAGATTACCGATATTGTCCGCCAGGAGATGGATAGGATCGCGCAGGAGTTCTACCTGCCCGCTCTCAACCCCCGCGAGGTCTGGGAGGCCAGCGGCCGGTGGGCGGTGATGGGCGACAACATGTTTCGCCTCAAGGACCGCAAGGGCGCCGACCTGTGCCTGGGCATGACCCACGAAGAGGTCATGACCGATATCGCCCGCAACGAGCTGCGCAGCTACAAGCAACTGCCGCAGATCTGGTACCAGATTCAGACCAAGTTCCGCGATGAACCGCGCCCCAAATCGGGATTGCTGCGCGTGCGGCAGTTCACCATGAAAGACGCATATTCTTTCGACGTTGACGCGGCCGGGCTCGATGCCTCTTACAAGAAACACTACGACACCTATCGTGCCATCTTTGATCGCTGCGGATTGAAATATTCGGTCGTGGAGGCCCATTCCGGTTCGATGGGCGGCTCGCAGTCGCATGAGTTCATGGTGGCCACCGAAGCGGGTGAAGACCTTATCGCCACCTGTGAGAAGTGCGACTATGCCGCCAACCTCGAAAAGGCCGCCTCTGTGCTTCCTCCCGCCGAAGACCTGGAGCCCACCGGGCCGAAGCCTGAGTTGGTCTCTACGCCGGGAATGAAGACCATCGAAGAGGTTGCCAATTTCCTCAAGGTTTCGCCCACGCAGAAGATCAAAACGCTGGCGCTGATGCAGATCAGCGAAGATCCTAAGACAAAAGAGACGCGCACCCGTCCTGTCGTCGTGCTGCTGCGCGGAGACCATACTCTCAACGAGGCCAAGCTTTCCGCCGCGCTGCACGGAAAAGAAGCGCGTCCGATGCACCCGGAAGAGATCCAGCAGGTATTTCGTTCACCCGCAGGGTATCTCGGCCCCGTTGGTTTGGCGGCTTTTCATGCCGATATGGGCGGCAGCCAGACCCAGCGCATCCTGCTGGAGGCGCTGCCCATTATCCTGGGGGACAATGCGCTTAAAGGCCGCAAGAACCTCGTGGCCGGCGCCAACAAAGAAAACTTCCACCTGCGCAACGTGACACCGGGCCGCGACTTTGGCGTGACTGAATGGGTTGACCTGCGCAACGCGGCTGCCGGCGAAGGCTGCATAAACTGCGGCGCTCCCCTGCGCGTGGCCAAGGCAGTCGAGATCGGGCATATTTTCAAGCTTGGGTATAAATATTCCGAGTCCATGGGCCTCCGGGTGCTCGACAAAGACGGCAAAGAGATCACCCCGATTATGGGCAGCTACGGCATTGGGATAGAGCGCATCCTTACGGCCGCCATCGAACAGAGCCATGATGACGAAGGCTTCTGGCTGCCCCTGGGAATTGCCCCTTTTGACGTCGTAGTTACGCCGACAAATGTAAAGGACGCCATCCTGGGGCCGGCAGGGAAAGAGATTGCCGAGACCCTGGCCAACGCAGGCTTTGATGTGCTCTATGATGACCGCGACGAACGGCCGGGCGTCAAATTCAAGGACGCCGATTTAATCGGCATCCCGTTCCGGATCACTGTTGGCAAAAAGGTTTCCGAAGGCAAAATTGAAGTATTTCACCGCTCGACACGCGAGACGCATGATGCTACTATCAGCGGCATCACGGCTGAATTTACGGCGATGGCGCGGCGTTAAGCCGCCAACGCTGAAATTGATTTCCGGCGCACGCACGGCCAATCTTCAGTAGCGTGGCTGTACGCGTATTGCACTATGAAATATTTCAAACCAATCCTGGGCGTTATTATTCTTGTGGCTTTTGTGTATGTCTGCTTTCAGATGCTGCCTCCTCTTTTTAAGAACTACCAATTCCAGGATTACCTGGATGATGAGGCCCGCAGGACCTCGTATACCACCCTATCGGAAGATGCGATTCGCAATGAGGTCTTGAAAGAAGCGCGGGGAGATGAACTTCCCATTACCGCGGATCAGGTTCACATCGTCCGCGGGCAAAACCTGGTCCAGATCACCGTGAATTATACTGTGCATGTTGACCTGCCCTTTTTCCCGCAGGATTTGCATTTCAGCGCGTCCTCGGGGAACAAGGCGATCTAAGAGCACCCAGCAGGGACGGCAACGGCGGCCGGCCTCGCACGATTGAGATAAATTTGCAACGAAGATCCAAGGTTAATACCCTACGCGCCGCCCGTCTGAATTAAACGCGTTAAAATAGCAGGAACCCCGGCGATCTGGCGGCTTGACTTTTTGGCCTCTGCCAGCATCGAACAACACAGGAGTTTGCAGGTCCATATTTTGAACGTAAAAACCCAACCCGCCCGGGCAAAGAACGGTAGTACCGCCAAGGCGCCTCAACGCAGGCGTGACTGGCGTGCTACCCTCTCTCGACCCATCGTAAAAATTGGCCTGGCAATGTTCCTCATCGTCTGCACGATTGGACTGGGGATCTTTGCCTTTTTCTATATCAAATATGAGCGCATCGTGGACCACCGCATGCGCGGCCAGATCTTCAGCAACGCAGCCAAGATTTATGCCCGCCCCAGCGTGCTGCATCCGGGCGATAAATTTGACGGCCGTGAGATCACCGCTGAACTGCACCGGGCCGGATACTCGGAAGACCAGCCCGATGACCAGAAGATCGGCACCTACCGCCTCATCCAGCATGGCATTGAGGTGCATCCGGGCGCGAACTCTTACCATAGCCCGGAAGGCGCGGTCATCACCGCCTCGAACGGCAAAGTTGACCGCATCAGCGCAATTGACGACGGGCGCGAGCTCGATGCCTACGAGCTCGAGCCTCCGCTGCTTACCGCGCTCTTTGAGGGTGAACAGCGCTCCAAGCGCCGGTTGGTGCGCTACGAAGATATTCCCAAGGTCATGATAGACGCCGTGCTGGCCATCGAGGACCGCCGTTTTTTTCAGCACAATGGCGTGAATTATTACCGCATCGCCGAAGCGGCATGGGTCAATTTCCGGGCCGGCAAATATGAGCAGGGTGGTTCCACGCTGACCATGCAGATCGCCCGCGGCTTCTTTCTTACCCCGGAGAAGAATTACAAACGCAAACTCACCGAGATACTCATCTCCATGATTCTGGAGCAGAAGTTCAGCAAGAAACAGATCTTCGAGCTTTATGCCAATCAGATCTATATGGGACAGCGGGGCTCATTTACTCTCTCCGGATTTGGCGAGGCCTCGCAGGCATATTTTGGCAAGGACCTGAAAAACCTGACCCTTCCCGAGGCTGCGCTGCTGGCCGGCATCATTCAGCGCCCCAGTTATTACGACCCATATCGGCATCCCGAGCGCGTCTTGGAGCGCCGCAACCTTGTGCTTGACGGCATGGTGGAAACTGACGCCATTACCCAGCAGCAGGCTGACCGTGCCAAGGCGACTCCGCTCAAGCTGGCCTCTCCTAATGTGGAAGCCAGCGAGGCGCCCTATTTCGTTGACCTGGTGCGCGACACGCTCATTGCCAAGTACAACGAAAAAGACGTCAATGAAAATGCCTATCGCATCTATACCACTCTCGATACCAATCTGCAGAAGGCGGCCGCCGAAGCGATTGAGGTTGGGATGAAAGAGGTAGATGCCCAGGTAAAGAAACTGCGCACCCACACCGTGGTCAAGGGAAAGGGCAAGGCGGCGACAAAAGAAAAAGTGGTAAGCCCGGGTCCGGAGGCGCAGGTGGCCTTAGTGGCGCTCGATCCGCATACCGGTGAGGTGCTCGCCCTGGTGGGTGGACGCAACTACGGCACCAGCCAATTGAACCATGCCGTCGCCAAGCGGCCTACGGGGTCTATTTTCAAGCCCTTTGTCTATGCTGCTGCCATGAATACGGCCATTAACGGGGCTGATACGGTCTTGACCCCCGCCAGCATGGTGGATGACTCTCCTACTACTTTTACCTACGGCGATCAAATTTATGAGCCGCGCAACTATAAAGAGGAGTACCATGGGCCTGTAACCGCCCGTTACGCACTGGCAATGTCGTTGAATAACGCTACCGTGAAGCTGGCCGAGCAAGTGGGCTACGACAAAGTGGCGCAGCTCGCTCGCGCCGCCGGCATCAAGTCGGTGCAGCCTACCCCGGCGATGGCCCTTGGCTCCTACGATGCCACCCCTGTGGACATGGCGGGCGCATACACCGTCTTCGCCAACAGCGGCACCCGGCTTCAGCCGCTCATGATTAGCTCTCTGCGCGATGCGCGGGGCAACGTGATCGAAAATTTTTCCACCAAGCGCGAACAGGTGCTCGACCCGCGCGTCGCCTACGTCATGACCGACATGATGCAGGGCGTACTGAATTTTGGCACTGCCGCCGGAGTTCGCAGCCGGGGCTTCACTTCGCCCGCCGCCGGCAAAACCGGTACCTCGCATGACGCCTGGTTCGCCGGATACACAAGCAACCTGCTCTGCATTGTCTGGGTGGGCTACGACGATTACAGCGATCTTCGCCTCAGCGGAGCCTATACCGCCGCACCCATCTGGGCCGAGTTCATGAAGCGGGCGGTCACCCTGCCCGGGTATACCAACCCTGAGACGTTCCCTGCACCCGCAGGCGTCACCGGCGTAAAACTCGACAAAATCACCAATCGCCTGGCCACACCCACATGCCCGGACGATTACTATGCCACCTTCATTTCCGGAACCGAGCCGCACGATTTCTGCGACCAATCCGGTACTGGAGGCATCAGCGGGTTCTTCTCCAAAATTTTTGGCGGAGAATCCAAACCTTCACCACCCCCAGCGGTGTCTAACGGAACAGTATCCTCTCCGTCTGGCGCTGTAGCCGAAGCTGCTCCTGGCAGCGAGGATCAGACAAAGAAAAAGAAAGGCTTCTGGGGCCGATTGTTTGGCGGGGGTGGAGACGACAAAGACAAGAAAGGGGATCAAGCAACTTCGCCCGCGGTCCAGCCAACTCCCGAACCACAGGCGGACCCAGCACAGCCACGAAACTGATCTCGAAGGAGGTTTATATGTTTCTGGTTCATTACGCCGTTTTGGCGGCCTGCATGGCGCTGCCGCAAATTTCAACTTATTTCAGCAGTTCGGTCTCCCCCGCCGCCCCCTCTGCTTCAGCTCAGCAACCTGCGCCACAATCCCCGCAGTCGAACCTTCCGGTTGGCGGCACTGCGATTGTGCCGCAGCAGATTCACAAGGTAGATCCGCCTTCGCCTAACGCAACCGTGCAACAATTGGAGGATGCGGGCGACGATCTGCGGGCGGAAAAAGCCTTCGCTGACGCGCTCGATTATTATCGCGCCGCCATGGCCAAGACCGATTCTGCCGTCTTGCATAACAAAGCCGGCATCACTTACCTGGAGATGTTGCGCTACGACGTTGCCAGGCATGAGTTCGAGCGCGCCACAAAGATGAACAAGCGGTACGCGGAGCCTTACAACAATCTCGGGGTCATCGAGTACATACACAAGCGCTATGGCCGGGCAGCCAAACGTTATGAGGAAGCCATCAAGTTAGAAGACGACTCCGCATCCTTTCACAGCAACCTGGGCACAGCATATTTCGCCCAGAAAGAATATGAGAAGGCCTCTGTCGAATACAGCCGGGCGCTTGCCCTCGATCCTGATATCTTCGAGCACAGGTCGCGCAGCGGGGTCTCGCTGCAACTGGCTTCGGCGGAAGATCGCGCCAGGTATGAGTATGTGATTGCGAAGATGTATGCCACCACGGGAAATGCCGACCGCTGCCTGCTCTACCTGAGAAAAGCCATCGAAGATGGCTACGACAAGATTGACGACGTCTACAAGGACCGCGAGTTTACTAATCTCCGCAAAGATCCGCGCTTCACGGCGCTCATGGCCGCAAGGTCCAAGGTTTTGCAGATACCGCCCGACCAGGCAGCGGCGCCGTAAAGACGAAGCAGGAAGTAAGAAGTAGGATTTATGAAGTAACGATTTGGGGATTTACTCGAATTCGTTCAAATCGTACTTCTTACTTCGTTCTTCTTGCCTGGTTCTTCCCTGCCTGGTTTCACAATTTAAACCCCCGCCGGATTCACCAAATCTTCATTTTTCCAGGTTATGCTGGTAGTTTTGCGGAGGCTGAAGCTGTTCTTGCTTGAAAATATTTTCTTAAACTAAATTAACAATGTGGGGAACAAGCGCGTCTTACAATAGGCGGAACTCGCTTGGATTGCCTTCTTGCGTGAGGTAGGATGAAAATATCAGGATTGAGTCTGTGCGCTGCGAAACACGGCGCCATTGCCCGCAAAGCGAAATAATATGAATTCCATAAGAACATTGCTCTTTTACGTCTTGTTGCCCACGGCTCTCGCGTCTGCCTTCATGAGCGCTATCGCTTCCGCTCAGGCACAGCAAGGCTCAGCGCCCCCCAGCGCTACGGTAAAGCAAATTGGCACGATAAAATCCATTGCGGGAAATACTCTTACTCTCAAGAGCGACAACGGCCCTGAATTCCAGGTCCTGGTTCAGGACTCAACCCGCATCGTGCGCATCGCTCCCGGAGAAACCAGCCTGAAAGATGCGACTGCAATACAACTTTCGGACCTGCAGGTGGGAGACAGAATTCTGGCCCGCGGCAACCCGGGAGACAATGGGCAGTCCATGCTGGCAGCGCTGGTGGTGGCGATGAAACTGGCCGACGTTTCCCAGAAACAGGAGCTCGAACGGCAAGACTGGCAGAAACGAGGCATAGGCGGGATCGCGACAGCGGTTGACCCGGCGAGTGGAAGCATTACCATCTCAATCGCACCGAGCTACAACATTGCCATCAAGACTTCGAAAGACACGCGTTATCTCCGCTATGCGCCCGATTCGGTGAAGTTCAGCGACGCCAAACCGGGGACTTTCGACCAGATTAAAAACGGAGACCAGCTTCGCGCCCGCGGAACCAGGAGCACCGATGGAAAAGAGCTTGCCGCCGAAGAAATCATCTCAGGTACGTTCAGAAACATAGCCGGCACGATTGTTTCGATTGACTCCGGCAGCAACACCCTCAGCGTCATGGATCTGATCAAAAAGAAACCAGTCACGGTAAAAGTTTCGGCCGATTCCCAATTGCGTAAACTGCCTCCTCAGGCGGCGCAGAGAATTGCAATGCTGCTCAAGGGCATTCCTTCTCAAGGCGGGCCTCCTTCTGCAGGTGGATCTTCCCAATCTGGCCCTGCTTCATCCGGAGGCGCGGCTTCGGGAGGCGGGCAAGCGGGAGCGCCGCAAACCCGATCGGGCGCCGGCGAAACCGCAGGTTCCGGGGGGGCCGGTAGACGTCCGGTCGAGTTTCAGCAGATTCTGGGCCGGCTTCCAACTGTGACGCTTGCCGATTTGCAGAAGGGCGACGCGGTGATGATTGTCTCAACCCAGGGCACAGAGACATCTGACGTCAAGGCGATCACGCTGTTAAGCGGCGTCGAACCCATTCTTACTGCTTCCCCCGGTGGTGGCGCAACCGCAGCATTGCTCTCGGGATGGAATATGTCTACCGGCGGAGATGCTCAGTAGGAAATTTCGAGTTTCTGGTTTCGAGTTTCGAGCTAAAACCACAGCTACAGGCTTTTAAGAAAAACTGCTAACCGCAGATTTCGCGGACCACGCAGATAAGACTTATAAGACCAACGGAATACTGAGGCGTTTTTTTATGAGATTCAATGATCGTGTGTTATCGCGGTATACGGTTTTCATATTTCTCATTCTGCTCTTTGCGGCCCAAGTGTGGGCCCAGGCTGCCGGGACGTTGCGTGGAGTGGTCACCGACCCTTCTGGAGCCATCGTGCAGGGAGCTGCGGTAACCGCTAAAAGCGAGTCGGGACAAACCACCACTGCCAAGACCGGCAAGTTGGGAACCTACGAGGTTAAAGGGCTCGCGCCCGGCAAATACACAGTCAGCGTCAGCGCCAAAGGCTTTTCTATCGCCTCCAGTGATGTGGAACTTACTGCCGGTAAAGACCAGAAACTCGACGTTCGCCTCGAGATCGCCGTCGAGCAACAGCAAGTCGCCGTGGAAGAGACCCAAACAAAAGTTGATATTGGTTCCGAAAACAATGCCAGCGCCATGGTCATTAAAGGAAAAGATCTGGAAGCTCTCTCCGACGATCCCGACGAACTGTCATCGGAACTCCAGGCGCTGGCCGGCCCGGCTGCAGGGCCTAATGGCGGCCAGATGTATATTGACGGGTTCAGCGGTGGCACGCTTCCGCCCAAGGCCTCAATCCGCGAGATCAGGGTGAATCAAAACCCTTTTTCTGCACAGTATGACCGGCTGGGTTATGGCCGCATCGAAATCTTCACCAAGCCTGGGACAGACAAATTTCATGGTCAACTGATGTTCAGGGACAGTCCTGCTGGTGTCAATGCTGCTGATCCATTCGCATTTCCCCTGCGGCCCACTTACGACGCGCAACAGATCGAAGGCAACATCGGCGGTCCAGTCGGCAAGCAAGGCTCATTTTTCCTGAATGTGGAAGACCGCAACACCCAGGACCACAGGATCGTGCACGCGTTTACCTCTCTGGATGCAAACAATAATCTGATTGCATTCACCCAGGGAGTTCCCTACCCGGGCGCCGGCATTGAAATCTCTCCGCGATTCGATTACCAGATTTCAGCCAATAACACGCTCACGACACGTTTTGAATACAACCGCAGCCACAATGACAATTCAGGAGTGGGAGGGCTTTCGCTGGCGCAGCAGGCTTACAATACCCGCAGTTCCGAGATCAATGCGCAGATAAGCGATACCCAGATCGTAAATTCCAGAACCGTCAACGAGACCCGCTTTCAATACGTGCGCAGCATCAGCTCGCAACGGGCGTTGGATCTTTTGCCGCAAATTTCAGTGCTGGGGGCTTTCAATGATGGAGGCAATCCAATTGGCCAAACTTCAAGCAGCCAGGACCATTACGAGCTGCAAAATTACACTTCCATGTCCCTGGGCAACCACTTCATCAGGTTTGGAGGCAGATTGCGCGGCACGGCGGAAACGGACAGCCAGATCCAGAATCTCAATGGCACGTATACTTTTTCGTCGCTGAGTTCGTTCCTGGCCGCCCAGCAGCCGATCCAGTTTACGCTTAACACCGGGAATCCTTTTACCTCCAACACCTCGGTTGATGCGGGGCTCTATGTCGAAGAAGACTGGAAGATACGCCCTGATCTGATGTTCAGCCATGGATTGCGCTTCGAAACCCAGAACGATATTCACGACCACGCTGATTGGGCTCCGCGCATCGGTATCGCCTGGGCGCCGGGTGGTACAAAAAATGCATCCCCCAAGACCGTACTGCGAGCGGGATTTGGAATCTTTTACGACCGTTTCGGACAGAACCTGATATTGCAGGCGCTACGGCAGAATGGCATCAATCAGCAGCAGTTCACTGTAAATTCGCAGACGCCAAACTCTACAGCTATCCTGGGCTTTTATCCGAACATACCGCCCATCGGCCTGCTTACCGGCGTACCCGCGCTTTCTGTCCGCCAGATTGACAGCAGGCTGCGGTCGCCCTACACCATGCAGCTTGCGACCTCGCTTGAACGGCAACTGACTAAAACTGCCAACTTGAGCATCACTTATCTGCACTCGCGAGGAGTCCATGAGCTTCTCTCACGCAACATCAACACGCCGCTGCCCGGAACATTTGATCCCAACAATCCGAACAGCCTGGCTGCCGCCACATATCCGTTAGGACAGCAGGGCAACGTCTATCAATATCAGTCGGAGGGAATTTTCAACCAAAATCAGTTGATCACGAGTTTCAATGTGCGCGGAAAAGTTCTCTCCCTCTTCGGCTTCTACATGCTGAACTACGCCAAGAGCGACACTGCCGGCTCGGGCAGCTTTCCGACAGACGAATTTAATTTGGCCCAAGATTACGGACGCACGGCATATGACATTCGCCATCGCCTGTTTTTCGGCGGCTCGATTTCGATGCCTTATGGGTTTCGCCTTAACCCATTCATGGTGGTCAACTCGGGCGCGCCGTTTAACATCACCGTTGCAAAGGACCTGAACGGCGATTCCATTCTCAATGACAGACCCGCTTTCGCCACCAGTGCGACGCAAAATCCTGTGCCAACCCGTTTTGGAACGTTTGATTTAATCCCATCTCTGGGCGAAAAAATTATTCCAATTAATTTTGGCACCGAGCCCGCCAGGTATAGCTTGAATGCGAGATTAAGCAAGACTTTCGGTTTTGGAGGCAGTGCAGACCAGGCTGGCTCTGGTGGCGCCGGCGGTCGGAGAGGCGGAGGCGGTGGCGGAGGCGGCGGAGGTGAAGGGCGCGGCGGCCCTGGTGAAGGCATGGGCCGCATCTTCGGCGGCGTGGGCGGCGGCGGTGAACAACGTTACAATCTCACCTTCACCATCGGGGCATTCAATCTTTTCAATCATGTGAATCTGGCCGATCCGAATGGCAATCTCAGTTCGTTGAAAACATTTGGCATCTCCAGTGCTCTAACTGGGGCGCCATTTTCGCCTCCAAACACCTTCGCGACAAACCGTCGTGTGGATTTGCAGGTGAATTTTTCGTTCTAAATGGAATTGTTCGGGGGCTAAATTAACTGCTCACGGCTGATTTTGGCAGCCCCAGTTTGGAAAGCAGCAGGCCTGGGTTCACGGGCTTGGCCAGTACCTCAAACTGGTAGCCTTCGGCGCGGGCCTTTTCCAGCAGATCGATGCTGGCTGCCTGTCCGGAAAAAAGAATGATCCTGCACTCGGGAAAAAGCTGCATGATGGCTTTTGCTGTCTCCACGCCGTTCAGGCCCGGCATGATCACGTCGCTGATCACCACGTCAGGTTTCATCATCGGCGCCCATTTGAGGGCGGAGGCGCCATCGGAAACCGCAAGCGCTCTGCACCCTTCTCCATTCAGGATGTCGACGAGCGTATCCGCAATGACGGGTTCGTCATCCACGACAATGATTTTCAAACTTGAGTCTCCCTAAGCAACCGTGGTCCTCTCCGAATTGAGGATGTTCCTTTCATAGCCGCGCAAGATACTGACTGTTTCTTCTTCCATACGCGGTGGTGTTGCCGGCAGGAATAAGGAAAATGCAGTGCCGCTCCTCCCCGTTTCGGTGCGGCTGCGCACGCGGATAGAGCCGCCATGCTTCTCGACGATACCGCTGGCAATCCACAGCCCCAGTCCTGTTCCCACCTCTTTCTTGGTGGTGAAAAACGGCTGGAAGAGCCTCTTTTTGTGCTCGGGTTCGATGCCGGAACCTGTATCGGCGATGATGATGCGCGCTCCGGGCATATTCGAGTTGTTCCACTCATGAGAATTTGAGGCCCTCACCATCAGCAATCCGCCGTCGGGCATGGCGTCAATGGAATTGGCGATCAGGTTTGAAAATACCTGCCGAATTTCACCCGCCAGCGCGCTGATTTCGATTTTGCCCTCATATTGCTTCACGATTTCAACACCTCGGGCGCTGAGCCTCTTGCCGTAAAGAAACAAAAGATCATCGAGAATTTGGGAAATATCCACGCTGGCCGGGGACGCGTTGTCCCGATAAAACCCGAGCGTCTGCCGGGTAATATGCGCCACTCGGGTCAATTCATGCTCGGCCATCTCCAGGTGCCGGCGCACTCTAGAACTGTCTGCAACGTCTCTTTTCGCCAAATACAGCAGGTTGGTCACCGCCTCCAGAGGATTGTTAATCTCATGGGCAATGGTGGCCGCGAGCCGGCCCACCGAGGCCAGCCTTTCATTCAGGCGAAGAGCGTCTTCTATCTTCTTGTTTTCGGTGATGTCGCGTACGATTTTTGCGGCGCCGATCACCCTTCCGCTTTCATCTTTCACCGGCGATATCGTCAATGACACCTGGATCCGTTCGCCGTTCTTTCTGACACGCACGGTCTCGAAGTGTTCGATTCTCTCGCCGCGCCGTATCTTGCTAAGAATCACAGGCTCATCCTGATGCAGCTCAGGAGGAATAACGGTCGTGATCGGCTTGCCAATAATTTCCTCAGCCTTATAGCCGAATATGCGTTCAGCGCTTGCGTTCCAACTGGTCACGATTCCGTTGAGGTCTTTGCTTGCAATGGCATCGTCGGAAGAATCGACAATGGCCGCCAGCCGGCTGCGAGCTTCATCGGCGTCCTTTTGCTCCGTAACATCGACGGTGAAGCAGCGGGTGTGAACGAACTTACCCTCTTGCATGAAGACGTTGGAGTGTATCCGTACCCGCCGCAGCGAACCATTCTTGTGCCGCAGCCGCGCCTCGTAGCCGTGCAATTCCTCGTTTCGGCCCAGGCGCTGCAAAATGTCTTCAACCACAGGCGGGTCGGCATGAAATTCGCTGATATGGTGGCCTATGTACTCTTCCCGGCTGTAACCCAGCAGTTCCATCTCAGCCTTGTTGGCCCACAAGATCGTTCCATCGGCAGCGACCCCGTGCATCCCGATCACCGCGCTTTCCAGGAAATCGGCAAGTTCGGCCTCCTGAAGCTGCAAGGCCTGTTGCGCTTTCTTGCGCTCGGCCATCTCGCGCTGAAGGACCTGTGCCTTCTGTTGCATGGAGACAATATTAAGAAGCCGCTCCTCTTCCTTCACCTGCGAGGTATAGCTCTCGGCAGGAATCACATGAGAGTGTTCGGCACAAACCTTGTGGATCAGCTCGGCATGGCGTTCCTCCGAAAAACTGGCCATGGGGTAACCGCAGCGAAGAGTAAAAGAATGGGTTCTAGCCAGGTCATTCCACAGTTGCTCGAGGCGGAGCGCAGCCTCATGCTTTCCCTCAGCCCACAACAGAGCGACCATTTCTCCAAATGCCGCTACCTGCCGCTGTTTGCCTCGCATCGTGGTTTGCGCCCGCTCAATGGCCTTGCCCACCACCTCGGCAAAGCGCCTGCCATCAGGCCAGTCGTTTACCAGCAGCTTGGCCAGCGTCTCGGCTGCATCCAGAGTGACATACCGTCTCTGTTTGCCGGCCAGGGTGACATCCACACCCCGTGCTTCTAAACGTTGTGCAAGCTCGTCTTGATGCGCTTGGGTAGCAATCACCACCGCGGCATCCCCGGCGCCTAGCGCAGAACCAATGAACCGGCTGACCTCTTCGATGAGATAGGAACCATCCGTATAGAACTGGACGGAATGGCCAGAGCGGTTGGAACTCTCCGGCTCCAGGTGGAGCGCGCGGGCATGGCTTCGTTTGGTGCTCATGACAGATTCACCCAAGGATAGACTCTAAGTAGGCTAACAAAAATTGCGGGTTGAGAGCCAGATGAATGAAACTAAATAGCCTTAATACTACCCTAATCAGCGCCACAATTGTCGGATGCTTAAAAACCAGTTTCTAGTTGCCTTCTTTATAACGATTTATGAGCCAAGATTCATTTTGCCTCTTTCGGCAAACGGCTTCCCTTTACATTCCCCTCGACATTACATACCACTCGACCAAACCAGCAATATGGAATAATATTTTTAAGCAAACTATTTTTTGGATATCGCAGACCATTGACTATGCTGGACACAAAATTGATGGAAATGATTCCCGGATTGGTCTTGCTTGCGACAGACGATCGCAGTGAAAACCTGGCAGCCAAACCCAACAACAATCAGACTTCCTCCGAAAAGCGCAAAAACCGTATTTTGGTGGTGGATGATGAGCCCGTAATTGCCGATACCATCGTAGACATCCTCAATGGCAGCGGCTTCGATGCCCGGGCAATCTACAACGGACGGGAGGCGGTTGAACAGATCCGCAATCTCTGCCCTGACGTTATTATCAGCGACGTTGTGATGCCAAAGATGAATGGCGTTGAGATGGCCATCGCCATCAGGAGCAAATGTCCGAGAACCCGTGTCCTGCTCGTCTCCGGACAAGCCGGAACGGTTGATCTGCTGGCAGCCGCGCGCAAGCAAGGCCACAACTTTGAGGTGCTGCAAAAACCCTTGAAACCGGAAATCCTGCTCAAGAAATTGACCCAGTAAGAGCTTCTGAACTCTCGTGTTCCCATTTGTATCTGTCATTCTGGGCGTAAAGGAATTCCAATAGAGACGTAGCTTGCTACGTCTCCGCCGAGCGTGCATTACCGTTATTAAGCGGCCGGGCGGTGCTCGCTGTTAATAAGTTCGGCAATTATGCCCTTTGCCGTTATCTCTGCCTCTTCCCGTGACTCGGCCTCTCCCCTTTGCACAACTTCTTCAACCGGACGCAAGCGATAGACTGTGTATCTCCAGTTCAAGGGCAATTGCGTCAGTGGGTCTCTCAGTTGCTCGATATCGTAGGCGAAGTTACCTTCATGAATGCGCATATGTCTCTTCTTTCTGGGTGCAATCCCATGCCAGGCGCGGAGGCACGCTGGCGGTTTCAGATTTTGCGCTTCAGGTTTCTGGCGCTTTTTCTTTGATGCACGTTTGCGGAATGCACGCGTCGGGAAAGCAAGGTTTTCGCTTTTTCCAGCTCCGCCCGCCGCCTGGCGCTGAGCCCGCGTCCTGCACGGTTGATGAAATAAGTAAGCATGCGCATTCCGGAACTCGGCCCCTTGGGTGAAACCTTCCTGGAAGCCAGGGTCCTTGCGATGGTGGCGGCGCTCCTGGTGAACAAACCTGCAGGTGGATGGGTCGAATCTGTCTTTACCCTCGCCACCCACCTTTTCTTCGTTTTGCCTGCTGATGACTTTCTGTCGGCCATATTCTTCAGGTCTACGCCACTTGCAAAACAATCTTGCCGTGAGATTGTCCGCTCTCGTTCAATTCGTGGGCACGTTTTGCCTCTGCGAGTGGCAATACTTTGTCAACCCGGGGTTTCAGAATTCCCTGGTCAACCAGTTGGGCGATTTGCCCGAGTTCTGAACCATTCGGTTTCACGAAGATGAGCAGCCCGTGTATACCTCTTTCCTTGGCTTCGTTTTCATCTACGGGAGCTACGGTGGTGACCAGCCAGCCGCCGGATTTTACAACCTGATACGAACGCTGCAGGGTCTCGCCGCCTACGAGATCGATGACAGCATCCACATCTTTGACCTTGTCTTCAAATCGCTCCGTTTTGTAATTGACGGCCTGTTCTACGCCGAGGCTCTTCAGATAGTTGGCGTCCTCGGGTGAAGCCGTGGCGAAAACCCGCGCGGCTCTCCATTTTGCCAATTGGACGGCAAATGAGCCCACGCCCCCGGCTGCTCCGTGAATCAACACTGACTGTCCGGTTGAAACCTGAATTGTGTCGATCACAATCTGCCATGCCATCAGCCCCGCAGTGGGGATGGCGGCCGCAGCGGCAAAATCCACGGAACGGGGCTTATGGGCCAACTCACTGGCCTTTGCCGCGGCATATTCGGCGTAGGCGCCGGTGGCAAAACCGAATACTTCGTCCCCTGGTTTGAATTCATTCACATCGGCGCCAACTTCGGCAACTACTCCCGCGATATCCTGGCCCATGGTGAGAGGAAATTCCTTGGGCATGATGCTCTTCAGATATCCTGCCCTGATCTTCCAATCCACGGGATTGATTCCCGCATCGTAAATTTTTACCAGGACCTCGTCTCTGGCGATTTGTGGCTTGGGAGCTTCTTCCACTTTCAATTGGTCTGCTTTGCCGTAGGAATGAATACGAACAGCTTTCATTGTGTTTCCTCCTTACTTTACTTTTAAGTTGTTGGTAGTTATTGCTTGATTGGAGCCGAATGCAAGAATACAGAAACGAACTGGATGGCTCCGCTCACTTCCGAGTTTCTGGTTGTGTCGCCATGCCCTTCACGTCTTAGATGCCGGTTGGGCGCGCGAAGGCGACGGCTGATTCTTCCTTTCATACGCTCTTCGCAATTTGAAAGCAAGCTTCGGATAGCCGATTCTCACAGCATGAATGAAAATACTCTCGATAAAGATCTGGCAGACGCCAGGCAGGCGAAATCTCAGAAAGTAGATGAAATGAATTCTATTCGCGTTGCAGCAATTCCCACCAGGACAGCAGAAATTGTACGTGCCACTCTCAAGTCGCCCGGATACGGCCATCCCGCCCACATCGAAGTCGCCGGCGGATATGGCCCGTGCCGGCACTGCCTTTGTGACTTCCGCATCGGCGAAGAAAAGCGCATTCTGTTTACCTACGACGCTTTTTACGGCCACGAACCATTGCCACTGCCGGGACCAATTTTCATTCATGCCGAGCCGTGCCAACGCTACCCGGAAGAATCAGGGTTCCCGGAAGATGCGCGCGCACACCGGCTCACCGTGATCGCATATGGCGACGGACGCCAGGTGCAGGCGGAAGAACACGTCAGGAATGGAGAAGTCGAAGAAGTTGTGAACCGCCTGCTGGCAAACCCCAATGCCCGTTATCTTCACGTTCGCGACACCGAGGCAGGCTGCTATGATTTTCGCATCGAACGCGCCGCGCACTCTGAAGTCTGAAGTCCGAAGACAGGACCTATTGAGGCGCCTTCTCCGTAATCGAAAGCGCGTTTCGGACATCTGCGACCGGTTTGTTTTTCCAGAAGCGGTTCAGGTTATCCAGCGAAGTCAGCGAACGGCTCAGCATGCGGTCAATGTATAGGGTCCCATTCAAGTGGTCGATCTCATGCTGCAGGATGCGGGCGTACCAGCCCGATGCTTCAATCGCGCGCGCTGCTCCCTTTTCGTCCAGACACTCCACCCGTACCGTGGCCGAGCGCGGCGCCAGCGCGCAAAATCCTGCCAGACTGAGACAGCCTTCAAAAAATTCGACCAGCGGCCCGGAGACAGAAGTAATCTTCGGATTGATGATCACATGAAAAGGAACCGGCTTCCGCTCGCGTTCGCGGAGCTGCTCCGCGGCAACGTCTTTCGCGTATTCCTCGCGGTCTTCAATCACGGCCAATTGCAATGCGAGCCCTACCTGCGGCGCGGCCAGTCCTACTCCGGGCGCATCGCGCATGGTCTCTTTCATGTGCTCGATGAGCTCCTGCGTACTGCGGCTGCGAATCTCGTCGCCAGATAATGCGCGCGCCTGCTGACGCAGCACCGGATCGCCTGCCTGAACGATTTTCAAACGCATGATCAGTCTCCTGGTCTTTCGGCAGGGTACAGCCTTAGCTGTGCCACAGGCGGTCAAGATCTGTTGGGCTCTAGCCGAGCCGCAAATTTGTGAGACCTGAATTTGTGAGACTTGATAGATGAACAACCCCGAAGGGGTGGCGTATTATAGCCCAGCGCTTCAGCGCTGGGTACGCGCACAATGATGTAGTCCCGTAGGGACGACGCCCTTCAAGTTCTCACACAGACTCTTTAACCCGCATTTGGTCTCCACTCGTAGTAATTCTGATACCGATCTGACACCCTCAAAATATAATACGGGATCGCCCCGCACCGGCGATTGTGATTTGAATGAATGGGAGGCTAACTTGCATAAACATAACAATTGGAGAACTTTATTTTTTATAGTCTTTCTTGCTGTTGCCTTTGCATCAAGACTCGTTTCCTGGCAGCCGAAGAATGCTCCTCCGCTTTGGCGCGTTTACGAAGAATCTCTGAAGAACGCCAAATACGTTGACCTCACCCACACCATCAATCCTTCAATTCCAGTCTGGCCGGGATTCGGCCCTTCCAAATTCATGCCCACCACCAACCCAGCCACCGGCAAACCATATACCTACGAAGCTGACGGATTCGAAGCCACCCACTATGATCTCTCGACCGATCAACTGGGAACGCAGCTCGATCCTCCCGCTCATTGGAATCCCATCTATCCCGCGATTGATGAGTTGCCGGCGACGTACGCCGTCCGGCCGCTGGTTGTGATTTCCATTCAGGAAAAAGCCGCGAAAGACCCGGGCTATCAGATGACCGTGCAGGATATCCTGGACTGGGAAAAGAGAAATGGCCGCATACCCGAGGGCTCGGTTGTGTTCATCCGCTCCGATTGGTCGAAGGAGTGGCCCAATCCCGCGCTGGCGACAAGAAAGGCTTTCCCTGGCGTCAAGCTCGATGCGCTGAAATTTCTGCATCTGGAAAGAAAAATCCTGTTTCACGGACACGAGGCGCTCGACACCGACACCACACCGACACTCGAAGGCGAGGCCTGGCTGTTAAGGAATGGATACACCCAGGCGGAAGGAGTGGCCAATCTCGATAAAGTTCCCGAAACGGGAGCTTTAGTTGCCATCGGTTTTCCAAAGCTCCAGGGCGGAACCGGCGGCTACGCGCGCTATATCGCCATCTGCCCGCCCGATTGGAAATATGGAGTCTCTGTGGGCGAGGTGCCCGAAGCGCCTATGAACAAATACGCCAAGCCCTTGCATTGGGACGCCGCCGCAGGAATGCGTGTGCGCTAGCTGCTTGAATCCTAACTCTTCTTAAACTTCCAGGCTGCATCGAGCATTTCGCGGCTGTAGGGCGCTGGAATGACGCCCTCAGCGGCGTAGAGATAGAGCGCGCCTTTGTAAACCAGGCCGGCTACATTCATCAGATAGCTCCAGGCCAGCAGCCCTAGAAACCATACGCCCACAGCAACCCCTAGAAGCACGTAGTTGTTCGTCTGGATGGAGACGTATACCGCCCCGCCCAGTAAGATCAATGAGCCGAAGATGACAATGACATTGCCGAAGGCGATGCCGGCATAGCCGATCAGCGCTTCACCCCAGGTACGCTTCAGCGTTTGGGCCGATTTGCGCAGCATGTTCACCGGGTTCACGCTCTGCTGGTCGCGCACGATAATAGGTATAACGAAAACGGATGCAACGCTCCAGGCCACCCCGATCATCCGGGCGATAATCTTACCCACGATGTCTAGCTTTTGTTCGATCGCCTTGATAATCAGACCGACCAGGCCGGCAAACAAAGTCCACATGAGGATGGCCTGATATCGCGAGCAGGCGAACTTGAGGCCGCGGCTGAGGGAAACGGGCTTTCCGGTCAGCGCCGCCAGGATTTCGTTGTAGAAGGCGACGTTGAAGAATGTTGCCAGGAACATGGAAACAAAATAAAGAAGCACAAGATAGGCGACCGCTGCCGGCGAGTAGGTGATGCCGCTGCTGTGGGAGACATAGGTGGCGCGGCCCGCATGGCTCACATTATCCGATATGGTGAAGAACATGTTGCCAACCGTCTGCCAATGCTCCAGGGAGGTATAGGCGTGTCCCGTCGGCCACAGCGCCACCGGCGCAACGAAGAACAGAATGATGATAAGCGAGAGCACGCTGATGACAATCGGGAAGACCAGCAGCTCTTTGTTGCGCGCAATGACTGAGATGGAACTTTTGAACAACAGCCAGCTACGTGTGAATTTGCTCATGGCACTTCCTCCAGATCGCTTGTCCCGTATCACTCCCTCTGGATATTCAAGCGCATCCAAAAATATGTTATTCAAACTAGGTTGTAGCATTCTGCGATGCAAATGTCAGCAAAAATTATTTGTCAGAGTGGATTGCTGTAATCCTACCGGCGCCGGCTTTGCTCTGCTGCTGATGTGGCCACACCGTTGGCCCTGTGCCTTTTCCAATAAAAATAAAATGGCATCCCCACAAGCACAATTCCCACCCCGGCCAGCGATTCTTTTGTCCGCTCGGCAGCCACAATGACGCTCCACATTCCGGTGAAGATAACGTACAGAGCGGGAACCCACGGATATCCGCTGCATCGGTACGGGCGTTCGGCGTAAGGCCTCTTGCGCCGCAGTATAAAGATGGCAAAAACCGTGAGCGCGTAACTCAGCACCATCATGAACATGACATAAGTAAAAAGCTGGTCGTAGCGCCCGCTGAGGGCGAGTGCAATGGACCAGATTGCCTGCAAGACGAGGCTGCCCACCGGCGTATGCCAGCGCGGGCTCACACGGGCCAGGCTGCGAAAAAAGACCCCGTCTTCCGCCATCGCGTAATAGACGCGCGCGCCGCTCATAATGCAGGGCGCCATCGCGCCAAAACAGGAAATCGCGATCATCAGCGCCAGCCAGTGTGCTGCTCCCGCTCCAAACATCGTGCTTGCCGCCGCCTGTGCCACCGCGGGCTGGGCTGCAATCTCAGTCATCGGCAAAGCATAGAGATAAATTGCATTGATGGCGATGTATAACACGCCCACCAGCACAAGCCCGCCAATCAGCGAGCGCGGAAGGTTCTTCTGTGGGTCTTTTACCTCTCCGGCCACCCAGGTGATGTAGACCCAACCGTCATAGGCCCAGAACACGGCGATGAGTGCTACCCCAATCCCACTGAAGACGGAGAGAGCGCCGGCAGGCCCGGAGACCGAAGCAGGAGCATAGTGGCTCCACGATCCTTTGCCAAAGGCCATGCCGAGAATCACAAATGCGCCGATCGCCGCAAACTTGATCCAGGTCGCGACATTCTGCAAGACTGCGCCCTTGCGTAATCCGAAAATATTGGCCAGGGTGAGAAGCACAATTGAGCTTACGGATACCGCATGTCCGCGGGTAAAAGTAAATCCTCCCACAACAAAGATGGCGCGATCGGCTGCAAGCGCGGGAAAGACCGTGCCCATATATTCGGCGAACCCGGCCCCCAGGGCGGCGATGGTGCCGCCCACGCTCACGGTAAAAATCATCCAGCCGTAGAGGAAGGCAACAAAGTCACCGTAAGCTTCCCGGATATAAACATACTGCCCTCCCGCTTCGGGAAACATGGCTCCCAATTCGGCAAAGGCAAAAGCCGCAAGCAGAGTGACTGCAAGGCCAAGGACCCACACTCCCAGAAACAGCCAGGGAAACCGCGTGCTGGAGGCGATGTCTTTCGCCGTAAGAAATATGCCGGAGCCGATAATTCCGCTGGCCAGCAGCAGGATGGAGTCGGTAAGCGAGAGCCCGCGAATTAGCTTCGTTTCATTCGGCAAGTTGGAAGACATGTATTATGCCGTTTTAGTTATTTCTGTAGGGTTCTATAGCTTTTGTCATCCCGGCCGGAGCCGCGTTCTTTGCGGCGGAGCGGAGGGACCTGGGTTTTTGCGGGCATCTCCAGATTCTGTTTTTGTTTGTCCTGTTTCATTACACAAAAAACTAAACAGGTCTAGCGCAGGAGTTTACCCGGACTATTCACTATTTAGATTATTCACTATTTATGTGTACACGATGGGCTGCATTTGGTAACACTAAGGCGGAGAAGTCTGGGAAAACGTGATCTTCCGGACATATTAAGGACGAACAACCCCGAAGAGGTGGCGTAATATAGCCCAGCGCTTCAGCGCTGGGTACGGGCTTTGCTCTGTCATCCTGAGCGCCGCTTTTTGGCGGGAAGGATCCAGAGAATGTTTCATTACCCATGCCGCTTATCAGGCTTTCTCTCGAAGATCTTTCTGGTCTCCCTTGCAACCCGAAGAAATAAACCATTTCCGCATTTAGCTTCTGGAGAGCGCAGCCGAAGGAACCCCGAGAATGTCTCAATCGTACAGGTTGCATCAACGGTTTATTCAACGCAAACCGTATTGTTGCACGCTACCGCACCCGTTATAATCACAAGCTATTTGTAGTCTGCGATCTGCGAGGAAATGCTTTGCCCATCGGAACCGCACTCCACGAAAGGACCTTCCAGCTCTGCCAGAGTTTGAACTACCGCGAATGGGCCGGATACTACGCGGTCAGCGTCTACGAGACGCACCATGAACATGAGTACAACGCCATTCGCAACGCCGCAGCCTTGATTGACATCACGCCGCTTTATAAATATTTGATCTCTGGCAAAGACGCCTCTCGCCTGGTAAACCGCATTATCGCTCGCGATATTGGTAAGGTCGCCGCCGGTCAGGTCATCTATTGTTGTTGGTGCGATGAACACGGAAAGGTGTTGGATGACGGCACCATCTCGCGCCTGGACGAAAACCTGTATCGCTGGACCGCGGCCGATCCTAATCTTCGCTGGTTCAGCCAGAATGCCGTTGGTTTCGACGTTTCCATCGAAGACATTTCGGAAAAAGTCGCCGCCCTCGCGCTTCAGGGGCCTACATCCGGCAGGTTGCTAAAATCAATTGCTCAGGCTGACATCGCCAATCTGAAATATTTCCGTGTTACGCGCGGCAGCATTGCCGGCGTTCCCGTTGACATCTCCCGCACCGGCTATACCGGCGACCTGGGCTATGAAATCTGGATACCCTGGCAAGACGCCGTAAAAGTCTGGGACGCGCTGATGAAGACCGGGAGAGAATTCGACATCCATGCCGCCGGCATGCTTGCCCTCGATGTCGCCCGCATCGAGGCCGGATTGATTCTGACCGACGTCGACTATATCAGCGCAAAAAAAGCGCTGATCGAAACCCAAAAGTATTCGCCTTATGAAATTGGCCTGGGCAAGCTGGTGGATCTGGAAAAAAACAACTTCATCGGACGCGGGGAGCTCTGCGCAGATCACCAACGCGTGGTCGGCCGCCGTCTGGTCGGGCTGGAAATCAACTGGACCGACGTTGAGCGCTGTTTTGAAGCCGTGGGCCTCGCCCCACAGACCCCCGCCACCGCCTCTCGCGTCGCCGTACCGGTTTACAGCGGCCGCACACAGGTTGGCAGGGTAACTTCTACCACGTGGTCGCCCGTATTGAAAAAGATGATTGCTCTAGGGAGCGTCGGGTCGCAGTACGCTGAACCAGGAACCAATCTGGAAGTTGAGCTTACGGTCGAAGCTGTTCGTCACAAGGTAAGGGCCGATGTTACCAAGCTTCCCTTCTTCAATCCGAAGCGTAAAACAGCAACGCCGGTATAGAGGTCTGAATGCCTGGGTCCAGCAACTCCAAATACGATGCCATCGTGATCGGCGGAGGCCACAACGGCCTGGTCAACGCCGCGTATCTGGCGCGGGCCGGGAAGAAGGTCGTCGTGCTGGAGCGCCGCCACGTCCTTGGCGGGGCCGCGGTCACAGAGGAAATTTTTCCTGGATTCAAATTCTCCGTCTGCTCTTACGTCGTCTCGCTGTTGCGCCCTGAGATCATTCGCGAGCTCGATCTTCCCCGCCATGGTCTCGAGATTCTTCCGCTCGACGGAACCTTCACCCCGATGCCTGATGGCGATTATCTCTGGCGCGTGAACGATCATGGCAAGACGCGGCGAGAAATCGCCCGCCACTCCCGGCTCGATGCCGAAGCCTACGAAGAGTTTGGCAAGGCCATGCTGCAGATGTGCCGCTTCGTCAAGCCGGTGCTGGCCATGACGCCGCCCGATCCAACATCGCTCAATCCCCGCGATTTGCTGAAGCTGCTGTTTTTGGGCAAACGCTTTCAGGCGCTTTCCACGGAGGACAAATACAACCAGGTGCAGCTCATGACCATGAGCGCCGTTGATTACCTCGACCAGTGGTTTGAGACGGACGTGCTCAAAGCCACGATGTCCGCTTCGGGAATCATCGGGACATTCCTCGGCGTGCGCTCGCCCGGCACAGCCTACGTTCTGCTGCATCACTATATGGGCGAGATTGATGGCGCATTCCGCTCCTGGGGATTCGCCCGCGGAGGCACGGGCTCCATCTCGGGTGCCATCGCCGCCGCCGCCCGTGAAGCCGGCGTTGAGATCAGGACCCAGGCCGCAATCGCCAGCATCGCGGTCAAAGATGGCAAGGCCACGGGAGTGGTTCTGCAGAACGGCGACGAAATTTTCGGCGAAACCATTTCATCCAGTGTTGACCCTAACCTGACGTTTCTGAAGATGATCGATGCCAAACACCTGCCCGGTGAATTTCTCGACCAGGTACGCCGCTACAAGTTCCGCGGATCGTCGGGAAAAGTGAACCTGGCGCTCGATGCGCTGCCGAATTTCAAGTGCCTGCCCGGCGAGGGAGCGCACCTGCGCGGCGCAATTTCAATCTCGCCCAGCGTCGAGTACATGGAGCGCGCTTACGATGAAGCCAAATACGGGAACTTCTCGAGCCGTCCATACATTGACATTGTTATCCCCAGTCTTACAGATCCATCGGTCGCACCCGCGGGCAAGCACGTGATGTCGTGCTTCGTGCAGTATGCGCCCTACAAACTCAAAAGTGGTACATGGGACGAAAAACGCGAAGCCTTCGGCGATGTTGTAATCAACACGCTGGCGGAATATGCGCCAAACTTGAAACAAATAATTATCGGACGGCAAATTGTCACGCCCCTCGACCTGGAACGGGAATGGGGATTGACCGAGGGCAACATCTTTCAAGGCGAATTGTCGCTCGAGCAATTGTTCTTTCTGCGGCCGGTTCCCGGATGGTCGCAATATCGCACCCCCATCAGGAACCTCTATATGTGCGGTTCGGCAACCCATCCCGGCGGCGGCATCATGGGCGCTCCCGGCCGCCTGGCGGCAACGCAGATTCTGAAAGATTGGGGGCTGGGAATTCACTAGGCGCAATCAATCCTAAGCTTGGAGCTTGCTTCATAAATAGCACCGTGTCAGGGCACGGATTTATCCGTGCCGCCAGACACGATTAAAAATGCGGGCTTTAGCCCCTGAGGGCTCAAAATTTCGCCTCTCGGGGATTTATGAAACACGTTCACAAAATTTCAAACCATCCATATGCCCGAAAAGCGCGACGTCATCATCATCGGTGGTGGACACAACGGCCTCGTCACCGCCTTCTATCTCGCCCAGGCCGGGTTCAAGCCCATGATTCTCGAACGCCGATCGCAATTAGGCGGAGCCGCGCTCACCGAGGAAATTATTCCGGGATTTCGTTGCTCAACGCTTGCCCACTCAGCCGGCCCGCTCAGCCCTCGCATCGTGCGCGACATGCAGCTTGAAAAGCACGGATTGAAGATGCTTCGGCCCGAAACCGCGCTTTTCGCGCCCACCGCCGACGGACGCGCTCTGCTGCTCCACGACGACGCGGCCAGGTCGGCGGAAGGCATCGCTAAGTTTTCCAGCAAAGACGCCGCCAACTACCAGGAATTTGCGCGTGCCCTGGCTCGCATCGCGCCGGTATTGAGCAAGATTCTGGAGCAGTCGCCGCCTGACATCGGAAATCCCGGCGCAGGAGACCTGTGGAATCTCTTAAAGACAGGCAAAGCCTTGCGCGGTCTGGGCAAGGCAGATATTTTCCGGCTCTTGCGTTGGGGGCCGATGGCGGTTGCCGATCTGGCGGCGGAGTGGTTTGAAAGTGAGCCGCTGCGCGCCGCCATCGCCGCTCGCGGAATCTTTGGCGCGTTCCTCGGTCCCTGGTCGGCAGGCAGCAGCCTGCTTCTGCTCATTCGCGCCGCGGCAGACGTTCATCCCGCGGGCAGTGCCGCATTTGTTGCCGGGGGGCTCGGCGCCTTGGCTGGCGCTATGGCCGCCTCAGCCGAACAAGCGGGTGTGGAAACGCGCACCGGCGCCGATGTTGCTCACATCACAATTAAAGACGGTAAAGCCGTTGGCGTTGTTCTGGCAGATGGCGCAGAGATCGCCGCCGGCGCCGTGGTTTCAAACGCCGATCCTAAACGCACGCTGCTGGGCATGGTGGGTGCTTCCTGGCTCCAGCCCGAATTTCTCCTCAAGCTGCAAAATTACCGATGCTCAGGCGTCACGGCCAAAATCAATCTGGCTCTCTCCGGACTTCCCACGTTTACTGCTCTCCGGAATCAAATCTCTTCCGGTAGTTCGGCGCTCGGTGGAAGGATTCACATCGGCGCGGAAATTGATTATCTTGAGCGTGCCTTCGACAACGCCAAGTACGGTGAATTCTCGCAAGACCCGTATCTCGATGTCGCTATTCCATCCGTCTCCGATCCCTCTCTTGCGCCCCCCGGCCAACATGTCATGTCTGTCTACATGCAATTCGCACCCTTCAAGTTGAAAGCTGGAACATGGCCCAGCCGGCGCGACGCTCTCGCCGATACAGTTGTAAAAACTTTAAGCGCATACGCGCCAGATTTGCCGCCGCTCATTTTGCACCGGCAGGTCATCACTCCTGAAGATCTGGAGAAAACTTATGGCCTCACCGGCGGGCATATATTTCACGGCGAACTCGCCCTCGACCAGTTCTACGCAATGCGCCCGCTGCTGGGTTGGTCGCGCTATCGCACTCCCATACCGGGACTCTATCTATGCGGATCGGGTACTCACCCTGGCTCGGGATTGAATGGCATCTCCGGGGCCAACGCCGCAAAGGAGATCCTGAAAGATCTGCGCAGGCGATAGGATTTGTTGGAAGTAGTTGATTCGCGTGAAGGCTATGCCGTTTTAACTTTTATTCTAGTGGGGGATTGGGGAGAGCCGCTGATTCATCCCCAATTCCCCACTTATCCTTGAATTCCTAACTTACAGAAGCGGCGCCACCCGCCGGTTGATCCCTCAACTTATGGCAGGTAGTAGCGGAATGAAGTAAGGAACATGTTTTCGTTGGTATGGGGCGAATTGCCTACCCCGCGCCAGGTATTGCGCACAATGTAGGAATACTGCGGTCCCCACTGCACTCGGCCCTTTGGTCCGTTATAAAACTTGATATAGAAGCCGGTAGAATACTCTTCCAGGCTACGAGTATCCGCGTTGCAGTTGCCGGCGGTGCCAGGGGTAAAGCCGTTACCGCCAGCGGGTACCACCTCAATTGAACAACCGGAGTTATTGAACAGGGGCGAACCATAGCCCACGGCTGTCGTCGGGTTCCTCAACTGCGACCAGCGGGAGACATATTCCCCGCCGCCGTTAAAGTACACATCGAACTTGGGGTAGTGGATCTCAACTGTACCCAGTCCTTGATAGGAGTGCAGCAGTGCCAGCGTGCCGTCCGGGCGTACGGTGGAATCGGGCAGGCCGGCGGCGCCATAACGGCCGATGCCATCGCCTCCCAAGCCGTGCACACCGATCTCCAAATGCTTGCTGAAAAGGAGCCAGCGAGCATTGGCGCCCACGCCGCCGCCGGTCCGGGTGTCAGTGAACGCACCCGCCGCGGAGGTCGTTGCCGCGACACTTGTCACATTGGGGAAAACGCGGTCACGGAACTCACTGAGTATTCCAAACACTTCGTAGTGGCCAATCTTGGGTTGGAAGACCGCCTTGAACACGAAATCAGGAGTCCGATTGAAGGAATAGTTCGCAGTTGGGTTGAAAGCTCCGCCGCTGGTGCCGGCGTTGCCGAAGACAAAGTTGCTGAGGTTGCCGTGCGCCGTCAATGTGGTCTGCGCATTCTCGATGGAGAAGCCCAGCCACACCAGGTTGTTGAAATTCTTGGTAAAACGGCCGCCAAACTGGCGGGCCCAACTGAAGCCCACGTTGTAGGCGTGGTCAATGACCGAAGGAACCGCTTCGGTGCGATTGTCCATGCCGTTCTTGGTTTCCGTAACCAGGCTCCACATTTGGCCGCCGGTGAAAGTAAAACCGTCGGTCAAGGCAGCCTGTCCCCACAACTGGCGCATGCGATTGGTGTAGATGTTGCTCTGGTTGTTGTTGGAGGTAATGCCAGCCGAAAGCCAGTCGGCTTCGTAGTAGCCGGTCAACTTGGCCATGCTGAGCTTGCCTTCCGCAAGCAGTGTGACGCGGGAGGTGCGGCCGGTACCGAAGAACTCGGAAAGATGCGCCGCGTTGAATCCGGCGAAGGGAATGGTGTTAAACGGGGTATTCACGTCCGAAGCCAGTCCGCGTTGACGCCACACGGTTTCCGCGGCAAGAAAGCCGCCGGGCGTGATCGTGACGCCCTTGTAATGGATTGCCAGCGGGCTCTCCGTTAGGTCCGTGACATGTTTCTGTTCTTCCTGCAGGGCGAGCGCGGTCGTGGTGGCATTGGCCTTCAGATCGGTAACATCGCCCTGCATTGCCTTGGCGGTATCGGCTGCTGTGGTGGCCTTGGTCTGGGCGTCGGCAGCAGCCTGCTGCAACTGATTGATCTGCTGTTGCTGCTGTTCAGAAGCCTGGTCCCGCTGCTGCAGTTGCTGGGTCAGTTGCTGAATCTGCTGCTGTTGCGTGGCCAGAGCCTCGCGCAACGACTGCACTTCGTCGGCGGTAGCGGGGGCAACGGTCTTCCTCGTGCGCGCTGAAGACCCCGTCCTCTTCCTGGTGTGGGTCGTCGATCCTGTACTGCCCGTCGTCGACTGCGCCATAAGCGCCAGCGAGAACAGGGGAATGCATAAGTATCGTAGAGCTCTCATCTGCGTACCTCTCCTTAGTTAGCTTCTGAATATCTTTAAGTTTTTCTCTAGCTTTGCTGTAAGAACTGCAAATACGACATGGTTCAATAAAAACTGTTGAACGGTTTGCCGCGAATCGTTTCTTTACACCACATCCCGGAAGCGGGCAGAATCTACTGCTGCTAAATTCTGTAAATGATTTCAATAAACTTTTAATGGGCTCTTGTTAACAGATTGTTAAAAACATGTGAATTTCGCGTGAAAGGGGGAATGAAAAGGCTGTATTACTGTTGCGGTCCTGTATCCGCTACCGTGAAAGAACGGGCCTTCAGCAGCGCCCTGCAAGGTCTTTGCTTCGTTCAAAACCAAATTAGCGGGGATTCCGAAACTGTTTCGATTGTCGATCAAACGGGACAGATTGGGCCCGCTAAAAGTGAATATTAAGTTCCCAGATAAGGAGCAGTCCATTTCGGAACTCCACCGCATCAAGCGCCCAAAGTATGGTTTGCACCCGGAATTGGCGGGGCATTATATGCGCGAATTGTTAAATTCCCATTAAAAATCGGGCTTGGGCCCGAACTCGGCGACGCCTGTCTATCAAGAATTACAATGTCGTGTCCTGCGCAACTAATTTTCTTACAGTTTTGCCATTGATTTGCTAGACTCTTGTGGCATCCCTCAACACAAATCAGTAAATCTTTAAAAAAGGAGCAGTGTATCTCATGAGATTCCTTAAAACTTTGAGCGTGCTCGCTCTATTTTCGACCCTTATGTTCGCCCAGTCAGGAGCGGCGCCAGATACGGTTGCAGACCAGTTGAAGAAAATGCAAGACGCGCTGGCGCAGCAACAAAAACAAATTGCGGTCCAGCAGCAGGAGATCGAGACTCTGCGGACCCAGCTTGCCACCCAGAGTCAAGCTCATGTGGTAGATGCCGCCATGCACACCACCATCGGGGCCGACGATCTTGCCGTGCCCGCGGCGGTGGCGCAAAATACGGCATTGTCCACTCCTGAGGAGAAGCCCAAGGACTCGCCGCTTTCCTTCCGCATTGGCGCAGCCCAATTCACGCCCGGCGGCTTCGTGGATTTCACCAACATCTTCCGTTCCACCAACACGGGCAACGTTATCGGTACGAATTTTAACGCCATACCCTTCAACAACACGATTCAGGGAAACATAACTGAGTTTCGTTCGTCAGCGCAACACTCTCGCCTGAGCTTGAAAGTGAATAGCAAGTACGGCGAGAACAACATCACGGGTTACGTCGAGGCCGACTTCAACGGAAACGACGCAGCCAACGTATTTGTCAGCAGCAACAGCCACACCAACCGCCTCCGCCTGTATTGGGTCGATCTAAAACGTGGCAAGTGGGAAATTTTAGGCGGCCAGTCCTGGAGCTTGTTGACTCCTAACCGCGTTGGCATATCGCCCGATCCGAACGACATCTTTTTCACCCGCAACATGGATGCCAACTACCAGGTTGGCCTCACTTGGGCGCGTCAGGCCGGCTTTCGCCTGGGCTATCATCCTGATGAGCATTGGGCCTTGGCGCTCGGGGTGGAAAATCCACAGCAATACACCGCCGGCGAGGTTAATTTCCCCTTCGCCTTCAATGCTCAACTGGGGCTGCAGTTTGATAACGCTGCTAACGCAAGTACGCCCAACCTCCACCCGGACATCATTCCCAAGATCACCTATGACACCAACTTTGCCGGTGACAGGCATTTCCACGGCGAGGTGGCTGGGCTGCTGACCACTGTGAAAACTGCTAACGTTCTATTCAGCACGGACGGAAACCGTTGGAGCCACCCCTCCACCACCGGCGGCGGCGGTTCGGGCGCCATCAATGTTGATTTGTTCAAGCAGTTGAAATTTGTGGGGAACGCCTTTTACAGCTACGGCGGCGGCCGCTATATCTTTGGCCTGGGGCCACAAGCTGTCGCCCGCGCGATTCCGTTGGCGGGAGCCCCAGCCGGTAATTTTGACGTCCGAACCTCGATGGTTCACGCTGGCAGCACCGTTCTTGGCTTCGAGGCGCCCGTCAGCAAGAGCATTACGCTGGCTGCATACTATGGTGGAGCTTACTTCCAGCGCAACGCCTTTCCTGACATAAGCTCGCCTATGACGCTGACATTTCCAGTTTCTTGCAACGGTCTGAATGGTACCTACCAAAACAAGCCCTGCATCGGTTTTGGCGGACAGAACACCTCCAATAACAACAATCGCGCCCTGCAGGAAGGCACCTTCGACTGGATCCAGACGTTCTTCAAAAACCCCCAATATGGTTCGCTGCAGTTGATCATGCAGTACTCCTACGTGACCCGTGCGGCCTGGTTCGTGCCGCTAGGGGCGCCCAAAAATGCGCACCTCAGCATGGCCTACGTGGATCTGCGTTACGTACTGCCCTAAGTTCGCTCCCTCCTGAGCATCGAGCGCCGGTAAACCCGGCGCTCTTTTTTATTTTTAAGAGTGTGTCAAAAATGTATGAAGGAAATTTGGTGGACCTGGTCGGGATCGAACTTGAGCCGTTTTGCGGGCGTGACCCCGAGCGAAAAGAGAGCGGGGAGCCCGCAGGCGAAATCCTGAGCGAGCGCTCGGCGCGAGTCGAAGGACCCTTCCAACAGAACGCCTGCACCTCAAAAATAGATAGAAGGGAAATTGGTGGACCTGGTCGGGATCGAACCGACGACCTCTTCCATGCCATGGAAGCGCGCTCCCAGCTGCGCCACAGGCCCACTGTTTAAGGCGGGACAATTATTTATTTTCGCAGCCGTTTGCCAGATAGTCAAACGACGGTTGTTAGTTGCCGGCTTCCAGCCGCCGGTTGCCAGAAACTCTTAGGGCTTGCCTCCGGCAATTTTTTGAGCGGCAAGTTTCTTCTTCAACCCCTCCGGACCGAAGCCATAGGGGCAATGCCGGCATCCGCTCTCACAGCAATATCCGCGCCGGCGCAGAAAGTCTGCGGTAAAGACCATGCGCTCGTCTTCCAGGTAATAGTCTTTTCCCAAAATGAGATCGATTTGCGGTGCTGGTTGATCTGACGGCATAAATAAATTAAACCGCTGAGGACGCGGAGAAACGCAGTGTAAAAATTAGCTTCATCTATTCTGCCCGGGATTCCGTCAAATTCAAGACACTAACAAGTTTAAAGGATCAATAACTGTTTGCGCAGATTCCAATTACTCAACCTGTCCCGGCGCGCCGTGGATTACCCGATTACACAATTACTAATGATTCAATGACCCGATGACTCAATGACTCAATGACCCAATCCCCTCAGGGTTTGATCTCCACCGGCGTGCCGTCAGGCACCAGCTTCCATATCTCTTCAATCTCATCGTCGGTAACAGCGATGCAGCCGTCGGTCCAATCGCGCGCACGGTGTGCGCTGCCCACCCAGCCCATGCCGTTAGGCAGGCCGTGAATCATGATATCGCCACCCGGCGAGACTCCCAGCTTGCGGGCGCGGGCCACATCTTCCGCATCCGGATAAGAAACATGCAGCGCCCGGTGATATTGGCTGTGGCTGTTCCGGCGATCGATGATGTAGGTGCCCTCAGGGGTCTTGTGGTCTCCGCGCTGCGTTTTGGGGCCGACCGGCTCGCCTCCAAGAGCAACTTTGTAGGTTTTGAAGGCCTTTCCATCGCGCATCAGCATGAGCGTGCGCTCGCTTTTGAGAACCACGATGTGGTCGGCTTTTATTTCTGACGGCCGGACTGCAGGATGGTCGGCGGCATACAGGGAAAAAGCGATACAGAAAGGCACGGCAAGAATACAAAAGACTTTTGCCGCAGATGAACGCAGATGAGCGCAGATTTTCAAAAGGTAGTTCCCGGTTCTCAACCAGATCGTTCCTTAACTACGCAGTTAGCCGCTAACATCAACCGCCTACAGAAATACAGACACCATAAGCAGCTTCGAAGTTCCCGTTGGCAATTACACAACCTGTCCCGGCGCGCCGTGGATTACCCGATTACACAATTACTCAATGATTCAAATCGCCCGATGACCCAATGACTCAATCGCCGCCGCTTCGGCGGCCGCAACCCCGTTGCGAAAACTCACGAATCGTCCCGAAATCGCTGGCACACGCTCCCCGGGAACAATGATGCCAACCAGATTCAGCGGATCGGCAGCGGAGATGGTAATAATCTCTTCCGCCGGCGGCGCGTTACGCATGGCGCGCAGCGATTCCACGGCAACGGGCAGCGCAAACTGTTCGCCAATAAATCCGCTGACGAACCTGCCGCCGCGCACCTCGCCGCGATCTTCCAGGCGCCGGAATGCCATCAGCAGCTCGCGCCATTTTGGGGCCAGGGCTTCGCGGGCCAGCAGTTCGCGGAAGACCACGCCATAGCGCTCCAGCAGCATGCGGCACGTGGCTTCGACGGCCTGCGCGCGCGCGCTTTCATTGGCCGGATGTCCGGCGGCATAAAGCAGCGCCCAGCGTCCGGCGCTGTGCCGCGGGCGCGCCGTGCGCCCTCTTCCCTGCCCGGTGCGCCGGCGCGGATCGATCAGCGCTCGCAGGTTATCGAAGCCATCGGCCGTGATCATACCGGCGGCGACAAGCTCCCACAGCGCGGTTTCCACTTCAGATTTAAGTCGGCCGGTAGCGCGCACAATGTCAGTGAAGAACGACGCCCCGCGCGTGCGCAAAAATTCCAGGACCTCACGCGCGCCCGGGCTCAAGCCGCTGGCCTCGCGGGTCCCGTTGGAACCGGCTCCATCGGCCGGCAGGTTGTGCAGCGCCATCCACTCAGACTCTTCGCGCACGAAAAATGTAATGGGAGCAACGCTGGTGGGGATCACCCGGCGGCGTCCGTCGCTGGAATCTTCCAGCGTTGCCGGATGCGGCGAGAGCCTGCCCCAGCCAATGGCGCCGGTGAGCGAAAGCTGGTCCAGGATTTTCGGATCGTAGTTTGTCATGCGCCGCAACAGCACTTCGCGCTCCCACGCGCTGGCGGGAATTTCAAAGCCCTGCAGTTGCCGCAAAACTTCCAGCGTGCTGCGCTCAGGGTTGCCGCCAACCTGCGTGCCCGGCGCAACGTGCTGCCAGCGCAGCAGCCAGCGCATGAACTGCGCCGCGGTTACAGGCTCGATCTGCTTGCGCAATCCCCCCAGCGTAAGCCGATGGATTCGCGCCAGCAGTCGCCGCTCACACCACTCCAGTTCTTTGTTGGCTGTGCCCGTGAACTGCCCGCGTAGAATGCTGCCCGTAGATTCAATGCGCAACAGCGTCTTCTCGATTTCGCTTGCCGGAATCCCAAGCAGCGCAGAGAGCTGGCTGGCGGTCGTGGGACCAATGTGCGCCATCCAGCCGTTAAGCGCGGCGAGCAGCGCGTCAGAGAACGAAGGCTGAGTTTTTTCTACGACGGGCAGCGCATCTTCAAACCGCGCGTTAGGATAAAGCGCCAAAAAAGTCTGGCCACGTTCAGCGGCAACCCAGAATGTCTTTTCATCAACGGTCGCCCGGGTAGCGCGTCGCTGCGATCTCAGCGACTCAAAGTAACTAGAAACCATTTCAAAAAACGTCTTTTGTAAGGGCACGGCTTCAGCCGTGCCGAAAGGTTCAATAGAGCTTTGGGCTTTAGCCCTTGAGGTAAGAATGCTTTCTTCGCCCAACCCAATCCCCGGCCCCACGGGCAACGCAATCAGCGTATGCAGCACATCCGCCAGCTCATCGGCATCGCGCACATCCGGCCAGGCCTCTTCCCTCACCTGCGCAATCGCCGCCGGGTCAAGCTTGCCGACCTCCTGCAAGACCGATTCGGGAAGCATGCGGCGCATCTCGACCGCGCGGGCGCGGCGCTCTTCCAGTGGCGCGTCGTCGAGATAGGCATAAGGGTTGGCGTTCAAAATCTCATGCGAGAACACGCTGGGCACGGGGGTATCGACGGATAGACAACGGATGCTGCCATCGGCGATGCCGCGCAGCACCTGCTGCAAGCCGCGCAGATCCATGGCCTCGTGAAAGACATCTTTCATTACCTCGTTCACCAGGGGATGATCGGGCAACTGAATCGGGCCATCCACATTTTCCTGGCAGGCGGCAACGTCGGGAAATACCGAGGCGAGAAGATCATCGGAGCGAATGCGCTGAATCTGCGGAGGAACTTTCTTGCCACCTTGAAAGCGCAGCAGGGCGAGCGAGCGGTTTGCGTCCCAGCGCCAGCGCGTTCCGAAAATGGGAGAGAGCAGCGCCGCCTGCTGCAGCACCGGCTGCACCGTATCGGCGTGCAGGAACTGAAAAACATCGGCCAGCGGAAAACTGTGCTGCTCAGCCAGAGAAATATTCAGCCCGTTGTCGGTGGCCGCGGCCTGCAACTCGAAGTTGAACGAAACACAGAAGCGCTTGCGCAGCGAGAGTCCCCAGGCCTTATTGATGCGCGCCCCAAAGGGAGCGTGAATCACAAGCTGCATGCCGCCGCCTTCGTCAAAAAATCTTTCCGCGATGATGCAGTCCTGCGTAGGCACAGCTCCCAGCACGGCGCGCCCGGTAACAATGTATTCCACCATCTGCTCGGCGCCCGAGCGGTCAAGCCCGCAATTTTCTTTCAGCCAGGTGACAGCGGCAGCGACCTCGGGAGAAGGTGTGCCTGCAAAATTCTGTGTCAGCGTGATGGGCGAAACGTTGGGCGTCATCTCGCTGATCTTCCGCCGCAGGTTGGCGACCTCGGCTGAGAGTTCCGTAGTGCGGCCCGGTGCCTCGCCCAGCCAGAAAGGGACGCTGGGCGGCGCGCCATGCGCATCTTCCACGATTACCCGTCCGGCAGATTCAATGCGGCGAATGCGCCACGATGTATTTCCCAGCAGCACAATGTCGCCCTTGTTGCTCTCGACCGCAAAGTCTTCATCCAGAGTTCCAATGACCGCGCCTTCCGGTTCAGCGACAACAGTAAACAAGGCATTTTCCGGAATCGCGCCGCCACTGGTAATCGCCGCGAGGCGCGCTCCCCGTCGCGGACGCAGCAAGCCATGCACGCGGTCGCGGTGCAAGTATGCCCCGTAGCGTCCCCGCCGCGCGGCGATGCCCTCGGAGAGCATCTCCACAGTGGCATCAAAATCCGACCGCGCCAGCTCGCGGTAAGGATAAGCCCGGCGGACTAATGCAAAAATCTCATCTTCCCGCCAGGCGGTGTTATCCCCAGACGCATCAACCGAAGCTGTGGCGCATGTCGCCACAATCTGCTGCGCCAGGATATCGAGCGGCGCATCAGGAATAATCAGCCGATCCAGTTCGCCCTGCCGAATGGAGTACACCAGCGCGGAAGTTTCTACCAACTCATCGCGCGTCGTCGGAAAGATGCGCCCCTTGGGGATTGCTCCCCGCCAGTGGCCGGCGCGGCCAATGCGCTGCAGCATCACCGCAATCGAGCGCGGCGAGCTGATGTGGCAAACCAGGTCGATTGTGCCTACATCAATTCCCAGTTCCAAAGAAGCGGTGGCGACAAGCGCCTGCACCTCTCCTGCTTTGAGGCGGCGCTCGGCGTTAAGGCGCAGCTTGCGCGAGAGGCTGCCGTGATGCGCGGCAACGGCGTCTTCTCCCAGGCGCTCAATCAAGTTGTGGGCCACGCGCTCAGCCAGCCGCCGCGTGTTGACGAAAATCAGCGTGGACCGATGCCCGCGTACCAGTTCGGCAATGCGGTCGTAAATTTCGTCCCACATTTCATTGGTGGTGATGGGGCCCAGAGGAATTCCCGGGACTTCGATCGCGAGGTCGAGCGTGCGCTTGTGTCCGATGTTGACGATGGCGGGCGCAGGCCGCCCGTTGCCGGTAAGGAAATGCGCGACTTCTTCTATCGGCTTCTGCGTGGCTGAAAGCCCAATGCGCACCGGAGTCTTATGGGTAATCGCCTCCAGCCGTTCGAGTGAGAGCGTGAGGTGCGCGCCGCGCTTGTCATCGGCCATGGCATGGATCTCATCCACGATCACCGTCTCAACATCGCGCAGGTTGGCCCGGCTTCGCTCCGCCGTAAGCAGAATGTACAGCGACTCCGGCGTGGTCACCAGGATATGCGGCGGACGCTTCAGCATCTGCCGGCGCTCATGCGCCTGCGTGTCCCCGGTGCGCACCGCCGTGCGGATCTCAGGCATGAGCAGGCCGCGCTCGGCGGCAAGCTGCAAAATCTCACCCAGCGGAGCTTCAAGATTTTTCTGGATATCGTTGCCCAGCGCCTTCAGCGGAGAGACATAAAGAACTTCGGTGCGGTCTTCCAGGTGCCCAGCCAGCGCCTTGCGGACAAGACGGTCAATGCAAGCCAGAAAAGCAGACAGCGTCTTGCCCGACCCGGTAGGCGCGGAGATGAGAGTAGCCCGCCCGCTCAGGATGTGTGGCCACCCCTGCTCCTGCGGCTCTGTAGGCGTACCGAAGCGTCGCACAAACCACTCCTGCACCACGGGATGGGCCCAGGCGAGGGACTCGGGGACTGACAGGGGAGGCATTGGCTTATTTTAAGCCGATTTTGCGTATTCGTAAAATGTTCGCCTATTATGAGATTTCTTTATATTTAATCCCTTGAGTAGCTGATCTGGATTTTGCGCGCTTTTAGAGAACAAATAATATGCTTGCAGGGCCGTAGCTTCCAGCCCCGCCTTGCGGGGCGGAATAATTTAGCCCAGGCGCGGAAGCCCTGGGTAACCAAAATAAACACGTCAAGCCCCGGAAGGGCGACACTTATGTCCCATTCGTTTGCCCAGAATCAAATCCATCTGGTATTCAGTACGAAACAACGCCGCGATCTCATTGCAACAGAAATCCAGCCAAAGCTCTGGGCCTACATTGCCGCAATCGGCAGGAATCATGGAATGTATGTTCTCGCAGTCGGAGGCATCAGCAATCATGCACATGTCTTGTTCCGCTTGCCTGCGAGCCTGGCGCTCGCAAAGGCAATTCTCCTCCTGAAATCCAACTCTTCAAAATGGATGAACGAACACAGAAAGCAGTTTGCGTGGCAGGAAGGCTACGGCGCATTCAGTGTGAGTACGTCGAATCTGCATGTGGTAACCAGATACATCCAGAACCAGGAAGCCCATCATAAAAAATTCAGCTTTGAAGAGGAATATTTGACGCTTCTGAAAAAAAACGGGGCGGAATTCGATCCGAAATATGCATTAGGGTAATTGTGTCGCCCCTCCAGGGCTCTGCCTTCTAAAAATATTTGCACCCCCCAGGGCTGCCGCGCCTGGGCTAAATTATTCCGCCCCGCAAGGCGGGGCTTCAACGCGGTAGCGTTGGTGAAGAGTTTCGTCCAGTAATTGTCATGATCCAGCTTCAAAACCCATACCGCCACCCAAAAAATTACATACAGCGAATCCCAAAATATCAGGCCTTTTGTACGAAGTGATATCAAAAGATTCCATGCCGTTCATTCTCATGTCATTCTGTTTTATATATTCACGAGGTGGATGATGAACAACGGCGAAGCTCCCAATAAAAAACCGCGGTGCCAGCACATCAGCAAGATCGGCGCCCGCTGCCAGGCCGATCCCCAGACCGGCAAGGACTATTGTTTTTTCCACGACCCCGATCAGAAGAAGAAACAGTCCGAGGCCCGCCGCCAGGGCGGAGAAGCCCGCAGCCGCCAGATGGAACCCGAGATTACCCTGCTGCCCAATCTCCCCACAATCTGCCTGCAGAAAACTTCAGATGTATACGAGCTGTTGACTCAAACCGTCAATCACCTTCGCCGTGACGAGATAGACCTCCACGCCGCCAAAGCCATCGGCTATCTCTCCTCGCTCCTGCTGCGCGCCCTCAAATCCAATACTCAGCCCGACGTGGTTGAAATACTGGCCGATACCATCAACCGCTTCTGCCATGGCCAGATGGATGTCCGCACCGCCAAAGCCGTCGGCCATCTCACCTCTCTCTTGATCGGTGCCTTGAAGCAAATCGCTGTTGAGGAACAAGCAGCTTCCGAAAATGAAGCTGCTCGCCCCGCCGCAACCATACGCGCCCAAGCTCAGCGCCATAAGCCTGAAGCTGGGATCACCCAGAGGATCGCCGCCAAACCGGCGAAGGATCATGAACTGCATCCTGCCGCGTTCAACCTGGCCTCTGCGAACACAGCCCGCCCCGAAACCAGCCACCCCTGACAGCATCCCTATGTTCTACTGATTCCAAAACGAACACAATCTGGTTTGTTGTACTAATTCCAAACCAACACAATCTCTTTTCCTGTGCTCTACAGCAACGAGTCTAATAACCCCGAGCGGATAAGTACCCAAACCTCTGCGTAACCCAGCGTCCTCTGCGGTGAGCAGGTTTCGCCAAAAATCCAACTTGAAACTCGAAACATGAAACTGCTTTTCGACCCAACCTAGCAAGGGGGGTACCAGTCCATCCCACACAGGCTTGGCCGCCTGTGTGGGGCACCCAGGCATGAAGCAGTTTGATATCATTCGTCGCGCGGGCTTGAAATTTGGGGGAATTACGATTTGCGATTTACGATTGCTTGGATTGGTTCAGAGCACTGAGGTCGCTGGTGATGTAAGCAACAAATCTGGGAGTTTTGGGTGCAAACAACATGAGCGTCGAGAAACCAGCAATTTGGACAAAAAAAGGCAATAAGGTTGAATATGTCTCCGCCAAGTGGGGTGATGACGTACCGTTACGCTCGGATGGGGCTGAGGTGCTCTATCACGAATATGGGGTGCAACTTCGTCGGACAACTGACGGACGCTATGTGCTTAATGTTCTCTGTGGGCGGGTCGGGCAGTATGGTGTAGAGATTGAGCTAACCCCTGAGGAGATCGATTCCTACAGAAAGCGTGGAGATGTGTTTATTCACTCTCTTGGCGAAAATGTTTACGGCGATCCCAACCGTTTTCAGTCAAGAATCATCCGGTCTTGCTGATGCCTGGGTGTCCCTCGATAAGACGGTACGCTGGCAGCTAAGAGCTAAAGGCTAAAAGCTAAGAGCCGCTCTCCTACGGCTGCAACCCCTCCAGCGGCTGCAGGACAACCGAGCATCCCTCTCCGGAGCACGAAACCGTAGCCCGGCGAATGACCTTGACCGAGGACATTTCCGGAAACCGTACCGGGTACTGCTGTCCGCGAAGTTTTTCGCCGGCGTCATGCAATGCCGCGTCGCCATCCAGGTACGCGGCGCGCTCGGGCTTGTCGGCGCCGTCAAAGACCAGGGCAAAGCGGGCGGAGCCGGTGGTGACAGCCGCGGGAAGTTTGACGGTGCGCGATTGCAGCAATTCCGAGCCGGCTTGCGCAATCTCTTTATCGGCCGCCTCCGCGCTTGCCGCCAGTTTCAGCGCCTGCTCGCGCGAGGCCTGCGCTTCGCTGCCGCCTGCGGCGGCGGCGAGGGCAAACATGTGCCGGGCCTTGTCAGGCTGGTTTTCCTTCTGGTAGACGCGGGCGAGGCGATTGCCCACCGTTCCCGACTGGCTCAGCAGCCAGGCCGCATTCAGGAATTGCATTGATCCCAGGGTGTCGTGCTGCAGGAACTTTGCCCAGCCTGTGCGCGCCCACGCCAGTGCTACCAGGTTCATGGCCGAAAAGGCCGACGGAGTGAGCCGCTCAAACTCGCCTGCATCGAACTGGTCGCCAATACTATCGAGCGTCTGCCGGGCATCGTGCAGTGTCTCATCCGGGTCAATGTCGTCGCGCAAGGCGGCGGAAAAAACGTCGGTCCCGGCCTGCAGGTTTGAAATTCCCAGCACGCTCTTCATGAGGGCATGGCCTTTTTCCGCGTCTCCGCTCCGGGAATACACCTGCGCCAGCGCGATTTTTACCTGCGGATCGTCGGGTGGAATTGCCGCCGCGGTTTCCAGCTCGGTGCGCGCCTCGGTGTCATGTTTCATCTGGGCCAGCAGCAGGCCGAGGCTCTTGTGTGCCAATTTATCCGAAGGGGTGATTTCAATCTGCTTTTTGTAGGCGCCCACCGCTTCTTCCAGCTTGCCTTCCTGCTGCAGCTCTCCGGCAAGATCGCTGTTGGCGCGGGCGTGCTCAGGGTTCATTTCAATCTCTTTGCGAAAGGCGCCGATGGCCTGGTCATGCTGATTCAGCCCGGAGTAGGCCAGCCCTAAATCCTCCCAGCCATCTTTTTGTTTCGGGTCCTGGTCGAGCGCCCGCTTCAGCAGGTCAACGGCTACGCCAAAATCCCTGCGCTCGAGCGCGGCCCCGCCGGCTTTGCGAATTTCTTCAGGCGTTCCGGTGATCTGTGTCGCTGAGGCCACCGCGGCGGCAGAGGCGGCGGTAATGCTGCACCACAGGTCCTGTTCGAGCACGCTGCCGGTCACCGTGCGGAAAGATTCGTAATCAGAGCGGCGCGTGGCCGGCAGCTCGTTGATCTTCAATACCATCCTCCGTTCGGCCTCGAGCACGTTCTTGTTGAGCACGTAGGAAGAAGAATACTCGCCATAGTCCCGCGTCATGCGGACCTCGGAAGGAACGTGGACCGTGTAGTTCGCCGGGAATTGGATGTGCGCGCGGTAAACTCGCTCCACCGCCGGGCCTACGTCGAGCGGTTCAGAAGTTTTCGCGGAAAGATTCAATTGGCTGCGTCCCACCGGAGGCAGGATGCCGAAGCTGACGTCCGAGCTGGGAACACGGAAGTAGTTGTCCTGATGCAGATGAAAGGACATATGGAATGGTTTGCTGGTGTCTTCCAGGGAATCAATGCGCACCTCCGATACATCTCCGCCCAGCCCCCAGGCCGCCGACATTAACTTCAGCGCACGTTGATAGTCGCCCGGGGCGACCTGGCGGAATACGGCCCGTATGGGCCAATCGCTGTCGCCCTGCGCGGTCATCTCCACCGTGGCGTCGAGAGCGCCGATTTCGGTGAACTTACCGTCGATTTTCATCGTGACCAGGTTCTTGACCGGAGTTGCCGCCGTTGTGCGCCGCAGGCCGGCGCTCGCGTCATCGGAAGAAAGCAGCGCCTGCTTGTTGCGCAGCTCGTACATGATCAGCCCGTAGGGCGCAACCTCGGCGGTTGTATCCAGCCAGGTCAGCTCTCCATCTTTTTCCAACTGCACCGCGGTAATCACATGGTCGAACTGGGCGGGCGAGGGCACATCCAAATCGAGCTTGCGGTCGCTGCTGATCAGCACCGGATAACTCTTGATGCCTTCGGCGCGCAGCAGGGCCTCGAGTAATGTGTGCTTGTCTTTGCAGTCGCCATAGCCGTTTTGCAGCACCTCTGACGCCTGGTGTGGCTGCAGCCGCCCCACTCCGAACGAAAGACTGACATAGCGAATGTTTCGCGCCACGTAATCGTAGAGCCGCCGGGTTTTTTCCAGCGGCGTCGTGGCGTTTTTGGTCAGCTCCGCGGCCATCTTGCGCACGCTGTCATCGGCTGCGGCGCGCTCGCCCTGCAGCTTCGCGTACCAGCGGGCAATCTGCTGCCAGTCGGTGAAAGTCGAAAGCTGCACATCGGGCTCAAGATCGCTGTCGTCAACATCTTCCTCCTGATCGTCCTTTCGGTTGGGCACAAAGTCCTTGATGCTCCAGCTATAGATGCGGCGGTCTGCCGTCTCCCGCGTGTCGTACTTCCGCTTCGGGCTCTTGAGCTTCACCTCCCGCGATTTGGGGAGATCAATCTCCAGGCTCTCATCCAGCACCGCGGTCTCTTTCAGGAATGAGTGTTCGAACCAGAACTCGCCCGGCGCCAGCGGCTTGGTCCTGGTGATGGTGTGGTATTCCAGCACGTCGCCGACCTGCAGCCCGGCTACCGACACGTGGCGCTGCCGGAAGTCGCTGTACATGGGAGCTTCCCTCAGGACGTCAGGAGCAAAATCCTGGGCGGTTGAAGCCGGGGTCTCGACCACGCGTCCATCGGGTTTGCGCACGCGCACGTAATCGACCTGCAGGTCCTCAGTGGCGGAGGAGTACCCAAAGACAAGCTGCCCCAGCGCCTCGATGCCGGCCTGACTCTGCAACTTGATGGCCGCAGTAATCTCCTCGACGCCGGTGCCATCGTTTTCGTAGCGCACCGTGTCTCGAAGGCGCTCGTAGACGTAAGCTTCTTTCGTCGTATCCGGCTTCGTGGCAGATGGCGAAGCCTGTCCAAACAAGGGAACCGCCAGCGCCACGCCCAGGGACAGTGCGATGAGAGATCGAGGCAGAGACATGCATGGGTTGTAATACGAAACCGGGCAAAAAATCAAACCCGAATTGCGCTCAGCCCGGTCTCCTCGCGCACGGATGGGAGCCGCATTTTACGCATGAATGATCTCCCCGTTCTTTGAAAATCTTGCTCCTCGAAGCTAAAAGTTAAGAGCTAAACTCCTGAAATACAACCTTCCCGGATTCTCCACCAGAATCAGCTTGCGTTTGGCGGCGTCGGGCGCCCAGGTGGGCAGCAGGTTGAAGATATGGCCGTCGTCAATAGGCAGCCCGGGCATTATATCGGTCGGGTTGCGTCCTGGCGCGGGGGCGGAATCCACGTGGGGCCAGTCGCTGGCCCACAGGATGCGTTCCGGATTGGCTGCGATGAGCGCCTTGGCGAACGGAGCGATATCAGGAAAATCAGGCGCCAGGGTCGAGCTGCGATACGGCGCGGAGATCTTGACGTAGGCTTTTCCCGCCTTCAGCAGCTTCAGCACGCGCTCAAAACCGCGCTGTCCGGTTCCAAGCGATGCTTCGACTCCTGCAAAGTGGTCGAGCACTACGGGCACGGGTGCTGCCATGATCTGCTCGCTCAATCCGTCAATCACCGCAGGACGCGCGTAAATCTGCACCAGCCAGTTGCGTTTTTTCACTCGATCCACCGTATTTTGAAAATGCCGGCGCATTTCCGCCAGGTTTGCCGGTGGTTCGAGCGATGACTGAAAAAAGATAAGCCGCGCGCCCCGGACCCCGGCTTTGTGCATGGCATCGAGGTCGCTCTCTGGCGTCGCATCGTCAATCACGGCCACGCCGCGGGCGCTCGGGCCGAGCTGCTTCATCGAATCGAGGAGACAGCGATTGTCGGCGCCATAGATGCTGATCTGCACAACCACCGTGCGGGTGACGTGCAGCGCGCGATGCACCGCCTGAAGCCTGCTGACGGCCGCCGTTTCCGGCGTGTACGTGCGCGAGGGCGACATTGGAAAACGCTTCGTGTCTCCAACAATGTGCACGTGGCAGTCGCACGCGCCCGCCGGGACTATGAAATTGACCGGCGTGAGAGCGGCCGGTGCGGTCGCTTTTGAACCCTCGGCAAAAACGGTCAATGCAGGCCGCAGCAGCGCAGCCGCTCCTGCGGCAGCAGCGCCGATAAGAATGTCGCGTCGGGTTGGCATCAAAAATCTCTCCTAAACCAGCAAAGCTCGGATTGTATATTCAATTTTCTTTTTGCAAGGCATTGGCTTGCCAGACGTGGATTATTTCATCCATATGCACAATGTGTCATTCGGTATGTTGCCCTCGGGGCGCGCGATCTTTTCCAACTTATTCTCGAATTTCGGGTCGTCGCGATTCTGTCAGCGCGAGGGAAAAATCCTGGCAAAAATCCGATGGAAGCCGCAGATGATTCCTATCGCCATCGGAGATTTTTTCCCGCTTCGCGGGACCAGGATGACAGTGCGTGAAAAAACAAACTCCGCCTGGGATGACAGAGCCCAGGTACTTGCCCCGTATCCAAACACATTTATGATTAGATGAATTTCGACCGAAGTTTGCCAAACGAGCCCAGGAGGATTGCTTGGATTCAACCTTCCACATGTCGCCGCAGCAGTTCCGCGAAGAAGCCAAACGCTTGATCGATTGGATTGCCGGCTATTACGAGCAGATCGAAAGGTATCCGGTGCAGGCGCAGGTCGCGCCGGGCGCGGTGCGGGCCGGGCTGCCGGCTTCGCCGCCCGTGCGTCCTGAGCCCTTTGACGCCGTCATGCGCGACCTTGAGCAGAAAATCATTCCCGGCATCACCCATTGGCAGTCGCCGAATTTTTACGCGTACTTTCCCGGCAACTCCAGCGGGCCCTCGGTCCTCGGAGAGTTGCTCTCCGCCGCCTTTGGCGTGCAAGGCATGCTGTGGGTCACTGGCCCCGCCTGCACCGAACTTGAAGCCCACGTTCTCGATTGGCTGGTGGGAATGCTGGGCCTGCCGCAGCAGTTTCTTTCGTCTTCGGCCGGGGGCGGTGTGATTCAGGATTCGGCTTCCAGCTCTTCCCTGTGCGCTATCCTGGCGGCGCGCGAGCGGGCCACTGATTTCGCCAGCAACACGCAAGGCTGCCGCCAGCCGCTGGTGGCATATACTTCGTCGCAGGCACATTCGTCAATCGAAAAGGACATCAAGATCGCCGGCATCGGCTCGCAAAATCTGCGGCTGATCGAAGTGGATTCCAAATTCGCCATGCGTCCCGAGCTTCTGGAAAAAGCCATTGAAGCCGACAAGCGCAACGGCCTGCAGCCATTTTTTGTCTGCGCCACGGTGGGAACAACTTCTACGATGGCGTTCGACCCGCTGCCCGAGATCGGCGCTATCTGCCGCAAGCATGGCCTCTGGCTCCACGTGGATGCGGCCATGGCTGGCCCCGCCGCGCTCTGCCCCGAGTTCCGCTACATTCACAATGGCATGGAGCTTGCCGACAGCTACGTCTTCGACGCGCATAAATGGATGTTCACCAACTTCGATTGCAGTTGCTTCTATGTCGCCGACCGCAAAGCGCTGATCAACAGCCTCTCGGTCGTACCGGAATATCTGCGCACCCAAGCGTCGTCAACAGGCGAGGTCACCGACTATCGCGATTGGCAAGTACCGCTGGGCCGCCGCTTCCGCGCGCTCAAGCTGTGGTTCGTTATCCGCCATTACGGCGTCGAGGGATTGCAATTCCATATCCGCCGGCATATCCAGTGCGCCCAAACGTTCTTGGGTTATCTGAAGAACGATCCCGATTTTGAAGTCGCTGCCCCGCCCCAGCTCAACCTGGTTTGCTTCCGGCTGAAGGGCACAGACGAACTCAACCAGAAATTAATGGACCGGCTCAACAAAAGCGGCGAGCTGTATCTTTCGCATACCAAGTTGAACGGCAAGCTGGTGCTGCGGCTGTGTATGGGGCAGACATATACAGAAGAGCGTCATGTGGAGCGGGCGTGGCGGGCGATCAGGCGCGAAGCGTCGAGACTGCAGGAGACAAAACAATTTTCCGCCGCGGATCGACGCGGATAAACGCGGATTGGCTTGAAACTCGAAACTTGAAACTCGAAACTGCCCTTGTGGTTTAATTATCCAAATGTCCAAAGCCCGCGCAAAAAAAATCAAGCTCCTTCTCTTCGACGTGGATGGCGTCCTGACCGATGGCAAGATCTGGCTCTTCCCTGCTCCTGCCGGCTTCGAGCCCATGGCGGCGGAAAAGAAGGCGGCCGAGCATGCCCACATTGGCGGTTACTCCATCTCCAGCAGTTCGATGATGGAGGCCAAAGGCTTCAACGCCCACGATGGCACCGCTATTTCCCTGGCCCGTTTGGGCGGCCTCAAGACCGGGCTGATTACCAAGCGCATCTCTGAGACGGTGGCTCTGCGCGCCCGCGATCTGCGGCTTGACCACGTCCACCAGGGCATTGCCAATAAGCTGGCTGTCTTCCGTTCGATTCTCGAGCAGGAAAAACTCCACGCCAGCCAGGCCGCGTTCGTGGGCGACGACATCATCGATCTTCCCGTGATGCGCAATTGCGGGCTGGCCATCGCCGTTCCCAACGGCCGCAACGATGTGAAAGAAGAGGCGCACTGGATCACCAAGCATTGTGGCGGCGACGGCGCCCTGCGCGACGCCGTGGAATACATTCTGCAAGCCCAGGGCAAGCTCAAGGACGCGATCGATGAGTACATTCAGGAACGCAAGGTCAAGGCAGCCAAGCTCACGGATTGAATCATTGAGTCATCGGATCATTGAGTCATTGGCGATTGCGTAGCTGCGTAATCGGGTAATTGTGTAATTGTTTCGGAATCCGGTCAGCAACTGAGCGAGCCTTCGCTACCCTTTCAATCTTGAGCATCATGGAAGATGGAAGATGCTTGCATCTTCTACGCCCAAAAACCGCCAGCTAGCAGCTTCTTGTTTTGGCTGCGGAGCCCTTAGGGAGAAGCCGCGTAGAAGTAATAGTCGGCCACGTAGGCGCTTTTGGATTCAGCGCCTTTGTGAGCATCATCGCAACTGGCAGCGGATGGAGCTTGCCCGCCATTGGTGTTGATTCTCTGGATGGTGGTCACTCCGCTGAGAATGCCTTTTCCGGAGTGGCTGGCGGCGGTGAGCAGCAGCCACGGAATGGAATCGGAATCGGGCGAATCCACCCGCGCCATCATCTTGCCGCTGACTTCGCTTCCGTCATTGTGCTTCCATGTGGGCATGGGAGGCGGACCCGGGTTCAGATGGTGATGCCCGATGGCCGAGCCTTGCCGGTCAAACAATCTGGCGTCCGGGCCTTTCAGCGCCCAGGCAGGCTTGCCGTCGCCGCCCAACTGGCATGTATAAACTTGAAAACCCGAAGCATGGGCGAGGAGCACGATTTTTTCCCCGTCCGGAGCCTTGATGTTGTCTGGAACGTCAGGCCGGGCTACTTCCTGGGCAATTGCCGCCAGGGAGAGCCCAAACACGCAAATCACCGCCAGCAATCGTATTTTCATCGCTAGATTCTAACATCGGCCTGGACGCCTCTCGCGCATGGTCAAACCAGGTCAGCAAGCAGTAGACTCGTCATCCGTATTCGGGAAGGTGTAACATCTTTAGTTGCGGAGTTGCCAGCCATGAAACCCAGATTCCTTACCTTTATCACTATTATCACTACTGTTTTAGTGTTGGGCATAAGTTGCGGGGCCCAGTCGTCCCAACCCGCTAAACCCCGGACTCCGGCGGCAAGGACTGCCAACGCGCCTTCGTTGAACATTACGCAGCTTAATTCAACCTTGTCGGCCCTGGAGCAATCAACCAGGCAGACCGCGCTGGACCTGGCCCGGCTTCGCATTGATAAGTGGAAAACCGACGGCGCCACCCGCGATCAGGCGCAGTCCAATGCCCAATCGCTGATGAGCAATATGACCAACGCGCTTCCCGGGATGCTGACCGCAGCGCGCAACGCGCCCACTTCCCTGACCGCAAATTTAAAACTGTATCGCGATTTGAATGTGCTCTACGAAGTGCTGTCGCCCCTGACGGATTCTGCCGGAGCAGTCGGCAGTAAAGACGAATACCAGGAACTGGCGGCCGATACCCAGCTGCTCGAAGCCAGCCGGCGCTCCCTGGCCGACTACATGGAAAGCCTGGCTGCCTTCCAGGATGCCGAACTCGCCCGCTTGCACGGCCGAAGCGCTCCAACCGCCCAGGGCAGCGGGGCAGGGCCTGCTGCCGCCAGTAAGAAATCAGGCCCGGTAATTATCGTTGGCGAAAACGGAGTGCCCAAGCGAATTGTGGACGCAGATGATGACGATTCCGCGCCCAGAAAAACGGTTCGCAAGAAGACCCCTCCTTCGCCGGTGCAGCCGGCGGCGCAAAGCACCATCAAGCCTCAATAAAGCCCCTAAAAAGGCCGGGCCTCTTTACAAAATATTCTTTCCCGCACCCCCTGTTTTTGGGAACCTTTCAGGGGGTAAGTACGTCTATCTATCCAGTAGCAGGTTTCGCGCACGGATTGCCTGCTGGTCCAAAGGCATCTTGAAGCAGACACCGTATCCTGCTAGGGTGAGAGGTGACGCCATGAAGGCAATGGCGGGAGCAACTACTTTGGCCGAGTTAGCAAGCGCGCTGGCGAATGCCACCGAAGAAGGTTCGATGGTGGCAGAACTGAAATCCGGTTCTGAAGATGCGTATTCCTGGCTGATCACTCACTATCACCAGCAGGTTTATAGCCTGGTCTACCGCATCGTCAGCGATCCGGCAGACGCAGCGGATACGACCCAGGAAGTTTTCCTGAAGGTCTTCCGGGGAATGCGCCACTTTAATGGCGCCTCCAGCCTCAAGACGTGGATTTATCGCATCGCCATCCACGAAGCCTGTAATAGCAAGCGCTGGTGGTTCCGCCATAAACGCCAGGAAACCAGCATTGAGCCCGCTTTCGAGGAGATGGCTGACGGCTCTACGGGCCAGGGGCTCAAAGATTTGCTGGAAGATCAAACCGAGTCTCCCTTCGAAAGCCTGGCTCATGAAGAAATCCGCGCCCGGGTCGAGGAAGAATTGAGAGAGGTTCCAGAGCCGTTTCGCACCACCGTTGTGCTGCGCGATATTGAAGAGCTGTCGTATGAAGAGATCGCTGAAGTCACGCGGGCATCGCTGGGCACGGTGAAGAGCCGCCTGACGCGTGGCCGTGAGATCCTGAAAAAAAGATTGCAGTCCTATGTCAACGAAGTCGGCGAGGAGCTGGGATTAATGGCTGGGCCGAACACGTCAGACAAGAGCAGCGCAGGAGCAAAAGCAAAAAACCTGCCTGCGATGCGGCGCGCAAAGATTGAGGTGACGTCATGAAGTGTGAAGTGCGGTCGTTATTTTCGTTGTATCTGGATAACGCCCTGACCGGCGCGCAGATGCAGCAGGTAGCTGCCCATATCCAGACGTGTGCCGCCTGCGCTGACGAATACCGGAAGCTGCACAATACCCAGCGCCTGGTCGCTGGGCTGGGAAGGCGGCCGGCGCCTCCCGATCTTGCTCTTCAGTTACGGGTGGCGCTTTCGCAGGAGCGTGCGCGCAACTATGGCCACTATTGGCAAGGCTTGTTAGTGCGCCTGGAAAATAGTTTTAACGCCTTCATGTTTCCGGCTACGGCCGGCTTGTTGAGCGCCGTCATCTTTTTTGGGTTGATCATTGGCTTCTTCGGCCTGCAGGTGAACAGCGCAGCCGCCTCTTCCGATGTGCCCCTGGCGCTCTATACGCCGCCACAGTTGAACACATCTCCTTTGCCGTTCTTAACCACCATTGGCAATAATGACGGATCGCTGGTGGTGGAGACTTATGTGGATGCCAATGGCCGCGTGGAAGACTACCGCATCATCTCCGCGCCGGCGGGCGCCGAGAACCTGATTCCCCGCCTCGATAATCTGCTTCTGTTTACCACGTTCCGTCCGGCGATGAACATGGGACGGCCCACTCCCAGCCGCGTTGTGCTTTCATTTTCAGGCATGAACGTGAAGGGATAAAAAGAAGCCCTTGGCTTTTAGCTCTTAGCCTTTAGCTTAGAAGTTGCGTCCGTGACGAGCTGGCGGTATGAAATTTTGTTGTCTGATGATGTCGTTCTTGATCGCATTGCCTGTAGCTGCGCAACACAGCTATACCGACAAAGATGTAGTTCGGTATGCAAAGGCGATCGATGTTCGGACACTTGATTTGACGCTCTCTTCGCAGCGGCTGGATGAGTGGCTTCAGTCCGGGCCGGCACACATCGATAAGATTTCTTGGTGGGTGAACGGTGACTGTGACCTTAAAGAGCCACAGAAGATCACTCCTCTTTGTGTAAAGATCAGCTTTGCACGCGGTAGCAAAGTCGGACTCGCCATGATCAGAGTTGGAACATGGCGAAAAGGCATTAGCGGCCCGCCCAGGTTGGAATATGTTATGGTTTGGGGACAAACACTCAGGGCAGGACCAGACAAGCTATCCGACCTCCCTTGGGCTTTGGATAATGCCTCGCCTCCGAATCACTAACAGCAAATCATATGTAGTTTCAACTCGCTCGCGCCGCCTTTTCCCGATAATAAAAAATCAAATCCAGTGGCGGCGGGGTATGTCCCATGGCCCGCAGAAATCCGGAGACCTGGCCGCGATGGTGGGTTCCGTGATTCACAACGTGCAATGTGATCTGCCAAAGGGGAGTTTCGTACGGATTCCCCTTTAGATCTTTATAAGAAAAGTTAGAGCGCAGGGAATCTTCGCTCAGGCTTGATGCCCATTTCTTCCATCTTCGATACAGCTCTGGCCATTCGTTCTGCAGCACCGTCATGTGCATATCCCGTTCCGGATCAAGGAACCGCGCCGGCGGATCCCCCTCGATGCGTCCAAGCCATACCCGGTCGGCGGCATAGACATGCACAAGCGTGCCGAGCACGCTGCGGTCGGCGGTATGGAAATCTCGGGTCAACTCTTCCGCAGTCAACAAAGCCGCCGCCTGCACAATCCTGCTGCTGGCCCAGGCCGCATAATCGAGATGGGTATGCAACGCCTCCAGCGTAATTGCCATAGGTGATTCTAAGTTTACAAGAATGTTGCGGAGCCTTGGCTTTTGAAATCCGCGCAAATCCGCGTTCATCCGCGGCGAAATCTTTTGCTTTTCTCCGTGCCTCCGCGTCTCCGCGGTGACCTTGATTTTCCTTGGAGCTTGGAGCTGAAAGCCAGACCCTAGCTGAGCAAGGGGCATCCCCCGATTGACCCAATTCTTCATTGCCCAGTAAAATAAACCTATTCCCGCCTTGAAATAAGAGGAGGCCCGTCTGCGTTCTGTCTCATTTTTTTTGAGTTTTACCGTTTTCTGCGCGGTCATGGCTACGGCTGGCCTGGCGCAGGATTCTTCCTCCCATGCCCCAGGTGTACCGGCTGCGGCCACGACTTCCAAAATCACTTTGGATACCAGTGAGACGCTGTTCTCCCTGCTGGCGGCAATGAATTCCTGCGGATACGATGCCGATCTGGCGAACTCGGACCCGGTGCGCGCGAAAATCCGGCAGGAAATCGCGCAAAAGACGGAGGCTTCCGCCGATGCCGCCCACGCCCGGGCGGAATTTTGCCGCTTCTATAAAGACCACCAAAATCCGGACCCGGGCCGCGATTTGGCGCAGTTTGTCTCCCTGGGGTTATTTCTCACCGAGCCCCCGGCATTTCAGCCCAGCGTTCAGGAGGCCGACATGCCCCCCGATGCCACCTACGTTCTGGGCGCAGTACCGTTGCTGCAAACTTTCTATCAGGCAGTGGGATTGCGCGACATGTGGAAAGAGCACCAGGGTGAATACGACGGGCTGATAGACCGTTTGCACGAGCCCGTCTCGCAGATGATCGTCAAGACCGACCTGTACTTGAAGCTGCAACTGAGCGGCTACGTGGGCCGGCGTTTTACCGTTCTGGTAGAGCCCCTGGTCGCTCCCCGAGACATTAACGCCCGTAACTACGGTTCAGATTACTTCATGGTGGTTTCGCCCACCTCCCAGGGTTCGATCAAACTCGATCAAGTGCGGCACACTTATCTGCATTACGTGCTCGATCCTTACGCGCAGAAGCGCGGCACGACTCTCAAGCAACTCGAGCCCTTGCTGCTTGCCGTCGCCACAGCTCCCATGGATGAAAGCTTCAAGAACGATATCGGCCTGCTGGTGAACGAATCTCTCATTCGCGCTATCGAGGCGCGTACCCTGCAGGTGAGCGGCAAAGATGCTGAAGCGGCGCGGCTGCAGGCCGCGCGGGCGGCCGTCAACGAAGGTTTTATTCTTACCCGCTACTTTTATGAAACCTTGCAGAAATTCGAAAAAGACCCGGCTGGATTGAAAGACAGCTATTCGGAGTGGCTCTATCAAATCGATGTAGGAAAAGAAAAGAAGCTGGCGCAAGAGGTCAATTTCTCCAAGGAAGCCGCCCCCGAACTGCTGCGCGCCAATAAGACGCAGCAGCTTCAATTGCTCGATCTGGCCGAGGAGCGGCTGGCGGCGCGTGATATCCCCGGAGCGGAAAAGCTGGCCCACCAGGCGCTCGATGAGAAAAACGAGGACCCGGCCCGCGCCTTGTTTATCCTGGCCAAGGCCGCTTCGCTGAATGGAGACATGGATGGAGCGCGCACATATTTTGAACGCACCCTCGAAATCGCGCGCGAACCCCGGGTGGTGGCCTGGTCACACATTTATCTGGGCAGGATCTTCGATCTTCAGGAGGAGCGGGAGGCGGCGCTGGCGCAGTATCGCGCTGCTTTGAGCGCCGGCGATACCAATCCGCAAACCAAGGACGCCGCCGATCGCGGGATCTCCCAGCCCTACGAGCCCCCGACGGCGCGGCCCAAGGATCAGAACTGAACGATGGAGCCGGGCGAGGCGCCGGCGCTACTCAAATTGAACCACAGCCAAGGTCAAAGTAAAGGACCGCCGCATTTGATTGGAGCAGTCAATGAAGAGAATCTTGAGCCTTTCCGCCGTCGTGCTGATAACAGCCAGCATGCTGCCAGCACAAACTGCCGGCGTCCAGGCTCCACAGCCTGCCAGCCCCCAGGCTGAACCATCGCCGCCGCAGGCAACTGAAAGCAAAGTGAAGGCGGCAAAGACACGGCCGGAGTATGCCGCCTACCAGGCAGTTGTGGGCGAAAAGGACCTGGCGAAAGCGGAGACAGGGGCCAACGAATTCGCCGCCAGGTTCCCCGACAGCGACCTGCGGTCAATCTTGTACGAACAACTCATGCAGCGTTATGGGCAGGCCAACAACGCTGAGAAGGCCCTGGAAATGAGCCGCAAAGTCCTCGCCCTCGACCCCGATTCGGTTCCCGCGCTGCTTACCGTTTCCAGTGTCATGGCCGAGCGCGCCAACGAAACCGACCCGGACCTGCAGCAGCAGCACGAGGAAATCATGAAAGCTTCCAGCCGCGCCATCCAATTGATCGACACCGGCGCCTTGCAGCTTTCGCAATACACACCGGAGCAGTTGAACAGCTACAAGTCGTCGGCCTATGCCGCCCAGGGCACGCTGGAGCTGGCCGAGAAGAATGACAAAGCGGCGGAAGAATCGTTGCGGAAAGCCACCGAGTTGAACACGCTGAATCCAGAACCGGCCATATGGCTGCGGCTGGTGATTGCCCTGGACCACCAGAAAAAATATGCCGATGCGCTCGCCGTCGCCAATCGCGCGCTGGCGATCTCGGCCAGCGATCCGGACGCGCTGAAGCAAGTGACATATGAACAGACGCGGCTGAAGCTGTTGACGGATACAAAGCCCGCACACTGATTTGTGAAAGCGAAAATAAGCGCATTTTGAATTGTTGGCTGTGCTATGACCAATCCTGATACTTCGACGCTGGAAGCCGCGCTGGGACACCACTTCCAGCGCGCGTCCCTGCTGCAGCAAGCCCTGACGCACAGCTCGCACGCCCACGAAACCACCGACGCCCTGCCCCCGGAGGAGAATTCCAGCGATGATGCCACGCTTTCTGCCGGCGATAATGAGATCATGGAATTTCTGGGGGATGCCGTGCTCGGGTTTGTGACCAGCGAAGCTTTATTTGCGCGTTTTCCGGGCAAGCATGAAGGCGAGCTTTCCAAATTACGGGCACACCTAGTGAGCGCGCGGCATCTGGTGCGGGTGGCCAACCAGATTGATTTGGGAAGCTACCTGCGCCTGGGACGCGGCGAAGAAAAGAGCGGCGGACGAACCAAGTCGGCCCTGCTGGTGGATGCGCTCGAAGCGGTGATTGCCGCCCTTTATCTTGACGGCGGCCTGGAGCTTGCGCGCCGGTTTATTTTCAGCCAGATCGTCGACCCTGAACTGAAGAGAATGCAGCAGTCGGGAGACAGCCTGCCGCTCACCGATTACAAATCGGCGCTGCAGGAGTCGGTGCAGTCCCTGGGACATCCACAACCTATGTATTTGATCGCCAAAGAAACCGGCCCCGATCACAAGAAAATCTTTACGGCGGAGGTGCGGCTGCACCTGCACAGCGGAGACGAGAATCCGCATCTGGTGGCCCGCGCCGAAGGCCACAGCAAGAAGAGCGCGGAACAGCGCGCCGCCCGCCAGGCGCTCGAGCATCTTGCCAAGCAGCAACTGGCGGCGGGAGGAAGCGAATGAGCGACACTTCTCTTCCACCTCCTGGCAATGCGCCCGAATCCCAAAAACCGGCGGGGGCGCAACCGGAATTTCTGCACGGGGCTGACCGCTTTGCTCCCGATATTGCAGAAGGCACAACCCAGACAAGAGCTTCCGCGCCACTGCCCGGTCGGCAGCCGAGGCACGAGGGCTGGATGTCTTTACTGCAATCGTTACTGGTCATTATCGTGATTGCGCTCTTTGTCGTTACATTTGTGACCCAGGCTTTTCAAATTCCCTCCGGATCCATGGAAAGCACGTTGCTGATCGGCGATTACGTAATGGTCGATAAGGTCCACTTCGGCCAGGGCGGCCTCTGGCATGGCATCCTGCCCTACTCTCCCATCCGGCGCGGTGACATTATCGTCTTCAGATATCCCATCAATCCTTCACAGCATTTCGTAAAGCGCGTCATCGGATTGCCCGGCGACCGGCTGCATTTGAAAGACGGCAAACTCTACGTTAACGGCCAACTGCAGGACGAGCCCTTCGCTATCCACGATGAAAATTCGATCTTGCCCTACCGCGATAACTTCCCTGACATAACTCCGTCAGTGATGGATGGCGTCTTGCCACCGTGGCGCACAACGCTGGCCGCACATCTCCGAAATGGCGAGCTGGTGGTGCCGCCCGGCAGCTATTTCGCCATGGGCGACAATCGCGACACCAGCTACGATAGCCGCTATTGGGGCTTTGTGCCGCAGGAAAACATCGAGGGCCGGCCGTGGCTGATTTACCTCTCGATTGCCGGCAGCCCGGTGGGAACCGAGGAAGCACAAGCGGCTGATGGTAAACTGGCAGGTTTGATGTTCACCTTCCGCCATCTCTGGGAATACGTGCGTTGGAACCGGATTATGCGGCTGGTCAAATGAGAGATACCCTTTGGCAAAGAAAAAAAATAAAGTAAAGCCCGCTCCGGCGAACGAAAAAACATCCGCCGAAAAGCCCCAGAAGCAGCGCGAAACCTGGATGGAATTTATTGCCTCTATGGCCGCGGTGCTGGTCTCGGGCCTGTTCATTATCACCTTCGTCATGCAGGCCTTTGAGATTCCGTCTGCGTCCATGGAAAACACCCTGCTGATCGGCGACCATCTGTTCGTGGACCGCGTGAGTCTTGCGCCTAAAGCCAACTGGGTAGGGCCGCTGCTGCCGTATGGAACCATCCATCGAGGCGACATCATTGTGTTTATTTCTCCTGCACGTCCTGGTATGTATCTGGTTAAGCGAGTGCGAGGTCTGCCCGGCGACAAAATTCATTTGAAAGACGGCAAACTGTACGTCAATGGCGAGCTGCAAAATGAACCTTTCGTGATTCATGACCCTGGCCGCGGGCCTGATTTTTATCGTGACAACTTCCCTCAGGGATCAATGCCGTATATGGAAGATGTCCCGGACTACTGGCACTTGGCAATGAGTTCCCATGTGCAGAATGGGGATTTTGTTGTGCCGCCTGAGCACTATTTCGCTATGGGCGACAATCGCGATGATAGCCTCGATAGTCGCTACTGGGGGCCAGTGCCGCAGGAGAACCTCATTGGCCGGCCCATGTTCATCTACTGGTCGTTTGACAGTCCCGAATCGAGCTACCAACCTGCCAGTTTCCTCGACCGGCTCTCCAATTTTGCACACACTGTCATTTACTTTCCCTTTAAGACCCGTTGGCATCGCACATTGAACATGGTGCACTGATGGAACATGCAGTTACAAGCGTCGCGACCGGCTCGGCTGACAGCGAGCGAGAGCGCGCACATCCACGCCGGGCGGCGCATGTTCACCTTCCGCCATCTCTGGAAATATGTGCGTTGGGAACAGGATCATGCGGCTGGTTAAGTGAGAGACACCTTGGCAAAGAAAAAAAATAACGTAAAACCGGCGAACGAAAAAACGACCGACGAAAAGCCGCAAAAGCAACGGGAAACCATGATGGAGTTTATTGGTTCCATGGCTGCGATGCTGATCTTGTTCCTGTTCAGTTTCACCTTTGTTATGCAGAACTTCGAGATTCCGTCTGCATCCATGGAAGACACCCTGCTGATCGGCGACCATCTGTTCGTGGACCGCGTGAGTCTTGCGCCTAAGACGAGCTGGGTAGGGCGACTGCTGCCGTATGGAACCGTCCACCGGGGCGACATCATTGTGTTTATTTCTCCTGCGCATCCTGGTATGTATCTGATCAAGCGAGTGCGCGGTCTGCCCGGCGACAAAATTCATTTGAAAGACGGCAAACTGTACGTCAATGGCGAGCTGCAAAATGAACCTTTCGTGATTCATGACAGCAGCCGCGGGCCTGATTTTTATCGTGACAACTTCCCGAATGGATCAATGCCGTTTGTAGATGACGTGCCGGAATACTGGCACCTGACAATGAGTTCCCATGTGCAGAATGGCGATTTTGTCGTGCCGCCCGAGCATTATTTCGCTATGGGCGACAATCGGGATGACAGCCTCGACAGCCGTTATTGGGGGCCGGTGCCGCAGGAGAACCTCATCGGCCGGCCCATGTTCATCTACTGGTCGTTTGACAGTCCCGAATCGAGCTACCAACCTGCCAGTTTCATCGACCGGCTCTCCAATTTTGCACACACTGTCATTTACTTTCCCTTTAAGACCCGTTGGCATCGCACATTGAACATGGTGCACTGATGGAAAATGCAGTTACAAGCGTCGCGACCGGCTCGGCTGACAGCGAGCGCGCGCGCGCACGTCCGCGCCGGCGGCGCAAGTGGATCATCGTAGCTGTAATCCTGGGGATCGCGGCCTTCGTTCCTATCCGCCTCGACCGGCTGAAGAAGAGGCTGGAGGCATCCATCACCGCCTCGCTGGGACGCCGGGTGAGCGCCCAAAGCATTGACTTTCACCTGCTTCCCCAACCCGGATTCAATCTGCAGAACTTCACCATTGATGACGACCCGGCATTCAGCTCCGAGCCCCTGTTGCGCTCCGACAGCGTGACCGCGAACCTGCGGCTGCGCTCGCTGCTGGGAGCGCGCATTGAAATTGCCCGCCTCAGCGTGAAAGAACCCAGCTTGAACCTGGTGCGCAACAGCCAGGGCCGCTGGAATGTGGAATCGCTGCTGACCCGGGCGGCGCAGATTCCCAGCGCCCCCACGGGCAACGCCCATGCCGAGTCGCGTCCACGATTCCCTTACATTGAAGCCGACAGCGGACGCATCAACTTCAAAATCGGTCCCGAGAAAAAAGCCTTTGCCCTCACCGAAGCCGATTTCTCCCTGTGGCTGGCCTCAGAAGACTTGTGGAACATGCGCCTGGTGGCGCGTCCGATTCGCTCTGACGCCAACCTGGGCGATACCGGCACGCTGAAGCTAAGCGGAAGCTTCCAGCGCTCCCCTGACCTGCACGCCACACCTTTTCTGCTCCAGGCCACCTGGCAAAAAGCGCAACTCGGCCAGCTTACGCACCTCATTTATGGACGCGACCGCGGCTGGCGCGGCGCAGTGACCGCCACCGCCAAGCTCACCGGTTCTCCCCGCTCCTTCGACTTCACCGGAGCTGTATCCGTGGATGACTTCCGCCGCTACGACATTGCCAGCAATGACTCGCTGGATTTCAACATCAACTGCAATGCCATGTACCGCGGCATGGCCGCTCCCAACACCCCGGTTCAATTTGATTGCACGCTGCCGAAAGACGGAGGCGCCTTCAACCTTGCCGGCGGCCTGATGCCGAATACGAAGCCCAATGCACAGCCAGTCGTGCTCTCAAACCTTTCTCTACGCGCATTCAAGTTTCCACTCTCCACCGTGGCGGCGATGGCACGCCACATGAAAAAGGACATGGCGCGCGAACTCGATGCCACCGGCTTCATTGACGGCACATTCTTCAGCTCTCCCGGCCTGCACGGCGACGGGATAGTTGACCATGATGTAGAAACCTGGACCGTGATCGTCTCCAACATCAAATTGCGCTCTGAGCTATTGCAACCGGCGGTGGGAACAGAGGTGATCGCGATCAACTTTCAGCGTCCAATCCCCGATAAGACCGATCACTCGCGGCGGCCCAAAGGGCAAATCATTCTGCCCGAGACGCAGCTTACAGTTACTCCTTTCCGCATTGCCCTGGGCGGGCCGGCGCCGGCTGTGGCGGGCGCAACCTTCAGCCGTAGCAATTACCATTTTGAAATCAAGGGCGATGTTGATCTGGAAAGGCTCAATGCCTTTCTCGCCAGCCTGGGACTTCCAACGCCGGAAACCGACCCTGTGGCTAAAGGACGCGCCAAGGTTGACCTGACATACAGCGGCGCCTGGAGCGGCTTTGCATCGCCTGAAGTTGCCGGTACGGTGCGCCCTCAAACCCAGACCAGCGCCGCGATACAATGAAACTCATGCTGCTTAATTCCCGGAATGTTTTTTATCGCAGTTTGATTTGGGCCGTAATGCTTTTGGCTCCGGCCGTTTTTGCGCAATCCACCAAGCCGTCACCGGCGGCGGGCCGCGATTCCAGGGCGGCGGCTGACCGCATGGCGGCGAAGCTGCAACATATCCAGCAAAACGGAATGAAGGAGCATCCTGACCAGACGCCAACCATCCTCACCGAAGATGAGATCAACTCTTACTTCGCCGAAGGCCGCGTCAAAATGCCGGCAGGAGTGAAGAGCGCGAAATTTGCGCTGGAGCCGGATATCATCAACGGCGCCGCCCAGGTTGACTTTGACCAGCTCAAGGCAGGACGCTCCAGCAGCAATCCTCTGCTGGGCATCTTCAGCGGCGTGCACGAAGTCCGCGTCGTGGCCCATGCCAGCGGCAGCGGCGGCATGGGAAAAGTCAGCGTGGATTCGGTGGCGCTCGACAATACCGAGATTCCCCGCATGCTCCTCGAAATCTTCGCCGAGAAATTCCTCACCCCCAAATACCCCAACGTAGGCCTGGATTCCACCTTCAAGCTGACCTCTAAAATTGATCTCGCTATCGTGGGCGCGCACAAGCTTACGGTTACGCAGAAATAAGAAGGGCAGTTCTCAGTTCTCGGTCTCAAGTAAAGGAAATTTCACCACGGAGGCACGGAGACACAGAGAAGGCAAAAGCAAGAGACTCACCACGAAGAACAAGAAGAAGAACAAAATCAAAAGCATAGACGCAGATGGACGCAGATCAGCGCTGATCAGGAAACTAATGCCAAAGCCTCTGCGTGACTTCGCGTCCTCTGCGGTTCAAGGTTTGGTCGAAATCAGCTCAGCTTCCTCAGTTCCGGACTCATTGCATAAAGCGCCCATGCGGCCACCAGCGCCAGCGACGACATGCCGGCGATAGCGTAGGGCGCGGTGATCGCCCCGGCCAGGGAGCCGGCGATCAGGCTGCCTACGGGAGCAAAGCCTAGAAACGCGGTCGCATAGAAGCTCATCACCCGGCCGCGCATGGCTTCCGACGAAAGATGCTGCAGTAGCGTGTTGACCGTTGCCACCATGAGAATCATGGCGTAGCCGGCAAGCATGAGGAGAGCGCCGGAGAGAAAAGATTTTCGGGAAAACGTGAAACCAATCACGGCGACGCAAAGCAGCGTGGCCGAGCGGACTACAAAGCTTCCGCGCAGATACTTTCGTCCCAGCCAGGCGATGGTGATGGAGCCCAGGAAGGCCCCAATGCCGGCGGAGGCCATGAGGAACCCGAAGCCGCGCTGGCCGGCGTGGAGAATGTCACGCGCGAACAGCGGGATGAACGTAATGAAGGGAATGACAAAGATGCTGGCCAGGGCCACCAGCATGAGCAGGGATGACATCTGCGGGCTCTGGAAGACATAGCGGAAACCCTCGGCGAGGTTCTGCCAGAGGCTGGCGCCGCTCGGGCCGGTGCGCTGGTCGGGGTAGTGGATCTTACTCAGCACGAAAATCAGCGCCAGAAAGCTGATGCCATTGAGCAGGAAGTTTGCCGAGACGCTCAGCCATGCCATGATCAATCCGCCGATGGCCGGCCCGATGAGGCGCGAAAGATTAAACTGCGCCGAGTTGAGCGCAATGGCGTTGGCCAGGTCTTCTTTCGGAACCAGGCGCGGAACCAGCGCCTGCTGGCTGGGCGCGTTCAGCGATGAGGCCAATCCGTTGGCGAAGGCCAGCCAGATGATCTCAGGAATCTTGATCATGCGCGCATGAGTCGGGCTTGCGTAAGCCAGGATGGCCATGATGAATGCGCAGATCATCATGGCAGTCTGGGTACACAACATCAGATTGCGGCGGTTGACGCGGTCGGCGATCACGCCGCCGATGAGCGCAAAGACCAGCATTGGGGCTGAGGCGGCAAAACCCACCACCCCCAGCCAGAAGGCGCCGTTGGTCTGGAAGCGTCCGAGAACCTGGTGAGGAGCGAGCGGGCCAGCGAGATCCAGCACCAGCCAGCCTTGCGCTACATTTTGCATCCAGGTGCCGACGTTAGAGAGGAAGTTGCCGATCCAGAACAGGCGGAAGTCGCGATTGCGCAGCGCCTGCAGCATGCGCGGCATCGGGGCAGCCATCTGGCTGGTGGTGGGAGGAATCTGGGGAGCAATCGCCTGCTCGCCGGCTACGCTTTGCAATACGCCTTCGGCCTGCTCGCTTTCGCCCGGAGCCTGCGCGGTCGGAGCCGGCGTGCCCGCAAAGGCGTCTCCCGGCAAAGATTCAGGCACGGAGGATGGAGACTGGTCAGACAAAGGTTAAGTTTACTCGAAGAATTGGGTCATTGAATCATCGCGTCATTGTTCTGCCGATGCAGAGCACAATATTATAGTTAGACGGCATAGTGCTCATGATGTCACATTCGAGTTCTCAGATTCGTATCCCGGGAAAGCGACTACAGTTGTGTTGAAGAAGATCACATTGTTGCACGAGCGAGTTGAAGACTGGAGTAGCTATCCGTTCTCTATTCCCGCCATTCGTAGTCTGAGTGAGTTGAATCTGCGATCGCGTATCTGCTTTTTCGCTGGAGAAAATGGCACGGGAAAATCCACTCTGCTTGAAGCAATCGCGGCACACTACGGCTTCGGGCCAGAAGGCGGCAACCGTAACTTCTCCAATGATTCCACGGAGAGCAATCACTCCATTGATCCACTCAGGCAAGCACTACGATTGTCATTTAATATACGAACTGGAGCTGGGTTCTTCCTGCGGGCAGAGAGCTTTTTTAATGTCGCCTCGCACATAGACACGCTCGACAAGGAGCCGGCTAACGCGCCTCCTATCAGTTCGCCTCCTATCAGTTCCTATTACGGTGGCCAAAGCCTGCATACCCGCTCTCATGGTGAAACGTTCTTTACCTTGCTCGAACTTAAGTTTCGTCGTAATGGATTATTTCTGCTGGATGAACCCGAGGCGGCGCTTTCGCCACAGCGGCAGTTGGCCTTTCTCGTACTGATCCACGATGTGCTGCGTAAGCACAAGGATGCGCAATTCATTATTTCGAGCCACTCGCCGGTGCTGCTTGGATATCCGGATGCACAGATCTTGTCTTTCGACGACGGACAAATTCATGAAATTCAGTACGAGCAGACCGCGCCAATGCAGATCGTGCAGCGGTTCTTAAATTGCAGGGACGCTTTTCTAGAAGAGTTATTTAAGGAAACGCCATCACTGTTCAAGGGAAAATCCAAATAAAATACTAATGCTTGAAATGCCTGCTACTCCACATCCGAGTTCTCCCATCCGCATCCGCGTTGCCGCTGCTGCTGACGTAGCGGGGATCGTCCCAATCGTCAATGCTGCATTTTCCATTGAGACCTTTCTTGATGGCACGCGCACCGACGAGGAGCGCATGGCCGAGCTGATGCGCACAGGCGAGTTCCTGGTCGCAGAGGAAGAGGGCTCCGGCCGGACCGTGGCCGCAGTGTATACCGAGCTGCGCGGCGAGCGTGGTTACTTTGGCATGCTGGCGGTCGATCCCGCGCGCCAGGGCACCGGCCTGGGACGCGTGATGATCGAGGCCGCTGAAAATTACCTGCGCCAGCACGGGTGCAAGCACGTGGATATCATCGTGCTCTCCTTGCGTCCTGACCTGCCGCCCCTCTATCGCAAGCTCGGGTATAGTGAAATCCGCAGGGAGGCGGTACGGACGTCGCGCCCGTTGAAGGAGGGCGTGGAGTGCCACGGCATCATCATGTCGAAGGCGCTGTAAGAGATTTTGGCCGCGCAATTTTCGAGAGAGACGCAGCAAGCTAAGTCTCTAAGCCGATGGCTCGAGACAAACAACATCATGCTCGCCAAACAACTGAAAGAACTGGAAGAGATGCTGATCGCCAAGGAGAGGGGCATTCTCGCAGCCCAGCAGCGGGGCGACCTTGCGGCGGTTGCCGGCGCACTGGCCGATGGATTCCATGAGATCGGCAAAAGCGCGAGATTTTATTCGAAGGCAGATGTCATAGCGGCCCTCAAAGACGCGACCGAGATTGCCGATTATTCGCTCGAAAATTTCAGGTTGCTGGCGGTCAACGCCAGGTGCGTGATCCTCACTTATATCTCCAGCGTGCAACTCCGATCCCCCAGCGAGCACGAGGCCACTCGCGCTTACCGCAGTTCCACCTGGATCGAGCAGGATGGCTCATGGCGCATGATTTTTCACCAGGGCACCCCTATCGCGACCGGTCCAACATTATGAGCGGCGCAGAATTCACAGAGCTGGAAGAAAAGCTCATCGCCCGGGAGCGCAGCATTTTTGCCGCCCAGAAGCGCCGCGACTTCCCGGCGGTTGAAACCGAGTTGGCCCACGGATTCCGCGAGATCGGCGGCAGCGGACAATTTTTTTCGAAGGCGCAGGTGCTCGACCGGCTTAAGTTTGTGTATCTGCTCGATTATTGGCTCGAGTGCTTCAAGCTTGTGCCTGTCGATCCCAAGTGCGCGGTCCTCACCTACATCATCAGGGTAGAGCGCCGCTATAAAGGGCAGGAATACGCCAATCGCAGCTACCGGAGCTCGACCTGGGTTGAGCGTAACGGCATATGGCGGGTGATTTTTCATCAAGCCACGCCGTTCAAGTAAGTAGTGAGGCCATCATAAGATTCAACCACGGAGACACGGAGGCACGGAGAAGAACAATTTACTGTTCTGTTTTGTGCGACACTGGGTTTAGCTTAAATCCGAGATCTAATCATTTGTTTGAAAATGAAATTACGAATTGCTTTTCTCCGTGTCTCCGTGCCTCCGTGGTGAAAAGACTCCAAACAAGTTGCAGTCAGCCCAGCCCGCTGTTATAACCATCGCTCATGCTGGGACTGCCAGCGCAGGAGCACGCCATGGAAACAGCGCATCACGTTGAAAGCCACTTCACCGGCGGAGAAAAAGTCCGCGACGTTGTGATTGGGATGTCTGACGGCCTGACAGTGCCCTTTGCGCTGGCCGCCGGATTGACCGGCGCCATCGCCGCCAGCAGCCTCATCGTGGTGGCCGGCTTGGCGGAAATTGCCGCCGGCTCCATTGCCATGGGACTGGGCGGATACCTGGCCGCGCGCAGCGATGCCGAGCACTACGCCAGCGAACGGCTCCGCGAACAGACCGAGGTCAAAGAGAAGCCCACGGTCGAGGCCGACGAGATTACGGAAATCTTCGAGGCCTACGGCGTCAAACCCGAGCAAAGCGCCACGCTGGTGGAGGCGTTGCAACAGCATCCTGAGGCCTGGGTAGATTTCATGATGCGCTTCGAGCTTGGCCTGGAAAAACCTGAGCCCAAACGTGCCCTGCAAAGCGCCGTGACGATCGCAGCTTCTTATATCGTCGGTGGGCTGATTCCGCTGGCGCCCTACATGCTCATTCGCGATGCGCACACGGCTTTGCTCTTCTCTGTCGCGGTTACCCTGATGGCGCTGGGGGCTTTCGGATACATCAAAGGACGCTTTACCGGCGCTCGTCCCCTCCGCAGCGCGGTTGAAACCGTCGCTATCGGCAGTGTGGCCGCTGCAGCGGCTTTCGGACTGGCGCGGTGGATTTCTCCATAGAAGCCCAAAAAAGCTAACCACAAAGGGCACAAAGGTTTAAGAACGAAGGAGCACAGAGAAAGATCTTTAAACTGTTGACTGAATGAATGTTCATTCAGTATTATTGGATTACATAATTGCAGGGCGCATGCTGAGAGCCATCCTCACCCCACTTTATTCGGCGTGCGCCCTTCTTTCGTCATGCAAGCCTGCTTCACGGAAGCATCCGGCGAGATTAGCGGCAGTCAAGCACTTGTGCCGCTGAAGGCGGGGGTGCATTCGGTGGTCTTCATCCCTAATTCATTCAAACCTGTTAAGATTTCGCCGCGGCCGCATGGCTTCGTTCTTAACATCGCTTGGTGTGGACTCGGGTGAGCGCGTAGCGAGCGCCGAGGCCGCGCGAGGCATAGCGCGAGGGCGCAGCAGCCCGGTTTTTGGCTGCGGAGCCCTTATATGAAAGACAACGCATGCACAAACGGATTGATAAAGTCGCGGTTCTGGGCGCAGGGACAATGGGCGCGCGCATTGCCGCCCACCTGGCCAACGCTGGTATTCCCTGCTACCTGCTGGATATAGTTCCTCCAGATGCGGGAGGCGATAAAACCAAGCGCAACTCCATTGCCGCGGCCGGGCTGGAAGCCGCGAAAAAGTCGAAGCCGGCGGCGTTTTTTGATCCTTCGCTGGCGCGGCTGGTTACCATCGGCAACTTCGAAGACGACCTCAAAGTTCTGGGCGAAGTGGATTGGGTCATCGAAGCCGTGGTCGAGCGCCTCGACATCAAGCGCGAGCTGCTTAAGAAGGTGGAAGCGGCACGGCGTCCGGGAACGATCGTCACCACCAACACCAGCGGATTACCGGTGGGCAAGATCGCCGAAGGCTTCTCGGAAGATCTGCGGCGCAACTGGTTTGGTACGCATTTTTTCAACCCGCCGCGCTACATGCGGCTGCTGGAGCTGATCCCCACGCCGGAAGCCGACCGCGCCGCTACGGCTGCGATTGATCATTTCTGCGACGTGCGCCTGGGTAAAGGCGTGGTGTACGCCAAGGACACGCCCAATTTTATCGGCAACCGTATTGGAACGTTTTCTGTGCTCAACGTCATCCGCGTTATGCAGGAGATGGACCTCAGCATCGAAGAGATCGACGCGCTCACCGGCGCCACGGTGGGCTGGCCCAAGTCCGCAACGTTCCGCACCATTGACCTGGTGGGTCTCGACATTCTCGGCCATGTGGTCGGCAACATGACCACCAACATCAAAGACGAGCGCTCAGAGCTGAAACTGCCCGCCTTCTTTAACCAGATGCTCGAGCGCAAGATGCTGGGCGACAAGACCGGCGGCGGCTTCTATAAAAAGAAGAAGACCGCCGAAGGCGAACAGCGCTTCGGACTCGATTGGAAGACCCTGGAGTATCGCGAGCGCCAGAAGCCCAAATTCCCGGCGCTGGATATGGCCAGGAACGTGGAGTCTACGCCGGAGCGGCTGCGCATGCTGCTGGGCGGCGATCCCGCGAAAGACAAGGCAGCACAATTCATGTGGGCCACCCTGCCCGATCTTTGGACTTATGCCGCCAATCGCATCGGCGAGATTGCCGATTCAATCGTAGAAATTGATCGGGCTATGAAACTGGGCTTCAACTGGGAGCTGGGCCCGTTCGAGCTGTGGGACGCAGCGGGCGTGGAGCAAACTGTGGCCCGCATGAAGAAAGAAGGGCGTCCGGTCTCAGCCAATGTTGAAAAGCTGCTCGCCAGCGGCAAAAAGTCCTGGTACGTAGACGCTCCTGCCGCCGCTTCGGGACGCTGTTACTTCGATCTTAAGACTGGCGACTACCCGCCTGTGCAGGTCTCGGAGGGCGTGTGGTCGGTCGAGGTCGCGAAAAAGAAATCAAATGCCATCGTGAAGAAAAACGCCGGCGCTTCCCTCATAGATTTGGGCGATGGCGTGGGCGGCATTGAATTCCATTCCAAGATGAATGCCTTGGGCGGCGACATTGTTCAGCTTGTGACGCAGACCTTAAAACCAGGTTCGAGCGGCAGTCCCGGAGAAAACTTCGACGCCTTTGTCATCACCAACGACGCGCAGCACTTTTCCGTGGGCGCCAACATCATGCTGCTGCTGATGGCCGTGCAGGAGGGCGAGTGGGATGAAATTGATCTCATGATCCGCAGCTTCCAGGGCATGACCCAGGCCATCAAGTTTTCTCCTAAACCGGTGGTAGTTGCGCCCTTCGGCATGACCCTGGGCGGCGGCTGCGAAATCGGGTTGCACGGCGCATTACGCCAGCCCCATGCTGAACTGTACATGGGCCTGGTGGAAGTCGGCGTCGGCCTGCTGCCCGGCGGCGGTGGATGCAAAGAGATGACGCTGCGCGCCGTGGATGCAGCCAGATCGATCAGGCCTGAGGGACGCGGCGAATCCGTTGAAATCATGGAAGCCATGAAGCGTGCCTTTGAGACCATCGCTATGGGCAAGGTTTCCACTTCTGCTGAAGAAGCGCGCGGTTATGGCTTCCTTTCCAGCGGCGATGAGATCACAATGAACCGAGAGCGCGTGTTGACCGACGCCAAGGCCCGAGCTCTGGAGCTGGTGCGCAGCGGATACAAAGCGCCGATTCCGCGGACAGATGTCCCTGCTCCGGGTGAAAATATATTAGCCACGCTCAAGCTGGGCGTCTACCTGATGCGCCAGGGCGAATACATCAGCGATCACGAGGTCAAGATTGGGAACAAAGTCGCTGAAGTGCTCTGCGGCGGGAGCGTCTCACCGGGGACCCCGGTGAGCGAGCAATATCTGCTCGACCTGGAGCGCGAAGGCTTCAAGTCGCTGTGCGGCGAGAAGAAAACGCAGGAGAGGATTCAGTTCACCTTGAAGACGGGGAAAACACTGAGGAATTGAGTCATTAATGCAGTTTGAGGCTTTCTCTCGATGACGCGTACGTTTTGGGTCTACATTGTGGCGAGTATAGGCGGAACTCTCTACATCGGTGTAACCAACAACATAGATCGCCGGGCCCTCGAACACAGAGAGGGACTGATTGACGGATTTTCGAAAAAGTACGCTTGCAAGCGATTGGTTTACTTCGAAGAGTTCTCGGACATTCGCAGCGCTATTGAGCGCGAAAAACGGATCAAGGGTTGGACACGTAAGCGTAAGATTGAATTGATTGAAAGTATAAATCCCGAGTGGCAAAACCTGGCGAAAGATTGGGGATGGCAAAGATTGATGCCGAACGAATCTATCGTAGAGGCAAAGGCGAAAACAGAACGGGCCAAGAAGCTTTCGGCGACATCGAAGGAGTAGTCAGCTGGTGGATCCTTCGCGCGCACAAAACGCGCGCTCAGGATGACAGCTCTAACAAGTATTGGTGAGTCCCCCAAAGCGGTGCTAAATGAACATTCTGCTCTTCGTCGCGGCGATGGCTCTTTTGTCAGTGCCAGGGCCATCATTGGCTGGGTTTTGTGGCCTGCGCTGTGCTATCGCTGGTGGCCGGGCGAGCGAAGCATTTTGCCTGGGTGATTTTTGGAGTCATTGCCGCACTGGCGTTCATCAGTAGATAGTAGGGCCACCGAAGCAGAATTGAGGTAAGAGTCATGAGAGAAGCTGTGATTGTGAGCGCCGTCCGCACGCCGGTCGGCAAAGCGTATAAGGGAACTTTACGGGCCACCCGTCCAGACGATTTCGCCGCGGTTGCCATCAAGGGCGCGCTCGACCGCATACCGCAACTCGACCGCAAAGAGATTGAAGACGTGATCCTGGGCTGCGCCATGCCCGAGGCCGAGCAGGGGATGAACGTCGCCCGCACCGCCTCGCTCATCGCCGGGCTGCCGGTCGAGGTTTCGGCGATGACCATCAATCGCTTCTGCTCTTCCGGGTTGCAGGCGATTGCGCTGGGCGCGGAGCGTATCCGCGGGGGCGGAGCCGAAGTGATCGTGGCCGGTGGGACTGAATCCATGACCATGGTCCCGATGGGCGGCAACAAGATCAGCGCCAATCCCACGCTGGTGTCGAACTATCCTGACGCCTATCTTTCCATGGGACTCACGGCCGAACGGCTGGCCAAGCGTTTTGGCATCACCCGCCGGCAGGCCGACGAATTTTCGCTCAACAGCCACAGGAAAGCCCTTGCGGCAATCGCGGCGGGAAAATTTGATGAAGAGATTGTGCCCGTGCCGGTGAGCTTTACCACTCCTAACGGGAGCAAACCTAAACGAATCGAAATTCAATTCAAGATGGATGAAGGCCCGCGCGCCGATACAACTCTGGAAGCTCTGGCCGCACTCAAGCCCGCCTTCCACGTCAACGGCATCACCACCGCGGGAAATTCTTCGCAGATGTCCGACGGCGCAGCCGCAGCGGTTCTCATGAACGCCGATCGTGCCCACGAATTAGGCATCAAACCGCTGGCGCGCTTTGTCTCGTTCGCTACCGCCGGATACAAGCCAGAGGAGATGGGCCTGGGCCCGGTCTTCGCCATTCCCAAAGCGCTCAAGCTGGCAGGATTGAAGCTGAGCGATATTGAAGTCATCGAGCTGAATGAGGCCTTTGCCGCGCAGGCAATGAGCGTGATCAAAGAAGCCAGCCTCGACCCGGCGAAGGTGAACCCGAATGGCGGGGCGGTGGCCCTGGGGCATCCGCTGGGCTGCACCGGAGCCAAGCTGACGGCATCGATTATCCGCGAACTGAAACGCCGCAACGGCCGCTATGGTCTGGTGACCATGTGCATCGGCGGCGGCATGGGCGCGGCAGGGATTTTCGAGAACCTAAACTGAACAATTAACCACGGAGACACGGGGGCACGGAGAAGAACAATTATTTTCTGACTGGTGCACACAGAGTTAACTTGGATTCCAAGATGTTCGAAAAATGAAATTTAGAGTTGTTTTTCTCCGTGTCTCCGTGCCTCCGTGGTAAGGAAGGTTTTTATGGCAACCGCAACGGCAATTCCAAAAACAAAAATCGGCGGCGGAAGCTGGCTGCTGGAAGACCGCAGTCCGGAAGACATCTTCACGCCGGAAGACTTCAGCGACGAGCACCAGCAAATCGCGCAGACCACCGAAGAGTTCGCGATCAAAGAGATTGTCGCCAATAACGACAAGATCGAGCACAAAGAATGGGCGGTCACGCGCGAGCTGCTGCGCAAGGCCAGCGAAATCGGCATTGCCACGGTAGATGTCCCCGAGCAATACGGCGGGGCCGACATGGATAAGGTCTCTTCCGCCATCATCGCCGACCGCATTGCCAAGTCGGGCAGCTTCAGCGTGAGCTTTGGCGCGCACGTTGGCATTGGCACGCTGCCTATCGTGTACTTCGGCACCGAGGAGCAGAAGAAAAAATATCTGCCCAAGCTGACCACAGCCGAGTGGATTGGCGCTTATGCGCTCTCGGAATCAACCTCGGGGTCAGACGCGCTCAACGCCCGCACGAAGGCCGTGCTCTCGCCCGATGGCAAGCACTACATTCTCAACGGCGAGAAGATGTGGATCACCAACGGCGGCTTCGCTGATGTCTTTATCGTCTTCGCCAAAATTGACGGCGAGAAATTCACTGCCTTTATTGTCGAGCGCACCTTCCCCGGTTTCTCTTCCGGCGCGGAAGAAAAGAAGCTGGGCATTCGCGGATCGTCCACCTGTCCACTCATCCTGAATGACTGCAAAGTGCCGGTAGAAAACGTCCTGGGCGAAATCGGCAAAGGACACGTCATCGCCTTCAACATCCTGAACATCGGCCGCTTCAAGCTTGGCGCGGGCTGCGTAGGCGGCGTGCGCACCGCGCTGCAGAACGCCATTGGCTATGCCAAGCAGCGCAAGGCATTCGGCAAGAGCATTGCCGAATTCGGATTGATCAAAGAAAAAATTGCGGACATCGCTGTCGGCATCTACACCGGCGAGGCCCTGGTATACCGCACCGTAGGCATGATTGACGCAGCCCTGGCCGGCATCGACAAGAACAGCCCCGAAGCTTCGCGCGAAATCCGCAAAGGCATCGAGGAATACGCCGTCGAATGCTCCATCGCGAAGGTCTGGGGATCGGAGATGCTCGACCGCGCCGTGGATGAAGTCGTACAAATCTACGGCGGCTATGGCTTCGTTGAGGAATATCCGGCCGAGCGCGCTTATCGCGACTCGCGCGTTAACCGCATCTTCGAGGGCACCAACGAAATCAATCGCATGATCACCACCGGCTGGCTGCTGAAGCAGGCAATGGCGGGGAAAATTCCGCTGCTGCCCGCAATCAAGAAGCTGATGGATGAAGTGCTGGCCGGGCCCAGTATGGCCGAGCCGCTGGAAGGCGCGCTTGCCGCCGAGCGCACCATTGTTTCCAACGCCAAGAAAACTGCCCTGTTCGTGGCCGGCGCTGCCTCGCAGAAATATATGATGGCGCTGCCCGATCAGCAGGAGATCATGGGCGCAATGGCTGACATCCTGATTGAAGTTTTCGCCATGGAGTCTGCCCTGCTGCGCACTCTGAAGCTGGTGGCGCACAACGGCGAGGCAGCATCGCAATTGGCCGTTGCCATGACCCAGGTCTACATCATGGAAGCGGTGGAGAAGATCGAGTCCGCTGCCCGGAAGATAATCTCTGCCGTGGCCGAAGGCGATATGCTGCGTACGCAACTGGCCATCCTGCGGCGGCTAGGCAAGTACGAGCCTGCCAACACCATCGCCCTGCGGCAGAAGATCGCCGACCGTGTGCTGGAGGCAGGAAAGTACGTCACCGCGTAATTTGGAAATTCAGCCGCAGATGAACGCAGATTAGCGCAGATTTGTTAGGGTTTTGATCAACTGACGGGCTTCTTGTGTTTCAGCTGAGCCCACATCAAAACGCAAGACGCTTCGTCGCCGCGCGACTCGGCATGACAAAGTTGGAAACGATCTCGCAGTCAGCGATCATTCGCTGTTTTCAGCAAGATTACAAACGATCTGTGTTTATCAGCGTCCATCTGCGGCTCGATTTTTCGCCAATTCCTCCATCACCGAGCGAATCAACTCTTTGGAGTCGTTCAGGCATTTAAGAATAATCTGGAGATCCATGGCCGGCTTGCCCGGCTGGCGGGCGCTCTGACAATAGACGCCGTGTTGGCCTACGAGCACGAGGGCGTCGGTGAGGGCGTCCATGGTGACAGCCAGGCGTCCGCGAGTGAGCCCCATCATGAATTCGTATTTTTCCAGCTCTTGTTTGCGATCTTCGTAAACCGACATAGAAAGATTTAACCACAAAGGGCACAAAGGATTGCTTTTCATCTCTGCGCCATGTGGTTTTTTTGTCAGCAGATTTATTCCAGCGCATGAACACAGATCTCGGTTTCTTCGGGATCATCGAGACCGCTGAAACCGAATCCGTTCCACTTGTAAGCGGCGACGCGTGTTCCGGTGGCGGCGGGATTCGGCAACATGAAGGAATCGGAGCGGTGCAGGGCGCAGAGACGATTATTCTTCGGGTCCACAACTGCATCGAGCAAAGGCCATGCCAGAGCGGAGCCTCTCCACTTCGCCACCAACCCTCTGCGTCCGATGGCATAGACGTAAGGACGAACGCCGTCTTCCTGGTCGAGCGGCGAGTGGTGGCGCTCGAGAGCAAAAACCAGGGCAGAGCTGGTTGTCCCCGCAAGTTGGCCGGCTTCCAGCGAAAGCAAATTCTGTGGCTCGAAGCGCCACTGCACAACTCCCGATTTCGAGCCGCTGATCGTCACGCCTTCAAGCGATTTTTCAGGCGACCAGGGCTCGGGCCGAAGCGTGACGCCGGCGACGACGAAATCTTCACCCAGTCGTGGAGTGCAATTTGCCAGTGCGGTATCAGCCGTGGCCTCTGGACCGATGACGGCCGGCATGGCAGTTTCGGGCCTGGTTTGGGTAGCGATGCCGCCACAGCGGAGCCGGCCAGCGCTGATGCGGCAGTCGGCGATGAGCCCGTCTTTGGTCTCCGGATATTTCTGGTCGAAAACGTGGTTGCCCAGCGAAAAGAAGACCGGTTTGCCCAGCACGCATTCCGGCTGCTGCACCACGTGGGGATGGTGCCCGAAGATAACATCGGCGCCGTGCTGCACCAGCCAGCTTGCCTGTTGGCGTTGCGCCTGGCTGGGCCAGTCTTGCAACTCGGTGCCCCAATGAATGGAGACAGCTACAAGGTTCGCCAACCTGCGGGCCAGCCGCAGCTTCTGCGCCAGCTCAACCGAGGGGATCTGTTGCACTTCTCCATCGGCGGCAGCAATTGTTGAAACCGCAACCAGGGCAACGGTAATATTTCCGAACCTCAGGAATAGTGGCGAGTGCTCGAAATCGAGCGGCATGACTCCGGCGTCGATAAGTTGGGTGAGCGTCTGCTCGCGTCCCGCTTTTCCCAGATCGCCCGCGTGATTGTTTTCGATGGAAAGCGCTTTGAAGCCGGCGGATTTCAAAAGATTCAGCGAGTCGAGTGGGGCCGCAAAGCAAAGATTTTGAGTGCCAGGAAGACATTGGTCCTGCGCTCCGATTGCGCCTTCAAAGTTTCCGCCAATCCAATCTGCGCCGGCAAAAAGCTGGGTGAATCCGCTCCAGGGAGAGATATGCCGATGCTTAAGCTCAACCTGCACCTGGCGCGCGAGCATGATGTCGCCGGTAAAAAGCAAACGGATTTCGGAGGAGTTGTTTTCTGCGCACACAGCGGGAGAGCATGACAGCAGGACGCCGAAAAGAAGAACGATTCGAAAAGGGAACACTCGTGCTGTGACCGTAAACAACTTGTCAGGGCACGGATTTATCTGTGCCGCAAAATGTTTCGAATCCTTCGGCTTTAGCCACTGAGGGTTGGGTGTCGAGAAGATATCTAGAGTTCCGGATGTATGCATTCTTCCCTTCCAAAAACCTCAGGGGCTAAAGCCCGGAATTCAGGCGCCTAACGCGGCACGACTGAAGTCGTGCCCTGACACAAACTGTGTATAGAACAGTTCTAATGCCCCTCGGTGAAGATGTAAGGCTTTACCCACTCCGGATGAGGTTGCGCATCTGCTTTCGCTCGCCATTCTGTGTCATCCAGCAACGCAGGTGAAGTGAATTCATAATAGGAATAGACGCTTCCTTTCACGATCTCGCGCCTGCCGTAGAAGGGAATAACCTGGTCCCACTCCATGGGCCGCCCGACGCCGGCTTCAAGATAAGGAACCACCGTGCCATTGGCAGCGCTTCCACCGGCGACGTCCGCAATCTTTGGCATGGGATCGGGCGTGGAGAGCGCCAGGTCCTTGTTGGCGAGACTTTTGAATACCAGAAAATGATGTTCAGCGATGCGGCCTACATACAATATCTCCTGATAATCCTGCGGGGTAAGCTCCTCGCCATGCAGCTCTTTTTCTGCGATGGATTGAAAGAGCCGCGCTTTGTTCGCGGTCTCACGCAGGCGCCGCAAGATGCCCTGGCGCAAAGGTTCGGGATTACTTTCAGGAGTGCCCTCCTCCGCCGGCACCTCGCCTTTTTGGAAGTCCGCAGAGGACGCAATGGAGGCCGCCAGCCTGTCAAACAAATCTGCTATGGCGCCAAATGCCCTGGGATCAGGCTCCACGTAGCCTCGCGGAGGCTCAAACACCATCTGTTCAAAGCCGCCTTCGCCCATTTCAGCCGCGGTGCGCTCATTGACCAGCACGGTCGCATGGCGCAGCGTGGCCCAGGAGGCAAGCCCGGTCTGCATCCGCTTCGTCTTCCACAGTTCGCTGCCGCCGGGCATTCCCGGAAAGGAAACGTTGTCGGCCCACTGCACCGCAAGCGCAGTGATCCAAGCATCGTAAAGATTGTTGCTGGCAGAGATGGAAAGATGTTTTACCGAGCGCTCGGCAAGAGCATCCAGCGCCCCGGCAAGATTCGGATATTTGGCAAGCTGCTCGCTCAACAACGAACGCGCAAATTGGCTGCCGAGGGCCGCGGCAACATCCAGCCCCGACGGAATCACCCGCCGGTTGTGGGGATCGTTGACTTGTTCGGCTGGCGGCCAGGTCTCATGGAAGACAGTCGAGAGCAGGATTTCATTGTCGAATCCCCAGGAAAGCGGAAACATGGTGGCAACTTTATTCGGACGGCGGGTGTACGAAGGCGGCGCAAACGGAGCGCCCTGCCAGACCAGCGGGGCGCGTGCCGGGGCGATATATTCCCGATAGGATTCGATCCAGCGCATGGCCTGGATTTTTACGTCATCGGGCAAGGTGGCCAAAGCGGCGGGATCAAGCTCTCGCGAAGCATTAGAAATCTGCGTCAGGTAGCGGAACGCCTTGAAGTATCTGGCCATCTGCGGATCAGAGGCGTAATGGCCGCGAGGTTTCAGTTCGCCATAGTTAAAATCCTTGCCTGTTACCGATGAGAGCGCCGAACCGCGCGCATTCAGAATGCGGGTAGTCTCCGCGTTTTCCTGCACGGTACCGTAGCGCAGGTTCGCGACTGCGGCAAAGGCCGCCGCCCAGGGCGATTGCGGAGCGCTTGCGCCCAGTGCGTCGCGGGCCGCCTCAACGAACGCCCAGAAAGCCGGCATCGCTCCCCGCCTTTCGTGCACGATGAACGTGCCCTCGTAGGCCGCGCCAAAAACCTCCCAAAAAATGTCTGTCGTGACCAGGTAGGGCCTGCTTGGACCGTACTCACTGTAGGATTCTGTGTCATAGAGCTGATAGAGCTGGTCATCGCTCCCCTGTTTCAGCAGCCCTCCGTGTTGTGTATACAGTAATTGGTCTTGTAAAGCACTCACGAACAGCCATGCATTGGTGACGTCAGCCAGCGGTACCGATATGGGAACATACACCAGGCGGGCATTTGTGCCATCTTCCACCAGGCCGATAATTCCCTTCCCGTCGGGGACTGAAGATGGCGTGGAAGCAAACATATATTCCGCCGCTTGTTGCGATTTGCTCTTGCCCTTGTCGGTGGAGAGTGTGACGCCAGGTGTGTGAGGCAGCCAGTGGAGAATCCCGATTCCGTTCGGCGTAAAAGTCACTGACCCGCCACAGAGCTCCCCAAAACTCGAGGGCGCGACTTTGCCCCATGCCCCGCCTTCGTACGGCAATTCTCTGAAACAATGCTGGCTATCTTCCCACAGCAGCGTCTCGCCGGAAGGATGAAACCCCGAAGGCAGCGCTGAATCTGCGACTGCTTCGCTGGGTGAATCCTGATTGGGAAAGCGCGTCAGTGTCGCCTGCGGACCCAGCACCTGGTAATCAACGATTCCTTCTTCCGTCACCGAGCGCACGGAGTAACCAGCCGGGCCCGATCGCACCCCAAAGAAGAGACGGTATTGAATAGAACTCGTCTTGCTGTCGGCGGGCCAGATCTCGAATGGATGCGGCGCAATCGCCAGCCGTCGCAGCTCATTGTCTGACTTGTAAACCACGTTCGCGGTCCAATGATCGTTTTGGTTTTGAAATCGCTCAATTACAAACTGTTTACCCTGACGCGCAATCATAAAAATCTGCCGGGCGGCAGGATGGCAGACAATAGAGCGCGGCTCCAGATCACGTGGCACATCGAAGGCGCTTTGCGGTTGTGGCGATGCAATGTCCCAAAATAAAACCTTATAGTCGTCGGCCGCGCCTCGTACCAGCACCGCCGCCTCAGGACTGGTTGACCATACATCGAAGTCAACGACCTTTTCACCGGCAGGAATTGCCAGGCTGCGAGCCTCATCAGGCGAGGGACGGACTGTAACTTGTTGTTGCTTGAATACTGTATCGTTGGCGGCGAATAGGGCTGCAGAAAAAAAGAGCGCCAGCATCAGAAAAACGGAGACAGACCTGAAGCATCGGAGGTTCATGTAGAAGTGCCTCGATACGGATTGGATCTATTTTGATACGAGGCATTGTACATTCATTTTGAGCGAAGAGAGGAAAACATGCCTCGCGATGGTCATAAAAAGAATGCCTCGCGCTTAAGATAAGCGCGAGGCATTGTTGTAATTTTCTGGCAGTGGCTTGCTACCAGATCTTGATTTTAAGCAAAGACCTCGCCGGGCAACGCCCGCAGAGTCCGTCCGGCCAGGGTATCCCGCCGTGCCGGCATCTGCGCTTCAACCTCTCGCGAGTTGATCTGCTTGCGTTCGATTCGCAGCTTGAGCGCGCGCTCGATCTGGCGAAGCTCAGAGACTTCGGCGCCTGAAACCAGCGTCGAGGCCAATCCTCTGGCTCCCGCTCGGCCGGTGCGGCCAACGCGATGGATAAAATCTTCCGGCAAGGTGGGAAGGTCGTAGTTGATCACATGAGCTACGTCCTGCACGTGGATTCCACGGGAAGCCACGTCGGTGGCGACCAGCACCTTGAAACGGCCTTGCTCAAAACCACTGAGCGCGCCGTTGCGCTGTGACTGCGAGCGGTCGCCATGGATCATGGCAGCCGCAAAGCCGTCGCGCGCCAGATCTTTGAACAGGCGCTCGGTGCCCCGCTTGGTGCGGGCAAAGACCAGGCTGCGTCCTTTTTCCTGGTAAAGCAGGTGGCGAAGAACGTTGCGCTTTTCAGCCAGGGCTACTTCAAAAGCCTGCAGCTCCACATTTTCCGCGGGCTTCAGGATTGAGCCCAGCGCGACGCGCACCGGGTTCCGCATATATTGGTGTACCAGCCCTGCTACGGATGCTTCCAGCGTCGCTGAGAAGCACAAGGTCTGGCGTTGCGCCGGCAACAGCGCCGCAATGCGGCGGATGGCCGGCAAGAACCCCATGTCAAGCATGCGGTCGGCTTCATCGAGCACCAGGATTTTGACGTGGCGCAGGTCTGTCAGCTTGCGGCTGAGAAGGTCCTCGAGGCGGCCGGGAGTCGCAACTACCAGGCGCGCTCCTGAGCGCAGCGCCTGAATCTGTGATTTTTCTGAGACTCCGCCAATCACCAGCGCTGCCGGGCCGAGTGATTTGCCGCGCAACTTTTCATATTGCGCCAGTATCTGCAGGGCCAGTTCCCGCGTTGGGACCAGCACCAGCACTTCCACGTTTCGTGAAGTGTTGGCCTGCAGTTTTTCAATGGCCGGTATCAGGAAGGCAAGCGTCTTGCCGGTTCCGGTCTGCGCCGTGGCAAGAACGTCTTTGCCTTCCAGCGCATGCGGAATGGCCGCTGCCTGTACAGGTGTAGGGGTTATAAATTGAGCTGATGCCAGCCTCTGCTGCAAACCAGCAGAGAGGGGCATTTCTGTAAATCGTGTCATTTCGAATTGTACTTTCTTTTTCTTGAGCGGAACTTTGCCTTCGTATGCAGATTGCAATTCGCGAGTATGCATATTTTCAGGCTTGATATTTACCTATGTTGTAGATAAACGCCGCGCGTAAGTTAAATTTCAACGCTGAGAACAAACGGAGAGCAGGAAAGGCGGAAATCAATGTCAGATCTTTGTATGGATCGGACCACCGCACCACTAGCGAACCGTGGGCAATAGCGCTAATTCAATATACCATCAGAGCACCTTAATCCCAAGAACAAAACGCGGGAGGGTACCTGAGGGGAAAACCTGCCTTGTCCTGCAAGTATTTGCAGACAGAAGATTTGTCCTCGGGCCAGCGCTGCCCCCTTCATTCCTGGACCGCAGAGAGATGAAAAAATTATGGAGCACGGGATGGGGATCGAACCCATGTATAACGGCTTTGCAGGCCGCCGCGTTTCCACTTCGCCACCCGTGCCCAAAACACAAAACCCACCTGCCAGATCATCTTCTGACGGTGGGTATCAATGAGTGTTTGCTTTAAATCTACTTTAGCCCTGCAATCTCATCGCGCCAGAAGACACGCACGCGCAACACATACAGGCACAACAGGCTTTTGCGGTCTTCCGGGCAAATTGCATATATCGCAAACTAACATAGGACCGGCCTCAATCGCAAGTTGGCTCTAGTGGTGCACTGCAATAGGAAGCTGCCACCTGCGCGTTGTAGAATATGGCCTTTCAGACGAGCTACCAAATTATGACTACTATTATGCGACGACTTCTGGCCTTGTGTGTTGCCAGCTTTGCCCTTGCGGTCTCGATTCCGCTTGCGGCCCAACAGAAAATCCCAGCTTCCCAGGCTTCGCCGAACCAGGAAGCCGCGGTACAAACCGAGGTGCTTGATAGCCAGCAGTTTCTGCTGAAGCACATCGCCCCTCGCAAACCGGCGAAAGATTATTCCGCGGCGGTCGAGAAGCTGTTATCGCAGATGACCTTGAAAGAGAAAGTCGGGCAGATGACGCAGCTCGATATCCTGATGGTCTCCGACGGCCACAATCAGGAGAACAGGATCAATCCGGAAAAATTGAAGAAGGCCATCGCCGAGTACGGGGTAGGATCGCTTCTCAACGTTTACGACGAAGCGCTTCCCCTGGAACAATGGCATGCGGTTCAGACCCAGATCCAGGCGGAAGCGGCCAAGTCACGTCTCAAGATTCCAGTTCTCTACGGCATTGATACCATCCACGGCGCCAACTACATCCAGGGCGCCACCCTGTTCCCGCAACCTATTGGCATGGCCGCAACCTGGGACCCTGAACTCTTCCTCCGCACCGAGCAAATTGCTGCTGCCGAGACACGGGCGAGCGGTATCCCGTGGACTTTCTCGCCCATCCTCGATATCGGAAGGCAGCCCCTCTGGTCGCGCTTCTACGAAACCTACGGCGAAGATGTTTACCTGGCTAAAGTGATGGCCGTGGCCGCGGTGCGAGGATATGAGGGTGACGATCCTGATTCGCCAACTCAAGTCTCCGCCTGTCTCAAGCATTATGTTGGCTATAGCTTCCCGCGCAGCGGACACGATCGGACGCCGGCGCTGATTCCAGAGATCACGCTGCGGGAATATTTCCTGCCCACGTTCGCCGAAGCCGTGAAGGCCGGCGCCCACTCGGTGATGGTGGATTCCGGCGAGGTGAACGGCGTCCCCGGCCACGCCAATCATTACCTGCTGACCGATGTGCTGCGCAAGGAGTTGGGATTCAAGGGAGTGGTGGATTCAGATTGGCAAGACATCAAAAATCTGGTCACGCTTCACCACTATGCCGCTACGGAAAAAGAAGCCACCCGAATGGCAATCATGGCCGGGATTGACATGAGCATGGTTCCCCGTGACTACAGCTTCAGCGATCTTCTGGTGCAATTAGTGAATGAAGGCGCTGTACCCATGAGCCGCATTAATGAAGCGGTGCGACGCATCCTCACCATGAAGATGCAGCTGGGGCTGTTTCGCGATCCTTTGCAGGGAGTGAAATCGGGCGTGCAGTTGGGTTCGCCAGAGGCGCAGCAGACAGCCTTGCAGGCGGCGCACGAATCCATTGTGCTGCTTAAGAATTCCGACAAACTTCTGCCGCTCTCGTCTTCCGGAAAAATTCTTGTAACCGGGCCCACCGCAGACACCCTGGTTCCCATGAACAATGGATGGACCTACACCTGGCAGGGAAGCGAAACCCGGCTTTACCCGAAAGACAAGCCGACAGTTCTCGGAGCGGTGCAAGCAAAGGCTGGAAGCACAAATGTTGTCTATGTGCCCGGGGCTTCTTTAAACAAGGAACTCGACATTGCTGCTGCGGTTGAAGCCGCCAAAAGCGCCGACGTGGTCATTCTTTGCCTGGGAGAGATGTCATACGCGGAGGGCCCAGGAAATATTGACAACCTCACGTTGCCTGAGCCGCAACTGCGGCTGGCGGAGCAGGTTGCGGCCACGGGCAAGCCGATTGTGCTGGTCATGGTCGAGGGACGCCCGCGCATCATTCATCGTATCGCCGGTCTGGCCAAGGCAATTGTGCTGGCCCCTAATCCGGGCAATGAAGGTGGGCAGGCGGTTGTCGATGTCCTCTTCGGTGACTACAATCCCGATGGCAAGCTTCCCTTCACCTATCCCGGCCACCCCGATGCCCTGCTCACCTATGACCACCGCTTCTCGGAAGATCCCAATGGCGATCCCAACTCCACCGCATTTCAGCCGGAGTTTCAGTTTGGCAGCGGGCTGAGTTACACCACCTTCCAGTATTCGGACCTGCATCTGAGCACGCAAAAAATGAGCGAGCATCAACCGCTGCACATATCGCTCACCGTAAAAAACACCGGAGACCGCGCCGGCAAAGAAGTAGTGCAGCTCTACCTTACGCAAGAGTATGCCAGCATAACGCCGCCGGTGAAGCGGCTGAAACGCTTTGCCAAAGTCTCGCTGGCGCCCGCTGAAAGCAAAGAGCTCACCTTCACTCTCGAGCGCGATGACTTTACATTCATCGGCCCTGAGAACAAGCCGGTTCTGGAACCCGGTGAGTTCGAGATAACGGTGGGGGATTTGCGTCAGGGGTTTACGATGGCATCGGGTTTGAAGGCTGCCGCGAAGAATTGAGCCGTTGATTCATCGGGTCATTGATTCATTTTAAAAAACAGGAATTCACCGCAGACAAGGGCATATCCGGTGTTTGCCTCACGCCGCCTCTGGATTTTCGCTTGCCTGGTCAGGCGCCGAAGGATCGGGGATCGAAGAGAGCGGGTCGCTGGCGGGAAACGTGTCTGCCAGGGTTTTATCCAGGGCACGCTCGTGCTCTTCGCGGCTTTCAGCTTCGTTTTGCGGAGGCGGTTGATTTACGGATAATTTGGGGGGCATGCCAACCTCGAATCTTTTGATCTTCTCAAGTATAGATGCCGCAGGCCTCAGGCTGGGTGAATGAAATTTGTACAAGGAATTTCACCTTGGATTGATACCGCGCGGCAAGCCGCAACAAAGAAAACATTTGCTTTCCAAGTGGCCATGCCACATATCCCTGTCATGTTGAGCGGAGCGCCACGATCCTATTGGCCGCCACCAGAATCTGAAGCGCGGAGTCGAAACACCCCGAGAGGATTTCGGTATCCCATACCGTGTCAGGGAATTTTTTCGATGCGGCTGCAGGCAAACGGGACGCACTCGGAGAGAATTCCCTGGGGCGGCATTCCCTGGCTGCGCATTCTCGGGGTGTTTCGACTACGCGCCTGGCCACATCGAGGGTGCAGCCGTTCACGAGGCGCTCCGCTCAACATGACAGAAGGAGATTAGGTTTGACACACCCGAAATCGTCGCGGGAGAAAAAAGATTTCGGACTTAGTAGTACAGATGGTTGATGGACGGCCAATGACTCAATGGTTCGATGATCCGATGACTCAATTCTTCCTACTCTCCACCAGTTCCATGATTGTGATCGAGGCGGGCGATCTCGCGGGCAAACAGCGGATTCGCGGGAAACTGCTCGCGCAGGCCGGCCAGCAGCTCGCGCGCGCGGCTGGGATCTTTGTCACGTATGTAGGTCACGGCGAGCAGCATTCTGGCGAAGGGAGCAAAAAAGCGGCCGTGTTCTGCGGCGAGTTTTAATTCGCTGATGCCGGTTTTCTTGTCGCCTTCGTACCCTCCCACATGCAAAAACCAGCGCACGGGCGCGGAAAGGCTGCCGACAATGTAGTCGTTCAGCCCGGTGGCCAGGTAAGCGTCGTAATACTGTGGATTGATCTTGAGCAGTTTCTTGGCCGCCACATTGGCGTCTTTGGTATATCCCAGGGAAGCGATGTTGCGCTTTTCGATGAGCGCGGTATAGTCGGCGCGCAGTCCGTTGGTGAGCGCCTGGGCAAAAAGCGCGTCGGTGTTGTTGGGGTCTTTCTCAAGCTGCGACTTGGCCAGCGCATCGGCGCGCAGCAGCGCAGCCTCAAAACGGTCTCGCAGCGCCGGATCCGGAACCGGTTTCTTGCGTTTTTCGAAGTTGGAATCTTTGGTGAAGAGCTGCGACTCTAATATTCCCAGCCGGTCGAACTCGGAAAACAGCAGGCCAGCAGCTTCGGAAACCGGGCCTAGAGCGTTCTCCGGATGAAGTTTTTGCCAGGCTGCAAATTCCTGCTGCGCCGCGGCAAAATCCAGGTTGTAGGCCAACTGGTAGCCATGCTCGAGTGAAGGCACAGTGGATTGCAATTCGCCGTGCGCGCAGCACTCCTCGGCGTGAACCGGAGCGGCGCACAGCAGCAGCAACGCGCTGCAGGCCAGAAGCTGCAAAATTCGTGAATTACGCTGATGTCGCAACCCAGTCCTCCTGTTGTCGGTCAGACTCGTGGAGACGAGCCTGGAACCATATCACATCCCAGGCAATTTGATGCCTGCTAAACGCTTCTGCATGAATCCGGATTTGCTCATGCTCTTGAACATTTTGCGCATCTGCGCGTATTGGCGCAATAACTGATTGACTTCCTGCACCGAGGTCCCGGAACCGCGGGCGATGCGCTTGCGCCGGCTGCCGTTAATGACCTCATGATGCTCGCGCTCATGCGAGGTCATGGAATTGATGATCGCCTCGGTGCGCACCAACTGCTTCTCGTCTATATTGTCTGATGCTTTTTGCAGGCCCTGGAATGGCCCGACGTTGGGCAACATTTTCACAATGCTCTGCAACGATCCCATCTTCTTGACCTGGCGCAACTGGTCGCGGAAGTCTTCCAGGGAAAAGCCGTCGCCGCCCAGGGCCTTCTTGGCGAACTCCTCGGACTTCTTGCGGTCCATGGTCTCTTCGGCGCGCTCGATGAGCGAAAGAATGTCGCCCATGCCCAGAATGCGGCCCACGATGCGGTCAGGATGAAAAGGCTCAAGGGCATCGTATTTTTCGCCGATGCCGATGAACTTGATAGGCTGCCCGGTGACGTTGCGGATGGAAAGCGCCGCGCCGCCGCGGGCATCGCCATCCATCTTGGTGAGCACCACGCCGGTGAGCGTGAGCTTCTTGTGGAATTCATCGGCCGATTTCACTGCGTCCTGCCCGGTCATGGAGTCGGCCACGAACAGGATCTCAGCCGGATTCAGCAGCTTCTTGAGCAACTGCATCTCCTCCATGAGCTGGTCGTCTATATGTAGACGCCCGGCCGTATCTACGATCAGCACATCGCAGCCGTTGTTCACGGCCTCGCGTCGGGCTTCCTTGGCCAGGCGTTCGACAGTAGAAGTATTAGCTTCTCCTTCTAGCTTGCCTTCGTAAATATGGGCGGGAATGGCGTCGGCTACAATCTTCAACTGCTGGCGCGCCGCCGGACGATAAACGTCAACGCTGACCAGCATGGGGCGGTGTCCGCCCTTCTTGAGCCACGCCGCCAGCTTGCCGGTGGTGGTGGTCTTACCCGAACCCTGTAACCCCGCCATCAGCACCACCGTCGGGGGCTGCGACGCAAACTTGAGCTTGGCCGTGTCTTTGCCCAGGATCTCGACCATCTCGTCGCGCACCAGCTTGACGATCTGCTCGGCGGGCGAGAGTGCGGTCATGACCTCGGTTCCCAGGGCCTTGGCTTTAACCTCGTCAATGAATTGTTTGACGACTTTGACGTTGACGTCGGCTTCGAGCAGCGCCAGGCGGATCTCGCGCAGGGCCTCACCGATGTTTTCTTCGGTCAGCTTGCCCTGCCCGCGAAGGTTTTTGAATGCGCGCTGAAGTTTTTCTGAGAGATTTTCAAACATATTTAGCTACTTAGATGCGCTTTAAGCAGATATTTATATGTGCTTTAAGTATTAGATGCGTAACCATTGCTATTCTACAGGCGAAACCCGCTCTTAATAGATTTGATGCGCGTCAAAAATCGGCAGGAAACTCTTTTGTAAATTTTACATTTAATTTACAACAACAATTTGGGGCGGTTGGCCCGGACAACCTGGCGCTCCCAGCAAACCGAGGAGGCGGCTAGCGAGCGTAGTCGCTGCGTCCGGGCCACCTGGAAGACCAGTTCAGCGCGTGCTCAAGGCGAAGGCGAAACATCCCAGATGCTTCGCCAAAATCAAACTAACACTAACTTAATTGCCGATCGTCGACAGACCCACGCAAGTCGCCGAAGTGGTTGTGGCCGGTGCGTTGGAGGTCGTATCGTAATGCACCACGCCATCCTCAATCGAGCAGAATGTTTTGTTGCCGCTTCTTCCGGGAACAGTCGCTGTACCGCCTTCCGTAAAGGCTTGTCCGGTGGAGTCGACTGTCGCAACAAAAGCATATCCGCTCTTGGGACTGGCGGGTAACGCGAACCCCAGCGAATAATCGATCAAGCACGCTGCTGTGCTGGGTGGAACGCCGGTTCCGCAGCCGGTCGACGGTGACGATAAGTTACTGAGCGCGGAGGCATACGATTGCCACGAAGTCTGATACTGAATGTCGGCCGTAGCGATGGTGCGCGTAGCAGCAGCAGCCGACGATTCGTTGGCCGAGATTCTGGCGCGAATCAAGTTAGGAATTGCAATAGCTGCGATGATCAGAATGATCGCCACAACAATCAGCAATTCAATCAATGAAAAGCCCTTTTGTTTACGCATAAATTTTTCCTTACCCTCCAAATTTACAATTTTTTACATTGCAGCTTTGTGTTTTATCCCGGGCTTGCAAAAAACTAAATCTACGCACCCGAGGCAAACCGTCTGCTGCTGCGAGTATGCAACTCTCTTGTTTCCAAAGAGTTACACAATAAACACACAGTTTTAAAGGGGGAGGGTTTCTGCTGAAATCTGAAAAAAGATTCCTCTTCTAGAAACCTATACTTTCGTATAGCGATTGAGTGCTGGTTTGTCAAGTGAACAGATGGACAGTATAGACAAGTCCAGAGGGACTATGTCCCTGGACTGCAGGCTCCGCATTTCAGGAGTTCAAAGTCGGTTTGCCTATGCGCCTGCAAATATCTCTTTCGCTGCAACCACTGTATTGCAATGAATCGTCACCGTGTCTTCGACCTTGCGCGCATAGCCGCCGGCATAGGTCACCATCACGGGAATGCCATGGGCACGGGCCGCGCGAAAGACCAGTTCGTCGCGTTTTTTCAGGCCCTCGATGGTCAGGTTGAGCCCGCCCAGTTGGTCTTCCCGATAGGGATCGGCGCCGGCGATGTAGCAGATGAGCTCTGGCGTGAATTGCCGCAGGCCGGAGCTGAGGGCGTTATCGAGCCAGTGGAGATAGTCGGTGTCTCCGGTGCGGTCAGGCAGATTTACGTCAATGGAAGAAGCCGGCTTCACCGCAGGATAGTTGTTTTGCTGATGCAGCGAGATGGTGAAAACATCGCCGCTGTCAGATTCGGTTTTAACAACTCCCGCCTTGGAAGTCTCCGGCTTCCCGCTCTGCGGCAAGAATGCTGACGGCAGATTTCCCATGCCGGCCCGCGTGGGAGGGAAGATGGCTGCGGTCCCGTTGCCGTGATGCACATCGCAATCTACGGTCATAGCGCGGTGAATCTTGCCGTCTTTCTGCATGCGGCGGATTGCCACTGCCACATCGTGGATCATGCAGAACCCCTCCCCATGGCCGGGAAAGGCATGATGAAATCCGCCACCGATGTTGAAAGCCACGCCATCGCGCAGCGCATGCTCGGCCGCCAGGATGGAGCCGCCCGCCGACAGCCAGAACGCGGCCACCAACTCGGCCGAGTACGGGATTTCCATCAGCATCTCTTCCTGTCGCGTGAGCGTGCCGGTCTTCAACTTGCGAACGTACTCCGGCGTGTGCACACGTAGAATGTCTTCATCCGCAGCCGGCCCGGGCTCAACAAAATCTTCCGCCGTCGCCACCCCGGTCTCAAGCAACTTCTGATGGATCAGCCGGTACTTCTGCGCCGGGAAAACGTGCGCTCCGATGGGCAGATAGTAATTGTCGCTATAGATAAGTTTGCAGGGCAGCACAGCGCCTCCTCTGGGCCCGGCGGCTTCGTTTCGTCCGGGCTGAGTGGTCGATGCCATGATATGGGAACTTCCCGAAGAGTCCAGTAAACGTCAGACAGCCTGGCCGATCAAGCTCCCTTGGTCCCTCGCCGATTGTAATTGATTGTGTTATAGGTATATCATTTATGAAATGTCTGTATCACCCAAGCCGGAAGTTCCCTGGCTTTTGCTGGTATTCAGCCTGCCTCTCAAGCAGGCCAGCAAGCGCGTAGAAGTCTGGCGGAAGTTGCAGCGTTACGGTGCTCTTCAGCTCCCCAGTTCGGGATACATACTTCCAAATCATCCTGCCAATCTGGAGCGCTTTGAATGGCTGGCAGCATTGATCCGCAAATACAAGGGCCAGGCCTCGGTTTTGGAGGTTCAGTCCATCGATGACATGCCCGCCGAAAAGCTGGTCAAGCTGTTCAATGAGGCCCGGGCGCGCGATTATGAATCCCTCATGCGGGAGTTGAAGAAAATGCTTCCCGCGAAAGCGGCTAGCGCGCCCCGAAGCCTGACCCGCGTGCGGCAGCGCTTTCGCGAGATCGTTGCCATTGATTTCTTCAACAGCCCTATGCGCAGCCGGGTAGAGAATCTTCTGGAACGGGTAACAGAAGCCGGGGATGATGAAGTCCGCGCAAAAAGAGGCAAGCGATCCACCAAAGAATATAGTGCCCGCGTCTGGATAACGCGCCATCGGCCGGGCATTGACAGGGTTTCTTCCGCCTGGTTGATCAAGACTTTCATCGATCCCAAGGCGAGGTTTGTTTTTGGCGGCAGTCCGGCAACCCACCCTGATGCCATTCCTTTTGACATGTTTCATGCACAGGGGTTTGGCCATCGCGGAGACGATTGCACCTTCGAAACACTGGTAAAAGAGTTTGGCATCGCCGATCCCAAGATCGTGACCATCAGCCAGATGGTCCATGACGCCGATCTGGGAGATGAAAAGTTTGCCCATCCTGAAGGGGCGGGTCTGGACCGGGTGCTGATTGGATGGGCGCAGCAGGGAGTCTCAGACGAAGAGCTGCTGCATCGCGGCATGCAACTCATCGAAGGGCTCTATCATGCGCTCAACTGAAGATTTTGTTTTCTCGATTTTGTTTTCCGCGCAGCAACAACACAACTCAATTACCAAAGTGGAGATCATCATGACGAATCAGTGGTTCACATGCAAACAGCGCCATAGTTTAACCGGAAATACCACGACCAGAATGGCACTCATCTGCCTTTTGCTGCTGGCTTGTTTGCCTGGCATATCTGCCCAAAGCCAGAGTAAAGAAGCCCAATCCCAGCCCAAAGCTGCCCCAAATGCTGCAAACGATTCGCAGTGGAAAGCGGTCGAAGACGCCCTGGGCCGGCCGGGACAAGTGCAGCCCGATGGCGTGCTCAAATTCGGAATGCCACGCCGCGACCTGAAAGTTTCCGTCAATGGCGTCGAGGTTAAACCAGGATTCGCTCTAGGCTCATGGGCGGCATTCAAGAAATCTGGCAGTGAAGCCATGGTCATGGGAGACCTTGTGCTTTTACAGGAAGAAGTCGCCCCCGTGATGGCCAAGCTTCAGGAAGAGGGTTTCGAGATCACCGCCTTGCACAACCACCTGCTGGGCGAAACCCCGCGAATCATGTATATGCACATTGGCGGGCACGGTGATGCGGTGAAGCTGGCGGAGAGCCTGAAGGCCGCGCTGGCGCTCACCGGGACTCCCCTGCCGGCTCCAATCGGCACTATGCCCAATGCAGAAATTGGCATCGACACTAAAAAGATCGGCGACATCATCGGCCGCACGGGAAAAGTGAATGGAGGAATCCTGCAATTTGCGGTGCCGCGGGCCGAGCCCATTACCGATGGCGGCATGACCATTCCCAACTCTATGGGCATCAGCACCGCCATCAACTTCCAGCCCACTGGTGACGGTCGCGCTGCCATCACCGGCGACTTCGTCCTTCTGGGAAAAGAAGTCAATCCTGTAATCAAGGCACTTCGCGAAAACGGCATCGCTGTCACCGCCGTGCATAACCACATGCTCACCGAGGAGCCGCGCTTGTTCTTCATGCACTTCTGGGCAAACGACGATGCCCTCAAGCTGGCCAAAGGATTGCGTGCTGCCCTCGATCAAACCAATTCAGCAAAGCCTGAATGAAACAGGAAGTCTGGAATACAGAGAGAGGCAATCGACAAACCCAATGGAGCGCACCGATTCAACCGAGCGCTGCAGCCTATGGAAGCTGGTTGCATATTTCCTGCGCCTGGGGACGTTTGGCTTTGGCGGGCCAATCGCCCTGGCCGGCTACATGCAACGCGACCTGGTGGAAGAGCGCAGATGGATTGATAAACAGGATTACCTCGAAGGGCTGGCCTTCTCGCAGCTTGCCCCGGGCCCATTGGCCGCTCAATTGGCAATCTACTTAGGTTATATTCGCGCCGGATTCGTGGGAGCTACTCTGGTCGGCGTCTGCTTTGTACTTCCCTCTTTTCTCATGGTTTTGGGCTTGTCGGCGGCTTACGTGAAATATGGCGGCCTGCCCTGGATGCAGGCCCTCTTCTATGGAATCGGCGCCGCTGTGATTGGAATTATCGCCCGTTCTGCAACAAAGCTTGCCAGGACCACTTTGGGAAAAGATAAGTTGTTATGGATCATTTCCGCTGTTCTGGCAATATCAACCGCTGTCACGCAGCGTGAGATCATCTGGCTTTTTTTCGCCGGCGGCGCGATTGCGCTGCTGGTGAAAGCTTTTCCCAAAAAAATACCCGACGCTTCAGCCGTTTCCTGCAAGATTTTTTCATTGCTGGCGATTTTCCCCTTCGCCACCAAATCCGGAGAAGTGTTGTTGTTTTTCGCCAAGGCCGGTCTTTTTGTCTTCGGAAGCGGGCTGGCGATTGTGCCTTTTCTGCACGGAGGCGTCGTGCAAGATCACCATTGGCTGAACGAACGCCAGTTCATTGATGCCGTAGCCGTCGCCATGATTACCCCTGGCCCGGTTGTGATTACGGCAGCATTCATCGGTTTTCTGGTGGGAGGAGTGCAGGGAGCGGTAGCGGCTGCGATCGGCGTTTTTCTGCCGGTGTATCTCATGGTGGTGATCGTCGCGCCCTACTACCGGCGCCATTCCAGGAATCCGCAAATCCACGCCTTTGTTCAGGGAGTAACCGCCGCCGCCGTGGGTGCTATCGCCGGCGCAGTTTTTGTTCTTGGAAGGCACGCGCTTCACGATGTGCCAACAGCAACCATTGCAGTACTGGCGCTGCTGGTCCTTTGGCGATGGAAGGCGCCTGAACCCGCCATCATTCTGGCAGCGGGCATCGCCGGGCTTGGTTTTTATAAAGGCTAGAGCTGTCTCACAATTGATCGGAAGATTTCACGCTCCTAAGGAAAATCAGCGCTTTGAGGACGAAAGAATACGGAAGGTTCTAAATGGCTCAATGACCTAATTCCAGCTCTGGCCAGCAGTTTCCCATAGCGCTTGCGCCGCATCTTAATTGCATGAGACGTTCTATGTCGTGTGCGTGTGGAGAGCACTCCTAATGAAACTAATCGATCAACTACGTAATGCGAAAGAACAAAGCAAAGAAGCCGCCCATCGCGTACTGGAGCGCGCCCGCCGGTCCGGACGAAGTCTGGAGCGGCACTTGCGGCAAAAGATGAGAATCTATCCTCGCTCCCTGCAACCCGCCTCTCCTGTGGATGCCCATAAAGCCGTCGTGATGCAGGATGACGAGGTGGAAGAAACCGTAAAAGCGGAGTTCCAGAAACGCCAACCCATCGTTTCGATTTATGGAGAAGACATTGAACCCGGTCGGGAAGACCGGCGCAAAGAAAAGCCCAAATCTGACCGGAAAATTGCCTAGAAGGCCGTTCTCAAGTCGCACCTGTTCGTCCTGACCAGATAGTTCCTCCTGCTATCATGCTTGTCATGGCCGCTGCAGGACAGGGAAAATTCATTACCTTTGAGGGCCTCGACGGCTGTGGCAAGAGCACCCAACTGGAAAAACTGGCAGTACGCCTGCGTCAACGCAAATTGGATGTGCTTTCGACTCGCGAGCCGGGAGGCACTGCCCTGGGCGACCGCGTCCGAACGATTTTGCTGGATTCACGCACCACCGGCCTTGACGCCTACGCTGAACTCGCGCTGATGTTTGCCGCCCGCGCCCAGCACGTCCATGCGGTAATTCTTCCCGCAATCGGCGCCGGCAGGGTTGTGCTCTGCGACCGCTTCACCGACTCCAGCGAAGCCTACCAGGGCGGCGGACGCCAATTGGGCTCTGAGCCTGTGCTGGCGCTGCATCGCTTCCTTTGCAATGGCCTGCAGCCGGATCTGACCATCCTGATGGATTCTGATGTAGCCGGCAGTGTGGCCCGGGCGCGCCGCCGCAATTTTGCCCAAAGCGAGGAAAAAGCTAAAGCCAGGGGCGCGCACGGAAAAACCAAAGCCCGGGAACAAAACCGGACCCACGATGAAGGCCGTTTCGAGCGCGAGAACCAGGCCTTCTTCGAACGCGTACACAGCACCTACCACGAGATTGCCCGGCGGGAACCAGAACGCGTCGTCATAATTGACGCCCGGGGTTCCATCGAATCAGTCCACAGCGAGATTGTGCAGGTAGTGGAAACGAGGCTAGGCTTGCCCGCAAAGAAACCATAAAAAAAGCTCTGCTCCCGTAAATTTTGCCTTTGTGTACCTTCGTGTCCTTTGTGGTTTAAGATTTTGAACTGAGTACCGAGTACTTTCTTATATGAGCTTTAGCGATTTCATCGGAAACGAGAGTGCCATCGCCAACATCCGCCAGATGCTGGCGCATGACCGCTTTCCGCATGCCGTCATCATTGCCGGGGCCGAGGGCGCGGGCAAGTACACCCTGGCACAGATGATTGCCAAGACGATGAACTGTCTGCAACCTCCACCTGGGAGCTTGCCTGATTTCTGTGGCATCTGCGCCAATTGCCAGCGCATTGCCGAGGCCGACGCTTTGGAAGCCCGCCGCGCCGAAGCCGTGGAGGCGCGCGAGGCCCTGCGCGAGACCGACAAGAAAGAAACCCGCATTTTCATACAGACTCATCCTGACGTGCTGGTGATTCCCCCAGATCCGCCGCAGCTCATGATCAAAGTGGACCAGGTTCGCCGCGTCACTGAGACAATTTATTTTCGCCCTTCCAGTGGCAGCCGCCGGGTTTACATCTTCACCAATTCCGCCTTCATGAAAGAGGCGGCCAACGCATTGCTCAAGGTCCTGGAAGAGCCGCCGGAGTTTGCCACCATTTTTCTGCTCACCACCAACGCCGGCGAGTTGCTGCCCACCATTCGTTCGCGCGCCATCCAGCTCACACTCGCTCCTTTGAGCGTAGAGCAACTGGAGTCGCTGATCGCCAAACGCCAGCCGGCGCTCGGCGCCAAACAGCGCAGCCTGGTGGCCAGGCTTTCCGAGGGCGCATATGGTAAGGCACAATCTTTTGACTTGGCCGCATATCTGGCGGCGCGCGCCGACGCTCTCACCCTCTTACATGCCGCCAAGACCGAAGATCACTCCTCGCTATTCAAAGTCACGGAAGCTTACCGAGCGGGTTCGGAAGGCAAGGAAAAAACCACACAGCTTCTCAGGACAATGCATTCGCTTCTGGAAGACTTAATGTATCTGCAATCAGGCACGCCTGAGCTGGTCAGGAACCTCGATATTGCAGGAGAGCTGGAACGGATGGCCAGGGCGCTTCCCTTTCGCTGGATCGAGAGCGCCAGCCGCCGACTCAGCGAGGTCGAAAGCGGCATGCGCCGCAACCTGTTGCGCTCGCTCTCGCTCGATGCTTTCGCTGTTTCGCTGGAACAGTAATCTTAGCTGGTGGTTAAGATGGGTAAGCGAAAAGTGAGCGGCTAAAATGGCGCGAATGAGGTTTTCTCTCTTACTTTTGTCCGGAGTGCTGCTCGGTTCCACGGGCCAGGCTGCTCCGGTCTCCGCGCTGCCGTACGAAAGCAGCATGTTGCCCGCTGATACCCCCAAGCCCGCAGAGACGTACAGCAAGCTCGTGGACCTGGTTCAGGTGATCTTTACGGTCACCGATAAGCGCGGCGAGTTTGTAAAAGACTTGAAGCAAGACCAATTCAAGCTCCTGGACAACAACCTGCCTCCCAAAGAAATCGTGGGTTTTGAATCACAGACCGATCTGCCTTTGCGGGTAGGGCTGCTATTTGACAACAGCAATTCCATCCGTGAGCGCTTCCTGTTCGAGCAACAGGCAACCGGGCAGTTCTTGCGGAAAATCATCCGGCCGCAATCCGACAAAGCCTTCGTTCTGGCATTTGATGAGGTTCCAGAGGTGACCCAGGACTTCACCAGCGACCCTGACAAGCTCAACACCGGCATCCAGGTCATTCGCCCGGGGGGCGGCACTGCTATGTGGGACGCCGTTTACTACGCCTGCCGGGATAAGATGATGAAAGAAGAGAACAATACGCCGGTGCGGAGGGCAATCATTCTGTTGTCGGATGGCGATGACAACCAGAGCCGGGTTCTGCGGCAGGAAGCTGTTGAAATGGCGCAGCGCGCTGAGGTAATTATTTACACCATCAGCACCAACCTGAACAACATTCAGGATAGCGGCGACCACAATCTTCAGGCCCTGGCTGACGCCACCGGGGGCCGCGCATTCTATCCTTATAAGGTTTCGGAAATCTCTGACGATCTCAGTCAAATCCAGAGCGAACTCCGGAGTCAGTATTCAATTTCCTACAAACCTGACGATTTCATTCCCAATGGTCAGTTTCGCTCTATCCAAATCATTCCTGCGAATAAGAGATTGATGGTCAGGGCAAGAAAAGGCTATTTTACGGCGAAGAGATAGCAATCAGGAGATAGCGTTCGCCCGGAACAGCCGATGACACGATTCCCCATACCGTTTTAGTTATTTCTGTAGGGTTCTATAGCTTTTGTCATCCCGACCGGAGCCGCGTGGGTGAACAAAAAGTTCGCGCTGTCCTGCGCGGACTTTTTGCGAGGGCGTAGCAGCCTGCTTTTGGCTGCGAAGCCCTTCAGACCAAAGCGGCGGAGCGGAGGGACCTAGGTTTTTGCGTGCATCTCCAGATTCTGTTTTTGCTTGTCCTGTTTCCTTACACAAAAAACTAAACAGGTCTAGTCGCACCATTCAAAAAGGCCTTCTCCGTAAGAGAAGGCCCTTTTATTCTGTCAGCTCTTCAACCTACCACGTCAACCGTATGGCAAACTGAATTTCCCGCGGCTCGTGGGCAGACTTGATCTTGCCGAAATCGGGATTCACGGTCACGCCATCGGTGCTGTAGGTGCTGATGGGGTTGAAGTAGTTGGCGCGGTCAAACAGGTTGTAGAACTCGGTGCGGAAAATAAGCATCCTGGTTTCTGATCCGAGATGAAACCCCTTCTGAACGGCAAAGTTCGTGTTGATATAGTTGGGCCCGGTAAAGGCATTGCGGCTGGAGTTTCCGGTGCACGGCGTTCCCGCCAGGGGCTGGAAGACGTTGCCCTGGAAGCCCGGAGTTCCAGTCGCGTTCGGGTAAGGCCCCGCGCAAAGCGCCGACTGCGAAGCAAGCTGCAGATTGGCGACACTGATAGCGCCGTTAGGGTTATTAGTTACCTGCACCGGCCCGAGCACGTTGACGCGCTGGTTCAGCTCACCCGCTATAGGTCCGGCAAAGATGGTAAACGGCTGGCCGGACTGCGCCGTGAAGACGCCGCTGAGTTGCCAGTCACCCATCCAGACGCTCTTATGCAGTGAAGGAATGTCCCAGGTGTAGTCGATCACACCGCGGTGGGTGGAGTTGAAATCCGAAGGTCCACGGTCGTTACGCATGAAGTTGCCCGGGCTCTGGGGCAGCAGGTAAGGAGTCACCTGCGGCTGCCCTGCTCCGGTGGTCGTGACCGCGCTGGGGTTGAAGTTGATGGTGGGGATGGTCAGCGGAACCCGCTCGCCGCCGATGGTGCAGAATACTCCAAAGAAAACGCATTGCGCCGTCGGATTGTCTGAACCAAACACCCCGTAACCAATCGAAAGGTTCGACAGGCTGAGCGGCAGCGTATTGAAGGTGCTGCTCGAAGCATTGTCGATCGCCTTGGAGAATACGTATGTGCCGTTCAGGTGCAGGCCGTGCCACTCCGCCGCGCGCACCCGGAAGTACCCGGAGTGATAGCTGGAGCTGCCCTCATTGGTCATGGTGAAGATAGGGAAGAAGGTCGTGTTTCCCGCCGTACCGTTGAACAGGTTGAACTCATTCCCAAAATTCTGGTTGTAGATAACCGGCAGCTTGCGCGCCAGGTCGCCGATATAGCCAATTTCTGTGGTCAGCTTGTTGCTGATCTGCTGCTGGATTGAGGCGCTCAGCTGCATCGAGTAGGGCGTTGCCGTGTGGCGGGTGTCACGCGCGTAAATGGCAAATGGCTCGGCCGCGCTGGCATAAAAACTGTAGGGGTTTATGCCATCGCGCGAAAGCGAGTTCAGTACCGCGGGATTGACCACCGCGCTTCCCACTCCGCAGGTGGTAAAGTTGTTCGCCGGACAGAATTTCTTCCCTCGGATATCGCGCACCACGCCAAACAACGCATTGCCATTGGCAAAAGTGACCGGGCGGTTGTACATCAACTGATCGGTATAGCTGGCCGGAAGCTGGTCATAGAACATGCCTCCACCCACGCGGAACACGGTGCGGCCGGTGCCAAAAACATCCCAGGCCAGGCCGGCGCGCGGGGCAAAGTTGTTTCGGTCCGCGCGGGTAATCTGGTTGAACACGCCGCTTGAGGTGCTGTTGCACGTCCACACCCGGTTAATGTTGGGAGCGGTAGTCACTCCGGCGGAAAGCGCGTCATACGAGGGCAATGAATTGCAGGGCTGTCCCCACGGATCGACAACGTTGGAGTGGTTTTCCTGCACCAGGCCGTTGGCGACCGGATCAAAGTTCCAAAGCTGGTCGTGCGCATCCTCGGGACGACCAAAATATTCGTAGCGTACGCCCAGGTTCAGGGTCACGCGCGAGTGAATGTGCCAGGCATCCTGCAGGAACCCGCCAAAGGCCCAGGAATGCAGGCGCGTGGCAAAGGCGGTTTGCTGCTGCTGATAGAAATCAAAGCTGGGGGCGGCAAAGGCGTTGGTTGCTCCGCGGTTGGCGGCGCACTCCTGATTACAGCCTTCGCTGTCACTGGTGAATTCGCCGATGTTTGAGGAATACATGAAGCCGCGGGCGAAAGAGGCATCGGTATATTCGTTACTCAGGTTGCGAATCTCCCCGCCGAACTTGATCGAGTGCTTGCCGTGCGTCCAGGATGTGTTGTCGGCGAAGAACAACGTGGTATCGCGGCGGTGCGTAGGCGCGCCCAGGGGTGCGCCCAGGCGGGCGAAGGGGAACAGGTAATCCAGGGTGGGAAACTGCTCGGCGGCAAAGAAAGCGGCGTTGGCGCCGGTAAAGAAATCGGACCAACTGGCAATTGCCCCCGCCTTGCCGGGGGTCGCTCCGCTATATTGCGGATCGATTCCGTTCAACAAAACCGTAGGCAGGCCCGCGCCGGGCAAACCCAGGGTACGGGCATCGAGGTTTTGGTCCTGCGGGGTCTCATTCACGCGGAAGCGATTAAAGCCTACGCGCGCCTCCGTGATCCAGGCTGAGGTAAATGTGTGGGTGTAGGAAAGATTCAGGTTCTGGTTCAGAACATCGCGAAACGCGCCGTTGCCGGCATAGCTTGGGCTTGAAGGCAGCGAGTCGTCGTGGAGTTCGTTGAGAAACTGCATGGCATAGCGCGCCGACCAGCTTGTCTTATCCGATTGAATGTAATCGGTGCGGCCCAGCCCATTGTGCACATGCGTATAGTTGGGCGCCTGCCCGCGGAAGAATTCCAGCGCTCCGGGAACTCCCACCACATTTGAGGCTGGAAAAAGCCCCAGAATTTTCTGGTCAAGCACATAGCTGGGATTGGTAGGAGCGAAATTCACCGCTCCAAATGGCGCATAGGTGCGGTCAAAGGCGGAGGGGACGCGCTCGAAAACCGGATTAGGGTTCTTAATCAAGGTGCCTTCATAGCTGCCAAAGCCAAACCACTTGTCTTTGCTGAAGGGCCCGCCCATGTTCAGCCCGAACTGCTTGGAGTCAAAGGGAATCTTATGGCTGTCGTTGGCCTTCAGTATGCTGGCCGGATCGAAAAACGTGTTCTTGCCAAAAAGTCCGGGCGTGGCGGCGCAGGGCCCCAGACCCGGACCGGCTGCCAGGCTGATTGAATTGGTGCAGAACTTGCTGTTCGCCGCGCTGGCCACGTAATCGTTGTAGGTCAGGGGCGCAAAGCCGGTGAAGGTTGAATTCACGGGTCCGGCATAGGCGGCAGCCTTGTCAAACGTGGTGCCGTTGTATACCGAGAGCGGACTGCTGGAGTTGAGCGCATCATTGTTGAAGTAACCGAACGCATTGCCATGGAAGGCGTTGCCTCCACGTTTGGTCACTACGTTCACCGTGCCTCCGAGATTGCGTCCGTATTCGGCATTGGCCGTTCCGGAGATGACGCGGAACTCCTGCACCGAGTCGTTCACCTGGAAGGGCACAGCCTGATTGCTGCTGGAGGCTACGTTATCGGCGCCATCGAGCAGGAAGCTGTTGCTGGAGGGCCGGTTACCGGAGATGCTGAAAGACGCTCCGGCCAGGCTGGAGCCCTGCTCCACGTCGTGTGTGTTGGGAGGAATCAATCCCAGGCCCAGGAAGTTTCTGTTCACGGCCACGGGCAGCGAACGCAGTTGATCTCCGGTAATGACGCCGCTGATCGTGGTGCTGACGGTTTCATTGGTGACCGCGGGGGCTTCCAGTTTTGTCTCCACCGGCTGGTTGGTGGCCACCGGCTGCTCTTTCAACGGAGGCAGGATGACGCGCTCATCGCCGACGTTGACCGTGATTCCCGAGCGTAGGTCAATCTTCTTGCCTGCCTGGCTGGCGCTCAATTTGTAATTTTCGGCGGGAGGCACTTCCGCGAATGTATAGGAACCATCGGAGCCGGTGGTGGCGTTACGCGTAAAGCCGATCGCCGGGTTTTCCAGGGTTACATCGACCCCCGAAAGCGGATTGCCGGCTGCATCGTAGACCGTGCCGTAGACAACCGCATTCTGCGTTGCCGCAAAAGCCATGGGCGAGGCCAGCAAGAGCAGGATGCCCAGGCCCCAAAGCAAGAATTTTGAATTGCAGTACATAGCGCCCCCTAGAGGTTCTTTCTCTCCGTCGTGTTTAGTGCAGCGGAGTTGGTTTTCGTGTCATGTCCCTTCACTTGTCTCAGGACACACATCGCTCCAATAGGATCAAGGCCTGTGGCGCCCAGCAGACAAAGTTTAGGAGATAAAGCTGATTTGGGAGCTAGTAATATCACTTTGCGTGCAAAATGGCTATCAATAAATTTGTCGCGCATCTTAAAAAGTAAGGTGGTAAGTACCGGCCTGCTGTGGTATTTTTATGCCATCACCTCCCAATTTCACTATTGGATACCTTTGGCCGGAAAAGACCATGAAAGACACACTTGACTCCTCTGCTGCCGTAGCGCGTGCCCAGGAAAAGAAGCCTCCCGAGCCCGCCGTACCCGCAAGCGCGGCTTCCGATACCGTTGCGGAGCACGAGGGCTTTACCAACCGCAAGCTCATCCGTCCGTCTTTGCCCAGCCGGGCTGAGCGGCCTGCGTCCCGGCCCCCACGGAGCGCCGAGTCGGCTGAACGCAATCCGGGAATGCCGGAGCGGGCAGAGCGGCCATCCGCCTCCATCAAGAAATCTGCCCCGCCGGAACAGACCCACGCGGAAAACTTCTATTATCAGAAGCAAATCCAGACCAAGACGCCCATGGTGATCGTGCTCAACGATGGTGAGGAAATTCGCGGTGTCATCGAGTGGTACGACAGAAACTGTCTTAAGATCAACCGCACCGGCTCGCTTCCCAACCTGCTGATCTACAAACCCAGCATCAAATATCTTTTTAAAGAATCTGAAAGCAAACGGTAAAGCAGTTATCAGTTCCCGGTTGCCAGTTGCCCCTTAAAAAATCTGTACTTTAATGAAAATAATTTCGCGGGACACTTACGGTGGGAGCCCCGGCTTTTAAGCCGGGGTAAGGCTCGTAGAGTTTCGGGCTTCAGCCCTGGCTTCTTTGCTGGTAGAAGACTATTGCTCTAGGATTTCTTGAATTGCTTGCTCAAGGTCAGAGCCTGTCGCTGGTAAGAAGAACCGATATCGGTGCCATAAATCTTGTCAGGGCGGGAGAGTAGGCGCATATATGTCAGTCGTCCCACGATCTGGCCGTCTTCGATGAGGAATGGAACATCGTGGGCTCTAACTTCCAGGACCGCTCGCGTGCCCTTGATGTCGCCGGAGCCATAACCGAAGCCGGGATCAAAAAAACCGGCATAATGAATCCGGAACTCGCCTATGGATGGGTCAATGGACCCCATCTCCGCCGCCCATTGAGCAGGAACGCTAATCCGTTCTTTCGATGCAAGGATATAGAAGTCGCCGGGGTCAAGAACTAATCCTTTCCTGCCGGTCTGATACTTTATTTCCCAGAATTCTTCAGGGGGATAGTGATTGATTTTCCCCAGATCTACTGATGGCGCGTTTTTCTTCGCCTTATATGCAATTGCCTCTGAAGCATCTTTGGCCTGCAAATTTACCGAGATCAGAAGGCCCCGGTTGATTTGGGCCTTGGCCGGGTTGTCTTCATCCCAATAAACGAGTGGCTCGTCCTGGTGCAAGACGCTCATTGCATTATCTGAGGGTTTTGGATTGCCGCGTACAAAGCGGAGCTGGCTCAGCCGCATGCCCGCACGTACATGAACGGTGAAGGTGCGTGAAACTATTTCAGCATACAACTTGCCTTTATACCCTGGTGGCACATGCTCAAATTCTATGCCATGGTCGGTAATAAGCCGGGTAAAGATGTCGAGGCGGCCGGTAGTACTTTTGGGATTGGCCCTGGCCCAGATGTCTTTAGGGAGATTGAGTTCTTCCATGAGCGGAACAATGTAAACGCAACCTTTCTCAAGCACCGCCGCTCCGGTGAGGTCCACCCGGGTCATTCTCAATTCTTGAATTCTCTGTTCCACTGTCGCACCCTGCCGTGGCAGAAAACTTGCTTGGACGCGATGGGCAATGTCTCCAAGTCTGAGGTCGAGGCTGGCGGGCTGAATCTGGGCGTCGGTGATTTCAGTGGGCGAGAAAATTTGGCCTTTGGCGATTAGCTCTTTAATCTCTTGCGAGGGCAAAATCCCCGTCGTATATGTGCCGGCGGCTTCGCCTTCCAATTCAGGAAGCGAAATGAGCTCACGGTTGACATCTAGAGTAGACATTATCAGGACTCCCGGTGACGGCGCGCAATTTCCGAAATATGACGAGATCGGCGGGCCAGTTCTAATTCGTAATATCGGGCGTAGCAATCCAAGCTGCAAAAACCTCCCTTTCGCTTCTGACCACTGCCTACTCGCTTTCCTTCGGGTATATCATTTCCGCAATACGGACAAATATTATCTTTCCAGAGATCGAGCAAATATTCTTCCTCAGATCTATCCATTGCGCCGCATGCCAGCAGTTATTGTACGTTTGAGGATACCATCAAAAGTCTGTAGGACTGCACAAACGCAGGTGCAACCAGTAAATTCATGGGGGAATCCGACATCGCAGCTTTGCCAACCCAAATTAGGGCAGGCGCTCGGCATGCTGGCCTTGTGAAAATGATTTGACAATTGCGGCCATGCTTTTTACTATCCGCAGTTCAGGGTAATTCCCGTACATCCGGAGCCGCTCGTGATCAAGCTCGATATTATTAACGAAGTTGTCACTAAAACAGGCATCACCAAGACCAAAGCCGAGCAGGCTGTGGAAACCGTCTTCGAAAGCATGAAGCGAGCCCTGGCCCGTGCTGACCGCATTGAGCTGCGCGGCTTCGGGGTGTTCAACGTGCGTCCGCGCAAGACCGGTATTGGACGCAACCCCAAGACCGGTGCCGAGGTCAGCATCCCACCCGGCAAGGCGGTACGTTTTAAGCCGGGCAAGGAGCTGCAATCCATCGACTAGATGCTGCCCTGCGCTCGGCCTGAATCCGGGTTCCCCGGCCGGCCAGGCAGAACGGCGCAGCCCAGATTCGTTCCCCCCGCTCCGCATCTATCAATTATTCTGATTTTATGGCGTCCCCCTCCGATCCATTGCAGATTGCCTCACCCAATGGAAACCGGCTTTCAGAACACATCGATGAACCAGCCGATGAGGTACCCACAGCAAAACAGCACTACTGGCGGGCAACAGGGCTGTTGCTGGCCACCATTTTCACCACCCTGCTGACGGGAGCTCAGTTACAGAGCGACTTCATCAACAACCAGCCCATGTTTACCTTTTCCCATGGCATTCTGCCTTTGGCATGGATTTGGGAGCAGCCTTCGCGACTGCTGCTGGGCCTGCCTTTCTCGGCCACGCTCATGCTCATTTTGTTTTCCCATGAGATGGGGCACTTCGTGGCCTGCCGGCGCTACGGTGTGCAAGCCACGCTGCCCTATTTCATCCCTGCCCCGACTTTGATTGGAACGCTGGGGGCCTTTATCCGCATCCGCTCTCCCTTTCCCTCCCGCGCCGCTTTGTTCGATATCGGCATCGCCGGCCCGATCGCCGGATTCCTGGTCGCTCTGCCTGCCCTGGTTGCCGGCCTGGCAATCTCGAAGATTGATCCTACCCTGGTGAAAGCGACGGAATTCCCGCTGGGGTATCCTGCGATTTTCCATCTGGTCCGCATGGGCGAAGGCATTCGCTGGCCGATGAGCTCGATTTATCTTCATCCCGTAGCCGTGGCGGCCTGGGTGGGAATGTTCGCTACCGCGCTGAACCTGCTCCCCGGAGGCCAGCTCGACGGCGGACATATTTTTTACGCGCTCTGGCCGCGCGCGCACCGCCATGTCACCCGCATTCTTACCGTCGCTGTGCTGGCCATGGGTCTGTGGTTGTGGGTCGGCTGGTTAGTTTGGTTTGGCATGTTGCTGGTCTTCGGCGGATACCATCCCTCCGTTCCCCAATCCCCCGGCCTCAGCCGTGAACGAAAATGGCTGGCCGTCTGCGCCCTCCTGATGTTCGCGCTAACCTTCATGCCAGCGCCTTTCCCGGGAAAGACTATTGACTGGCACAAGGTCCGGCAGGGGGTGGATGCCGTGCGAGGATGGCTGCGATAGCGGACAGCAGTTCTCGGTTCTCAGGTCTTCGTTCTCAGTTGGAGCAAGGTAATGGGGATACCCGCCGTTACTCGAAACTTGAAACTAGAAACTTGAAACTGTTGTTAGAGCAAACTGACCGCATCTACGTCTACGATCAAATTGCTGCGCGGAATCTTACGCTCGGCGGCGTGCTTCAGCATTGCCCGCAGGGTTCCATTCAGCCGCTCCCGGCTCTCTGACTTGAGCACGAAGTGGTAGCGGTAGTCGCGCTTCAGGCGCACGATGGGCGCCGCCGCCGGACCCATGACCCGCAGCCCTTTGCTCTTATTTTTCTCAAACCATTCCCCCAGTTGGCCGGAGTATTGCAGGGCGCGCTCGAGTTGATTGCTGCGCACCACCAGGTTGGCAACCGTGGTGAAGGGCGGATAGTTCATCCATTTGCGGAAGCGCATCTCTTTTTCACAAAAAGCGTCGTAATCGTGTTTGGCGGCATATTGGATTGCGTAGTGATCGGGAAAGTATGTTTGCAGGATGACTTTTCCGGGCAGATTGCCGCGCCCGGCTCGTCCGGCAACCTGGGTCAGCAACTGGAAGGTGCGCTCGGCTGCGCGGAAGTCAGGGAAGCCAAGGGCAAAGTCGGCCCCTACGACGCCGACCAGCGTTACGCCGTGGACGTCGTGTCCCTTGGCGATCATCTGCGTGCCTACGAGCAGGTCGAGCTCACCGGCATCAAAGGCGCTGAGGACGCGCTCGAAGTCCTCGCGCCGGCGAACAGTATCGCGATCCAGCCGGCCAATGCGCGCACGGGGGAACTCCTGGTGCAGGCGCTCTTCCAGTTTTTCCGAACCTGTTCCTAAAAAGAAAATGTGCTCGCTGTTGCACTTGGGGCAAAGCCTGGGGACCCCCTGCCGGTATCCGCAATAATGGCAGATAAGCGTGTTGGCGCGCTTATGATGCGTGAGGGCGATGGCGCAATTGCGGCACTGCACGGTTTCACCGCAGGCGCGGCAGAGGACGACAGGGGAGTATCCGCGCCGGTTCAGCAGGATCATGGCCTGCTCGTTACGCTCCAGGCGCTCGCGTACCTCTTGCGCAAGCTGGCGGGAAAAGATTCTGTCTTCGCCGGTCTCGTTGAATTCGGCGCGCATATCCACGATTTCGACCTCCGGCAGCGGACGCTGCTCTACCCGCTGCCGCAGCTCGATCAGCTCATATCTTCCCTGCTGAGCGTTGTGATAAGACTCAAGCGACGGCGTCGCCGAAGCCAGCACCACGGCCGCGCCGGCCAGCTTGCCGCGCATGACGGCAACATCGCGTCCGTGATAGCGCGGGGTCTCTTCCTGTTTGTAGGAGGAATCATGCTCCTCATCGACCACGATCAGCGCCAGATCGCGGACCGGAGCGAACACCGCCGAACGTGTACCAACGATAATGCGGGCGTCGCCCGCGCGAATGCGCCGCCATTGCTCGGCGCGCTCGTCGGGCAGCAGCGCCGAATGCAGGATGGCAACTTCGTCTCCGAAAAGATTGTGCAGGTTGGCGGCGGCTGCCGGCGTGAGACCGATCTCGGGAACCAGCAAGATCGCAGAGCGGCCTTCGCTCAAGACCGATTGCATGGCGGAAAGGTAGACCGCTGTCTTTCCCGAACCGGTAACGCCGTGCAGCAGCGCGACTTTGAACTGCCGCGCGGCAATGCTCTGAAGAATTTTTTCGCGGGCGAGGCGCTGCTCCGAGTTCAATTCAAAATCGCGCGAGGATCTGGTCTTGAATTGCGATAACTGAAAAGCAATGGGCTCTTCGCTGATCTCCACCACGCCATTTTTAACCAGCGTTTGCAGGGCGCTGCGAGAGGCGCCGGCGGACCAAAGGTCTTCGAGCGGCATACGCCCGCCATTTTGCTCCAGCGCTTCGATAATTTTTTTCTGTTGTGGCGTGGCCCTGACAATGGGTTGCGGTTTCAGGGTGGCAACCTTTTGCAGGCGGCGGCTGTCGCGGATGGAAGAAGCATCTTCGCGGATAATCCATTTTTTTCGCAGCAGGCTGGCGAGAACGCTGCGTGACCCGCCGATAGCAGCACGCAATGAGCCCTGGCTCGCGCTGTCGCGGTTGGCGAGATAATCGAGCACGCGCAGCTCTTCCATTTGTTCTTCGTGTGTTTTCTTCGCGCGCAACGATGAACCGGCAGTCGCTGACTTGAACAGGACTTCCCTGCCCAAATCGGTAATGCGATAGAAATGGACCCGCTTGACATCGGCGGCCAGAGGCAACATGCTGCGCAGCACCTCGCCGATGGGAGCAAGATAGTATTGCGAGATCCACTCACCCAGCCGGAGCAGGTCAGCATCAAGCATCGGCTGCTGGTCGAGGACATTAATGACTACTTTGGTTTCAACACTTGGCGGCGTGTCGTGAAGTTTGGTAACGACCCCGGCCAGCCGCTCGTTACGAAAGGGGACAAGAACGCGTCCACCGACAACCGGCTCAATTCCGTTGCTGCCGGTGCGATAGGTGAACACGCCTTCCAGCGGCAGGGGAACTGCGACATCGCAAAATTTAGCACTCAGCATTTACCTAGCACCCAGCACTCAGCCAAAGCTGCTCACCGCGGATTTCACGGATTGCGCGGATTTAAAAGCAGTTTATCAATGAACCGGAAGCCTGACTGCGGTGAGTAGAATTTGGGCTGTAGTAAAGAGTGTAGCCCGAGCATTGTTCGCAATGCCTCTGCGTCCCTCCGCGTCCTCTGCGGTTAAGTTTCTTGGTTTTCACTGGCAACTGGCTGCTGGCAACTGCTTCTATTCCTTCGATTTAGGCACCGCCAGGCCCATCGCCTTCATGACCATCTTGAGATCTTTCCAGGCCTCTGATTTCTGGCGGGGATCGCGCAGCAGAAACGCCGGATGATAGGTCACTGCTAATCTTGTGCCACGGAAGTCGTAGAAGCGTCCACGCAGGTTGGCCATGGAATCGTTCAAGCCCAGCAGATTTTTGGCAGCGACCGCGCCCAGGGCGACAATGACCTTGGGCCGGATGACGTCAATCTGCCGCATCAGGAAGGGCGAACAGGTCTCGCACTCGTCGCGCTCAGGGGTGCGGTTGCCCGGCGGACGGCATTTGATCACGTTGGCGATATAAACGTCTTCACGCTTTAGCCCCATTGCCGTAATCATGTTGTTGAGCAACTGGCCGGCGCGCCCTACGAAGGGCTCGCCCTGCTGGTCTTCGTCGGCCCCCGGGGCCTCGCCCACAAACATCAGCTCGGCATTGGGATTGCCCACGCCAAAGACAATCTGCTTGCGGCCTTGCTTGTGCAGCTTGCAGCGCTTGCAGTCACCAATGACCTCGCGGATGCCATGAAGCGCCGCCGGCCTGTTTTCTACATCGATGGCGGCCAAACGGCCGGCGTCGGATGACGGATCGGTGGAGAAGATGGGCAAATCTAAACTCGCAATTTTCTTGCTCATAGTTGTGGGAATGGTTTCAGAGTTTGCTGCCTGATGTTCTTCTATGGCCGGTGGAATTTCCACCGCGCGGCGGTAGAGATCGTAGATCCCCAGGTCGCGATAGTACTCCATGCGGGCGTTGAGCTGGCGGCGGGTTTCAGAATCGAGAGGCAAGTTTCAAGTTTCAAGTTCATGTTGCCAGTTGTCAAGCAAAACCCTGCGGCAGATTTCCACAGATCAAAGCTATATCGATACTACATTGAACATAACAAGTGGAAATGCAGCGTCATGATGGCCGCATGAGCAACGCTCGACCACGCCGTGAAGGCGATCAAGCCGCGATTCACGAACCTGTTCCGTGACGCAAGCAGCAGAAAAATTCCCAGTCCAGCATAGATGCCGCCGAGCATCGGCTCGATTGTCTGATTCGGCTGCCATCTCCACAGCGGGTAAACAGCCGCCAAAAAGAGCACCCCCACAAGCACCAATACGGCCTTGAGCAATCGTTCTCGAATCATTGTGTCCTCCTGCCAAAACTAGAACGGTTAAAAATGCACGTAATCAGAAAAATATCTACGCAATCAGAACGCCCGCGGGCGCAAGTCGGGGCGAGTTCGTTCGACATGGTCTGGCGCCCCCGCAGTCAATCCTGCTGGCCATTCCGTCAGGCAACCGAGCGCGCCTTCGATTGGACCATCGGCGTTGTAAACCGGTGCAAGATAGATCCCATGCCGTGCGGCAATGGTTTCAATCTCCTCGACCCGCTCCCGGGTGATGAATCCTCTTCCCTGTGAGAAGGGCTCGCAGCGGCCCTCCAGGGCGAGGGCCATGCCTTCCAGCAGACATCCGTGGACCACATCGGGAAACGGATGGCGGTTCAAAACTCCTCGAAAATCGGGCGTGAAACTTAAGCCGCCCGTGATCTGTCCCAGACCTCCGTAGAAGACTTTGGCTCGCGGCATGTGGGTGCTCGGAGACAGGTTCTTCGGGTAGCCCGCATCGCAAACGATTGCGTCAGGAGCGAGCTGGCCCAATAGCAGCGAAGAAGTTGGCAGACTCGCTGCGCAGATCACAATGTCAGCCGCCGCCGAGAATTGCTGAAGATCGGTCGCGATCTCCACCTCGACTCCGCCGGCCTCGAGCTCGCTGGCGAGCCTGCGCAGCCGCTCCAGGTTGCGTGCGCTGAGCAGAACGCGCTTTACCCCAGGCGCTAAACAGCGGGCGCAGCCGGAACCCACATCTCCCGTCGCTCCTACGATGAGCAGCGTTGACTTTTGAAGCTCCCGGCGCTGCAGCGCGCACATCTTCCTGATTCCCTGAACGATGAAAGCAACCGTCAAGGTATTGCCTGTCGTAAAGACGGTATCGCGTCTTTCCGGAAGCTGATCGAAGCGCCCCTCGATCAGAATGGAGCTGAACCCGCCCAGGCTCACGATCCTGGCGCCCGCATTGACCGCGCAGGCCGCCGCCCTTCGAATTCGGCCAAGGTTCTCGTGAATGTACGCGTCATCCAGATGGTCGGGAGGAATGAAGGAGTCAATATAGACACCGCGCGCCTTAACTCCTCCGGCCTTTGCATGCGCGATCGATCCAGCTTCGACGTGACAGACCGTCCTGGGCGGAATCCATGGAAGAATGTCTTTGATCTCATCGTCGGGCAGAGGCGTATGCTCCGGCCCGCGCAATACAGCGAGTACGTCGGAAGCCGCTCTCCAGCTCTCCTGATGCCCGATCAGGGCAAAATCAACATCCTCGATCGTTCGCCCACGCCGAGCTAGACTGGCAACTGAGTCACCCATGCGAGTGTTACCTCCCCGGGCAGTCCCAGCATGTCGAGCGTCTTCAGATATTGCTGCAATGACGCTCCGCGCAACTGGGCTGCTGACAAGCTGACCTGAAACAGCGATGGCTTCACGCAACTGCCATGGCATACTTCGCAATGCCCATCCTTGCACTCCTTGGCCAGCATCCTGGCCAGCGTGGTCATCACATCCAGATGCAGCCGGTATACCTTGTCATCGAAACGCTGCGCGTCCAGGGCGCGCTCCGCTCTGAGAATCGCCAGGGCGTGATCCACGTGCTCTTCTTCCTCGGCTGCGATGCGGGCAAAGGTTTTGCCCAGACTCCCTGGCCCGACCTTCGCCACGCGGGCGTAGCTGGCCACAGCGAAAGATTCCAGCATGATCTCCTGAACGATCAGGCAGCCGATAAAATCGCGGTCGGCGATGCACCGCAGGAAGGCTTCACGCAGCCGCTTCCAATGCATCCCCTCGACGTTATGGGAGACGTTCACTCCGATCTTGCGGCCCTCCGCAGTGAACGCAGCCGCATGCCCGCGTTCACCTTCCGCATGCTCCAGTGCATCGGCGACCTCTGCGGGATCGTCACAGATCTCCGATAAAGACGTGTAATTCATTGCGGCCAGCAGTTCGCCGGTTATCGCCTGGGCCAGCACATCCTGCCAGATCGGGGCGCTGGTTGAGATAGAAGTACATTCATTTACTGAGCTGTTGATGCCGATAACGGGTTCCATGAGTCCTCCTGAACATCGAGTTAAAGTTTGTTGCCGAAGCTTGCCAATCTTGCTTCATCTTTTATTCCTTATGGGAAAGTGGAATGCCTCTTGCGTGTAAATCAAATCGGTCCTCGATAGCGGCGCTGCCAGGCTGCCGCGAACAGGAACACCGCCGCCAGTGCAAGCCCGGTCCACAGGCCCGGCGTGCTCAGAAATTTCAATAGAGCCAGTTGCGTCAGCGGGATGACCTGGTTGCCGTGCGCGGTCGTGAGGTCGAAATTTTGCGGGCCATTCAGGCGATAGAGCAGCAGGTTGGCAAAATGCGAAGTCTTGAAGGCGAACTTCTCGACCACGCAGATCGCAAAGGGTGGCAAGGCAGCCCATAGAAATGCCACGCGCTTCGCCCAGCCCGAGACCAGCAGCATCCAGCCGTAGAATGGCGCGTACCAGAGCATATGCGCCGTCAGAAAGTGGTAAAAGAGGATCAGCGAGATCCGTAATACGGGCACCTGCTCCCAGAGCGGGCCTACGCTCAAACCGTTCACCAGCAGCACCACAGAGTTCAGCAGCAACATGATCAACAGCGTGGCAATTGTGATTACCAATCCAAGCATCGGCAGAACAGCGCCTGCAATGCAAGCCTTGGCAAAGACGGTAGTGAAATCGGAAACCGGCAGCGACTTCCAGAACAGGATGCTGCGATCGCGCCGCTCGCCATGCAGCGCATCCAGGCAGTAGAAAATGCCGATGACAAAAGCAGAACCCAGGATCAGCGTCGCCCCAAGTTGGTAGGGCTGCAGCATTGTGGCCCGCAGCTGCTCCGGATCGAATGTACGCATGCGGTATGGAAGCGTGAGCGTGCTGACCATGAAGCCGAACAGCACCATGCCGGCGATGGCCAGAGGGGCGAGATAGATCACACGGTACTCCCAGAATTCGCGCCGAATTGACCAGTACATGGGCCGCATCGGGCGCATGACCGCGGGCGCACTCTCGCGCGAGTCAACCGGAGATTGAGGCATAGGATTCGCTTGCGTATTCATTGAGCTGCTCCTTGTGCCTGGCCGGCCTGATTGCCCATCACAGCAACGAAGAGATCGGCGATGCTGGGTGTGCGCACCTCGCCCAGCGCCGCGAGCTTGCTGCGCGCGACACCATCAAACAGCAGGATGCTGCGGCCGAACACCTGCCGCTCGTGCATCGGTTTGAGTGCTCTCGCGGCGGCGGCATGCTCGGGCTTCACCGTAAGCTCCGCATAGCGCGACTCGAATTCTTCCATGCTGCACTCCAGTACGACGCGGCCCCGGTTGATGAACATGAGATCGGTGAGCACGTGCTCGATCTCTTCCACCTGGTGCGTCGTCACCACGATGCTGCGGCTGCGATCGAAGTAGTCTGTCAGCAGCGAATCATAGAACTGCTTGCGATAGAGGATGTCGAGACCAAGCGTCGGCTCGTCCAGTACCAGCAATCTCGCGTCAATCGCCATGACCAGAGCGAGATGTAACTGCGCTACCATGCCCTTGGATAAATCCTTGACCTTGCTGCCCTGCCGGATGGAAGTCCTGTCCAGAAAACCTTCTGCCTTTGCGCGATCGAACCGCGGATGTACACCGCCAACGAAGTCGAGCAGGTGCGAAACCCTGATCCAGCGCGGCAGCACGGCGACATCGGCGATGAAGCAGACATCGCGCATAAGCTGGTTGCGCTCTCTCCATGGGTCGCGTCCCAGCACCTTCAGCTCTCCCTGGTATGGAGTCAGCCCAAGAATCGCATTGAGTGCGGTGGTCTTGCCGGCGCCGTTGGGACCAATCAGCCCCAGGATGCGGCCCTCTTCGACACGCAAATCAAGACCATCGAGCGCGACATTTGCGCCAAAGGCTTTGCGGAGACCTCGTGCTTCTATACATGCCATGGCTTTTAGCTCTCCTCCTCTGATGGTTTTGACTCGGAGCCTTTCGGCGGCTTCACTTCCGAAGACGGCCGGGGGCTTGCGCCGTTCAACAGCTCTTGCGCTTTAAGACCGAGCCGCTGAATGGTTTCGAAAATCCTGGGCCACTCTTCCGACAAAAACTTCTGGCGCTCCCCCTGCAGCAGCAGATTGCGCGCGCCCACTTTGACGAACATGCCGAGACCTCGCCTCTTCTCGACCAACTGCTCGTCCACGAGTTCCTGATAGCCCTTGAGTACCGTGAGCGGATTGACCCGATATTCGGTGGCGACATTGCGCACCGAAGGCAGCGCGTCGCCTTCCTTGAGCACTCCGTCGAGTATCATCGCGACCACACGGTCACGAAGCTGGCGATAAATCGGTTGACTGTCATTCCACTCACGTTCCATCTGGTTTCCAGTTTGCGTTGCTAGAATGCCTTCCCTTACTGCTGTTCCCGCTTCAGATCGAAGTGCGCGTGCAGAGGCTTGTCTCCCGGCGTCATGTAAGTCCAGTCCTCTATGTGGTGGTTGGCATCGATCATAGTGAACACGGCGTGGTGCATGTGTCCGTACTGATTGCTGCCGGCGAGATCGAGAAAATCGAATTCCACCGTTTTGCCGTCCGGGGAGATCCTGGCGGCCATGCGCGGCCGGTTTCCCGCATCGCAATAGTGGGTCAGAAGCAGACGATCGCCATCCAGGTAGAGCATGGTAAGCGGATGATCGTAACGCGCGGGATCGTCCGGCTTTCCTAGCTCGTGCATCTCATGCACCAGCGCATTTCCGCGGGAGGTCACACGCAACGTGACCTGCATCATAGTCCCGTTTTCCATCCCCTTTTGCGGGGGGTCGACGGTCACTGCGGCTTGCCAGGTGCCCGCGAGGGTTTTTAGTTTGTCGAAAGATTTTTGCGCGTCGGTTTGGGCAAAAGCCAGGGTGGAAAGCGATATCAGAACAACAGCCAACATACAACGACGGGATTTCATATTCATTCTCCTCAAACTTTTTTACATTCGGGGAACCAGTTGCAAAATCATCTCTTTTGGTCCAACCCTATAGTGTTATAGTTAACTATAACACTATAGTTTATGCAAGAGGGTTTTTGAAATATTTTTTACAAGTTTGCCAAATAGAGTAATAGTGCTTATTTTTCAATAACTTAGATTTTAGATTAGGAAGAACTTTAAGAACAGGTCCTCAAAGTTTTAAGGTTGATCCATAATTGCTGTGCCCGGTGCGTGCAATGATGGCGTCCGGCCCCGGCGTCTTTGGCTGGATTATTTATCAGCTGCACGAGAATGAAAGTAGGGCGAGACACCAGCGCTGGAAGCGCGGCCAGAGTTTAGCCCAGCGCGCAGCGAAGCGGAGCGCTGGGTAGGCAAACAATACTGACCTGAGCCCCAGCGGGGCGACACCCACGCGGGTCTGGGTACACCGATTGTGAAAATGCTTTAGTCTAGCTGGCTTTAACAGGTGCGCCCTTGCTTTTGCGCTGGCGAATTTGGACGACTGCATCGAGTACGCGGTGGGCTACTTCCCACTTGCTCATCTCGGGGACAACCTCGGCATGGTCTGGCATGACGATGGTAACCGCGTTGCGCTCGGAATCGAAGCCGATGCCTGGCCGCGAGACATCGTTGACGACAACCATGTCGCATTGTTTCTCGGTGAGTTTCTTGCGGGCGTTCTCTAAGATATTTTCCGTCTCGGCCGCAAAACCGACCATGATTTGATTTTCCGTCTTGCTGCGTCCCACTTCGGCGAGAATGTCGGGCGTTGGTTCCAACTCCAGCGTGATTGCGCCTTTGCGCTTCAGCTTCTGGTCTGTGGTTGTTTTGACCGTGAAATCGGCTACGGCGGCGGCTTTGATGATTACCGTTGTCTGCGCCAGCCTGGCCATGACTTCACGCCGCATCTGATCGGTGGTTTCGACCGGAACCAGTTCGTGGACCGCGGGAGCCTTGATAGCTGTCGGCCCGCTCACCAGGATTACGCGGGCGCCGCGGCGCAAGGCAGCTTCGGCCAGGGCGTATCCCATGCGTCCGCTGGAGCGGTTGCCGAGATAACGCACGGGGTCGATCTTCTCCCGCGTTGGCCCGGCGGTAATCAGCACGGTCTCGCCGCTCAGGTCCTGTTGCGCGCCCAGGGCTTCCAGGGCGGCTGCTACGATGGCCTCATTGGCGGCCAGCCGTCCCGGCCCGGTCATGCCGCAGGCCAGATAACCGGCATCGGGCTCGACCACGCGTACACCGCGCTGTTTTAGTTTTTCCAGATTGGCCTGCGTGGCAGGGTTTTCCCACATGTTCACGTTCATGGCAGGAGCAACAACCACCGGAGCGGTGGTGGCAAGAAAAAGCGTGGAAAGAAAATCGTCGGCCATTCCATTGGCAAATTTGCCGAGAACATCAGCCGTGGCCGGCGCTACCAGCAGCGCATCAATAGACTGCGCTACTGCAATGTGCTCGACTGCGGAATCGATATTGGGGGTCTCGTTGCCGGCGCTGAAAAGATCGGTGATAACTTTTTCGCCGGAGAGGGCGGCGAAGGTCAGCGGACGCACGAATTCCTGGGCGGCGCGCGTCATGACCACCTGCACGCGTATGCCTTTTTCCTGCAGAAGACGGCATATCTCGGCCGCCTTGTAGGCTGCGATGCCTCCGCTCACCCCAAGGGCAATCTTCATGCTTCTATTGTAAATCGCAGACCGGCTGGAAAGAAGCCGGAACCAGGTTACTTACTTACTTCCAACGGCGCGATCCAATTGCTCGGCAGCCGCCTGGACCGCTGCTGATTTGCCCTCGCCGATGACCCACTTCACTTTACCAGCGGCGATTTCTTCTTCAGCGATGCGGCAGGCCTTGCGCGAGTGGACCGGCTCCATCAGTGGGCGGGCGCCCGATTGCAGTTGGCGGGCGCGGCGCGCCGCGACCAGAACATAACGATAATTGCTGTCAAAACCATCCATCAACTTCATACATCACCCCATTTCCCGGTCTTCTGCCGGGATTTTAAGAAAAACCAAGAACAACAGGAAAATCTCCTCAGGTACTCTGCTTTGCGCAGATTATACCCCAAAAGACTCCAGGATCGGGGCCAATCGCGGACGAATATTCGCCTGGCGGCACTCTTCCGCAAGCTTGCCCTCTTTTTCGTGATCTCCGGCCCCCGAGTTTCCGCAGCGCAGCATGCGTTCATGAAGCACGATGGCTTTCAACTGATCGATGGAATATTCCAGTTGATCGTTGATCAAAATATATTCGTAATTGCGATAGTTCTTAACTTCCTTCGAGGCTGCCGCCAGCCGCCGTTGGATGATCTCATCGGAGCTCACTTTTTCGGCCTGGCTGCGGCGGCGCAGGCGGCGTTCCAGTTCAGCGCGCGAAGGTGGAAGCACGAAGATGCTCACCGCCTGCGGAAGCTTCTCTTTGACCTGGCGTTCGCCCTGTACGTCAATATCAAGCAACAGATCGTTTCCGCGGGCCCGCGCTTTTTCAAGGAATGTCCTGGCTGTGCCATAGTAGTTGCCGAAAACTTCGGCGTACTCGAGGAATTCGTCTTTTGCGATCATGGCCTCAAATTCATCGCGGCCGACAAAGAAATACTCGCGCCCATTCTGCTCGCTGCCGCGAGGCGGCCGCGTGGTATAGGAGACTGAAAATTCCAGGTGCTCCACGCTTTTGCGCAGCTCGTTGACCAGTGTTGATTTGCCCGAACCCGAGGGCGCTGAGATGATATAAACCAGTCCGCTCATTCGACGTTCTGCACCTGCTCGCGCGCTTTCTCGATCTCCGATTTCATGGCCAGCCCCAGTTCGGTGATGCGCAGCCCTTCCCCGGCCAATCCTGCCGTCTTGGAGAGCAGGGTGTTGGCCTCGCGGTTCAGCTCCTGCAAAAGAAAATCCAGTTTCTTGCCGATCTCTCCCTCCGCCTCGAGCAGGCCGAGAAAATGCGCCACGTGCGCCTTGATGCGCACCACCTCTTCCTGCACGTCGCTGCGCTCGGCGAGGATGGCGGCCTCCTGCAGGATGCGGGCGGGGTCGGCGATGGAGCCAATCAGCTCCTGAACTTTTGCGCTGATCTTTTCCATGTGTGCCCGGCTGATGACCGTACGCAATTTTTCCACCTCATCGGTGGCGGCTTGCAATCGCTTCATGCGTTCGCGCAGCTCGCGCTCGATGCTGGCGCCTTCTTCGCTGCGCATCTGGTCGAGGCTCACGATGGCCTGTTCGGCCGTGGCCAGCACGGCTGCCTCAAAGCCACTATTGCCGTTGAGGGCCGCAGAAGCCGTCAGGGCGCCGGGCAATTTCAATACGGCATTCAAGTCAGGCTCCGCGGCCACGCCAAATTCCTGTGCGGCATTGCGGTAGACACGAAGATACCCTCCCACCAGCTCGCGGTTGAGGGAAAAAAGATCGTCTCCGGCACGCTCTAATACGAGCGTTACATCCAGGTGGCCGCGCGCCATCTTTTCTTTTAAAAGGCGGCGCAGCTTCATCTCCACCGCGTCGCTCTCGGCGGGCAAGCGCATGTTAAGGTCCAGAAACTTGTGGTTCACCGATTTTAACGAGAGGGTGAAGCTGACCGGAGCAGTGGCTTCGCCGGCCTGTCCTTTCACCTGCGCATATCCCGTCATGGAGCGAATTGGCATCTGGTTTTGTACCTGAGACCCTCTAGCTGATTGTGAGCCGGGGAATCTCGGAATCCACGAACTGCAAATCATACAGGCGGCGGTAAATCCCCAGCCGGCCCATCAGCTCTTCATGGGTTCCGCTATCGGAAATGGTTCCATTCTCCAGCACCACGATCCTGTCGGCGCGGCGCACGGTAGAGAGCCGGTGCGCAATCACAAACACGGTGCGGCCCGCCATCAGGTTCTGCAGCGCCGATTGCACCAGCGCCTCTGATTCGGAATCGAGCGCGGAAGTGGCTTCGTCAAGCACCAGAATGGGCGCATTCTTGAGAATAGCGCGGGCAATGGCCAGGCGCTGCCGCTCGCCTCCGGAGAGGCGGGTGCCACGCTCTCCAATGACCGTGTCGTATCCCTCGGGCATCTGGCCGATAAAATCGTGCGCCAGGGCAGCCTTGGCCGCCGCCACTACCACTGACTGCTCGATGTTGGGCTGGCCATAGGCGATGTTGTTACGCACCGTGTCGTTGAACAGAATGGTCTCTTGCGTAACCATCCCCACCTGGCTGCGCAGAGAAAGCACGGTCGCGTCGCGGATATCCTGCCCATCAATCAGCAGGCTGCCTCCGCTGACATCGAAAAATCGTGGGATGAGATTGGCCAGCGTGGTTTTTCCGGCGCCGCTGGAGCCGACAAAGGCCACAACCTCGCCTTTGCGGACCTCAAGATTTATATTGTGCAGCACTTCGCGGGCCTCGCCGTTCTCGCCATAAGTGAAGCATACATTGCGAAAGCTGATGGCGGAGTGGAATGCGGGAAGAATGCGGGCGTCGGGCCGCTCCTGCACGTCGTCATTTACGTCCATGAAATCGAAGATGGAAGAAGAGGCTCCCCGCGCTTGTTGAAAGCTGTTGTTAAAGAGAGCAAACTTGCGAATGGGATCGTAGAGTCTGAAAACGCCTGCGAGGAAAGCTATATACGCACCCTCAGTGAGTCTATGAGCGTTGATTTGACCGCGGCCCAGCGACAGCAGCAAGGCAATGGCGATGGTGCCGAAGATATCCATGAGCGGCGAACTTACCGATGAAGCCGCTACCCAGCGCAGGTTGGCGCGGAACAGCCGCTGCGCGGCGCGGGAAAAACGACGGCTCTCCCACAGCTCCATGCCAAAGGCCTTGACGATGCGGTTGCCGGTAATGGTTTCATGCAAAATGTTCTGGATTTCAGCGAGCTTATCTTGCCCGGAGCGGGTGGTATGCCGCACACGCTCCCCGATGCGCGCCGCCGAGCCGATGATGAAGGGCACAAACAGCAGCAGAATCCAGGACAGTTTGCCCCCTAATTTCACGACTACTGCGGTGGTGAAAATCAGGATCGCTGTTTGCTGCAGAAATTCCGCCAGCACCGTGGACATGGCAAACTGCACTTTTTCCACGTCGTTCACGATGGTGGAAAGCAGCGTTCCGGTAGGGTGCTTCAGAAAAAACCCCACCGAACGGCGCAGAATCGAATTGTACAGATCGTTGCGCAGGTCGGTGATCGCGCCAAACCCAACACGGTTCACCAGGTACGTACCGAGGTAATCGAAGATTCCCTTCAGTACCATGGAGACCACCAGGGCAAAGGCCACCACGGCCCACGGATTCTGAATATGAAAATTTTCGGGAATCAGTTGTTGCAGATGCGGGCCATTGCCGCCGGGAAACAGGGCGAGATCGCGCGATGGCGTCTCGGGCTTGAGCACGTGATCGAGAACCGGCGTAATCAGCAGTATGCGGAAAGCATCGAGCGCGCCCACCAGCGCCATCATCACCACCGACGAGATGAGTTGCCACCGGTACGGACGGGCATAGCGCAGCAGCCGCTTCAGTTGATGCATGGCACCTGCTCGAGCTCTCCACAGATTAAGGTCCGACACGCAGAAATCAAGGTTCAATTCTACTGTGGAATTGGGGAACGTGGGAATTGAAGAATTGATTCATTGAGTCATCGGACCATTGGGTCATTGAGAGAAGTACGATTTTTGATTGACGATTTCCGATTTTGGAGGCACCGGCGGGCCTTTTGGAAACTCGGCAAGAATCGAATTTTCCAGATCCTGAGCAAATCGTACTTCGTAAATCGAAAATCGTACTTCTCTCAATGACCCAATGGTCCGATGACCCAATGACTCAATCACTTCGGGCTGTCCCTATGCGTGACTTTGACCTTGTAGCCGGCCGCGGCCAGCCGCTTTTTGATTTCTTCGGCAATCATGACGGAACGGTGCTGTCCGCCGGTGCAGCCAAAGCTGATGGTCAGATAGCTCTTCCCTTCCCGGATATAGTGCGGCAGCAGATAGATCAGCAGGTCTCCGATGCGGGCAATGAATTCCTGGGACTGGGGAAAAGAACGAATGTACTTGGCGACCTTAGGATGCCGCCCCGTAAAAGGACGCAGCTCGGGGACGAAGTGCGGGTTGGGCAAAAAGCGCACATCGAAGACCAGGTCGGAATCCTGGGGCACGCCCTGCTTGTAGCCAAAGCTCACGCATGAAATATAGATGTTCTTATCGTTGGCCTCGGGACGAAAGCGGTCAATCACGTGGGCGCGCAGCTCATGCACGTTGAGCCGGGAGGTATCAACCACCATGTCTGCCAGTTTGCGGATGGGACGCAGGCGGCGGCGCTCGTCGGCGATGGCCGCCTTCACCGGCAGGTCGCTCAGCGGATGCGGCCGGCGGGTCTCGCTAAAGCGGCGCACCAGGGATTCGTCCGATGCCTCCAGGAACAGGACCGTGGTCGTCATCGAGCGCCGGATGGCCCGCAGGATCGCTGGAAACAGGTCGAGGCCGCTGCCCTCGCGGATATCTACCACCAGGGCGGTGTGCTCAATCTGAGAGTGGTCGCGCGCGATCTCAGCAAAACGCGGAATCAATTCCACTGGCAGGTTATCGACGCAGTAGTAGCCAAGGTCTTCAAAGGCCTTGAGCACAGAGGCTTTGCCCGAACCGCTCATGCCGGTAATAATCACCAGTTCGGTCTCGGGCGTACGAGAGGACTTCCGCCGCTTCACTGGATGAGCTGTGCGGGACGGCATTCACCTGATACTAACAAAAGAAATCACGCCGTACGAATCAGGAAATTGCAAAGAAGTGTTAAGTATGGTTGTTCGCGGACTGGATGCTGTTTGTATTAGCTCTTAGCTCTTAGCTTTTAGCTTTTAAGCTTGCCCCCTGGCTTTTTGCGGACAAAGTTTCGCGCTGTTTGGCTAAATGCTAAGTGCTAATTGCTAAGTGCTGTTTCATGGGCTGAATGCTGAATGCTGAGTGCTGACTGCTACTTCGCTCCCGCCTGCTTCAACAGCTCAACAATTTCGTTGTTTGCCGGGCGCTTGCCGGCCACCGCCAATACGTTTGCTCCCGAACCGGTAACGGCATTCACGTCTGCGCCGTGGGCGATCAGGGCTTGCACCAGTTCACGGTTTCCGTCTTCTACGGCGGCCATTAGAGGCGTGCGCCCATCCTTGCGAGGAGCGTTAGGATTCGCGCCGCGGTCAAGCAGCAGGCTGGCAATGATGGCGCTGCCGTGGATCGCGGCCAGATAGAGTGGGGTCTCCCCGTCAGGAGCGGCGAAGTTCACCTTGGCCGCCTGGCTGAGCAGAGCGCCTACGGTCATGGTATCGCCGTTCTCCACTGAGATCATGAGCGGCGTCCAGCCAAAATGATTGAGGGCTTCGGCCTGGGCGCCGGCATTCAAGAGCAGTAATACCACCTGTGAATGTCCTCGGGAAGCGGCGTGGTGCAGCGCTGTCCAGCCGGCACTATCCTGTGCGTTGAGCAATGCCTGCTCTTGCGAAACAGCGCTGGATTGCGGATTAGTGGTCGCAACCTGATTCCCAGCCTGATTCCCGGCCTGATTCGAGGTTCCCGCCTGATTCGAGCTTTCAGTTTGGTTCGCGGTCACAGCCGTCGAATCGGAAGTGACGGCCGGTTTTAAAGCAGCCAAATTTAGAGCAGCCGCCTGGCTTTGCGAATGGATCGCCTGCACCACGGCGGCGGCGATATCCAGATTTCCCTCGGCTGCGGAAAAGATAAGCGCGGTGCTGCCATTCCGATCGGCCCGGGCAGGATTAGCGCCGGCGCGAAGCAGAGTCTGCACCGCTTCCAGATTTCCGCCCAGCACGGCTGCCATCAATGGAGACCAACCGTTAATGTCCGTCAGGTCGACGGCGGCATTGTTCGCCAGGAGCAGTTGCACGACCACGGCGCTGCCGGTATCGGCGGCGGTCAGCAATGCGCTCCAGCCGGCGACGTCCTGGGCGTTGGGGTCTGCTCCAGCCTTAAGCAATGCCTGCACCAGCGCCGGGTCAGAGTTCCCTGCCGCCAGCATCAGCGGAGTGCCGCAATGCTCATCGCGAGCGTTGACATCGGCGCCTTGGCGCAGCAATCTTTGCGCAGCCCTGAGGTCATCTTTTTCCGCAGCCTGCAATAACGCCGCGGAAGGATCGCCTTCCTTACTGGCGGCTTTGCTGTGCACAGATATGGACGCCGGGGATGCGGCACAGGCGGCAGCCGATGATGCCTGAGCAGCGGCAACGCGGGCGGGAGCGGCCAACAACAATATCAGGGGAACGAGCATGTATGCCCGTACCCTGCTACTCTCGGCGTTGCACACATCGACCATCTGGAATCCTGGCATGGAACTTTTCAAGGGGGTATGTGGCTATTGTAAGACGGAAATCTCACGCGGAATATTAAAAATTTCTACATCACCAGCAGATTTACGATTTTCGATTGATGATTTACGATTTGGCCAATCCATCAATCACAATTCGTAAATCGAAAATCGTAAATCTAAAATTTCCTGGCGGTAATCCGTTCCACGCCCATGTAGGATTGCAGCGCCGGAGGAATGAGCACGCTGCCATCGGCCTGCTGATAATTTTCCAGGATAGCGAGCCAGGTGCGCCCAACCGCCAATCCGCTGCCGTTCAGGGTATGTACAAATTCGGATTTCTTTCCTCCTTCGGGCCGCCAGCGGATATTGGCCCGTCGCGCCTGGAAGGCCTCAAAGTTCGAACAGGAAGAGATCTCGCGAAAGAGCTGCTGCCCGGGTAGCCAGACTTCAAGATCGTAGGTCTTGGCGGAAGATGGGCTCATGTCGCCCGTGCACAACGCCATCACCCGGTAGTGCAACCCCAGCTTCTGCAAGACCGTCTCTGCGTTGTTGGTCAGCTTCTCCAGCTCTTCGTAGGAAGTCTCAGGGCGTGTGAATTTCACCAGCTCGACTTTTTGGAACTGGTGCTGGCGGATAATGCCGCGCACATCTTTACCGTACGACCCGGCTTCGCTGCGGAAGCAGGGAGTATAAGCCGTTACACTGAGCGGAAGCCGCGCAGCTTCAATCGTCTCGTCGCGATAGAGATTGGTGAGCGGAACTTCCGCGGTCGGGATCAGCCAAAGATCGGTATTCTCGCATTTGAACAAATCTGAAGCGAACTTGGGCAACTGTCCGGTCCCGTACATGGAAGCGGAGTTGACCATGTAAGGTGGCAGGACCTCGGTGTATCCGTGTTCGCGGGTATGGAGGTCGAGCATGAAGTTGGCGATGGCCCGCTCCAGCTTCGCTCCCAGGTCCCAATAGACGGCGAAGCGCGCGCCCGAAAGCTTGGCGGCGCGCTCCATATCGAGCACGCCTAATTGTTCTCCCAACTCCCAATGGGGCTTGGGCGCGAAGTCGAATTTCGGGGGCGCGCCCCAGCGGCGCACTTCAACATTTTCTTCCGCGCTTTTGCCCACGGGCACGCTGGCATGAGGCAGGTTCGGGATGCGCGCCATCAAATCGTGCAGCTCCTCCTCCTTTTGCTTCGCCTGCCTTTCAGACTCATCGCCCTGTTCGCGCCACTGCTTGGTTTCGGCGATGAGCGCGCTGGCATCCTGCTTTTCTTTCTTCAGGCGAGCAATTTCCTCGGAGGCGCGGTTGCGTTTGGCCTTCAAGGTCTCGGCCTCGGTGATCAGGCGGCGGCGCTCGGCGTCGAGTGCGTGAAAATCTTTGAGCACCTCGGCGGGGTTCATTCCGCGCTGGCGAAGCTTTTCTTCAATCAGGGGGAGGTTGTCACGTACGAATCCCAAATCGAGCATAAGAGATTTAATCTACCGGAAAGTTTCGTTTTGCACCACCGCAGGCCGTAAAAAGTGTCATCCTGAGCGAGGGCGAATGCCCGAGTCGAAGGACCCCGAAAATGTCTCAATCGTAAAAGTTGCATCAAGGCATTTTCTGAAGGACTTGCTGGTGATGCGACGATGTCAACAGAGCCTTTTTTGTTTAAAGAAAAAGCGGGCTCAACGGCCCGCTTTTTTACACGATACAATTCTCACTTGACTGGGATCGTTCGCGCCGTCGTCCTCAAACTTCATTCTTGAACCAGGCTACGGATGTGCACGACGGCGTGTCTCGCGGATGCCGGTAGCGTAGCTCTTGCCGCCGAACTCAAGCGTAGGAATGACGGTGCCGGTTACGCCAACCTGGGCTCCATCGCTGGGAACACCGTAGCCTTCGCTTAGGACCCAGATGCTGCCCGTACCGTCGGTGAGTTCGTAGACTCCGTTGCCGAGCACGCCGTAGGAGCGATTGACCGTGCCTACCACGGTGACCTCTTTATTCATATAGGCCCCGGGATCGTGTGAAATATTGCTGATACTGGTCCGTTGGGGGCATCCTGCCAGCAAGAGAACCACGCCGATCATTGCCGCCAGCAACACCAATTTTGTCTGTTTGTTCATGATTGCTCATCCTCTGTCTTTAAATTTAAGGCTCCGCGGCGCTTCTCTCGCTTTGCGGAATTGCCGCGCTCTCCGCGCGTGAGAGCGCTCATCCAAAGCTCGCCGCTTCGCACACACAACCGCGCTCACTTTCGCTTACCTGTGTTCTTCCAAATTAGAATCCAGACGTTGTGGCTATGCTTGCTGAAATACCCTGTTTCACCCAGGCTGGGCATTTTAACTGATGTGGTAACCCGCCCAGCGGATGAAATTGCGTGTAAATGTCCCTAATGTCATGTATGATGCTTTGTCATTGGACATTGGTTTGCTGGTCCAATTTTTTGCAGTACTTCCCCTTCTCCTTGACAAGGCAGCACTTGTAACGTAGTTTGGCACGATCACACTATCAGTCTGGGAAAATAATGCATGAGCGCCACGCCTACATCGCTGGATACAGCCTCGTCTATTGAATCCGTCTCCATTATTTCGGGCAACAAACCGCCGGCTTATGTTCCCGGGAACAAACGCAAAATCCTATGTGTGTTCCCCAAATATAGCCGCTCGTTTGGCACCTTTCATCATACTTACAAACTGATGCGTGGCTTGCGCGCCTGTATGCCGCCCCAGGGCATTATGGTCATAGCCGCTTACCTGCCGAAGCAATGGGAAATACGCCTGGTTGATGAGAACATCAAGCCTGCCACAGACGCCGATTATCGCTGGGCAGATGCCGTGCTGGTGAGCGGCATGCATATTCAACGGCACGCCATGAACCAGATCAATGAGCGGGCGCACCGCTTTGGAAAGATCACTGCATTGGGCGGGCCGTCGGTTTCCGCATGCGCCGAATATTATCCCGATTTCGACCTTCTGCACGTGGGCGAACTGGGCGACGCCACCAGTCAATTGATTGAATATCTGGACAAAAACCTGAAACGCCCGGAACGCCAGATCCAGTTCAAAACGGTGGAGCGGCTTCCCATGCAGCAGTTTCCTGTTCCCGCCTACCACCTTCTTCCCCTCAACAGCTACCTGATGGCGACCATTCAATTTTCCAGCGGGTGCCCCTACACCTGCGAGTTCTGTGACATTCCCGAACTCTATGGACGCAACCCCCGGCTGAAGTCGCCGGAGCAGGTGTGCGCCGAGCTGGATGCCATTGTGAAAGCGGGCAATCCTGGGGGCGTGTATTTTGTGGACGACAACTTTGTCGGCAACCGCAAGGCGGCGCTCGAATTGGTGCCGCATCTGGTCGAATGGCAGAAGAAAAACGGCTATGCCGTGCAATTTGCCTGCGAGGCCACGCTGAACATCGCCAAGAGCAAAGAATTGCTGGAGTTGATGCGCGAGGCCTACTTTGTCACGGTTTTCTGCGGCATCGAAACCCCGGAGACCGCCGCGCTGAAAGCCATTTCCAAGAGCCAGAACCTCAGCGTGCCCATGCTCGATTCCATCAAATTGTTGAACAGTTATGGAATGCAGGTGGTATCGGGCATCATCCTGGGCCTTGATACCGATACCGAAGAAACCGCGGACCATGTGCTTGAGTTCATCCGCCTGTCGCAGATCCCCATGCTGACCATCAACGTTCTGCACGCGCTGCCCAAGACCCCGCTGTGGCGCAGGTTGGAACAGGAAGGACGATTAGTTTCAGGCGAAAATCGCGAATCGAACGTCAAGTTTCTGCTGCCCTACGAGAAGGTGGTCGAAAAGTGGCGCTACTGCATCACCACGGCCTATCAGCCTGAATTTCTCTACCAGCGCTACATCTACAACGTGCATAATACTTTTTCTCACCGCCTTCCCCTTCCTCCCAGCAAGGAGCGGGTGAATTTTGCCAATATTTGTCGCGGGTTAGATATGCTGCTGCGTGTATTCGTACGCGTGGGCATATTCAGCTTCTACCGGAAGGTATTTTGGAAGATGGCCTGGCCGGCCCTGAAGAAGGGCGACATCGAAAGCATTCTCCATGTGGGAATGGTCGCCCACCACCTGATTCTTTTCGCCAGAGAGTGCGGTGCAGGCATGGAATCAGCCTCGTTCTATTCACAAAAATTGCAGCAGCCAAAGAGCGCTGAGCTGCACAGCCCCGTCGGCGCAGATTAACGCGAGAACAAAGTCGGCGCCCACGATTCGATTCCCTGGCTCGCGCGACAGGAAGGAAATAGTGAAGCCTGCCGAGCTTACCCCCCGGATTTCTCACCACAGAGACACGGAGTCACGAGACAAGCGAGAAAGTTCAAGGTAACCGCGGTTACGCATTCCTTCTTGACCTCTTGTGCCGTCATGCACAGTGTACCCAAATGGTCGAGGGACAGGGGCTTAAGTCAGCCCATACTCCAGTGTTTTTCTCAGTGTCTCCGTGTCTCCGTGGTGAGAAATTGCGGTTAGACTTTGTCTGATTCCGGCTTCAGGCATTTCTCGGCGCTGGCGACGACCGCCATCAAGTCCAAGGCCTTGGGCAGACAATCTGCTGCGCCACTGTTGATCAACTCTTGCCGTTCTTTATCTTTGGCAAGGCCGCTGAGCATCAGCACAGGAATGGGGGCCGTCGCCGGATCTTCTTTCAAACGCTTTAGCACCTCGTGTCCCGTCATCTTAGGCAGGAAAAGATCGAGCAGGATCAAATCGAACTTTCCATCTTCCTGGGCCAGGCGCAGGCCCTCTTCGCCATCACCCGCCACTTGAACGTCAAACCCTTTTCCAGCGAGAGTTTTTTCCAACGCACTCCGCAAAAACCTGGAATCGTCAATCACTAAGACTCTGGCACGCATAGCTATAGGTCCCCATCTTTATCTTGTTAGTTTGTTAGTTCGTGTTTTTGCGGTCATCGGCAGACATTAACCGGCTCGGCAGCCTGGGTAGATGATCTGACATCCATTGCTCAAGCGCTGCAAACTGATCTTGCGGCACGAAAGAGAAGCACACGCCCACTCGGGTCCCTCCCTCGGCACTGATTACATTTGCTACTTTGCCGGTGACGCGAATTGTGGTGGAAGTGTCGGGAAGCGTGAATCCCATGGCAAGCTGCTGCTCGACCTCTATACTGTGCTTGCAGAGAAACGCCAGTCCACGCACACTAAGATTGATGATCTTGCCTTCCACCTGTCCCGCTCCATGGACGCTCGCGATAACCGGAATATCCACCGGGCAGCGTACGGCGCGGCGCCGCTGCAGAAGCATGTTGCCGTAAGCAGCTCGCATGAAGCGCGTGGCCTGATCTACATTCATGGGTTTGTAGGCAATGAAGTTGGCCCCGGCATGGGTCGCAGCATGCATCTCGGGGTCCCCGCTGACCATGGCTAGTACGGTTGATTTGGCGTTCTGCTCGGAATTGCGCATTGCGCTCAGGATTTGAATGGATTCGCTGCTCCCGCTCCAATCCATAATTACGGTATCGAGCTTCAGCTTGGTCACAGCATCAAGCGCGGAGGCGGGTTCAAGGCAGACTTCCGTCTCAATTTCGAAATTATCGAGTACCTGGTTCATCACCGAAAGTACTTGGGCGTCAGTTGAGAACAAAAGGCCCTTAAGCCTGACAACTTCACTCATGCTTCCTCCCCCGCAAGACAAGTTTGTTCTAGCGTCTCATCCTTCCGCTACTTCTCAACGCAATTAGTGCGTTGAAACAGCATAATTATTCCCATTATGGTTATGGTTCCATTATGGAACCAGTGGCTGAATTTGGCCCCTGTGCGGTTAAAATCAACATCGTTTATACCCCATTTTCGCCATGCTTTTGAAAATCATTCAGCAATATTTTGGATTCGAGCGCGCCCGCACCTCATTGGCCCGCGAGACCGTGGCCGGCATCACCACTTTTGTAACCATGTCGTACATCATCGTGGTGAATCCGGCGATTCTCGCCGCCGCAGGTATTCCGGCCCAACCCGCAATGGTGGCTACCATCGCCACCGCCATTGTTAGCACCTTGCTGATGGGCATCTACGCTAACCGGCCTTTTGCCGTCGCTCCCTACATGGGCGAGAACGCCTTCATTGCCTACACGGTTGTGCTGGCGCTGCACTTCGCTTGGCAGGCGGCGCTGGCGGCGGTGTTTCTGGGCGGCGTGCTCTTCTTGCTTCTCACCATCTTTCGTTTGCGGCAATGGCTGGTGGAAGCAGTGCCGGCCGGCCTGCGTTACAGCTTTGCCGTTGGCATTGGCCTGTTCCTCACCTTCATCGGGTTGAACCAGACCGGAATCGTGATGCTGGGTAGCCCGGGGGCTCCGGTGCGCACCGGCCACCTGACCGCCGCGCCCGTGCTGGTGGCCATCTTCGGATTCCTGCTGATCGCGGCGCTGATGATTCGCCGCTTTCCGGCTGCGATCCTGGTAGGCATTCTGGCAACAACCTTTCTGGCCTTTATCGCCAGAGTGGCGCCGCCGCCCAAAGCTTGGGTAAGCCTGCCGCCCAGCCTTGCTCCCATACTCTTCAAACTTGATTTCAAGAGTGCGCTGAGCTGGGGATTTTTTCCGGTGGTGCTCACCATCTTCATCATGGCGTTTGTGGATACGATGGGCACGCTGATCGGGGTCTCGGCACGGGCGGGATTTCTGGACAGCTCCGGCAATTTGCCGCAGATCGAGCGGCCCATGCTGGTGGATGCAGTCTCCACCAGTCTTGCCGCCCTGATGGGCACGACCACCGCGGGCGCCTACATTGAATCAGCCACCGGGATTGAAGCCGGCGGACGCACCGGATTCACCAGTGTGGTCACGGCACTGTGCTTCGTGATCGCTCTTTTCTTCGCACCGTTTGTGAGCTCTATTCCGGCGCAGGCCTACGGGCCGGCATTGATCATCGTAGGATTGCTAATGCTCGCTCCCATCACCAGGATTAACTTCGACGACTTCACCGAGCTGATCCCCGCGTTTGGGGTCGTTGCGTTGATGAGCTTCACCTATAACATCGGCGTCGGCACCACGGCCGGGTTCGTACTGTATCCGTTCTGCAAGCTGGTGGCGGGACGCGGACGCGAAGTCAAGGCCGGGTTGTGGGTGCTGGCGGCATTGTCGCTGCTGTTCTTTGTCTTCTATCCGTACACCTAGAACAGGGGTTCAGGGCTTGGGGAGATTACTCTGGAGGGCATCAATATACTACCCTCTGGGGTGTACGATGAGCCCTAGAAAGGAGCTGCTGTCTTTAATAGGCTCGTAAGCCTTTACGAGATCGCAAGTTATCTAATAGTGAAACCATTTAAGGCTGGCAACTACTACGGCATGGGCCGGTTGATTGAGAATCTCGCAACGGCCAATGGCGCAACGTGGGAAGTAGGGAAAAACCTTACCTACCAAATATCTTCCAACCCGAAGCTGGATAAAGTAATACCAGGGGGAGAATTAAAAAGGACAAGCGTATACATCTGGTTGCTTCGCGATTTATGTAACTCAATAGGAGTTCAGAGATCAACTCAATACGCAGACGATATTGGCGCATCCCTAAATCCAAAACGCAAGCTAACATATAAAATGCTCGGTCTTCTTTTACGCGAACTTGATAAGCATGTTAGATGGGATTTGGAAAAAGAACTATTCATGCATATTCCGTCCTCCCGTTCGGAATATTACCAAAATAGGAAATTGCTATCGCGACAGTCTGTGACTAACTTTCCCTCCTCCGTAGAAGAGATCACTGAGGCGGGGAATTGCTATGCTGCAAATTGCTACACGGCATCCGTTCTGCATTCTATGAGATCGCTAGAAAAACCCATACATGCGCTTGGTATCAAACTAAATATCACCCTGCCAAAAGCAATCGAAGTCTCACAGTGGGGCGAGATACATAGAGAAATCAATAACAAGGTAACCGCCTTAAGGATGACACCGTTGACTCCGGCAAGAGATGAAGAGATAGCTTTCTATTCCGGATTGAATTTGGAATTCGGATACTTCAATGACGTTTGGAGACGTTTCGTAGCTCACGCGCGAAAGTCATACGACCAGCCCCAGGCTCTCAGCGCGATGCAGCATGTAATTGCTTTCATTGATAAGGCATCGGCTGACGGATTGAAAGAATTGCCATAAGTGTTTGAAGTTTGCTTCGGCTCGTCTCATCAATCGTAAATCAGCCGTGACAGAGCAGAACGAACTTAAGACTATCGCCGAATCCGTGCGTGAACTTTCCGAAGTTGTTCAAGCATTATCCGTTTGGAATCTTCAATGTGTGCGTCAGCTTGAGGGTCTCTTGGCGTCCCTTCAGCAGTCGAAATTGCTTTCTCAGCAAGCTTGTGGGCTTGACACGCCTGCTCAATCGCATCTGCGAGCGATGCCGACAATGCCCGGAGAGCATTCTTGATTTCTTGTAAGTCATCCGCCATTGCGACGAGAATTATACGCTCGGCTTACGCCGTCGCTTCCCTTGATTTTTTACGTGCTTTAGTCTTTTAGCTAGCAGGTTTGGATGTAGCTCGAATATCTTAGTAACCGCTGGTTCCGACTCTTCCCACTTAGATTTACTAACAACAAAGCAGAGCGGCCTCTTCCCATTAGGCCGATCCAGGACAGCCAGTGACGTTCCATCATACGAATAATATTTCTTGAATTCGTCAATGCATATATGCCCATCCATGATTTCGACAGTCCCAAGATCGGAGTATGCGCGCATCAGCACCTCTTGAATTTTCCCGGCAATGAGATCGCTTGGCTGCAATAGGACGGTCTCTTTAGGCAGAAAATGAATAGACCTCTTATTGACTATCGGTTTGGGCCTAACATACTCATAAAAGGATTTAGAAATTTCGTGCTGCCTGTCACCAAGCTCAAAGGTATACGCGACTTCTTCATTTTGCCACCCATTGATGTCTAATACGTATTCCGCAAGCGCGAAACACAGTTGGGCGCACCCAGAATAGGCTGGCCCATATACATGAGGATTTCCCGATCCGGCAACAAACTTCCTATACTGTTCGGTTTCAACCGAAATACTAAGCGGTGGGCTTAATGATTGATTGACGATTCCAGACAGTCGCTTCAAGAATGCCACCCGCTGTGAGACGTCCCATTCGCCGGACCCCAAAGTGCAAGACTTTGTTCCAAAATCCGCTAAGTGAAAGAGGCCATCTCCAACAATTTCGTCCCAAGCATCTTCGATTGCTTCGCACTTCTTATCAGAGGCCATATATCCCCCAACTGTAAGAACAGGATGCTCCTCCTTACCGCTACCATCGAAATAGATTCGTAGAGCCATTATGATCCCATGTATTTTATGGCCGAATGTCAAATGGGCAAACTCACGAACAAGGGCGGGGCTCAGCCCAAACACTTCGGGGCGCCCGGTGTCTGGCTTTGCTGGGCGTTTTGCCGAAGAGCTACCCACGACCGTGCCGGCCACAGGCGCGGGGCTGACTACGTCGTTTCCGCCCGGGTCTGGGCGGGTAACTCAATGGCCAAATGACTCAATGACCCGATGACTCAATTCTCCGTGTCTCCGTGCCTCCGTGGTGAGTAATTATAGCTAGCTTCATTTCACTCTCAAAAATCCGCGCAAATCCGCGTCCATCCGCGGCGAAATTCCTTGGCTTTTTCCCGAAATGGTATCACTTCATTCCCTTCTGCTCTAAACTGCGTCATCATGGTTCTAAGTATCTCAACAAGGAGGTCACTGATGAACGTAATCGAACTTTTCACCCGGCAGCGTTGCTGCCACACAACCCTGGACGGCGCCCAGTGCAAAAGCCATCCCCCTAAAGGACGCCAATATTGCTTCTTTCACGACCCCGAGCGCGCCGAAGAAAGAAAGGCGGCCAGCCGCTCCGGGGGCGAAGCCAACCGCAAGGCCTCGCGCTGGCCCCTCGTCCTGCCGCCAAATTCGCTCGAGAGCCTGTCTGACATCGCCGCCCTGATGCGCGAATCGCTCACCCGCTGCCGCCACGGCGAGATCAAGGCCCACGACCTCACCGCCATCAGCTATGCCAGCACCGTACTGGTCAGCCTCATGGAAAAAGATGAACGCCGGCAGGAAAAAGCTCAGCGCTCCGTCGCTGCCGATGCCTTTCTGAAAACCGTCTTCCCCAACTATGTCCCGGCGGCAGAACAAGGGATCGCGGCCCACCCCACGCAGGAACAAAAGACCGCAGAACAAGGGACAAACCACCACGAGACGAACGGCCAACCGACAGCAAATCTGGAATTTAAAAAAGACCGCCTCGACGAACTGGCTGCACTTATGCTTGCAGACGTCGAGCCTCCCTCCGAAAATCTCAAGCCCGAAATCGCTGATATCCGAAAACCAGCTCAACTCGAAGTCATTGACAACCAGCAAATTGATATCAAGAAAGAAAAGCGGTTCGAAAAAGAAGCCCGGTTCGAAAAAACCAAAGAACCAGAAAAAACAAACACAGAAAGTCAGCCCTCGCCCGCCCTGCTCGCCCAACAGCCCGTAGCCGTTGCAGTTCACCCGGCCGAAACCGGCAAACCCGAAATCACCACAGCCGAAACCACCAGACACCAAGACCTGGCCTGGCGCGGCGCCCCGTTGGAATTCCTGGAAATCTCCCGGTCCGTGCTGGCGAAAGAAGCCGCAAACCAAAGCGCCGTCGCCGCACCAAACCAAACTGCAAACGGCGCGGGCAGCGCAGAAATAACGGCGGCGAGCGCAATCGCACCGCCGGCTCCCGAGGAGCAGGAGCCGGTCAGAAGATACATCGATCCAGACGACATGCGGTCGCCGATCCCCGGCCTCAAGATGCGCCACATCAACTACATGAAATACGCCGGCACGCCCGTGGCCAACGCGCGAAGACCGCTCAACCGAATCGGCCTTTTCAGGGGCATGAGTCCTCAGGAAGCCTATCAGGAGCTCGAACATATGAGACGCCTCGGCTACCGGCTGCCTTACTAGAGCGAACCCAGCCCGAGGCCGTGCTAGAGGAGAAAGAACAGCTTTGTGTCAGGGCACGACTTTAGTCGTGCCGAAAAGTCGAAGAAGACGCATTTCCTCGCTGCCGCAGGCCAGCGCGGAGCAGGTGAGCGCGAAGCGAGCGCCGAGATCGCGCGAGCGTAGCGCGAGGGCGCAACAGCCTTGTTTTGACTGCGAAGCCCTTGGACAAACGCCAAGCGCGATAGAAAAAACGCATTCCAGAAATGCGGAGGCAGTAATATGCCTCAAAGGCTCTTTGAAAATCCGCCCTTGGCTCCACGAAAATCTCCAGGGGCCAAACCTGCCCCGGCGCGCCGTGGGTGCCAACGGCTAAGTGCCAAGTGCTGCCCTCAGTGAGCGCTCAAAACCGAATGCCCGCCGCACTGCTCCCGCACACTACTCCAATTCACTGAAATAAAAACACTTAATTACTTAAAGTAAAGGGGGGTACTGATCCTGCCAAGACCGGAACGCCACCAGGAAAAACGCCCTGGGAGAACGGTGTTTCAGAATTGCGTGCTTTCTGAATCCGCTCTCCCAGGGCGCAAATAACAACCTCGTCAAGTTAGTTTAGGGCACTCTGAATCCTATTACTGGTGGTCATGGTGATCGTTGGAATCGTGGGGATCGTGCTGCTGTCGTTTTGGAAGCATCTTCACCCGGGTAACTTCCAACGAGCGATCGTCTTCATGCAATCTCGCGTTGAGTGTGACGTGGTGCCCCTCATGCTCTCTTACTGTTTCAGAGTTCTGGATGCGGTATCGCTGTTGGTCTTTGTCATTTTCCAACACATAATTGTCGCCATCTTTCCGAACCCATCCGGTCACATTGGTCTTTCTAACTCTGTGACTTGATTGAGCCTGTTGATCGTGCCGATTATCGTTTTGGTCCTGAGCAACGGCACCGGCCGCGCAAATCATTGCAAAAGCCAGTGTTGCGAGAATTACACTTTTCATATTTTCTCCAATATTTGGTTTCTACAAACTCGGATTTCTCCTCTGTATGATGCGGTTCCAGACACCGATGCTGGCCAGAATCGCACGGGGAGCGCGCGCAGGGGCGCCCTGACTCGTGCTTCCCATCCACACAACCCAACAGCTCCCGCAAAAAATAACGGACGCTCCCTAAGCAGCGTCCGTTGTGGTTAACTCGACTTTTGCGGTCGAGACTACTTGAATTGGACCGCGGGAAGCACGTCCGTTCCCTCAACACGAACCGCGTCAAGGGCCGACGGATCGATACCCAAGGCTTGCAGAATTGTAGGCGCCACCTGGGCAGTGCCTACGCCGGCTCTTACCGTTGCGGGTTCGAAGCTGGGATGTGACAGCAGCAGAATGACGTTGGTGTCGTCATGTGCAAACCCGCCGTGCTCCTCCTGCTTGGCGTGACTGCCCGAGTAAGTGATGCCGACGTTCGGAGTCACGATGATATCCGGTGTGCGAGGATCAACCGTTGGATCGTTGTAGTTAAGCGTGAGCGCAGGCCCAAAGTAGATCTGCCCAAGCGCGATTCCACTGGGACCAGGATTGGCTTGCAGAATGTCGACAGCCTCCTGGGTCTTCGACGGGTCAGTCAGCCAGACCAGCGAGACGTCGTCTTCGGTCGGCCCGATGCCGGTCGGGTTGTTGGTCGATTCCGAGAATGGAATGAGGCCCGCATCGGAGAGCAAGGTGGCGGGCGAAGTTCCGATTCCGGCGCGAGTCTGAGGGACGTAGCGGCTGGGATCGATGGGCGACTGTCCGTGTTTGGCGGTAATAACGATCAAGGTCGAATCAAACAGACCTCTTGCCTTCAACTCGCTGACGAATGAAGCAATCGAATCGTCGACAAATTGGAATTCGCCCAACAGCGCCGCGCTGGGGGTGGCCTGTGCATCCAGATACCCGCCTTTGGTGCTGTTGCTCGCCTCAATCAGCTTTTGGCCGACGCTGACCGCCTGAAAGTTCATTCCGAAGATGTTCGGGGTCCCTCTCAAGGTTCCAGTGCCGAGGTGCGTCTTGCCATCGATCCAGTTGAGCACCGCATTGACTTTCAATTGGTCGTAACACTGAATGTTTTGGAAGCTGTTGGTCCAGGCTGTCAAGTCCGAGCCGGGATCGGGCACTGTCGCGCAATGAATGCCTGTGGGGGTTGTGACCATCGGAAGAGGGACTACGTTGGAATTGATTTCCGGCGAGTAGAAATCGTCAAGCGCCGCCGGGCCGATAGGCGCGGAAACTGAAGCATACGCGGGGTGCTTGTCCGACCATGCCGTAACTCCGCCGGCCTGATGGATAACCGTGAAGATGCTGTTGGCGCGGACGAACTGCCACGGGAAAACCGGGTTGCAGCCATTGGCTGGGTCCTGGGGCAGCTTCTGTGGATCAATTGAAGCGGTGCTGCCGTCAGTGAGGGAAGCGCCAGGAGCGCCACCGTTGACCAGACCCTGGTTTATATCGATCCCTTCTTCATACTCGGTCGTAAAACCGGTGGGTGCCGCACCCGCAGTGCAGGAGCCGGGACCGTTTCCGTTGCCGGTTTGCACTTTCGGTCCATCCAGATTGCGGGAATAAGCAACGTCGTAATAGACGCCGGTCAGCGCAGGGCTGCCGCCGGTAACGATCGCGGTCAGGCCGGGGAAAGAGTCGGACGGTTTCGAAGTGCTGGCGGCGACGTAGTTAATGCCGTGATTGGCCAGGGCGGCAAGCGCCGGGCAAAAGGGGGCTCCATGGTTTGCGCCGGCAATGCCGTTGGCGCAGTTTGCGAAATCGACAGCATGCATTCCGTCCACGCTGATGAGTAGGACGCGTTTGATGCGTCCGTGTTGGCCGCGGTCGTGGTCGCCTTCATGTTCACCGGCGTAAAGTTGCGCTGAAGCTGCCGCCAGCACTAGAGTCGCGGCAAGCAGGCCGGCCTTCAGTTTCTTCATTGGGGTCATTCGATGTTTCTCCTCTGGGTTGAATTGCGATTCAGTAATGAGGGTGAACGTTGAGCGTCGCAAGAATCGGAAAGTTCCGTTTCTTGAGCGAGATACAGAGACACTACGAGAGCAGCTCAATTCATCCGCATAAGTTTTTACTTTGCTAGTGTTAGGGAATTGTTATGAAAGGATTAATTTCTGATGAATTGTAAAAAAATAAGAAAAATACGTCCCGGCAGTTGAGCGGCGTCAAAAAACTTAAATCCGTAAATGTGATCGAGAACAAACGGCTAAGACGTTGCGGTGGTTCGGTGTTCCGCGAATGTTATCCTGAAAAGTGACCTTCACCTGCAAAGCCTTTCTCTTCGACCTTGACGGCGTTCTTGTCGATTCCACGCAGTCTGTTGCGCGAATATGGAAGAAATGGGCGCTTGATCATGATCTTGATCCTGAACCCGTAGTCGCCCACGCCCACGGACGGCGCAGCATCGAGACCATCCGGCAGTTTGCTCCGGGGTTGGACGCCGAGCAGGAGAACCGCCATGTCGAACACATGGAAATCTCCGATAAAGACGGGATCATAGCAATTCCCGGCGCGGTGGCATTTTTGCGCGGCCTTCCGCTCGATCGCTTCTCTATCGTTACCTCGGCAACCCGTCCGCTGGCCAAGGCGCGGCTGCAATATGCTGGCCTTCCCTGGCCGCAAAATGCCGTAACTGCCGAAGATGTCGTGAACGGCAAGCCCCATCCGGACCCGTATCTGAAGGGCGCTGCCTTGCTGAACGTTGCTCCCGTTGACTGCGTAGTATTTGAAGATACCCCGGCCGGAATTCAAGCGGGCAAGAGCGCCGGTATGCGGGTTGTTGCCTTCACTACAACGCGTCCTGCAGAAGAGCTGAAAGCCGCAGATGTTATTGCGCCTTCATTCAACGGCCTCAAGGTGGAATTCGTAGACGGGACGTTCAGGCTGCAGGTGGACTAACCCCGATGCCTTTCTGCGAGTAAACTGGAAGCTTAACTTGAAACTGTCTGGCTGCAACCCGATTCAAACTTGAGAAGTCAGGAATTTAAACGTAGCTCCAGATTGGCACCGGCTCTCGTTTCGGGAATTTTTCTTAACCACCTGTGCAAATGATTGCAACCGAGCACGCATTACGCGGGCTGGCCTGCGATGGCGCAACATGACGCACTTGTATTTTCTACGCTTCAAAGCTGAAGAATTTACAGTCATTCCAGAAACAACCGGCTCGCAATCCCGCTTACATTGAGGAATTCAGGATGGCGAGCCAATTGCCTCCTCTGGTGCTATGAACGTTTCCCTTGGATCAGCCTCTCATCAAGCCTATGACACGCAACGCACGTGGCCCCGGGTCAAATTGCTTGTATCTGCCAAGGTCAACTGCGCTGCCAATGCTATTTCGGACCACGTCGCATTCTTGCGGGATGCAAGTTCGGATGGCATTTTCTTCTATTCAGACTTCACCCCGCAAATTGGGAAAGAACTTGATATTACTTTTGATATTCCCCTTCTGGAAAAAAGCGTAAAAGTGGTTTGCCGGGGGAAAGTTGTGCGGGTTGAGCAGGTCGCAAATGGGGCGGCTCCGGGGATTGCAGTCAGGGTTGAGAGCCGGCGCATCACGCTGCGGCCCTGAGCGGGCATACAAACAAACTAGCTTCGGCCCCCGTGCCAGCTTCATCATCCTGTTCTTGCTATCTGATGGTTGGCGAGCAAAGCTTTTAACTCTGCGATGACTGCGGCAGGCGACCTGTCTACGACAACCGCATCTACTCCCTTGGGAAGAACGTCTTTGCGGGCGGGATCTTTTCGATGATCGATCAACAAAACAGGAAGCTTCGCGCGAATCAACTTTAATGCCTCGGCAAGCGCCTCACCTTCGCCTCTCACCAGCTCGGCGTCAAGAACTACGGCGGCAAATTCGCTGTTCACGCAAGCTGCCACGGCGTGGTCGGCTGTAAATGCCAGCAACAGAGAGTAGCCAGACTCCCGAATCGCGGCTTCCAATGCCTCGATGCGAGGAAAAGACTGAGCAACGCACAATATTCGTTCAGGTTTCGTTCTCGAAGCCACCGCCTCCTCCATGATGCTTCCAGGCCCACGCACTCTATGAGTTCGTTCAGCCAGTTTTCTTGGTCTTCAGGTTTCGTTCTTCCATGGCTGCGGCGCGCAATAATTCGTCGGCCAGCTTGAGGTATCTCTCAATGAAGCTGGATTCTTCGGAACTTAGATTTTTTGTTTCAGGAGGGGAGGGACCTGCATCGAGAGATGGAAAAAAACGGCTCCACGAAGCCTGTGGTTCTCTCGTGAATGTTTGGGGAAGCCGGCCTAGTCTTTTGCTAATCTCATCTTTCACCCAGGACCAGCCTTATCCCTTCGGCCAGAAGCTTGTGCACACTAATCCCTCGTTATTCTCCTTAGCACTTTCAGTTCCCCTTGAAGCCACTTTATTTTCAGTAACTTAAAAACAGAGCGAGCCCTTCGAGGGGGAAGCAGAGTTCCTCATGTGAGTAGCTGAATTCTCACAAATGGGTAGTAGTACAGTCTGTAATATCCCATAGGAAAGCGTGGCCAGGATGCCCACGCGACAGCCGGGACGCCGGCGCTACTCAAACTGAACCACTACCCACAAATTAAATCATGCTGTCCTGCTGTCTTGTGCTACGGCAAACCCCCATTCTTGCCTCAATTCATCGGCCCGATGGATCACGCGCGCGATCAAATCTGCCTGACCGGCGGATTGCGGTTCTTCAGTCTCCAGGCCGATATTCTCTGCAACGGTTGTAGCCAGTGGCTCGGCCATTTGTGGCGCTCCCGACCGAGGGGATGCGTCGAGGGACCTCGACCGGGTCATGGTAGCTGACTCCGGGTAAATTTCGAGCGCTTGGAGCTTCTCAAAGACCGGCTGCATGGCTCGTTCGGCATCGCGGAAAAATTCGGTGGCGCGAACGCGGGTGAAGATCCATCCCAGGCGCTCGAGCACAGCTTGTCTTTCCATGTCTTCCGATAACCTGGTGATGTCCACGGGATGACGGGGATCGCCATCGCATTCGATGGCCAGGCGTTTACCCTCGCCTTCCACTACCAGGTCGATCCGATACGCGCCCACCTGCCACTTCGAAGTTACCTTGTAGCCGCGGGCTTGCAGACGTTTCATCAACTCGCGTTCGAAAGAGGTTTGGGATTTTCTCTCTTTCTCGCCTTCCTCCAGCGCGCGCATGAGATGGCTGGGATCATAAGCGTGCTCGATCAATTGCCGCCGCAGATCGCCCTCTTTAAGATCGCGTTCCGGAGTGAGCGAGTGGATAATCCACATCTGGTCGCGTGCCCGGCTGGCGGCGACGTTGAAGCGCTGCTTGAATATCTGCTGATCGCGCAAGCGCAATGCCCCACGCTCGGCAGTGTCGACCATGGAAATAAAAACCACGTCACGCTCGTCTCCCTGAAATTGGGCGGCGTTTCCGCAAAGCAAGCGATGCATTTCGTAGCGATCAGGCGACAGGTAGGTCCGCAACAGCCTGTCAATCTCAACCGCCTGTTCGTCCCCAATGAGGGAGACAACCCCGAAGCTCACCGGGCGGCCAGCTTCATTGGTTTGATACTCCGGCTGTTCGATGGCGGCCGCAATCAGCGAGGCGACTGCCAGCGCCTCCGGGCGATTGATCTTTTCGTCGCGGCTCGCTTCCGAGACCCGATAAGAAACCAGGTGCGGCCGAAGTTGCACACGGCTTGCATCCCGCAACGGCTTCACCCGCCGGTCATAGGAAACCGTGTTGCTGAACTGGATTATTTCGGGAACCGAGCGGAAGTGCTCGACCAGGCAGGTCGTACCGCCAAAGGACTGGCGCGCGAGATCATAGATGGAAATCTGCCCGTCGTACAGGTGAGCATTGGGAATGCCGTGGAGATATTGTGAGATCAGGTTTCCCACCATGCCGAGGTCCTGGCCCACGGCAGTAGGGCTGACCTGTTCATGATCGCCGACCACTAAAACCGTCTTGCCCAGGTATAGCGCGAGCAGCGCCATGACATCGCTTTGGCTGGCTTCGTCAATAATCACGACGTCAAAGCGGGTCCCTCGCGGATCAAAATTTTCTACCACCCGCGACAGCGGCATCACCCAAACCGGCACGGCGCTGCGGCACTCACTCATTTTTCGCGCCGCTTCCGCGCGCAGTAAGGGAACGCGGATGCCGGTACCTTTACCGATGCGGCGGATCGTATCCAGCCAGCCGATGAGCGCCTGGCGCTGGTGCGGCGATGTCCGCCGGGCCTGATGGGCCCAGGCACGCCGGTCAATGAGGTCAATGGTAACTTGCCGGAGCTGCTCGCGAAGTTTTTCACTCTGGCTTTGCAGCGCATCCAGGGAAGCGCCGGCGCGCCGTTCCAACTCGTCATTCAGGCGGCGCCAACTCCAGGCACGCGTCGGGTCGCCGGGAATCTCGCCACCGCCATGTACGCCATCGCGATTGCGAATGCTGCCGGCCCAGGCAGGGGCTGCACTCTCAAGCCGATCAAGCAGCATATGACGCAAGTCGAAATCGGCTCGCCGGTTCACGATCTCGCCAAGGCGCGCGTGAGCTTCGGCATAACCGCCCGAATCCGCGCGACGGACTGCATCCGCGAGCCGCGCCGTCACTGATGATGAATTAAAATTCTGTCTGGCCAGTTCCAGCCGATCGTTCAGTTCCTGCAACTGACTTTCGACCCGTTGCAATTCAAGTTTTTCCAGCCGGGCGGCCAGAATGGGAACAAGATCTGTGACGACTGCGCGTTCAATGCGAGTCAACTCTCCATACGGCCCGATGCAAACAGGTTGTTCGGCGATGAATTTGTTCCACGAGAATCCCAGGTCTTCCAATTCCTGCTGCAGCGGGGCCCAGGTGAGCTCATGCCAGCGCAAACAATCCTGTATGGGAGCGCAGAATTGGATGAGCGTGTTCTCAACCGCTTCGCCCATTTGGTTCGAGGGAGCGGCGCCGAGAGGAGCTACCTGCCGGTCCCAGCGCAAAGCCAGGTTCTGCCGCAGGATTTGCAACCGGCACAACTGGCGCAAGGCCTGAAAGTGCTCAACCAGCCGTGGCCGCCCGCCATTGACGCGTGCAGTGGCAATGAACTCTGCCCAGGGCGTGTGCTTCCACAGGACAAATGATCCGAGTTTTCCGCCTTGCTCAAGATGAGCCAGAATCTCAGTGGCAATTTGTTCCTGCTCCTCAAGGCGGTTGTTGTTCGGCAACGCCGGCCCGTATTGCAACAGCATCTCCTGGGCAGCAGCGGCCTCGCGATGAACGAGTTGCACCAGCGTGACGAGCTGGTCCCATGGCTGGCGATATGTGCCGCCGTATTTTCCCGCGTAGACCGCAGCCCGCTTCCAGCCTTCTTTTCCCGATAGCGGTTCGATTGCCTGCATCAATTTGGCGACAAGCGTTTCAATTTGCTGCTCCGATCCCTGGGCAGATCCTGTCTGCCAAAGGTCGGAGCGGAGGTCCAGATTTTCAAGGCGGAGCCGGTCTCTTTCGCCAACCGCCGCTTCAAAGTTTTCAGGGGTGGGTAGAGAGGCGAGATCGGGAAGCTCACCGGAGAGTTCATGTTCATCTTCCGCGGAGAGCGAAACATTGGTGCGATACAGCCCTGATAATTCCTCGTCAGAAAGCGGCAACGAAACTTCCGCCGGAACTTCCGTCGGGATCGGGCCGGGAATCCAACCGTGGCCGGCTCTGTCTTGGGTGACAGCGCGGGCCGCATCGGCGGGAGTCCAGCTTTTGCTATCCATCATGATTTCGCAGTACTCGTCGGCCCGCGCCTCCGCCAACTGTTGCAAGACGCTATCCAGTTCCTGAAGCAATGTTTGCCGCTCGGCTTGCAGCTTGCCGGCTTCATGTTCGAGAGAACCAGGCTCGGCGCCGCTCAACCTCTCGGCAATGGCAGCGACCGCGCTTTCCAGTTGCCGCCGGCTGTCGAGATCGCTTTCCAGCACGCTCACGCACAAGGGCCGCAGCCCGGGGACAATATGATGACGAACCATCCGCAGCGCTTTTGTGGTATGGCTTGTGACCAGCACACTCTTGCCTTGCGCCAAAAGATGGCCGATGAGATTGCCAATGGTATGCGTCTTACCCGTGCCCGGAGGGCCTTGCACCAGAACTCCGCCGTGCTCTTCCAGTTGCTGGGCGATCCTGATTTGTTCAGGATTTGCCGGCTTGCTGAGAAGCACCTCCGCCTCAGCCTGGCGAAGCGCACGCGGCGCAAATTCTGCCGCTTCCGCCGCCGCACCATCAACGAAAATCGGAGCTTCCTCTCCGACGATGTTCAACAGAGACCAGGGCAGGTCGGGTCGAGTGCGCAAGTCCTCAAGCACGCCTTCAATGGCAGAGGCAAACCCCAGCGTGCGCGCGCGCAAAAATACGATGGGATCGCGGCAGATGCGAGGCTCGCGCCCCTCACCTCGGGGCACACACTCCTCGATGAATTCGCCGCGGGGTGAGAGCTGCACAACCAGGCGTTTCAGAAAGCCGGAGGTAGGCTCGCCGGCCAGCGGATGATGGCCTTTTTGCTCGAGCTCTTCGCGGCAGCGTCCGATGGCGCGCCCATCCACGTCGCTCAAAGTCTGGAACAGGGCGGAGTACAACTCCACCGGATACTCGGCCTCCGACAATATGAATTCGGGCGCCGCCGCATTGAACTCCAACTGCAAGCGCTGCAGCAGGACCGGATGATAAATGTCACCTTCGGTCCGCGGCCAGCTCAGAATGCCATCGCCCAGGATGAGCTCTACCCGTTCAGCTTCGCGCTCCATACGGCCGTGCAGTTCGTACAAGCTCTCAAAAATCTTCATAGCGACGCGAGCCGGCGCCTCATTCTCAGACCACTCGTCACGTTGCAACTTCCAACGGCGGAAAACAGCAACCCGGGCAGGATTGTCCGAAAACCTTTCCGCCCTGGTTTCGCTGTGACGCACCGACTCATTGCACGTTTCATTCAAGGCAACTTCTCTCGCCGGATCATCCCAACCCTCTTTGAGCCAGGGCACAACTTCCCGAGGAGGCTCGGGCGCGGCGGTTAATCCCGGCCTCCGCACCTTGAACACGAAGTTCCCGCGGCGCTGAGCTTCAATGCGCGGGACTCCAATTCGCGGGACTTCAATTCGCGCAGCGTCGTTGCGTGGAATTTCGCCGTCTTCAAGCGCGGCATCGTCTGGATTGAGCACCGCTGAGTCCGCGCGGGTGATACCACGCTCGATAGAAGGATGACTCGGCAGATCGTGCAGCCACAGGCTCCAGGGCTGGGAGCCAAGGTGCCGCTGCACCGGATTGCGATGCTGGTTGAGCGCTTCCAGGTAACGAAAGACCCTGGTGATTTTGTCGCGCGCAATGCGGAGCTTATCGCCCTCTGGCGTTCTCTGAAGCCGTCTGCGAGGGGTAACGTCTGGCCGGTGTCCGTTCTGTCGGGTGTTTTGACCTGGGATGGTGTCTAAGGTGATCGTCTTATTTTTCATTTGCGCCCATCTTAGCGCAAGCTGACCCAAGCTGGATACCCCCTTACGGGGCAAGGTTACTTTAGTCCAATGAAATTTAATGATTGTAAGATATTGAAATATAAATATGTTAATCAGTAGTACATGTACTATTGGAAGACTCCGATTGTGTCCTTCTTTCCGGCTTATGTGTGCAATTTCCTAAGGTATATGACTCGATTTTTCTCAAGATCGCTGGCTTCTCAATGCTCAGGCTACTGGTCACACATAATCGAAAAGCGTCATGAATCCGAAATCCATGTGCAACTGCTGATGGCAGTGGAACAGAGTCAGTCCGGGGTTGTTAGCGACGAAATCTACCGCGACCTCCTGGTAGCCGCCTACCATAACCACATCTTTTAAGATTCCGGCAGTCAGACTTCCTGCCAGATTGGTTAGCTCAAAGCTGTGCCGGTGAAGATGAATGGGATGGATATCGTCACTGGCGTTGCGCATGCGGATTCGATACCGCCTGCCTTCCTTTAAATGATATGAGGCCGGAACCATTTCGTTGGACATCGGGTAGGCGACACCGTTAATTGTCCAACGATTGAAGCCCTCGTCAGCAGCATTGTCTTTTGCAAAGATCATCTCGAAAGTTTCATCTGGCGCCGGCGCGCTGACGCCTGGTTTGGCGAAGTGGGTATAGTTCCAGCGAAAGCGGGGCGGGGCAATCCACTGCGCATTGCCGGAACGGCCTGCATATTCCACCACGATGCCCATGCCATGGTTGCGGTCGTCATTGGCCGTGTCTCCCATGATCCAAACTCCCGGATGGTTCATGTGCACGATTGCAGAAACCCGCTCAGCCGTGCCCAGCCAGAGCACCGGAACGCTGGCGGGATTCGGTACGGGATTTCCGTCCAAGGCAATCACGTGAAAGGAATGGCCGGGCAAAGCCAGACTGCGAATCTCCGTGGCGCTTCCGTTCAAGATGTGGAAGAGAACTCGTTCGCCCTGCTTCACCCGGATCGGCTCACCGTGGTGCAGCATCCGGCCATTGATCGTGAAGGAGCCGTAACCCACTTCATATCCGTGCGGCATGCCTTTGGCGAGAGAGGCCTTCATGGCAGACTCGCCCTGCTCTTCCAGCGCCTTCACCTTCGTCGCGGGTGATAGAAAGTTCATCGCCATGTCTCCGCCGCGGCTGAATGTGGGCTCGAACTCCTTCAGCACGAGAAAGACCTCGCGGTCATAGTTGCCCGGCTCATTCTTGGGTTCAATGTAAACTGCGCCAACCTCGCCGCCGTATTGACCGGCGTAAAGATCGGCTCCGGCACGATTGTGGGTGTGATAGAAGCGAAGGCCCGGCGGCCTGGGCGTAAGTACAATTCGACGTTTGCCGTGCGCGGGAATAAAAGGTGTGCCCTCTTCCGCGGCCCCATCAACATCAACCGAAACCACCTGGCCGTGCCAATGCAGTTGCTCAGGGACATCAGTATCGTTGTAAATATCCACGGTTACCTGCTGTCCTTCTTTCAGGCGCAGCAGTGGACCGGGAAACTGTCCGTTGTATGTGGTTAAGGAAATAATGCGATCTTTCGCGATCTCGACAGGAGTGGTTTTGATTCGCAACGTGTAATTTGCCGGTTCGGAATTAGCGGCTGCATCTGCAGACGGGTTGGGCTGCAACCCTGCTTCGGTCTGGCCTGAGCTGTCTGCATTGGAGAGCAGCATCGCTCCAGCTGTCATACCCGCCGTTTTTAGAAAATGCCGTCTCGACACAAAAAACTTTTCCATAATAGCCTTCCATCTTCTGCAGGTGGATGCGCTACCCAAATCTCGCAGCGAACACACCGAGAATAGCTCCCGCCAGAATCAGCCAGGTTGTATTGATTTTGAAACGAATCAAAGCAATCAAACTCAGTAAAGCGAGAGCGCCTGTAATCAAGTCAATGATTGCGGCCCTTCCCAAGTGCCAGGTAACCACAACCATCAGTGCCAGGGCGCCGACGTTGACGCCGTCAAGGAATGCGCCAAACACCGCTGATTCCCGCAGCCGCGGAACCAGCGGACCAATGATGGCGATGAATAAAAACGATGGCAGAAAAATGCCCACGGTCGCCACCGCCGCGCCTGGAACGCGGCCGAGCAGATAACCAACAAACGTCGCGGTTGTGAAGACCGGCCCCGGTGTCACCTGCCCCACGGCAATTGCGTCGAGCAATTGTTTATCTGTAAGCCAGTGAAACCTGACCACGAGATCGGTGCGGAGAAAAGCCAGAAGAACATAGCCGCTGCCAAACAGAACTGCGCCCACTTTCAGAAAAAACAGGAATAGGGGCAAAAGACCGAATGATGTCCCACTTGCCAAAGTTGCGGTCGAAGACATCAGCGAGGTTTGCGGAATCAGTAATGTCAGGGCTTTGGATCGCAAAGACTTCAGCTTTGTGGCCTCCCTGGCGGCGAGTGCGACAATTCCTGCGCCGAACAGAACCAACAGAACGTTTACGCCCAACGCATTGGCAAATATGGCCAGGGCGCCAATCACTGCCAGTAATCTGGTCTTGACCGCTGTACGAGAGAGGTTCCATATCGCCTGGAGTATGACTGCGACCATGACCGCTTTCACGCCGTATAAGACGGCAGCAGCTTGCGGCAGCGTTCCATACTTCACGTAAACCCAGGCGAGGATCAGCGTCAGCAGTGCCGCTGGAAAAATAAAACAGACACCGCCAATCAGCAATCCTGGCCATCCCGCTACGCGATAGCCAATCTGGATTGCCATTTGAGTTGAATTTGGACCGGGGATCAGGTTGACAACGCCCAGCAGATCCAAAAATTGCTCATGCGTCAACCAGCCACGGCGGCGGACAACTTCTTCCTCCATCATCGCGATATGGGCTGCTGGGCCTCCGAAAGCCGTAGCCCCGAGGCGGGCGTACAGAAGCGCCAGCTCACGCAGTCGTCCTGGCCTGGGCACGTGTCGAACCTCAGTCACGATTTCATGGATGAACAGAAATTACAGGTTGCTGAAGGATTGGGGTGGGTAGTGGGATTTGAACCCACGACAGCCGGAGCCACAGTCCGGAGTTCTACCGCTGAACTATACCCACCGTAAACTGAGATTTATTGTACACGACGCGAAGGTGCGATGCAGGGACCGGCACGCTGCTGGTGTTTCGACTCGATTCGCTCTAGGAATCGAGTGAGCAGGCGCCCGGACCGCGCGGATCGCCGCACGAGCCGCAGGCCCCGGCAGCCGAGCCGGCACTCTTGGGAGTGCCTGTGGCGACAGCGAACACCGAGAGCTGCTGCGCAAGCCGCCTGCTTTTGCAGGCGGGGCAAGCTGGTTTCCGGGAGCCCTGCACCAGGACCTCAAACTCTTCTGAGCATTCCTGGCAAATATATTCGTAAATAGGCATTTTCCCTCCCGAAGATTGCTCTCTTGCTGCTTCGTCGTTACCATCATTATAGATTAGATCAGTTCAGATTCTCTGTATGGAAAAAGCAGCATCGCCCAAGCAAGAAAACGCAAGACCCTTCGCGCCAAAAGACGGCGCTCAGGATGACGAGGTACAAACGGAAATGGCGAACAGCCCGGAGCCGCCCTGCGAAGCGGAAGAGTTTCGCCCGCGCCGCTGGCTTGCTGGTGGACATCGCATGACCCTGGCCGGCAACTTTCTTCCGCGCAAGAACCTGCTGGCTCCCGGGGAGGAGCGATTATTTTCCGTAGAAGCTGACGTTCAAATCCTCTGTCACTGCCACTGGCAGCCCGAGCGTGTGTCCGCAACCACGCTCATTGTGCTTCATGGTCTTGAGGGATCCAGCAATTCGCAATACGTGATCGGCACGGCCAACAAGGCGTTTGCCGCGGGCATGAATGTGGTGCGCATGAACATGCGTAACTGCGGAGGCACAGAGAAGCTGACGCCTACGCTGTACCACTCCGGCCTTTCAGCCGACGTGGCCGCGGTGATCGGCGCACTCATCGAAGAAGACAAGCTCGCCGCTATTGCGCTCGCAGGTTACTCCATGGGCGGCAACTTGGTGCTCAAGTGCGCCGGGGAGTGGGGCGCGCAAGCGCCACGGCAGCTCCGCGCGGTGTGCGCCATCTCACCGGCGATGGACCTGGGGCCATCGGCAGACGCGCTGCACCGGCCCGCCAACTGGATCTACGAGCAAAAATTTCTTCGCGGGCTGATGCAACGCTATCGCCGTAAAGCCGCTCTTTTCCCAAAACGGTACACAATCGCCGGCCTGAAGCGCATGCGCAGCGTGCGCGAGTTCGATGACGTGATCACCGCGCCCCACTCCGGCTTCACTGGCGCCGATGATTACTATTATCGGGCGGCCGCAGCGCGCGTGATTGACCAGATCCGCGTGCCCACTCTCATCGTGCACGCCCAGGACGATCCTTTTATCCGCATTCTTCCGGAAACTCGCGCCAAGGTATTGGCCAACCCGCATATCCATTTCATTGAAACCCAGCATGGCGGCCACTGCGCCTTCCTGGCCGAGCCCAACGGATATGACGGCCGCTGGGCTGAGCGCAAGATCATCGAGTTCGCGCAGCGGCATTCCACCGCAAGCTGAATTTCCGGTGAAATGTGTGGCACAGCCGCCTGCCCCGGCTTGCCGTGGGCCCGGCTGTGGCTTTTATTGCCGGTCAACGACGAAAATACTACATTTTTTGCCCACTTGTGTTTTCATACTTCCATGCAAGCAGATTTTTCAGTCGAGCTAGGCGCGGAGGATGATTGCCTGGAGTTGCCCTGGGCATCGCCCGACGGGGCTTTACGCTATTACGATTTGCGGCGCCAGCCAGAGCTGCTGCTGAACATTCAGGAAGCCTTCGAGAACGAAGAACTTGGACACTTTCTTGCCTCCATCAATTCTCCCGGCAGCATTCTTGAAAGCTCCAAGTGCGATGTGTGGACCACGAGCGAGCTGAACGAAGAAGAGCTGATCTACGGCGTCGAGTGCAAATGGGCCTCTTACATAGACCTGATTTTTACCCAGTCGGAACCGCGCTACTCTTTCGAGCAGCATGAGGAACTGGCGCGGGCCATCTGCGGCTTGCTGAAACGTGTACCGGAGATTTCGTCAGCAGCGGAATTCATGATCCGGCGCTGTTATTTCACCGCCGAGCCGGAAGAAAAACAGGAGGGCTTCGGCATCACCTTTTATCTTTCCGGCTACGGTGAAGACAAGATGCGGCCCGCAGCCACTGGAACATCGGATTGCGGCTGGTAGAAAATGCCTTGCTGCAAATTTCGGCAGGGCAGAGAAAAAGCTAGTACTCGGTACTTAGAATGAACAAATTAAACCGCGGAGCAGCGCAGAGGGTTGGAAAGTCAGAAGTTCGATTTACGAAGTGCCATTTTAAGAGCGATTTTCTCATTTGCCGAAATTTCTCAGGCCTGTTCTACAATAATATAGAGCAGCGATGTTTTGCATCCTAAAGGGCGCGTAGCTCAATTGGATAGAGCATCAGCCTTCTAAGCTGAGGGTTGCTGGTTCGATCCCAGCCGCGCCTACCATCTTGACCAGACTGCGCCGCAGCGAGGTAGCTTGCTACGTCTCATGCGGAAGCATGCCAACTACATTATCATCATCTTCCCATTTTGGAGTTTCCCATGGCGGAAAAAACGGAAAAAGAGAAAAAAATCAATAAATCTGAAGCCGAGTGGAAGGCGCAGCTCACGCCTGAGCAGTATCAAGTGACCCGGGAAAAAGGAACAGAGCGCGCCTTCACCGGCGAGTATCACAACGCCAAGACTCCCGGGGTCTACACCTGCGTCTGCTGCGGCCAGGAGCTGTTCAGTTCCGATACGAAATTCGATTCCGGCACCGGCTGGCCCAGCTTCTGGCAGCCGATTGACAAAGAGCGTGTGGCCACGCATAACGACGTCAGCTACGGCATGATGCGTACGGAGGTTGTGTGCAGCCGCTGCGATGCCCACCTGGGACACGTTTTTCCCGACGGCCCCAAGCCCACCGGCCAGCGCTTTTGCATGAACTCAGCTTCATTAAAGCTGCAACCGAAATAGGCCTCGGCTTTCGGTTCTCGTGAATGTGTAACGGCTGAATGCTGAGCGCTGAATGCCGACTGCTTTTTTAGCTTTGCAGCAATTGGGCAACCGCATTGATCTGGGCGCGCAATTTATCCTGGGTTGCGCTCATGGCTTTGATTTTCTCCCCCAGGCCGCGCTGTTCAGCAATCAATCCCACCTGGGAACAGCCATCCAGCGCGCGCCGGGAAGCGGTGAGCAGGTAGGCGAGTGAATCTGCGTGGGGCTTCCAGAGATACGACGACTCGCGTTTGCCCTTGTACTCGTCCATTTCCTGCTGCATGCGAGTGTGGATGGCAACCATGGCGCAGATGGCATTGACGTAATCGGCACGAAAACTCTTTTCCATGTGGTATTCGGCGCGGAATGCTTCGGTCTCTGCCGGTGTGAGCAGAATATTGCCGTTGCGCATGGGAACAATGTTCGCCATGTTGGGGTCGGCGGCGTGCACGAAGTTGCGGATCGATTCCACCGCTCCCCTGATCTTGGTTTCTTCTATCATGTTGCTGCCCAGTCCGCGTCCCGGGGCATCGGCCAGCGACTGCACTCCAGTGGGCGTGGGCGGCAAATAGCTGCGCGATGGAGGAGCCGCCGTGGGTGATGCCGGTCTGGGCGGCGGCGTTGTGACCGTAGCCCCCGGACGGTGAGAACGCCGGCTGTCCACCGCTTTTTTGAACTTTGAAATTTTCTGGAAGCTCTCTTTGGCCCCGCCGTATTCCTGGGTGAGAATTTTGTTCTCTTCCACTTCGGCAAGGTTCTTCACGGTGACATCGCCATCTACGCGGCTCATGATGCTGCCGCCTTCCTGCTGCACTTTGGCGGCGAAGGCCTTGATCTGGTTGGTGGCTTCGCGGAACAGGTCGTCGAAGCGCCTGCCAAAAAAAACGTTGTACATGGCGCTGCAGGCAAGCACCTGGGGATGATAAAACGACGCTCCGAAGTGGCTCTTCAGCTCGCGCACCCGCTGCAGAATGCCGGAATCCATGAGCTCGTCGAAGGTGCGAAACTCGTCGGCCTCCTGGTGCAGGTATTGGAACTCGCGCAGCAGTTGCTGGTGCTCGCTGGGCAAGGACGCAACCTGCTCTCCCAGGATCTGCTGGATCTCCACCTCAAACTCTTGCGCCTGCTTCTGGATAACAAGGTAAGCCGGGTTATCGCCCGCGGCCGCGCCGGCAAGCGCCGGTGGACGCCGCGCCGTCGGCCCCGGGCTCCGCAGAAGATGCGTCCCCAGGAAATCGGTCTTGTCGCGGTCGGCGTCGCGGATTGAGGACTTAAGAACGTAGTATCGAAACAGCGACTCCGAGATTTCACCCGGCAATTCCTGCTGTTTCAGCGCGTCACGCATCATGGGCGCGGTAATCGCCATGTCGAGCAACCGCAGCCAGGCCCTCATCTGCTGCAGCGTCTGAGTTTGTTTTTCAGGAGAAACGTCAGGCTGGCGCACTTCCTGCGGCACAGGGAAGGTTTGCCCCATGTATTTTTCGAGGAGCTGTAAATAAAATTTGTGAACTGCCGTAGCATCCAGCAGCTCACGTGTAACATCCTGTGCCACGCTGTTCTCCGAAACTCCTCGCTGCAGATCTTCAATCTGCCCTGGGGGACGAGGCGGGGAGATGATGCGCTAAAGTGTAGTGCAAAATAAAGCCAGGTACAAGTGGCGGGGGAGATTACCCTTGTGAAATCATGGACTTAGAAGATTGGGTCATTGAATCATCGGATCATTGGGTCATTTAAGAAATGCGAAGGAAGAGTTAAAGAAGTTAAGAGTTCTGTCATTTTCCCGAGTCCTATCAAAATTCAATCCCTAATAAACCCGTGCCTTCTTAAATCGAATTTCATGCTTTAGTCAGTGACCCAACGATCCGATGATTCAAATCACTCTGATTGCGCTGTTTGATCTTAAAGTCTGCCACACTTGATCTCGCAGCTGGGCAAACGCTTGAGGGTTCGGTTTGTGAAATAGGCGTTTGACCAAGTTTAATCCGGGATCGTAATTGACAGAAACTACCCATTGGGCGGGCGCCTCTTGAGGTCCCTCGCCAACATAGGATAGCGCAATCCAAAAGGGGTCTGCTCCCAGCGGAGCCCAAAAGCCCCAGCCGTAGTCTTCTTGAATTGGGTCTGAAAAGGTAAAGCCAGAGTGCGTGAGAGGCGACAATTCCTTTTTTAGCCAAACCGCAAAATCTTCATCGAAGCAGCAGGCGTTGATAAAGTGCGGCTTTACTTGCCTATGCTCGAAAAGGTCTGTCTCAATTGTGATCGAGTCGGTCATTGCATAATTACCAAATTCCTCGATTTTTATTTCCCCATCACCAGTTTTGCAATTGTCTGCAATTGCATATTTGAAGTTCCCTCGTAAATCTTCCCGATCTTGGCGTCGCGAAAATATTTTTCAACCGGATAGTCTTTTGTGAAGCCGTAGCCTCCATATATTTCCACGCACAGCGAGGTCACGCGCTCGGCCACCTGCGAAGCGAACAGTTTGGCCATGGCCGCTTCTTTCACAAAGTTCATGCCGGCGTCTTTCATGCGCGCGGCGTTGTAGACCAGCAGGCGCGCGGCTTCGATCTCGGTGGCCATCTGCGCGATCTGGAACTGGATTCCCTGGAACTCGGCCAGCGTCTTGCCAAACTGCGTGCGCTCCTGCGCATATTTCGTGGCGTATTCCCATGCGCCGCGGGCCACGCCCAGCATCTGCGCGCCAATGCCGATGCGGCCTTCGTTCAGCGTCTCAATGGCGATCTTATAGCCCTTGCCAGCCTCGCCCAGCACATTGGCCCTGGGCACGCGGCAATCTTCCAGCAGCAGCTCGCAGGTGCTGGAGGCGCGAATGCCCAGCTTGTCTTCTTTCTTTCCTACGCTGAAGCCGGGAAACTGTTTTTCAACGATGAACGCGGTAATGCCCTTGTAGCCGGCGGAAACATCCACGGTGGCGAAAAGAATGAAGATGCCGGCCTCCTTGCCATTGGTGATCCACAGCTTGCGTCCGTTGAGAATGTATTCGTTGCCTTTGAGTTCGGCGCGGGTTTGCAGCGCGAAAGCATCGGAGCCCGAGCCGGCTTCGCTGAGCGCATAGGCGCCCACGGTGTCGGCTGCCATGCGGGTAAGATATTTTTTCTTTTGCTCGCTGGTTCCCCATTTCAGGAATGCGTTGGCGGTGAGAGTATTTTGCACGTCGACGATCACCCCGGCGGAAGCATCCACGCGTGAAATCTCTTCCACGGCAAGGCAAGCCTCAAAAAACGTTCCACCACCGCCGCCATACTCAGGCGGGATTTCGATTCCCATCAGGCCCAGTTGAAAGAATTGCGAAATGATGGCGGGATCGAAGACACCTTTTTCATCCATCTCCCTGACCTGCGGACGAATTTTTTCTTCGGCAAACTGCCGTATATTTTCACGGAACAGGGTTTCATCTTCGGTGAGCGCAATCAGCGGCAGCGGCGCAGCATGGGATTGAACAATGGCTTCAGACATAAAGGCCCTCGGCAAAATTTTAACACCAGGATCACTGCGGGTTTTCACCACGGAGACGCAGAGGCACAGAGAAAAAACAACAGGACGCTTCAGGCGTACAATTTTGGCAGACGCCCTTGAACATAAAAGAAATTCTGCAATCTGTCGTCCACCGGCCCTGGCCGTTGCCGATGCGCCGCTGGATCATGCGGCAAACCTGGAGAAATTTGCTGTTTGCCCATTGGCCGCTGGCGCCTGCTGTTTTGCGTCCGCTGATTCCCGAGGTGCTTGAACTTGATCTTCGCGATGGCGATGCCTGGGTTGCCGTGACTCCGTTTCTTATCACCGGACTGCGCCCACGCGGGCTGCCTCCGATTCCCGGCGCCTCCAACTTTCTCGAGCTGAATGTAAGGACCTACGTGCGCTACCGCGAGCGACCAGGAGTTTTCTTCTTCAGCCTCGATGCCGCCAGCCTGGCGGCGGTGCTGGGAGCACGTGCCAGCTACCATTTGCCCTACTACCACGCCAAGATGGTGCAGAAACAGATCGGGGCCGGTTTTGAGTATGCGTCGCATCGCCGCGGGCGCGGGAAGACGGCTGAGCTGGTGGCCCACTACATTCCGGTGGCTGAGGCGCGGCCGCCGCGGCCGGGGTCGCTTGAGCGCTGGCTGGTCGAAAGATATTGTCTTTATGCGCCGTACCGGGGCAGGCTCTACCGGGCCGATATCCACCATGTGCCCTGGCCGTTGCAGGAAGCCAAGGCCGATTTTGAGGTGAACACCATGGCCGAGGCGGCGGGAATCGAGCTGCCCAGGCTTAATCCTGTGTGCCATTTTGCCAAAGAGCTTGACGTGCTGGTATGGGCGCCGGAGCGCCTGCTGTGAGTGTAGCTGCCTGCGTGTCTGGCAGAATTTCTTCGCTTTTCAAATCTTTCATCATTTAATTGCTTTTTCGCGGAACATCAGATAACTTTGGCTGCCAGATTTCCTATTTCAACATTCAGCGAGGCCAGAAATGTTCTGTCCGAATTGTGGCGCCAATATTGCCGATGGATCCACCGTGTGTCCCCAATGCGGGAAACCGATTAACGCACCGCAGGTTCCTTCATCTGCGGCGGCTCCGGCCGCGCCCGCGGCATATCCGCCCGGCGCATATGGACAACCGAGGCCGGACGCCAAAACCGACGGCAAGGCAACCGCGAGCCTGGTTCTGGGAATTTTGTCGTTTTTCTGTTTTTCGGTTTTGGCCGGCATTCCAGCAATCATTCTGGGACACATGTCGCGCGGGAATATCCGCAAAAGCATGGGACGCCTGAAGGGTGACGGTATGGCCCTGACCGGGCTGATACTGGGTTATCTCTCGGTGGCCTTCGTTATACCTGTTCTTATCATTGCGGCGATCGCTATTCCTAACTTTATCCGCGCACGCATTTCCGCCAATGAAGCCAGCGCGAGGTCAGAGCTAAGAATGGTAACCACCGCCGAAGCTCAGTATCAGACCAGCTATCCCGATGCGGGATATGCTCCCGATCTCGCCACACTGGGAGCACCTGTGGGCGACACGTGCACGGGTGATGGCACGGCTGAGCATGCCTGCCTGATCGGTGGTCCCTTGGCCAATACAAGCTGCACCGGTTCGCAATGGTGCACCAAGAGCGGCTATCGCTTCATGATTCAGGCGGACGAGCAGCGGCCTCACCAGCAATATGTCATCACGGCTGTGCCAGCGGAGCCCAACAGGACGGGAACAAAAAACTTCTGTTCCACCTCCGAGGGTACGCTTCGCTCCGAAGACGCAGGAGTTGGCCGTATGACACCGTATACAGCGGAGGAGTGCGCCGCGCTTCCGGCCCTCGAATGATATTGGAAGTTGGAAGTAAGATTTAAGATTTACGATTTCTTAACTTCTGACTTCCTACTTCTGACTTCCTAATCCTAATTTCCACCACCAGCGACCCCGCGGCATCCATATTAAATTTCATGCCGGGTGGAATGTATGTTGTCGCGCTGTACTCGGTCACCACCGCAGGCCCGCGATACCTCGAGTTTTTCTTGAGAGATGCGCGCTGAAAGACATTTTTCTTCTCCACAGCTCTACCCGCTTCGCGTTCTTCGACTTTGAAACTGCTGATCCGCGAAGGCTGCACCGCCCGCAGGCGCAGGGTGACGATTTCGACATCCCTTTCCGGATGAGAGTAGCCATAGCGCCTCTGATGTTCACCATGAAAACCTTCAGTCAAGGCAGAGATATTGAAGCCGGTCGCCGGCACGTTCAGCTCGTAGCCTTGCCCCTGGTAGCGAAGGTCGGCGGTGTGCCTGAGCTGCATCGCTTTCTTCCATCCCTCGGCCAGAAAATCTCGCCGCGCCGCTGCTTCCAGTTCACTGAATTCGGCGCGCAATTTTTTCTTCAGCTCAGAGGATCTTTCCTGCCGGGCAACGCTCCATAGCACGGTACGGGAGTAATCTTTCACGACATCGCTGGCCAATATTCCATAAGCGGAAAGCGCGCCCGGCAATGGCGGCACCAGCACGCGGGGAATCCCCAGCCCGGCCGCCAGCTCGCAGGCATGCAGGCCGCCCGCGCCGCCGAACGCCACCAGCGTAAATTCGCGGGTGTCGTAGCCGCGCTCGATGGAAACCACGCGGATGGCTTTTTCCATATTGGCATTCACCACGCGAATCACTCCCTCGGCGAAAGCTTCGAGCGTGAGCCCCTGCCGCTGCCGGGCCAGCCAGGCGGCCGTGATCTTGCGCGTTCGCTCCAGGTCGAGCGAAAAATCGCCGCCCAGAAACTGCTCAGGACGCAATCTCCCCAGCAGCAAGTTTGCATCGGTGACGGTGGGCAGGTGGCCGCGTCCGTAGCAGATGGGTCCCGGATCGGCCCCGGCCGACTCTGGCCCGACGCGCAACGCGCCTGCGGAATCAAAACGCGCTATGGAGCCCCCGCCCGCGCCCACCGTGTGAATATCGAGCATGGGCACCCGCACCGGAAGCCCGGCAACCACGCCCTCGGTCGCGGGTCGCGGCTCGCCGTCAATCAGCGAAACATCGGTCGAAGTGCCGCCCATGTCAAACGCGATAATGCGGCCAAAGCCGCTGCGCCGCGCCATGGCCGCCGCCCCAACCACGCCGCCGGCAGGCCCAGAGAGCACGGTGCGCACCGGCTCCCGCGCCGCCGATTCCACCGCGGTAATTCCCCCGCTCGATTGCATCACGAAAATCCTGGTCTGGCTTGGGGGCTTTGCCGAAGAAGTTTTACCGCCGCTCAATCTTTGCTGGATGAGCCGCAGATAACGCTGCATCACCGGTTGCAGATAAGCGTTCATTACCACCGTGCTGGCGCGCTCGTATTCGCGGAACTCAGGCAGAATGTTGTGGGAAAGCGAGAGCGGCAAGCCAAGCGTTTCCAGCGCACCAGCCACAGCTTTTTCGTTGGAGCGATTCGCGAATGAGAACAGCAGTGAAACAGCCACCGCTTCCGCCCTGATCTTCTCAATGCTTTGAGCAAGCTCGGTCAATGCCCTGGCATCCGGCACTTGCAGGATTTTGCCCTGACAATCTACCCGCTCGGCCACTTCAAAGCGAAGCTCGGCAGGAACCAGGGGAGGAACACGATCGAAAAAGAAATCGTAAAGCTTAGGGCGCGCCTGGCGTCCAATCTCAATGATGTCGGCAAATCCCTTCGTGGTTACGAAAGCCACCCGCGCGCCTTTACGCTCCAGCAAGGCATTCGTGCCCACCGTGGTCCCATGCAGCAGGATGAAATCGTTGTCACCCGCAATTTTTCGCACCGCCTCGGCAATCGCCAGCGAAGGATCTGCCGGCGTGGAAAATAGCTTCAGCAGGCGAAGCCGGCCATGCTCCAGCCACACGCAGTCAGTAAACGTTCCTCCGGTGTCGATAGCGATGCGAAGCGGCGCGCGCCGGACTGCGGAGCGGCGGGCGTTGTGCGCTGGTTGCAATGAGCGACGGGTCACAGATTCCTCAAGCAGAATGCAGGATTCTAAATCAGAAGTCCGCGATGACAAAGAACAGCCCACGGCTTTTGTGCTAGAGTCTTTCTATCCGATGTCACAAGCTACTGAGCCGCTCCCGCTTTACTGCCCCACGTGCGCGCGCGAGGTCACCGATCCGCTGATCTGCGGCGACTGCTCGGCTGTGATCTGCCGCGTCTGCGGTACCCCGCTGGAAGAGCCCGCCGACCTGGGTATGGGATAAACGGATTTATTTACCACGGAGACACGGAGGCACGGAGGAAAAAATCCGAGTCTTCATCTTTATAAATAAGGTGCAATTCAATCTTTTCCAAGGGGCAGCGGCTTTGTTGACATCCTTGAACATCATCTAGATTTCGTCATGGAGAGGGAAAAATCCCAGGGGTGGTCCGATTTAAGCCGTAGGCGGTTCCCATCTCCATCCGAGGTCCTTCACCGCATAAAACGCGGCTCAGGATGACACCTCTTAAAAACGCATAGTTTCAATGATGTCAACAGAGCCAAGGGACGGACTTGCTAATCCCGGTCCCTTCTCTCTTTGCTGGTCAACCGGCGGAAGATAAGATGCAGCAAGCTTAAAATCAAGCTGCCCCACAGCGCCGCCCACCAGTCCCGCACGGCGAAGCCTGGGGTAAAGAAGCTGGCGAACTTGAGCATGCACGCGTTAATCACGATGAGGAACAAACCGAAGGTAAGCACGGTCAGGGGGAAGGTAATGATTTTCAGGAATAGTCCCAGGGTCGCGTTCACCAGCCCGATGATGGCGGCGGCGAGCATGGCGTAGAAAAAATCACGCACGTAGAATCCCCGGACAAAGTGCGCCACAATCAGCAGGCTGACGGCGCTGAACAGCCAGTGCAAAAGCCATCGCATGGTTGCATCTCCTCTCCTAAGAGCATACCGGATACAATTCTGCCATGCTCACCATTCTACTGCTCACCATCTCCAACATCTTCATGACCTTCGCCTGGTATGGACACCTGAAATACCGCGACAAGCCGCTGCTCACCGTCATCGCCGCAAGCTGGGGGATTGCCTTTTTCGAATACTGTTTCCAGGTTCCCGCCAACCGCATCGGCTACGGCCGATTCAATGGCGCCCAGCTTAAGACCATTCAGGAAGTCATAACCCTGGCGGTGTTCTCGGTTTTCTCGGTGCTCTATTTGAAAGAGCCTTTTCGCTGGAACTATGCGATTGGATTTGCCCTGATCGTGGTCGCGGTCTTCGTGATTTTTCACAAATGGTAAAACCACGGAGGCGCGGAGACGCCGAGTTGTTAAATTTATTAATCCGCGTGATCCGTGAAATCCGCGGTAAGCAGTTTCTACGCGGTTGTACAACTCAGCTTCGACCGCAGCAACTCCCTCATTTGATTGATTTCTGCCTCGCCAGCGAAGGCGCGCTTGGGAATCCAGAAAACGCGCGAACCCTCCTGAAGGTGGAAGAGATTGGCGCTCTCGTAATATCCGGTGAAGCACTCCCAACGGCGCATGCTGAAAGCAATGTCGCACGTAGTCTTGATGCACTCCGAGTCAATTTCAGCCGTGAACTTGTATTGCATGACCGGGTAAGCTTTCCAGATTCCGCGAGTCTGCCTCTTCGCTCGTAGCCAGGCCGATAGCACAATTGCCATCATTCCCAGGCAAATTCCAAGCAGCAAAAACATCGTGGGACTGACAGGATCAAACCAGTAGAAAGTCGCAAAACATAATAAGAGCAGCGCCGTTATAAGCAGCAACCTGGCGCGCACCTTCTTCCATGTGCGCGAGCGCACACTGCGAAACGCCTCATCGATGTCGCCGGAGTCGTAACGATACTCAATTTTCATGAATAGAAATCAGCAGTCAGCGCTCAGCATTCAGCCAATAAAGTAGCATTTAGCATTTAGAGCGCGTTGATGACTACCCAAATGTTGGAAATTGAGCTCTCTCAGTCCAAGCTGTTTAGGGGCCAAATGCTAACGGCTAAGTGCTAACTGCTGCTTTACCGGCTGAATGCTGAGTGCCGACTGCTGAATGCTATCCTTCTGACTGCCGAATGCTTCTTTAGTATTTCGCCAGCGCTTCCATCGCCCGGTACAAATCCTCCGCTTGCGGCAGGATTTCGTCTTCCAGCTTCGGCTGATAAGCCACGAAGCTATCGGCGGCGGCGACACGGCGTACGGGCGCATCCAGGTCTTCAAAGAGTTCATCGGCAATGCGCGCGGCGATTTCAGCCCCATAGCCGAAGCTGAGCATATCTTCGTGGGCCACGATCACTTTGCTGGTCTTGCGCACGGTTTTGGCAATCGCCTCCCAGTCATACGGAGACAGCGTGCGCAGGTCTATGATCTCCACACTCACACCTTGCTCACGCTCAATGCGCTGCGCGGCCTGCAGGGCGCGGGGCACGACGGCGCCATAGGTGATCAGGCTAAGGTCGCGGCCTTCTTTCCAGGTGCGCGCCTGGCCAAAGGGCACCATGAACTCCGGCCCCGGATACGGCGCGCGCCCAAAAGGTTCACGATAGAGCCGCTTATGTTCGAGGAACAATACTGGATCGTCGCAGCGAATGGCCGTTCGCAGAAGCCCATTGGCGTCGAGCGCATTCGAGGGGAAGCAAACCCGCAAGCCGGGGATGTGCGTGAAGATGCTCTCGCCGCTCTGCGAATGATAAATCGCGCCGCCGGTCAGATAGCCGCCAATGGCGACTCGCAGCACGATAGGGCACGAAAAATTATTGTTCGAGCGCCAGCGAATCACCGGAAGCTCATTGTGGAGCTGGTGCATCGCCGGCCAGATGTAATCGAAAAACTGTATCTCGGCCACCGGTTTCAGGCCGCGCGTGGCCATGCCTGTGGCGCGGCCCACGATGTTGGCCTCAGCCAGCGGCGTATTGAACACCCGCTCGGAGCCGAACTCGCGCTGCAACCCGGCGGTAAGTTTGAAGACCCCGCCCTTGCCCTTCACCTGCTTTTGCTTGAGATATTCTTCGCGGCTGCAATCGGCCACATCTTCTCCAAACACCAGCACGCGCGAGTCGCGCCGCATCTCATCGCGCAGGCAAACATTGATGAGGTCGGCCATGGTTTTTTCCACGCCCTCGCGCAGCGGCTGCGTGGCGAACGAAGAAGAAGCAGGATCGATATACGGCGAATAGATAAAACTCTTCCATGATCCGCTGGCCGGCAGCGCCGCCGCCAGGGCGCGGTCAGTGGCCTCTTGAATTTCTTCTTCCACCTGCTTTTCCAGCTTGTTGATGCTGTTCTCATCCAGGATATTTTCCCGGATCAGCAGCATCTGCATGCGCGTGATCGGGTCGCGCTGCGCGTCCTTCTGGCGTTCCGCGTCAGGGCGATACAATTTTTCGTCGTCCGAAAGCGAATGTGAGTAAGGACGAATCACCTTGCCGTGCACCAGCGCCGGCCCTTTTCCCGCGCGGCAATACTCGACCGCCTTGGAGAGAACCGCGTAGCTGGCCACCGGATCGGTGCCATCGCACTCCGCCAGATGGCAGTTTGGGAATCCGGCGATCAGGTGCGAAATGCTGCCCCCCGGGGTCTGTACCTCCACTGGGACCGAAATCGCGTACTCGTTATCTTCCACCACAAACAGCACCGGCAGTTTCTGGTTTGAGGCGGTGTTCAGCGCCTCCCAGAATTCACCCTCGCTGGTCGAACCTTCACCGCAGGAGACATAGGTCACCTCGTCTCCGTAGAATTTCACATCTTTGAAAGCGCGGTAATCGCCGTCATGCTTGCCGGCAGTTTCCGGATGCGCAGAAAAATAACGCCCAGCCTCGGCGCATCCAACCGCCTGCAGAAGCTGCGTCCCGGTAGACGAGGATTGGCTCACAATGTTGAGTTTCGGAGCCCCCCAATGCGAGGGCATCTGGCGGCCACCCGATGGACCTTCGCCCGCACCGACAGCATCGAGCAGAAGCTCATAGGGCGTCATACCCAGCGTGAGGCACAGCGCGCGGTCCCGGTAATAAGGATAAAACCAGTCATAGCCGCTCTTCATCGCCATGCCCGCAGCCACCAGCAAGGCTTCGTGCCCGGCGCCCGAGATTTGAAAGAAGGTTTTCTGCTGGCGTTTGAGCAGGATCTCGCGATCATCCAGCCGCCGGGAGAGAAACATCAGGCGATAGATCTCGATGATCTGCTTGCGGGTAAGTCCATGATAGGTTTTTTCTGTTTTGCTGGAGGAGCTCTCCGCAATTTGCGTTGCCGTTGTGGCTTTCGGCTCTGCCTTGATTGTGGCCATCGTCATCCTTTGGGGAAAACTGTTTGTGACGGTGTTGTAAGCATTGTTACCCTCTATTGTAAATCGGTACGGTACAGGCAAGCAGGATTTCCCGCCGATAGAAAATATTTTCGTTCGGAGTTGAAAAATTGATTGTACTCTGGATGGCTTTTTTTAATTAGCTCTTAGCTCTTAGCTGCCCATGTGTTCAACACCCAGAAACCATGGAACCCTGAATCACAAAGCTAAAAGCTAAGAGCTAAAGCTAAGAGCTATTCATGATACAAATAATTTGATGGTCAAATTCAACCGTCCGATCCCTCGCGAGCAGCTCAAGCTCCTGATCTTCGATCTCGATGGCACCCTGGTGGATTCGCGCCTCGACCTGGCGAACTCTATCAATGCCATGCTGCGCAACTTCGGACGCGCTGAACTCCCCCTCGACGTCATTGCCAGCTACATCGGCGATGGCGCGCCAACGCTGGTGCGCCGCGCCCTGGGCGACCCTGACGATCAGGCCTTCCTGACAAGCGCGCTCGAGTATTTTCTTCTTTACTACCGCGAGCACAAGCTGGATAACACCCTGGTGTATGACGGAATTCTGCCCGCGCTGCGGCAGCTCGCAGCCCTTAATAACGGATCATCGCGCCGCCTCGCCGTGCTCAGCAACAAGCCGGTAAACCCTTCGCGGCAGATCGTGAAGGCGCTCGGCATGGGTGATTTCTTCTTTCAGGTCTACGGTGGAAACAGCTTCCCCACCAAGAAGCCCGACCCGTTGGGCGTCAATACTTTGCGCAATGAAAGCGGCTGCACGCCGGAAGAAACCATCATCATCGGCGATTCTGATATTGACGTGCTCACCGCCCGCAATGCCGGCATCTGGAGCTGCGGCGTGACCTACGGATTCGCTCCTCACTCCCTCGAAGCGGCTCCTCCTGACGTGGTGATTGAGTCTCCCGCGGAGCTGATTGAGCTTTTTCATGCCCCATTAACCCCAGCCCTGCGATCAAATTCGGTGTAACCATGCAACCCTCTCGAACCGCGCTGATTCTCGTGGATGTGCAAAAAGGCTTCGACGACCCGGTCTGGGGCAAGCGCAACAATCCGGACGCTGAAAAGCAGATGGTGCGGCTGCTTTCCGCCTTTCGCGAGCGTGAGGCGCACATCTTTCACTTCCAGCATCTCTCCCAGAACCCTAACTCTCCTTTGTATCCTGGCCGCCCCGGCTCCGCCTTGAAAGACGAGTTTGAACCCATTCCGGGCGAACCGCTCTTGACGAAAAAAACAAATAGTTGTTTCATCGGAACGCCGCTGGAAGAGTATCTGCGCAAGCTGGAGATTGAAGCAGTGGTCATCTGCGGATTCACCACCGACCATTGCGTTTCTTCCACCGCGCGCATGGGGGCCAATCTCGGTTTCAGGGTGCACATAGCTTCCGATGCGACAGCGACCTTCGAGCGAGTTGGGCCTGAGGGGCACAAATACCCGGCCGAAGTGATGCATGACACGGCTCTGGCCAGCCTGAACGAGGAATTTGCTATTGTGGGTACGTCGGACCTGCTGATTCAAAAACTATTTACGGAGCCTGCCTAGATTGCCTGACTTCGGTTTTACCGCCCGCGAGCTTCGCACCTTGCGGGCGCTGCGCACACCGGCCGGAATCCAGAAATTTATCGACGGCATGGAATACCATCTCGCCGGCACGGCATGGTCGCCGCGGCTGGTGCTGCGCGAGCGGACCTGTCATTGCCTCGAAGGCGCGATCTTTGCCGCCGCCGCTCTGCGCGTGATCGGCTTCCCCCCGCTGCTGCTCGATTTCGAGGCGGTCAACGACACCGACCACGTCATTGCCGTCTTTCAGATTGACGGCCACTGGGGCGCGCTGGCGCAATCCAATTACTCCGGATGCCGCTATCGCGAACCCGTCTATCGCAGCCTGCGCGAGCTGGCCATGAGTTACTTCGAAGATTATTTCAATCTGCGCTGCGAACGCACCATGCGTACTTATTCCAAACCGGTGAACCTGGCGCGCTTCGACAAGCGGAACTGGATGACTACCGAAAAGCCGGTCTGGTTTATTCCCGAATATCTGGTGGATATCCCCCATACCCGCCTGCTGACCCCCCGCATGATCAAGCGCCTGGCCCGCGTGGACCTCCGCTCCAAAGGCGCCGCCCTCTACGGCCATCGCTGGAAGTGAAAAAACCAGTTCTCGGTTCTCAGTTCTCAGTAGGGTGGCTCACACAAATTTGGGTAGACCACCCCACGGCGAAATCTGTATAACTTCCCTTCGCGTCTCCGCGGTTACTTCCAAGTAAACCCAGCATTGCTCCTTCTACTTGCATCTAAAACTAAGCATGCGCAGCAGTCCATTAGCTTCTGTTTACGAATCCAGCGGCTACTCCGAGTGCCTCGACCGCCTCGCCGCCAGCGGCGGCGAAACCAGGCCCCTGGCTACCTACCGCTTCCAATTCAACTCTGGTTTTCGCCTGGAGCAGGCGCTGCAGCTTGTGTCTTACCTGGAGCGCCTGGGAATCACGCATATTTATGCTTCCCCGCTCTTGCAAGCTCGTCTCGGCAGTTTGCACGGTTATGACATTACCGATCACAATCATCTCAACCCTGAGATTGGCTCTATGGATGATTTTCGCGAGCTTGCCGGCGAGCTGAAGTCGCGCGGAATGGGCCTGGTGCTCGACATCGTTCCCAACCATGTTGCTGTTACCGAGAACAACCCCTGGTGGCGCGACGTTCTGGAAAATGGCCGCGCCTCCCAGTTCGCCAATTATTTTGATATTGATTGGTATCCGCTCAAGACCGAGCTGCGCGGCAAGCTTCTGCTACCCATTCTCGGCGACCAATATGGCGAAGAGCTGGAACAAGGCCGTTTGCAGCTTGCCTACGATGAGCAAGCCGGCCTTGTGGTGCAGTATTACGAGAAGCGCCTGCCCATTGATCCGCAAACCATTCCGCTCATTTTCAATCACACTGCGCAGTACGCTCCAACTCCCCCGCCGAATGATGCCGGCCTCGCCTTCCGGGCGCTGATCACCGAATTCGGCTGCCTGCCCCCGAATAGCATCACCGATCCTGTGCAGGCGCAGCAGCGTCGCGAGTTGGCCCCTGAGCTGCGCAACAAGCTGCGCGGCCGGTTGAGCCATGACGCGCCTTTGCGTCAATATGTTGACGAAGTATTGGCGCGCTGCAATGGCGAGCCGGGAAACAGCCGCAGCTTCGATTCCCTGCACCGCCTGCTCGAAGCCCAGGCCTACCGCCTGGCGCACTGGCGGGTTTCCGCGGAAGAGATCAACTACCGCCGCTTCTTTGATGTTAACGATCTAGTGGGCTTGTGTATGGAGGACCCGCACGTCTTCGCCTCCACTCACAGACTGGTTCGCCGCTTTCTGGCCGAAGGGCTGATCAATGGTCTGAGAGTTGACCATCCCGATGGCTTGCTGAATCCGCACCAGTACTTCACTCGCCTGCAGATGCTCTTCGCCGCCGGCCACTGCTGCGGCCCTGAGCCGCGCCCGCCCCTGGCGGAAAACGGCATTGAGGCGGAGTTTCAAGAGGTCTTTGGCCAGCAGGAATGGCTGCGTCACAAACCGCCGCTCTACGTTGTCGTAGAAAAAATACTGGAGCCGGGCGAAGAGCTGGCGCGCGAGTGGATGGTCGATGGCACGGTCGGCTACGAATTTACCAACCTGGTCAACGGCATTTTTATCGACCCTCGCGGTGAGCGTCCCTTCACCAACACCTATCACCGCTTTACCGGCGAAAACGATTCGCCCGCAGAGATCATTTACAACAGCAAGAAACTCATCATGAATACCGCGCTGCCCAGCGAGGTCAACGTGCTGACCCACATGCTGGAAGAGATCTGCAACACCGACCGCCGCGCCCGCGATTTCACCCGCAACTCCCTGCACGGCGTTGTGGAAGAGCTGATCGCCTGCTTCCCCGTATACCGCTCCTACATTGATGAGCGCGGCAATATCAGCGAAAACGACCGCCGCACCATCATGCTGGCAAACGCCCGCGCCAAGCGCCGCAACGAAGGCGTGCCCGGCGCAGTGTTCGATTTTGTTCGTGATATTTTGCTGCTGAAGGAACCGAAAGATTCTGCCGCCGACGCCCATCGTCAGCGCTTGCATTTCACGCTTAAATTTCAGCAGCTTACCGGTCCGGTCATGGCCAAAGGCCTGGAAGATACCGCCTGCTTTTCCTATAACCGCTTCGTCGCCCTCAACGAGGTAGGCGGTTCACCGCAAAAATTCGGGACCACCCTGGAAGAGTTCCATCAGGCCAATGCCCTGCGCGGCGAGCATTGGCCCAATTCCATGCTCGCCACTTCCACGCACGATACCAAGCGCAGTGAAGACGTTCGCGCGCGCCTCGACGCCATCTCCGAGATGCCGCGGGCCTGGTCGTTGCATGTCATGCGCTGGCGCAGAATGAATCGCACACGCAAAAGTATGATTGCCGATGGCCGCAGCGCTCCCGACGCCAATGAAGAATACCTGCTCTACCAGACTCTGGCCGGCGCCCTGCCCTTTGCCCTGATGCAACCTATGGCGCAGGTTTCAGGCACGCCGCAACACGAAGAATTTGTGGGCCGCATCCAGGACTACATGAACAAGGCCGTGCACGAGGCCAAGCGCAACCTGAGCTGGGTTAACTCCAATCCCGAATACGTGGAGGCGCTGCGAAATTTCATCGCCCGCATCCTGCATAAGGCGCCGCGGCACGCGGCCCAATTTTGGGATTCGCTCGTGGAATTCACCTCGCAAGTCGCATACTTCGGAGCCATCAACTCGCTGGCGCAAACCTTGCTGAAGATTGCCGCTCCCGGCGTGCCCGATATTTATCAGGGAAACGAGATCTGGGATTTCAGCCTGGTTGATCCCGATAATCGCCGTCCGGTGGATTTCGCTCTTCGCGAGCGGCTCCTCGGTCAGTTGCTGCATGACAGTCAAACCGGCGAGCTGCCTGCGCTCTGCGCTGAGCTGTTGCAATCGTATCCCGACGGCCGAGTCAAGCTCTGGACCACGTTGCGCGCACTCAACTTCCGCCGCGAGCATTCTGAGCTTTTTCGCCGGGGACTTTATCATCCGCTCGAGGTAAGTGGGTCTAAAAAAGTTCACGTGTGCGCCTTCGCGCGCATCAATAGAAATGCCGATGAGATGGTGGTAGTAGCCGTTCCCCGGCTCAGTTATACGTTGATGAAGGGAACATTGAGTCCACCGCTGGGTGAGGTCTGGCAAGAAACCGAATTGCAACTCCCGCGCAGCGCGCCGACTTACTTTGTCGATGCCTTCACCGGCAAAGTGCTGCAAACCGACGCCCGGCACGTGCTCTCATGCAGCGAAGTTTTCGCTGGCTTCCCTGTCGCCCTGCTGGTTGGGCGTTGACGGGTTCGCGTCCCGGTCGGCCACGGTCATCAGCGCAGCCAGCCGCTCCGCCGTTGCCTTGGTCAGCGCGCCCGGCTGGTACCGCCACTTCCAATTGCCGTCGGAGTGGCTGGGAATATTCATGCGCGCCTCGCTGCCCAGCCCAAGCACGTCTTGCAACGGCACAATGGATAAATCAGCCACCGAGGTTACCGCCGCCTGGACAAACGTCCAGTGAATCTCTTCCTCCGCCTTCGGCCCGAAATATGCGCGCACCGCCGCGCGTTCCGCCTCGGTCGCCCCCGAACGCCACCATCCCAGCGTAGTGTCGTTGTCGTGTGTGCCGGTATAAACCACGGTATTGTTGTGGAAACGGTGCGGCAAATAGGAATGCGCCCCCAGATTCCCAAAACCGAACTGCAACACGCGCATCCCCGGCATCTGTTGCCGGTCGCGAAGCGCGTGCACCTCAGGGGTAATGTAGCCCAGGTCCTCGGCAATCACCGGTAAATCTCCCAGAGAATGGCGAAGCGCGTTGAAAAGATCGTCTCCCGGCCCCGGCTGCCAGCGGCCGTTGCTCGCGGTAGGATCGGCGGCCGGAATCTCCCAATACTTCTCGAAGCCGCGGAAATGATCGATGCGAACGATATCGCACTGGGTTAAGACCCAGCGCATGCGCTGGACCCACCAATCGTACCCCTGCGAGCGCAGCACATCCCAGCGATACAGCGGATTGCCCCAGCGCTGTCCCGTCTGGCTGAAGAAGTCAGGCGGGACCCCCGCCACCACCGTAGGCTGCAGATCGGAATCCAGGTAAAAAAGTTCCGGGTGACGCCACACATCGGCGCTGTCGTAGCTGACGAAGATGGCAACATCGCCCACGATGCGAATACCATGCCGCGCGCATGCCTGGCGCAGCGCCCGCCACTGCTCGAAAAAGGCAAACTGGATCACGGCGCCATATTCAAGTTCGCGCGCCAGCTCTCCCCGGGTTCGTTGCAGCGCTTCAGTTTCGCGCCTGGCGAGGCTTCGCTCCCATGTGTTCCAGCTTGCGCCCTTGTATCGTTGCCGCAAAGCGTCGAAGAGCACGTAGTCCTCAAGCCACCATCCATTCTCTTCCCGAAATCGCTGAAACTTCTGCCGGGCAGGGTTGTCAGCCTTCTGCAGAAAATTTTCTGCGGCTTCACGCAGCAAAGGCAGTTTGATGGCGCGCACTTGATCGCCGTCAACCTTGGAAACAAGATCGGGAAGCGCCTTAAGCCGTTGCGCATCGATCCATCCCCGCTCTGCCAGCCGCTCCAGGCTGACCAGCAGCGGATTGCCGGCAAAGGCCGAAGTCGAGCTGTAAGGGGAGTTGCCGGCGCCGGTCGGTCCGAGCGGTAGCACCTGCCACAGGCCCTGCCGCGCCTCCGCCAGGAAGCGCACAAAATCATACGCCGCCGGGCCAAAATCGCCGATGCCGCCGCGCGAGGGCAGTGAGGTTGGATGGAGCAGAATCCCGCTCGAACGCTGAAATGGCATAAGTCTAAAAATGAATGGCTAATTAAAGTTGCTTTGGCTTAAAGCCGCGAACCGGTCTTCCTATGATCGTGCTACCTTACATTGTAGAGGCTAAATACAACAGTTTGCGTTGCTAAGGTTGCTTCTGAATTAGCTCGAACAGAGACGAAACCGCAGGCTTAATTCATTAATAATGACTGTGCTTTTTTTCTGAGTACTGAGTACTATTTGCTTTCCTTGTAGCTTGTAACTTGCGGCTTGTAGCTGCTCTTATGATTCCAATTCCGCCGTAACCCGTACATCGTCCGATTCAAGTTCGACAGAAAGAAGATTAGGTTTGCAGCAAACCTGGCAATCTTCCACGTACTGCTGATGGCCGCCGGCGGATTCATCCACAAAAATCTCGTTCCATTCACCGCAGCCGGCGCACTGGAAACTGGCTTCCATGACTGTGCCCTTGCGCACCCCATGAGCGCTGTCGTTCTGAGCGCTTCAGCGCGAACACTCCAGAGAATGCCGGCCGTCGATGCTCTCGCAAGGCATTCTCTAAAGTTTTTTCTGAGTACTATTGTGCGCCCGTGGCTTTCGTATAGAGATCAAGCTGCTGCTGGTTCACCTTGACCTTGCCTTCCTTCTCCATGCTGGCTTTCAAGCCGTCCACGTAAAGTTCCATCATCTCCTGGCGCTTTTGGTCCAGAAGCGTCTCGCGAATCCCGTCGCTGGCCTTGTCGACTTCGGCTTGCGTCGGCTCCTGGCGCTCAAGCACCTTGAACACCGCCATGTTGCGGCCGGCGCGAATCGGGGAGCTGATGTCTCCCGACTTCATGGTAAAAGCCACCGAAGCCCCGCCCTCCATGCCGCCCAGGTCAGCCAGCGGGCTGGTTGGCGTCACCAGGTCGCTGGTCTTCACCGTGGCCCCAAGTTCCTTGGCTGCTTTCTGCAGATCGTTCAATGCATGGGCCCGGTCACTGAGCTCCTGTGTTTTCTTATTGAGCTGGACGCTCGAAAGCTCAGCCTTGCAGTCGGTCTCGACCTTGCTGTGCACATCTTCATAGGTTGGAAGAGCCGGGGGCTGGACCGCGGTAACCTCGAACACTACATAGCTGGTGCTGGTGGCGACTTCGCTGGGCGGCGATTTCTCCTTTGCGCTGAAGGCCGCATCGGCAAATTCGGGGGAGTTCCCGATTCCGGACAGCGAATCGGTGCGCGCGAACCAGTCGGCGTTCACGACGGCGAGCTGGTTTTTCGCCGCGGCAGCGTCGAGTCCCTGGTCCTTGGCCTGCCTGGCGACGGTAGCCGCCAGCGCATCGGCCTCCTGATGCGCTTTAACCCCGGCGGCCTCAGGCTCGATCTGCGCTCTCACCTCTTGCAACGTTTTGATGCCGGCCGCGTGTTTGTCGTCAATGCGGATGATGTGGTAACCGAAAATTGTCTTCACGATTCCGCTGATCTGACCGACAGGCAGGGAAAAAGCTGCCTGCTCAAACGGCGGCACCATCTGGCCTCGACCGAACCACCCTAACGATCCGCCCTGGCTTCCGCTTCCAGGGTCGTCGGAATTTTTCTTTGCCAGTTCTTCGAAGTTGGCCCCGGCCTGCAGTTGCTTCAGGATGTCTTCCGCCTTGGCACGTGCAGCCGCATCCACTTTAGGGTCGGCGCCTTCAGGAACTTTGATAAGGATATGGCTCGCCTTCACCTGCTCCGGCACGCGAAACTCCTCCTGGTGTTCGCTGTAGTAGCGTTGCAGCTCATCAGGAGTAACTTTCATCTGGTTCTGCAGTTTGCTCTGGTCGATCACCACGTAGCGCGCCTTGCGCTTCTCCGGCAGAGGAGTGTCATATTGCGCTTTGTGCTGATCGTAGTAAGCCTTGATCTCGCTCTCTGTCGGATTGATCGCCTTGGAAATGTCGTCTGCATTGATGACGGCGTATTGCAGCTTGACCTTGGTCTGCTGCTTGAGCGCCTCTTGCCTGATTTCATCAGGAGAGACCTGAGCCCCTGCCGTTACCAGGTTCTGCAGCTTGCTCAGCAGCAGCCGCATCTTGAGATCTTTTTCAAATTCCGGCACCGTGGTGTGGCCCCGTTCTTGAACGATGCTGGTGTACTGTTCGTCGCCAATATATTGCCCCTTGGGGAAAAATATCTGTCCGTACTGGCCCTTGTGCAGAAAATCGCGCAGCTCGTCATCGCTGACTCGAAGCCCCAGGCGATCGGCCTCCATCAGCATGACCTTCTCCCCCAAAACCATCTGGAATGCCCGGTCGATGATGGGCGGGGAGAGTTCCTGGCCCTGGCTCTGTGCGGCTTTCTGCAGATCGGCGATGCCGATCTCCTGATCGCCCACCTTGGCCAGCACGCTGGAATTTGCGGCGGAGAGATCGCCTCCTGAGGAGGGCACCAGATACCACACCATGCTCACGCAGATGAACAGCAGCATCGCACTCAGGACGATCTTCTTCGTCCTTCCGGGGGTTTGTAAGAAACGAATCATTGGATTGGTACTCCGAATTCAGAACTGAGCAGAATAACTAATTATATCAATGGTACAGCGGCAGCGCTTTGCTTCGCTGCTGTTTTGTAAGAAGCTCCTGGCCACGAACTGCTGGCTGTTTCCATATGCGAACTATTTACAGGTACTGGCTCGAAGCCAGCAGGCTTAAGTTGCTACCCAAAAATCCCGAACCTCACCAGAAAATACAACGCCGCGACTCCATCTTTCCAGGTGATCTTCTTTCCCTCTTCATAGGTGCGTCCGTGATACGAGATCGGCACCTCGTAGATGCGGCATCGCAGGCGGGCCGCCTTGATCGTGATTTCCGGCTCAAAACCAAAGCGGTTGGCGGTCAGCTTGACCTTCTTCAGGAATTCGCTGCGAAAGACCTTATAACCCACCTCCATATCGCTGAGGTTGAGGTTGGTGATCATGTTGCACAGCGTAGTCAGGAACAGGTTCGCCTGGTAATGCCAGAAATACAGGACGCGGTGCGTGCCGCCGTGAAAGCGGTTGCCAAAAACCACGTCTGCCCTGCCGGTAAGAATCGGCTCCAGCAGGGCCGGGAAATCGGATGGGTCATATTCCAGGTCGGCATCCTGCACCAGCACGATATCGCCGGTCACGTGCTCGAGGCCGGTGCGAATGGCCGCGCCCTTGCCCTGGTTACGGTCATGCATCAGAACCTTGAGCGTGGCCCCGGAGGGAGCTTTGAGCTCTTGCAATATTTCACGCGTGCCGTCCTTGGAGCAATCGTCCACGATGATGAGTTCGCGAGCCAGCTTCATAGGGACCGCCATCACGCTCTCGATAACGCGCCGGATCGTCTCCTTCTCGTTATAAGCAGGAATAATGATGGAAAGAGTTTTGCAGTCTAACTGCGCAGGCAATGGATTCATGAAATCTTTCGGAGGGGCACAGCTTTAGCTGAGCCGTAAAGAGCCCTTGAAATCGGGGCTTGATCCCCTGAGGTCGATTCGCCAATCATCGTCATAATATTTTTGAAATACATTCTGGATCCCGGAAGCAAATCGTAAATCCTACTTCGCAAATCGTAAATCCCTACGCTTTTCCACTGCGGTAAAAAGATAGACGCTCACCAGCAGCATCTCCGGTTCAATCGGATGGCGATAGCGCGGAAGCGTGAACGTAAAATAGTAAATCATCGAGATGGAAAGGAACATCCAGAAAAACAACATAGCACCGCGCACGCCCCGGCGCAGCGCCACCCCCAAGCCAAGCCACGCCAGGATCGAAGTCAAACAAAAGTACATGTTACGCACCACTTCTCCGGCCACAGAGTCCATGGCTCGGGGCGTCCCAAACCAGAAAAAGAAAGCTCGCTTGAGCGAGATGGCGGCAAAACGCCCGGGATTCCCGGAAATCCAGGCTATCGCTTCCCGCTGCCGCTCTTGCACGTAGGCCACTTCTCCCAGGCTGCGATACTTATTCAGCTCATCGAGGTCCTGGCTCGGGTGCAGCCAGTACATCCACTGGCCGTCGGCCCCGGGGCCATTTCCCAACCGTAGCTCCGCCCCCGCGTTGTCGCGAATAAACACAAATTTCCCGAACACCAGGTCATTGCGCGCCAGCCAGGGAGCGATACAGCCAACGAACAACAAACCCGATAAGACCGCATAGTGCAGCTTCATAGTTTTCGCGCGTTGCTGGCGATAGAGCACCCATATCCCGCAGAAAGGCAGAAAAGCCAGCAGCGACGGATTGCTCAAGGCAATCAGCGCCCATAAAAAGCCGAACCATAACCAGGAAGAAAGCCGATTCCTGATCTCTAATCTCAGCGCAATCAGAAAAACCGCGCTGAGCAAGAATGTTGCAAAGCTTGTCTCCCAGGCAAAGCGCACCGGCCAGTAGATGGCATAAGGCAGCAGGGCCCATATCCAGGCCGTCCACAGGGCCACGGTTGTGCCGAACAGCTCTTCGCCCAGCAGGTATAAAGTCGCGCAGGTGAGGGCAGAGAACAAGCTGTTCACCGCCAGCGCGACCCATGCGGCGGCATTCGAATAAACTCCAAAGACCTTGAACAGGCCGGCAAGGAAGTAAGAATAAAGGGGCGCAATCCACGCCGTAGGGCCGGTGTCTCCCTGCATGGGAGAGCTGAATCCCTTCCGCAGAGCAATGGATCGGGCGATGCGTCCGGTCTCCCATCCAAAACCAAAATGATCGTGGAGCGGGGAAAAACGATAGGTGTGCCCCAAAGTCAGCACCGCCAACCGCAGCAAAAAAGCGATGAGAATAATTCTCACGATCACTCTGCGCCGCCGGGAATTCATTTCCTGGCGCGCGCCGTCGGAGTGAGTCTGGGGTTCGATGGAGACATCCGGAGAAATCATTAGCCTTTTAGTTTAAGGGAAAGCGCTTACGATTCAAATCGAATGTGCGTAGAACCTCTGGTTTCGTTCACCGCGCGACATCGCCAACCCTGGTCTGCTATTATTACTTCAACCCCCAGCAGATCTTCATTTCATGAGGCCTTTTGTTTCCATGCGCTCTCTTTGTTCTGGGATTCTTCTGTTGCTGGCAACTCTTTCTTTTGCTGCGCCCGGCCCGTTTCGCGTCCAGATTTCGCCGGTGAATAGTACGGTCGCTCTTACAACAACCCAGCAGCTCTCTGCTCAGGGAAGGTTTCTCTCCATCTCGGGCGCCGGCGGCGAAAATCTTACGCATGTTGTCGTATGGAACTCCAGCGATCCAACGATCGCCACCGTAGACACGAATGGAGTGGTTACCCCGGTCAAGTTGGGAACGGTAACCATCAGCGCCAATTCGGGCCCATTTCATGGCTCGACCAGCATTACGGTGATCCCTAACCTGACCGTCAACTCGGTCGCAGTCACACCGGTGAATCCCACTGTGATTAACGGGGTCAATCAGCAATTTCTTGCTACCGCCACCTATTCCGACAACAGCACGCAAAATATTACTGCAGCCGCCATATGGACATCGAGCAGCCAGTCGGTTGCCACGGTTGACAGCTCTGGTTTCGCCAAAACGCACGCGCAAGGCCCCACAACTATTTCCGCTGCCTTTACCGGCGCCAGCAACACCGCCAGCGGTTCCACCACATTGACCGTATTGGGAGTAACCAGCATCCAGGTCACACCCGCCAACATTACAATCCCCTATGCTGGTTCGCAGCAATTTACCGCGACGGCAACTTTGAGTGACACCAGTCAGCAGGACATCACCTCGCTGGCGACCTGGAGTTCCAGCAACGCCGTAGAGCTAGGCGTAAATTCTTCCGGCCTGGCCACAGCTCTGCAAGTCGGCGGACCGGCCACCATCAGCGCCAGTCTGGGTGGAACGATCGGCTCGACAACTGCCGCCGTAACGTTTTCCAACGCCAACCTCAACGGCCAATATGCCTTTTCGCTTAAGGGATCGTCCCCCAATGGACCGCTTGTGGCTGCCGGAACCCTTCAGGCAGATGGGCAGGGCCATATCTCGAACGGCATTCTGGATTCCAACGACTCTGTCACCAGCTCTCCCAACCAGGCTTTTACCGGCACGTACTCCGTCGGCCCCGACGGCAGAGGTTCAGTCACCGTTACCGGCGCTGTGAGTACTACATTGAACTTTGTCCTCACCGCCAACGGTGACGGCGTGATCACGCAATTCGATCCTGCGGCAGCAGCCACCGGCATCTTGAAGAAGCAGGATGCCAGCACCTTCAATGCCGGGACATTCAATGGATCTTTTGCTTTCTCAGCGAGCGGGTTCGGTCTTGATGCCATGGACAACGTATTTCCAATGGGGGTCGTCGGCCAGTTAAATGCGAACGGCGCAGGTGTCATCACCAGCGGCCAGGGAGACGTCAACGACGCCGGAAACTACTCTGGCCTATTTACCATCAGCGGCACCTATTCCGTAGCCAACAATGGACGCGGACTGCTCACATTGCACGATCCATTTGGCGATACTCTCGACTTTGCTTTGTATATGGTTTCCAGCAATCAAGCGCTGCTTATATCTCTCGATCTCGCTCCTGGCCTTGTAGGTACGGTCACGCGGCAAAGCGCAGGGCTGAGCACTTCCACGATTCAGGGCAATTACGTCTTCTCGCAGGACGGCATAACTTCCGACGATGCGTTTAACTTTGATTTCTTCCCTTATGCTTCTGTGGGAGTCGCGCACGCTGACGGTGCAGGAGCCCTCACCAATGGAGTCATGGACGTCAACGATTTGAACATGGGGATCTCCGAAGCTCTGGCATTCTCCGGCACATACTCGGCCACTTCTACCGGGCGCGGCGCCATGACTCTGACCAGCACCAACGGAACTTCCAATTACGTTATCTACCTGGTCTCGCCCACCACTGCCTATTTCCTGCAGACCGACAGCACCGCTGTGGTTACGGGCATAGCCGAGCAGCAGGCGGCTACAACCTTCTCCAACTCCAGCCTGCAAGGCAACTTTAGCTTCGTTCTGGGGGACAGCATTCTCGGCGGCACCGCTCTCTCTGGCCAGTTTGTGGGTAACGGCTCAGGAAGCCTGAGCGGTACGGAAGACGAAGACTCCTTTGGAACTCTGATCCCCAATGCCGCTATCACCGGCTCCTATTCCATCACTAGCAACGGACGCGGCACGGCCGCGATTGACGACACTATCGGGGGCACAAACAATACTTCGAACTTCCATTTTTACTTTGTCTCCGGCTCCCAAATCCGGTCCGTGGAGATTGATCCCAACATCTTCATGTTCGGGATTGAAGAAAAACAGTTTTAACCTGGAACACAAAGATCAAAACGGGAATGAAGAACCGGCAACTGGAAGCTGGCGACTGGCAACTGCTGCTACTCATACCGCAGCGCTTCCACGGGATCGAGGCGGGCGGCCTTGACTGCCGGGTACATTCCAAAAAACAGTCCCACGCTCATGGAGACGACCACGCCCGTCACCACCGCCCACAGGGGCACTGAGGAAGGCATCGAGGGAAGGAACAGGTTGACCAGCAGGCTGATGGTGAAGCTGATAATCACGCCGATCACGCCGCCCGCGCCGGTCAGGGTGATGGCTTCGGCCAGGAACTGGCCAATGATGTCGCGGCGGCGGGCGCCGATGGCCTTGCGCACGCCAATTTCGCGGGTGCGCTCGGTCACCGACATGAGCATGATGTTCATCACACCCACGCCGCCAATCATCAGGCCGATGGAGCTGAGCACAAAGGTGACGACAGCGGTCATGCCCATAATCTGGTGGAATTGCGTGGCAATTTCATCGGTGCTGGAGATTCCGAACGTATCGGGCTTGCTGTAGGCGACCTTTCTGCGACGGCGCAACACCTCGCGAATCTCATCTTCCGCCTCGGCTTTCATTCCCGGATAGGGCGTTACGGCAATGAAGTTATCATTAACATTTCCCGGATGGTGCTTCTCATAAGAATGGTAGGGCACGGTGGCTACCCGGTCGGCCGACTGGTTCTTGAAGAATTGTCCTTTGCGCTTTTCTTCCACCCCGATGACCTCGTAAGGGACTGAATCCACAAGGATGTTTTTTCCCAGCGGGTCTTCGTTGGCGAAGAAAGTATCAGCCACGTCGGCGCCAATCACCACCACATCGGCGCGGTGCTCGTCTTCCGCCTGGGAAAAGAAACGGCCTTTGGCAAGGCTCAGGTTATTGACCTGCTCATAGCTGGGGACCGCGCCACTGTGATTGACGCCGCTGATTTCTTTTCCCTGGTAACGGGCCGCGTGGATAACGCCGCGCTGTTGGGGAAAGATTTCCACGCTCACCCACTTGACCGCGGGACACAGATCCCGGAGGGCCATGGCGTCATCGTAGTTCAGCGGCTTGCGCGCACGTTCTTCCGCGGTTGGACGGCTGAGGTGAATGCCAGGGGTAAATTTATAAACAAAAAGCGTGTCGGCGCCGAAATTATCGAGCAACCCGCGCATATCCTGCTCCAGGCCCACCATGATGGCCGAGACCGAAAGCAGAGTGGTGACGCCCATAACCACGCCGATCACGGTCAGCAGAGAGCGCACCTTGTTTTCCCGCAACGCCTTCAGCGCCATGCGGACATTTTCGCTTACCTTGAAACGCAGAAAACCTGCCTTAAACTTCATGGCGTAGCGCCTCGATGGGGTCGAGCCGGGCAGCTTTGTTCGCGGGATAAATCCCGAAAAACATTCCAACGGCGGTCGAGATGATCAATGAAAGCAGCACCGCCCAAACCGGCACCAGCATGGGAATCGAAAGCGCAGCATGGGCAATGAGGGTAACGATGTAGGCAATCAGGATTCCCAGGATGCCGCCTACCGCGCTCATGACCGACGCTTCGACCAGGAACTGCATAAGGATATCGAAGCGGCGCGCGCCCAGCGATTTGCGGATGCCCACCTCACGGGTACGTTCGGTCACGCTGGCCAGCATGACGTTCATGATCACGATCCCGCCCACGATCACGAAGACAAAAACAATAATGACCATGCAGTTGGCAATGGCGCCGGTCAGGTTGTGCCAGAGGTCCATGACCGAATCCGAAGCCAGGACGCCGAAATTGTCGGCATCATTCGGCGCAAGATGGCGGCGCGCATGCATGATAGTGCGCGCCTCTTCCTGCGCGCGTTCCATCCACTCCGGCCCAAGCGCCTGCACATTGATCGAAAGGCTGTGCTGGCCGCCGTATCTTTTCAGATATGTCTCAATGGGAATATAAGCGAAGACATCTTGCGATTGTCCAAAAGCCGTGCCCACAGGCTTGGCTACTCCTACGATCTGGTAAGGAGTGCCATCGATCATGATCTCTTTTCCCAGAGGATCCACGTTGGGAAATAAGCGATTAGAGACATCAGCGCCAATCATGGTGACGAGGGCATGGTGGTCGTTATCAAAATCGGAAATATAGCGTCCGGAGGCCGGCTCTTCTACGTCCATTTCGCTGATATTGGCGGTAACACCGCGGATATTCACATCATCGAGGCCCTCGGTGTTGTATCGCACTTTGCCCAGCGAACCCACCTGTACGCCCACTGCTCTCGCGCGCTTCATGTTGTCACGCAGGAACTCGTAGTCATCCCAGGTGATCTTCCGGTTGCGGCGCTGCGCCTTCACGTATTCTTCCAGAGATGTGATAATGGGAAATTGTTCGACCAGGAAAACATTCACGCCCATGTTGGCCACGTGGTCGGCAATATACTGGTTCATCCCCTGAATGATGGATACCACTACGATCAGCGTGGTTACCGACAGGATGACACCCAGCAGCATCAGGAACGAGCGTAGTTTGTGTGCGCGTATGGTCTCGAGCGCAACCACTACCGGCTCTTTGAGATGGACGTTCCTCCGGCTCATGCGGGCCTCATCATTAACAAAGTATAGCTAGTTTTGCACCCAGAAGCGGCCTTAACTCGCCGCGAATGAACGCGGATTGAATCATTGCGTCATCGGATCATTGGATTATTGAGTCATTTCTCCACTTGGAAGCTGCCTCTCTTGGTTGCCTCAATGGCTTAATGGACGGTAAACCTGGTAGGCGCTACCACGGCGCGGGCTTCGGGGTTGTAATAGTCATACAGGAGTGAAGGAGCAGTCTGCGCAGTTTCTCCCATGCGGGGACGGAAGGTGAATTCGAACTGGGTTGCGCCTCCACCGTAATGCGGCCACACATACGCAATCAAACGATCAGGAAGAATGTCATAGTGGTTGAGGCTCCATCCGGCATTTTCGATGGCCCGGTCGAGGGACTCGCGGTCGACATCTGCGGCGGGGGGCAAGCCTATTTCCGCCAGCATCATGCCATAGCCGCGGTAGCCGATGCGCTCCACTTCGACGTGACAATGAATTTCTTCACCGATCCTGGTTTCGGTTTTGTCGTAGTGGACCGAGAGACGCAGAATGTCGGAATCGGCTGGTTTCTGGTCTGCGTCTTTCCCGATCTTTGACTGGGACCAAGGCACGTAATAGGTGGCGAGCAGTTGCGCCGAAGAGCGGGCCGCCTCCGAGGCGCCCGCGAGTTCCACCTGGTTCCCGCCGGGTGAAAAAAATTGGGAGAGATCAATGATGATGGGATTGATGATTTCTTTTCCTGCCGGAATAGTAACGGTTTTCACCGCCTTTCCGTTCACCTTCATCTCCGCAGAGTTCTCTCCTTTATTCAAGGCCTGGGGAGCGTCTGCCAGGTCGATGAGAGCTTTCAGGACATTGACCGTCGCCTGGCCTGAATACCATATGCCGTAACGGTCTTTTTCATGCAGCAGAAAGCGCAGTCCGCTGAGCAATAACGCACCAGAGCGGTCGTCATCCTGCGCCAGCGCGCGCAACACCAAAGCGGTGGTCTCAACTCGCCCGGCAGTCCCCCATCCATAGAATGGCGTGTTGCGCTGCAGCTCCCAGTAAGCTTCTCCATTGCTTTCGTGGGCGAGCGATCGCATCCGTGTTCGCGCCTGCTGAGCGATGGTTTGCTCTCCCAGGGCCGACGCCGCCAGGGCGTAGTTGACGATGAAATAGGGCTCATCGGTCTCTTGCACATGCTGGCCCATATAATCGAGCGCCGAATGTAAATGTCCCGATAGATTCGTGGGCGAGGGCGGCTGCTTTTTCTCTTCCTCGGTGAGGGTCTGCGCCAGCACGCGGGTTACGTACGACGTAGTCGAAAGTTCATACCAGGCGGCATAGTCGTTGTTGGCGAATTTGTAGGTGGGAGACCACGATCCACTCTTCGCCTGCTCTTGCAGCAGCCAGAGCTGCGCCGAAGAAATTACGCTGTCATCCACAGCAATAAATTCTTTGACGTCACTCAGAAACTGGATGGCGTAGGCAGTAAGAGCGAAATCCGGCTCTCCCCTGCCCCAATAGGTGAATCCCCCCTCGCTGGAGCGATAGGAGAGCAGCCGGTTGTAGCCGGTTTGCAGATAGCGCATCGCCAGCGCTGCGTTGGGTCCCTGGATGCCTTGCGCCTTATATGCGCGCAAAGCCAGCAGGTTCGGATAAGTCGAAGAGATGGTTTGCTCGCCGCATCCATAGGGACGCTCGAGGCTGCCTTCAATCGACTCCATCACATGCGCCATCAGGTTGGGATAAATTTTCAATTCCGCGTGTATCGATCCGGGAATGGCATCGCTAGGCAGTGCGGCGATGAATTCCGCGTGGCTGGAAAAGATCTGGCTTTGCGTGATGACCTGCTCTTCGCCGTCGGGATGCACGCTAACCTTGCGTTCAATGGCGTCGCTGGCATCGCCGCCAATGGCGGTAACGCGCTGCTTGCCATCATGCACGGCGGCAATGGCGCGGAAGGGAAAGATTGCGTTGGTGGAATCACCGGCGGGCACATCCGCGTGCTGGCTGGCTTCGCCCAGCAAGGTAAACCAGGACTCTGGCTTCATATCCACATTCACGCGCTGCGGCTTGTTCAAATAATTGCGCAGCACCACAGGCAGCGAAATCTCATCGTTCTGAGTCAGCACCGGCGGCGGATCGAGATCGGCGAAGAAAGGTTGGAAGGCGGTGAACTCTTTCTCCGCGCTGCCAATCTCGCCGTTGGCATTCGAAGCCAGCACTGAGAGCTTCCATGAGGTTATGTTGTCGGCCAGCTTGAAATTTACGTGCGAGCGCCCGCGCTTGTCGGTAATCAGCTCCGGCTGCCACAGCAGTGTCTCCGGAAAATATTCGCGCAGGCGCGGAGTGGAAATCGAAGGGGGGATCTGGTTGGGCTGGATTGCAAGCATTTGCGCCTTATCGCGGCCCAGCATGGGAACGCTTTTCGCCGCTGCCATGCCTGACTCTGTGTTCAGCGTCTGAGATGCCTGAGCAGTGACCTCCACAGTCTCTGTGGAGCCTCCTATTTGAAGGATTACGGACACGCGGACGATCTCCCTGGACAATACATGAATGTCTGTCATCTGAAAGACCCTGAAACCGGTCTGCTCACAGCGCAGCCGGTACGTTCCGGGAGGCAGATCCTGGAAGGTGAACTCGCCCGTCTCGTCGGCTTTCGTGGTGCGCTCCAGGCCAGTTAGATCATCGACAAGTTTTACGGATGTACCTGCGACCGCGGCTCCCGTGGGGTCCGTCACCGTGCCGGCAATCACCCCGGTGTTACCTGCGAACACAAAACCTCGCGATGGCTGCGATGCAACATCTTTCGCCGACTGTTCGGAAACCATGACGGAGAATTGCGTGAGCTCAAAGTCGTCATAGTCGCCCTTCACTTTGTCCGGGCCGCAGCTGCGCAACCGCACCGTCTTCAACAGCACCGTAACCGGAGTGGTTTGCTCGTGCTGGGAGCCGGCGGTTGACTGGATCTTCACTTGATCTGAGTACGTGGAATCTTTCTCAAATACCGCGTAATACGGCGTACCCCAGGGATCGCGCATTTTTTCGCTGTTCAGGCTCAGGCCCGCGGGCGAGAGGGCTTTTTCCAGTTCGTCGTCGGTTTGCGGAAAGATGAAAGTCTTATCGTAGTAGGCGGCAATGGCTGTCTTCACCTGGCTTTCCAGCTCCGACAGAAAATCCTGCTGCGTGGTCCACAACGAGAAATCATCACTGTCGTACCAATCTTTACGTTGATAGATCTTGTCGGGTCCTCCGCTCATGACCCTGATGGTGAGGTAACGTGCGCTGACGCCGAAGGTCAACACATACGGCTGCCCCCAGCGATCTTTGAGATCAGACCATTCCATGCCCTGCCTGCGAAGCTCGCTTTTCAAGGTGTCTTCGTCGCGAATGTATTTGCCCGTGCGCCGGTGATATTCTTCCAGCGCCTTGTCAATGGCAGCTCCATAAGGACGAAAATACGGCCAGGAGACTGGTTCCACCTCGAAGTCGTCATCGGTTCCGAAAATCTTGTCGGGCCCGGCGCTGGCAAAAATCATCTTGTCAGACTCCTGCTCTGAATAAAAGCGGGTTTTATAGGTTGTGCCCCAGGGATCGCGAATCTCCTCACGTTTGATTCCGGCATCTGCCAGAAGACGCGTGAGGGTCTGTTCGTCCCTGGGATATTGGCCATCTTTACTAAAGCGCTCTCCGAGGGCGCAAGCTATCGGCGAGATGACGTAATAAATCTCATCGTGAAAAACAGAGGCGGCATTTTCCATCTCGCCGCTTGCTTCCCTTTCTGGAAGAGATTCCCACGAAGACTCGTAACGAAGCAAAGCCTCGGCCAGCAGGTCGAGATCGGCGGAAACGGGCTGGTTGACATCAACTTTATCGAGGTCACTGCGCCGAAGACCGGCAATGTCTTCCCGGTCAGACCAGTAGCTATACCACGACCAGGAATCGCCTCCGAAGCTGAACTCTCGTTCGGTGCGGGCGCGGGCATCGACGGCCTTATCGGTAATGGCAAGCGCCAGAGCTCCTTCCATATCTTCGCCGTTGGGACCTCGCACTCGAAGATCGGCCTGGGCGTCTTCTCCCGGACGGAAAACGGTTTTGTCGAGCCGAACGCTCAAGTCCAGTTGATGTTTCTTCGGGTACAGCACCGTACGCCAACCGAACGGCAGCGTCCAGCCGTAAGAGCCCTTCGATCCTTTCACGTCATATGCGGAAATCTGGACGTTATCCTGAAATTGCGGGGAATATGGAAAGGTCAGCCAAGCGTGACCATTATGCAGATTGGCGATTTCAGTCTCAATCACCTTCGAATGGCTCGACACTTCAAGAACCAGAGCAGAGGTTTTCAAATTCGATTCAACCTGGATGCTGATCGGCTCCTCATCGCGGTACAGGGCCTTATCTGCGCTAATGCGGATGACGTCTTCATCCTGAAAGTTGATCCGTTCCTTGCGTCTTCCTGATGCGCCATGCGCATCGCGCGCTTCTAACAGCAATCCTGATTCGGATGAATCTTCCTCACCTTGAGAGAATTTCAAGCCAGTAACGTGGGCCAAGCCATAACGGCTCGTCCGGATACTGCGCAATCCGGAAGACTGTTCATGAGGGCCCGAGCCGGTATTGTTTTCAACATAGCGTTGAATCGCAATGTCGCACACACAAGGCGAGCCATCGGCATATTGCGCTGAAAGATAGAAATTCAGTGGCAGGTCTTCACGCTGGCCGCCATCAGGAGCATAGTAGACGTAAATGGCATTATGGGTAACACGCAGATCGAAGCGCCGCTGCTCGGTGCGGCGGGTGATGGCATCGGTGACGTAAGCGGCATAATGAAGGTCATTGAAGCGCCGGTAGTCGTCATCGCCGGACAGGTTATCCTCCGCATCTTTCAAATTGACATGCGCGGTGAAGCGGCCATTTGCGTCGAGTTCACCCTGGTATTGCTCGCCTTCGTCAGTTTCCCATTTTTGCTCCTTATAGTTCCATTGATGACTATCTTCCCGCACAACGCGTACATGCCCATGAATGACTGGTTTTCCAAACAAATAATCGCCGCGCACCTCGACTTCCGCGTTTTGTCCCGGCAAATAATAGGATTTGTCAGGTTTTACATTCACCACGAAGTTCGGCAATTCGTAGCGGCTGATGGTTACAAATGCTACTGCCCTCCAGTTGTGAGATTCGTCGCCACTGGCTGGGGCTAGATCAATTCTGTAGTCTCCGCGCGGTTGGTTCTCCGGAATCTGCCAATCGGCATGCACAATTCCAAAGCGGGAACTTTGTAGCGTCTCTCGGAAAACGACCGTGTTGTCGGGCTCGGGATTGGTGATCGTCACCACAACATTGGCGTTCGCCCGGGCGCGTTTCGACTCGGAAACCAACAGGGCGCGCATTTGTAAAACCTGGCCGGGTTGGTAAATAGGCTTGTCTGTGGTGATGTAGGCATTGCCGAGATACAGCACATCAACGTCTGGCGACACCTGGCGCTGAATACCGCCTCGCGAAGCAGTAACGGTGAGATCGGGAGAATCTGCCAATTGGTTATCCGGAATATTGAACGTCAGAACTGCGTTGCCGTTCCTGTCGGTGATGGCCTTGCTGTTGAGAATGGTCTGCCGCTCGTGGTGGAAGTCTAATTTCCCCTCGACTGCGACGCTTGCGGCGGGCTTCTTTGTCACCGGGTGCTGGGTGCGAATGCGAACCCGATAGAGCGAATCGCCAACGACATATTGCGGTCTCCAGGTTTCGAGCTCAAAGAGCTGCTGCGTAATTTGTCCGATGGCGACGATGCCTGAGATCGGAGCAAGCTTTGCATTGTTGAACGCAAACGTATACCGCAGGCGGTCCCAGAGGGTTTCGCGGTTCTCAGCGGCGGCCTGATCGCTCCAGAAAGAGAACGGGACCTCGATTCGATTGGCTCCGGGAGAAAGAGCCTCCTGTTTCTCTGTTTTGCCATGAATTTTTCCGGCGGAGTCAAGAACCTCAACATGCAGATCGGCCTGAGCCGTTTCAGAGGAAAGATTCCGAACGGAGAATATAATTTGATTCCCGCCTTCGCGCAGCAGCAGGCGCGTTGCCTTCTCATTGACCTCTATTGTTTGCGCCGGCATAACCCGACAGAAAAACAAACTCACCACAGCACAAAGCAGAACTCTGAACCGCATCATAGGTGTCCTCCGGTTTCAGGTAGAACTCGCTTCTGCGGGATGGAACGGGCCAAGGTTGTTTTCTTGCAGGCTATTTTTTCAGTTGTTTTCGCCGCGGATGAATGCGGATTTACGCAGATTGCTCAGACATCGTAGAGACCGCCTTTGCAAAGAAACTCGAAAGGTTGGGGCCACCCCAGCAAAACTCAGGATACTTCGCGCTCCGCGCTCAGCGTGACAATCCAGGAAGTATCCGCGTTCATCCGCGTCAATCTGCGGCGGATGGCTTTGGTTTGTCCGAAAGAAAATACGTTACGGACTAGCCAAAACTCTTTTTTCTGACTACTCTATAGAGTTTGTCTATCATGCTTTGAGTGGGGTGATTCGTGGCCGATTCTCCGGCTCTGGTTCGGTTGGGCAGCACGCAACGGCGTGATGCCTGGTGGGTTGAACTTATACCGGTGGTTATTTTGCTGGGGGGCTTTGGCGTTTATGCCACCTGGCGCGCCTTTGAGGGAGATTATTATTCCTGGGGGCCTTATCTTTCGCCCTTCTACTCTCCTTTAATTGATCCTCAGCACCACTGGTGGCCTTTTTCTTCGGCACTCCTCATTTTGGGAGGCCCTCTGAGTTTCCGGGCGACCTGTTACTACTATCGCAAGGCTTATTACCGGGCTTTCTTTCTTGATCCTCCGGCATGTGCTGTGAGCGAAAAGCAGGGCAACTACCGCGGTGAGACGCGCTTTCCTTTTGTATTGCAAAACCTGCATCGTTACGCGCTTTATCTTGCCATCATCTTTATTTGTTTCCTGTGGTATGACGCCATTCGCGCGTTTTCTTTGGACGGCAGCTTTTACCTGGGCACGGGCACGGTGATCATGCTGACCAACGTTATCCTGCTCACCCTCTATACATTTTCCTGCCACTCGCTGCGGCATCTGGTCGGAGGAAAGCTTGACTGCTTCTCGTGCGTGGCTGGCGGAGGCGCACGGCATTCGGCCTGGAAGCTGAGCAGCTACCTCAACGAGCACCACATGCTGTTTGCGTGGGCGAGCCTTATCTCCGTGGGAACTACGGACTTCTATATTCGGCTGGTTGCATCCGGAGCCATTCGGGACCTGAGACTACTGTGAGCGAACAACGATTCAACGACAAATATGAGCTGCGCGAGCATGATGTCCTGATCATTGGTGCCGGGGGCGCGGGACTGCGCGCCGCTATCGAAGCCCTGGCCCAGGGCGCGAGCGTGGGCGTGATCTGCAAGTCCCTTCTCGGCAAGGCGCACACTGTCATGGCTGAAGGCGGCGTGGCCGCTGCCCTGGCCAACGTGGACCCGGCCGACAACTGGCGCACCCACTTCCGCGACACCATGAATGGCGGCAAGCGGCTGAACAACTGGCGCATGGCGCAACTGCACGCACAGGAGGCACCGGACCGAGTGCGCGAACTGGAGCAGTGGGGCGCGCTTTTTGACCGCACTCCCGATGGACGCATCCTGCAGCGCGCTTTTGGCGGGCATACGTATAAGAGACTTGCCCACGTGGGCGACCGCACCGGGTTGGAGATGATCCGCACGCTGCAAGACCGCGGGGTCGCGCTCGGCTTTGACGTTTACATGGAGTGCACGGTCACGCGCCTGCTCAAAGACGGCAACCGCATCGCCGGGGCGTTTGCTTATTGGCGCGAGCAGGGGCGCTTCATCGTTTTTAAAGCCAAATCAATCGTGATTGCCACCGGCGGCATCGGTAAAGCCTGGCGGGTCACCTCGAACTCATGGGAGTACACCGGCGACGGCATGGCGCTGGCCTACGATGCCGGCGCCGAGCTGATGGACCTGGAGTTTGTGCAGTTCCATCCTACCGGCATGGTGTGGCCGCCGGGAGTGCAGGGAATCCTGGTGACTGAAGCGGTGCGCGGCGAAGGCGGCATTTTGCGCAACAAGAACGGCGAGCGCTTCATGGAAAAATACGATCCACAGCGCCTGGAGCTTTCCACGCGCGACGTTGTGGCGCGCTCCATCTATACAGAAGTGCGCGAAGGGCGCGGCAGCGAGCACGGCGGCGCTTATCTCGACATTTCGCACAAGCCGGCAGAATATGTGAAGCGCAAGCTACCCAGCATGTATCACCAGTTCAAAGAACTTGCGGACGTGGATATCACCGCCGGGCCTATGGAAGTTGGTCCGACGTGCCATTATGTGATGGGCGGTATCAAGGTCGAAGCGGAGACCGCGCAATCCACACTGCCAGGACTGTTTGCCGCGGGCGAAGCGGCTGCGGGGCTGCATGGCGCTAATCGCCTGGGCGGCAATTCCCTCTCTGACCTTCTGGTCTTCGGCCGGCGCGCCGGACTGGCCGCCGCCGAATACGCCAAGAAGACTTCTGCGCTCAAAGTTGATCCGCAGCAGGTTGCAGAGGCTGAGCGCGAGATGCTGGCGCCCTTCGAACGAACCGACGGTGAATCGCCTTATACAGTCCACCATGATCTGCAAGAGATCATGCAAAGTTTAGTTGGAATCTTCCGCGTGGAAGAAGACCTGCAGCGCGCCATGGGTGAGCTGGAAAAACTAAAACAGCGCGCCGCCAAGGTGCGTGTGGAGGGGTCGCGCATGTTCAATCCGGGCTGGCACCTGGCCCGCGACCTGAAAAACATGCTTACCATATCGGAAGCAGTCACGCGCAGCGCCATCGCGCGCAAGGAAAGCCGGGGAGCGCACAGCCGCATTGATTATCCGGGGCTCGACGCTGCGTGGGGCAAGCAGAATAATATTATCCAGCGCGATGGCGATGCCATGCGCCTGCGGCAGTCTCCGCTGCCGGAGGTGCCTGAAGAATTGAAGCAGGTTTTGGAAGAGAAGGCGGCGGAGAGCAAGACGGCGGTTACGCAGAAGAGTTAGAAGGAATTTCACCACGGAGACACAGAGGCACAGAGGATTGAATCATTGGGCCATTGAGTCATCGGGTCATTGAGTCATTTTTGATTGGATAATTGAGTAATCGGGTAATTGAGTAATTGTTAGTGCAATCTTATGGCTTGGGAAATTACGCAATTACCCGATTACTCAATTCAATGACTCAATGGCCCGATGACTCAATTCTCTGCCTCCATGGTGAAATTGCAGCTAGGAAAAAAATAATGGCAACGGCAACCCAATCAGCAAACCCGACAACGGCCGGCAGCAAGACGGCCGAGGCCACACTGAAAATTTTCCGCGGTGATAGCGTAGGCGGCGCTCCCGTGGAATATCGTGTTCCCATTGCGCCCGGCATGGTGGTGCTCGACGCGTTGCACTACGTGCAGGCGCACCAGGCGTCTGATCTGGCGGTGCGCTGGAACTGCAAGGCCGGCAAGTGCGGCTCGTGCTCGGCCGAAGTGAACGGCAAGCCGCGCCTTACCTGCAAGACCCGCATGGATGCATTGCCGCTGAACGAGCCCATTACCATTGCGCCCATGAAGTCGTTCCCCGTGATCAAAGACCTGGTCACCGACGTCTCGTTCAACTATCGCGTGAACAAAAAGATTCCGCCCTTCACGCCGGCTCCGAATACGGAATGGAAGATGGACCAACGCGATGTTGACCGGGTGCAGGAGTTCCGCAAGTGCATCGAGTGCTTCCTGTGCCAGAATGTCTGCCACGTGCTGCGCGACCACAAGAAGCAAGACCAGTTTGCTGGGCCGCGATTTTTTGTGCGCGTTGCCGGGCTGGAGATGCATCCTTTAGATAGCGTGTCGCGGACGCCGTTGCTGAAAGAGGAACTCGGGCTGGGGTACTGCAACATTACGAAATGCTGCACGGAAGTTTGTCCGGAAGATATTCATATCACCGATAATGCCATTATTCCACTGAAAGAGCGAGTGGTGGATGAATACTACGATCCAGTGCTGGCGCTGGTGCGCAAGATTAAGAAAGCGGTAAGTTGAGAGTAGCTTTTAGCTTTTAGCTTGCAGCTCTTCAGGAAATGCAAAAATGTTCTTTTGTAGAATATTATTTGCATAAAAGCGAGAGGGTGTTATGGAACTCGAGCTGAAATCCATCTCTATGACAGGCGTCATAGAAGCTAACGCCAAAGCTGAGCACTACCGTTTGCTCAACCAGCCCAAAGAAGCGGAATCGATTTGTCTCGACGTGCTGGCCGCCGATCCGGAAAACCAGACTGCGCTGCGCAACCTGGGACTTGCCATCACCGACCAGTTCACTGGCCATCCCACGGACCGGTATGCTGAAGTTGAAGCGGCATTCAATGGCCTCACCAATAAGTACGAGCGGCTTTACTACACGGGAATTCTGCATGAGCGTCGCGTCAAGGCGCAGCTTGCCGCTGGCCGCCCACCCCACACTCTGCTGGTCACCTTGGAAGAAGCGCTGCGCTGCTTCAAGGAGGCGGGGGCTATTCGTCCGCCGGCCAATGATGATTCCATTCTGCGCTGGAATAGTTGCATTCGCCTGCTCAAAGAGCATAGCGACGCTGAATGGCACAAAGATACGGAAGTCGTGGACGTGGGCGATAGCCACTCGTTCTGATCGCACAACGGCCATACGTTGCCAGCCAAGCATGTTGAGGTGTAAGGTAAATGAATCTCAGTGCCCGCACAGGGTTGTGGCCTAACCTCACTACGAATCTTCAGCAAGGGAGTAATTGAATGAACATCTTGCTGCTCTCCATGCCTGATTCTTTCGAGCACATGCCTTCCATCGTCATCCGCATGCCCAATGGCGCGCTCACTTCGCTGGCGGGAAATGTCGATCCGCATCACCAGGTGGCGGTTGCCGATTTGATCCTGGCGCAAAAGAGTGTGCGGCAGACGGTGGAAAAGCTGGTGCGCGAGTGGAAGCCGCAAGTTGTTGGGCTCTCGGTAATGACTTTTCAGCGCAAGACTGCCATCAAGATCATCGCTCTTATCCGCTCGCTGAAGCCGGATGTGAAGGTGGCTGTAGGCGGCTATGATCCCAGCCTGGCGTCTGAACCTTATATGACAGAGGATGCCGGCGTGGACTTCATCATTCGCGGCGAAGGTGAGCTGACGTTTCGCGAACTGGTGCGTACTTTAGAAAACGGAAGCTCATTCGACAATCTTTCGGGGCTGTCGTATCGCGTGGAAGGCAAATGGCGTCACAATCCTGCTCGTCCAGTGCATTCCCTGGATGGGAACGAGATTCGCCTTCCTAACCGCAAGGCGCGCGTGCTCAGCGGCTACACCATGCTGGGACGCCAGGTAGATGTGATCGAAACCTCGCGCGGCTGCACCTACGATTGCAGCTTCTGCTCCATCATCGCCATGCGGGGGCGTAACTTTCATACGTACTCGTTCGAGCGCGTGCTGGCCGATATTCGTGACGCCCGCGAACACGGAGCACGATGCATCTTCCTGGTGGATGACAACATAACCCTCAACGTCCACCGCTTCGAGGCGCTGTGCCATGCCATTATTGACGCCGGGTGCAACGATATTGAGTACTTCATTCAGGGCATGACTTCGGCCATTGCCAATCATGGTGAAACATTGGCGCCGCTGATGCGGCAGGCCGGCTTTCGTTACGTCTTCCTGGGCATTGAAAATATCTTGGAAGACGACCTGCAATTCCTTCGCGCCAGCGCCAAGAACCGCGAGCGCGGCCAGCAGGGCCAGACTGTGGGCAATGCGACCATGAAGGCAATTGAGCATATACACCGCAACAAAATGTATGTGGTGGGCGGGCTGATTGTCGGCAATCCCGGCGATACCCGCGAATCTGTGAACGCCAACCTCGAGTTTGCCCGCCGCTACGTGGATTGGCCTTACATTCAGCATCCCACGCCCTATCCGGGAACGCCTATGACGAAAGACTTTGTCGAGCGCAGCCTGCTGGTGAACGAACGGGTGGAGGAATACGACGGAACTACGGCCGTGGTCCGCTCCGAACATCTGGATACGGAAGAGATCGAGTTTCTGCGCTGGCGCAAGGAGCGCTGGATCAAGCTTGCCTATTTTCCTAACGCACTGCGGCACAGCCCCAAATTTGTCTTGCGCAACAGCACTAAGATGCTGGCGCACCTGTTTCGCGGATGCACCCTGCGCACTTTGCTGGGACTGGAAGATGAACGCGTGGCCTTCCGGCGTTATCGTGAGCTAAGAGCGGCAGAGCGGGCGTATATCTAGCGGTCAGCAGTCAGCTTTCATGCTTTGCCGTGAAACACCCCCACCAGCTCAATAATCAGAATAATCACCACCATCACTTCCAGGACAAATGCCCGGCTCTGGTGGAACTGGTCGACCATGAAGCGATACAGCTCTTCGGCTGTGGTCAGTTTTTCCTGCACCAGATTTTTATAATCGGGAACACCTACCTTGGCGGCAGCCAGGCGGTAGAGCCGGGCAGAAAACATGTCACTCAGGAACTTCACCGCATTGTCTACACGTTCGGTGAGCTCGGTGACCTCGAGCAGCACGGTTTGCAGACGCGAAGCCGAGCTGGCCATTCGCCAGCGGTCAAAGATGCTTCCTTTACGTTCCAGCGACTTATATACGCCCGCCAGCTCGCCCGTCAGCAGTTCGTCGTAGTGGCGAAATTCCAGCAACTGTGAATTGGCGTACTCCAACAGCTGAATGGCGGTTTGCGCGCCGGGTTCGGTATCGTAAATGAAGGCGGCATTCCAGCCGATGACCGCCAGATCGCGCGGATAGTAGGAAATGCTCGACTGAATGACCTCGCTCTGTTCGCTCTCGGAGAGAGAGGCGGTCTCGCCGCGGACGATCTGCGCAATTTCAGCGCCGTGAGCGCGCACCAGGTCGGTCGCCGAAGCGCTGCCGGGAGCTTCCTTCAAAGCGAAGATGAAATAATCTTCATTGAGCCAGTCGGTGTAAGGTTTGACCAGGGCGGGAGCGGCAATCTTCAGCTTTTCACGCGCCATGGCGGTCGCAAATCGTTCCAGCCGGCTCTCTGACATCCAATGGCTCGAGAGCTTGACCAGGGCGCCCCAATCGCCCCTGAAAGGAAGCTCGAAGATCAGGCTGGTGACCCCGTAGTCGTAATACTTGATGGTTGCCTGGATGGGAGCGCTGCCGTCGATGGCAAAAGATTCCAGCGGCTCGACGACCGGAGGGCGAAGAAATTGGGGGTTTTCATAAGCCGCATGCTTCTGCAACCCTGCCCCCACGCACCTCGGTCCGAGAATTTGGCGCAGTTGTTCGAGATTGATCTCTTCGCAAACGTCGAAGAGATATAAGACCAGGACCTTGCCCTGCAGGGACACTTCTTCCATATAATTCCCGCTCTAAGAAAGGATAAAAGAAAATAAGGCTGGAAGCGAAGTCGAATGAAGGCAATTTGCCGCCTATCAATGTCCAATGCAAAGAGCAGTCTCGCAGGAGAATAAAACGCAAGATTCCTTCGGCAGGCCAGGACAGGCTTTTTCACGCCAAAAATGGGGTTCAGCGAGGGCAAATGCAAATGGGAGCGCTGCCGCATTGCAATGAATGACGCGATGGTGCAGCGTTCCGAAGTACCTTCGGGCTCCTAAAAAAGCGCTGCTTCCACCTGCGGCCCGGTAAGGTCCCGGCAGACAAACGCATTCTTGCCAGGATTTAACGGGAATTCGAAACAGCCCTGCCGCAACGAAGTTATTCCCAAATCGGAATGGACTCTGATATGCTTAGTATGGAGTTATTCACTCTACCTTCCCCAGTTGTTGTAAAAATTAACTCGCGAGGAATTTAAGTGCCCAAATCAAAGAAGAGCAGAAGCAAGAAGTCGGCAGCAGCCAGTCCCAGATACTCGAAAGACGCTCTGGCCAAGTTGCGGAAAAAATACAAAATCAAGAAGTGGAGAGAGATGCAGAACCTGGCGATTGACAAGGCCATGCGGGCCACCAAGGGTGACAAGTTGCTGGTAGCAGCCTTACTGGGCGTGGGGAAGACGACGATTTACCGGCGCCTCAACACACACTAGCATTTCATTCGGGTCGCCTGCTTCGAGCCAAAGACGTCCGTGGAATAATCCTGTCGCCTCTCGCTGCCGCCAAAATTTTTCTTACTAATTCCGGCAGCCGCGATCACGGCCTAATTTTCGGAGCAGGCATATCCAAATAGCCGCGCTGCGCCAGCGAAGCCTTATGGCAACCTCGGCAACCAATCCAACCACGACCGCCACCCCGATTCTCGACTGCGTTCAAACTTTACCCAAGCGCAAGCGCTGGAAGAGGTGGGTGGGATGGACCATCTGGATTGCGGTTATTCTTACGCTCCCGTGGAGCGGTGAGCTGACCCAACACTCCACGTACTGGGGCGCAATGCTTCACGTCGTGGACCTGACCGCCAAGACATTTTTCGGAACCATGTTGCCGCCTGCCGGGGCCTCGGCTATCTTCGGTCTCTTACTGGTCTGGCTGGCGCTCTATTGCGCGCTTATCATTCACGAACTCGGCCATATAGTCGCAGGTCTGACGGTTCGTTTTCAGGCAAATTTTTTAATCATTTATCCGTTTCGCTTTACCCGCACTCGCACCGGATGGGCGGTAAGGCGTGAAAGGCTGGCTTCCGTTTCAGGAGCGGCTTCCATGTTGCCGCAAAGTTTCGAACACCTTCGGCCCCGGCTCATGATTTACGTATTGGGCGGTCCTGCGGCCAACTTGCTGACGTTCATGCTATTGAGGGCGTGGCTTCCAAACATGGCACAGGCTCCGGACCAGACAATTTTGTTTCTGGACTCGCTGGCAAACCTGTCTTTGTTCTTAGGCGCTGCTAATCTTCTCCCCTTTCAGGCTCGTGGGTTCCAGTCTGACGGCGCTCGCGTCTTGATGGCCGCGGCCAAAGAGCGCAAATTTCTCCGCTGGTACGCGCTGGTTCGCCTGAGCACATCCATTGCCGGGGGTATACGGGCGCGCGATCTTGACCCGGCAGTGATTCAACAGGCGCTGGAATTAAATGACAGCTCCGGCGACTGGCTGCGCGCTAACCTTATTGCCTACTCCTGGGCTGCTGACCGTGAAGATGTTGCCGTAGCCGCAGCTTCCCTGGAAAAATGCCTGGCTTATGCGGGCAAACTGCCTAACAAGACCCGATGCTTTCTTATGTTGGAGGCTGCCGTGTTTCAGGGATGGTATCGGGAAGATGCGGGGCGCGCAGCTCACTGGATGAACCTTGCCGGCGCCGCTCGCAAGCGGCTACCGGCACTTTATCGCTTACGTCCGGAGATTGCTGTCGCATGGGCCGATGGTCATTCCGCTGAAGCCGAAACCAAGCTGCAGGAAGCAATCGCAGAAGTGCGTAAAATGCCTGCCAATGCGGCCCGTGATCGGCTGGAGACCAGCATGACAGAATGGCAGCAGAAGATGCAGCTTCGGCTGCAAGCGCGTCAGACAAATTCAGCCGCAAGCAGTTATTGATACCTGCAAAGAGGTGCGCTTATGGATTGGCTGCTTTACGCAGCACTGCGCTCTGGCGCTCGTCGGAGTTGATTTGGCGCAGGAAGTCGCGAAATGCATCCAGTTTTTCGGCAGGCACGGTTACCTCTTTGATCTCGTAAGTGCGTTTGTAGTGCAGCGTGTTACCGGTTACCTCGACCTGGCTGGAATAGTACCCGTAATCGCATTTGGCCTCGACCGGCGCTGGCAGCTCGTCCACGACGTAGCCCGGGGGGAGCGTGATCTCGAAGTCGTCGCTCTGCAACGAAGGTTCGTGCAACTCCACCGGATAGAGGCGCTTCTTGTCTTTGTCGACGGGTATTACCAATCCTTTTTGGCCAAGCACGCGCGGGCGCACAATGAGCAAATCGCCAGCCGAGCGGGCGTAGTTTGCCGCGGCAAAGTTGTATTTCAGTGTCAGGGCCAGGTCGTAGTGGTCGAGGTTCCCCACCGAGGCAGCTTTGATCGAGAAACTATTCACCGAGTTTCCCAAAAAACTCTCCAGCACCTTGGCGCGATCGGATGGCTGCACTGCCAGAAGCTCGCCACGGCTGAAAGCAGCTTCCTCTCCCCAGCGGACCTCTTCCACATCACCGGAAAGCATTCCTGTGGGACTCAGAGAAAATTTTGCCGAACGCGACAGACGGTTTGCCGAAGGAGTCAGCACAGGCAGTTGAACCAGTTCGCCTCCGTCCGGCGCCATGACGAGTCCGTAACCGGACTGCAAATAGTACGGCAGGTAACCGAGGGGCACGTATGGATTGGTGGGGTCGAAGAACAGAATACGGCCTAGTTTGGGGTGCTCCACCACTGCGTACAAATCCTTATTCGGAATATTCTCCGGTAGACGAATAGCCAAAATCACATGGTTGCCGATAATCGAGGGGGATCCTGGAATAACAACGCCTCGATGATCGTCTACCATAACGTAGTAAGAGTCGACGCCAATTTCGTGCAGCATGGTACTCAGCAACGTTACTTTGTCTTTGCAATCACCATAGTGGTTGCGGAAGACAGCCTCGGCAGGATGGGGTTGATAACCACCAATGCCAACTTCAATGGCCACATAGCGAATATCATGCTGAAGAAATGACGCCAGCGCCTGCATTTTGTCCAGCAGCGCCGGAGAGTTCGCCGTCAGCTCGGCCACTTTCTTTTGAATCTCCGGCGTAGTCTGGCGGCTATTAGCGGTGAGTTGCAAGTACCATAGGCCAATATCGCGCCATGAGCCGCTGCTCTTGGCACGAAGTGCAGAATCTTTTGGGAAGAATTTGAGTGTCATGCGGCCGGCAACAGCACCGATGGAAGGCATGCCTTCTTCATGCTCGACCGCCGGAACGTTTTCCATCTCCCACACAAATTGGTTTTGCCCGCTCTCCTGAGGCTTGGTCTCGGCATAATTGGCCCAATAGGTAGCCATCTCCCATCCCGCAGGCAGATTCAGCGTGACCCGGCTTCGGCGCACTGGAATTCTGTCCTGGATGAACCACTCGTCCTCAAAAACGTACGGGCGCTTCTTCTGTACGTACTCGTAACCGACAACGCTTCCGGGCTCGACCGCCGGAAATTGCAAGAGTTTGTGACGTTTATCACTGTAGAGTTCTTCACTCCATCCAGTTTCGATGGCGTCCTTTTCATTCACCTGATACTCGGGGCCGGCTGGCGGAATGGCCCAGGCCTTCAAGTAGGAGAGCTTGGTCTCTGCATCAAAATCCACTGGCACTCCGCCATATTCGTCGCGCGCTTCGGGACGCAGGATTTTGTAAGCCCGGCGATAAAGCGTTTCGATTTCACCGTTGTCCTTCACTGTCGTCACACACTCGTCAAGCAACACGACAGCAACCGTCTCAGGCGGATAGGTGGGAAGCGTTTGACGGGCAGCATCATGCATCCAATCGGGGGCTTTGTCTGCCGCCAGCGCCTGCGGAGCGATGCAACATAACACCACGGCCAACAACCCCGCGCTCACAACCTTCACCGGCAAAAATGCGCGTAGAAGGCTACTTCTTTTCTGCGCTCTGGCTCTGGGCCGAGGTAAGCACGAGCTGCGACTCATCGTCGCCTTTGACCTGATTGAAGAAATCTCGTATGGCCGCATAAAGTTTCACCTCAAACAGACATTGCTTTACATTCAGGCGACGATCAATATGTACGATACTCCCTTGTGGAGTGGCGGTCAGGCTGTAGTCCATGACCGCTTCCGGGGTTTTGATCGCCGGGGGCGCCGTCTCGATGCGATACCCATCGGGAATATGCAGGATGATCTCATCGTGATCAACATAGGGGTAGTGGAAATATACGAGGTTGACGCGCTTGGCGGGCTCGAAAGCTTCGGCCTCAGCCGAGCGGAAAATCGTGGCTGGCGCCAGGATGCGCCTGCCCGTAGTTGCGCCGAAGCCAGCCATGTGAATCTTCCCTTCGATATGCAGCGGGGCGTTGTTGTCTTCCCAACCGGTCATCTGGGTAATTTCAAAGGAAGATTCGGCGGACAGCCATTGGTGGATTAAATCCGTCATGTATTTTTTCCTGCCGGCATCGTCCTCTTCGCGCTCATCCTCGCGGCGGATAGCGGCAAGCTGGCCAAGAAAATCGACGGTGACTTTACCCGAAAGATTTCCGTCTCCATCGAGACTGACTTCGGCCTGGCGCTCGAGTCGGGCGTCGTTGAGCGCAGGTTCGGTGGTGGTGATGAAGTCGCCGCCCTGCTTGTTCAGCCGCAATCCTTTGACGCCGGTCTCATACCACGGCAGCAAGCCGTAGGGATAAAATCCGGAGGCCGGGTCCAGATAGACATCGGCATTGTCCAGCTTCACCCAGACAATGTCGTCATCAATCTCTGAACTATCTTCCATCTGTTCATGAAAGAAGTTGTTGTTGCGCGGAGCGACGTACACCGAAGTGGCATCAAAGCCGGCAGTGCGCGCCAGGGCAATGAATAAAAAGTTGATCTGACGCTCCGTCCCATATCCCCGTTTCAGAAGATCTTCCACATTATCGTTCTTCTTCAGGTTCTCCTGCTTTTGTTCCTTCTTCGTCTTTTCGATTTCGTAGTAGGTGTCGCGAATTTTCTGGACACGAGCATAAATCTTGCGCAGTTTCGCCTCCGGCGGGTCACTGGGAGCGATGATCTGGCCGAGCTCGGCTTCCAGCGCGCCACGGCGGTTAATAAAGTGCTCCATGTCATCGTTCCACTTCTTGCCCGTGCGTTTCCAATAGTGGTCCGGCTTCTCATCGGCAGGCTCATCCGGAGAACGATAAAAAAATTCCACGCGGGATTGGAGGATTGGCTTCGGCAGCATGTATTTCTCTTCATCGATGCCGGGCAGATCGTGCACCTCCATGATGTAGCTGCCATCCGGCTGTTTCTTAGGCTCCATCGCTGTGGGAACGAGATATCGCCGCCAGTACATCTGGTAGTCGGTCTCTTCCTTATAAGGATGGAACGAGAAGCGGCCGAAACGAGTGTACAGGTCCCGGTTCAGGATCCAAACCGGCTCGACGAAATAATCGCGGTCATGTTGCTCGCGATATTTATATTCCACGATACAGCCGGGCTGCACATCGGGCAGGCTGAAGGTCTTTTCCAGTTCCTTCACCCCGCCTATTTTGAACACCTCTTTCTCGAAGACCTTGCCGTCAAAATTAACGATGGTGCCGTCAGGGCGAATGGTTCGGGCGCGAACGTCGTGGATGTCAAATCCCCCCTCCCTTTTGACGAAGGGAATCTCGACATCCCCGAATTTCTTTCCTTCCTCGGTGAAGATCTTGATGCGGACGTATTCGGAAACGCTCGCCTCGGTGGTGTCAACGCTGCTTTCGCGGTAGAGGATCATGGCGTGTGACCCCGGGTGGGCTGGATTATCCTTGAGCGCCAAATCTTCTTTTGAAATCGGCTGCCAGTCTTCCGCCCACGCCGCAGGCGCCAAGCCCGCCAGTACGATTCCAAGAATTACCACGGCAACACCACTCGATGCACGCCTCACGATAAGCTCCCCCCTTTTGAAATCAGTCTTGCAGTCTGCTACGGCAAAATCTTCATCCGCATATATATACCTATATATGTCAATTTCGTAAAAAACTTTCGCCGCTTCAATCAATAAAATGAAATGCCGGTCCCACAGCCGCAAAATGCCTGCCGGCGTTGGTTTTATTGGCATCTATCCAGTGTCAGAATGCGGGACGGCCCTAAACTTGTAAGCGAAAACCAAAGATTACTCGCGCCGGAAACGACCGTCAATGATTTCTTGAGACTGCCACAAAGAAGCATGTGATTGAACGAAGGGAGCCTGTATCTGTTCCCTCTCCTGGTCCAGAACAATTCCGCTGGATTTGACCTGCGCCAGATCTTCTGTGAGCGAATTGCTTAATGAAGCGTCGGGTGGATGGATCGAAAACATAATAGTCGCGGCGCGCCCACTTCGCGCCCGCATCCCTGAACACGGTGTGCAAATGGATACAAAATGCGGTGGTGGGTCAGTTTGGAACAAGCATGCTCGTTCTTTCTTCATGAACGCAAGCTTTGAAACGTGTGGGCAAGATGCCCCACAGGACAGCCGGCGGGAAATCGGGGCTACTTCAAATTGACCCGTTACCCAAAATGCCGGTTGGGTCGCCATCAATGCTTTCGCAGGGCTTGCGCGAGACGCCCGCTACCAGCGTCAAATCTTCGGGGTTACTTACAGTCACCCGCACCCCGAAGCCGCGATGAGCGAGGGCTCAAATGCGAGCTGCTGCATATTGCTGCCCGCTCTCAATTGCTGCCAACGTAAAGAATTGTTAAGTAAACTGGTTGGGACGCAACTATAAAGTTAGAGTTACGTCTTAACTCTGTAGGAAGCCAGAGGCGTTTCCTGGCGGAATTTGAACGCAGCGAGAAATCCCGTTGATGAGTTTGGGGCATCTCCCAATCTGCGCGCCGACCTAAATTGAATTCTAAGGAGCTTTTCTCATGTTGAAGCGTTATGCAATTACGTTAGTTTTGGCGTTGTTCGCCATGGGCGCCTATTCGTTTGCCCAGCAGGACCAGAGCCAACCCGCCCAGAATCCCAATTCCCCGGGCCAGCACGAGCACAATGGGGGCAGGGGTGGATGGGGCCCGCGTGATCCTCAGCAGATGGTGCAACACATGACCCAGGAGTTGAACCTGACCTCCGATCAGCAATCCAAAGTTCTGGCCATCCTGCAAGACCAGCAGAAGCAAATGCAGGCCTTGCACGATGACACCACTACTCCGCAGGAAGACAAGCGGGCAAAGGCCATGGACCTTCATAAGAACACCATGAGCCAGGTCCGCGCCGTTCTCACCGACGAGCAGCAGAAGAAGTTCGATGAGATGCAGCAGAAGCGGGAACAGGAGATGGGCCAGCACCGGAAGAACTCTGAGGGCAACGAGCAGCCCAAGAGCGACGACCAGCCTAAGCCCGATCAAAAGTAATTTCCAAAGTCATCAGCTCTTGCTGGCCGGCGAAGATTTTTGCCGGCCAGCTATTGCTGAGGCCCAGCCAATCATCCTTCTTGCCTTCTCACTTTTCCTTCCAAGGACGCCGCAAAGCCCTTCCCAGGACATGTACTCCAGATTCGGCAAACATTGGTCTTTAGACAGATAAAAAAGCAGACACTCTGGCTAGAACTGAAGTACAATTCTCCGACTTTGCAGGTGGCAGTTAAACGATTCAATCAGCCAACTGCAAGCTTCCGCACACTGAGAGCACCGGCTTTGCCCGTAACAGATTGATTGAGTTGCAAAGTTTAGGAAGCGCCGGCACTTTAAAAACTATTGACTTCGCAGATATCGTGTTGAATTTCATTTTGAACACGCACGCAGGAACGTGCAGTAACGTCTTTGCCCGATGGGGCAATGCACAAGGTTCGGCTGTTTATCTCCCGCTTTTGCGGACCAAAGTTCTGTGGATCGTTTAGACCGTCGCTCAGCTTCTTTTGGAGCTGAAATTGCACGCTCAACTCCTCCCCCCGAGGAATCACCCGCTGTACGTGTAACAGGAGAGCTTATTTATGAACGCGAGAATAGCGAGTTTTTCCAGAATTGTTTTATTCGTGTTGCTTTGTATAGGTCTATCCATCCCCCTGGCATGGGGCCAGGACTCCGAATCCAACTCGGTTCCGGCAAACCAGCTACCCCTGCTTCCCAGTGGCTTTCCCACGGTGCGCATGGATGTGCACCACGACGTTTCCCCGGCTCTGCGCGACCTGGCGGCGATTGCGCCCGAAGCTCCGGCACTGTTCCATGAAGCTGAGCCCTTGCGGCGCATACCGTTGCCCCCGGGCATGGAATCACAAATATTGGCAGAGGACCCGGTACTGCAAACCGCGTTTGTCCCGGCCGCTGCGACTACCGGTCTCAGCTTTGAAGGGCTCGGACAAGGCCAACTCGGCTTTACCGTGCAAGCCGCCCCGCCCGATACAGAAGGATACGTCGGGGCCACGCAGTATGTGCAATGGATCAATAGCTCTTTCGCCATTTTCAACAAAGCCACCGGTGCGCTCATTGCCGGCCCCACCCATGGCAACGCTTTATGGTCCGGATTCGGCGGCGGCTGCCAGACCAACAATGACGGCGATCCCATCGTTCTTTATGACAAGCTCGCCAACCGCTGGGTCTTCTCGCAGTTCTCGGTCAGCACGACTCCCTTCCTGCAATGCGTTGCTGTTTCGACAACCTCCGATGCCACCGGCACCTACAACCGCTACTCCTTCCAGTACCCGAACTTCGACGATTATCCCAAAATGGGAGTCTGGCCCGACGCATACTACGAAACCTTCAATATGTTCGGCACCAGCAGTTTTGTAGGCGCCGACGCCTGCGCCTACGACCGCAACGCCATGCTGAACGGGCAAGCGGCGAAGCAAGTCTGCTTCCAGCAAGGCTCTTCGGTGGGAGGTCTTCTGCCTTCCGACGTCGACGGCACTACCCCGCCGCCCGCTGGTTCGCCAAATTTCATGATCTTCTTCGGCAGCAACGAACTGAATATGTTCAAATTCCACGTGGATTTTGCCACTCCGAACAATTCCACCTTTACCGGACCCACAAGGATTCCGGTTGCTGCCTTTAGTCCACTGTGCAGCGGAGGCACATGCGTTCCCCAGCCGGGCACAACCAATCAGCTTGATTCCCTCGCTGACCGTCTTATGTACCGGCTTGCTTACCGCAATTTCGGAAGCCACGAATCATTGGTCGTGAACCACTCGGTGGTCGCGGGCTCCAGCGGCGGCGTGCGCTGGTATGAGATCCAGAACCCGAATGGCACGCCCACCGTGGTGCAGCAGGGTACGTTTGCTCCGGACTCAAATTTCCGCTGGATGGGCAGCGTCGCCATGGACAAGGCCGGCGACATGGCCGCGGGCTACAGCATCTCCAGCAGCTCGCTGAATCCTTCTATCGCTATCACCGGCCGCACGCCCTCTGATCCACTGGGAACGTTGGAAGCCGAGACTCGCGTCGTCACCGGAACCGGCTCCCAGACTGGCACGCTCCACCGTTGGGGCGACTACAGCGCCATGACAGTTGACCCGGTGGACGATTGCACTTTCTGGTATACGGATGAGTACATCAAGGCGAACGGCACCTTCAACTGGAATACCCGTATTGTCAACTTCAAGTTTCCTAATTGCGGAACTACCAACCAGCCCGACTTCACGCTTTCCGAATCAGGGAGTCCGCAGACAGTTACGGCCGGCGGCAGCACTGCCTTCATGGCTACAGTGGCTCCACTCAACGGGTTTACCGGCAATGTCACCCTTTCTTTGAGCGGTCTGCCCTCCGGAGCTTCCGGCAGCTTCAGTCCGAACCCGATTACCGGCGGCTCGGGATCGTCAACGTTGACAGTTTCCACCAGCGCCACCACTCCTGCTGGAACCTACACGCTCACGATTACGGGCACGAGCGGCAGCACCTCGCACGCCACAACGGTCACGCTGACTGTAAATGCGCAGGGGGGAGCCGACTTTTCGGTCTCCGCAGCGCCTGCGTCCCGGACGATAACCCAGGGCAGCAGCACTACTTACAGCGTTACCGTCGGAGCCATCAACGGCTTCTCCGGAACTGTGGCGCTCTCGGTCCAGGGCTTGCCGGCAAACGCCGGCTCAAGCTTCAATCCGGCCAGCATCACCGCTTCCGGCACTTCCACGCTGACCATCTCGACTGCCACTTCGACTCCGATCGGCACCTCTCAATTAACGATTGTGGGCGCAAGCGGCGGTGTCTCGCACTCTGCTTCCGTAACTCTGGTCATAACTCCCCCCTGTGTTACCGCGGCGGCGGGCAGCGGCTTCCACGATACTCCTCTGCTTTCCACGCAGACGGGAACTTTCACCGCTGCGTTTGACGCAACCCCGTCAGCTTCCCCCATTAACAGCTTCGTTGGGCTCTCGCATGGGGCCGCAACCACATTCGACGGGTTTGCTACGCAGGCGCGCTTCAATCCTACGGGAAACATTGACGCGCGCAATGGCGGGGGCTTCCAGGCTGCTTCTACCATTCACTACACCGGAGGATTGACGTACCACTTCCGTTTGGTGATCAATGTCCCGGCGCATACGTATTCCATCTTCGTGACGCCGCCGGGATCAGCGGAGTTGACCGTTGGCTCCAATTTCGCCTTCCGTTCAACGCAAAGCACAGTGACCAGCCTGACTTTCTGGGGAGCAGAAACCTCCACAGGTTCAGACCGGGTTTGCAACTTCACACTCCAGTAGTCTGAAAACAACCGGGCAGGAGGCGGGGGTTATCCCCCGCCCTCCTGCCGCACCAACGGACGTGCGGTTCCGCATCTGGCGTGCTTGAAGTTTGCGGGATTTTTCCTTTCCTGGCCTTCGACTACAATAATCTTCTTCTATGCCATCCATCGGAGCCGCACTCATTGCCGAAACAAAAAATCGTTGAGGATATCCGGCTGAAGCTGGGCGAGCAGATTGAGCGCACCCAACACCTGATCCGGCTGATACCGCCGGATTCGCTCACCTGGAAGCCGCAATTGCAAACAACCTCGATCGATTTGGCCCATCTGCTCGGCCATCTGCTCGATTGTCTCGCCGGCTTTTGCGCCGTGTTTAACGCCGTATTTCCCGACCAGCTTGGACATCTTGCACAGCTGCAATCGCTGCCCGTAAACCATGCCTGCGAACCGCAGGAGGCGCTCGACCGCCTCCGCGAATACACAATACATATCGAACAGGGCTTTGATCTTTGTACCGACCATGATCTCAAACGGATGATTCCTTCCGTATTTGTCCCGGAAGGAGAATCCCTGCTGACGTTATTGCTGGGAAACCTGGAGCACCTGATCAACCATAAATATCAGCTATTTTTCTATCTCAAGCTCCTTGGCCTGCCCGTAACCAGCCAGGACATCTACCACTGGCGAGGAACGCCCGCCGGAGAAAAGAAAGAGTAGGTTTAAGCTCCCGGTATACCAGGGGTGTGGCCTGATCTGCTGTTGTGTCCTTGGTGGTTATCTTTAGAATTTGCCTACGAAAGTCCGGCTTCCAGCTCACGCCCAAAGATTTCGCGGAAGTAGCTGCGCTCTTTTTCCAGGGACCACAGCTCCAGTTCGGCGTCCATTCTGCCCTTGGTGCGCAAGACCAGGCGTACCTTCCCGCCTTTGATCTGGGCCGAGACGCCGCTGACCAGCCCTCTGCGGCTTTGATTCAAGGCCCGCGCCAGACGCAGCAGAACAATTGCCTTGGAAGCATGGATGCGATCGGCGGGGCGAAGCAACTTCATGGGTTTTTGGGCGGGGGTGGGGCGGGAATTGCCCAGGTAGCGCGCGATGGCCGCAATCAAAGCACGCTCGTAGGCGGTGTAGCCGAAAATCTCGCTGTTGGCGATCACGTAGTGCGCGTGGCGGTGCCATCCGTAGCGGTTGATATAAATTCCAACTTCATGAAGCATGGCCGCCGCCGAGAGCCACTCGGCATACTCCGGAGGCAGGTTGTGCACCGGACGCAGGCGGCGGAAAAGATCGAGCGCCAGCGTGCGCACCTGCTGGGCATGAGCCGGGTCTACGCGATAATTCTTGCCGGTGGCCAGCAAGGCGTCCCAGCGGTCAGATTCGATCTGCCGGCGCGAGCGCGTACGCTGATCATAGTCTGCCGCCATTTGCGCCAGCAGGCCATCGCGCAATCCCAGCGGGGAGTAGCGAAAACCGCGCAGATGGCATTTTTCCAGCAGCTCGGCAAAGACCACCGACCCAGCCACAACAATTTCCGCGCGCCGCGGACCGATGCCCGAAAGCGCCGTACGCTGCTCAACTTTCAACTTGGCGAGCTTGGCCGCAATCTTGACCGCTTTTGCCCGGGGGACATCCTGCATGGATTCACGCACCGTGCTCCTGTGCACGCCGCTGCAAACCGCCGCCAGCGCCGCCGCCGTACCCGAGGTGGCGATCATGACCCGCGGTTTGAAGCTGAGGATGCGTCTTGCCGTGCGGCCCATCTCTTTCTCGATAAAGCTGCGCAGCCGGCGCAATTCTTTCGACGTCGGCGGATCGTGCTTGAGAAATTCTTCGGTCAGGCGCACCGCCCCTAAAGGCAGGCTGATGGTGTAAAGAATATGTCCGGCGGCAGAGACGGTGAGTTCGCAGCTTCCGCCTCCCAGGTCCACCATCAGCACCGGCGAGAGGCCCAGCCGCATGTTGGAGAGCAGGCCAAGATGGATGAGCCGGCCTTCTTCCAGCCCGCTGATAATCTCCACCTTCCAGCCGGTGGCCGAGCGCACCCACTCCATGAATGCGCTGCCGTTGCGGGCATCGCGCAGGGCGCTGGTGGCCACCACCCGCACCACCTGCGCTCCTTTTCTCTGGGCGGCCTTGTGAAAGCGCTGCAAAACCTCCACAGTGCGCGCCATGGCCGAAGGCGTGAGCATGCCGTTTTTGAAAACGGATTTGCCCAGCCGCGTGACCTCGCGGTCTTCGTGAATCGTCACCAGGCGGTGGCGCACCAGACGCGCAACTTTAATGCGAACCGAATTGGAGCCGATATCAACGGCGGCAAAGGTGGGCATGTGGCAGTTGTCAGTACACAGTACTCGGTACTCAGTTTAGCTCTTAGCCTTTAGCTTTTTAGCTTTTGTATGGAAGAGCTGGATCCAATTTCATCAATTCCCGATTAGGGAAGTTTAACCGATGTCTTAACCCGCGGCGGGAGCGGTTTGTTTCCGCGTGGAAGATCCGGCGCGCAAGGGCTTCTTTTTCGCCGCTTCACTCTTTTTCTCCGCGGCAGCTTTCTTTTTTTCCGGCGCGATTCTCTTTTCTTCCCGCTTGCGCGAGTACGCTCCCGCTTCAATCTCGCTGACCACCCGCCGGCACACACTGAGGGCCTCGGTAAATTTGGCCTGGGTAACGTTCTGCAAATGGGCCAGCAGGGCCAATTTTGACACGCCGGCAATGCGGGCGGCATTCTGCGCCAGGGTGAGCCAATCGTGCCAGTCGCCAATCACATCCTGCATAGTTTTGAGTTGCTGCAACAGCTCCGCGTTTCCCGGAAGCAGCTCCGCCAGATAGCGGGTTTTCTTGCATTGAATGCGGAACTGGTGCAACCCGCGCGGCGAAAGCGGCTGCGCCTCCCGGTAAGCGCGGACCAGCTCTCGCACCGAACGCCACAAGCGCTCCGGAGAAACCTTGCCAGGCTTGCCGGCGGCGCCCTCGGCGCCACCCGCGAAGGCGATGGCGTATTCCACCTTGCGCATACGCTCGCGCATGCGCGGAGAGTATCTTTCGTCAATGACGGCCAGAAGCTTCTTTTGCTGCTTGCCGCGCTGCGCTTCCAGTTCGGCCATGAGCAGCAACTTTGCCTCTTCCTGCCCGCTGATGTGCACCGTGCGCAGGGCAATGGTCTGCACATCAACATCGCGCACCCGGCCGGCGCGCCGCCGCAGCCTGGCGAATTGCTGCAGCAACTTTGCCACATCGCGTTTTTCGGAAAGCTCATGCGAGCTGAGGAAGGTCTCAGCCCGCCGGATGGTGGTGCGCAACTGGTGCACCCGCTCAGGCAGAGGCTGCTCTGAGACCTCGCGCAGAAGTCTGCGCAACTTCCTCAAATAATTGGGCTTGCTCGATGGCCGGACTAAGGTCATGTATAACGTGCCTGGAAAGACGTAGAGGGGGAGGATACTGGGATTGCAGAGGGAATGCAAGTGCAGTTTCGAGTTTCAAGTTTCGGGTTTCGAGTTGTTATCGCAACTGAAACTCAGGCGAGCCTAAAGCTAAACCGATGATCGTGCCCAGCGCCTTGCCGGGATCATCGGAGAGATGGGCGGCGATTTGCGGGTCGTTCATCTCCTTATGTATGGCTTCGTTGGTTGTCTTGGAGGTTTCGCCGCCAATCAGTGCGTCTTCGATCAGCGCCACCGCCGCGTCGCTTCCGCCTGAGGTGTTGACAGGAACAATCTCTTCTTTGAGGGCGCGCGTCAGCAGGCCCAGCGTCAGCACCCGCAGCGGATCGAACTTCAATCCATTCTGACCGCCGCTGGTCAGGGCGAGCGAAAAATTCAGGCGGTCGAGCAAGGCGTCGGAGTTCATCCACACGTCGGCGGCGGTGGAGTAACCGGTCGGCGGCGCCATCAGGTAAAGCGGCATGCCCATCTTGGCCAATGCCTGCACGGCGGCGCCGGGGTTCTGCACGTCGGTCCCGGTAGCGCGCAGCGCCGAAGCCACAAACTCCAGCGGCGTCTTCACTTTCTTGCGATACACGGCCGGCGCCCAGAACTCTTTGGAGTGAAACATGGTGCGAAGAACGGCGCGGATATCGCCATCTGTGGAGAGGAAAGTTTCCGACATCTGTTTCACCAAAGCAGGCGGCGGATCGTCGCTGACAAAGCGCCGCGCCAGCTTGGTGCAAACGAACTTCGCGGTGGCCGGACTGCGGGAGAGCATCTCCAGCACCTGCATGCCTTCATCCATGCCGGCGTCTTTAATGGTATGGCCGAGCACCTCTTTCGCTCCGGGCTCATGCTTCTTAAGATCGAACATGAATCCCACGCGCTGGTCCTGTCCCGGCGCCTGCTGCGGTGACTGGAAGGTCCAGCCGGTGAAGACGCGCGCCACCTGGGTTACGTCCGCCTGGGTGTAGCCGCCGTTCACGCCCAGCGTGTGCAGCTCCATTAATTCGCGCGCATAATTTTCATTCAGCCCTTTGTTGGCGGCGCCGGGCTTAGCCTGCTGGCCGGGTTTGACGCCGGCGGCAATCGAATCTGGCCCAATGCTGACCCAGTTGTCCAGATAATAGAGCATGGCCGGGCTCTGGGCTACGGCAACCAGAAGATCGTGGAACTTGCCCAGCGCGTGCGCCCGGATGGCATCTCGCTCGTAGCTGGTCACCAGGTACTGGTCAATATCCTTATTCAAGAAAACATTGAAGTGGTTAAACCAGAAGTCGGTCATCACCTCTTCCAGCTGGCGCTCGCTGTACACCGCGCGCAGGATCTTCCCTTGCTGCAGCTCGGAGAGCACAACCCCGGTGGGGTTATTGTTCATGGCGTAATAGATTTCGCGCTCGGCGGGAGAAAAATCAGGCATGAGCCGGTCGCGGTCTTCGTTGGGCAGGTTGCTGGCAAAAGCTAGGCGATCGTTGATGGGCAACTGCATCAGCGCGCCCATGCGCTTCTCCTTGGGCAGTGTCAGCAGCATCAGCGCGATGTGGTGGGCGGCGTCTTTGGCCTGTTGCGTGGCTGCATCCTGCGCGGCCTTATCGGCGGCCGCTTTCTTGGCCGCCTCCTCGGGAGACATGGGAATGGCGGCCGCCAGCGCGGCTACATTCTGCTGGTTCAACTGCTGCTGTTGCCTGTAGCGGGCAACCAGAACCTCCCACAGCCCGGATTGAATGGGATCGGAAGGCAGAGGCCGTTTGCCTTGTGCTGCCTCAGTAATCATGTGGCCATTGGGAAAAGCCTGCAGCATGTCGCGGGGCTGCATCTGCAGCGTGCGATAGGGAGCAAGCTTGGAATCGAGTAGCGGATTAGGAATTTTATCGGGCTGCAACTGCTGCTCCAGCCAGTTATCCACTCCCGCATCCATCACCTTCTCAATGTCACCAGGGCGCGGCCCGAAGGTAAGCCGGTTCAAGACGTGCAAAGCCCGGTCGTGCTCGGTAAGCGCGGTAGAAGCGTGCGCTCTCTTGGGATTAGAGGTATTGCCCTCGCCCGCCTGTGCGGCCAGCGAAAGCAAGGCGACTAAGGCTGCCACTATAAACACGCGGCCTATATGCAAGGGGGAGAATTCGGAGCACATGCTGAAAACTTTAACTCCGTTTGTGGATAAAAGTTGCCGTGGCTGGACCAAATTACCCGCATGGCAGACCGGCTTCAGGAAAAGCCTGGCCGCAGATGAACGCAGATCAACGCAGATGGGGCTTGTAGTGAGGGATGGCTTGGGAACAAAGAGCTGAAAATTGTTCTTGGGGCTGTTTGGCAGGGGGGATTACTAAGTAACCTCTGAGCGGTGGTTGTTTGGTTAGAGGGGGGGTGGGTATTACTCGAGTAATGAATCCGGCAGAGGCATAAATATCCCTTCGCCTCTGCGGGCAGTGAGAGTTGCCGCTTGATGTTTTCAAAGATCGTGGGGCACGGAGTCTTGCCATCAATCATGGCAGCAATTTGATAAAGAGCAATGATTTGATACCACTTGCTCGCCCATCAGGCAGAAAAACGCTTTTATAGGCTCGGTGGGGTGCGCCGAACATAGGTAGTGTAATCGCCTGTTAACAATAGTGACGCACAGGGGGATAATTGTGGTAAGCAATCGCCATGAAGCTGAGTCTATGGAAGAACCACCTCGTCGCGCTTACTCTGGTTCTCTTATGCATTTCCTTTCCGATCTTTCTCCTGACGGGCTATACCGCGCTTTACTGGGCATGGATACGCGCCAATTTGGAAGCGGCGCTGCCTTATCTGCCGTGGGCCAGGAATTTTGGAATACTGGCGATGGCTGGCGCCGCTGTGGCTCTCGGAATTCTGTTTTCCTCAAACAGGTTCCCGATTTCACCGAAAATCCGCCTTTCGCTTTCACTGCTTGCTACGGCCACGATCGGTTTCTTTGCTGAGTTCAGAAACGAAGGCAAATTCCATTTCAAAAAACTTGTCCATTTTCTGGGGCCGGGAACATGGATTCACGACGGACTGAATCGAGTCGTTTCGCCACTCGGTGATTTTCTCTACCGGATCGAATACTCGCACTGGAACGATTTCCTCATGGGTCCGGCAATCGTCAGCGTTCTTTTTGCTCTGGTTTTCGTCAAAATCTACGGGGCATTCCGGAACCGGGGCTCGATCAGCCTGAGCGCGCCGGCTTCGGACGCGTCAACGGACCTCGACCATGCTCTGCAGTTTGCGCGGACCCTTATGAACGTCGGGCTCTTCTGGTTTTTCATCCAGGCGTGGGCGGAAAAGGCGGGATATTTGCGCAATCCTCATTCCAACGACGAAATCGACCTGCCCTTTGAGTTTGCCGGGACCATGCTGGGTTTCTGGATGGCGCGGGTCCTTACCAGGCCGTTCGACCAGCGGTCCGAGAAGTTTCGTTCTACTTTCTTCGTCGATTTTCTGTCCTCGGGAGTGATCGGTCTTTTGTATACGCTGATCGTAAGCCCGTTGACGGAGGATGTGGCCAGCACGGTTGCCCACGCTTTGTATCCGGGCGTTCCTCGGTCGCTCGAGATCCATGAATACACGCCGTTTCAACAGCACATGCGTCCATTCGAGCTACTATTGCTTGCCGGAGCGATGTGGTGGGGGCTCAACCGGTCTTCCAAACATGAGGAAATGATGCGGGTTGACAGCTCGAACGAAGAACCGGAAGCCGGCCCCAAATGGGACGTGGTGATAACCATAGCCAAGGCTTTGGGAGTGACTACCGGTTATCTTCTCATGGTTGTGACGATGCTCTCGGTCCTGGAGCCGCAAGGACCGGGCTGGACGCTGGCGGCGGCGGGAGCGGGAATAGGAGTCGGAACCGTAGCTTTCTTACTGGCCAAGCGTGTCGGGCAAAAAGGCTTGACCACGGTTTTCGAGAGGAATGACGATACGTCTGGCGGCTGATCCGCCCGATCTCTTGTACTCCCATGGAATGTCAGCGTTCCTTAGGTTCGATTGGTGCAACATCGCTGGCTCATAGCCCCAAGGCTTGCACTTGCTCCTCGGTTTCATAGCCGAGCCAGTGTGCAACCTCATGCCAGACCACCCGTTTCACTTCTGCGCGCAAATCTCCTGTTGAACATCGCAGAATGGGGCCACGAAAAACAAAGATCAAATCGGGGGCGTACTTCACCTGGGTGTATGACCGTTTCGTCCTGAATGTGCCGCTGTACAATCCCAATAGCTCAGTTCCAGGACGCCATTTCTCCCGGTTGGATATGTCCTCCAATACCTCCGCGGGCGGCTCGTCAACCACTTGAATGCCGGGGAAATCTGGCAGGTTCCTGATCTTCTGCGGCAGGGTGCTGTATGCCCACTCAACAATCTCCTCAAAGTTGTCGGGATTCGTAGTGCTGGCCATAAGCCCCACTTTACCACCGGGACTAGGCCCAAGACGTGGGCACTCGGCAGGTTTTGCCGGAAAAATGAGCGGTCTACAGGCGATGACTGTTGCAAAATCGCCATTTTGCCGGCAACACGTCAAATGGTGAAATCGCTTGATTACAACAGTTGGCCGACAACAGGCACAAGGCATTTCATTGGCAAGTGGCGTTCGGTTTACTGTTTGTTTTTGCGTTCAATTGGGGCTGGTCCGATCCGCCACGTAGCAAGAAACAATGACATTTCAAATGTGGCACGAAGGGACGCCGCGCTTTTCCAGGTAGCGCTGGTGATACTCTTCGGCGCGATAGAAAACAGGCGCAGCTACGATCTGGGTCACAATCGGCCGATTGAAGCGGCCCGACTTCTCCAATTTCTCCTTGGACGCGCGCGCTGCGGCTTCCTGCTCGGGTGAGTGAAAGAAAATCACGGAGCGGTATTGTGTCCCCCAATCGGGACCCTGCCGGTTGAGCGTCGTGGGGTTGTGCGCGTTCCAGAACACATCCAGGAGCTGGTCGTAGGAGACTTCGGCGGGATCATAGGTCACCTGCACCACCTCGGCGTGGCCGGTCTCATTGGTGCAAACGTCTTTGTAGGTCGGGTTTTGCAGCGCGCCTCCGGTATAACCCACGGCAGTATCCTTTACGCCTTTGATCTTGCGAAAAGTTTCTTCCACGCCCCAGAAGCAGCCTGCGCCAAATGTAGCCTTTTCCATAATCTTCTCCCTCTAAAATTATACGAGGATTGATACAGATTGGATGTCGAAAGCGAAGCTGCTAGCTACTAGCTTCTAGCTGTGTTTGATTCTTGTTCATGAAACAGCATTCTCTTTCGAGAATGCTTCGGTAAAGTTTGTAATTCAGATGAAGAGGATCGGGCTTGGAACAGAAAGACCCAAAAACAGCTAGAAGCTCGCAATTCCTGGCTATTTCAACGTGATAAACATGGCGGCGGCCGCCAGGGCCATCAGCGCTGCGGTGAGCCATCCCAGCCAGCGCAGAAGCGGCGGGTTGGTGCTTTTCCCCATGATCCTGGCATTACTGGTTGCGAGTACGAGAACAGCAATCAGAGGCGGGGCAAGAACTCCATTGATGACGGCCGTCCAGAAAAGCATCTTGACGGAGCTAATGCCGAGTGAATCGAGCGCCAGCCCAACAATTACAGAAATGCCCAGGACGGCGTAAAACTCCGGGGCACGCTGGGGCTTGGCTTCCAAAGAGGCGCGCCATGTGGCCCCTTCCGCGATGGCATATGCGCTGGAGCCGGCCAGGACTGGAACCGCCAGCATGCCGGTGCCGATCATGCCCAGGCTGAATAACCAATAGGCGCCATTGCCGGCCAGGGGACGCAGGGCTTCGGCCGCCTGGCGCGCCGTGGTGATATCGGTGTGTCCATGAACATGCAGGGTCGCGGCAGCGGTAGCGGTAATGAAGTACACGATCAGGTTGGAAAAGAACATGCCCGTAATTACATCGGTGCGCGAGTCTTCCAGCTCCTTTGGCGTGGCCCCACGGCGGGAACGCAATGTGTGGCGCCCGATAGCGCGCTGCTCCTCAACCTCCTGAGACGCCTGCCAAAAAAATAGATACGGAGAAATGGTCGTGCCCAGCAGCCCTACCAATGTAGCCAGGTACTCTCCCGACCATTGAATGCGCGGCAGAAAAGTGTAACGAAGCAGGGTAAGCACGCCCGGATGCACCAGGAATGCGGCTGCAATGTAGCTGAATAGAACCAACGTCAGCCACTTAAAAATCCTCACAATAAAGTGATACTTAAGCCATACCAGCGAGACCACAATAAAGGCCGCGTAGAGCAAGACCCACAACGGCGTTCTTATGCCGGTGAGCATTTCGGTGGCATCGCTCATGCCCGCCAGGTCAGCGCCAATATTAATGGTATTGGCGATGAGAAGAAGCGAGCAGGCGGCCCACAACAGCCAGCGAGGATAATATCGGCGCAGCACTCCGCCCAAGCCTTCGCCGGAGGCAATGCCCAGGCGAGCGCACATCGTCTGCACCGCAGCCATCAGGGGAAACGAAAAGAGCGCGAACCACAGAGTGGCATATCCGAACTGAGCGCCGGCAATGGAAAACGTCGCAATGCCGGAAGGGTCGTCATCGGCGGCGCCGGTTATTAATCCTGGTCCAAGGCACTTGAGCCAGCCTTTAAGCCTGGGGAACTTCGACAGTTTCTTCTTCCCGGAACGGGAGCTGCTGGGCAGGGTTGCCGATGTTTGCTGCATTTGCTGAGTTGGATGCGGGAAGGCGGCTCTTGGCCCTTGGCTTTTAGCTCTTAGCCCAATAAATTTCGAGCTGCCGGTGGAGGTCGGGAAATAATCTTTGTGCCCTTGTAGTTCAAACTTTGTGCCCTTTGTGGTTAAGCCATTACCAAGGTAACGGTAAAATTTTGTAAAAATCCAGGGCGAATAGCCCGCTTCTGTGTTATTTCATTCAGGAAACACAAAGAGAGGAATGATGAACAGACATACGGTGATTGCTTTGGTTTTTGCCATTCTGACGTTCACTGCGGCAGTACAGGCACAGAAAGCCGATTCCCAGGGAGACATGGCGGGCATGGATATGTCCAATTCTTCCGATTCCGGCAAGCAGGCCAGCGGCGATGAGATGGCGCACACCATGAGCTCGATGTCGGGCAAGCACATGGACATGGGACCGCACATGAAGATGACCACCCTGCGTCCGGCCAACCCTGACGACCAGAAAAAAGCCGACAAGGTGGTTGAACAGCTTCGCGGCGCGATTGAGAAATACAAAGACTTCAAGGTCGCCCTCGCCGACGGCTTCCAGATCTTCCAGCCCAACATACCGATGCCGATGAAACACTTCACCAACTACAGTTATGCCTTTGAAGCGACCCATAAATTCAATCCGCTGCACCCGACTTCCCTGCTCTACGAAAAACATGGCGACGACTACAAGCTGGTGGGCGCAATGTATACCGCGCCCAAGCGCTTCACTGAAGACGACTTGAACCAGCGCATTCCTTTGAGCGTGGCGCAGTGGCATGAGCACGTGAACCTCTGCCTGCCTCCCAAGGGCGAGGAGCGCTCCATGCTCAGCAAGAATCCGCGCTTTGGCCTGGCGGGCTCCATTGCCACGCAGCAAGAGTGCGATGCCGCCGGAGGCAAGTTTTACCCCATCATCTTCAATTGGATGGTGCATGTTTATCCCTATGAAAAGAAGCCGGAGGAAGTCTGGGCTGTCGAGCGCGGCCAGCATCGGGATTAACAGTCAGCATTCAGCATTCACCACTGAATAATTGACTCATTGACTCACTGGGTCATTGAATCATTGAATGCGAAGGAGCGCGGGGACTGGGAAAGTTCGATCTAAAGAAGCGAAGCGATCCCAACTGGCAAAATGAGACAATAAAGACTTGCATGTAAGTTTCGCTGCGGCTTGTTGCTGATTGGAATGCTGAGAACGCGAGGCCACATCTTTTGGACGAAATCTCGAACTCCCACCTTCCCGCGCCGCCAGGTGAACCTCTATCCAGCCCACCGGCGACTCCGGCTCATCCTATTCATAATATTTTTATTGGCCCCAACGGCCTGCGCGCCGGCTGGCGCGGGCTGATTTTCCTGGCGCTCTTCGTCATCACGCTTTTTTTTGTTTCGATTTGTTTTGTAACGATTGCTCCTTCTTTTTTTCAGCGACATCGCTTCTTGTCGCCGGCCCTGATAATTGCCAATGAGGTGCTCTACCTTATGGCCTTGTTTTTTGTTTTGTTTGTCATCAGCCGGCTCGAACACCGCTCCATTGGTTCCTACGGCCTGCCGGCGCAGCACGCATTCAAGAGCACCTTCTGGGCGGGAGCGGCTGTGGGCTTTGTTTCCCTGACGCTGTTGCTGCTGGCAATCCGCACCCTTCATGGCTTCTACTTTGGTTCTATCGCGCTCTCAGGCCGTGCGTTGCTGCACTTTACAGTGCTCTGGGCGATTGCCTTCCTCATGGTGGGCATCTCGGAAGAATATATCTTTCGGGGCTATATGCAGTTCGTGCTCACCCAAGGCATAGGCTTCTGGCCCGCCGCGATTGTGACTTCACTGCTTTTCGGATTGGTGCATAAAACCAACCAAGGCGAATCCCTGGCCGGTCTGGCCGCGGTGGTGGCTGTGGGCCTGTTATTCTGCCTCACCCTGCGCCGCACCGGGAACCTGTGGTTCGCTGTCGGCTTTCACGCTGCCTGGGATTACGCCCAGACCTTTGTCTATGGCGTGCCTGACAGCGGCGAGCCGGGGATCGGGCATCTGTTCAACTCGCGCCTTGAAGGCCCAGGATGGCTGACCGGCGGCTCGGTCGGTCCCGAGGGCAGTTGGCTCTCTTTCGTGGTGCTCGCGCTCGCGGCTTTGTTTGTGGCGTGGCTATATCCGGAAACAAAGTATCCGGAGCCGGAAACGGCAAGCGCGTCTTCGAATCCCGGCCCGGCTCCGGTCATGAATTGAATTTACCCGGTAGCGTTCATTTCAACATCAAGCCTGGCCAGCGCTGAAACATTCCAACATTCGTCTCCGCCCTGCGCCAACTGAAAACCGAAAACTGCTTCTAGTTGTCGTCGTTAATGATGATGTGCGGATCGCCCCGCTTGCCGTCCTGCCATTTGAAGTGGGTTTTGTATTCGCATTGATAATGGCCGGCCAGCGGGTTGGCCAATCCCGACGAAATCACATCGTGCCACTCTTCGGTGTCGTCATCTTTAAAGTCATTATCAAACGCCTGCTTGGGGCAGTTGGGATTCTGGCCTGCCCTCAGTTCGACCCCCGTGACATGAAAGCCCATGCCGCCACCCTTGTGCCAGAGAAGCGACTCATGCTTGTTCACAGAAATATAAATGGGCTTATCGGGACCCATCTTGCCTTCGTTTTCAGGACGATGCCGGGTCACATCGTAGTAGCAAATCTGTCCGCGCTTGCCCTTGTTCAGGATTTTGCAGCCGGCCTCTTCCGACATCAATCCCAGAACGGGGGAGGCGGCCTGCGTCATCTTCTTTTTTCCCGTGGTAGATCGCCGCCTGGCTGCTGGTTTTTGTGGCGGCGCCGGTTGGGTTTGTGGTTGTTGTGCCTGCGCCGGCATCCATAGTGCCAGGGCCAGCGCAAGCCAGACGAAAGTGGCCAGAGGTTTTTTCACGAATCAGCTCTCCTGTTTTTGCCGGATGAGCACAGGTCCAGAAAGGCTGCGGCGGCTCTCCGGCTGTATTGTGAAATCGTAGGTTTCGCCATTTTCGTTCCGCATGGGCGGCAATGCAAGAAAAAATTGCGCGGCAACGCTTATACTTACGGTACGTGCCGCTTCAGCCCTTAAAAACCACACGGGAGAGATTCGCAACCGCATGAGCGCCGACGCAACTACCAAAACGCAATCTCAAACTCCAGCCGCAAACGCGAAAGCCACGGAAGCTGCAGGCAAACCGGCCGGCGCGCCCGAATCAAAGGCCGAATCAAAGCCCAAAGCAAAACCCAACCCCGGCCCCTTTCCCGATTTGAGCATCCGATTTTCCGGCATCGCCCTGAAGAATCCGATCATTGCCGCCAGCGGGACCTTTGGCTACGGCATCGAATTTGAAGATATCGTCAGCCTGGAGAAGCTGGGGGGCTTCGTGAGCAAAGGGCTTTCGCGTGAACCCATGCCCGGCAATCCGCCGCCGCGCATCTTTGAGACCGCCGCCGGCATGCTCAACTCCATCGGGCTGCAGAATATCGGCGCCCGCGCCTTTGTGGAAGAAAAACTTCCCCTGCTGCGCAAGAAGAAAGATGTCGTGGTGATCTGCAACGTCTTTGGGTATACCCGCCAGGATTATGAAGCAGTCATCCGCATCCTCAACGAAGGCGAAGGCATCGCGGCTTATGAACTGAATGTCTCATGCCCGAACACATCACACGGCGGCATCAGCTTTGGCAGCGACCCGGTGCTGCTGGAAGAAGTTGTGGTTTCGGCCAAGAACGCCGCTCATCCCCGCCCGGTGATCGTGAAGCTCTCGCCCAACGTAACCAGCATTCCGCGCATGGCCCACGCCGCGCAAAACGCCGGCGCCGACGCCATCTCGCTGGTCAACACCTTTGTCGCCATGGCCATCGATGCCGAGACGCGCAAGCCGCGCATCTCCAACATCACCGCCGGCCTCAGCGGCCCTGCCATCAAGCCCATTGCCCTGCGCATGGTGTATGAAGCCGCCCATTCGGTGGATATCCCGGTCATCGGCCTGGGCGGCATCTCCACCGCCGAAGACGTGATTGAATTCATGCTCGCCGGCGCCGCCGCCGTGCAGGTAGGCACCGCCAACTATTGGGACCCCTGCGCCACGGAAAAAATCGTAGAAGGAGTGCGCGCCTGGTGCATCGAGCACCGGGTGGAGAGGGTCACGGATTTGATTGGGGGACTCGAAACGTAGATTGACGATTTACGAATTACGATTGACGATTTATTGAATCCTGCATGGGTTCAAGTCAATCGGCAATCGTAAATCATCAATCGAAAATTTCTTATCTTTCAGACTTTTTAAGAATCGCAATCTGCCCGGCGTGGTACAGATTGTGCTGGATGAGGCCGTGCAATGTGTAATACACGGTGTGGTCGCGTCCGGGGACTTTGTTTGGCAGATCGGCATCGGTAAGGGTTGAGGTTTTTTGCACCAGCTTTTTGTGCCCATTCTTCAGCGATTGCAGCGCCTCTTCCCATGCCCGTTCGCTGTTATCGCTGACCGGCGGCCAGTCCTGCTCGCCGGTCAGATCAACCGCCTCTCCGTTGAGCCGCTTCAGTACCGCTTCCTGCCAGGCGGCAACATGCAGCGCGATCTCCCAAATGCTGTGCGCATGGGTAATCGGCTTGGCGGCGGCGTGATCAACATGAATATCTTCCACCAGTTCCATCAGCGAAGGCCCGTGCCAGGCTCCGCCTTCAAAGGCTTGCTCCAGCATCTGCTGAATGCGGGCGACGGCGGTGCGAGAATGAGCGTCGGCAGGCATAAAAGAAGTTTCGAGTTTCAAAAAGCAGTTTCGAGTTTCCAGTTTCAAGTTTCGAGTTCTGGTTTCAAAATCTACGGGCTCCTCTACCTGCCCCGTCATGCCGTGGGCGGTTTATGCCTTTTCTTGCTTGAAACTAGAAACTTGAAACTCGAAACTATTCCGGCTTCAACGGCAGCCGTTCACGGATTTCCGGAGGGAGTTTCTCATGCACCCGGCGGGCGCCCTCTTTGGCGGCGCCGATCAGCATGACCGGCACCGGCGTAGCCACGGCCACAATGACCCACATCAGGCTGGAGAACAGAAACCCTCCCAGGGCAATCACTTCCAGGATCACGGCGTGGCTGGGCGAATAATGGCGCACCAGGCCGAATGCAATGAGGAAAATTCCGGCGGAAATGGTGGCGATGGTGATGAGTCCAAAATCGATCACGCGATGCAACAAGCGCTTGGCGTGGCAGTGCTGGCATTGCGCCAGGTGCTCTTCGTAGTCGCCGCGCATCTCTGGCACGATGCCGCTGATATCGTAGCGCCACCCTGCCAGAATGCGTCCGACAACTCGATCTGTGCATTGATGTTTGGCCATTGCTGTTGAACCGGCTAGAGTGATTGATGATGTTACAGGCTTAAAGTTTCTAAAGGTTGCTCCTGCGAGGCCAGCAGCAAGCGCCGTTGAAATAAATTAGCATGCCGGCCGAGCGCCTGCTCCGCCACCTTGCGCGCAATTTCGGGGTGATTATTCTGCTCCGAAAGATGCGCCAGGATCAGGAACTCCGCCCCTCCATCATAATCTTTGCGGAAAAATTCTGCGAGAGCCTCATTGGAAAGATGACCGTCGCGGGAAGAGATGCGCTGCTTCACCGACCAGGGATAAATCCCGTTCCGTAACATCTCCACGTCGTGGTTCGATTCAATCATCAGAATGTCGCATCGGCGGAGGTGCTCTTTCACGTTTGCGCTCAGGTATCCCAGGTCGGTCACCAGCCCAATCTTCACTCCTTCGATTTTGAAGGCGAAGCCTACAGGGTCCACAGCGTCGTGCGGAATGGTAAAGGGCATGATCCCGATATCGCCGATCTGGAAGCTGCGGCCGGCTTCGAAGAACTGCCGCCGCTCCAGGTCGCGCGCTTGCTCGCCGACGCGCTTGGCTTCGTGTTTGATCAGGCGAAACCATGCGTTGTGAGTCGGCCCGGTCATGTAAACCGGCACTTTCAATTTACGGGCCAGCACCGCCAGGCCGCCGACGTGATCATTGTGCTCGTGGGTGATGACAATCGCGCTCAACGACTCGGGATCTTCACCTGTCTTTTGCATGCGCTTCAGAATTTCCCGGCATGAAAGGCCGGCATCCACCAGGATGCGGGTTGAAGAAGAGGCCACCACAGCGCTGTTTCCTTTGCTGCCACTGGCCAATACTGTGACGCGAACCATTGCAGTGCAGCATAGCGGGAATTGAGCTTTCGCGATAGTAACAAATTAGTTAACAGCGTACTATCTCCAAGCAACTAAGTTTCATAGGCACGTATGGGAGTAGTCTAGAATCCATAAACTCCCAAATGTTCGGTAAGTTCGCCAAACCCGCGTTGATTCTCTTTTGCCTGCCCGGGCCGCTCTGCGCCTTTCCACCCGAAGCGCAAAAGGGAAATCCCTGGATTGAGGTGTCCGCAGTCAAGACTGCTCCCGTATTTCGATATCAGGCCCAGTTAGTGGACCACGAACTTCATATCCGCGTTCAAACTGCGGCCACCTCCCCGCTGGAGAATTGGATTCTGCGCTTCTGGATTGCTGATCCGCGCATGGTGGTAGAAAAGGCCGCGATCCTCACTAATCTCAGGGAAAATTTGAAAGATTACCGCGACCGGATCGCCAGCGATGAGACCAATGACTGCCAGAAAAAAGCCATGCGCACTTTCGTGAAAGATATCAGGGAGCAGATCGGGAAATTTCAGGACTATGATCCATACCTGCATTGGACAGTGCATGGAAAGGAGTCTGCAACTACTCCGGTTTCGATTCCACCGCCCACCTCGCATTACACACAGGGCCCTGATTACAGCGAATTCGAAGGGAGCATCTCTCTGGACCAGGGGTTCGACCTGAGAAATCCCAAACTGATTGGCGTAACCATCGGAATTGCCCTGATGTCGCCAGATGCACCCCCATTGCCGCAACCGCTCCGTGTGTCACGAGTCAAATTTTCTGCTGCCATTTATCCTGCATCCATCTCGAAAGAGCTGCAATCACAATCTCGCCTGGTGCCTGATTCGATTCTGCAGTACAAACCAACCGGCTACTCGCTGGCGGTCCTGGGGATGGCTAACCAGCTGGGATGTTTTGGCTATGACGGTGTCTATAACGTTCCCGCTTTCTGGGAAAAGCTGGAATTAAAGAACTTGTCGCGCAATCCCGATATCAGGCTCTATGGGTATGAATATAAGCTGCTCATCGCCGATACGAGTCGTGCGGAGATACTGGATATCAAAAATTACGTCACATCCGACAGTGGCCAGGAGTACGAACTCCTCGATTTCGCGCCTCGCAAACACCACACATATCTACTTTTGCAGGTCTCTGGACCGTCCCGTCATCTGGGCGGCTCCAGTATGTGTGGGGCGGGCATGGAAACTGACGTCGTCTGGCTACAGCTTAGCAAGAGCTGGAGAATTGAGAAGGGGCAGAGCGAAAATATCGACTCGTGTTTCCACAGTACAGAGGTCATGGAAGAGGGGGCCTGGAAAAACAAACAATGGGAAGTTACAACTGACGATTTTCAGGACAGCCTGGAAAAGCAGGTAATCTATGACTCCGTTCATCCTGAGACTGCGCTACGGGTTTCATCCAAGCCTCTAAAAGAGAAATAGATACTGGTTAGCGAGCAGAACGACCAAACATTCGATCCGACTTCAGCCGCCATATTGATAAAATCCCCGCCCGCTTTTCTTCCCCAGCCAGCCTGCATCCACCATTTTGATCAGCAGTGGGCAGGGACGATATTTGGGATCTCCTAAACCGGAGTGCAGCACGCGCATGATATCCAGGCACACATCGAGGCCAATGAAATCGGCCAGGGTCAGCGGGCCCATGGGATGATTCATACCCAGCTTAAAAACTTCATCCACCGCCTCCGCCGTGGCAACGCCTTCCATGACCGCAAAGATGGCCTCATTAATAAGCGGCATGAGCACGCGATTGGAGACAAAGCCGGGCGCATCGTTCACCTCGACCGGGGTCTTCTCCAGCTTTTCGGTCAGCGCCTTGATGGTAGTGAAAGTTTCATTCGAGGTGGCCAGCCCGCGTATTACCTCCACCAGCTTCATCACCGGCACAGGATTGAAGAAGTGCATTCCAATCACCCTGTCGGGGCGCTGGGTCTGGGCCGCCAATTTGGTAATCGAGATGGAGGAAGTATTCGAGGCGAGAATCACCTCCGGGCGGCAGAGGGAATCGATCTCGCGAAACAGGGCGGCTTTGATTTCAAATTTTTCTGTGGCTGCTTCCACGATGAGATCGCAACTCTTGAGGGTTGAGCGCTCGGTCACCGCCTGAAGCCGGCTCAGCGCGGCGTCGCGCTCCGGAGCGCTGATCTTGTTTTTGGCCACTTCGCGTTCAAGATTCTTGGCAATGGTTTGCAATGCGCGGTCGAGAAATTGCTGCTGCACATCGCACAAGACAACATTGAAGCCGGCTTTGGCGAAGACGTGGGCAATGCCGTTGCCCATCGTGCCTGCACCCAGAATACCTATGGTTTTGGTTTCCACAGCTCAGTAAGCCTTTCCCTGAAGGTCAGTGAGAAAAAGAAGTCTATCAGAGGCAAAGTGGAAACCATCTAAAGGTAGAAATTTATTGTGAGCTCACTTTTCCGAATGCGCTTCATAGGAGTCGTAATCCTCGTAATCAATGCGCAACTTTTTGCCCTGGGGAGAAGTCATCAGCACCGATGTCACCTGCCACCCATCAAGGTCATAGTCGAAGGTATAGGCGCCCTGCCCTGGCACAATGGCCTTTACAACCCTGGCGGCATTGTCAATTTCAGCGGTAAAGACTGTCGTTTTAGGACGGCCTTTGGCGATGACTGACACCTTGAGAAAGCGCCCACCGTCGCTGTACTCATAGACAGTCACGATGCCGTCGCTCGCCGTCACTTTCGACAGGTATCCCCCATCATCGTATTCGTAGAGCACTTTGTGCTCACTCTGGTCATGGATTGCAGTAATTCGCGCTTGCCCATCGTAGCTCAGCATCAGCGACTTTTCCCGGTTTTTGAGCGCGGCGAGGGACCGGTCCGGATTGCGCGTATAACTTACGCTGTCTCCCTCAGAATCCTGATACCCGTTCTCCAGGCATCGGGTGCCTTTGCTGCAGGGAAGGTAGGCTATCGATTCTCCGTCTGTTTGTTTGACAATATATTCCTGCCCATCCCAGGTGATGTGGGCTCGATAAAAATCTCCTTCGTCGTTTCCGGTAAATGTTATGTCCGGCGAGAACCCATGGCCGGGAGTGGTGCGCTGGAAATGCCAGCGCCCGCCATTCGGGTATGTCAAATCCATTTCACTCATCACCCCCAGGTTATCTGTGAGCAGGTACGTGTTGTAAAAATGATCGCCACCGGCGCCAAAGGCGCCACTCACTCTATTTCCCGGGAGCTGTACGCGCGTAAAAACAATTTCCGGTTTTCCGCCAAGGTTGAAATCCGTCCTGAATACATTAAGGCCGCCGTAACTGGAATTAATACGAAATATTTCCAGATCTGTAACGCGCCAGTCCGGTATCTCGCAATCCCTGCCTCGGGGATAGAGCGCTGTCCGTTGCGTTCGATAAGAATAGGTCAATGTAAGGCAATATTGCTTTCCCGTAAGACCATAAGCGGAGTCTTCAGGATGAACGTCCGCTTCCCAGATGTCATCCGGACTGCCGTCGGGAACCGTAACCGGGTAAAGCAGGCTTTGCGGATCGGCGCTCTCTGGCAAGTTGTAGTACAAAATGGCGATATCCTGACTTACCATGTGCTGCAGACGGCGGACAGTTAACTCCGGCTTGGCAGCAACACCCCAGAAAGCGTCGTCCATACGGCGGGTTGAAACCACGGCCAAATGCCCTTGCGTGCGGTAGGTACAGACGAATTCCTTGTCATTGCTGAGCGTATAAATATCTTCATCGGTCAGCGCGATGATCACCGCATTCGCATCTTTGGCAAGATCAGGATGGGCTCGCTTGACCTGTTCAATCAACTCTTCCGCAATGTACTGTTTGCGCTTTGCATCGAGAGACCCGGGTTGCAATGCCAGTTGCGGCAGCAGGTGAATGGAAAGATGGAATTTGCTTGCGTAGTGCCGCACTAAAGACTCGGGAGCGACCACCTGTTTCCCCAGCGGCACAAAATAAATCTTGCCCTCGCCGTGAAGCTCATGCAGCTTTACCGGCAGATGTTCCTGGTTCAACATCCGGGGCACGACAGACCGCATATGCGTGCGTATTCGTGGCCGTTGACGAAAGAAATCGTACTTCCACAAAATCCAGACAGGAATGCCGATGGCTAATATTAAAAGCAGCAGAAGCGCAGAAATTATGGGCCACAGTCTTGTTTTTTTGCCCCCCTGCAGCGGAGCCTCCCATGGCATGCCGATGAAAGTTCCGCAGCGTGGGCAGAAACCTTGCTCGATCTGAACTTGCGTGCCGCAGCTATAGCATTTCATTGAATATTTTTAGTTTTCGGCAACAAAAAAAGGACGCAGGTCCACATGTCCTTTTTTGAGGACTTATAGTGTTTCCAAGCCAAGCTAAGAGCTAAAAGCCGCTTTACCCCTGCATGGCAAAGCTCATCTTGACGCCGGCAACTTCGATCACGTCGCCTTCGTTGAGTTCCTGGCGATGGCTGACCTCGACTCCGTTCACCTTCACCGGGGTCTTTCTGTCCTGGGGCGCGATGAAATATGAGGTCTCGCCTTTGCTGATCATGGCGGCGACATCTGGCGGCGATTTGAACAGCGAGCCTTTGAGCTTGATGGTGGCCATTTTGGAGCCGCCAATCACGGTGAGCTTGCTGCTGAGCAGGTAATGCGTCTCTTCGGTTTTGCCTTCCAGCACGGTCAACGCTCCGGTGGGAGTGCCGGGCGATGGAGCTGCAGGGGCTGGTTTTGGCGGGGGGGCTGGTTCAGGGCTGGCGTCCGGAGCCGGCGCCGGGGAGGGAGTCTCGGCTGGGGCGCTGGTGGCGGCCTGCTGCGCCCGGGCCTGCGCGAGCATTTCTTTTGCCTTTTTGGTATCGAGGACAACGGTAGCCTCCATCCGGGGCAGGGATGGCATGGCTGCTTTGGCCTTGGGCGCGGATTCTTCTTCATGCCATTCATCACGGAAGATCACAACGTGCTTGCCCACGAGAATGGAATCGTTATCTTTCAATACCTGCTTGCTGACCCGCTGATTGTTGACGTAAGTTCCATTGAGACTGCTGTTGTCTTCAAGGACGTAGTGGTCCGAATCCCAATAGACTTTGCAGTGGTGGCCGCTGACGGCAAGATTGTCAATCTGAAGCATGTTGTCGGGCAGGCGGCCGATGGTCACCTGTCCCTTTTGCCCCACGGGGACTTCTTTAAGCACGTTGGATTCGAACTTCAGATAGAGTTTTGCCATTGTTGATTCCCCTTCTTACTTAAGAAGATTCTCCTGTACCACGGCAGGTCAACCAGCCGGATGAGCAGGCATGTAATGTTGTCATCGCCGCCCTGCTTCTTGGCGGTTTCCACCAGTTGCTCGCAGGCGCGCCCCATGGAGGGAGCATGCTGCACAATTTCCAGGATGCTCTTGTCCTTCACCAGTTTGGTGAGGCCGTCGCTGGCCAGAAGCAGCACATCGTTGGGCTGGCAGATCACGTCCTGCAGATCAGGTTCCACCTTCTCCTCCGAGCCCAGCGCCCGCAGGATGATGTTCTGGATCTCCGATCGCTCCGCCTCCTGCTGCGTCATGAGGCCGCGCCGCACCTGCTCCATCACCAGCGAGTGGTCGTTGGTCAACTGCTGGATCTGGTCCTCGCGGATCAGGTACACCCGGCTGTCACCTACGTGCCCTACCGACAAAAAGTTATCGCGCAGCAGCACGCTGGCGATTGTAGACCCCATGCCGGCATGCTCGCTTTGCCCCTGGTGCGAGGCCTGAAACACTGCGGCGTTGGCCTGGGTGATAGCATTGCCCAGGGCATTGGCCCGCTCGCTTACGCCTTCGAATTTGTGCGCATTCGGCGGCAAGCCGTTGCTCTGGCGAAAGTAGTCCAGCATTACATCCACGCTCATTTTGCTGGCAACTTCGCCGGCCGCCTGTCCACCCATGCCGTCGCACACAACGAAGATACCGTAACGCGTATCGTAGCCGAAATTGTCCTCGTTGTTCTTGCGGACACAGCCCACATCGCTTTTGCCCGCTACTTCAATCGTCAAACTCATGCGTTCTCAATATTCTGTGCGAACTGCAGGGGCTGCGCAAGCATTTTACGGGTGTGGAATTGGCTCGCCTGATGCCCCCCGGCTTCCCCGACTCGAACGGAAATCCCTCTCCCCCCATGCTGGGGCGGCCACTGTTTACGTGCTCATACTGCTTCCCTGGGCAAAGGGTCTGGGGAGTTGGAGCGAATTGTACTTTTCAATGGGTGAAAATAGCAAGGATTTTAGGGAATTACGATTGACGAAGTACGATTTACGATTTTCTGAGTTTCTCGTACCCAAGGCACAAATCTATCGCTAAAAGAAGCTGGAATGTGCCCATCTGCTTGAGAAAATAGACGAGAGTATGGTTACCTGCAAAATCGTAAATCTGAAATCGTAATTCGTGAATCGTTCTTCTTACTTCGTATTTCTTACTTCTTCAATTCAAGGTTCTGGGCGGCGCTGTCAAGCACGCCGTTAATGAAGTGCACCGATTCAGGGCTGGAAAACTTGCGGGCAATCTCCAGCGCCTCGTTGATCACCACCGGCTTGGGAGTTTCAGGATAGGCAATCAGCTCGGCCACTGCCGCCCGCAGGATATTGCGGTCAACCGCGGCCATGCGCTCCAGCCGCCAGTGCTCGGCATGCTTCTGGATCAGGGCGTCGATCTCGGCGGTGCGCTCGGTGGCCATGCGGAACAGGTCATCGGCGAAGCCGCGCGTCTCGTGCTCCACATCGGCGCGCTGCGACCAGAAGGTGCGGCGGACCTCATCGGGCGTCTGCTTGCCCATCTCCGACTGGAAGAGCATCTGCAGCGTCAGTTCGCGGGATTTGCGTCGGGTACCCAAAGACAGTTCTCTGTTCTCTGTTCTCAGCACTCAGCACTCAGCACAGACACTAGGTTAGCTTAATTTTGAAAATTATGTAGGTTGTTGTGAAGTTCGATTGACGATTTACGAAGGATGATTGACGAAGGACGATTTTACAAGTGGTGATTTCCAATCGTACTTCTCAATTCGTACTTCTTACTTCCTGTGTTTTTGTTTCGTCCGAGATTTAAGTACCTTGCCTTTACTGGCAACTGACAACCGGGGGCTAGCAACTTCTCTGGAATGGCTGAATGCTGAGTGCTGAGTGCTGAGTGCTTTTTTCACCGACGCCATCTCCACCGCCGCCAAAGCGGCCTCAAACCCCTTATTACCACTCTTGAGTCCGGCGCGGTCAATGGCCTGCTCCAGGTTGTCGCAGGTCAGCACTCCCCAGGAGTGGGGCACGCCGGTCGCCTGGGCCGACTGGCCCACGCCGCGGGTGACCTCCTCAGCAATGTGCTCATAATTGGAGGTCTCGCCGCGCAGCAGGCAGCCCAGACAAACAATGGCATCCACCTTGCGGGTTTGCGCCAGCGCCTGCGCCGCCGCAGGAATCTCAAAAGCCCCAGGCACGCGCACAATGTGGATGTCTTTGTCCTTCGCGCCTGTGCGCCGCAAGGCGTCAACAGCGGAAGCCAGAAGCCGCTCGGTGATAAACGAATTGAAGCGGCTAACCACGATGCCAAACGCATGGCCGGTCGCGTCAAGGCTCCCTTCAATGGATTTCATAGAAGGCGGCTTGGGGTGCTCGATTTTGATCTTAGTGGACAAGGAAACTATTCTACCGGACTGTCATTCACAGGAAACAATTGAGTCATTGGATCATTGAGTCATCTGATCATTTAAAAAAATACGAAGTTGGAAGTACGATTTACGATTTTATGATTCAAAAGAGGACGTTAGAAAGTGGCGTAAAAACATCCGAATTCTTTCAAAATCGTACTTCTTAAATCGCACTTCGTACTTCCCCAATGACTCAATGATCCAATGACTCAATTCTCTACTTTCCTTTGAAGACAGCAGTTCGTTTTTCCAGAAACGCCGCCGTTCCTTCTTTCTTATCTTCCGTAGCGCAGGCCACGCTGAACAGCGTTGCTTCCAGAAACAAGCCTTCGGGCAGCGGCATCTCCATGCCCTTATGCACCGCCTCCAGCGTGTACTGGATGGCCAGCGGAGCGTTGGCAATGATCTTTTTGGCAATAGCTTCGGCGCGGGAGATCAGATCGACCAGGGGCACCACTTCATTCACCAGGCCAATGCGGTGCGCCTCCTGCGCGCTGATCTGCTCGCCGGTAAGCAGGATTTGCAGCGCCGGCCCTTTGCCAACAAGTCTGGGCAGGCGCTGGCTGCCGCCGTATCCCGGAATGATGCCCAGCTTGACCTCGGGCTGGCCCAGCTTGGCATTCTCGCTGGCCAGGCGAAACGTACAGGCCAGGGCAAGCTCGCATCCGCCGCCCAGGGTGTAGCCGTTCAGGCAGGCGATCACCGGTTTGCCCAGGTTCTCGATCAAGTCGAGCACTGCCTGTCCTTTGTGGGTGTAAGCCTTGGCTTCGACAGGATTATTCCTGTTCAGCTCGCCAATGTCGGCCCCGGCCACAAAAGCTTTTTCTCCCGCGCCGGTCAGAAGGGCAACTCGCACTTCAGGATCGTCTTTGATCTCGGTGAACACCTCGCGCAGCTCCGCCATGACAGCCTGGTTCAAGGCATTGAGCTTCTCGGGACGGTTGATGGTGACGTAGGCGATCTGCTCTTTTTTCTCGAAAAGAATGGCATTAAAGTTCATCGAGTCCTCTTCTACCCACTCCCGCAATCGTTCGCGAAGCGGAGTAACCACTTCTGCGGGCGCTTTCCTAATGTATTCTTTGGCTCTACGTTTACAAACTGGATCTAAGTTTCTTAGATACTCTTCTGCATTTTCAACAGTGAATGCGCTTTGCTTATTTCCGAACTTAGGTTTCAACTTTGTCCAAATTACTGCATCGAAACCATTTTTCACAGCCCAGGATTTTATTCGTTCGACCTCAGGTGGATCGTCTTTTTTTATTTGTTGAGTCGTTTCAACAAACCCGATATTTTCCTTGCCTGTACCTTCTCGATACTGCAAGTCACATGTTGCGTCACTTAATAATTCAAAACCACTTCGAATATACCTTGTCGGGCATAATCGTCCATTTTCAGGATCGATGACGAGTGTTAAACGCCCATCGGTTGACAGGCGTGAAAACTCTAAAGGTAATTGTGGACCGTCCAGAGACCACGTCCCCGTCACATTTAGCTGTCGCGGATCCCATATTAAGGAACCCCAACCAAGTATTGCGATTCGCGGCATGAATTAAAATCTCCGAACCCTCAGCGTTTCTCCCCGTCCTCTGCGGTTTAAATATGGAATCCGCGTAATCCGTGCAATCCGCGGTAGGTATTTAAACAAACTTGCCCGGCACCGGGTTCTTCGGGTCCGCATAATCATAGAATCCTTTGCCGGTTTTTTGCCCATACCAGCCGGCCAGCACTAAACGTTTGAGCAGGGGAGGCGCGGCGAAGCGGCGCTCCTTGAACTCTTCGTACATTACATGGGTGATGTAGTAGGTGGTATCGAGGCCCACGAAGTCGAGCAGGGTAAACGGTCCCATAGGATGGCCGCAGCCCAGCTTCATGGCATTATCAATATCGGGAATCGAGCCCACGCCTTCTTCATAGGCGCGGATGGCATCGAGCAAATAGGGCACCAGCAGGCGGTTGACGATAAATCCGGGTTTATCGGAAGTCCGCACCGGAACCTTGCCGACTTTTTTGCCAAAGGCCACCGCGCTCTCGTAGACATCGTCTGCGGTGGCGATGGTGCGCACTACCTCAACCAATTGCATCAGGGGCACCGGGTTAAAAAAATGCAATCCGACAAAACGCTGCGGACGTTTGGTGCTGGTCATCAATTCAGTGATGGAAAGCGATGAGGTGTTGGAGGCGAAGATGGCCTCAGGCTTCACGACGCCATCGAGCGCGCCGAAGATCTTGCGCTTCTCTTCCAGGTTCTCGATGATGGCCTCGATGATCACATCGCAGCCGGCCAGATCTTCTTTGCGCGTCGTGCCCTTCAGGCGGGCGCGGATGGCAGCGGAAGCCTCCTTGATGGCTCCTTTTTCCGCCAGCTTGGCCAGGGACTTCTCGATGCGGGCAAAACCCTTGTCAATGAAAGACTGCTCAGCTTCGAGGACAACGGTTTCCAGGCCTGCCGTCGCGCTGACCTGGGCAATGCCAGAGCCCATCAGGCCGCAACCCAGCACACCAACTTTCTTAATTTCCATCCTCATTCACCTGCCTTCCATCTTGAATTCGTAACGATTTGAAAATTGAATTCACCGCGGAGGCGCAGAGACGCGGAGAAAGCCCTTGCTTACTTCTATATATTACTGAGAAAGACTCAGCGATTTATCATCGAGCAAGCCCATTTTGCAGATCCGGGGCAATGGCAGTCAAAACAAAGGGAGTGACAATGGCTGGAATCAAGCCAAGCAGCACTGCGACGGCCAGTCGTCTCAGTTTGCTGCGGATGGTTCTTTTCATTTTGCAACCTCCCCAGAAAACGCAGTTATGTATGTGCGATAAACTGTTGGAATTCTACATAAACAAAAAGGCCGCCGGAAGGTCCGGCAGCCTCGGTCACTCCGGTGATCCAATTCTTCAATGACCCAATGACCCGATCACCCGATGACTCAATTCTCAGCGCCTCCGCGTCTCCGCGGTTAGTTAGATTTACCACAGCCTGCAGGCATTCTCATGCACCATGGGCTGGCCTTTCTTGCAGCCAAACGCCTTTTGGAATTCGGGCATGTTGCCGACCACATTATTGATACGGTATTTAGCGATGGAGTGCGGATTGGTCAATACCTGGGTCCGTATCAGTTCAGGACGTTCGTTGGCGCACCAGGCATTGGCGTCGGCCAGAAAAAATTCCTGGCGCGGCGTCCAGCCATTGCTGGTTTTCGCGTCTATATCTTTGCCTTCCCGCTCGAGCGCAGACTGCAACGCCATGAAGGCGAGATGGATGCCGCCGTTATCGGCGGTATCTTCGCCCTGGGTCATGAGGCCGTTCTGCTTCACGCCCGCTTCGGGAACCATCTGCGTGTACTCATCGGCGATGCACTTGCCCCGCGCCTCGTACTCCCTGGCGTCTTGTGCGGTCCACCAGTCGTGCAGGTTGCCGTGGGCGTCGAACTTGCGCCCCTGGTCATCAAAGCCATGGATGCTTTCATGCCCGATGATGGTGCCGATGGCGCCATAATTCACCGCGTCATCCTGGTTTTTATCGAAAAACGGCGGCTGCAGGATTCCCGCGGGAAAATTAATGGTGTTGGTCTGCGGATCTTCATAAGCATTGATGGTGGGGGGAGTCATGCCCCACTCGGTGCGGTCCACGGGCTTGCCGATTTTGTTGACCCAGCGGCGGAACTCAAACTCAGAGGCCTGCTGCACATTGTTCAGGTAGCTGCTGCGGCCGATTTGCACGCTGGAGTAGTCGCGCCACTGGTTGGGATATCCAATTTTTTCCAGTTGCGCCTGTAGCTTGGTCACAGCCTGTTGTTTGGTGGCGGCAGCCATCCAGTCTTGCGCCTGCAGGTCCTGTTGCAATGATGCCTTGATGTCGTTCACCAGCTGCAGGACGCGTTGTTTGCTCTCCGGACCAAAGGCGCTGTCCACGTAGGCCTGCCCCAGGGCCTCCCCTAAGTCGCGGTCGGCGGCGCGCACACAGCGCCGCCAGCGTGGCTGTTGCTCCTGCGCGCCGTAAAGCGTTCGGGCGTAGAAATCAAAATTTTCATCTACAAACGCCTTGTTCAGAAAACGGGCGGAGCCGTGCAGCATCTGCCAGCGCAGGTAGGTCTTCCAGTCTTCCAGCGGGCGCTGCTGAATCAGTTTTTCCAGGCCCCGGAAAAAATCGGGTGAGGTCACAATATACTGTTGCGACGAAGGCGCGCCTACCGCTGCCAGATACTTCTTCCAGGCAAACGAAGGCGCCAATGCCTCCACCTGCTGCAGCGGCATTTTGTTGTCTACGTTCTTAGGATCGCGGCGCTTCACCGCATCCATGGCCAATTTGGCCATTACGGTTTCCATCTCGAGCACTGTCGCAGCATCTTTGCCTGCCTGCTCAGGCTTCTCTCCCCCGAGAACCAGCATGTTGCTTACATGCTGCAAATATTTCTTGCGAATATCCTGCGATTTAGCGTCGTCATCCAGATAAAACTGCCGGCTGGGCAGGCCCATGCCGCCCTGGTCAAATGTGGCGACCGCACGGGTAGCATCGTCATAATCGGTCTGGCCTGAGAACCCTAAGACGGCCGCGTCGGTCTGATTGTCATCGGGAAACTCGGCCCCGGGAATGGTCCTATGAAGGTGGGCGATGGCTTCGGCGAGCTGCGATTTGTTTTTCAGCGCGGCAATGCGGTCGAGCTCCGGCTGAATGGCCTTGATACCGGCGGCTTCGATGGACTTCTCATCCATGCAGGCGTACCAGTAGTCGCCGATCTTCTGCTCCACCGAGCTGCGCTTGGGATCGTCGGATGAATTCTTCTCCAAAGTCTCGCGCAGCACAGTCTCGTTCCAAAGTTGCAGCGGGCTTGAGGTGGACCACGTAACCTGGTCGGCTGGAATGGGGTTGGCCTTCATCCACTTGCTGCAGGCGTACTGGTAAAAGTCTGTGCAGGGATCGAGCGCGGAATCCGCCATCTGCGGATCGAAATGATCGATCTTAGGCAGCTCGGGCGAAGCCTGTGGGGTTGAGCTTTGGGCAAAGAGCACAGCAGAAAGAATTGCCCAGCAAAAAACGATGCAACACGAGAAAGAGTAGAGACGGCGCATGCTTGACCTCATAGCTTGAAATTGTATTGAAAGGAACGGGGAATTTCGCGACAAAGTTCCCTGGTTTGGACGATGCCGGCGAAAAAAGGTTGTTTGAATATTTCTTAAATCCCTTACGCCACCGCCGCCGCTTCCAGTTGTGGGGCAAGCGACTTGGCTTTGTTGCCGCCTTCGTGTTTGGCGGCGTCCAAGGCGCGCTCTACGCGATTGATGGCTTCGGTGACGATGTCGACGGGGTCGAAGCGGGCCTGCATCACTGCCTCGGCGATGCCGACCGAGCAGGCGACTGAGCGGTCGGTACCCGGCACCTTCACCGTGCTTAGGACTTTGCGGAGTTTATCGACAACGAAGAATGCGTTCTTTTCGTTGGTATCGGCCAGCACGAGGGCGACGCTGGTTGTGTCGTAGCGAACAGCCACATCGTTCTGCCGGATATGCGAGCTGCAGATTTGCCCAAGCTGTTGCATCATCGATTCCACCGCCAGCTCCCCAATTTCCTTGATCAGGTTCGAAGCCCGGCCAAAGTGCAGCAGCATGACGCAAGCCGGAGAGTTTTGCTGCAAGCCACGGCGAATTTCGGCCAACAGGACATCGAGATACGAAGCGCGCTTGAGCAATCCTGACTTTTCGTCAGTGACCGCCAGCGTCTTCATCAGGTTGCGCAGCTTGGCGTTGTTGACCGCCAGCACCATCTGGTCGGCAATGGTTTTGAGCACCAGCACATCGGTCTGCCGCCAGGGGCGCGAGGTGCCGCACTGCTCCAAAATCAGGATGCCGACGTGTTCCTCGCCATCGAGCAGTGGAACCGCGAGAACCGAATCGATGCCCAGCGCCTCTACCCATTGCTTGATGGAGGCCAGCTCAGGAGCAGTCTTGACGTTCTGGATGGCGATTGGCCCCTGGCCGGAAGCCAGCCCCTGCAGGGTGCCGATGAGTTTCACAATGGCCATTACGTCGGATTGCTTCACCCCCGGCGCGCAATATTCCAGCGCCGCCGACGGAGGCTTGCCCGGAGTGCACAACCCGGCCACGCAACGGCTGGCGCCCCAGTGGCGGCCAACGTCATTGACCGCGGCAAACAGCACCGCCTTCACGTTGGCCTGGCGGTAGATGTTGCGGGTAATCTCAGTGACGCGGGCGATATTGTCGACTGAATTCTCATTGGCCGCCGCCGAAGAAGTCATCTGCGCTCCCGACGGATTGGTCAGGGCCACCGTGGGGGGAACGATTCTTTGGGTTTCAGCCGCAGACACGGGTGCGGGCGCTGCCTTGGACGGCGGGGCCGGTGCAGGCGTGTCATATTTCGGCATCATGCCTGCGTTCATGTACAGAGTGCGCAGCTTTTCGTTGCGCTCTTCTTCCCGCGGAAACAGCTTCTGGATCCTTTGCAGCCGCTCCACCGCCTTCGACCGCATGCTGTACTGCAGGAAGATCTCGGCCTGCAGCATGAAGTCTTCCAGCACCGTGGGCTCATTCTCGCCGGGAGTGCGGGCCGCTTCTTCATCCGCCTCGCGCTGGGCCGAGGCGCTTACTTTGACGGCGGCGGTAAAGCGGTTGGCGATGGCGCGATGCCGGTTGGCGTCAATCTTGCCCTTCAGCATCTCCAGGCGCTTCTGGTGGCCCTGTTCATAGGGATCGACCTCGGCGGCGGCATCGAGCGAATCGGCGGCCTTGAGATAGTTCCCCGCGGCGTAGTACAGCTCGAAGAGCTTGATCAGGGTGGCGCAGTAGTCCTGCTCGCGGTTGGTGCTGTTGAATAGCATCACCATGTATTCCAGGAATTCCGGGCTGGCACGGTGCTTGTCGACAATCTCTTTCAGTTGGCCCACGAATTCACGATGGCGGCCGGCTTTGTCTTCCAGCTCAAGGGTACGCTTGGCAATGTTGAGCGCGGTGCCGTCGTGCTCGATCTCGAGCAGGGTTCCAATCAGCAGCGCGATCTCGTTGATCTGCTTCGGATCTTTCTCGTAGATGGAAAGGATAATGGGCTCGGCTTCTTTGGGCCGCTTGAGACGAAGCAGCGCGCGGGCGTAGGTCTCGCGCAAGGCTTCGCTGCTGTTGGGCATCTTGGCAAAAGCTTCAATTACTTTCAGCGCATTGGCCGCGTCGCCATGCTGCAGCAAAGAACGCCCAAAGGCGTGCGCAATGTCGGCATTGGAGGTGTCCATGATATAGGCGCGCTCATACCAGACAACCCCATCGCGCTTTTCATTTTCCTCCAGCATTCCCACCTGGTAAAAAGCCACAGCGGCCGTCTTGCCGTCACCCGCCGCGGTTGCCACTTCGCCCTGGCGTTTGAAGTTCTCCAGTGTCGGCTCTAGCGCCACAATGTGCTTCAGCACCTGCATCGCTTCAGGAATCTTGCCCCCGGCCTCAAAACCGTTTGCCGCTTTTTGCAGCAGCTCAAGCGCCTCTTTGCGGTTGGTCTTTTCGATCAGTTGGGCGTAGCGAAAAGTCTGCGTGACGGTTGGGCTGGAAATACGCGTCAGCTTTTTATAGGTGACAATAGCGCGGGTCTGATCGTTATCGGCAAAGTAGCGGTCCAGAAGACCGCTCAGGTAGTTGGTGGCCTCGCGCTGCCGGTTCAGGGAAATGCAAATATCGCAGGCGCGCTCGCGGACCAGGATATTCTCCGGCTCCTCATCAAGAGCGTTCTTCAATTCCTCTAAGGCATCTTCAGCTTTTCCACGCTGAAGATACTTATCAGCCTTTTCAATATATTTGGCGATGTCGGCCATGGGCTCCCAACAGAGAAGAGGGGTAGCTGCATTGTAGAGCGGAAACCGACCGAACGGCAATCAGTGATTTTATGTATTTGAGTACTATGGTAACTGGACTGCGGCCCCCTGTACCTTAGTCCATCCTCCGCTGCTGAGTAAGGACAAGTCCAAAAGTAACTTTGCCCGCTCTGGCGGCGTGGAGAGAGCGACGGCCCGCCGCCCCCCGAGAGGTGCATTTGCTCTAGTGTGCGACGTAAAACAGCGCATGCGCCCCCCCCAAAGGGCAGGCGCAAGCCTTGAGGAAGAGCCACCGCAAAGAACAGAACCGGCACACCTTACCTCACGGCGACGATCATCCACGATGGCACGCATCCGGTTTCCACCGACCTCACTGTGACCTCGTTCTGAGGCGGTATTCCGGCTGCGGTCGGAACCTTTCCCGCCTGCTTTGTTGTCTAATAGAATAGAAATTCAAGGTTCAGGATGCGGCGTCGACTCCAACTGGTTCCGCTTTGGCTCTTGCTTGCGGCTTTGCCTGCCGGCGCCGCGGCTCCCGCGCTGCTGCCCTCCAGCTTTTCCGGATGGCAGCTTACTGAGCATCACACCGGCAGGGCGGCGGCGCAGGCAGATGCCGTCAACGCAGACGCTCTCAGCGAGTTCGGCTTCACCGATTATGAGCAGGCGACCTACGAGCGCTCCGGACGAAAGTTGTATATCAAAGCGGCGCGCTTCAGCAACGCCACCGGTTCCTATGGAGCCTTTACTCTCTTCACCCAACCCGACATGATCGCCGAACAGATCGGTGACGGCGCTCTGGTCAGCAACGGCCATATCTTGTTTTATAAAGCCGACGTTCTGGTTGATGCTGTCTTTGAAAAGCCGACCGTGATGTCGGCCGCGGAGCTGCGCGCGCTCAGTGACAGCCTGCAAACCGTCTCTGGAGGCGCAGCTTCTCTTCCCGAGCCGGTGAAATATCTGCCTTCGCAATCCTATCTCCCCGGCTCCAGCCGCTATGCGGTAGGACCGGCAACGTTTTCCAGAATGGATTCCATCTTGCCCGCCAGCATTGCCGGCTTCGATAAGAGCGCCGAAGTAGCCACTGGAGACTACCGCACCGGCAACGGCATTGCCCGCCTGACGATCTTGTCGTATCCCACGCCGCAAATTGCCATGCAGCACTTCCGCACCTTGCTGGATTGGCTCTCGGCGGCCAGGAACCCGGCAATGGTTCAGCCGCAGGAGAATGCCCGTCTTGAAGAGGCGCGCAAGCCATCGTTTCAGGGAACTCTCACGCTTCCCCTGAATACCGGAACTGAGGTTACATTCCGCCGCAGCGGTCCGCTGGTCATTCTGGTCTCCGGCTCCATTTCCAAGAGCGAAGCCATCTCGCTGGTGCAATCGGTCAACTACGATGCCGATGTGCGCATGCTTCAGCCTACACCGGTCACGGCGAGCGCACTCTCCCGGCTCATCGTGGGCTGCTTTGTTCTTGTTGCCATGATCGTTGCCGTCTTCCTGGTGCTGGGCTTGTTCGTCGGCGGCACTCCTTTCCTGTTGCGCCGCATGTTCCCTAACCGCGAATTCAAGCACTCACAGGATATTGAGATAATCAAGCTAAATTTGAGGGATTGACCAAATTTCTGGGCAAGTTGTTGAATTTTAGCCTTTTAAACTATTTACACAGGGGCAAGTGACAAATTTTGTCATTTTTAGATTTTTTTTAAAATTTCCTTAAAATACTGAAAATAAAGACATTTAAGCCAAAAAAATCGCTTGACACCCCTTCCTCTAGGCTCATAAGATTTTTGCAGAAAAGTTTTGACGGCTTCGCTTCCGTTGGAACTATTCTCCCTTGAATAAAAAGGCCGCCTGAATGCAGGCGGCCTTTGCGTTTGGCCGGAAAAAAATCTCGCTCCGCTCAATGGGCCGTGAGCAGACCGATTCACCCCCACAATTTGAGACTATCTTCAAAGTGTGTTTGGTGCGGGATTGGCTGCTGTATTAGAATTACTTCAGATTTTTTTTCGAACAGTCGCTTCTTTTTTCAACTTCAAAAAGCCGACGTAGCTCAGTTGGTAGAGCAGTCGATTCGTAATCGACAGGTCATCGGTTCAAGTCCGATCGTCGGCTCCACTGCTTCAATGGTTTAGCGATCGGTTTACCGAAACCTGCTGCACATTTGCTGCACAACTAATTCTTGTTTCCAACTGCTTCAGGGCACGTATGACAGCCTGGCGCCTTTAGCGCTGGGTGACCTGTAGAAGGTGCAAGGGACGACGCGTGTCGCTCTGAGTTCTGTCTACTTCGGAGATTTACGAAACCATCTCTAGAGAGGCTTCCGAATAATGCCCAGGTAATGGGTGCGCAGGAAAGGAAGCGTCTCCAGCAGCCGGGCCGCGGACCAGGAGTAAGGAGTGATGCGCCGCGCCAGCGGCGGCGCCAGCGTAAGCGAGCGAAGCCGCACACTGCATTCTGGAAATAAAGTATGTATTTCCGCCGCCCGAATGCCCCGCACATTGCGATTACGCGGATTGTTCACGCGAAAGTCGTACCAGAAGATTACGCCGCCGGGCTTCAGCACCCGCGCCATTTCCCGCGCGACCTTTTGCCTCAATTGCAGGTCAAGAATCGAGGTGAAGACGGTAAATTGTGAAATGACCTCAAAGTTTGCATCCGGCCAGGGAAGTTTCCCGGCATCGCCGCACACCAGCTCCGCCGCCGGCAGCTTTTCACGGGCATGGGCGAGGCGCTGGGGATCGAGGTCAATGCCGTGCAATTGTGAGGCCGAGGCGCCCCATTGGCTGAACTCGAGCAGCCAGGTGCCTTTGCCGCAACCGACGTCGAGAATAGAAAGTCCATCCAGGGGGAAGGCGCCGGCTTCCACCAGCCCGCGAATCCCGGTCTGCATGATGCGGGAGAAATAGTATTGCGTAACCGGGCGATGGAGGCCGTAAACTTCATCGCCGATTTCGCGGTCACGGCGCGCGAATTCGGCGCGAATACGGTCGAGCTCAGGGGTTGCGAGTTCAGGGCTTGAGACTGCGCCTGCCCCGGCTCCTGCTGCGGGGTTCTGCAATGCGGTCCGCGGAGAAGACGCGCTCATGCCGGCGAGGCTCCCAGTCGATGGATGATCTCCTTGAGCTCCCACGAGATCAGCGTCAGCAACAACCTCTGCGCGCTCTGCAAAAAGAAGTGGTCGCCGGGAAGCATTTGCAGCGAGAATTTGCCGCTGGTGTGCTGGCGCCAGCCTTCCATGATGTCGCGGTCGCCGGAGAGCGGGTCCGTCGCGCCCCCGTACACGGTGATGGGACAAGCCAGCGGCGGCTCAGGCCGATGAACATACGTTTCCGTCAAGGTGAAATCCGCCTTGAGCACCGGCAGCATAAGATCCATCAGCTCCTGGTTCTCCTGCACCTCTTTCGGGATGCCGTTCAGGTCGCGCACTTCCTGAATAAACTCCGGCCCGGGAAGCGTGTGGATGGGATGAGGGTCGGGAACGTGCGGAGGAAAACAGCCGGAGGCAAACAAATGAAGCGGCGCAGCCCGATGGCGGCGGCGCAACTCTCGTGCCAGCTCGAAGCTGACCAGCGCCCCCATGCTGTGTCCGAACAGAACAAAAGGCTTGTCGTCGCACGGCAATTGGGGCGCAAGCAACTCGATCAGCTTAGACAGCTCAGCGATGGGCGGCTCCAGCAACCGGCGTCCCCGCCCCGGCAGGTTCACGGCAAAAAGCTCGACCTCGGCCGGCAATAATGCGGGCCATGGGTTGAAGACCTGTCCCCCGCCGCCCGCGTATGGGATGCAGACCAGGCGAAGCCGGCCCTCAGGATTCGGCTTAGGAGAGTGAATCCAGTTATTCGTTTGTACTCTTGTAGACGTGCTTGCCATGATGATTTGTCCGGATGTAAATACGGGAAGCTATCATAAACGGTTTTTCAGGAGCGTACGGCTTGCCTTGAATGCGCTGCTTGCGGCGCCACGGTGGTAGCCCCCGGCGGTAAGGCTCATAAAGTTTCGGGCTTTTAGCCCGGCCCTCTTTGTGTAATAAGACACTATCTAGGCAGTGATATCACATGGTTGATCGCGCGAGAACTATGAGACATCATGGATTCGGAAGTGCATTTTGTGATTGTTACCTCCCAAACGCATGGGCTCAGTGCCATTGCGATATTGCTCTTTGACAAATTGTTCTGCGTGCCGTATTTCCCCCGCCCACTCTGTTTACCACAAAGACATCGAGAACGATGCATGTCGTCATTACATGCGATAATCTCATCACTACTCCAGGGCATTACTCCAGGAACGCTGTATGTCGCTGATTGTATGCGACTTATCAACTCGCGAACTACTTGAGCCAGGGGGGTGGGGGGTGTTTACTGATTCGATAAATACAGCACACTAGTCGGCCGCAGCCGAAGCGGCACGAATCTGAAGCCCGGCTTTTTGACTTTGCGCTTTCGGCGCCAGGCGCTGCGCCTTTTGCAGGGCGGCGGACAATTTTTCTGCCAGCACTCTGATGTTCGGCTCATCCACCAGGCTCATGTGATTGCCGGGCACGATGTGCACCTCGAGTTCTTCCACGAATTCACTCCACCCCAACCTCCGGTCCTGGTAGCAGCGAAGGGGTACGCGCGTTGCCCAAAACAGGACAGCTTTCCCGGGATAGTGCTGCGGAACATATTTTCTTTCCACCTGGGCATTTGCCTGTCGCACGCTTTCCTGTACCTGGGAGAATGAATCCTGACGCCAGGGCCGATAGAACAACGACCCAAGTTTTTTCATGATGCGTCCGGCGCGGGCGGCGATGTTCCGCATCCGAATGCCGATGTAAGCCGTATTTTCTCGCGGCGAGCGCAACAGGATCTCGCCCCAGTACCAGTCCGCCAGGCGCGTGAGTCCGAGGTCCAATACCGAGATGTCAGGTAAATGTTTCGGGGTTCCCGGCAGGTGGCTGTCAATCAATCCCAGAAAAGCAACTTCCTCTCCCTCGCGTTTTAATTGCTGCGCCATCTCGAAGGCGACCACCCCTCCAAGGCAGATGCCGCCCAGGTAGTATGGCCCCTCCGGCTGGAGCGAGCGCAGCTCCTGGACGTAATGCGCCGCCATCTCTTCCGCCGTGCTTTGCGGTTGCTGTTTGCCATCGAGGCCGAGCGGCTGCAATCCATAAAACGGCTGATCGTCATTTACATGTTGAGCCAGGGCATGGTAGCTCACAAGGTTGGCGCCGAGAGAGTGCACGCAAAAAAATGGCGGCGCCGAGCCGCGGGTGCGAAGAGGAACAAGAGAGGAATATGGGGCTGACCAGCCTTGGCGCCGCAAAACCGCCGCCAGCTCTGCCACGGTGGGGGATTGAAAAAGTGTGGCGATGGGCAGGTTCCTGCCAAAAATTTTCGCGATCTGGGCAAACAGGCGCGTGGCCAACAGGGAGTGGCCGCCGAGTTCAAAGAAATTATCGGTAACGCTCACCGGCCGCACGTTCAACATGCGTTCCCAGATGCGTACTAACTGGAATTCGATTTCGTCCTGGGGTGGAACAAATGTCTGCGTGGAGGTATGGAGTGGCTTATCTTTCTCTTCACGCGCGGCCAGGGCACGGCGATCGATCTTGCCGTTCGGGGTCAGCGGATACTCCTCCACTTCCACGATCGCAGCCGGCACCATGTACTCCGGCAGTTTCTCCTTCGCCGCCTTCTTCAACTCGGCCGCATCGATCTTGATCCCTTCCTCCGCCTTCACGTACCCCACCAGCCGCTTCTCCCCGCCACTCTCTTCCTTGGCCACTACCACGCATTCCCGGATTCCTTCCGCCTGCCGCAGCACCGACTCGATCTCTCCCAGCTCAATCCGATACCCTCTCACCTTCACCTGCTGGTCCCGTCGGCCCAGATATTCCATCCGCCCATCCCCACGCCACCGCGCCATGTCCCCCGTCCGGTACATGCGCTCTCCGGCGATGAACGGGTTGGCCACGAACTTCTCCCCACTCAACTCCGGCCGCCGCCAATACCCACGCGCCACTCCCTTGCCTCCAATGCACAGCTCCCCCTGCACTCCAATCGGCGCTACCTCCCCCCGCTCATCCAGCACGTATACCTGCGTGTTCCCGATCGGCTTCCCGATCAGCACCGGCCCGGCTTCCTGCTTCCCCTCTTTCTTTGTTTCCTTGCCCACCTCCTCCACCATCGACCAGATCGTCGTCTCCGTCGGCCCGTACAGGTTCCACACCCGCCCCGCACGCTGCTGTAACTCATTGGCCAGCTCTCGCGTCAGCGCCTCCCCGCCGCACAGCACCTTCAACCCCTTCCCCTCGGTTCCCCTCCACCCGCTCTCCACCAACAGCCGCCACGTCGCCGGCGTCGCCTGCATCACCGTCACCTCGCCCGACTCCAGCCTCGCTCTCAGCCGCTCTCCATCCCGCGCCTCTTCCCGGCTTACCAACTCCACCTCCGCCCCTACCGCCAGCGGCAAGTACAGCTCCAGCCCCGCGATATCAAACGAAATCGTCGTCACCGCCAGCCACCGGTCGCTCTCTCCGATCTCCAGCTCCCGCCTCATCCCCTCCAGAAAGTTCACCACCGCTCCCTGCTCGATCATCACTCCCTTCGGCTTCCCCGTTGATCCTGACGTGTACATCACATACGCCAGATCTTGCGCTTCGGCTTTCTCGGCTGTGTCTTCTTCGGCTTTGCTTTCCTCGCCTTCTTCGTCTTCCGCTCTCAGCGACTCCCACTCCTGGTCCAGGTAGAACACCGCTCCCTCATAGCCCCGCACCAACTCTTCCCCCACTCCCGCTTCCGTGATCACTACCTTCGCCTCGGCGTCCTCCAGCATGTACTTCAGCCGCTCCGCCGGAAAGCTCGGGTCCAGCGGCACATACGCTGCCCCCGCCTTCATGATCCCCAGCAGCCCTACCACCATCCGCACCGAGCGCTCCACGCAGATTCCCACCAACTGCTCCCGCCCTACTCCCAGCTTGCGCAGCCGTCGCGCCAACCGGTTCGAGCGCTGCTCCAGCTCCTGGTAGCTCAGCGCTTCCTCCCCACAGCGCACCGCCACCGCCTGCGGCCTTCTCCGCGCCTGCTCCCCCACCAAGTCGGGGATGCTGGCTTGCTCGTCGTACTCCATCCCCGTCCTGTTCCACTCTTCCACCACCTGCCGCCGCTCCTCCGCGCCCAGCAGCGGCAGAGTCGCTATCGCCTGCTCCGGATCCTGCAACCCCGCCTTCAGCAGATTCTGGAAATGCTCCAGCATCCGCTCCATCGTCCCGCCTTCAAACAGGTCCGTGTTGTATTCGAAGCAGCACGACAGGCCGTCGGGCCGCTCGACCAGTTCGAAATTAAGGTCATATTTGGCGGTGTTGGTCGGCAGCGGCACAGGGAAGACCTTCAGTTCGGGTAATTCCATCGATGCCAGCGCGCCGCTTTGCAGGTTGAAGAGCACCTGGAAGAGCGGAGAGCGGCTCAAGTCGCGCGCAGGATGCAGCTTTTCCACGAGCATCTCGAAGGGAACATCCTGGTTGGCGTAGGCATCAAGCACAACCTTGCGCGCCCTTTGCACCAATTCGCGGAAGCTCGGGTTCCCGCCGGCATGGGAGCGCAGAACCAGAGTGTTGATGAACAGACCGATGAGCTTTTCGGTTTCTGGCCGGTTACGCCCCGCCACCGGCGCGCCGACCACGATTTCCTGCTGCCCGGTGTAACGAGACAGTAGCGCCTGAAACGCAGCCAGAAGCACAACAAAGAGTGTTACCTTTTCGTTGCGGCAAAATTGTTTCAACTGCTCGGTCAGCTCTCTGGGCAGAACAATGTGGCACTGCGCGCCGACATAGGTCTGCAGGGAAGGCCGCGGATGATCGGTCGGCAGCTCAAGCACCGGCACTTCACCGCCCAACTGAAGATGCTGCGCCCAATAAGCCATTTGGGCTTGCAGCCCGGCGTCGTCTAGCGTCTCTCTCTGCCAGCAGGCATAATCCGCGTATTGCCACGGCAACTCTGGCAGAGATGGTTTTCGGTGCTCGCAAGACGATCTGTAAAAGGTCATGAGCTCCTGGAGAAGAATCCCCGCAGACCACCAGTCGCAAACAATATGATGAACCACCAGAAGCAGAATATGGTCTTGCGGGTCGAGCCGCAGGAGAAAGGCACGTAACAACGGGCCACGGGCGAGATCAAACGGAAGCCGGCTGTACTGCGCAATCAGGCGCTCTGCTTCAGGTTTTTTCTCTTCCGGAGGCCGGGCGCTCAGGTCGTCGTGCGATATGGCGATCTCCAGCGGATCGTTAATCACCTGCCGGGGAATGCCGTCGACGGACTGAAAAGTTGTCCGCAATGCCTCATGCCTGGCAATCAGAGCATGGACGCCCTGCAAGGCAGTCGAGTTGAGATTGCCGATCAACCTCAAGGCCAGGGGGATGTTATAGACGTGTGTGCCGGGCTCCAGCTGATCAAGAAACCACAACCGTTCCTGGGAATAAGAGAGCGGTACCTGCTGCGGCCTGGCCTTTTGCGGAGCGGCCGGCCGCACATCAAGCCCCTCCTGCTCCAGAAGCAGGCTGAGTAGTTCTCTCTGCTCAGCGGAAAGTTCATTCGTCGTTTGTGTGTGATTCGTGTCAGACATACATCAGTGGACTTCTTGCGGTGCTATAGCCTGTTTGTGAACCTGGGGGTTAGATTATGAAATTGTGATCAGGCCCTGTCGCTTCTTGGCTGGCTTGACCTCATTGCCTGCAGGCGCATGCCGGCGCGGTCGAGACTGCGCTGTAATGTAGGCTGTGCTTTGCTCTCGCGACTTAAATACTCCGCCAGCGCGCTCACGGTGGGATACCTGAACATCTCCATCATGGTGAAATTCATTCCGGTGGCGCTCTGCAGCCGGTTATGCACTTTGGCCAGCAACAGCGAGTGACCGCCGAGATCAAAGAAGTTGTGGTTGCGACCCACTTTTTCGACTTTCAATAGTTCGGCCCAGATTCCGGCAATCGTTGCCTCCAGGCTGGTTTGCGGCGGCGTATAGGCCGTCCCCGCGGCTACGTTGCGAACCTCCCTAGTAGCCAAGGCACGGCGATCGATCTTGCCGTTCGGGGTCAGCGGATACTCCTCCACTTCCACGATCACAGCCGGCACCATGTACTCCGGCAGCTTCTCCTTCGCCGCCTTCTTCAACTCGGCCGCATCCACCCTGCTGCCTTCCTCCGCCTTCACATATCCCACCAGCCGCTTCTCCCCGCCACTCTCCTCCTTGGCCACTACCACGCATTCCCGGATTCCTTCCGCCTGCCCCAGCACCGACTCGATCTCTCCCAGCTCAATCCGATACCCTCTCACCTTCACCTGCTGGTCCCGCCGGCCCAGGTACTCCATCCGCCCATCCCCACGCCACCGCGCCATGTCCCCCGTCCGGTACATGCGCTCTCCGGCGATGAACGGGTTGGCCACAAACTTCTCCCCACTCAACTCCGGCCGCCGCCAATACCCACGCGCCACTCCCTTGCCTGCAATGCACAGCTCCCCCTGCACTCCAATCGGCGCTACCTCCCCCCGCTCATCCAGCACGTACACCTGCGTGTTCCCCATCGGCTTC